>Ga0209051_1000033_pt1 | contig 380540 bp, 375 predicted proteins | sample AraplaCvi_mMS_r2_2_FD_184286 | JGI IMG/M metagenome (GOLD analysis project Ga0209051, IMG submission 184286) | Arabidopsis root microbial communities from North Carolina, USA - plate scrape MF_Cvi_mMS_r2 (SPAdes) (version 2) | ecosystem: Host-associated > Plants > Roots > Endosphere | place...
AGTTGTACTTCGCCCGGCCCGAGTGGAACCACTCACGGGTCAGCCGGTTGCGGTCAAGCGGGAACACACCGTTGAGGAACGTGTCCCACTGCTGCACCGTCAACGTCCGATCCTGGCCGTCGACCAGGCTCAGCTCATTGTCCAGACCCGCATGGGACGTACCCGCCCCGAAAAACAGCGACGCCAGCGCCGCTACCAGTGCTACCAGCACCCGACTGAATGCCTTCATATTCTCCCTAGCTCAGTAGGCGGTGCCAGCAAGCTGACCGCGCGACCGTTGCAAGAACTCCATGTACGCCCTCAGGCGAACTTCATATGCAGTTCTTACCTTTTGCTCATCGTTGACACGAGGAAGATATCGGCGTACGCACCGTCCGGCAATGCGAACGGCATAAAGACCGCGCATATATTCCCGTTGCAGAAAAGTTTGCTGGGAACTACCTGCGCATCGCCGTCGACCACGACGGTCGGTCGGGCCGAAACAAGACGGAAACATGCGCTCAACGAGGCCGCTGACCGGCGCAATCAGGAGTTAACCTCATTCGCGACCACGCGTTGTGAGAACAGCGTGCTCAGCGGTGGTGCGGCGGAACGTTTTCCCGTAGCCAGCGATCCCGGTCGCCCTCCCCGGCCTGGGAGGGTTCGTTACATTCGTCCCGGGTAACGTCCGGCAAAACGTCGCCGAACACCTTGTTAACTAGGTCGCGAGAGGGCTGTGTATCGCTCATTACAGGCCCCCGCGAGTGTGACGAAGCTCACACCTTTGCCAAATTGAAGGGTCCACGTGAGACGAACTCATGACCACTCCGTTCGACCTACGAGCCCCAGCGGAGCTCAGCTATCAGATGTCGAGGCTCGACAGCTGCGCGATGATGTACGCCGCCAACGGGCCCAGCGTCGCCATGCCGTCGCGCACCGACGCACGTGAGCCGGCGATGTTGACCACCAGCGTGCTTCCCGAGACGCCGGCCAGGCCACGCGAGAGCCCCGCGTCCGAAATGCCTGCGGCGAGACCCGACGAACGCAACGCCTCCGCAATACCGAGCAATTCGCGATCGAGCATGGTGCGGGTGGCTTCCGGCGTGACATCGCGCGGGCTGACGCCGGTGCCGCCGACGGAGATGACCAGATCGACACCGCCGATCACCGCGGTGTTCAGGGCGTTGCGAATCTCGATTTCATCGGCCGGGACCACGACGACGCCGTCGACGAGGAAGCCGGCCTCACCGAGCAGTTCGGTGACCAACGGGCCGCTGTGATCCTCTTCGCCGTGCGCGGTCCGGTCATCCACGACCACGACGAGTGCGCGCCCGGCCAATTCCCCTGCCTGTTCCATGCCTGTCACCGTATATCCCGCCTCTGACATCGAACTCGGCCCTGCACTCATCACTGTTGCGCCTTTCCCAGGGTCACCTGAACGGTCTGCGGTTTGCCCGCGGTGTCGAGGTAGGTCAACGTGACCTTGTCACCGGGCGCCTTCGAGCGCACGGCGGCCACCAGCGCGTCGGCGCTGCTGATCACCCGGTCGTCCACCTTGGTCACCACCACGCCACTCGGCAGACCGGCCGACTGGGCCGCCCCACCGTTGGTGACGTCGACGATCTTGGCCCCGTCGATGGCCTTGTCATTACCCACCTGCACGCCGAGCGACGCATGGCTGGCGATGCCGTTCTTGATCAGCTCGTCGGCGATGCGCTTGGCCTGGTCCACCGGGATGGCGAAGCCCAGGCCGATCGAACCGCTCTGCGACTGGCCGGAATCCCCACCGAGCGTCGCGATCGCCGAGTTGATGCCGACAAGTTCGCCGCTCATGTTCACCAGCGCGCCGCCGGAGTTGCCGGGGTTGATCGCGGCGTCGGTCTGGATGGCGTCCAGCACGGTGTTCTGGTTCTTGGCGTCGCCGCCGGCGGCGACGGGGCGATTCAGCGAGCTGATGATGCCCTCGGTCACCGTGCCCTGCAGACCCAGCGGCGAACCGACGGCCACCACCTGCTGGCCCACCACAAGGTTGGACGACGATCCCAGCGAGATGGGCGTCAGGCCCGAGACGCCTTTGGCCCGCACGACTGCGATGTCGCTGCTCGGATCCGTCCCGACGATCTGGAATGTCGCGGTGTTACCGGTGTTGAACGTGACCTTCGTCTGCACCGGCGGGGCCCCGGGCGGCGGGGCGTCTTTGGCGCCGGCCACCACGTGGTTGTTGGTGAGGATGAGCCCGTCCGCGGACAGGATGATGCCCGAGCCCTCTTCGGAGGCCCGGCCCATGTCGGTCTCGAGCTTCACGACACTCGGCACCACCTTGGCGGCGACCTGCTCCACCGAACCGATCGGCGCGTTCCCGGCGTGCTGTCCGCGCGCCGAACCGCCCAGCGAGGTCGAGCTGCTCGAGTAGTCGGGCTGGGCCAGCATCACGATGCCGCCACCGATACCCGCCGACACCAGCGCCACCGCCGCCATTCCGGCGATCAAAGGGCCTGTGCGGGAACGGTTTTGCGGCCGTGGCGCGATCGAAGGCCGGCCGTTCGGCGACCCGTTGCGGTACGGGTCGTACGGCTGCGAGCCGTACTGGCCCGTCGAGTACTGGCCGGTGGTGTACGAGCCGGTCTGGTGCTGCCCCGTCTGGTGCTGCCCGGTCTGGTACTGACCGGTCGAATAGCTGCCCGTGGGGTACTGGCCGGTGTTCTGTTGCTGGCCGGCGTAGCGCCAGTCATATGACGACCCCTGCTGCGGCGACGCGCCGTAGCCGGGCGCGGACTGATAGGAATCAGGACGCCGACCGGACTCGGGCTGCTGCGAGTACCTCGGGTGATTCGTCATTACTGGTCGACACTCTTCCTGTATTTCCGATCCGTTGCCGGGACAACGAACGACATGACCTGACGGTGCCCTTTCGGGCTGAGAATCCACTGAGACACCACAGGCCGCACCCTAGACTTCCTCCCCCGTCCGGGCAGGTTCATTTTCCGTGGTCACGCCCGTTACGTCCAGCCCAGAGGGCCGGTGTGTTGCGGTCACGCCGGAGGGTCGCCCGGGCAACACGAGATGGATCGATGTGCCCGGCGGCGTCCCACCCGGCACGGTGTCCTCAATCCGCAGTGCGCCACCGTGTTTGAGCACCACCTGCTTGACGATGGCCAGTCCCAGACCGGAACCGGGCATCGCCCGTGCCATCGTCGATCGGTAGAAGCGCTCGAACACCAGCGCCCGCTCCTGCGGCGGAATGCCCGGCCCCCAGTCGGACACCACCAGCTCGGCGTGCGTCGGATTGATGCGCCCGAGCCGGACCCGCACCACCGAGCCGGCCGGACTCCACTTGGCGGCGTTGTCGAGGAGGTTCAGCACCGCCCGGGACAACCCTGCACCGTCGCCGTACACCTGCCATCCGGCGATGTCGACGTCGAAGTCAATGTCGTTGCGGCGGCGGCGAACTCGTTCCAGACTGCGCTCGACGACCTCGGCCATCTCGACGGGCTCGTGGACCGTCACCGCGGCGTCGTCACGGGTCAGGTCGACCAGGTCACCGACGAGGGTGGACAGCTCCTCGATCTGGGCGATGACATCGGACTGCAGGCCCGCCATCTCCTCCTCGGGGAACGGCGGCGCGCCGGGTGCCATGGCCGCCATCAGCAGTTCGACATTGGTCCGCAGTGACGTCAGCGGGGTGCGCAATTCGTGACCGGCGTCCGACACCAAGCGCGCCTGCCGGTCTCTCGACTCGGCGAGCGCCCGCAACATCATGTTGAAAGCCTCTGTCAGCCTGGCCAATTCGTCATTGCCGTACACCGGGATGGGGCGCAGGTCGTCGGTGCGGGCCACGCGTTCGGTGGCCTCGGTCAATCGGGCCACGGGTCTCAGCCCGGTCCGCGCGACCGTGCCACCGGCGATCGCGGCGACGGCCATACCTATTCCACCCACGATGAGCAGAATTGTGCCCAGCCGTTTGAGCACCTGGCTGGTGGGCCAGAGATTCTTCGAGATCAGCAGCGAGTTACCCGACTGCAGGTGGACCGCCAGCACGCGCTGATAGTTGGTGGTACGCAACGACATCAGCAGCTTGCCGGCGATGACGTCCTTCTCGGGCGTCCCGAGCGGCAGCGTCTGCCCCTGCTGGTTCGCGGTGTAGATGGACTGGCCCGGGATGACGTACATCGCGTTGACGTCCGAGTAGGCGGTGCCCTCGATGGCCTTGCCGGGGTCGACAGCCAGGGAACCGCTCTCGATGAGCAGTTGCGCGCGGCTGTGCAGCTGGTTGTCGATGTCGCCGTACAGCGCCTTGGACACCACGACGTACACCGCGACCGACATGAGGACGACGACCATCGCCACCATCGACATCGCCAGCAGCATGACGCGCCATTTCAGCGACACCGAGCTGGCGTCGTGTTGCACCGTGCCGTCCGGCGTCGTCATCGGCATCTGCGGCACTTCCCGCATCTTCCGATCCACGGTTGCGCGAAGCTTGCCGAGCATCAGGGTGGGGTCTCACGCAGCACGTAACCCACACCGCGGACGGTGTGGATCAGGCGCGGTTCTCCCTCGGCCTCGGTCTTGCGGCGCAGGTATCCGACGTAGACCTCGAGGGCATTGCCCGACGTCGGGAAGTCGAAGCCCCAGACCTCTTCGAGGATCCGGCTGCGGCTGAGTACCCGGCGCGGGTTGTGGATGAGCATCTCGAGCAGCGAGAACTCGGTGCGGGTGAGGCTGATCGACCGGGCCCCGCGGGTGACCTCACGGGTCACCGGATCGAGGCTGAGGTCGGAGAACGTCAGCGCGGCCGACTCGGCGCCGTCGGCGGGTCCGGTGCGACGGAGCAGGGCGCGCATCCGCGCCAGGAGTTCTTCGAGCGCAAATGGCTTCGGCAGGTAGTCGTCGGCACCGGCGTCGAGGCCGGCCACCCGCTCATCGATCGAGTCACGAGCGGTCAGCATCAGCACGGGGAGGTCGTCACCACTGCTGCGCAGCTGACGGCAGACACCGCGCCCATCCAACCGGGGCATCATGTCGTCGAGGACCACGGCGTCGGGCCGGTCGCTGGAGATGCGCTCCAGCGCCTCGACACCGTCTTGAGCCAGTTCGACCGAGTACCCGTTGAAAGTCAGTGACCGACGCAATGATTCACGCACAGCGCGGTCATCGTCGACTACAAGGATTCGCACAGGCACAGTCTCACCCCACCATCTGAGAGCGGACTGAGAAGACGCGCCACGCGGGCGCGAGAAAAACCGTCAGTCGGTTCAGACGCGGCGGTCGAGGTCGACCAGACCCAGACGCGCTGCCTTGAGCAGACGACGCGGCACCTTGTGCGCCTGACCTGCGACGTTCACGCTGACCAGGCCGGTGGCCTCAGCCTTCCACTGCGCGCGACGGCTACGGGTGTTCGAGCGCGACATCCTGCGCTTGGGCACAGCCATGATGTGCACCTCTCTGACTAAACGGAATTGCTTGCGGTCGGCCGCGTCGCGAACAAATAGGGCCTATGGCCTCTCTATTGCTTCTCACGTGCGCAGCGATTGCACCTCAGGATAGCCGCCGACCTGCGTAGGCTCCAAAACGTCGCCCCAACCGGGCAACACGCAACCCCCAACCCCCTTGACTCGGTACCGCTAGTACCGACTAACCTCCCTACCGGTTGGTTGAACGACGGGAGTGTGTGTGACATCACCAGCGGTCCGGATCGGTAACTGCTCAGGGTTCTATGGCGACCGGCTGGCGGCGATGCACGAGATGCTCGCCGGGGGTGAGCTGGACTACCTGACCGGCGACTACCTCGCCGAGCTGACGATGCTCATCCTCGCGCGGGACCGGGCCAAGAACGCCGACCTCGGCTACGCCAAGACCTTCCTGCGCCAACTGGAGCAGTCCCTCGGCCTCGCCCTGGACAAGGGCGTGAAGATCGTGGCCAACGCCGGCGGCCTCAATCCGGCCGGCCTGGCAGCAGCGGTACGCGCCCTGGCGGCGAAGCTCGGGCTCGCGGTCAACGTGGCACACGTCGAGGGCGACGACCTCGTCGGTCGCGCGGATGAGCTCGGCTTCGGGTCGGTGCTGTCCGCCAATGCCTACCTGGGCGCCTGGGGCATCGTCGACTGCCTGAAGTCCGGCGCCGACGTCGTCGTCACCGGCCGGGTCACCGACGCCTCGGTGATCGTCGGACCGGCCGCCGCGCACTTCGGCTGGACCCGAACCGACTACGACGCGCTCGCCGGCGCCATCGCCGCGGGCCACGTCATCGAGTGCGGCACGCAGGCCACCGGCGGCAACTTCAGCTTCTTCACCGAGATTCCCGACCTCATCCGCCCCGGTTTCCCGTTGGCGGAGATCTCCGCGGACGGGTCGTCGGTGATCACCAAGCACCCCGGCACCGGGGGACGCGTCAGCGTCGACACCGTCACCGCGCAGCTGCTGTACGAGATCACCGGCGCGCGCTACGCCAATCCCGATGCCACCCTGCGGGTCGACTCGCTGGAGCTGACGTCCGACGGCGAGGACCGGGTCCGCATCTCCGGCGTCCGCGGCGAGGCGCCGCCGCCCACGTTGAAGGTGTCGCTCAACAGCATCGGCGGCTTCCGCAACGCCGCGTCGTTCATCCTCACCGGCCTCGACATCGAGGCGAAGGCAGATCTGCTGCAGCGCCAGCTGGAGGCCGCCATCACCGAGCGTCCGGCCGAGTTGCAGTGGACGCTGGCGCGGACCGACCATCCCGACGCCGACACCGAGGAGCGGGCCAGCGCGCTGCTGCACTGCGTGGTGCGCGACCCGGACCCGAAAAAGGTCGGCCGCCAATTCTCCGCGGCGGCAGTCGAACTCGCGCTGGCCAGCTACCCGGGCTTCACCACCACCGCGCCCCCGGGCGACGGCCAGGTGTACGGCCTGTTCAAGCCCGGCTACGTCGACGCGGCCCTGGTGCCACACGTGGCGGTGCTGGCCGACGGCACCCGGACGGACATCGCGCCGTCCGCCGAGACGGTGGCGCTGGGACCGGTCGACGATCCGGCCCTGCCGGAACCGCTGGCCGCCGGGCCGGTCCGTCGCGCACCGCTGGGCACCATCGCGGGGGCTCGCAGCGGCGACAAGGGCGGCTCCGCCAATGTCGGTGTCTGGGTCCGCACGGACGCCCAATGGCGTTGGCTGGCACACGTATTGACGGTCGACAAGCTGCGCGAGCTGCTGCCCGAAGCGGCCGGGCTGCCCGTCACCCGGCATCTACTGCCAAACCTGCGCGCCATCAACTTCGTCATCGAGGGCATCCTCGGCGAAGGCGTCGCTTACCAGGCCCGATTCGATCCCCAGGCCAAGGGCCTCGGGGAATGGCTACGAACCCGTCATCTCGACATCCCGAAGGAACTGTTTTCGTGAGCATATGGACCACGCCCGAACGTGACGCACTGAGAAAGACCGTGCGCGCGTTCGCCGAACGCGAGATCCTCCCCCACGTCGACGAATGGGAGCGCAGCGGCGAGCTGCCCCGTTCGCTGCACGAGGCAGCCGGTGCCGCCGGCCTGTTGGGCGCCCAGGCGCCCGAGTCCGTGGGCGGCGGGGGCGGCGACGGCGCCGACGCCGTGATCGTCTGCGAGGAGCTGCATTACGCCGGCGTGCCCGGCGGCGTCTTCGCGTCGCTGTTCACCTGCGGCATCTCCACCCCGCACATGATCGCCTCCGGCGATCAGCGACTGATCGACACCTACGTGCGACCGACGTTGCAGGGCAAGATGATCGGCTCACTCGCGATCACCGAACCCGGCGGCGGCTCGGACGTCGGGCACCTGACCACCCGGGCGGACCGCGACGGCGACGACTTCATCATCAACGGCGCCAAGACCTACATCACGTCAGGTGTGCGGGCCGACTATGTGGTGACCGCGGTGCGCACCGGAGGCCCTGGCGCAGCGGGTGTTTCGCTGATCGTGGTGGACAAGGACACGCCGGGCTTCACCGTCAGCCGCAAGCTGGAGAAGATGGGCTGGCGCTCGTCGGACACCGCCGAGCTGTCCTACGTCGATGTCCGCGTCCCGGCCGCCAACCTCGTCGGCCCGGAGAACTCCGGCTTCCTGCAGATCGCCGGCGCCTTCGTCTCCGAGCGGGTCGGCCTTGCCGCGCAGGCATATGCGAGCGCGCAGCGCTGCCTGGACCTGACCGTGCAGTGGTGCCGGGACCGGGAGACGTTCGGCCGGCCGCTGATCTCACGGCAGTCGGTGCAGAACACCCTCGCCGAGATGGCACGGCGCATCGACGTCGCCCGGGTCTACACGCATCATCTGGTGGAGCGTGAACTGGCCGGGGAGACGAACCTGATCGCCGAAGTCTGCTTCGCGAAGAACACCGCTGTCGAGGCCGGCGAGTGGGTCGCCAACGCGGGCGTGCAGTTGTTCGGTGGCATGGGCTACATGGCCGAGTCCGAAATCGAACGGCAGTACCGCGATATGCGCATCATCGGCATCGGGGGCGGCACCACCGAGATTCTCACCTCGCTGGCCGCCAAGACGTTGGGATTCCAGTCATGACCGGGTTCAGTGCCACGCCGAGTGTGCAATCAGCGCGAGAAGATGGCGAAAAAGGCGCGCTCAGTGCACATTCGATGGCGGGAGCAGACGCATGACCGCGCTCAAGTCCACCCTCAATTCCGCATCGGCCGGTTACTCCGAGGCTGCCGCGGCGATGACCGCCAAGCTCACGGAGCTGGACGCCGAGCATGCCAAGGCCCTGGCCGGTGGCGGTGCGAAATACGTTGACCGCCACCACGCCCGCGGCAAGCTGACCGCGCGTGAGCGCATCGAACAGCTCGTGGATCCGGACTCGCCGTTCCTGGAGCTGAGCCCGCTGGCGGCGTGGGGCAGCGACTTCGTCGTCGGCGCGAGCCTCGTCACCGGCATCGGTGTGGTCGAGGGCGTCGAGTGCCTGATCGTCGCCAACGATCCGACGGTCAAGGGCGGCACGAGTAACCCGTGGACGCTGAAGAAGATCCTGCGCGCCAACCAGATTGCCCGCGAGAATCGGCTGCCGGTGATCTCGATGGTCGAGTCGGGCGGCGCAGACCTGCCCACGCAGAAGGAAATCTTCATCCCCGGTGGCGCGATGTTCCGCGATCTGACCCGGCTGTCGGCGGAGGGCATCCCGACCATCGCGCTGGTGTTCGGCAACTCGACTGCCGGCGGCGCCTACATCCCCGGCATGTCCGATCACGTCGTGATGATCAAAGAGCGCTCCAAGGTGTTCCTGGCCGGACCGCCGCTGGTCAAGATGGCCACGGGCGAGGAATCCGACGACGAATCCCTCGGCGGCGCCGAAATGCACTCCCGCACGTCTGGTCTCGGCGACTACTTCGCCCAGGACGAGCTCGACGCCATCCGCATCGGCCGGCGCATCGTGGCCCGGCTGAACTGGCGCAAGCAGGGCCCGACGCCGGCCCCGGTGGTGCCGCCGCTGTATCCCGAAGACGAACTGCTGGGCATCGTCGGCGCCGATCTACGCATCCCGTTCGATCCGCGCGACGTCATCGCCCGCATCGTCGACGGCTCGGACTTTGACGAGTTCAAGCCGCTGTACGGATCGTCGCTCGTGACCGGCTGGGCCACGCTGTGGGGTTATCCGGTCGGCATCCTGGCCAATGCGCGTGGCGTGCTGTTCAGTGAGGAATCCCAGAAGGCCACCCAATTCATCCAGCTGGCCAACCGCTCCGACACGCCATTGTTGTTCCTGCACAACACGACCGGCTACATGGTCGGCAAGGCGTACGAGGAAGGCGGGATGATCAAGCACGGCTCGATGATGATCAACGCCGTCTCCAACTCGAAGGTGCCGCACATCTCGCTGCTCATCGGCGCCTCGTACGGCGCCGGCCACTATGGCATGTGCGGCCGGGCCTACGACCCCCGGTTCCTGTTCGCCTGGCCCAGCGCCAAATCCGCGGTGATGGGCGGAGCACAACTGGCCGGCGTGCTCTCGATCGTCAGCCGGGCGGCCACCGAAGCCAGGGGCGGCCAGGTCGACGAAGCCGCCGACGCCGCGCTGCGGGCCGCCGTCGAAGCGCAGATCGATGCCGAATCACTGCCGGCGTTTCTGTCCGGCCGGCTCTACGACGACGGCATCATCGACCCCCGCGACACCCGCACCGTGCTGGGAATGTGCTTGTCCGCCATTGCCAATGCCCCGATCGAGGGGACGTCGAACTTCGGCGTCTTCCGGATGTGAGTAGCAACATGATCACGAAAGTCCTTGTCGCCAACCGGGGCGAAATCGCCCGCCGGGTGTTCGTCACCTGCCGCCGGCTCGGCATCGGCACCGTCGCGGTGTACACCGACCCCGACGCGGCCGCCCCGCACGTTGCCGAGGCCGACGATCGGGTGCGGCTCGAGGGTCGCACCGGCTATCTCGACGCCGCCCAGCTGATCGCCGCGGCCAAGGCGTCCGGTGCCGACGCGATCCACCCCGGCTACGGATTCCTCTCGGAGAACCCCGATTTCGCGGCCGCGGTTCAGGATGCCGGTCTCACCTGGATCGGCCCGCCGGTGGCTGCCGTGCAAGCCATGGGCTCCAAGATCGAGGCCAAGAAGCTCATGTCGGCAGCCGGCGTTCCGGTGCTGACCGAGCTGGACCCCGACACCGTCACCGCCGACCAACTGCCGGTGCTGATCAAGGCGTCCGCCGGCGGTGGTGGCCGCGGCATGCGCGTGGTGCGCGAATTGTCCGCGCTCCCGTCCGAAGTCGCGGCGGCCCAGCGCGAGGCGCAGTCCGCGTTCGGTGATCCGACGGTGTTCTGCGAGCGCTATCTGGCCAGCGGCCACCACATCGAGGTGCAGGTGATGGCCGATGCACACGGCACGGTGTGGGCCGTCGGCGAACGCGAGTGCTCCATCCAGCGCCGCCACCAGAAGGTCATCGAGGAAGCGCCGTCCCCGCTCGTGGAGCGGACGCCGGGCATGCGCGCCAAGCTGTTCGAGGCGGCCCGGCTGGCGGCGACCGCGATCGGGTACACCGGCGCCGGCACCGTCGAGTTCATGTCCGACGCGAACGGCGACTTCTTCTTCTTGGAGATGAACACCCGCCTTCAGGTCGAGCACCCGGTCACCGAGGAGACCACCGGACTGGACCTGGTCGAACTGCAGTTGGACGTGGCCGACGGTGGTGCGCTCGCGGCGGAACCGCCCGCGACGCAGGGACATTCGATCGAGGCCCGGCTCTACGCCGAGGACCCGGCCAAGGACTGGCAGCCGCAGGCCGGCACGGTGCACCGATTCGAGGTACCGGGTGTCCGGACCGAGTTCAGCCTTTTGGGTCGGGCCGGAACGCGCGTCGACTCCGGCATCGTCGACGGTTCGGTGGTGTCGGTTTTCTACGACCCGATGCTGGCCAAGGTCATCTCGTTCGCGCCGACCCGTGACCGCGCCGCGGCGATCCTCGCCGATGCGTTGTCCCGCGCACGCATCCACGGTCTGCGCACCAACCGCGACCTGTTGGTGAATGTGTTGCGGCACCCCGCGTTCCTGGCCGGTGACACCGACACCGCGTTCTTCGACACGCACGGCCTGGCCGACCTGGCGGCACCGGCGGACGCCGACGTCACGCTGGCCGCCGTCGCCGCGGCCCTGGCCGATGCGGCCCACAACCGCGCCACGGCAACGGTTTTCGCCGCCGCACCGAGCGGCTGGCGCAACCTGGCGTCGGGCTACCAGAGCCGTGCGTACAGTGACGCGGCCGGAGCCGAGCAGCAGGTGCGGTACCGATACGGGCGGGATGGCGTCGAGCTGCCCGACCGTGACGACGTCACCGTCGTGACCGCTGATCCCACTCGAGTGGTGTTGTCGGTCAACGGAGTTGAGCGATCGTTCGACGTCGCCCGATACGGTGCCGACGTTTTCGTCGACTCCCCCGCCGGTGCCGTGCACCTCGTGGTCCAGCCGCGATTCCCAGACCCGGACGCGGCCGTCGCCCAGGGCTCGCTACTGGCGCCGATGCCCGGACTGGTAGTCCGGGTCGGCGCGGCCATCGGCGACTCGGTCACCGCCGGCCAGCCCCTGATCTGGCTGGAAGCAATGAAGATGGAACACACCATCGCCGCACCGGATTCCGGTGTGCTCACCGAACTCAATGTGCAACCCGGCCAACAGGTCGATGTCGGCGCTGTGCTGGCCCGGGTCGAAACCCCAGAAGGAGAATGACCATGTCTTTCATCGAATCCGACGAGCGCAAGGCGCTCCGCGAGGCCGTCGTCGCGATGGCCTCCAAATTCGGCCAGGACTACTTCCTGGAGAAGGCCCGCGCCGGCCAGCACACTGACGAATTGTGGGCCGAGGCAGGCAAACACGGCTTCCTGGGCGTGAACATGCCCGAGGAGTACGGCGGCGGCGGCGCCGGCATGTACGAGCTGAGCCTGGTCATGGAAGAGATGGCCGCCAACGGCTGTCCGCTGCTGATGATGGTGGTCTCGTCGGCCATCAACGGCACCATCATCTCCAAGTACGGCACCGAAGAGCAGAAGAAGCGCTGGGTGCCGGGCCTTGCGGACGGCTCGCTCACCATGGCCTTCGCGATCACCGAACCCGACGCCGGCTCCAACAGCCACCGCATCACCACGACGGCGCGCCGCGACGGCAGCGACTGGATCCTGTCCGGCCAAAAGGTCTTCATCTCGGGCATCGACCAGGCCGACGCCGTGCTGGTCGTCGGGCGCACCGAAGACCACAAGACCGGCAACCTCAAGCCGGCACTGTTCGTGGTCCCGACCGATGCACCGGGCCTGAGCTGGACCAAGATCGAGATGGAGATCATCAGCCCCGAGAGCCAGTTCCAGGTGTTCCTGGACGAGGTGCGGCTGCCCGCCGATGCACTCGTCGGCTCCGAGGACGCCGCGATCGCGCAGCTGTTCGCGGGCCTGAACCCGGAGCGGATCATCGGTGCGGCCATGGCCGTCGGCACCGGCCGGCTCGCGATCCGCACCGCGACCGAGTACGTCAAGACCCGTCAGGTCTGGAAAGTCCCGGTAGGTGCTCATCAAGGCATCTCGCACCCGCTGGCGCAGATCCACATCGAGCTCGAGCTGGCCAAGCTGATGATGCAGAAGGCCGCCACGCTGTACGACGCCGGTGACGACTTCGGTGCCGCCGAAGCCGCCAACATGGCCAAGTACGCCGCTGGTGAAGCGTCGGTCCGCGCGGTCGATCAGGCCGTGCAGTCGCTCGGCGGCAACGGCCTGACGAAGGAGTACGGCATCGCCGCGGCGGTCACCGCGTCGCGACTGGCCCGCATCGCTCCGGTCAGCCGTGAGATGGTGCTTAACTTCGTGGCGCAGACCTCGCTGGGTCTGCCACGTTCGTACTGACAGGAAAGTCTCATGACCGCACTGGTCCACTACTCCGTCGAAAACGGCGTCGCCCGGCTGACGCTGGACTCACCACACAACCGCAATGCGATCTCGACCGCGCTGGTGGACCAGTTGCGGCAGGGCCTCACCGATGCCGCTGACGATGCGGGCGTGCGGGTCGTGGTGCTCGGCCACACCGGCGGCACGTTCTGCGCCGGGGCCGATCTGAGTGAAGCCGCGGGGCGCGACCCCGGCGACCTGGCCACCGCCCGTGCGCTGGAGGCGGCCGGGTTGCTGCGGTCGATTCTGGAGCTGCCCGTACCGGTGATCGCCGCGATCGATGGTCACGTCCGCGCCGGCGGCATGGGATTGATCGGTGCCTGCGACCTGGTGGTCGCGGGCACCGCCAGCACTTTCGCCCTCACCGAGGCCAGGATCGGCGTGGCGCCGTCGATCATCTCGCTGACGCTGCTGCCGAAGATGACGGCCCGCGCGGCCGGTCGCTACTTCGTGACAGGCGAGAAGTTCGGCGCCGAGGAAGCCGAACGCATCGGCCTGGTGACCGTCGCAACCGATGATGTACCGGCGACCGTGGCAAAGCTGACGGACGAGATCACCAAGGGTTCACCGCAGGGTCTGGCCGCCTCCAAGGCGCTGACCACGGCGTCGATCCTGGCTGATTTCGACCGCGATGCCGAGAAGCTGGCCAAGCAGTCGGCGCAACTGTTCGTCTCCGACGAGGCCCGGGAAGGCATGATGGCCTTCCTCCAGAAGCGGCAGCCGAACTGGAATAAGTGATCCATATCCCGTAACGGATGGGACATCGATGCGGCCACAGTTTGCCTCAACAGCCTTGCAAGTCGCTGTGATCGTCGTAGGCTCGAGTTGATGAGCACCCCAGGTTCGCGCGCACAGATGCGCGCCGCCGATACCGACCGGATCCAGGTCGCTCACCTCCTCAGCGATGCGGCCGCGCAGGGTCGGCTGCCGATGTCCGAGTACGAAGACCGGCTGAACCGCGCTTATTCCGCGCAGACGTACGCCGAACTGTCGAAGCTGAGCGCCGACCTGCCCTACATCACCACCGCGCCGTGGGAAACGGGCGGCGAATGCCATCCCGCGCCCTCGACGCTGCTGCTGGCGATCATGAGCGGATTCGAGCGCCGGGGCCGCTGGAACGTGCCGCAGCGGCTGACGTCGTTCTCGCTCTTCGGTGGCGGTGTCATCGATCTGCGCTACGCCGATTTCACGTCACCGGACGTCGAGATCCACTCGTACTCGATCTTCGGCGGCCAGACCATCCTGCTGCCGCCCGAGGTCAACGTCGACGTGCACGGCGTCGGTGTCATGGGCGCTTTCGACCACCTCGGTCAACAGGGCACCCCCGGCGCCCCGCGCGTCACCATCCGCGGTTTCTCGCTGTGGGGCCGCGTCGGCATCAAGTCCAAGAAGCGCAAACCGCCGCCCGCTGACTAGCCCCCCTTCCCGCGAGCCTGGCCCGCCAGCTCCCCTTCCCGCGAGTGGCCGTGTTTGTACCCCGACACGCCGTATTTCGCGTGCATTTTCGGCCCGCTCGCGGGCGACGAGCGTGCGTGTCTGCTACCAACACGCCCTCGTAGGCGTGCAATTTCGTCCCGCTCGCGGGCCACGAGCGTCCGCATCCTGCACAGGTTCGACGGCGTGTCGCGGTACAGACACGGCCGCTCGCGGAAGGTGGGCGAGAAGGTGGTCAGCGCCGACTGGGTCAGCGACGCCGGCGGCGCGAGCGCAGGTAGTCACCGACCACCGCGGCGCCCAGCCCGTCGAGCTCCGGCACCACGACGCGGCCTTCGACGCGGCGGGCCACCTGGTCGATGAACCGCGCCAGGCCGGGATCGCTGCCCAACCGGAAGATCGTGATCTGTGCGCCCAGCCGGGCCACCTCGTCGAAGCTGCGCACCGTGAAGGCGATGGTGCGCGGGTGCGGCGGGTAGTCGAAGAACGTCTCGGTCCCGTTGCGGTACTGCTCGAGATGCGCCGTCGGTTCACCGTCGGTGACGACGAGGACGACCGGCTGTGCGTTGGGATGACGCCGCAGGTGCCGGCCGGCGAGCAACAGCGCGTGGTGCAGGTTGGTGCCCTGCTCGTAGACGCCCTCCAGTCCCGTCAGTTCAGCCGCTGAAACCGTGCGGGCATGCCGGCCAAAAGCGATGATCTGCAACGCATCTGACCGGAACCGGGTACTCACCAGGTGATTGAGCGCCAGGGCGGTGCGCTTCATCGGCAGCCACCGGTTCTCCATGACCATCGAGAACGAGGTGTCCACCAAAAGCGCCACCACGGCCTGGGTGCGGGTCTCGGTTTCCGAGATCTCGACGTCGTCGACGGTGATGCGCAACGGCCCGTCCTGACCCGTACCCGCCTGACGCAGAACCGCGTTGGTCAAGGTGCGGGTGACGTTCCAGGGCTCGGTGTCGCCGAACTGCCATGGCCGGGTGGCTCCGGTCAGTTCCCCGGCGGCGCCGGCACGACGGGTGTCCCGCTCACCGTGTCGACCGGAAAGCTGTTGTGCCACATCGCGGAGTGCCGCCTGGCCGAGCTGACGCATGGCCTTGGGCGACAACCGCCACTGCCCGTCGGACCCGCGATCCAGGAAGCCCTGATTCATCAGGGTGCGCTCCAGTTCCGCCAACGCGCGCGCGTCGACGGCGGCCTCGTCGCCCAGCTGCCGGGCGAGCATGTCCAGATCGACGTCATCCATCTGGGCACCGGCGTAGCTCTGCGAAAGCTGTTCCGCCAGTTGCTCCAACTCGGCGATGTCTTCCATCGCCTGCGCGGCCTCCCCCATCCCCAGCGGGTTGTTCCCGCTGAAGTTCCGCTCGCCGGTCCAGTCCTCTCCCGGGCGGGCGGCCTGCAGGTTGGCATCGAGCCGATCTAGTGCGTTCATCAACGACGGCGATCCGAATGCCTGCTGCGCCAACGCATCCAACTCGGCGCGTTGATCGGGCGACAGGCTGTTGCGGAACCGCTGGGCGGCCGCGGCGCGCTTGGCCAGAGAGTCCAGCAGCTCGTCGACGTTCTGCGGATTCTCCGGGAAGTACTGGCCGTGCTTGGCCATGAAGTTCTGGAAGTCCTGCTGGGTATCCTCGCCACGAGAGTGCTTCTCCAACAGGTTGTTCAGATCGTCGAGCATCTCGTTGACGGCCTGACGATCCTCGTCGGTGGCGTTCTGCAGGGCATCCTTCATGCCGGCGAATCGTTGGTCCAGCATCTCCCGGCCCAGCAGATCCTTGATCTGCTCGTACTTCTGCCGGGCTTCCGCTGAGCGCCAGTCATATTCGGAGAGTTCCTGCACCGCCTTGGCCGGCGATGGCGACAGCGACTCCAGCTGCAACTCACCGAACCGCGCGTCATCGTCGAGCGCGCGGGCCAGTTCCTTGCGTTCGGCGAGCACGGCCTCGTCGAGCAGCTTCTTGATCTCCTGCAGGGTGCCGTCAAGGTTGTTGCGCGACAGCAACTCCCGACGACGCCGGTTGGCCTCGGCGGCCAGCCGGTCGGCGCCGCGCATGTTCTGGGTACCCCGGCGCAGCAGCTCGGACAGGGCGCGCCGGGGCGACGCGCCCTCCATGACGTCCTGTCCGATCTGCTCCAGAGCCTCCCGCAGGTCGACGGGAGGCGCCAGCGGGTCGGGCCCGCCGGTGTAGCGCGAATACCGCGAGAGGTGGTTAGCCATATACCGTTTCGCCGTCGTCGGAGGTCTTGTCGATGCGCTTGGCCAGGTACAGCGCTTCCAGCGCCAGCTCGACGGCGGCTGCTCTCTCGCCGTCGGACTGCGCGCCCAACCGGTCGGCGATCGCGTCGATCACCGGCAGGTCCGGCAGTGCGGCCAGGACGTCCTTGGCCGACACCCGCTCGCCCGTCGTGACCGGTGAATCTCCTTCCACCGCAGCGACGAGGGAACCCACGTCGATGCCACCGAGCAGCCGTTGCGCGGTATCCGCGGTGGCCCGCCGCAGCAGGTGCTCCAGGACAGCCTGCTCTCGGCCTTCCTCGCCCGACTCGAATTCCAACTTGCCGCGCAGCACGCCGATGATGGTCTGCAGGTCGACCACTCGAGCGACCGGATCCTGTTCACCCAGAATCGCGGAGCGGTGCTGGGCCGCGGCGCCGACGGTTTCGGCCGCGGCGATCGCGAAACGGGCCGAGACGCCGGAGCGCTGATCGATCGACTGCGACTCGCGCAGGTACCGGGCGAACCGGGCCAGAATCTGCAGCAGGTACTCCGGGACCTCGGCAGCCAGGTGCGCTTCCTGCTTGATGACGCCGACCTCCGCGTCGAGCTCCAGCGGGTAGTGGGTGCGGATCTCGGCGCCGAAGCGGTCCTTCAGCGGCGTGATGATGCGGCCCCGGTTGGTGTAGTCCTCGGGATTGGCACTGGCCACCACGAGAACGTCCAGCGGTAGGCGCAATGTGTAGCCACGCACCTGGATGTCGCGCTCCTCCATCACGTTGAGCATGGCGACCTGGATGCGCTCGGCGAGGTCGGGCAGCTCGTTGATCGCGACGATGCCGCGATGCGCCCGCGGGATGAGTCCGTAGGCGATGGTTTCGGGGTCACCCAGGCTGCGCCCCTCGGCCACCTTGATGGGATCGATGTCGCCGACGAGGTCGGCGACGCTGGTATCGGGCGTCGCCAGCTTCTCGAAGTAGCGCTCGCTGCGGTGCTGCCAGGTGATCGGCAGGTCGTCGCCGGAGTCCGCCGCCCGACGGATCGACTCGGGCGTGATCGGCGAGTAGGGATGCTCGCCGAGCTCCGAGCCGGCGATGACGGGCGTCCACTCGTCCAGCAGACCGACCAGCCCGCGCAGCAGGCGGGTCTTGCCCTGCCCGCGCTCGCCGAGCAGCACGATGTCGTGCCCGGCGATCAGCGCGCGCTCCAGCTGCGGCAGAACGGTGTCCTCGAAGCCGAAGATGCCGTGCCAGACGTCGTCGCCGTCAGCCAGGGCTGCCAGCAGGTTCTCGCGGATCTCGGTCTTGATGCCCCGCTCGCGGTGGCCCGAGGCCTTGAGTTCGCCGACGGTCCTGGGCAGGTCGGCCGGAAGGTCGTTAGGTGATGTCACGACCTCCACGCTACGACGGTGCACGGAGAGCGGCAGCCCCTTGGGCTCCGGAGCTTTACCCAGTACCCTCGGTATCGTGAACTCGCTCGACTGGACTCACCGCCCCACCGACCTCGAGTTCGGCCCCGCCGCCTGGCAGAGCCGACTGCTCGGCGGGTTGACCGCGGTGTTCGTCCGACCGGTAATTGCCCTGCTCACGCTCATCGGCATCGTCGTCAACCGGTACTGGCCCGAGCTGGTCCAGCGCGGCCGCTACGACATCATCGACGGGCCGTTCCGCGCGTTCCGCGCGCTGCCGGGCACCACGGTGACGCCGATCGCGCTGGACGACTGCGCCGCCGAATGGATCGTCGCGCCGCGCGCCCAGGGCTCCGATCGCGTGATCATCTACTTCCACGGTTCGGCACTGATCACCCTCGGGCTGAACTCGCACCGGCGCTGGGCCAGCAAGCTGTCGGCCGCGACCGGCGCCCGGGTCTTGAACGTGGGCTACCGACTGGCACCGCAGGCCCTGATCGAGGACGCCATCGCCGACGGCGTGTGCGCCTACCGGATGGTGCTCGGCAGTGGCGTCGACGCGGACAAGGTCGTGTTCGCGGGTGACTCCGCCGGTGGCCTGATCGCGACCGGCACCGCGCTCGCCGTGCGTGATGCGGGCCTGCAAGTACCCGCCGGCCAGATCCTGCTGTCGCCGCTCACGTCGTCCGACATGAACCTGAAGTACAACGCGATGCTCGAACACCGCGACGTGCTGTTCCCGTTCATGGCCGTGAAGTACCTCTATGACGTCTTCGCGACCAAGAACGGCACCCACCCGGTGCCGGAGATGCCCACCGAGGCCGACCTGCACGGCCTGGGGCCGACGCTCCTGCAGGTCGGCAACAACGAGATGCTGCGCAACGACTCGTTCGCGCTCGCCGACGCGCTGCGCGCCGCGGGTGCGCTCGCCTGGGTTCAGGTGTGGGACAAGGCGATGCACATGTTCCAGCTGAGCTTCGACGTCAACCCGGATGCCCGTAAGGCCGTCGACGAGATCGTGGACTTCTTCGAATACGCCACCACGCAGCACCAGCCCGGCGAGGTCGCCTCCTAACCGGTGGTCGACCATTCTGCACGCAGGAAGGTCAGCAGCCTGCGCGCTGCGGGAGTGCCTGCGGTCGGTGCCCACGCAAGCGCGATCTGGCGCTGATAGCTGTTGGGCGACAACGGGATTTCGCGGACCTTGCGTGAGGTGTATTCGTCGTGCGGTAGCAACGCGATACCCATGCCACGACCGACCAATTCGCGGATCGTCGAGAACTCCGTGATCTCCACAGGCACGTGTGGCACGAATCCCGAATCACGGCACCAGCTTTCAGTTGCCTGACGTAAGTGATAGCTGGCCGGGTTGGCGATGAACGTCTCGTCTCGCAGTTCGTCCAAACGGAGACGACGACGGGCAGCGAGCGGATGAGCAGCCGGTAACACGGCCCGGATCGGTTGTCCGCCGATCACCACATGCTCGACACCGTCCGGCGGCGGGATCACCACCGCGACGTCGAGCGCCCCGGCTTTCAGGTCCGCGGCGAGCTCACTGCCGTGCGCCTGTTTGATCTGGAGCCGGATTCCCGGTGCGCGCCGGTGGAATTCGGTGACCAGGTTCGGCACCACGCCGGCGCCCATCGTCAACGGGAAGCCGAACCGGACGGTGCCGTGCTCGGGGTCAGCTTCCGCGGCGATGGTCTCGACCGTCGCTTCGAGTTGATGCAACGGGCGCCGCACCTGCTCGGCCAGCTGCACTGCCACCGGTGTCAGGCGCACCGTCCGCCCCTCCTGGGTGAGCAGCCGGACGCCGAGTGTCTTCTCCAACGCGTGGATGCGCCGACTCATCGACGACTGCGGAATGCCCAGGCTGTCCGCAGCGCGGGTCATGTGCCCGCCCTGCGAGTCCAGCTCTTCGAGCGCCCGAAGCTGCGGTGCCAGCAGGCTCATCCATTGATCCATATTCGGATGATAATCGCCAGAACATTCATTGGACGGATCGAATCGGCGCGAGTGATGCTGGAGTCAACGAGACAAGGAGCAACCATGAACACCGTTGAACCCGAAGTCGCCGACGTCGTCCTCATCGGTGGCGGCATCATGTCGGCCACCCTCGGCGCCATGATCAGCACGCTCGAACCGCAGTGGCGCATCGTGTTGGTGGAGCGGGCATCCGACATCGCCACGGAGAGCAGCGGGCCCTGGAACAACGCCGGCACCGGCCACTCCGGCTACTGCGAGCTCAACTACATGCCAGACCCCACAGACGGTACGGCGCCCGCCGAAATCGCCGCACAATTCCAGGTGTCACGCCGCTGGTGGGCACATCTGGTCGAGCAGGGCCTGCTGGACCCGGCAACATTCGTCCACGGCACCCCGCACATGGATGTGGTGTTCGGCGACCACGACGTGGCCTACCTACGACGACGCTTCGAAACCCTCAGCGCCGATCCGCTTTTCGCCGATCTCGAGTTCAGCGACAATCCCGCCGAAGTCGCCGAATGGGCCCCGCTGGTGATGGCCGGCCGGGATCCTGCGCAACCGATTGCGGCCACCCGGCATCCCGGCGGGACCGACGTCGATTTCGGGGCGCTCACCCGCGGACTGACCCGCATCATCACCTCGAGCGGCGGCGAGGTGCGGCTCGGTCACGACGTGCGCCGGTTACACCAGGACCCGGACGGCACCTGGCTGGTCGGTGGCCGGCATACGGACTCGCACAACAGGTTTCACCTCAAGGCACGACATGTCTTCGTCGGAGCCGGCGGGTTCGCACTGCGACTGCTGCAGCGCGCGCACATTCCCGAAGTGCGGGGCTACGGTGTACTGCCCGTCGGCGCAGCGTTTCTGCGATGTGCGCGGCCCGATGTCGTCGCCCGGCACGACGCCAAGGTGTACGGCCAGGCCGCGATAGGAGCCCCGCCGATGTCGGTGCCGCACTTGGACAAACGCGTCGTCGACGGCGAGGACTACCTCATGTTCGGTCCGTATGCGACGTTCAGCACCAAGCTCCTCAAGGGCGGCAAGCTCACCGACTTCTTCACCACGCTGCGGTGGCACAACCTGCACGTGCTGGCCGCCGCGGCCGCGCAGAGTCTGCCCCTGGTGCGCTACCTGATCGGCGAGTTGCTCACGCCGTTCAGCGGCAAGATCAAGCAGCTGCGACGGTTCTACCCGGACGCCGACGCCCGCGACTGGGAACTGATACCGGCCGGGCAGCGGGCCCAGCTGGTGACCCCAGACCCCGCACGCATCGGTGCCTTGCGCTCGGGAACCGAGCTCGTCGCGTCGGCCGACGGCACCATGGCAGGACTTCTGGGCGCGTCGCCGGGCGCCTCGACCGCCGTGCCGATCATGCTCGACCTCCTGCAGCGGTGCTTCCCGGAGCGCTGGGCCACGTCCTGGCGGGCACGTATGGACGACGCGCTGACCGCGCGCGACACCACCGCGCTGCTGAGCCTCTGAAAGGCCGATGGCCAGGTCCGCACGGATGATCTCCGCGCAGACCTGGCCATTCAGCGGGCAAGACCTAGTGGGCGAAGTGCCGCGCCCCGGTCAGATACAGCGTGATGCCCGCAGCAGCGGCGGCCGCGGTCACTTCGTCGTCGCGGACCGAACCACCCGGGTGCACAATGGCTTTCACACCGGCATTGGTCAGGGTCTCCAGACCGTCGGGGAACGGGAAGAAGGCATCGGAGGCAGCCACGGCGCCGCGAACCCGGTCACCGCCCCGCTCCACCGCGAGCCGGGCCGCGTCGACGCGGTTCACCTGGCCCATACCGACGCCGACGGTGGCCCCGTTGGCGGCGACCACGATGGCGTTCGACTTCACCGCGCGGCACGCGCGCCACGCAAACACCAAGTCGGCCAACGTCTCCGGGTCGGCCGGGCTGCCGGTCGCCAGGGTCCAGTTGGCCGGGTCGTCGCCCGCAGCGTCGAGCGCGTCGCGCTGCTGCACCAGCAGACCGCCGCTGACCTGACGGAACTCGGTGCCGCCGGGCTGCGGCTCCGACGCCACCAGAATGCGAATGTTCTTCTTGCGGCTGAGGATTTCGACGGCGCCCGGCTCGAAGGCGGGAGCGACGATCACCTCGGTGAAGATGTCCGCGACGGTCTCGGCCATCTCCTCGGTGACGGCCGTGTTGGCCGCGATGACCCCACCGAACGCGCTCAGCGGGTCGCACTCGTGTGCCTTGCGGTGCGCGTCGGCAACCGAGATCGACGACACCGCAATGCCACACGGGTTGGCGTGCTTGATGATCGCCACGCAGATGTCCTCATGGTCGAACGCCGCCCGCCACGCCGCGTCGGCGTCGGTGAAGTTGTTGTAGGACATCTCTTTTCCGTGCAGCTGCTCGGCCTGAGCAAGACCCGGCCAGCCGGCGTCGTCGCTGTAGAGCGCGGCCTTCTGGTGCGGGTTCTCGCCGTACCGCAGCACATCACTGCGACGCCAGGTCGCACCCAGCCATGCCGGCATGCCGGCGGCCGATGCCTCGTCGTCGCCGGGCACCAACACGGACCCCATCCAGGATGCGACGGCGACGTCGTACTCGGCGGTGTGCCGGAAAGCCAACGACGCCAGTTTCTTCCGCTCGTCGAGCGTGAAACCACCGTCGCGGACGGCCGCCAGCACGCCGTCGTACCCCAGCGGGTCCACGACGACGGCGACGCTCGGGTGGTTCTTCGCCGCAGCGCGGACCATCGACGGGCCACCGATGTCGATCTGCTCGACGCACTCGTCCTCGGACGCGCCCGACGCCACGGTCTGCGTGAACGGATACAGGTTCACCACGACGAGTTCGAACGCCTCGACACCGAGCTCATCGAGCGCGGCGAGATGCTCGGCCTTGCGGGTGTCGGCCAGCAGGCCCGCGTGCACGCGCGGGTGCAACGTCTTGACCCGGCCGTCCAGCACCTCCGGGAAACCGGTGACCTCTTCGACCGGAGTCACCGGGATTCCCTCGGCAGCAATGGTTTTCGCTGTCGAACCGGTCGACACCAGGGTCACGCCGGCCTCGTGCAGCCCGCGGGCCAGCTCAGCCAGGCCGGTCTTGTCGTACACGCTGATCAGCGCGCGCCGAATCGGTCGTCGCGTCATCCTATTGCTCCTCACCTTCGCGGCACCCGATGGCCGCCTTTCGCCCACTCCACGTCACACCACGGAGGGCCACCGCGGCGATCACATCTACCAGCAGCCGTCGCTCGACGACCTTGATCCGCTCATGCAACGACGATTCGTCGTCGCCCTCGAGCACCGCCACCGGCTCCTGCGCCAGGATGGGCCCGGTATCGGTGCCGGCATCCACCAGATGCACCGTGCTGCCGGTGACCCGCACCCCGTATGCAAGGGCTTCGGATACCGCATGTGCTCCCGGAAACGACGGCAGCAGCGCCGGGTGGGTGTTCAGGACCCGTCCCTGGAAACGTCCGAGAAAGGTGGGGCCGAGGATCTTCATGAACCCCGCCGACACCACCAGATCCGGCTCGTGGGCCGCAACGGCTTCGGTCAGTGCGACGTCCCAGGCGGCCCGGTCGGCATGGTCGCGCACCCGGGTTGTGAACGTCGCTGCGCCGGCTGCCGCACCGACCTCCAGCGCCCGGCATCCGCGATCCGTACCGACGGCCACTACGCGGGCCGGGTAGTCGCCGACCGCTGCGGCCAGCACAGATTCCAGCAGCGAGCCCGTCCCGGACGCCAGGACGACGAGCCGCGCCGGCGCAGTCGGGGGCACGTGAACCGGTTGCTGCACGGGAGCAGCCTAGTGGCCACGTCGGCGGGCCGACTAATTGCCGTCATCGTCGACGACGAAATGCGCCTCAGGGTCCTCGTCGGGGTCGAAGGCCACGTGTTCACCGATGCGATCGGTGGTACCGGATTGATACGCCTCCGCAGGTGCCGGGGTCATGTCAGGTTCCGGACGCGCCGGTCGGCGCGGTGCGGCGGGCTTGACCGCCGGCTCCGGCTCGGGTTCGGACTGCGCCTCACCGGGCTGCTCGAAGGCCGGGCCACCGGCGAAATGCGAGTCGTCGTCGCCGTCGTCCGCGACGGCCGACACGTCACCGATCAGCTTCTCCGTCACGGGTTCGTCATCGTCGACGACGGCTGCCGCTTCATCTTCAGCCGGCTCCTCGTCCACGGGCGCCGCCGGCGCGACGGGTGCCGGTCGGGCCGGGCGGCGGGTCAGGCCGCCCGCCATGGCCACCGTGAGACCGCCGATCGACACGAACCACAGGAAAACCGCGGGCCCGAAGGTCGTCTGATCGACCCCGAGCTCACCGAAGTTGCCCAGGCGACCGCTGCCGGCGATCGCGAGCATGACCATCATCACCGCAGCCAGTAGCGAGGCGACGGCCAACTTGGCGAAGGCGATCGGCCACGGGGCCGGGCGCCGGGCGCACTGTTGCCCCACCGCCACCGCCGAGGCGGCCGCGATGATCAGCAGTGCGACCCAGACCGGACCCAATGGCGGTGACGGCACCGCGGCCAGTACCGGCACGGCGGGCACGTCGCCGCCGAGCACGGTGAAGGAACTGAACGTGGCCAACCCCACGTGCACACTCGAACCGACGGCCACCGCGGCGGAGCCGACCATGACGTTCGGGATGTACAGCGCGGACAGCACGGTCAGGCTGAGCTGGCCGAACACCGAATCGGTGATGCCGAACAGATCGTGCATCGTCGACCAGTGCACGACCATTGAGGCGACCGCGACCAATCCCGACAGGCCGAGCAACGCCAACACACCGGCGACCGCTCCGCGCAAAGCCTCCGGCAGCCAGTACGGCAGGTGCGCATCGGTCAGCAGTCGTCCCTGCAGGCGCGAGCCGACACCGATGGCCGCACCGACCGCATGCACCGCCAGGACGCAGCCGAACGCCTGAAGGGCGCTCGGGGTCTGCAGTTCCGTGAGCACCGACGACGCATCGTGGATCACCGCGATCGAGATCGCCGCGATCAGCAATGGTCCACCGAGCGCTGAGGCGACGACCCATCGGACCACGAACCAGGACGCGCCCGGCCGCGTCGCCGCCGCTGTCGTGCGTGCCGTGCCCCAGACCATCGCCAGCAGCGGGGCCAGGGGCATAACGCCGAGCTCGGCGCCGCCGATCGAGACCGGCACGCCGTGCACGCCCAGCCACATGCTGGCCATCGCGCCGAACGCACCGGTCAGGTCGCTATTGGCGATGACCAGCTGGATCAGCACCAGCGCGGCGATGATCGCCAGGGCGATGCCCGACGGGCCGAAAGCAACCCGAAGCAGGTCACGCGCCTGGCGCGTACCGACTGGTCGGTTATCCACTAGCTGGGTCACTCCTCGCGAGGTCGTCACCCGCCTGCCGCGAGTGCCCTAGCGATTATGACGAAGCCGCGCCCGATTACTGCGGAGCCGGGGGTTGCTGGAAGGTCGTCGTCGGCTCGGAGCTCGATCCTGTCGCGCCCGGCGTCGTGTTGTACGACGATGATCCGGCGCCAGACTCCGAGGCCGAAGGCGCCTGGCCGGCCGACTGCTGCGGGGTCGACGACTGGCCGGCCGACTGCTGCGGCTGGCCGAACGCCGGGAATCCGGTCGGCGGGGTCGGCGGACCCGAGTCGGCGCCATGCTGCGGGGCACCCTGTGCACCGGTGTAGCCGCCGATGGGGCCGTTCTGAGACTGCGGCTGGTAGCCACCCTGCTGGCCGAAGTGCTGACCGGTCTGCTGGCCGTACTGCTGCTGTGGCTGCTGGCCGTAGTACTGAGCCTGCGGGTTGTAGCCCTGCGCCGGTCCGCCGTAGTTGTACGGATCGGACTGGGGACGCGGCGCCGGCGGCTGGATGACACCGGCGTCCAGCAGCAGCGCGGCGACGGCACTACCGGCCTGCAGCACCGACAGCGCCAGCACAACATAGAGGCCCCACTCGACCTCGATGCCCTTGGGCGCCTGCACGATCTCGTTGATCACCAGCAGCAGGGCCAGCACCGCGAGGATGGCGACCCACGACTTGAAGCTCTTCTGCTTGGGCAGGAGGCTGACGCCCGCGAGCAGGGCGGCCAGCACGGCGACGACGATCGGCGCCTGGGTCAGGATGCTGCCGGTGCCCGCATCCAGGCCTCCCGCACCCAACTGGGGCGCGAAGTTGAAGCCGAAGATGAGCAGGCCGAGCGCCGCGACCGCGGTGGTCAGGTACTCAGGCAGTTTGCTCGGGCCGGCCGGCGCGGCGGGCGCAGCCGGGATCTGCTCGGGCAGCCGGTTGAACTGCTGCGTCGGCCCGCCGTACTGGTTGCCGTACTGGCTGGGCTGTTGGGCGGGCGGGTAGCCGGAGTTACCGGGCTGGTAGGTCATGACCTCTCCTGTACTGCTCGACTCGACCAACCACGCTAGCGCACTTCACTGAGGGTGCCCTGCATCAGTTCAACCCGGAGTGCAACGTCCTGACCGGCCGCGACGGCCCCGAGCAAACTCGCCGACGCGTCATGCCGGGACGCGGATGGGCCCCTCCGCGGCGTCCTGTTCCGCAGCCTCGATTTCCCGCACCAGCGGCAGCACCTTGGCGCCGAAGTACTCGATTTCCTCCTGGAAATGCAGGAAGCCGCCGAGGATCAGATCGACTCCGCGTTTGCGGTAGGCAGCAATCCGCTCGGCGATCTGTTCCGGAGTTCCGATCAACTTGGTACGAAAACCATCGTTGTACTGCACGAGGTCATCGAAGCTCGAATCCGCCCACATGCCCTTCTTGTCGCCGGTGGAGTTGCCGGCCTGCTGCACGGCCTGGCGGAATCCTTCGACGGCCGGCCGGTTCGCCTTCGCGACGATCTCCTTCAGCGTCTCTTTCGCTTCCTTCTCCGTGTCACGCGCGATGATGAAGCCGTTCAGGCCGAAGCGAACTTCCCGGGCAACCTGGCGGGCGTGGTCGCGGACGTCTACGACTTGCTCGGTCACACCGTCGAAGTCCTTGCCGTTGGAGAAGTACCAGTCGGCGTAATAGCCGCCGTTGCGGCGCGCCGCGCTCGAGTTGCCGCCCTGGAACAGTTCGGGGTTGGGGCGCTCGACCGTGTTGAGCGGCTTGGGCTTCAGCGTGAAGTCATGGATGCGATAGAAGTCGCCGCGGAAGTCGACGTCGTCCTCGGTCCAGATCTTGCGCAGCACCTGGAGGAACTCGGCGCTGCGCCGGTAGCGCTCGTCGTGCTCCAGCCACGGCTCCCCCAGGTGCGTGAATTCGTCCTTGAACCAACCGGATACGACGTTGACCGCGAAGCGGCCATTGGAGAGGTGGTCGGCCGTCGCACCGAGTTTGGCGAGCACGGCCGGCTGCCACAGGCCCGGGTGAACGGCCGCAATGACTTTCAGTCGTTCGGTCGCCAGCAGCAGGGCAAGGCTGAAACTCGTTGACTCATGCTGATATTCGGCGCCGTAGCTGGCCTCGTACCGGACCTGACTGAGGGCGTACTCGAAGCCGTTGTTCTCCGCGGTCTGCGCGAGCTTCTTGTTGTATTCGTAGTTCCAGTCGGTGCGCTGTTCGATGTCGCTGGTCACCAGGCCGCCGCTGACGTTGGGCACCCAGTAGGCGAACTTGACGTGGTCGGCGATGCGTTCGGTCGTCATGGGCACATGTGAACAAGCGAGGCAGCACGTCGTCGTGGGTAACGTTCGCGATGAAGTTATCTCTGATTTGGTTCACTGGGGTTTCACGGCTCGACTTCACGGCATAATGCCAGGTAATCCGGCTTTTCCAGGTTTCTCGCCACCCCCTCTTGCGCCCCGATACTGAAACACGTTCTAATCACGGTATGGACTACGGGCTCGTACTTTTCACCAGCGACCGCGGCATCAAGCCCGCCGCTGCCGCCAAATTGGCCGACGACCACGGCTTCACCACCTTCTACGTGCCCGAACACACGCACATTCCGATCAAGCGCCAGGCCGCCCACCCCACCACCGGTGACGAGACTCTGCCCGACGATCGCTACATGCGGACGCTGGATCCGTGGGTGGCACTCGGCTCCGCCGCGTCGGTCACCTCCCGGGTGCGGTTGTCGACCGCGGTCGCGCTGCCGGTGGAGCACGACCCCATCACGTTGGCGAAATCCATTGCGACGCTGGACCACCTGTCCGGCGGCCGGGTGTCGGTCGGCGTCGGATTCGGTTGGAACACAGACGAACTCCAGGACCACAACGTCCCGCCGGCCCGGCGTCGCACCATGCTCCGGGAGTACCTGGAGGCGATGCGCGCGCTGTGGACCCAGGAAGAAGCCGAATACGACGGCGAATTTGTGAAGTTCGGGCCGTCGTGGGCATGGCCGAAGCCCGTGCAGTCGCACGTACCGATCCTCGTCGGCGCCGCCGGCACCGAGAAGAACTTCAAGTGGATCGCCAAGTCGGCCGACGGCTGGATCACCACGCCGCGCGACTTCGACATCGACGAGCCGGTCAAGCTGCTGCAGGACACCTGGGCCGCGGCGGGACGGTCCGGGGCACCGCAGATCGTCGCGCTGGACTTCAAGCCGGACGCCGACAAGCTGGCGCGCTGGAAGAAGCTCGGTGTAACCGAGGTGTTGTTCGGCTTGCCGGACAGTGACGACGCGACGGTGTCGGCGTACGTCGAGAAGCTCGCCAAGAAACTGAGCGACTTCGGGATCTGAGGTTAGGTCGGCGCTTTGGCGCCAGCGTCCTCATCACACTCGATCTGCGGCGGTCAAAGTTCCTTGACCGTCGCAGTTTCTTGTGCCATTTTTCTGCTGGGGACCGAACGGACGCGGCCATAGACTGACTGTCATGGGGTGGCTCTTTGACGGGTGGGGCCGTTGTCGATCCTGAAGATTCGCGGAACCAATCCACTGACTTTGGTCGATGGCGGTCGCGACCTGAAGCGCAAGGCTGAAGGTCTCGACGAATTGATCGGCAAGCAGGTGCATGCCGTCCAGGAACTTGAGCAGGAGTGGAAAGGCAAGGCGGCCAACGCCGCCCGCGGGCAGGCCTATCGGAATATCGAGCGACAGCACCGCTTTCACGAGATCACCGACGCGATGGCGACGGCCATGATCGCCGGCGGTCAGGTCCTCGCGACGTTGCGTGATGTGCTGCTGAACTGGGTCAGCACGGTGTCCCAGATGTTCAACGTCGCCGACGACGGCGTTGTCACTACGCGTCCGCCGCGGACCGGCGGGGCCTGGGAGAACATCGCAACCGCCTTCACCAAATGCACGCAGAACATGATCAAGGCGTTCATGGACCAGGATCAGAACCTGGCCAACAGCCTGAAGACCATTGCCGACGGCAACACTCCGGGGAATGACCCGAGGCCTGGCCCGGGAACCGGGCCTGGCATTGATCCTGATGGCAACATCAATAATAGCCAGATCCAGTACCAGCAGACGATGGCAGGTGCGGACGTCCCGGACTCGACCGATCACGGAGTTCCGCGGACAGACCTGTCCATCATGGGGATGACACCCGACGGCCGCCTGTTCACAATTCAGGGTGACACTGCGAACACAATGGGCCCGGGCGGCGGACCCGGGGATCCGCGGCGGCCAGACAATGAGGGCGGACGAAACAATATCATCTTTTGGAAGATGGATGACCACGGTAAGTGGGTTGTGGATGAGGTCGTCAAACAACCATTTCCCGCAGCTCAGTACCCGAAGGGGGTAGACGGCGACATCTCCACCATCCCAACATCCACATTCAACGTCGGCAACGATATGTACGCATCGGTGATGAACGTCAAGAATTGGGATAACAATACTTGGGAGACCCGCAGTTCGACACTGTTTAAGTCGAGCGACAACGGGCGGACCTGGCAACCGATCGGCCCAACGTTCCCTAACTTAGGCGAAGGTCACAACCAGCCATTTCAAGTTCAGAGCTTTGCCCCAAAAGACGACGGATACGTATACATGTACGGCGCCCAGGACGGAAGGACCAACGACGGAATGCACGTCGCACGCGTTCCGGCGGGGTCGATCGGCGATGTGCACAAGTACGAGTACTGGAACGGCAATTCGTTCTCAAATACGCAGGATCCGAATACCAGCCCACCAGTTCTCAAGGTGCCGGCGAACATCTCAGGCGTCGGTGAACCCAGCGTGCATTTCTACGAAAACAAGGCATTGGCGACATTCAACGATGCCGACGGCGGCGTGTACACGAGTTCATCCACCGACGGAGTGAATTGGACCGCCCCTCAACGTGTGTTAGGCCAGCTTGGGTCGTATGGCGCTTTCCAGTCACCATTTTCAGGTGGCAACACTATCGATGTCACATTGTCATTGTGGAATCCGTACGGCACGAATTTGTACAGCATCGAGAATTCTGACACCACAGGCTTAGGGGCTTACTGATGCGGCCACGACAGATCGCAGCCACTTCTACGCGAACCATCATGCCGCTCATTGCAGCGATGCTTGCCACCGCGGGCTGCTCGCCGAGTTCAGAGCAATCAACGGCCACGTCGCCCAGCCAGTCGGGCTGGACTACAACAACAAATCCGGTCAGCTTCGATTTCCCTGATCTCACCGACTTCGCGCTGGGCGATGCCGCACAATACGACCAAGTGAACAAGCCTCGCTCACAAGGATTTATGTTTCTGGCCCCCACTGGGTTGATTTGTGCAAGCAACGCCTACCCCGACAACGCCTATGAACGCGTGAGTTGCCGTGGGCAGTTGCCACAAAAGGGACCCGGTGACTGGTCAGTGACCGCCGGGAGGGGCCTAGCGGGCGTGGTCAAACCGATCACCGGTGATCCAGATCTCGAGAGGGACAGAGCGAACCCACCGCCTGCACTAACACCGATGCATAAGCTGACAGCAACAAAGGGCGATGCGATCTGCGCCGTAGACGATAAGGGCATGACGGCGTGCCGCATTGGCGATCACGGCTTCGTCATAACACCGACGTCGACTCGCCTGTTCTGACCGATTCGATTATCCCGAGATCGACGAAATGGTCGTGAAACCTTTTGCGATAACAACCACTTCGTCAATCTCGCCAAGCGAGGATCAGGCGAGAACAGCCCGATTGCCCTCTTCGGTTGAAGTGACGACGATGTTCGCGCCGAGCGGCTCGCCATCGGACAGCAGCGCCATCAGTTCGGCGTCGGTGGTCGTCGCCAAGAACCGGCTGCCGCCCGCGTCCAGGCGCCCGATGATGATGCCGGTGTTGGGAGTCCAGTCGTATCGGACCGTGTAGGTCTCGATCGTCGCTGGGCCGTTCGCATGTTCAGTGACAGCGACCGTCGGCCATGACGCGACCTCTGCGCACAGCTCGGCACTATTGTCGGCGACCCAGTCCGCCGGCTCGGTCGAATAGATGCCGACCGAGAACTTGCTGGCGATGCCTCCGTTCGCCCCTACCAATGCGAATTCTCCTGGGGTTTCCCGCATTCGGGTGACCGCTTCAGCGATACCGTGCAGCGAGTAGTTGTTCCCCGGCCCACCGAAATACGGCAGGCCGCCGGTCAGCGTCAGGCCCCGCGGGTCGTCTGCGTCCAAACCGACGCCGTCGCAGATGTTGAAAACCGGGAACGGGAAGCAGCTGTAAAGGTCGAACGCCGAGACGTCATCGATCCCAATTCCGGCCACCCGCAACGCTTCCCGCACGGCCACCACCGAGGCCGGGCTGGCGCCGACATCGGGACGAGCGAGCAGCTTTTGCTCTTTCATGTCCGCATGCCCGCGCAGGTAGACCCACTTGGATTCCGGCACACCAAGTTTGCGCGCGGACTCCACCGACATGAGCACGGCAGCAGCACCCATGTTCACCTGGTCACGGGCCACCATGAGCCGGGGATAGGGGTCGCAGATCATCCGGTTCTTGTCGGTGACGGTCACCAACTCGTCGACGGTGCGTTCCACCGGCGCGGACGAATACGGGTTCTTGGCAGCGACTTTCGACATCAGGGCGAACAGCTCCCCCATCGCCTGCCGGTAGTCCTCAACGGACAACCCAAGCCGTGCACGACGGGCGTTCTCCAGCAGGCCGTACTGTACCGGCGCACCGATCAGCCCGTGCCTGACGGTGTACTCGTCGAAGATGCCGTCGTATCCGTAGCCGCGGTCTTCGAGCTGACCGTCAATGCTCTCCGAATGATCGGGCTCGTCGTCCCGGCTCTTGAAGTACCGGATGCTGGACGTGTTTTCCGACCCCATGATCATCACGACGTCGGCGCGGCCGGCCACGATCTCGCCGGCGAATTCGGTGATCAGATGCTGGGGGCTCTGGCCACCGATGACTTCGAGCACAGCACGGGCCGGGTCAGCACCGATGCGGCGTGCCACAGAGCGCGGGTAGTTGTTCGACTTGCCGAGCGGCGCCGGAACGTGGCCGGAGATCTCGAACTGCCGGGTGCCGGCGACGGTGTCGATCGCGGCTGCGACTGCTGCGACGTCCGCGCCGGTGTCCTGCAGCGCCGCCTGCGCCGCTGCGGCGGCGAGGTCGACCGCGGACATCCCGCGGTAGTCGGGGTCCTCCAGGCGCTCGGTGAACTGACCAACACCGACGACCACCGGCGTACGCGGATCGACACCCATTACAAACCTCCAGGCAACTGTTAATTCGCTAGGCTAACCGATCGCGATGCGTCAGCGGTACCGTGGGTAGCTGCGCATTTGCGTCAGGAGGCAGGCGCCAGGCGACGTACGGTTGATTGATGACCCGACCGAGCCTGCGAACAATGCGGCACCATGCGACGGGCCCTAGCGTCTCACTGGCTAAAGCGACTTCATGCTTCGCGGCCGCAGCTGTCGGTCTGGCATCGGCGCCCTCAGTGTTCGCCGTCCCGCCCGGTTTCCCCGACACCACCGGATTCACTCAGGTCGACCCCGCTGCGTTCACGCGCCCCCTGAACCGAAGCCAGCGCTGGGAGGTCGGCTACTTCTTCTTTCGCACGCCAGAAGGGATCGGTTGCGCGATCGGACCTACGTCATGGTGCGCGGGCGCTCTACCCGGTCTTCCTCCGCGAGAACAGCTGGCATGCCCGTCCGTGCATCAAAGTGCATCGGCAATGGAACCATTCGCTTTCGGTGGCTCGGACCAACCGTGCCTTCCGACAAATGATGCGTTGCTCAGCGTTGGTCAGAAACTGATCGATGATGCCCACGGGATCACGTGCGTCGTCGGTGTCGCCAATCTGACGGCCTGCATCAACACCACCACCAACCACGGCTTCGTGCTGCAGCCCTCCGGCAGCTGGACGTTCTGATGCGTGGACTTGCGTTGGCGACATTTGCGGCGTCGCTCGTCAGCGCATGCCAAACGACAACGCCTGGTTCTATCCTGCCTCGTCCAACATCCAAGACATTCCCTGATCTTTCGTCATTCGCCGCCGCGGATTGGCAGCAGTTCGACCGTGATGGCAGTCCCGGCAAGGGGTATCTCGTTCGCTTCAGCACGCCCGACGGATCAACGCGCTGCAGCATCCTCAACGGCCTGACTGCATCGTGCGTCGGAAACATCGTCGGAATACCGAACGCGGCTCCCGAGTTCGCTCGCGACAACGACACCTTCGCCGGCAACGACAGCGGCAGCTGCGCGGGTGTCTTACTGGACAACGCCGATTCGTACTCGTTCCGCAGAAACGGCGGAGGATGCCCACCTTTCGCCGACACCAAGACGCTCCAAGCCGGTCAGAAGCTGGTCAAGTATCAGATAACGTGCGCCGTCGGTGACGGCAATCTGACCGCCTGCATCAATACCGCAACCAATCACGGCTTCGTTCTGCGACCATCCGGCAGCTGGACCTTCTAACCCACGTCAATCCAGACGTACAACCATCTAGACGTACATCTAAATCGACGTACAATTACGTCATGCATTGGCCCATCAGACCCATGTCCCTGGTGGTCGGCGGCGTCGTCCCGCCCGAGAACGTGGTGGGCCGCGTCCGCGAGCAGCAGGAAATCCTGGCCAGCCTGCCCGACGGTGGCGCAGCCCTCGTCGGCGACCGCCGGCACGGCAAGACGTCGCTGGCCCGCCTCGTCGCGCACACCGCACGGCTGCAGGGCCTGACCGTCGTCTCGGTCAGCGCCGAGCGGCAGACTTACGCCGAGTTCGTCACCGCTCTTGCCGCTGAGCTCGGTCGCGTCGACAACGCCCTGCGGCAGGAGGTCGACCGCTGGAAAGTCGCTGTCGGCACCGGGCCGTTCAAGTTCGAGCGGGTCCGCGCCGACGCCGCCCTCGACGACCTGCTGCAGCGCGCCGTCGCCCGCACCAAGAACGGCCCGCTGGTGTTGTTCATCGACGAGGTCACCGTGCTGGCCCGCAACCTCGAGCGCGAAAAGCCCGGCGGCGGAGACGCATTCCTCCACCTGCTGCGCCGGTTCCGCCAGGACAACTCCGGCAAGCTGGCCACAGTCTTGTCCGGTTCCATTGGCTTTCACCATGTTTCAGAGGACGCGCTCAGCTCGGTCAACGACATCCGCAAGGTCACAGTAGGTCCCATCCGGCACGACCACGCCACGTATCTCGCCGAGTGCCTGTTGCTCGGCGCGAACGTCCCGACCACGGACCGGCATCAGGTCGCGGAATCCGTTGCAGCGGCGGCAGAGAACGTGCCGTACTACATCCAGCATCTGGTCGCGGGCGCCGCACGAGAAGGTTCCGTCAAGCCGGACCGCATCGCGGAACTGCTCGCCGCTGCCATCACCGATCCGCACGACCCATGGGATCTGCGGCACTACCGCGACCGGCTACGCAATTACTACGGCGACGACGCCCCCGCCATCGCCGGACTGCTCGACATCTACGCCCATGCCCCAAGTCCGTTGAGCGTCAACGCAACACTGCAGTTCCTGAAGACCGAGGGCTCACCCATCACCGACCGCGACCAGCTGGTGTCGTTCATCGAGCGTCTCGAACAGGACCACTACCTGCGCCGCGTCGGCGACGACGACTGCTTCGCCTCGGGCCTGGTGCAATCGGCGTGGCGGGCCATGAGGCGGTAGGCCATGACCCACCCCGCCTTCTCCCCCGCCACCGTCGACGCCGCAGAACTCGACACCCGCACCATCGGCCGCGAGCCGCTACTTAAGCGGTTGACGGACCGCATCATCAACTCGGCACAGGACGGTTCGCGTCCGCACACCTTGCTCGTCGCGCCTCGCGGCGCCGGCAAGACGCACACTCTTCAGGTCGCGCTTCATCGCGCCCTGAAACAGCGCAAGGCCGCCAAATCCACACTGCTGCTGACACTTCCAGAGGACGCCCTCGCCATCGGCAGCTACCCGGATCTGCTCGTCGAGCTGCTGCGCACGCAGGGCCCGGATGTCCACGCGCGAGCGCGGGAGCTTCGCGGCGACGCACTGGAGCTGGAACGGGAAATCCTCGACCTCGCTGCGGGCCGCATGGTGCTGGTCGCGATCGAGAACGCCGACCGCATCTTTGATGCCATCGGCGAAGCGGGTCAGGGCAGTTTCCGCGCCTGGGTCGAAACATCCACCGCGGTACTGGTTTTCGCGACAGCCCCGGCACTGTTTCCGGCCGTCTCATCTCGCACCCATCCGTGGTACGGGTCGTTCATCATCGAGGAACTCCCCGACCTCACCGACACTGACGTCGCCGAGATTCTCGCGCAGCGCGCCCGCGACCGCGAATTGGCTTCGTACGTCCAGACTTCCGAGGGACTGACCCGCATCGACGACGTCGCCCAGCTCGTCGGCTGGTCACCGCGGGTTTGGCAGATCATTGCGGACACCGCAGACCGGGCCGCGCTGGAGCACGTCACGCCCGCCGCCGACGCCGCACTGGAACAGCTCACTCCCCACTACCAGCAGCTCCTCTGGCAGCTGCCTACCGGCGAGCAACGCCTGATCGTCGAACTCGCCCGCGCCGACGGTGCCCGCACCGTCACCGACCTTGCTGCCGCCGTGGGGATTTCGAATCAGTCGGCGTCGGCGGCGCTGGGCCGCCTCACGACCGGCGGCTGGGTCCGTCCCGGAAAAGCGGACTCCGGCGATCGTCGCGCCACGTGGTACGACCTCAGCGACCCACTGCTTCGCAACTACCTGCACTACCGCGAACGCCGCCAACGCCGAGGCTCGACTCCTTGACGAACCTGTCACTTAGTGACACAGTTGGACTGTCACTAAGTGACAGGAGGGAGGGCAATGAGCGACAAACAGGACCAGGCTCGGATTGCGGTGTCACGCATTGCCTGTGCCCTGTTCTGGGAGCGGGGCGTCGCCGGAACCAGCGGTGACGACATCGCCGCAGCCGCCGGACTTTCCACCCGCACCATCTGGCGCTACTTCCGCAGCAAGGAAAGTTGCGTCGAACCCCTGCTCGCCAAGTCGGCCGACCGGTTCCTGGCGAGCGCCCGGCGCTGGCCGCACGAGCTCTCGTTGTCGGAACACCTTGCGGCAGATGCCATTGCGCATCCGTTGTCACCGCAGGACATCGAGGACGAACTCAGCGCGATCCGGCTGGCGACCATGACGGAGTCCGACCCCGCGCTGCGCACTGCGTACCTGATGGTCCACGACCGCATGGAGCGGGGACTTATCCCGGTCATCGCCGACCGATTGGGCTTACCCGAGGACGATCTCACCGTCCGCCTGTGCGCGGCAGCAGTCACGGGCGCCTTCCGCGTCGTCGACGAAGACGTGAGTAAGGCAATCGTCAACGACGGCAAGAGAGTCAGCCAGGAAGAGGCGCTCGCGCTCATGGACCGGGCGATCCGCGAAGCCACCAACGGCAGGCTGGGCGGCCCCGTCAACCCCTGAAAATCCCACATCCCTCACGAGCCGGCGCTGCCGGCCCGGCGAACAAGCTTGTCCAAGAAAGGATTTCCCATGGCGCTACCCGAACTCATCTCGGTCGAAGACCTTTTCAGTGCACCCGAGCGCACAGCGGCGACGATCTCGCCGGACGGAACCCGGATCGCGTACCTGGCACCGTGGAAGAACCGCCTGAACGTCTGGGTTCAGGACGTCGACGACGACGCGACCGCACGGTGCGTCACGGCCGACGAAACGCGCAGTGTGTACATCTACCGGTGGACCGACAATCCGCGATGGATGCTCTACATGCAGGACAACGGCGGTGACGAGAACTGGCACGTGTACCGCATCGACCTGGAGAACCCGGACACGCCGGCAGTGGACCTGACCCCGTTCCCCGGGACGCGAGCGAGTTTCGAGCTGCCCAAGAGATTGCCGGGAAAGGCCATCGTCCAGATCAACAAACGCAACCCCGAACTGTTCGACGCGTACGAACTCGACATCGCCACAGGCGAACTCACGCTCCGCGCGGAGAATCCCGGCAACGTCGTCACCTGGCTGAGCGGGCCGAGCGGTGATCTGTTCACCAATACGCTGACCGCGGACGGCGACGTCGAGATCTCGCATTGGGACCCGGCAACGAGCACTCTGCGCCCGGTCAAGGTCTACGACGGCAGGGACTACCCGGTCGGCATCTTCCCGGTCACCGTCACGCCGGACGGCACGGGCATCTGGCTGCCTTCCTACGAGAACAGCGACCGGTCTCGGCTGGTCGTGGTCGACGTGGCCAGCGGCGCCGAGACCGAAGTCGACAGCCACCCGACATTCGATGTGGGCAACCAGATGGTCCTTCCGTCACCGTTCATCCTCAGCGCGCGGACCGGTGAGCTGATCGGCGTCCGCTACTACGGCGACCGCCAGGTCATCCACCCGCTCGACCCGAATTTCGCTGCGGTACTGGACAATCTGGTCAAACTCTCGGACGGTGACCTCGCCACCGTGTCATCCGACGACCGCGGACAGCGGTGGGTGGTCAGCTTCACCCATGACCGCGATCCGTGGGCCACCTATCTCTACGACCACTCGACCGGAGAAAGCCGGCTGCTGTTCCGGCCCTACGCGCGCCTGGACCCCGAGGCGCTGGCCCCGATGACACCCGTGACCATCACGTCGCGCGACGGGCTGGACCTGCACGCGTATCTGACCCTGCCGGTCGGGATCGAACCCCGTGATCTGCCGTTGGTCCTGCTGGTCCACGGCGGTCCGTGGGCGCGCGACTGCTGGGGCTTCCAACCCGATGTGCAGTTGCTGGCCAATCGCGGATACGCGGTGCTGCAGGTGAACTTTCGCGGCTCGACAGGCTACGGCAAGGCCTTCACCAAGGCCGCGATCGGGGAGTTCGCGGGCAAGATGCACGACGACCTGATCGACGCCGTGGACTGGGCCGTCAAGCAGGGCTATGCCGATCGGGACAAAGTGGCGATCTATGGCGGCTCGTACGGTGGCTACGCCGCGCTGGTCGGCGTGACGTTCACCCCGGACGTGTTCGCGGCGGCCATCGACTACGTCGGAATCTCCAGCCTCGCGAACTTCATGCGCACCCTGCCCAACGTGGCCCGGCCCTTCCTTGCGACAAACTGGCACACGTATGTGGGCGACCCGAATGACCCCGCGCAGGAGGCCGACATGCTGGCCCGCTCGCCCATCACCAAGGTGGATCAGATCCGCACACCACTGCTGGTTATCCAGGGCGCCAACGATTCTCGCGTCGTGCAGGCAGAATCCGACAACCTCGTCGAGGCACTGCGCGCCCGCGGCGTCGAGGTCGAGTACCTGGTCAAGGCCGACGAAGGACATGGATTTCTCAACCCCGACAACCAAATCGACATGAACCACGCCGTCGAGCGCTTCCTCGCCCGGCACCTCGGCGGTTGCGTCTGACTGCACATTCGACGCAGAACACAACAGGCCCCCACCAATCAGGTGGGGGCCTGTTGCGCAGAAAGAAATTACAGCGACTGCAGGATCTCGCGAGCCAGCGCAGCGGTGGCCGACGGGGTCTTGCCGACCTTCACGCCGGCAGCCTCGAGGGCTTCCTGCTTGGCGGCGGCGGTGCCCGACGAGCCCGAGACGATGGCGCCGGCGTGGCCCATGGTCTTGCCCTCCGGAGCGGTGAAGCCCGCGACGTAGCCGACGACCGGCTTGGTGACGTTGGCCTTGATGTAGTCGGCGGCACGCTCTTCGGCGTCGCCACCGATCTCGCCGATCATCACGATGACCTTGGTCTCGGGGTCCTTCTCGAACGCCTCGATGGCGTCGATGTGGGTGGTGCCGATGACCGGGTCGCCGCCGATGCCGATGGCGGTCGAGAAGCCGAAGTCACGCAGTTCGTACATCATCTGGTAGGTCAGGGTGCCGGACTTGGAGACCAGACCGATCGGGCCCTTGCCGGTGATGTTGTTCGGCGTGATGCCGACCAGCGCCTCACCGGGGGTGATGATGCCCGGGCAGTTGGGGCCGATGATGCGGGTCTTCTGACCCTTCTCGACGTTGTAGGCCCACGCGTAGGCGCTGTCCTGCACCGGGATGCCCTCGGTGATGACGACCAGCAGCGGGATCTCGGCGTCGATGGCCTCGATGATGGCGTCCTTCGAGAACGCCGGCGGGACGAAGGCGATCGACACGTCGGCGCCGGTCTCCTTCATGGCCTCGGCCACCGTGGCGAACACGGGCAGCTCGATGTCGTTGCCGTCCTTGTCCACATGCGAGACCTTGGTGCCGGCTTTGCGCGCGTTGACGCCACCGACGACCTGGGTGCCGGCCTTCAGCATCAGCTTGGTGTGCTTGGTGCCCTCACCGCCGGTGATGCCCTGGACGATGACCTTGGAATCCTTGTTCAGGAAGATAGACATAAGTTGTTGGCTCCCTTACTTGTTCGCCAGCTCGGCGGCTTTGTCGGCACCGGAATCCATGGTCTCGGCCTGGATCACCAGCGGGTGGTTGGCCTCGGCCAGAATGCGGCGGCCCTCTTCGACGTTGTTGCCGTCGAGACGGACGACCAGCGGCTTGTTGGCCTCGTCGCCCAGCATTTCCAGCGCCTTGACGATGCCGTTGGCGACCGCGTCGCACGCGGTGATACCACCGAAGACGTTCACGAAGACGCTCTTGACCTGGCTGTCGCCGAGGATGACGTCCAGACCGGCGGCCATGACCTCGGCCGAGGCGCCACCACCGATGTCGAGGAAGTTGGCGGGCTTCACGCCGCCGTGGTTCTCGCCGGCGTACGCGACGACGTCCAGCGTCGACATGACCAGACCGGCACCGTTACCGATGATGCCGACGGCGCCGTCGAGCTTGACGTAGTTGAGGTCGTGCTCCTTGGCCTTGAGCTCGAGCGGGTCGGTGGCTTCCTTGTCCTCGAACTCGGCGTGGCCGGGCTGACGGAAGTCGGCGTTCGCGTCCAGGGTGACCTTGCCGTCGAGGGCGAGGATCTGGTCGTCGGGGGTGCGAACCAGCGGGTTGACCTCGACCAGGGTGGCGTCTTCGGCGACGAAGACCTCCCACAGCTTCTGGATGGTCACGGCCGCGGCGTCGAGCACCTCGGCGGGCAGGTGGCCCTTCTCGGCGATCTCACGGGCGAAGGCCAGGTCGACACCCTTGACGGCGTCGACGGGAACCTTGGCGAGGCGCTCCGGCTTGGTGGCGGCGACCTCTTCGATCTCCATGCCACCTTCGACCGAGCACATGGCCAGGTAGGTGCGGTTGGCGCGATCGAGCAGGAAGGAGATGTAGTACTCCTCCGCGATGTCGCTGGCTTCGGCGACGAGCAGCTTCTTGACGATGTGGCCCTTGATGTCCAGACCGAGGATGTTCTGCGCGTGAGTGAGGGCGTCCTCCGGGGTGGCGGCGTACTTCACGCCACCGGCCTTGCCGCGGCCACCAACCTTGACCTGTGCCTTGATCATGACGGGCTTGCCGATCTCCTCGGCGATCGCCTTGGCGTCATCGGCGGACTCGGTGACCCGGCCCGGTGTAGTAGGGACGTTGTGCTTGGCGAACAGCTCTTTCGCCTGGTACTCGAAGAGATCCATGAGCTCTGAGAAATCCCGTTCTGTCTGCGTTGACGGTTGAATTCACTTCAGCATTGGGCCGCACTGGCTCGCTCGGCACTTTAGCCACGTACTAATGAGTAGCCAGCACCGCCTACTACCCATGTGGTACATCTCACCTGAGAGCCACGAGTGAGGCAAATCACAGTTCCCGGCCAATGACATCTATAGGTTGCCAATCGGTTCTGATTTTCAGTACCGTCATGGGCGGTCTCGGTAACGGTACGGTCACGGAGCAAAGGAATTTTCGGTTGGCTGAGCACGATTCGTCTGGCACTCCCCTCGGAGAGGCGACGGACGCCGGCATCACCGAGAACGCTACCCGCACCACCATCAAGCTTTCCCGCGCTGTGAGCCCTGCCGAAGTGACCGACATCATCCCGTTCAACGAGTTCGGCGATCTGCACGATCTGGACCTGTCCGAGAGCGCCTTCGACCGCGATTCCCGCGTCAACGCCGCCCCTGAGCTCGACGATCTGAACGACACCGAAGACGAAGCCCCTCTGATTCTGACTGTCCCGGCCGAATTCCAGCGGCCCGAGGGCGCCCAGCGGCTCTCCGCGAGCGCCTACCGCGACAGCCACACCGATACCAGCAACGGTCTCGACGACACCGACATCATCGATCTTCGCGCAAACCGCGGCACCCACCGCAAGCCCGAGCCCGCGAGCGGCGTGAAGGGTCGCCTGGTCGCCGCCGCGATGGCCGTGGGCGCCACTGCCGCCGCCGGGTACTCGATGATGACCAGCGCCGACCAGCCGACCAGCACCAAGCTGGCCGCTGACCAGGTTGTCCGGGCGGACGGATCGTCCGGGTCAGCTGATGGCATCCAGATCGTCAACGTCGAACCCGCGGCCTCGTCCGGCGCGGTGCACGCACAGGAGCTCGCCAACGGCGCGGCGTTCGCGCAGGAGCGCGCCGAGCGCGAAGCCCGGCTGGCCCGCCCGCTGTTCGTGATGCCGACCAAGGGTGTGTTCACCTCCGGCTTCGGCTACCGCTGGGGCGCACTGCACGGCGGCATCGACATCGCCGGCCCGATCGGCACCCCGATCGTCGCCGTGTCCGACGGTGTCGTCGTCGCCGCAGGCCCGACCGCCGGTTACGGCGCGTGGGTCAAGATCCGCCACTCGGACGGAACCGTCACGCTGTACGGCCACGTCAACACCTGGGTCGTCTCGGTCGGCCAGCGCGTCTTCGCCGGCGACCAGATCGCCACCATCGGGAACCGCGGCAACTCGACCGGCCCGCACTGCCACTTCGAGGTGCTCATGGGCGGCAGCCAGCGCATCGACCCCGTGCCGTGGCTGGCACAGCGTGGCCTGAGCCCGGGTAACTACGTCGGCTGATCCGTGACGGACGACAACAACGCCGACGGGCCGTTGTCCGACCCCACCCAGACGTTCGCGGGCCAATCTGACGACGAGCCGAGAACGGGGTTGATCCGGCGGGTGCCGACGGGTGCGATCCCGATCGTCCACCCAGCCGACGACAGTGCGCCGGCGACCAGCATCATCCGACGCACGCCGACGGGAGCCATCCCTGTCCCCGATGCTCCGCAGACCACCATCATCGAACCCGCGGCCACCGGTCTGATCCTGCCCGGACTGGTCGAACCCGAAGCGCCAGGGACCGCCAACATCGCGGCGCCCAGTAAGCCCAAACCGAAGTCGCCGCCCGGCCCGTTCGCCGCCGCCGCGACCGCCACGGCCTGCATCTTGAGTGGCTGGGCCACCGCCGTCATCGCCACCTCACTGATCTCCGGGTGGTGGCGCACCGATCCGCTGTTCTGCGTCGCCATCGGCTTCCTCGCCGCGGTCGGCTGCGGCGCCACCATCGGCGGCCAGATCGCGGTGCTGCTGCGCCATCGCACCGGCCGGATGTTGGTGGTGGTCGGTGCCCTGGTGACACTGGTGATCTTCGCCAGTTTGTTCGTCGCGGGGGCGAAACTACCGCCGATCGTCTACGGCATCCCGGTGCTGCCGGTCACGAGCATGGTGCTCGCGATGCTCCCCGTCACCGGTCGCTGGTGCACCAAAATCTGACGCGCACAGGCGAATCCGGGTAAAAATCAGCGAGATCGCACCGTCCGCTTTTCGCGCGCGACGACGTTAAAGCTTCTGTACCGGCGCGTGGTTGTGCATCAGCTTGACCCGGCCGGAGCTGCCGAAGTCGATGAGCGACATGGCCGATTCACCGACGCCGCTAACCTCCTCGACGCGCCCCAACCCGTACTTGTCGTGCGTGACCCGGTCGCCCGGCGAGAGCACCACCAGCGGCTTGTTGCGATTCGGCGCCGGCCGCATGGGCGACGGCCGTCCACCACCCAGACCGCCACCCGATCCGCCGGACCCGTAGCGGCTGGGTGACGACAACGATGGCGGCGGCTCGACCCGTCGCCAGTCGATCAGCTCTTGCGGAATCTCTTGCAGGAAACGCGATTCCGGGTTGAGCATGGGCTGCCCCCACGACGACCGCACCTTGGCGCGGCTGAGGTACAGCCGCTGCCGGGCCCGGGTGATACCGACGTACGCCAGCCGACGTTCCTCGGACAGCTCGGTGGGATCGCCGAGGGCGCGCATGTGCGGGAACATGCCGTCCTCCCAGCCGGTCACGAAAACCACCGGGAATTCGAGGCCCTTTGCGGTGTGCAGCGTCATCATGGTGACGACGCCGTCGCCGCCTTCGGGGATTTCGTCGGCGTCGGCCACCAGCGAGACCCGCTCGAGGAACGCGGCCAACGCTCCGGTATCGGGGATGTCCTCGTCCAGTTCCTCTTCCTGTAACGCCTGCGCATTGGCCAGGTCGGTACTGAATTCGTGTGCGACGCTGACCAATTCGTTCAGGTTGTCCAACCGCGCCTGGTCCTGCGGATCACTGGACGCTTCCAGCTCGCGGCGGTAGCCGGTGCGGTCCAGCACCGTCTCGACCAGGTCGCCCAATTCACCGTCGAGCCCGCCGCGCAGGCTGTCCATGAGCTCGACGAAGCTGGCGATCGCCTTCTCCGAGCGGGAGTTCAGCATGGGCACCCGGCCCTCGGCTGCGGCCTGCAGCGCGTCACTGAAGCTGGCACCGGTGTTCTCGGCGTACACGGCGACGCATGCTTCAGCGCGGTCGCCGATACCCCGGCGTGGGGTGTTGAGAATGCGCCGCAGGCTCACCGCGTCGCCCGGGTTGTCCAGCACCCGCAGGTACGCGACGATGTCGCGAATCTCCTTACGCTCGTAAAAGCGCATGCCGCCAACGACTTTGTACGGGATACCGGCCCGGATGAAGATGTCTTCCACCGACCGTGACGAGTTGTTGGTCCGGTAGAACACCGCGACGTCGCCGTAACTGAACTTGGTGTCGATCCCGCTGCCCTTGGTGGTCAGCGTGTCGATCTCCTCGGCGATGAACCGCGCCTCGTCGTGCTCGTTGTCGGCGACGTAGCCGACGATCAGCTCACCCTCGCCCGCGTCGGTCCACAGCTTCTTGTCACGGCGCCCGGCGTTGCGGCTGATGACGCCGTTGGCGGCCGACAGGATGTTCTGCGTCGAACGGTAATTCTGTTCCAGCAGAATGGTTTTCGCATTCGGGAAGTCGCGCTCGAAATCCTCGATGTTGCGGATCGTGGCGCCGCGGAACGCGTAGATGGACTGGTCGGCGTCACCCACGACGCAGAGCTCGGCGGGCGGGACGTCATCCGCGCCTTCGGCCGCGTGGTGCCCGACAAGCTCCCGCACCAGGACGTACTGGGCGTGGTTGGTGTCCTGATATTCGTCGACCAGGATGTGCCGGAAGCGCCGCCGGTAGTACTGCGCGATCTGCGGAAAGCTCTGCAGCACAGCGACTGTCTCGCCGATCAGGTCGTCGAAGTCCATGGCGTTCGCGGCCCGCAGCCGGCGCTGGTATTCGCCGTACACCTCGGCCACGATCTTCGGCAGGTCCTCGTCGGCCTCGGACGCCTCCGAGGCCGCCTGCAGCGGGTCGATCAGCTCGTTCTTCAGGTTCGAGATCGCCGTCGCCAGCATGCGCGGCGAGTACCGCTTGACGTCGAGATTGAGGTCCTTGCCGACCATCATCAGCAGCCGGCGCGAGTCGTCGGCGTCGTAGATCGAGAAGTTGGAGTTCAGCCCCGGCAGCAGCGAGGCCTGGTTGCGCAGGATGCGGACGCAGGTGGAGTGGAACGTCGACACCCACATCGACTTGGCCCGCGGACCGATCAACTGGACCACGCGCTCACGCATCTCGGCGGCGGCCTTGTTGGTGAACGTGATGGCCAGGATCTGGCCGACCCCGACGTCTCGGTTGGCCAGCAGGTAGGCGATGCGCCGGGTCAGCACCGCCGTCTTGCCCGAGCCCGCGCCGGCCACGATCAGCAGCGGCGAACCCTCGTGCAGCACGGCTGCACGCTGCTGCGGGTTGAGGCCGTCCAGGAGCTGATCGATGTCGGGGGCTGTACTCGTCATATCAGCTCAAACTTACCGCCGAGGTGTGACAACCCACGCATTTGCCCGGCCGCTTCGCTCACCTCTTTGCGCTGGCACCGGCCGGGATGGCACACTCGGAACGTGCTCAATGCGCAGCAGCGATTTTTCTACGGGTACCGGACGCCGGTACCCGGGGTTTAGCTGCTTCCCTTCAGCCCCGTGGTCCGCATCCGGATCCGGGGCTCGTTTGTTGTGTGAGGCCTGAATTCGGATGACACCAGAATCCACCAACAGCGAGGAAACCATGTCGACCGAAACTGAACTCCCCAACATCGACGAGCTCCGCCTGGAGATCGACGAGCTGGACGCCACCATCCTGGCGGCCGTCGCCCGTCGCACCGAGGTCTCCAAGATGATCGGCAAGGCCCGTATGGCCTCCGGCGGCACCCGGTTGGTGCACAGCCGCGAGATGAAGGTCATCGAGCGCTACAGCGAGCTGGGCCCCGAGGGCAAAGACCTCGCGATGCTCCTCCTGCGCCTGGGCCGCGGTCGCCTCGGCCACTGAGCGACGCCTCCCCGCGAGCCGGCCTCTGCACATCCCCGCGAGCGGCCGTGTCTGTGCGGCGACACACCGACTTACGTGTGTGGTTTGCGGACCCTCGCGGCTGGTGAGCGGCCCCAATTGTGCAAGCAACCACGGCGTGTTGCGTACAGACGCGGCCGCTCGCGGAAGGGACGACTCGGGCGTCAGGAGGTCAGGGCGATGTACTTAGTGTCGAGATACTCCTCGATGCCCTCGGTGCCGCCTTCGCGCCCGATTCCTGACGACTTCACCCCACCGAACGGCGCCGCCGGGTCGGAGATGACGCCCCGGTTGACGCCGACCATCCCGGACTCCAGCGCCTCGGACACCCGCAGCGCCCGGTCGAGCGACTGCGTGTAGATGTAGGCCGCCAGGCCGTACTCGGTGTCGTTGGCCGCGGCGATGGCCTCGTCCTCGGTGTCGAAGCCCGTCACCGGCGCGACGGGTCCGAACACCTCTTCCTTGAGGATGCGGGCATCGGCAGGCACATCGGCCAGGACCGTCGCGGGATAGAAGTAGCCCGGCCCGCCGGGAGCGGTGCCGCCGACGGCCACCGTCGCGCCGCGGGACACCGCGTCGGACACCAGATCGGTGACGGTGCCGACCTGCTTGGCGTTGATCAGCGGGCCGAGCGTCGCGTTCTCGTCGAGGCCGTTGCCGAGCGTGAACTCGCTCATCCGCTGCACCAGTTTCGTGGTGAACTCTTCGCGCACCGAGTTGGCGACGTGGAAGCGGTTGGCCGCCGTGCAGGCCTCGCCGCCGTTGCGCATCTTGGCGAGGATCGCGCCGTCGACCGCCGCATCGATATCGGCGTCGTCGAACACCACGAACGGCGCGTTGCCGCCGAGCTCCATCGACATGCGTAGCAGCTTCTCGCCACCCTGTTGCACCAGCGCCCGCCCGACGCCCGTCGACCCGGTGAACGTCAGCTTCCGCAGGCGGCCGTCGTTCATGAGCGCGGTGGTCAACTCACCCGGACTGGTGGTCGGCAGCACCGACAGCACGCCCTTGGGCAGGCCGGCCTCGGCCATCAATTTGGCCAGCAGCAACATGGTCAGCGGGGTTTCGGCGGCGGGCTTGACCAGCATGGTGCAGCCAGCCGCCAGGGCGGGGCCGATCTTGCGGGTCCCCATGGCCAGCGGGAAGTTCCACGGTGTCACCGCGTAGCAGGGACCGACAGGCGACTTGGTGACGACGATGCGCCCGGTACCGGCCGGGCTCGGGGTGTAGCGGCCGCCGATGCGGACGGCCTCTTCGGCGAACCAGCGGAAGAACTCGGCGCCGTACTTGACCTCGCCGCGGCTCTCGGCCAGCACCTTGCCCATCTCGAGCGTCATCAGTGTCGCCACGTCCTCGGCGCGGGCGGTGATGGTCTCGAAAACCGACCGCAGGATTTCGCCGCGCTCACGCGCGGGGGTTGCCGCCCACTCCTTTTCGACGGCCGCCGCGGCATCGAGTGCGGCGATGCCGTCCTGCGGGGTAGCGTCGGCGACCTGGGCGATGACGTCCTCGGTAGCCGGGTTGAGCACTTCGAATGTGGATTGACCGGCGCGCTCCTCACCGCCGATCCAGAGGCCAGTTGGGACAGACGACAACAGCGCGGCGATGTCCATACACCCATCATGTACGGCGGCGTTTCCTACGTCACACTAGGGTTTGAGGCATGGCTGATCACTCTCCCGCTGCCGACATCTCGACCACCTCAGCCTGGGAGGCGCTCACCGCGCACCACGCCGCGGTCGAGGCGACCACGCTGCGCGAGCTGTTTGCCGACGACCCGGACCGCGGCCGCGAGCTGACCCTGACCGTCGGCGACCTGTACATCGACTACAGCAAGCACCGGGTGACCAGGGAAACCCTTGCGCTGCTGCTCGATCTGGCCCGTGCGGCCGGCCTGGAGGAGCGGCGCGACGCCATGTTCGCCGGTCAGCACATCAACACCTCCGAGGACCGCGCCGTGCTGCACACCGCGCTGCGACTGCCCCGCGGCGCCTCGTTGCAGGTCGACGGCCAGGACGTCGTCGCCGACGTGCACTCCGTGCTCGATGAGATGGGCACCTTCACTGACCGGCTGCGCAGCGGTGAGTGGACCGGTGCCACCGGACAGCGCATCACGACCGTCGTGAACATCGGTATCGGTGGTTCCGACCTGGGGCCGGTGATGGTCGATCAAGCCCTGCGCCACTACGCCGATGCCGGTATCTCGGCCCGGTTCGTCTCGAACGTCGACCCGGCCGACCTGGTGGCCAAGCTCGACGGACTCGACCCTGCCACAACGCTTTTCATCGTCGCCTCCAAGACGTTCTCGACGTTGGAGACGCTGACGAACGCCACGGCCGCCCGCCGCTGGCTCGTCGCCGCACTCGGTGATGACGCTGTCGCCAAGCACTTCGTCGCGGTGTCGACCAACGCAAAGCTGGTGTCCGAGTTCGGCATCGACACCGCGAACATGTTCGGTTTCTGGGACTGGGTCGGCGGCCGCTACTCGGTGGACAGCGCCATCGGGCTCTCCGTGATGGCCGTGATCGGCAAGGAGCGGTTCGGCGAGTTCCTGGCCGGCTTCCACCTGGTCGATGAGCACTTCCGCACCGCACCGCTGGAGGCGAATGCGCCGGCGCTGCTTGGCCTCATCGGCCTTTGGTACTCGGATTTCTTTGGCGCACAAGCACGTGCGGTGCTCCCCTACTCCAACGACATGGCCCGGTTCGCCGCCTACCTGCAGCAGCTGACCATGGAATCCAACGGCAAGTCGGTGCGCGCCGACGGCACCCCGGTGAGCACCGACACCGGCGAAATCTTCTGGGGCGAGCCGGGAACCAACGGCCAGCACGCCTTCTACCAACTGCTGCACCAGGGCACCCGGCTGGTGCCGGCCGACTTCATCGGTTTCAGCGAGCCGACCGACGACCTGCCCACCGCCGACGGCACCGGCAGCATGCACGACCTGCTGATGAGCAACTTCTTCGCCCAGACGCAGGTGCTCGCCTTCGGCAAGACCGCCGAAGAGATTGCCGCCGAGGGCTCCCCGGCCGACGTCGTCCCCCACAAGGTGATGCCCGGAAACCGGCCCACCACTTCGATTTTGGCGACCAAGCTGACGCCGTCGGTGGTCGGCCAGCTGATCGCGCTGTACGAGCACCAGGTCTTCACCGAGGGCGTCATCTGGGGCATCGACTCGTTCGATCAATGGGGCGTCGAACTCGGCAAGACGCAGGCCAAGGCCCTGCTGCCGGTCATCACGTCCGACGCTGCGCCTGCCCCGCAGTCCGACAGCTCGACCGATGCCCTGGTGCGCCGCTACCGCGCCGAGCGCGGTCGATCAGCCTGAGTGATTTGTGCACGATTTTCCGCGGCGAGCGCGGAAAATCGTGCACAAATCACTGGGGAATTACGCGAAGTACTTGGTGAAGCGGGGCGGCATCAGCTTCATCACCTCGACCAGCGGCCACCACGGCCAGCCGGGGACGACGGCGCGGCCCTTCTCCTTCTCGATGGCGTCGACCATGGCCTTCACGCCGGTCTCGTTGTCGACCATGAGCATGGTGGAGTTGGATTTGGCGGTCATCTCGGACTCGATGTAGCCGGGCTCCAGGACGGTGACCTTGATCGGGCCGGACGGATATTCGGCACGCAGCGACTCACCCAGCGACGTGACGCCGGCCTTGCTCGCGGCGTAGGCCGCCTTGTATCCGGGCACACCCACATTGCCGAGGACCGACGACACCAGAACCAGGTGGCCCCGGCCCGCAGCCTTGAACATCTCGAGCGCCGTCTCGATCTGCACTAGCGCCGCAACGAGATTCGTCTCGATGGTCGCCTTGTTGGCCCACAGCTTGCCGCCGCCCAGCGGGTAGCCCTTGCCGATGCCGGCGTTGACGATGACGCAGTCGATGCCCCCGAGCTGATCGGACAGCTCCTCGAAAACCTTGGGCACCTGATCGTGGTCGTTGACGTCCAGCGCGGCGATGGCCACGGTGACGCCGGGGTACTGCGCCGTCAGCTCGGCCTTGAGTTCTTCGAGGTTGTCCAGCCGGCGGGCACACAGTGCCAGGTCACGGCCTTTGGCGGCGAACTGCCGGGCCATACCGGCGCCCAGGCCCGAGCTCGCGCCGGTGATGAGAATTTTCTGCCGAGTCATGCCTGCAGCGTAACCAACTCGACACGTGTCAAGAAAGGCCGCGGGTGCAAGATCGAGGGATGAAGCTCGCCGCCCTGTTGATCGCCATCGTGGGCATGACGTCAGCACCACTCGCACACGCCGACGACGATCCGCTGTTCCGCTTGGTCGACACCGCAGCCCAACGGCTGCAGACCGCCGATCCGGTGGCGGCGGTCAAGTGGCTCAAGGGCGGCTCGATCGAGGATCCCGCGCGGGGCGATCAGGTGCTGAAAGCGGTCGGCGTCCAGGCCACCGCGTCAGGCGCCGATCCGGTGTTCGTGCAGAAGGTGTTCACCGACCAGATTCACGCCACCGAGGGCATCGAGTACCTGCGGTTCAGCCAGTGGAAGTTCGATCCGGCCACGGCCCCGACCACCGCCCCGGATCTGTCCGAATCACGCACGGCGATAGACGGTTTCAATCGCACCATGGTCGCCGAGCTGGCGGCACAACGGGGCGTCCTGCACGGGCCGGGGTGCGACGTCGCGGTCGATGCCGCCCGCACACAGGTGACCACGAGTCGACAACTCGATCCGCTGTACCAGCAGGCACTGGTGGCGGCGACCAGAAACTACTGCAACTGAATCATTTGAGCAGCTTCGACATGCGCCGGTCGGCCAGCACCTTGCCGCCGGTCTGACACGTCGGGCAGTACTGAAAAGACTTGTCGGCGAAGGACACCTCACGGACGGTGTCGCCGCAGACCGGGCACGGTAACCCGGTGCGGGCATGGACCCGAAGCCCAGAGCGCTTCTCCCCCTTGAGGGTTGCCGCCCCTTGTCCGACACTTCGGGTCACGGCATCGGTGAGCACCGAGATCATCGCGTCATGCAAGGTCGCCAACTGTTCCGTGGTCAGCTTGCCCGCGGTCGCAAACGGCGAAAGCTTTGCCACATGCAGGATTTCGTCGCTGTAGGCGTTGCCGATCCCGGCGATCACCCGCTGGTCGGTGATGACGTTCTTGATCCGGCCGGTGTTGCCGGCCAGCACCGCGCCCAGTTCCGCCGGGCCGAGCGACAGCGCGTCCGGTCCCAACGAGGCAATCTGCGGCACGGCCAGCGGATCATTCACCAGCCAGACCGCCAGCCGCTTCTGCGTTCCCGCCTCGGTGAGGTCGAAACCCGGTGCCTCACCTGGCTTTCCGAGATGCACCCGCAAGGCGATCGGCCCCTTACCCGGCTTCAGCGGCGCGGCGGCCAGCTTCTCCGACCAGCGCAGCCACCCCGCCCGGGACAGGTGGGTGATCAGGTGCAGATCGCCGACCTGCAGTCCGAGGTACTTGCCCCAGCGGTTGGCGCCCGTCACCTCCTGGCCGTACAGCGCCGTCGGCGGCGGGTCGAAGGTCTTGAGGACTGAGAAGGCAGAGACGTCGACGCGCCCGACCGGCAGACCGGCCGCATGACGACGCAGGTGATCGGCGAGCGCCTCGACCTCGGGAAGTTCCGGCATGGTTTCAGGCTAGCGACTGGATGTACCGCATGCTGTACACATGGCAGACCGCTCGGCACCCGCCCCGGCCACCAATCCGCTGCGACGCATGCTGGTCATGAATGCCGTACCGCGCCGCTGGCCGTTCGCGCTGCGGGCCTCGGTCTGCATGATGGTGCCGATTCTCGTCGGGTGGGCGGCCGGCGACGTGTCGGCCGGGCTGGTCGCCACCATCGGCGGCTTCACGTCGCTGTACGGAAGCGGCCGGCCGTATCTCAACCGCGCCCTGTATCTCGGCGCCATCGCCGTCTCGTTCGCGGTGGTCGTGGCGCTCGGCGATTGGGCGGCCGCAACCGCGTGGTCCGCGGTGCTCGTGGTGACCGTCATCGCGATGCTCGCAGTCCTGATCTGCCAGGCGCTTTCGGTCGGACCGCCCGGCGCGTACATGCCCGTGCTGGCGTGCGCGGCAGCGGTCGGAATCGCCACCCAGCACCTGAGCCCGTGGCGACTGGGTGCACTGGTGCTGGCCGGCGGGGCGTTCTCCTGGGTGGTGCACATGGCCGGAGTACTGGTCCGCCCGCGCGCGCCGGAGCGCGCCGCGGTCGCCGGCGCCGCCGAAGCAGTGGCCACCTATATCGAAACCTCGTCGCCAGACGCTCGGCACCGCGCCGCACAGCTCCTGCACGAAGCGTGGATCACTCTCGTCACGTTCCAGCCCGTACGGCCCAAGCCCGACGACACGCTCTACCGGCTGCGGATGACGAACCGCCGGCTGCACGTGTTGTTCGCCGAAGCCATGGCCGCCGCCGACCGCGGCCAACCGATGTCTGTCGACGGCGCCGCGCTGGCCCGGAAACTGGGTACGGTGCCCGACGACATCGGCGGCAGTTTCGAGGGCCTGATCCCCCTGGGACGACCATCGGTCGGGACGCTGCTGCGCCGGGCGGTGACGCCGGGGGCTCCCCCACTGACCGCGGCACTGCGCACCGCGCTCGCCGTCGCGATCGCCGGCACCGTCACCGTCGGCCTGAACATGGACCACGCGTACTGGGCCATGGCGGCGGCGGTGCTGATGCTGCATCAGGGTTTCGACTGGCGGCGCACCGTACAACGCGGCATCGAACGCACTCTGGGCACGTGGCTCGGCCTGCTGCTGGCGGGCGGCGTCCTGCTCGCCGCGCCGGGTGGACCGTGGCTCGCCGTCATCGTCGGCACGCTGCAGTTCCTCATCGAGATGTTCGTGGTGCGCAACTACACCGTCGCGGTCATCTTCATCACGCCCGCGGCATTGACCATCGCGTCGGGCGGACACCACATCGCCGACGTGCCCGCCATGCTGCTCGCTCGGGGCGTCGACACCGTGATCGGTTGCGCGGTGGCACTTCTCGTGCTGTGGCTGACCCGGCGCGGCCACCCCGCGGCGCGCCCCGCCGAGTCGATCGCGGCGACGCTGGACGCCGTCGGCGTCGTGGTCGGCCATCTGGCCGCGGGCGCGGTCACCACCGACCAGGCCCGCAATGACCGTCGTGATCTGCAGCTGCGCGCGATGGCCATGCTTCCGGTGTATGACACCGCGATCGGCGGGTCGACTCGGAGCCGGGTTGCGGCAGAACGGCTTTGGCCGGCCATCGTCGCGACCGAGCAACTGGCCTACCGGACGCTCGCCGCGGCATGGGCCACCGAACGATCTGAAGCGCCGTTGACCCCCGATGACGCCGAGCGACTGACCGCGACGATCGGCGACCTGGCCGACGCGGTCCGCACCGGTCGCCCGGCTGCCGACATCGCCGAGCTACCGGCCTTCGGCGCCAACGAATTACGCGCGATCCGGGCGTCGCTGACGTAGGGATTTGTGCACGAAAATCCGCGCCCACCGCGGAAAAACGTGCACAAATCCCTACTTCTCGATGGCGCGCTGCACCAGGCCCAGTGCCCAGCCGACGATCGACAGCAGAATCGCCGCCCAGATCGCGGTGAACCAGAACTGGTCGATGCCCAGGCCCCAGTGCGTGGTGTTCTCGGTGATCCACGACGTGATCCACAGCATCCACGCGTTGATGACGACGTGGATCAGGCCGAGGGTGAGGATGTACAGCGGAATCACGAACAGCTGCACGATCGGTTTGATGACGGCATTGACCAGCCCGAAGACGAACGCCACGACCAGGATGATGCCGACGCGCTCGAGTTGAGAAGCGCCCACCGGGAAGACGAAATAGATCCCCGACACCATGCGCGTGACCAACCACAATGCGAGGCCGGTCACCGCGGCCCGCAGCAGCAACGATTTCATGCTGTCGATTCTGCCCGCAGCAGATAGATATCCATGATCCAGCCGTGCCGCGCCCGGGCCTCGGCCCGCTCCCGGGCGATCTGTTCCCCGACCGCGCCGACGGTGCCGGCGATGAGTATCTCGTCCGGTGTGCCGAGGTAGGCACCCCACCAAATCCGGGTCTGCGGCGGACATCCCAGGAACGAGCATTCACCGTCGAGCATCACGACCGCCGCACCGGCCAGCCCGTGCTCACGCAGCTGCCGGCCCGTCGTGATCAACACCGGTTCGCCAATGTCGTTGAGCGGGATGCGATGTCGGGCCGTGAGTGCCTGGATGGCAGTGATGCCCGGAATGACGTCGAACTCGAACTCGACGTGTTCGGCAACACGGTCCAGGATGCGCAGGGTGCTGTCGTAGAGCGACGGGTCGCCCCACGCCAGGAACGCGCCGACGCCGTTGGGCCCGAGCTCGGTTTCGATGGCCTCCGCCCACAAACGGGCTCGCGCGGCATGCCATTCGGCGACCGCCTCGTGGTAGTCACGATCTTTGGCCCGCTTGGGATCCGGCAGTGCCACGAACCGGTAGCCGGGCTTCTCGATGAAACGCTCACAGATCAGCCGGCGCAGCGCGACGAGATCGTCTTTCGTGTCGCCCTTGTCCATGGCGAAGAACACCTGAGTGTCGTTGAGCGCCGTGACGGCCTGGGCGGTGACGTAGTCCGGGTCGCCGGCGCCGATACCGATGACGTGGATGGTGCGCATCCGCGAAGGCTAGCCGCCCGCGGCAGCTCCACATTTATCCAGTACCGCAGGTATTGACTACCCCCGGTATCGGACGTAACTTCGGACTACGGACACTTTCGAAGGGATGTCAACGATGACAGCTTCGGTCAAGGGCCAGGCGACTCGCGAGGAATTCGCCGAACGCCTGCTCAAGGGCTCTGTACGTAAGTCTTACGCGCCGATCGTCGACATCGACTGGGACGCACCGATCGACCCGGACAAGTACTTCCTGCCACCGAAGGTCGTCTCGCTGTACGGCACCCCGATCTGGGACGCGATGAGCCGCGCCGAGCAGATCGAGCTGTCCCGCCAGGAACTGGTGAACACCCTGTCGGCCGGCATCTGGTTCGAGAACATCCTCAACCAGGCCCTGCTGCGCAAGGCGATGCATCAGGACCCGACCGCGAGCGCCACCCACTACGAGCTGACCGAACTCGGCGACGAGACCCGCCACATGGTGATGTTCGGCAAGGCCATCGAGAAGGTGGGCGCCGATCCGGTTCGGCCCAAGTGGTACCAGCGCACGATCATCAACATGCTGCCGTTCGCCTTCCAGGGTTCGGTGCTGTGGGTGGCGGCGCTGATCGGTGAGGAGATCTTCGATTCGCTGCAACGCCAGATGATGGACGATCCGGAATTGCAGCCAATGGTGCAGCGCCTCATGCGAATTCACGTCACCGAAGAGGCCCGGCACATCCAGTTCGCCCGCGACGGACTGCGTAAGCGCGCCCCGGAGATGTCGTGGCCCAAACGCTTCTGGATCGGCAATCTCAACGGGGTCGGCGGCCTGTTCTTCCGGTTCCTGTTCACCAACAAGGTGCAGTACCGCCGCGTCGGCCTGGACGCACGGGCCGCGCGCCGGATGGCGCGGACCTCGCCGCACCGGATCGAGACGCAGATCGCCGGGTTCGCGCCGCTCGCGTCATTCCTGGAGGAAGTCGGGCTCCTCGGCCCCATCGCGCGGCGGTTGTGGCGGCGCAGTGGTTTCCTGCCCGGCGGCAAGATTGCGCCGGCGACGCGAGCCGAGATTGCCGAACCCGAGGACCTGTACGACGGGCCCGCCACCATCGACGGCCGCGAGGTGCGGGTCCGGCTGGCCGGGCACCTCGATCCGATCGACGGCCAGTACCACTGGCGCGGAACGGTTTTCGAGACGCTCGACGAGCTGCCGCGCACGGCCGTCACCGTGGCGGTAGGCGAACGCACCGCGACGGCGCGCGTCACCGAGCGCAGCCAGCAGGGCGGCTACGCCATCAGTGGCGCCGGCTTGCCGCCGTTCCCGCTGACCTGACAACCACTGAATGGACGGTACCCATTCCACAAAACTAGAACACGTTCTAGCATCGGTTCATGAGGTTCACCTACGCCGAAGCGATGACCGATCCGAAGTACTACATCCCGCTGGCCAAGGCGGCTGACGAAGCCGGCTACCACGCGATGACCATTCCGGACAGCATCGCGTACCCCTTCGAGTCCGACTCGTCCTACCCGTACACCGCCGACGGCAGCCGCGAATTCCTCGACGGCAAGTCGTTCATCGAGTCGTTCTCGCTGATCGGCGCCCTGTCGGCCGTCACGACCAAGCTGCACTTCAACATCTTCGTGCTGAAGCTGCCCATCCGGCCGCCGGCCCTGGTCGCCAAGCAGGCCGGGTCGCTGGCCGCACTGTTCGACAACCGCCTGGGTCTGGGCGTAGGCACCAGCCCGTGGCCGGAGGACTACGAGATCATGGGTGTGCCGTTCGCCCGCCGCGGCAAGCGCATGGACGAGTGCATCGACGTCATCCGCGGTCTGACGTCAGGCGACTACTTCGAGTACCACGGCGAGTTCTACGACATCCCCAAGACCAAGATGACGCCCGCGCCGACCAAGCCGGTGCCGATCCTGGTCGGTGGCCATGCCGATGCCGCGCTCAAGCGCGCCGCCCGCAACGACGGCTGGATGCACGGTGGCGGCGACCCGGCCGATCTCGACCCGCTGCTGAAGAAGCTTGCGCAGTACCGGGAATCCGAAGAGCGCATCGGGCTGTGCGACGAGTTCCAGATTCACGTCATCTCGATCGACGGCTTCACCGTTGACGGCGTGAAGCGTCTCGAGGACAAGGGCGTCACCGACGTCATCGTCGGCTTCCGGGTGCCCTACATCATGGGCGAGGACACCCAGCCGCTCGACGAGAAGATCAAGCACCTGGAGATGTTCGCCGAGAACGTCATCGCGAAGGTCTAGTCACCTCGCGAGCGAGGGGATCCGAGCGCTACTCGTCGACGATGTGGACCGCGGCCTCTTCAGCGGAGGCCGCGCTCCCGTCGATGCCGACGTCCCCCGCGAGCAGCTCACCGTCCTGCTCGCCGGCCACGAGCCGACCGGATCGCCGGTCACCGACCTCGTCTTCGCCCCACTGCTCGTCGGGGTCTTCCACCTGCTCCAGCTGCATCGCCGGGTCCGGCTCTTCTTCGGCGAGGAGTTCGTCGAGGGTCTCGTCATCCCGGGGCTCGCGCCATTTGTCCGGCGGCACGTAGCCCTCGTCCAGCAGGTCGTCGACACCGCGGTCGATCAGCATGTCCTCCTGTGTCAGCTGATCCTCATCGTCGACGCTGTACTCATCCGAGTCGCTCATGTCACCACCTTGCCACGGATCGTCAAGTCCCGCGAGTAGTCGCGAAAACCCCCAAAACCTCATGGTTCTGGGGGTTTTCACGTTGATCCGCCAGCGGGCGCAGGCGGCGGCTCGCGCAACGCACTACAGCGTGCGGCTGATGATCTCCTTCATGATTTCGCTGGTGCCGCCGTAGATCTTGTTGACGCGTGCCGCGGCGTAGGCCCGGCCGATGGGGTACTCCATCATGTAGCCGTACCCACCGAAGAACTGCACGCAGCGGTCGACGACAGCCACCGCCCGGTCGGCGGCGACGAGCTTGCCCATGGATGCGATCGCCGGATCGTTGTCGCCGTCGATCAGCGCCTGCACGCAGTAGTCCACCGTGGTCTTGATGGACAGCACCTCGGCCTTGAGCTCGGCGAGCTGGAATCGGTTGTGCTGGAAGTTGATCAGCGGCTTACCGAAGGCCTCGCGCTGCTTGGTGTACTTGATGGCCTCCAGCACCGCGGCCTCGGCCATGCCGGCACAGATCGAACCGATGACGAGCCGCTCGCGGGCAAGCTGCGACATCAGTTGGTAGAAGCCCAGCCCCTCCTGCTCACCGAGCAGGTTCGCGACGGGAACCCGCATGTCGGTGAAGAACAACTCGCGGGTGTCCTGGCCGTGCTGACCGACCTTCTCCAGCACCCGGCCACGCTCGAAGCCCGGCAGGTCGTTGACCTCGGCGACGATCAGCGACACACCGGCCGCACCCTGCGTGGGATCGGTCTTGGCGACGATCACCACCATGTCGCACAGAGATCCGTTGGAGATGAAGGTCTTTGAGCCGTTGATGACGTAGTGGTCGCCGTCGCGGATCGCGGTGGTACGGACGGCCTGCAGGTCAGAACCGGTCCCGGGCTCGGTCATCGCGATGGCCAGCACCGTCTCACCGCTGATGATCTTCGGCATCCAGCGGGCCTTCTGCTCGGCGTTGCCGTAGGTGTCGATATAGTGCGCCACGATCGGCGAGTGCACCGACCAGCCGGAGGCCGAATCATGGGCCAGCGCAAACTCTTCGGCCACCACGGCAGAGAACCCGAAGTCGCCGCCGGCACCGCCGTACTCCTCGGGCAGGTCCAGGCCGAGCAGACCGGCGTCGCCGAGCTTGTTCCAGAACTCGCGGTCGACCTGGTGATTCTTGGCCCACCGCTCCTGGTTCGGCGTGGCCTCCTTGGCCAGGAACGCCGCCGCGTGCTGGCGCAGCTCGCGGTGCTGATCGGTCTCCCAGCTGGCCCGGTACTTCGGGAAGAGCTCTGACATTGGTCCACCTCGCTAGATTTCCGCGCGCTATACAACTGTATAGGCCCCTGTTCATGTGTACAGTACATTGATCCGGTTGCCGACGGGAGGTCTGATGGTTGATCCGAGGGCAACTGTCGACGACCTGACAGCCAAGGCGCGCATTCGCAACACCGCCCTGGACCTGTACGCCACCCACGGCGAAGACCGAATCTCGTTGCGCGCCATCGCCGCCGAGGCGGGCGTCGCGGTCGGTCTGGTGCAGCACCACTTCAAGACCAAGGCCGGCCTGCGCAACGCCGTCGACCAGTTGGTGGTCGACTACTTCGCGGGCGCCCTGGCCGAGGTACCCGAGGACGCCTCCACCGCCGTACGCGACGACGCCGTACGCGACATGCTGCGGGCCAATCCAGCGGTCGTGGACTACGTGCGGCGGGCCCTGCTGCAACCCAACGCCGCCGACAGTCACCTGGTCGACGTGCTCGTCGACCTGACGCAGCGCGAGGTCAGGGCGGCCCGCAAGACCGGTCGCGCCTCGACCACGCGCCGCGAGAACATCCAGGTCGTCGCGGTCCTGGCACGGCAGATGGGCGAACTACTCTTGGCGCCCATGGTCGACGCGGTGTGGGCACGGGTGGCGCCGGATACGAAGCCACCGCGGCTTCGGGTGACCGTCGACGAGGCCGGCCGATGACGGTCACGGTCGATGAGTTCCAGGTCGCGGACACCGCCGATTCCTGGGCGGCCGCCGGCTTCACCGTCGACCCCGATGGCGTGTGCCGGATCGGCGGCGTCCGGGTCCGGCTGACCGGACGCGAGCGCGGCACGGGCATCGTGGGATGGTCGCTGCGCGGCGTGCCGTCCGATCAGCCGCTCGACGGCATTCCCACCGAACGATCGGACGCACCGCCACCGGCGCCGGCCGCGCACCCCAATGGCGCCGTAGCGGTCGACCACGTCGTGCTGTTGTCACCCGACCTGAACAGGACGGTCGCCGCGCTGGCGGCCGTCGACGTCCACCCGCGCCGGGAACGGGACGGCCAACTCGGCGGCCGGCCGATGCGGCAGATTTTCTTCCGGCTCGGGGAGGTGATCCTCGAAGTCGTCGGCTCGCCCGACACCTCGGGAGACGGTCCGTCCAGCTTGTGGGGCCTGACGTACGTCGTCCAGGACATCGACGCCACCGCCGCGTTCTTCGGTGACCGCACCGCGCCGGTCAAGCCGGCGGTACAACCCGGGCGCCGGATCACCACGCTGCGGCATCACGAATTCGGGATGTCGGTCCGCACGGCGATGATCTCGCCACATATTCTCGCTCTATGACCGACCGAGGCCCCGCCTTCGACGGCATCTCGATCGGCCGGCCCGCCACCGGTGCGCTGATCGACGCCGGCTACCGCACCATCGCAGACCTACCCGCTGATCTCGACGAGCTTCTTTCCCTGCACGGTGTCGGCCCGAAAGCCGTGCGACTTCTCAAGGAGGCACGGCAGCAGTGAGCGACTCCGCCACCGACAACATCGTGGTCATCCACACCGACGGCGGCTGCCGCCCCAACCCCGGCCCCGGCGGCTGGGGCGCGGTGCTGCGCATGCGCCACCACGTGCGGGAAATGTTCGGTGGCGAGCCCGGCGAAACCAGCAACAACCGCATGGAGTTGACGGCGCCCATCATGGCGCTCGAAGCGTTGACGCGGCCCGTCGTGGTGCACCTGCACACCGACAGCACCTACGTCCGCAACGGCATCACCAAGTGGGTGTACGGCTGGGAACGCAACGGCTGGATGACGGCGTCGAAGCAGCCGGTGAAGAACGTCGACCTGTGGAAGCGGCTGCAGGCCGCCTGTGCCCGGCACGAGGTCGAGTGGTTCTGGGTCAAGGGACACAACGGCGTCGCCGACAACGAGTTGGCTGATCAGCTGGCGACCCGCGGGCTGGAAGAAGCGGTCGCCGGCGCACTCTGCCAGCCGTGATTTGTGCACGAAAATCCGCGCTTGGCGCAGAAAATCGTGCACAAATCACTCCCAGACGACCTCCGCGGGCGCCTTGTCCGGCCGCAGACCCCGCCAACTGGGCTGCCGCAGCCGGTTATCGGAGGTGCGTTCGCTGTAGCGCACCTCGCCAACCAGCTCGGGTCGCACGTACGTCACGCCTTTGGCATCCAACGTGGAAAGTGGTGCGGTAAAGGGCGATTCGCTGGTCTCCAGTGGCTTCAGCATCGCCTTCAGATCACTCAGCATCTTGTCTGTGAACCCGGTACCGACGCGGCCGACGAACTGCAGGCCATCCCCTTCGGGCACCCCGATCAGCAGCGCCCCGATACCGCTGGTGCGGCCGCCCTCCCCGGCACGCCAACCGCCGATCACCACTTCCTGGGTGCGCCAGAACTTGTCCTTCACCCACGCCTCCGACCGGCCCGGCCGGTATCCGGAATCCCACTTCTTCGCGACCACCCCTTCAAAGCCGCGTTCATCCGCGAATTTCAGCGGGTCGTCCGTCGGCAACAGCGGCGGGACCGTCAGCGCACCGTCAGACGCCAGCGTTTCCAACAGCTTTCGCCGATCCCGGTACTTTGCGCGCGTCAGGTCGCGTCCGTCGAGCGACAGGATGTCGAAGCACCAGAACTCGATGTGACTGCCGGAGCCGCGGTTCTGCATGGCCTGAAAACTCGGTACGCCGTCCTGCAAGGCCACCACCTCACCGTCCAGGATCACGTGGTGATCGGCGAGATCGGCTGCCAGCGACTGTAATTGCGGATACTCCCCAGTGACGTCGCGGCCGCTGCGCGCGGTGAGCCGGATTCGGCCGTGGTCGGCATCGACCAGGAGCCGGTAGCCGTCCCACTTTCCCTCGAACGCCCAGTGATCTGGAGAGAGTCGGTCGACCGAACCGTGCGTGGCCAGCATGGGTTGCAGCCGTTGCTCTTTCATCCGGCGCACGAGCCAGTTCTTACCTTCGGTCTGGATCAGCACGTACCGCCCGGAGACCCGGTTACCGTGGAGGTTGACGATCACCTCACCGTTTTCGCCTGGGTCCCGGAACTTTTCGGTGTCGTAGGTGCCCGCGTCCCAGATCGTGACGTGCCCGCCGCCGTATTCACCCTTGGGGATGTCACCTTCGAAGGTGGCGTACTCCAGCGGGTGGTCCTCGGTATGCACCGCCAGGTGGTTGACGGTCGAGGTGTCCGGCAGATTTTTCGGCACCGCCCAACTGACCAACACACCATCGCGTTCCAGCCGGAAGTCGTAGTGCAGCCGGCGGGCGTGATGCTCTTGGATGACGAAGCGATTGTTCTGCCCCGACGCAGGCTGGGCCGCCGGCACCGGTTCCGGGGTCCGGCCCGGGTCCCGCATGCTGCGGTAGGTGGTGAGCCGATCAGCCACCGGCGCGTCGACATCCATTCCCGCGAGCAGATCGCCGTCGCGTGCCAAGCGGGCCAGCACCTCGTCGAACCGTAGCTGGTGCAGCTCCGGATCGTCGAGCTCCTCCCAGGTGCGCGGCGCGGCGACCGTCGGCTCGTCGCGGCCACGCATCGAGTACGGCGCGACCGTCGTCTTGGCCGCGGAGTTCTGGCTCCAGTCCAGGAACACCTTGCCGGCCCGCAGGCTGCGGGTCATGGTCGCGGTGACCAGCCCACCCATCGATGATTCGAGTTGCTGGGCAACACGTTTGGCGACGGCCGACGCACCTCGGGAGCTGACGGGCGTGGCCAGCGGCACATAGAGGTGCAAACCCTTGCTGCCGCTGGTCACCGGATAGGCCTCCAGATCCATACCGGCGACGAGTTCACGGACGGCCCGCGCCACCTCGCACAGCTGGGCCATGGTGACGCCCTCGCCGGGGTCGAGGTCGAACACGATGCGGGTGGCGGGCCCCATCGTCGCGTCAATAAAGCGCCATTGCGGCACATGCACTTCCAAGGACGCCTGCTGGGCGATCCAGGCCAGCCCCTCGGGGCTGTCGATGACCGGATAGACGGTGGTCCCGCTGCGATGCGTGATGGCGCCGCGCGCCAGCCACTCCGGCGCCGACGACGCGAGTTGCTTCTCGAAGAACGGCTGCTGCGCAACACCATTGGGCCAGCGTTTGCGGGTCACGGGACGGCCCGCGATGTGCGGCAACATGGCGTCGGCGACGGCCAGGTAGTAGTCGAAAACGTCGGCCTTGGTCGTGCCGGTCGCCGGATAGAGCACCTTGTCAGGGTTTGTCAGCCGCACCCGTCCGAATTGCTCCACATCTCAAGTATCCAAGCCGTGGCGCGATCATGGGCCATACTGGGGTATGCGGTCCATCTGGAAGGGGTCAGTCGCCTTCGGACTGGTCAATGTGCCAGTGAAGGTGTACAGCGCCACTGAGGATCACGACATCAAGTTTCATCAGGTGCACGCCAAGGACAATGGCCGCATCCGATACAAGCGGGTGTGCGAGGTCTGCGGCGAGGTCGTCGAGTTTCGGGATATCGCCAAGTCTTTCGAATCGGAGGACGGCCAGACCGTCATCATCACCGACGAGGACATCGCCACGCTGCCGGAAGAGCGCAGCCGCGAGATCGAGGTGGTCGAGTTCGTCCCGGCCGAGCAGATCGATCCGCTCATGTACGACCGCAGTTATTTCCTGGAGCCCGACTCGAAGTCGTCGAAGTCATACGTGCTGTTGGCGCAGACGCTGGCGCAGACCGACCGCGTGGCCATCGTGCACTTCTCGCTGCGCAACAAGACGCGGCTTGCGGCGTTGCGGGTCAAGGATTTCGGCAAGCGCAACGTGATGGTCGTGCACACGCTGCTGTGGCCCGACGAGATCCGTGATCCCGATTTCCCGGTGCTGGACAAGGAAGTCGAGATCAAGAAAGCCGAGCTTACGATGGCCGGCCAGGTCGTGGATTCGATGACCGAGGACTTCAAGCCCGAACAGTTCCACGACACCTACCGCGAGCAGATGGAAGAGCTCATCGAAGCCAAGATCGCGGGCGGCGAGGCGTTCACCACCGAGGAAGCGGCGACCGAACTGGACGCGACCGAGGATGTCTCCGATCTGCTGGCCAAGCTGGAGGCCAGCGTGAAGTCCCGGAAGTCGAACACCAAGTCCACCGCGAAGTCCACCACGAAGTCCCGGAAGTCCTGAGCCGCCGCGGGTCTGTCGAGATGGGGGTCCCGCGACCCTACGACGAACGTGTAGCTCCTGCCCGCGTTCTCCGCTGGATCCGGCCCTGGACCCGCACACTCGCCGTAGAACCCCGGGCGACACACCGTGACCGGTCAGGTCGACGCACCTCCGCGAGCAATTGAAACGTGTTCTAGAAATCCGTTCCCGCAGCGCCCCAAACTTGCTAGCGTGCCTAACAACGACCCCGACGACGCGAGTGAGGCACACGTGATTCTGGACAGATTCCGGCTCGACGACCAGGTAGCGGTAGTGACCGGCGCGGGCCGCGGGCTGGGCGCCGCCATCGCCGTCGCATTCGCCGAAGCCGGTGCTGACGTGGTGATTGCCTCGCGCACCGAGTCCCAACTGCTGGAGGTCGCCGCGCAGGTCGAGGCCGCGGGCCGCAAGGCACACGTCATCGCCGCCGACCTCGCCCATCCGGACGAGACCGCCAAGCTCGCCGCCGCGGCAGTGGAGGCATTCGGCCGACTAGATGTCGTCGTCAACAACGTCGGCGGCACCATGCCCGGCCCGCTGATGTACACCTCGCCCCAGGATCTCAAAGACGCCTTCACGTTCAACGTCGCCACCGCGCATGCGCTGACCCAGGCGGCGGTCCCGTTGATGCTTGAGCATGCCGGTGGCGGCAGCGTCATCAACATCACCTCGGCCGTCGGCCGGCTCGCGGGCCGCGGCTTCGCCGCGTACGGCACCGCCAAGGCGGCACTGGCGCACTACACGAAGCTCGCGGCCATGGACCTGTGCCCGAAGATCAGGGTCAACGGCATCGCGCCGGGTTCGATCCTGACCTCGGCGCTGGACATCGTCGCCTCCAACGAGGCATTGCGCGACCCCATGGAGAAGGCCACCCCGATGCGCCGCCTCGGCGACCCGGAGGACATCGCCGCCGCCGCGCTGTACCTGGCCTCACCGGCCGGCGCCTACGTCACCGGCAAGGTGCTGGAGGTCGATGGCGGCCTCACGTTTCCCAACCTTGATCTCCCCATCCCGGACCTGTGAGGAACATCTACATGCCCATCAAAGTCGCCGCAGTCGGCACTGGCAACGTCGGCCGCCATGCCCTGACTCAGCTCATCGATGACCCCGCCTACGAGCTGACCGGCGTCTGGGTCTCCTCTGCCGCCAAGGCCGGCAAGGACGCCGGCGAGCTTGCCGGACTTGACATTTCGACGGGCATCGCGGCCACCAACGACCTCGACGCCATCTTGGCCGGCAAGCCCGACTGTGTCGTCTACACCGCCATGGCCGACAACCGGCTGCCCGAGGCGCTGGAGGACTACCGCCGCATCCTCGCCGCCGGCGTCAACGTGGTCGCCAGTGCGGCGGTGTTCCTGCAGTATCCGTGGGAGGTGCTGCCCGCCGAACTGATCGCGCCGCTCGAAGATGCCGCCAAAGAAGGCAATTCGTCGCTGTTCGTGAATGGCATCGACCCCGGCTTCGCCAATGACCTTCTCCCCCTTGCCCTCATGGGCACCTGTCAGAGCGTCGAGCAGGTCCGGTGCATGGAGATCGTCGACTACGCCACCTACGACAGCGCGACGGTGATGTTCGACGTGATGGGCTTCGGCAAGCCCATCGACGAGTTGCCGATGCTGCTGCAGCCCGGCGTGCTGAGCCTGGCCTGGGGTTCGGTCGTGCGGCAACTGGCCGCGGGCCTGGGCATCGAACTCGACGAGCTGACAGAGACGCACACCCGGGTGCCGGCGCCCGAGGACTTCGACATCGCGTCAGGCCACATTCCGGCGGGCACGACGGCAGCCATGCGGTTCGAGGTGCGCGGCATGAAGGACGGCCACCCGGCCGTCGTGCTCGAGCACATCACCCGCCTGCGCGAGGATCTGTGCCCCGACTGGCCGCAGCCCGCTCAGGAGGGCGGCTCGTACCGCGTCGAGGTGACCGGCGAGCCGTCGTACGCGCTGGACCTGTGCCTGAGCAGCCGCAAGGGCGACCACAACCACGCCGGACTCGTTGCCACCGCAGCACGTGTCGTGAACGCGATCCCGGCGGTCGTTGCCGCCGAGCCCGGCATCCGTACCACGCTGGACCTGCCGCTCATCACCGGGAAAGGCCTGTACCGCCGCATCTGACGCCGTCGAAAATAGAGTCATTCGTCGCTAGCGGGCGACCCACCTGTCAAAGCCAGAATCAGGGCGAACTTACGCAAAAGTCAGTTCGCCGAATGTCCGATTCTGCGCCTTTTGAAAGGGCCCGCTATGCACACCGCCGCTCGACCGTTCGCTTCCGTCGGCGTGTCCCTGGCCGGGGCCGCGGCTATCGCCGTCGCCCCGGTCATGGCGCCGACCGTCAGTACCCAGATTCACCACATGGAAGCTCAGATCGAGCGCGCCGCCGTACACCTGACCGCCGCCGTCAATCCGTTCGAGGCATACGCCCAGGCGTTCAACAAAACCGTCGCCAGTCTGCAGACCATCGTGAGCACCGCCCAGACCAACGGGCCGACGCCGATTCTCACGGCGGCGCTCAACAATCAACTCGCTGCGCTGCAGGACCTGCTGAAGCTGGTGTCGTCGCCCGGCTCGGTGAAGGTCGATCCCAGCCCACAACCGGCCGTCCCCTTCGCACCGGCCCCACCGCTGCTGAACGCGCTGGGCAGCACGCTCGGCCAGATCGGGACCAATCTCACCACCGCGGTGCCGCCGCTGCTGGCCGCCGCCGTCAATGATCTGGCGAAGGGCAACGTCGAAGACGCGACCAATCAGCTGCTGCTGGTCGGATTGAACGCCCTGATCCCGCTGACCAATCTGCTCGGCCCCGGTATCAACTCCATCGCCTATCCGCTGCAAGGTCTGGTCAGCGCCATCGACAAGCTCGGCCCGCTCGGCGTGATCGCGGCCAACCCGCTGCAGAACGCCGTCAACGTCCTCAACACGCTCAACCAGGGGTTCGGTGGGCTGCAACCGTCGAACGCGCTAGTCATCGTCGGCGGACTCCTCGGCCCGCTGATCCAGGCGCCCGCGGCCATGGGCGCCGCCGTGCAGGACGTCATCGATGCCACCCGCACCGGCGACCTCGGCAAGGTGGCCACCGCGCTCGTCTCGATACCCGCGACCGTCCTGGGTGGCGTCCTCAACGGGGGCTACGGCCCGGACCTGTCGACGGTGATCAACACCGGGCTCCCCGGCGTGCCGCTGTATGCCGGCGGACTGCTGACCTCGTTCGGCATCAACCTCGGTGACGGACCGCTGGGCTTCACCGTCAACCTGCCAGGTCCGGTGGCCGCGCTGCAGCTGCTGCAGAAACTCGTCGCCGACGCGCTCAAGCCGCCGCCGATCACCACCGCCAAGACGGCTGTCGCGGCCAACGCGGTGCCGGCCACCGATGCGACGACAGTCGCCCTACCGGCGGCGACCGTCGTGAAAGCCCTGCCTGCAAAAGCGGCAACGGACGCCACCAAGCCGGCCGACCAGACCACGACGAAGACGGACACCACCAAGACGGACACGGCGAGCCCGACGGACGTCCCCACGAAAACTACTGCGACCAAACCTGATTCGTCGACCGGCACCGGTACGGACGCCACGACAGACACCAGCGGCGCGACCAAGCCCGCGGACACCGGAAGCGGCAGCAACACCGGCAGCACGTCGGGCAGCAGCAACACCGGCAGCACCGGCACCCCCGGGACCGGGACGACGCCCACCAAGGGGCAGGGCAAGGGCGCTGACCACGCCACGGGCGGTGACTCGAAGTCCGGCGCCGACGGCGGCGACACCAAGGGCGGCACCAAGTCCGAAACCAAGCCGGGCAAGACCGGCACCAAACCCGCCAAGGCTCCCCGCAGCGCCGGGCATACCAAGGAGAGCAAGAGCAGCCACGCCAAGTAGCAATCGAATGTTGGCTTGTGGTCGAGGATCTCGATGATTCTCGACCACAAGCCGACACTCGCCGGGAACTAGCTTGGTGCCGCCTGGATCAACATGTCCGCCAGGGCCGCGGTCGCCGGGGTCAGGCGGTCCCTGGGTTGCGATGCCAGATAGACCTGCCACGTGACGGTCTGCCGCAATTCGATGGCGCGCAGGTCCTCGAATTCCGCGCACTCCGACGCGGGCATGAAAGTGGTCCCGAGGCCTTGGCGAACCAGTTCACCCACAACCGAGAAGCCGGCGGGGATCACATGGACGGGCCGCGACTGGACGCCCGCAGACAGAAAGGCGTTGTCCAGCAAGGACCGAAAGCCCCAATCGGGCGGGAACCCGATCAGGTCCTCCGCTGCCAGATCGAGCAGACCGACGACCTTCTCCGCGGCCATGGGGTGATCCTCGCGGCACACGAACAACATCGGCTCCTCGAACATCAGCCGCATCTCGAGCTGAGGCGGAAGTCTGTTGGGAACCGAGACGAGCGCCAGATCCAATGAGCCGTCGACAAGCGCCGAAAGGTACGACGAGGCGCCAGATTGGTTGAGTTGCAACCGAAGCCGAACGAGCGGGTGCGCTCGATGGAACTCGCCGAGTACCTGGGCGACGTTCATCGGCCCGTAGGAGATCAATGACCCGAACTCGACACTACCCATCAGCCGGCCGCGACTAGACGCCACCGATTCCGCGGCCGAACCCGCGACCCGCAACAATTCGTGCGCCTCGGCGAGAAAGCGTTCGCCCGCGACCGTGAGCTCGATCTGCTGACGGGAGCGATCGAACAACTGCACACCGAGCTCACGCTCCAGCTTCGCGACCGATGTCGAGACCGCGGACTGCACGACGTGGACGCGGCGTGCCGCGCGGGTGAAGCTCCGCTCGATGGCGACCGCCACGAAGTGTTCGACCTGTCGTAGCTCCACGCACCAGATTATCTACGTCATAGATGGGACATATCAATATCTGTCATTAGACGTGCTGACCGATCGGATGTCTCATGGATCGTGTGAACACCGCGTCGACGCAGCTCATCGGGCGCGACGCGGAACTGGCGGTCCTGCGGGACGCCATCGCGTCACCACCGCACGGACAGGTGATCGTCATCGCCGGAGCCCTGGGCTCGGGAAAGACGTCCCTGCTCACCACCGCCCAGCGTCAAGCAGAGGCGTTGGGCCAGCGGGTCCTCGGGATCGCCGGACTGCCCGGCGAGACCGGCACTCCGCTGGGCGGCCTGCACCGGCTCCTGCGGGCACTGAACGACGCCGAGGCCAACCCATACGGCCGCGCCGACATCATCGAGACCCTTTTCAGCACACCGCTGTTCGGCGATCAGATCCACACCGCCCGACTGGCCACGGCACTGCTCGAACTCCTGGACGCGGTACCCCGGCGACAGCCGGTCCTGGTCACCGTCGACGACGCCCATTGGCTCGATGACCAATCCCGCAGCGTCCTGCTGTTCGCCGCCCGACGCAGTGCCGGCCGCCCGATCACGGTGGTGCTGACGCTGCCCGACACCGTCGCAGCAACGGGCTTGGCGGGTCGATCCGCCGTCGAAATCCCGCTCGGGCCAATGACCATCGACCAATCGCTCGAACTGCTGGAGGCGCAACCCACGCCGCCGAGCGGAGTCCTGCGCGAGCAGATCGTGAAGCAATCCGCGGGCAATGCCGCGGCGATGATCCACTTCTCCAGTGCGACCGCCGGCCCGGCGGCCATGGCAGGCTACGCGCCGGACCCGTTGCCCCTGCCGATCAGCGTCCACGCGATCTACGCGCAGCATCTGGCACACCTGCCGGCGGCCACGCGCGCCGCGCTCGTCGTCGTCGCCGCGGCGTCCGCTGCGGATCTGCGCGTGCTGCCCCCTGGCGCACTGATCGATCCGGCCATCCTGGCACCGGCGGAGACTGCGGGCATCGTGCGGATCGCGTCAGCGCGGATCGACCCCGTCAATCCGCTCATCCGCTCTGCGGCGTACTACGGCGCGCCGCTGGCCGCCCGGCAGGACGCACACCAACTTCTGGCCGATGCGCTGAATGCGTTGCCGCAGCGCCAGACTTGGCACCAGGCCCATGCCGCGTCCGCCACGGCGCGCAGTCCACATGACCGGATTCGCGCACTGACCGCCCACGGGATGGCGATGATGTGGAACGACGGGCGGGCCGCGGCGACGACACTGCTGGCCGCGGCGGACGAAGCGCTCCAGCTGGAACCCGCACTGGCCTGGGAACCGCTACGTGTGGCGGCCGCCGCGGCTTTCCTGTCCGGCGATCCGGCCGTGTATCAGGACACGGCGAATACGCTTCAGCGACTTGATGACTCGATACCGGGAGGCCACGACGGTGCGTCGACATCACGGCTGTGGGTGCGCGCGGTGGCCGATGCCCCGCGCGCACGCACCGAGTTGACAGCACTCAGCACCCAGGCGATCGGCGACCTGGGCGTGCTGGACCTGAGCCTGATCGGGCTCGCCGCCGGGGTCACCGACGAATCAGAACTCGGCATCCGGGCCCTGCGCGCCGCCCAATCCCTGATGACACAACATGATTCGACGGACGGGCACGCGCTCACGACAGCGATGCTGGCGTGGTCATGCGTCGACACCGGGCGCTGGGATGAGGCGCTGCGCATCACCGGCCAGCTACACACGCTCGGGGCCGTCAGCGATCAGCCGTTGGTCGGTGCCACCGGGGACCTGATCAGAGCAGTGGTGGCAGCGCGGCGCGGCGACACCACACCGGCGCGTGGACATCTGACCGCAGCGCTCGACGTGCTGGATTTCCACGACAACCGCTTGCACTCGGCGCGGGCACACCACGTCCTCGGGCTGATCAATCTCGTCGACGGCAACGACCTCGGGGCCTACGGCCACCTGGCCGAGTTGTTCACCGACGCCGGCACACCACTGCACCCGCACGTCTCCTTCCCCGCTCTCGTCGACTACGCCGAGGCGGCCGTGCGGACGGGCATGGTCGAGGACGCGCGGCACCGATTCACCACAGCGCTGGACCACCTCCCACAACCGCACTCCACGCGCGTGCATCAGTTGGTGAACCATGCCTCGGCCCTGCTGGGCATCGGGGACCCCGGTGACATCCTGGCCCGGACCCTGGCCGACACCGCGGGTGAGCGGTGGCCGTTCGAACGCGCGCGGGTGCGGCTCAGCTACTCGGGGTGGCTTCGGCGCAGCCGACGACGCAAGGAAGCGCGCCGGCACATCTCCGCCGCACTGGCGACCTTCGAAACGCTGGGTGCCAGGCCGTGGCTGGACATCTGCGCCCGGGAGTTGCGCGCGTCCGGCGTCCCGACGACAACACCGACGTTGCCATCCACCGGGCGGTTGAGTCCCCAGGAGCATCAGGTCGTCTACCTGGCCGGCCGTGGGTTGACCAACCCGCAGATCGCGGCGCGGCTCCAACTCTCGACGCGCACGGTCTCCGGATATCTCTACCGGTCATTTCCGAAGCTGGGCGTCACCAGCCGGCATCAGATTCGCGACATCCCGCCGCCGCCCGACGGGCACTCGAGCGCCGGCTGACCAGGTTTCCACATCACCAGATTTCGGCTAACCTAACTTTTCTATTCGCAAACCCGGATAGAGAGTGAGTGCATGCTGACCGAGACCCGCGCGCCGTCGCGCTCGTCGCGCCCGACCTGGTCCCTGCTTGGCCCGGCGTTCGTCGCTGCCATCGCCTACGTGGATCCGGGGAACGTCGCGGCCAACATCAGCGCCGGCGCGAAGTTCGGCTTCCTACTGGTGTGGGTGATCCTGCTGGCCAACGTGATGGCCGGCCTGGTGCAGTACCTGTCAGCCAAGCTCGGCCTGACGACCGGGCGATCACTGCCGGAGCTGGTCGCCGAGAACTGCCGCACCCCAACCCGGCTCGCGTTCTGGGTACAGGCCGAAATGGTCGCCGTGGCAACCGATCTCGCCGAAGTCGTCGGCGGCGCCATCGCGCTGCAGCTGTTGTTCGGGCTGCCCATGCTGGTTGGCGGCGTGATCACCGGCGTGGTCTCCATGTGCCTGCTGTCGGTACAGAACCGGGGCAGCCAGCGGGCGTTCGAACGGATCATCGCGGGACTGCTGATGATCATCACCATCGGCTTCCTCACCAGCCTGATCGTCGACCCGCCCGCGCCCAGCGCCGTGCTCGGCGGCGTGGTGCCGCACTTCGCCGGACCCGAGAGCCTCCTGCTGGCCACCGCGATCCTGGGTGCGACGGTCATGCCGCACGTCGTCTACCTGCACTCCGGCCTGGCCCGCGACCGGCACGGGAAGCCCGAGACCGGCGCCCCGCTGCGCCACATGCTGCGCGTCACACGCTTCGACGTCGGGCTGGCGATGGTGGTCGCGGGCGCGGTGAACCTGTCGATGCTGCTGGTCGCGGCGACGCACCTGCAGGGCGTCGAAGGCACCGACACCATCGCCGGCGCGCATGCCGCCGTCGGCAATGCCCTGGGCCCGGCGGTCGCACTGTGCTTCGCCATCGGCCTGTTGGCGTCGGGCCTGGCGTCCTCGTCGGTCGGCGCGTACGCCGGCGCGATGATCATGCAGGGCCTGCTGAACCGGTCGTACCCGCTGTTGCTCCGGCGCGCCGTCACGGTCATTCCGGCGTTGGTGGTGTTGGCCATCGGATTCGACCCGACACGCGCGCTGGTCATCTCTCAGGTGGTGCTGTCGTTCGGCATCCCGTTCGCGCTCATCCCGTTGGTCCGCCTCACCAGCAACCGCGCCGTGATGGGCGAGAACATCAACCACCGCATTGTCACGACGCTGGGATGGGCTGTGGCCGTGCTGATTTCGGTGCTGAACGTGGTGCTGATCTACCTGACCGTCACGGGCTGATGGCCGCCGCGATCTCGCCGCTGCGGACCGCGACGTTCGACAGCAGCGTCGCACCGAGCCCGTGGCTGTGCTCGACGGTCGCGCCGTTGAGGTAGATGTCACCGGGAGCGCCCGGCCGGGCCACCAACTTGTAATCGCGGGTGGCCACCGGGCGGCCCTGCGCGTCGAACTCGTAGCAGGACGCCACCTCGCCCAGGAACGCCGGCACATCGATCGGCGCATAGCCGGTTGCGTAGACCACGGCATCGCAGCGCACGGTCTCGGTCGTGTTGTCGATGAGGTTACGCACGCTGAGCCGGACCTCCGCGTCGTCTTCGTCGGCGCCGGTGACGCGGCAGGCGCGGTGCAGGAAAAGCCGGCGGGCCCCGCTCACGCGTTCGCCGTACTCGCGCTCGTACAGGTCGGCGATGAGGTCGACGTCGACGGCGGAGTAGTTGGCCGACCGGTGGTAGTCGAGCAGCCGCTGACGCTCCACGCTGTCCGCGCCGTAGAACTCGTCGACCGCGGCGGGATCGAAGATGCGGTTCACGAAGGCGCTGTCGTCGGCGAGGCTGTACCCATACCGGCCGAACACCGCGTGCACCTCGGCGCGCGGGTAGGTGCGGTGGAGGTAGGAAACCACCTCGGCGGCGCTCTGCCCCGCGCCCACCACGGCGAACCGACCGCGTTCCACCGGACCGAGGGCAGCCACGGCACTGAGCAACTGGTGACTGTGCCACTGGCGCAGGCTCGAGCGCGTACCCGGTGGCAGCACCGGATGCAGGCCCGTGCCCAGCACCAGGGTGCGCGCCGAGACGACCTCGCCGGGTTCCAGCCGCACCGCGAATCCGGCATCACTTCCCGTCACCCCGACCACGCGGTGGCCGTAACGCACGTCGGCGGCGAACTGGTCCGCCGCCCACTGCAGATAGTCGTGAAACTCGTGCCGGCTGGGGAACACATCGTGGCGACCGATGAAGTCGACAAGCCTGCCACGCTCACTCAGGTAGTTCACGAACGTGAATGCGCTCTGCGGATTGCGCAGTGTAGCCAGGTCTTTGAGGAACGGGATCTGCATCCGGGTGCCGGGTAACAACATGTCGCGGTGCCAGCCGAACCGCGGCTGGGCGTCGACGAAGCGGCCGCGCACGCCGCGCTCGGCGAGGGCCACCGCCAGTGCCAGGTTCGACGGCCCGAACCCGACCCCCAGCATGTCGGCGGGCTCAGGTCTGGACATGGTTGCGGGTGAGCCGAGCAAGGTAGAGCTGATGCACCATGTCCCGATTGATCAGCACCACGAAATCGGCCATGTCGAATTCCGGGTCGTACGACGGTTCCCCACAGATGACGCCGCCGATCCGCAGGCTGCCCGCCACCATCGGCGGAATCCGCACGCGTCCGGGGTCGGGCAGGTCGGCGAGGGGTATTCCGTTGACCTGCACTGGGTTTCGCGGTATCACCCGAAACTCCGGCGGCGCCGGGTGCTGCCGGTAGGCCCGGTCGAGAACGCCGCGCACCAGCGCACCGCGGGAGCCGCCGTCCGCCATGCGCACCGAGAGACTGCCGATCGCCCACCGGTAACCGGTCAGTTCCTGATAGCGCAGGATGCCGGCCCACAGCATCGCCATGACGGTGCCGCTGCGATGGTCGGGATGCACGCTGGCACGACCCAATTCGACCAGCGACGGCCGCAACGCGTCGATGCCGGCACTCATCTCGAAGTTGGTGTCGGTGAAGATGCCGCCGGCCGCCCGGGCGCCGTCCGGGGGCAGCAGCCGGTAGCACCCGACGATCGCCCCGGTCTGTTCGTCCCGGGCCAGCAGGTGATCGCTGAATGCGTCGAAGCGGTCGACATCGATCATCTCGCCGGTGCGCGGCCCGCGAATCGCTTGCGGGAGTGCGGCACCCAACTCCTCGGCGAACGTCTGATACCGCAGCCGCTGCGCGGCTTCGGTCTCATCGGGGTCGTCGGAGATGACGATGCTGTAGCGGCCGGAATCGGTCGCTGGGATGAGAACAGCAGCGCCGACCATAAGGTCTGAAAATATCCGCATCGAGGCGCGGCCGTAGCAAGTTCGGCTAATCCACAGTCTCGGTGCGATGTGTTTGCCGAGAACCCATCCGGATGAGCAGTGCCACGACCAAGGTGGCCGTGGTGGCCGCCAGTGCGGCGGCGGTCAACGCGGACTCCATGCCGGCCGCACCGGCTTCCCGCGCGACCGTCGCAAGCGCCGGGCGCAACCGGTCGGGCACGACCTCGAGCGCCCGCAACCCGGCGCCGGCGGCCAACCCGTCACTGAGCTGCCGGCCGGCTTCGACGTCAAGGCCCGGCACTGCGGAAAGCCGCGACGTGGCAAGGTCGCCCGCATGCCGGCTGAACAACGCGCCGAGCCCAGCGACGCCGGCCAGGATACCGATCTGGCGCGCCGTGCTGACCGTTCCCGTCGCCATCCCGGCGTCGGCCACCGGCACGAAGCGCAACGCCGCGTCAGAGGTCAACGCCGACAGCCCGCCGAGTCCCAGCCCGGCCACGACCGACCCGGAGATGAAGTGTGTCCAGGTCGTGTTCGCGTTTACTGCGGTCATCATCCACATACCCACGGCAATCAACGCGACGCCGGCCGGGATGGTCGCGACCACCGGTATCCGTCGCGCCGCGACCATCGCCACCGGGGCGCCCAGCACGATGGCGAGCGTCAGCGGCAGCGACCGCAGCCCGGCACCGAACGGGCTGAATCCCAACGTGTTCATGAAATACAACGCGAGGTAGTTCGTCGATGCGATGAGCGTCCCGGTGGCGGCAAACGCGGCCAGCGAGACACCCGCGAAGCCGGGGCCGGCGAGCAGCCGTACGTCCAGCATGGGCTCGGGCAGGCGGGATTCGCGTAGCCCGAAGGCGGCCAGAGCGACCACACAGAACGAGCCCAGCCCCAACATGATCGGGCTGCTCCAACCGAAGCGATTGCCTTCGATGAGCACGTACACGCCCGCGAACAACGCCGCCGTCAACACCACCGTGCCCCAGATGTCGACCGGCCGTGACCGCGGGACAACGCTTTCGGGGACGGCGAAGATGACGATGTACAGCGCGAGCACGCCGACCGGCAGGTTGATCAGGAAGATCGACGGCCACCCGTAGGCGGTGACCAGCGCACCGCCCAGCAGCGGCCCGACGGCACCGCCCGCGCCCATCGCCGCGCCGTAGGCCGCGATGGCGCCCGCCCGCCGCCGTACATCGGGGAACGCGGCCGCGAGCATCGGCAGCGACACCCCGAGCAGCACAGCGCCGGCCGAGCCTTGCACGGCCCGCAGCCCGTTGAGCGCATCGATGTTGCGAGCCAGCGCGCAGCCGGCCGACGCGAACATGAACACCACCAGGCCACCGAGGTACAACCGCCGCCGGCCCAGCCGGTCCCCCACGGTCGCCGCGGTGAGCAGCAAGCCGGCCATCGGCAGGGCGTAGGCGTCGACCACCCACTGCAAACCGGACAGCGGCGCGTGCAATGAAGCCTGGATGTCGGCCAGTGCCGCGGCGACGATCGTCATGTCGAGCAGCAGCATGAACACCACGACGCAGACCGCGGTCAGGGTCAGTCTGGCGCTCACACCTGAAGTTTGCACCGGCGGGCGCGGCCCGCGCGTCCGTAAGGTCGAACACATGACGAGAGATTTCCGGTTCGGAGTCGGGCTGCGGCACACCGACAGTCGATCAGCGGTTCACGACGCGGCGCGCCGCGGTGAGGACCTCGGGTATGACGTCCTGCTGGTGCCGGACCATCTGGGCGCTCCGGCCCCCTTTCCGGTGCTGGCGACCGCCGCGACCGCGACCAGCACGCTGCACCTGGGCACCTTCGTGTTCAACGCGTGCTTCTACAAGCCCGCGCTGCTGGCCCGCGACATCGCGGCCATGCGCGACCTGTCCGAGGGTCGTTTCGAGACGGGCCTCGGTGCCGGGTACGTCAAGGAAGAATTCGATGCCGCCGAGCTGCCGTTCCCCAGCGCCGGGAAACGCGTCGAGTACACCGCGCACGTCACCTCGTACCTGCGCACCCACCTGCCCGACGTCCCGGTGATGATCGCCGGTGCCGGCGACAAGCTGCTGACGGTCGCCGCCCAGCAGGCCCAGATCATCGGGCTGACCGGCGGCGGGCCGCCTACCGAGGAACACGATCCCCTCGCCGAGCGAATTTCGTTCGTGCGCAACGCCGCCGGTGACCGTTTCGGTGAGCTCGAGCTGAACCTGGCCATCACCGCCGTGCCGACCGATGAATCCGGCATCCCGAACCTGTCGATGACCCGACACTTTCAGCCGGAACTCAGCGACGCCGAACTGATGACGACCCCTGGCGTGCTCAGCGGCAGTACCACCGACATGGCCGACCGGGTTCGCGACCTACGAGAGCGCCACGGGGTGAGTTACTTCATTGTCCAGCAACAGCATTCGGAGGCCTTCGCGAAAGTCATCGCAGAACTGCGCTGACGGCGCGAGCGGCGCTCGGCTGCACCATGGGCTCGTAGACGGCGAACTGCAGCACGGTGTTCAGGATCAGCTGCGCCAGGCCGTCCCACGGCGTGGCCTGCACAGGCTGAGTGGACGCGAATGGCAACGCCACCGCAGTGGCCGGACCGGCTTTGGTGTCTATCGTGATGGTCTGCCCTGGCGCGCCATAGATTCCGGTCTGGGTGCCGGCGAACATGTCGTTGATCCAGCCGATGGCGAGGGTCTTCTCCGCTTGTATGTTCGGTGACCGCGAGAAGCCGGCCACGACGTACTCGGCGAACTGCAGTACGGGGTTCGCGCCCTGCAGTGCGTCGATGTGCCGGCCCCCGACCAGCATGACCCCGTTGAACTGCCCGGGCCGAGCCGCTTCGAGCTCCCGCCCGACCAGACCATCGATGTTCCACACATACGGCTCAGACGAGATGTCGTATATCGGGCGGTAATTGGCGCCGCTCAGCTTCTGCAGCGCGGCGGGTACGACGCCGTTCAGATCGACCGAGTCCATGAGCACCACGCCCTCCAGATTCGCGACCGCACCGTTGTCCACCATGCGGCCGGCCGCCGAGGTGACCAGTGCGCCGCCGAGCGAATGGCCGACGAGGACGAACTTCGTGGGCAGTGTGACCTGGTGTCCGGCTGCGGCGCCGGCACTTTCGGTCAGCGCCACGCGATCACCGGCGAACAGGTCGGCCACCGCCTGCTGGTCTGCCGAACCGCCGATCCACCGCGCCTTGGCATCAAACGCGTTGGAGGACAACGTCGGAGCCACCACGATGCTGTTGGTGCCCTGCGCCAGCGCGGCCAGCGTGTAGCTGTACATCGGGGCGACGGCCATGAAGCCGTGCTGGAAATAGATCACCCGGGTCGCCGAATCCGCGTGCTCCGGGAAATACCAGTTCGCCTGCACCTTCTGCCCGGTGCCCGGCATGGTCAGGCTGGACACCTTGACCGTGACCGTGCTGCCCCGCGGGAGCACCGGCGGGCCGGCGAACGCGAGCATGGCGCTGCCGATCACGTTGAACACGAACGACCCGATGACGTTGATCAGGCTGGGCCGTGCGGTTTTCACAGCCGTGGTCGGGGTGTCGGCGGTCATGGGGTTGGTGGTCGTGGCGCTGGTGGTCGTGGGGTTGGTGGTCGTGGGGTTGGTGGTCGTGGCCGCGACGGCTGCCGTCTTGACCACGGCACTGGGCTGCGATGCCGTCGCTGAAGCCGGTTGCGCAGCGGCGATGACCGGGGCCTGAGATTGCCTGGCCGGCACCACATTCGGAAGCTTCACCGCCGGCAGTGTCGGCTTGGGTCGAGCCGTCTGCGCCCGGACCGCTTTCTCCGGCGTGGTGGGGCGCGTCGCCGACGCCGTGTCAGGCGCGCCCTTGCCGGGCTGGGTGCTGTCTTTGGCCTTCTTGGTGCGCGGGGAACGGTCGGCGGACTTGCGCGCATGCGAATCGGGCGTGGGCTTCGACTTCCCGGCCGCTGATGTCCCGGCCTGTGACCCCGGTGACGTCGTTGTCTGCGAAGCCGTGGCCTGCGACGCGTCCCCCGCGCTGTGCGCGGCACCGGGCGCGTCGTCGGCCCACACCGGCGCCATCGGCAGCCACAGCGCCAGGCACCCCGCGGCCAGCATCACCCAAACCGTTCTCGACCACCCCGTCATCAAACGGACGCTAGCCCGCGGTGCGCCGCGCGGGGGGAAAATGAACAAATTAGTTCAAATGTGTCATTAGCGCTCAGGGTCGCCCCACTTGCCTGCGGCATACTGGTGACCCCCTCGCCCTCATATCCCCCGACAGGACAGTCGAGTGTCAGCTCCGCAGCGCAGGCCCCGCGGGCGTCCGGTCGGTGGCGGCAACAACACCGAGCAGGCCCGGCAGGTACTGCTCGACGCCGCGGAGCAGTACTTCATCAACGGTGGCAGCGGAACCTTCACCATGGAGGTCATCGCCGCCGAGGCCGGCTACTCGCGCAGCGCGATCTACCGGCAGTTCGCCACCCGGAAAGAGCTGATCACGGCGTTGGTGCAACGCACCACCCAACGGCACATGCTTGCGATGCTGCAGCACGTGGCCGCCGACGCCACGCCGGTCGATTTGCTGATCGACAGCCTCGTCATCGTCGCGACGCAGCTGGTGTACGACCCGCTGCTGCAGACCATCGCCGCCCAGACGCCCGACGGCGCGGTCGCCACCCTCATCGCCAACGACGGCTCGCTGACCAGGACGGTCCAGTCGATGGTCGAAGGCATGCTCGCCAACAGCACGCCAGGCCAGTTCCGGCCCGGCCTGCATCCGCATGACCTTGCGCAGTTCCTCATCTCGACGGCACTGAGTCTGCTGTTGGACGTGGTGCCCGGCAGCAGCGATCCGACGGTGGCCCGGAACTACCTCGAGACCTTCGTGTTGCCGGCAATTGTCGACAGTCCCCCACCGGCGACGCGCGTGTTTCCGGAGTAGCGGACACGGGTAGCCCACCCACGTGCTCAAGGAACTGCAAGGCCGCCGGATCGCCATCCTCGCCGCCGACGGGGTCGAGAGAGTCGAGCTCGAGGAACCGCGCGCCGCGGTCGAGGAGGCCGGCGGCGCCGTCGAGGTGTTGTCGATCAAGGCCGGCGAAATCCAGGCCCGCAATCATGACCTCGAGCCGGCGGGCAGCATTGCGGTGGACCGCACTGTCGGTGAGGTGCGCGTCGACGCATTCGACGCACTGATCCTGCCGGGCGGCACGGTGAACCCCGACAAGTTGCGGGTCGACGACACCGCGGTGGCGTTCGTCGGCGACTTCGTGCGTTCCGGAAAGCCCGTCGCCGCCATCTGTCACGGCCCGTGGACCCTCGTCGAGGCCGACGTCGTCCGCGACCGCAAGGTGACCAGCTATCCGAGTGTCCGCACCGATCTGCGTAACGCCGGGGCGACCGTCGTCGATGAAGCAGTGTGTATCGACGGCAATCTCATCACCAGCCGTTCGCCCTCCGACCTACCGGCGTTCTGCGAGGCAATCACCGAGGCACTGGCGAGCAGTCCGGCCCAGACCTGAGGTCAGCCGGGTTATGACAGCCATGACCACACACAGCCCCGCTGATGTGGCGGACGCGGCTCCCAGCATCCGCCAGCGCAACTTCATCTTCCTTGCCGTCGTGCTCGGCATGCTGCTGGCCGCCCTCGACCAGACCATCGTGGCGACGGCCCTGCCGACCGTCGTCGCCGACCTCGGTGGCGCCGGCCATCAGTCCTGGGTCGTCACCAGTTACCTGCTCGCCTCGACGATCGTCACCGCGGTGGTCGGCAAGCTCGGTGACATCTTCGGCCGCAAGAAGGTCTTTCAGGTCGCGATCCTGCTGTTCCTGGCCGGCTCGGTCCTGTGCGGACTCTCGGAATCGATGGGGATGCTCGTCGCGTCGCGGGCCCTGCAGGGTCTGGGTGGCGGCGCGATCACCGTGACGGCCGTCGCGGTGATCGGCGAGGTCATCCCGCTGCGCGAAAGAGGCAAGTACCAAGGCGCTTTGGGCGCCGTGTTCGGCGTCACGACCGTCGTCGGTCCGCTGCTCGGCGGACTGTTCACCGACCACCTCGGGTGGCGGTGGGCGTTCTGGATCAACGTGCCGGTGGCGGTAGTGGTCATCGGGATCGCGGCCGTCGCCATTCCGGAGCTGGCGCGCGCCGGACGGCCGGTCGTCGACTATGCGGGCATCGTCCTGGTCGGGCTCGGCGCCGCCGGCCTGACGCTGGCGACCAGCTGGGGCGGCACCACCTATGCCTGGGGTTCGGCGACGATCATCGGGTTGTTCGTCGCGTCGGCGCTGGCACTCGTCAGCTTCGTGATGGTGGAACGCCGTGCGCCCGAACCGATTCTGCCGATCCGCCTGTTCGCGAACCCGGTCTTCACGGTGTGCTGTGTGCTGTCGTTCGTCGTCGGATTCGCGATGCTGGGTGCACTGACGTTCTTACCGACCTACATGCAGTTCGTCGACGGCGTCTCGGCAACCGCGTCCGGACTGCGCACCTTGCCGATGGTGGCCGGTCTGCTCGTCACCTCACTGGGCAGCGGCGCGATCGTCGGCCGCACGGGGCAATACCGGATTTTCCCGATCGCCGGCACGGCCATCATGGCGCTGGGGTTCGTCCTGCTGTCACGGATGGACGCCGACACCTCGACGCTCACCCAGTCACTGTTCCTGCTGATCCTCGGTACCGGGATCGGGCTCAGCATGCAGGTGCTGATCCTCGTGGTGCAGAACACCGTCGACTTCGCCGATCTCGGGGTCGCCACCTCCGGCGTGACGTTCTTCCGCACCATCGGAAGTTCTTTCGGTGCCGCGATTTTCGGCTCGATGTTCGCGAACTTCCTGGGCGACCGCATCCCGTCGGCCATGCGGTCCGGCGGCGCGCCACCCGACGCGGCGACGTCTCCGAAAGTGCTGCACAGCCTTCCGCACGAGACCGCCGCCCCGATCATCAACGCCTACGCCGACTCCTTGAGCCAGGTATTCCTGTTGGCGGCGCCAGTCGCGGTCGTCGGCTTCGTGCTGGCCCTGTTCCTCAAACAGGTGCCGCTGCGTGACGCTGCCGCCAGTGGCAGTACCGACATGGGCGAGGGCTTCGGCATGCCGACCACCGAGTCGCCGGAGAAACTCATCGAAGTCGCCGTCGGCCGATTGTTGCAGCGCAGCAACGGCATTGACCTCGAAGCGGTGGCGCGCACCTCGAACAGCCGCCTGGGTACCGCGCAACTGTGGGCACTGATGCTGATCTACCGGTATGCCGCGGCGACCGGATCCGCCGACCTGCTCGACATCGCGGACGATCGGCGGGTGCCGCGTCAGGTCCTCGAACCGACCTTCGATCGGCTGGTGGCAACCGGATTCGCGACGCGCGCCGGGACCGAATACGCGCTGACCCCGGCCGGCGCGGCCGAGGTGGGTGCGGCGCGCAATGTGATCTCGAGCTGGATCACCGAAACCCTGACGCAGTCAGACGAATTCCAGGGCGCGCCCGAGCGCATCCACGTCCAGAGCGCGCTCGACCGCATTGCCCGTGGTCTGCTGACCGAACGGGAGTCGGCCCGGCGCGAGATGCGGCCGACGAAACTCGGTCCACCGCATCAGCTCATCGCCGACCAACCCACCACCCGGATGCGTGCGGCACGGCCCGAAGAGCCCCCGACCCGACCGTTCCGCCCGCACGCCACGCTCCCGCGCGGCTGACATGGTGGCCGGGACGGTCCTGTTTGCGGCTGGACCGCCCCGGCGGTGCCAGTGCGGACCGACCGGACGCCCGGATCTGTGGAACCGGAGAGAAGCGACGGCGATGTCGGAGCCACTCCAGCGGACGTCGAGTACGGATCCACCTGACGGTGGCTGAATACCCGCTCCCGTGTTTTGAAACACGCGGTGTGACGGAGAGACAGCAAAGCTGGGGATTGAGATTCACGACCGCGGGTATATGACCACCGGTGCCCGAAGGATGCCGCGCGGCCGTCTCGGCTGATCTGCATCCAGTCGGCAGCGAAACACAGAGGAGGACATGCAATGAAGCTCTCAACCCGAGTCACGGGCCTGATCCCGGCACTGGCAGCCGTACCGGTGTGCCTGAGTCTGGTCACGCCCGCCACCGCCGCCGCGGAAACCGACTGCAGCCCGGATTCGGTTGCGAACACGGTCAGTTCGGCCACCGGTGCGGCCAGCAATTACCTGACCGCGCATCCCGAGGCCAATCAGGTTGTGGTGGCGTCATATTCGCAGCCGCGTCCGGTCGCGTCGGCCAATCTCCGGGCATACTTCACCGCCCATCCCCAGCAGTATCAGGACCTGCGCGGAATTCTGGCGCCGATCGGTGATACTCAGCAGCGGTGCAATGTGACGGTACTGTCACCCGAATTGGCCACCGCCTACACAGAATTCATGGCCGGCTAGGCATGGCGATGACCGGACCTCCGGAAAGTTGCCGGCTGACGTCGCTGTGGTTGGCCGACCGCGAGATGTCGCCGTCATCGCCGCCGTCGCCGGAGTCGACCGACCGGGCGTCGCCCGCCGACGTGGTCGTGATCGGCGCCGGCATCACCGGGCTGACCACTGCCGTGCTCCTGGCCCGGGCGGGTAAGAACGTGACGGTTGTCGAAGCGCGGCATGTGGGTGCGGGCACCACTGGCAACACCACGGGCAAATTGAGCGTCTTGCAGGGCAGCAAGCTGGCACGCATCGCCGCCAAGCACAGCGCGGATGTCCTGCGCGACTACGTTCGCGGCAATGCCGAGGGTCGGGACTGGCTGGTCCGGCATTGCGAGAACCATGCGATCCCGTGGCAGTCCGAACCCGATCACGCCTACGCCCAGACGTTCTCGGGCGTCGCAACCGCGCGTGACACGTTCAGCGCCTGCCAGGAAGCGGGATTGACACAAGCCGAGTGGATCGATACCGCCGATGTCCCGTTTCCGTTCCACGGCGGTGTGCGCCTACGTGATCAAGCGCAGCTCGACCCGATGCCCCTGCTGAACAGTCTGGCGGTCGAATTGGAAACCCACGGCGGCACCCTGTTGCAGGGCGTCCGCGCACTGTCGGTGGCCGACGACGGACTGGTGCGCGTGGCGTTGCAGGCAACACATCCGACGGTCGACACCGGCGGCACCCAGATGTCCGTCACCGCACACCGGTGCGTCCTGGCAACCGGGACACCGATCCTGGACCGCGGCGGATTCTTCGCGCGGTTGACGGCAAAACGCTCCTACTGCATGGCATTCGACATCGCTCGCGAGGCGACGGGCGGCATGTTCATCTCGGTCGATTCACCCACCCGGTCGGTGCGTTACGCACCATCCGCGAGCGGCGAGAAGCTCATTGTCGGTGGCGCCGGCCATCCGGTGGGCCGTGGCCACGCGCCCGCCCATGACGTGGCCGAGCTCGCCAAGTGGGCGGAGCTGCACTATCCGGGTACCCATCCGACACACTTCTGGTCGGCCCAGGACTATTCGCCCATCGATGAGTTGCCGTACGTCGGTCCGCTGCTTCCGGGTTACGAAAAGATCCGGGTGGCAACGGGTTTCGACAAGTGGGGCCTGACCAATGGCGTTGCGGCGGCGCTGGCTCTGTCGGCGCAGCTGCTCGGCGGCCACATCGAGTGGGCGCGCGCGTTCGCCAGTTGGAGTCCGCACGAACTGCGCGGCGTGACTGCCGCGCTGCGTGCCAATCTCGAGGTCGGACTGAACCTGGCCAAAGGCTGGATCACGCCGATCGCCACGTCGCCGGACGGGCTCACCGAAGGCGCCGGGGTGGTCAGTGGTCCCCCGTGGCAGTTACGCGCCGCCAGCCTGGTCGACGGACAACGACGCACCGTGTCGGCGATCTGCCCGCACCTGGGCGGCGTGGTGCGGTGGAACGATGCGGACCGGTCCTGGGAGTGCCCGCTCCACGGCTCGCGGTTCGCGCCTGACGGGCGACTCCTGGAGGGGCCTGCCACCCGCGGCCTCTCGGAGAAAACCTGACCGACCTCAGCAACCGCGCGACCTGGTCGGCCGGCTGTCACTTCGGCCGGTTGCGCCGATCGGCAGCGCTGCGCAGCGCACTGTTGTCATCCTCCAATTCGAGGATCCTGCTGATTCCCGCGATGTTCACGCCGGAGGCGACCAGGGCGACGATGCGCCCGATCCGGGCCACGTCGTCTGCGCTGTAGCGACGGGTACCGCCATCGGTGCGCGCCGGCGTGAGAAGCCCGTGGCGTTCCCACAACCGCAGTGATTGTGTTGGCGCGCCGGAAAGTTCGGCGGCGACCGTGATCCCGTACACCGCATGATCAGATGCCGGACCCGGGGCAGCGGGTCCTGCGTTCGGCGGCACCAGCCGGCGATCTGCATCGTTCATGAGATTTCCTGTTCCACTACTTGCATTGAATCATGGCTCAGTGCTATATAGAAATCTATGTGAGTCAACACAGATTAGCTAGCCTGAATAGCATAGGTGGTAAACGAAGGGACAGTGTGGCGACCGCCGGACGGTTGAGCTGACGAACCTGAGCTGGTGTGCCAGATCTGGGCTGGATCCGGCACACCAGCGCAGTCTCGGCACCCGGATCGATCGTCAGCCTCAAGAATGCTTGGAGCACAGGAGATGTCAGCAGAGAAGCAGGAATTGCACCTCGCGTACATCGAGCGCATCAGCGCGGCTCATCAGGCGTTGCGCGCCGCCCAGGGCGAACTTCGCGAGGCCGTTGAGGCGGCACATGCCGCCGGCCACACCTGGGACGTCATCGCAACGGCACTGAGCGCCACCGCACCGCCCGCATCCGACGCGTTCGACGACTTCCCCAGTATCGATTCCGTCGTGCAAACAGTTCTCGGCATAGACAAGGACGCCGGACCGCGCGGCGAACAGGCCCCGGTAGCCGGTCTGCAGTGACAGCGGGCCACTGGCCGGTCAAGCCGTGTGATGCAACGATGTCGCATCGAGCTTGTGGACGAAGTCGCTGATATCGGCCGCAGTGGCGACGTCAACTGTTTCCCAGCCGGCCGCGACGTCACGCGCGACGCGCAGCACTGCGGCCCCCTCGTCGATGAGGAGCCGGCTCAACCCAAGCGCGGCACAGGTTTTCAGCGCCGGGGCCAGCACCCACTGAGCTTTTTCGTCCTGCCCGGCGGCCGCGAGGCACCGGGCATATTGAATCCTGGCCTGCAGGCGCGCCCGCGGCCGCTGCAGCTTGTCGGTGTGGTCCAGCCTGGCCCGCGCCCGTTCGCACGCCGACGCCAATGCCCCAGGCTGCCCGTCGCGCAGTAACAGCCTGATTTGCGCGTCTTCTCTGAACTCTGCTGTCAGATCGCCGCTTTCGTCGAGGTCCTGCATACCGTGCGCCATGATGCGCCGCGCCAGCGTCTTGTCGATCTCGTTCCCGGCCAGGGTCGCGACGCGAATCAGGGTCAGCTTCAGTCCCGCCTCCAACCGGGGCAACCCCAGCGCCCGGGCCTGCCCGATGCCTTCCGACAGTCTGCGCTCGGCACCGGCCGTGTCGCCGCGGGCACTCTTCACGTGGGCACCCGCGCGGTAGGTCGCGAGCATCACGTCCACGATGCCGCCCTCCGCCCCGAGGGCGTATGCCTCGTCGAGCAGGACCTCTGCCTCGTCGAGTTGCCCACGCTCATAGAGCAATTCACCCAGCAGCGCCCCGGCGAGTTTGGCGATGTAGGTCGGGCGCCCCGACGGCGACAGGGCGATCCTGATCGCGTGCCGCAGATGCGCCTCGGCGCCGGCGACATCGAGTTGTTCGTTGGCGGCGAGGGCGGCGATGAGGTAGCCGTAGCCGACGGTCATCGGCCCCGCGATGGACCGGCGGTATTTGTGTCCCCATCGGTGCCAGCGCAGTGCCCCATCGAAGTCGAACTTGCGCAGCGCGACGTAGGAGAGGGTGTACGCCGCTCGGCACAGCACGAACGGCGCCAGGGTGTCGGTCCGGGCCACACAGGCCTGCGCCGCGGCTTCGGTGAACGCATCGATGTGGTCGGCATGCCCGGCCATCACCACGCGCAGCAAATCCAATTCGCAACGGACGTCGGCGATTTCGTCGTCGCCGAGCAGGTCGATGTTGTCCTCGGCCAATTGCAGCGCATCGGCCACGGCGGCGGGCCGGCGAAGAATGACGTTGGCCCATGCCAGGTTGGTCTGCAGCCGCGGCCGCTCCTCGGCCAGATTCGGGGGCAACTTGGCCGCCAGACCGATCAGGGCCATGAGTTCGCATTGTTCGAGGAGATCCGGGGACACCTGCTCGACAGCGTCGACCGCTTGTTCGTCGTCGCCCGCGGCCAGCCAATGATCGACGGCGTCGTTGTACATCCGGTGCTTCATGAACCACTGTGCGGCCGTTCGATTCAACGCCACGACACGGTCCTCGTCGTCGCGCTTCAGCCGGTGCCGAAGGTGGTCGGCGAACAGATTGGCGTATCGGAACCACGTCCCGTCGGGGTCGGTCCGCCGCAGGAACAGGTCCCGCCGCTCGATGTCCTCGAGCAGTTCCCGGCTGCGCGGACGGCCCGTGAGCGCAGTTGCCAGGCCACTGCAGATCTGTTTCGTGATGCACGTCGCCGACAGGAACTCGACGAGTTCGGGCTCCAGGCTGTCCAGCACGTTGGACGTCAGATAGTCGCCGATGACCTTGTCCGAGCCGGAGAGTCGGCCGACGAGGGCGGCAGCATCGCCGCCGTCCCGCAGGCTCAGCGATGCCAACTGCAAAGCGGCAGGCCAGCCGTCGGTCGACTCTTCGAGGTCGGCCACGATGGCCGCGGACAGGTCCAGGCCGCACCGGTCGACCAGGAGCGTGCGGGCCTCGCCGACATCGAACCGGAGCAGCGACGCGTCGATCTCGACCAGTTCGCCCTGCACACCCAGGGTGCCCAGCGGCAGGCCGGTGCCGGTCCGGCCGGCCACGATCAGGTGCAGGTGATGGCAACCGTTCTCGAGCAGGTATGCCAGCGTGTCCAGGCTGTCGGCGCTGGTGACGCGATGCCACTCGTCGATCAGCAGAGCCAGCGTCTGCTTGTGGGAGTGCAACCAGTCGATCAGCAGGTTGGGCACCTGCCGCAGCGCGGAGTCCGGCCGTTCATCGAACTCCTGCTGCAGCACATCCGCGAGCTCGGGCAATGCGACACGCACCGCCTCGATCAGATGCGCCACGAACCAGAGGGCGTTGTTGTCGTCGCCATCGACGGTCAGCCAGGCCGCCGGCAGCCCCTCGCGAACCAGCGTCTCACCCCATTGCGTCGCCAGCACGGTCTTGCCATAACCGGCCGGCCCGTGGATCAGCACCAGCTTCGGCCTGCGCCCGGAGCCGAGGCGCTCCAGGATGCGCCGGCGCGGCACCGGTGGGCGGCTGAACGTCGGCGGCCGAAACCTGGCCGGTGAACTGGGCGGATAGCTCGACCGACCGGAACCGTCGGTCCGCAGTCCGATGCCTCCGGTGGAGCGTCCGCCGGTGTCCGGCGACGATTCCACCGCGTCGTACGCGACTTCCGGCAGCTCCAGCGGGACGTCCGCGATGTTCAGTCCGATGCGCACACCCGCGGCCCGCAACAACTCGCCGAATTCCGCGGCCGTTGCCGGACGCTGGGCGGCATCGACGTTCAGTCCCTGTTCGAGGACGGTGCAGACGGCGTCGCCGACACCGCTCCCCCGAAGGTCGGGCACCGGTCCGGCCAGCACGCGCCGGGCGAACGCGATGGGGTTCTCTTCCTTCCGGAACTGGAACGGCGGCTCCCCCTTGATCAAGGTGAAGACGGTGGCGGCCAGCCCGTAGATGTCGACGGCGGCCGTCGGCGTCGCACCTTCGAACAACTCCGGTGCGGTGTACGACGGCGACCCGACGAATACGTTCATCGTGGCCTCGCGACCGCCCGCGATGCGCGCGATGCCGAAGTCGCACAGTTGCGGCTCCCCGTACGCCGAAAGAAGTACGTTGGGCGGCTTGACATCTCGGTGCAGCACGCCGGCGCGGTGCGCGGTTTCCAGCGCTCCCGACAGTCGCACCCCGACCGTCAGCGCCTCTCCGACGGCCAGCGGGCCGTGCTGCCGGATCCACGCCGACAGCGTGTTCCGGCCGAGGTACGGCATGACGATGAACGGGCGACCCGTGAACGTCAGCCCGCTGTGCAGCACCGGCACGATGTTCGGGTGGCCCGACACGCGGCCCATGGCCCGCTGCTCACGCTCGAAGTTCCCGAGGTCGACGTCGTCCGGATCGGCGTTGAGCACCTTGATCGCGACGATCCGGTCCAGCGACGGCTGGCGGCACCGGTAGACGACGCCGAACCCGCCGCGTCCGACGGGCTCGGCGCCGTAGAAGCCCTCGGCCTCGAGCTCCGCGACGATGCCGGTCGCGACGCCACGTTGCGTTTCGTCGGGTTCTGACACGTCGGAGGCCTTCGGTTCGGTTGCTGTCGTCACCCTCAATTGTCGGCGCGGCAGGCCGGAATGGGGGCCACCCGCGGAAATTGATGTCCCTTTGTTCCTCAGGGACAACGATTCGGGGCGAGATCGCCAAAAGATTGTCTCGGCGGTACCTGGGTCTCCGCGTGCCCGCGCCGTACCGTTCTTGTATCAGCTTCCCGTTGCGAAAACCCCAAATATCAACGGATAAAATACATTTCACCAACCTCGGGAGTACCGCCATGTTCGAACCCAGCTTCATCATCGACGCCGTCGTCCTCTTCGCCATCGGCCTGTGGCCGCTGCTGCTGGTCGTCACCGCCGCCGGAGTCCGTTGGTTCAACGCCCGCCGCAGCGCCGCCGCGGCCGCCGTCCACTCGGCCGCGTTGCCGCACGTCGCCGTGCCGGCACGCGCGCGCACCCTGGCCTACGCCGCCGGCCAGTGACGAATTGACGATTCAGTCAGTCGCGGGGTCCCGCCCGCATTCTCAGATGGGCACGCCCGCAAAGTCATAGAGTCGGGCCATGGCCCGCAGCCACGACCCCGGAGTGCTCTCCACCGAGACCGCCGCCATGATCGTGGATCGGTTGAGCGACAAACTGCCGGCCATGGCCCAGTCTCTGCTGGAGCTGCTGGTCCAGGAGCGCGCGGAAATGGCCGGAGACGGCGAACTCAAGGCCCTGCTGTACGACGCGGTGCAGGGCAATCTCGAAGCGTTCTTCCCCGCGATCCGCCACGGCATTCCGATCGATCGCATCGAGCCACCCACCGCCGCGCTCGAACATGCCCGCCGGCTGGCACAGCGCGGCACCAGCGTCGACGAGTTGGTTCGGGCCTATCGACTCGGCCACCACGGTGTCCTCAAGGTGATCCTCGACGAAGTCCGGGCGGCGCAGCTCGACTCCGGGCTCGGCCTGCAGGTCTTCGAAGAGATCGCCGCCGGCTCATTCGCGTACATCGACCGGGTGTCGCACCAAGTCGTCAACGCCTATCAAGCCGAACGCGACCGCTGGCTGAACAATCAGAACCAGATGCGCGCACTGCGGGTACGCGAGGTGCTAGGCGGCGGTGACCTCGACATCGACGAGACCACCGACCTCATCCGCTACCCCCTGCACCGGGTGCATCTCGCGCTCATCGTCTGGTGCGCCGAGCAAGCGGAGGGCGACGAACTCGCCGACATGGAGCGGTTCGTCGCCGACCTGGCGGCTGTTCTGGGTGCTCGCGAGCGTCCCTTGTTCGTCGCATCGGATCGGACGACCGGGTGGGCGTGGATTCCGTTACCTGCCGGCACCGACGATCCGGTGGACCAGATCCGGGAGTTCGTCCGGTCACGACCTGACGCGCCGTGGGTGACCACGGGCACCGCGCTGGATGGGCTCTCCGGATTCCGTCGGTCACACCGCCAGGCCGTCGCCGCCCGGACGGTAGCGATGGCACCGGGCGCGCCACCGCGAACCGTCACCGCCGCCGATGAACCGGGACTCGTCGTCGCAGCGCAGTTCAGCTCTGATCTGGACAACGCCCGCTCCTGGGTTTGCCACGTCCTCGGTCCGCTGGCCACCGACAGCGACAGCGACGAACGGCTCCGGGACACTCTGCGCGGGTTTCTACGTAACAGCTCCAGCTTCAAATCCAGCGCCGACGAGCTGCACCTGCACGTCAACTCGGTGAAGTACCGCGTGCAGCGCGCCATCGAGCGGCGCGGCAAACCGATCGACACCGACCGCATCGATGTGGAAGTCGCTCTGCTGCTTTGCCATTGGTTCGGCACCGCCGTGCTCGCTCCTTAACGCAACCTGTGGATTCCGGCAAAGTCCGTACACCAGCGGGGTCGACAAGGGACGCTGTGGGGAGAACGAGCAGCGCCACGGGGCGGTGCCGCAACCGAGGAGCGCCTGGTGTACGCACGCTCAACCACGTTTCAGGCCGAGCCGGCGTCGATCGATGCCGGCATTGCGTACATGCGCGACACCGTCCTGCCGGCTCTGGAGGAGCTGGGAGCGGCCGGGATGTCGCTGATGGTGGACCGCCGACTAGGACGGTGCATCGCCACCAGCGCCTGGGAGTCCGAGGCGGTGATGCATCTGACGGCGCACGCCGCGCGGCCACTCGGAGAACGCGCCGCGGAGCTGCTGAACGGAACCCGCAGGGAGATCAACGAGTGGGAGGTCGCGGCACTGCACCGCGACCACCGTTCGCCGGAAGGTGCCTGCCTCAGGGTTGCGTGGTTCGCGGTCGAACCGCATCAGGCGGACCTGCTCACCGATTTCTACCGCACCTTGGTGCTGCCGTCGTTGGAGAAGCTCGAGGGCTTCTGCAGTGCCAGCCTCTTGCTCGACAAGCCTTCCGGGCGCGCCGTGTCGTCCGTGACGTTCGACAACGCCGCGGCCCTGGACAACAACCGGGAACAGGCCAGTGCGCTACGCACCGAGAAGCTCGCGCAGCTGGGCGGTAGCCTCGTGGACATCTGCGAGTTCGAACTCGCGATCGCTCACTTGAGGGTGCCCGAGCTGGTCTGATCGATCGCGCGGTACAACATCTGCTCGTACTCGTTGAAAACCCGGTTGAAATCCTTGCGGGTCACCGGTGATCGCCACTGCTGTAGCCCGACGAGCAGGGTGACGCCCACGATGGCGAGGGTCTCGGCATGCCGTTTGGTGTCGACGGCCGGGCGGATCAGCTCCGTCAGGATTTCCACCCGTCGGGCATCGACTGCCTTCTGCGCTTGCGCGACTTGCGGATTCGAATGAGCCCAGCCACGGATCGCCGCCTCCGCGTCATGCGGCAATTTTCCGGCCAGGTTTTTCAAGAGATGGACGCGCGCCGTCAGATCGCTTGGCACTTTGGACAATTCGGCGAGCCGTTCGGTCTGGGTCTGCTCCCAGAACGCCAGGAACTCCGTCACGAACCCGTCCATGCTGCCGAAGTAACCGTAAAAAGACCCGGACGTGACGTTGAGCGACTTGCACAGCGGCGCGATCTTCAGGCCGGACGGACCCGCGGAGCCCAGGAGCTCCAGGGCGGCATTGAAGTAGTCATCGCGCGTCACCGACAGCCGCACTCGCCACACCTTTCGCTCGGACGGGCATATCGTAATAGAACCTACATTTGGTGCGCCTGGACCATGGTCACGAACTCTTCAAACAGACGGTCGCGGTCGGCTGCCCCGGCGTCGGCGTACATCTGCTGATAGCCGATGAGCATCGCCATGCCGACGTCGGCAAGCCGGCGGCATCCGTCACTCGGCACGATCTTGTACAAGATCGCCGCCAGCGCCGCACCGCGTTCCTCGTCGAGCCGCCGCTGCAACTGAGCTACCGCGGCACGGCTCGAGGCCCACGCCCGCAACGCCGTTTCGGCCTCGTGCGGGACGACATCGAGGAAATCGCGCAGTCCCGCCAGGAGCAACTCCGGCGGGTCCTCGGAGTTGGCGAGTTCGAGCAGGCGACGGTTGGGATGGGACAGGCGTGAGCTCAACAGCCGGGCGACGAAGTCGTCCAGGCTGTCGAAGTAGCCGTAGAACGATCCGGTGGTCACACCCAGTGCGGCACAAAGCGCGCCGACTTTGATGCCGCCTGGGCCTTGTGTGATCAGCAGCTCCACCCCTGCGTCGAAGTAGTCTTCGACGCCGACGCGGCGTCTCATCGACGTCAGCCTGCCGGCGCCGCGGCATACTGCTGCACCAAGGTGCGCTTGACCAGCTTGCCGGTCGGGGTGCGAGGCAGGCTGTCGACGAAGTCGACGGACTTGGGCGCCTTGAACGCCGCCACTTTCGTCCGGGCATGAGTGATGATCTGCTCGGCCAGCTCGGCGCTGGGTGCGACGCCATCACGCAGTTGGACAACGGCTTTCACCTGCTGGCCCATGGCCGGGTCGGGAACGCCGATGACCGCGACGTCGAAAACCGCCGGGTGCAGGGCCAGGGCATCCTCCACTTCCTGCGGATAGATGTTGACCCCGCCGGCGATGATCATGAACGACTTCCGGTCCGTCAGAAAGAGATAGCCGTCGGCATCGACGTAGCCGATGTCGCCGACCGTCGTCCAGTTGCCGTGGTCCGGGTGCTCGGCTTCCTTGGTCTTCGCGGGGTCGTTGTGGTACTCGAAAGGCCGCACGTCGCGCTCAAAGTACACCAATCCTGCTTCACCGGTCGGCAATTCCGCGCCGTCGTCCCCGCAGATGTGCACCGGGCCCAGCATGCTGCGACCCACCGACCCGCGTTTCGTCAACCATTCCGCCGAGTTGATGACCGTGAACCCGCAGGCCTCCGTCGACGAGTAGTACTCGACGAGAATCGGGCCCCACCAATCGATCATGGCCTGCTTCACATCGGGTGGGCAGGGTGCGGCGGCATGGATCGCCAAGCGCAGACTCGACACGTCGTAGGACGCCCGGGCCTCGGCTGACATCTGCAGCATCCGCACAAACATCGTCGGCACCACCTGGACCGCGGTGGCACGGTACTGCTGGATGGCATCGAGGGTGCTCTCGGCTTTGAACCGTTCCAACACGACGACGGTGCCGCCGAGTGCCTGAACCGCACCGCACCAGCGCAGTGGCGCGGCATGGTAGATCGGCGCCGGTGACAGGTACACATCGTCGGCCGTCATACCGAACACCGTCCCCAGCAATCCCGTGATGGGGTCTCCCGGTTCGTCGACCTGAATCGGTAGCAGTGGTGGCTTGATCCCCTTGGGCCGGCCGGTGGTGCCCGACGAGTACAGCATGTCACTGCCGCGCGGCTGGTCGGCCGGGCGACGGTCGCCAGCCGAGGTCAATAGGTCGGCGTACGAATCGAATCCGTCCAGCGCCGCACCGAAACTGTAGGCGTGTTCGACGCCGGGAACCTGGGCCCGCACCTGCTCTGCCAGCTCGCCCAGGCCGCCGTCGGCGATCAGGACCTTGGCGTCGCAGTCGTCGACGATGTACGCGACCTCGCCGGCGGTGAGGTGAAAGTTCACCGCCGTCAGGTACAGCCCGGATCGCAGGGCCGCCCAGTAGACGACGAAACACTCGACCGCGTTGTCGCTGAGCATCGCGATGACGTCGCCTTTGACCAGCCCGAGATCAGCCAGCGCGACAGCGAGTTGCCTTGAGCTGTCATCGAGTTCGTGATAAGTCAGCTGCCGGCCCGAGCCCGCCATGATGACGGCAGGTTTGTCTGGCGTGACCAGTGCGTGGGTGCCGGGATACATGTCAGTTCTCCCGGGCGCCGGGGGTGAAAGTGACCGGCATCGAGGTCAGCTCGTTGGAGAAGCTCGACACCAACCGAGTCACCGGGCCGGCGATCTGCGTGTCCGGCATGCGCCGGATCAGCTCTTCGAACAGCACCCGGAGTTCCAGACGTGCCAGCTGGTTGCCCAGACAGAAGTGCGGTCCGCCGCCACCGAACGCCATGTGCGGCATCTTCCCGCGGGACACGTCGAACGTCTCGGGGTTGTCGTTCTTCTCCGGATCACGGGATCCTGCGCAGTACCACATGCACACGCGCTCACCCTCTTTCAGCGCGTGTCCGCCGACGACGGTGTCGGCGGTGACCGTGCGGGTGAAGTAGATGACGGGGCTGACCCAGCGCAGCATCTCCTCGACCGCGCCGGGAATCAGTTCCGGATCGTCGATCAGTTTCTGTCGTTCGGCAGGGTTCTCCATGAGCGCGCGCATGCCGCCGGACGCGGTGTTCCGGGTGGTGTCGTTGCCGGCGAACATCAGGATCGCGAAGAAGAACGTGACCTCTTGTTCCGACAGGCTCTCACCGTCGACCTCAGCTGCCAGCATCCGGGACAGCAGGTCCGGCCCGGGATTGGCCTTGCGTTCGGCGGTCAGGGCCGTCAGGTAACCGCCGATTTCCATCAGCGCGCCCAGGCCCAACTGCGCATCGCCGGTCGCCGCGGCCCGCGAGAGCTTGTTGGTCCATTCGAACAACTGCCGGCGATCTTCCTGCACGACGCCGAGCATGTCGGCGATCACGATCAGCGGCAGCTCCACGGCGATGTCATCGACGAAATCGCATGCGCCCTTTTCGACCACGCTGTCGATCAGGTTGTTGACGGTCGCCCGGACCTCGGCCTCCATCTGCCGGATCATGCGGGGCGTGAACACCGCCTGCACAACATTGCGCTGCTGGGTGTGCCGCGGCGGGTCCATGCCCAGGATCACTTCGCGCAATACCTCGACCGGTGTGGCGCCCATGCCGGCGGTGAAGAAGACGCCGCCACGGGCCGAGGAGAACAGCTCCGGATTGCTGCTGATCGCCTGGATGTCATCGTATTTGGTGAACGACCAGAAGCCGGGCTCGTCGGCGTCGGTGAGGGCATTCCAGTGCGGGCCGGCCGCTTTCCGCATGCGGGCGAACAACTCGTGCGGCGGGCCGTCCTGGAAGTACGACAGGTCGGTGAGATCGACGGTGGCGAGGTCGACGGTAGCCAGGTCGACGTCGGTGAAACTCTCAGTGGTCATGATGGACTCCTTTGTCTACTCGTGGGCGATTTGTGTTCACAGGTCCAGCACCAACTTCTCGGATCGCGAGTGCGACACGCAGGGCAGAATCACGTCACCGGATGCTCGCTCCGCCTCGGTGAGCAGCGAATCACAGTGCGCCGGAATACCTTCCAGCACCGTGGTGCGGCAGGTTCCGCAGACACCCTCCCCGCACGACGACATGATGGCGACGCCGGCGTCCTCCAGGGCATCGAGCATCGGGACGCCGCCCGACACCTCGACGGTGACACCCGAGCTCCGGCACACCACCTGGTAGGTATCGAGCGCCTCGGCGAGCGCCTCGGCAGACGGGGCCGTCGCGGCGAATCGTTCGACATGCAGGCTGCCTTGGGCCCAGTGGGCACACGCCTTTTCGACGGCCGCCAGCAGCGGCTCGGGACCGCAGCTGTAGATCAGGGTGCCGTCGACCGGCTCGGCCAAAACGGTGGCCAAGTCGAAGAAGCCACCACGCTCGTCGTCGGCCCAGATGGTGACACGATCGCCGAACGCATCGGACAATTCCTGCTGGAACGCCATCGTCGACCGCGTCCGGCCGAGGTAGACCATGCGCCAATCCAGGCGCGCACGCTCTGCGCTTTCGGCCATGGCCTTCATCGGGGTGATGCCGATACCGCCGGCGATGAAGAGGTATTTCGGCGAGTCGACCAGTGGAAAGTTGTTGCGGGGTCCGCGAACCCGGATGGTGGCGCCCTCGTGCAGGCGTTCATGGACGTGCCGTGAGCCGCCGCGGGTGTTCGGGTCCAGCAGGACACCGATGCGCCAGGTGCCGGCCTCCCGTGGGTCTCCGCACAGCGAGTACTGGCGCACCAGGCCGTCATCGAGCAGCAGGTCGATGTGGGAGCCCGGCTCCCAGGCCGGCAACTCACCACCAGCCGGATCGACGAGGTCCAGTGCGACCACGCCGTCGGCAGCGGTTTCGCGCCGCCGCACCACGAGATCGGTGGTGAATTCCTCAACTGCAGACATCATTCGGCACTCCTTTCCGTGACAACCAAGGCGGACAGTTCGTCCAGTTCGCGGCGAAAATCCGCCAGCAGCTCCCATGCGTCCGGCAAAGCCGTGGCGTCGCCGACGATTCCGATGTCGAGGCCGTTCTGGTAACTGACCACGGTGATGTTGAGGGCAAAGCCGTCGAACACCAGGCTCCCGGGGTAGGTCGCCAGCAGTGGCGCACCGCCACAGGACATCCGGGTGGGCGAGCCCGGAACGTTCGAAATGACCATGTTGATCGGCGGCCGGGTGAATCGCGACGAGGTCAGGTCCATCAAGCCGCGCGCGGCGATGCCGAATATCGGCACCGGGATGGGATCGTTCACATCGCTGAGCAACGTGTCCGGCGCCGCACTGGTCCGCCGTTTGGCGTCCGTCATGTTCTGGTGCGCAAAGGTCAGGCGGTCAACGGGTTTCGCCAGGTGTGTCGGCACCGGCGCGATGATGGAGCTGATGGCGTTTCCGAAGCGATCCGGCGAATCGGCCGACCGCTTCGACACCGGGATGTAGGCCACCAGCGGTCCGGCGGGGACGTCACCAGTCGCGATCAGCCTGCGCCGCAGCGCACCGCCGCACAGGGCAATCACCACATCGTTCACCGTGACGCCGAAATGCGTCTTCAATGCTTTGATGTCCGTGAACGGAACGGTGCCGAAGGCCACCGTTCGCGCTCCCGAAAGTTTCACGTTGAACCGGGTCCGTGGAGCGTTCAGCGACTTGGCCGCGCCGTCGCGGCGCACGACCTGCGCCAGGGTGTGCACACCCGGCAGGGCACGTACGGCCGGCACCTGATCGAGGTGCGCCAGGGTGTGCGGCGCCGCGAGTAGGGCACGCACACCGCGCACAGGCATCGTGGCCAGTCCACGAACCGCCAACCCCAAGGGATTTGGCTCGGGTTCCGGACGACTCGGCATGAATCGGACCGTTCGGGCATCGTGGGTATCAAGGATCGCGGCGAGCACTTCGCTTGCCGCAATACCGTCGGCAGCCGCGTGATGCAGCGTGATGACCACCGCGGTACGTCCGGGCAGACCGTGGATGACGTCCAACCGCCACAGCGGCTTGTCCCGATCCAGCCGCTTCGACAGGATGCCGGCCACTGCCTGCCCCAGCTTTTCGTCGTTGGCCGGGGCCGGCAGCGTCGACTCGAAGATGTGGTCGTCCAGGTCGACCTCGGTCTCGACGAACACCGGATGGTCAAGCGACAGCGGCACTGTCACCACCTTCCAGTGCAGCGGCGGCAGCTCATCGAGGCACGCGGACACGCGCTCGCGCATCGTCGCGGCGGTGATGGTGGTGCAGTCGTCGGTCTCGAAAATGGCCAGCCCGCTGTAGTGCGAGCCGAAGTTGTCGTGCTCAGCCGCCAGAAACTGAGCGTCCAGACTCGAAAGGCGCCGCATCAGAACACCTTTCGCATGAGCTTCATGGCCATACGGCCATAGGGCGGATAGAACATGCGGGGGTCCGGATTGCTGCGCTTGGCCAGCACAGCCCGGCGGTGACTCATCGCCTCGAACCCCCACCGGCCGTGGTAGGCACCCATCCCGCTCGGGCCGACACCGCCGAACGGCAACTGCGGCACCATCACGTGCATCGCGATGTGATTGACGACTGCGCCGCCGGAAGGGACTGCGTCGATGACCCGGCGCGCCTGCGATGCCGATTCCGTGAACACGTACAGCGCCAACGGTTTCGGTTTGGCGTTGATGTACCTGATGGCCGCATCGGTCGAGCCGACCCGCACCACAGGCAAGATGGGCCCGAAGATCTCCTCGGTCATGACCTGGTCGTCGGCCGCGGGGTCGAGGATGACCGTGGGTTCCATGCGCAGTGTCGATCGGTCTGATCCACCGCCCGCTACGACGGTGCCCGTGGTCGAGCCGATCAATCCGGCGAGCCGGTCGAACTGACGTTCGTTGATGATTCGCTGCGACTTGTTCGCCTCGGCCGACCGGAATCGGTGTACGTTCTCGATGATCTTTCGGACCAGCTCATCGGCGATGGGCCGTTCGGCCAACACATAGTCCGGGGCGATACAGGTCTGTCCGGAGTTCAGCAGCTTCACCCAGGCGATCCGTCGGGCCGCGACGTCGATGTCGGCGTCCGCGGTCACGACGACCGGGCTCTTCCCGCCGAGCTCCAGGGTGACCGGGGTCAGCGTGGGGGCGGCGCCGGCCATGATCTTCTTGCCCACCTCGGTGCCGCCGGTGAACAGGGCGTGATCAAACCCCTGCGCCAGCAGCGCCTGGGTGGTCGCACCGTCGCCTTCGACGACGCGGATCGCCTCTCCGTCGAGGTATTCGGGCAGCAGACGCGCGAGCAGCGCGGACGTCGCCGGGGCCAGCTCGGACGGCTTGACCACAGCGCAGTTGCCGGCCGCAACGGCCGCGACCAGCGGCCCGGCACTGAGGTAGAACGGATAGTTCCAGGGCCCGATCACCAAAACCACGCCGAGCGGGTCGTACTGCACCCAGCCCTTGCCCGGCAGTTGGCTCAATGGCAGGCCGACGGGACGCCGGCGCATCCACTTCTTGAGATGCTTACGCGCATACACCGCCTCGGCCTTGGTGGATGCGATGTCGGCAAGCCACCCGTCGAAAGCGGGCCGGCCCAAGTCTGCGGCGAGAGCTTCGACGATCTGCTGCTCGCATTCGTCGCACATCCGCTCGATACCGCGCAACTGCTCGATCCGCCACGCGATGTCGCGAGTGCGGCCGGTGGCGAACACCTCGCGCAGCCCGGTGACCACGGGCGCTTCCTGTGCTGTTGAACCAATCATCCGCTTCACCATTTTCGTGTGCCGGCAGGTATTTGAGACTGTGCTCGCGAGTGGCCTATCGCTGTGGCCAGGACCTCGTGCTGAACGAAACATAACTTACGTTACATTCGAACGTCAAGGTCTCTTGCGCATCAAATATAGGTTCATTTACATTCGAATCATCACGACGAACTCGAGGAGTCAGCCATGAGCGCCACTTCCCTGCGTGGACGACGCATCGCGATCACCGGAGCCGGCCGCGGCATCGGCCTCGCCACCGCCAAGGCGCTGTACCGGCATGGCGCCACCATCGTGATCGGTGACCTGGACAGTGAGTCGGCCGTGGCGGCTGCAACCATCGTCGGCCCCGGCACCGAGGGCTACCCGGTCGACGTCTCCGATTACGAGTCCTTCGCCACGTTCCACAAAGAGGCGACCGCCCACGCGCCGCTGGACGTCCTGATCAACAATGCCGGGATCATGCCGATCGGCCGTTTCCTCGAGCAACCGGCAGACCGGCACCGGCGCGCCGTCGAGATCAACGTCATGGGCTGTATCAACGGTATGCACCTGGCCCTACCGGCAATGGTGGAACGAGGCCGCGGCCACGTCATCAACATCGCCTCGTCTGCCGGCAAGGCCCCGGTGCCCGGCGGCCTCACCTACTGCGGCACCAAGGCCGCCGTCATCGCGCTCACCGAGACCGCCCGCGTCGAATATGCGGGCACGGGAGTGGACTTCACCTGCGTGATGCCGTCGTTTACCAACACCGAACTCATCGCCGGGACCGCCGGACTGAAGTTCATCCCGACAGCGCAACCCGACGACGTCGCTGAAGCGATCGTGGCTGCAATCACCCGACCGACCGCAGATGTGTTCGTGCCCAAGATCATCGGGCCGATCCTGCGGACTCAGCCCTTGATCGGCCGACGTTTGCGCGACCTCATCAACCGGAAGCTGGGCGCGTACACCACATTCCTCGACTTTGACCCGAACGTGCGCGCTGCCTATCAGCACCGCATCGACGAGTCATGACTCAGCGGATCGTCAGACCCGTCACCGCGCGCGAGATGACCAACCGCTGAATCTCGCTGGTGCCCTCGAAGATGGTGAAAATCTTGGCGTCTCGGTGCATCCGCTCGACCGGGTAGTCGCGGGTGTAGCCGTTGCCGCCGAGAATCTGAATCGCCTCGTCGGTCACGTACACGGCGGTCTCGCTGGCCACCAGCTTCGCCATCGAGCCCTCGGCGTTCTCGAACGGCACATTGTTGCGCGCCATCCACCCGGCCCGCCACACCAGTAGCCGGGCGGCATCGATACGGGCCTTCATGTCCGCCAGCTTGAAGGCGATGGCCTGGAACTCCCCGATCTTCTTGCCGAATTGCTCACGCTGGCAGGCATATTCGAGGGCGTACTCGTATGCGGCCCGGGCCACGCCCACCGCCATCGCGCCGACCGTCGGACGGGTCCGCTCGAACGTCTTCATCGCGGCCTGGCCGCCCGCGGACGCCCCCGACTTCACCCGCGCCACCCGGGCCTCGAACTTCTCCCGGCCACCGAGGATCGCGTCCTCCGGCAGCCGCACGTTGTCGAGCACCACCTCTGCGGTGTGCGACGCCCGGATGCCGTGCTTCTTGAACTTCTGCCCCTGGGACAGCCCCTTGGTATCCGGTCCGATGACGAAGCTGGCCTGACCGCGCGACCCGAGTTCGGGGTACACCGACGCGACCACGATGTGCACGTTGGCGATGCCACCGTTGGTCGCCCAGGTCTTGGTGCCGTTGAGCACCCATTCACCCGCGGCCTCGTCGTAGCGCGCCCGGGCCCGGATGGATCCGACGTCCGAGCCGGCATCGGGCTCGGACGAACAGAACGCCGCGACCTTCGGATCGGCGGCCGAGCCGAACATTTCCGGCAGCCATCTTCCGATCTGTTCAGGAGTTCCGTTGCCCGCCAGGGCCGCCGCGGCCAGACCGGTGCCCATGATGGACAACGCGATCCCGGCGTCACCCCAGAACAATTCCTCGAAAACAGTCAGCATGCCGAGGCCGCTCGGCTCGGCGGCCTGGGTGCCGAACAGCTCTGGCGAGTACAGCCCGATTTTCGCCGCTTCCTGGATGATCGGCCACGGCGTCTGCTCGCGTTCGTCCCATTCCGCGGCGGCGGGGCGGATGACCTCGGCGGCGAACTGGTGCACCCAGTCGCGCACCTCGATGACGTCATCGCTGAGTTGCATTGAGAATGTCATGTCACTCCTGTTGGTGGTCAAAGGTTTTCAGTGCTGTGCGAGTGATCAACTGCTCCGCCACGCGGTGGCACCCACGTACAAGTACCGAATCTGGCGCTCGAGCATCGTGGCCGCCGAGTCCAGATCGCGCGCCGTGGTCTCGTCAGCGAGTCCCCGCGCGATGACCTCGAGCATCGAGTCGATACCCGCGAGGATGGTGGCCATCAACATGCTCGACAGCATCTCCACATCACCGACGCTCCATGACCGGATTGGTTCGAACCGGGCCATATAGGTGGCCAATTGGCTGGCGTACAGGCGGATCTCCGACCTGATCTCACGCCGGAGTACCGAATGACCGGCGGCGCGCTGGCGAGCCAGGAACGCCAGGTGCGCATGGTCCCGGGCAACCACCCCACGAAGTGCCTGCACACCGACATGGATGGCGCCACCGGATGCATCGAGGTCGAGGGTGGCCATCTCGCCCATGATGTCGCGCAGCGTGCGAAACGTCTCATGAATCACCGCGAGGCCGAGGTCATCGAGCGACTGGAAGTAGCGGTAGAACGCCGACGGCGCGACGCCGGCCTTGCTGGCGAGCTGCCGCAGGCTCAGCGCATCGAAGCTCGAACCGCTGCCGGTGAGATCCAGCGCCGCCGTCATCAGCGCACGGCGGGTGTGCTCGCGGCGCTCTTGCTGCGTCCGGCGCCCATGCCGATCCCGCACATTGCCGGAGTCCGCCTCGACAGATAGAGATCGTTTGTTCTCTGTGTTACCTGTCACGAAACCAACTATAGCTATTGACCTCGCCATATCGATAACCATATCTTACGGAACATTCGTTCTCTAACTTGACTGGAGAGATCATGGCACGCATCGCGACCCGCCTACCGGGTGAGCGCAACCTGGACGAGGAAGACCGCAACCGCATCGCTGAAATCCGGGGCGAACTCATCCGCATCGGCAACGACTGGCGTGAGCGCCATCCGTTCCTGACCGCCCACCAGGACGGTATCGGGATGGCGGTCTTCCTGATGTCGATCGCCGGCATACTCGTCGACGCCGCGCTCTACGCGGCCGGCATCCTGCCGTGGTACGCGACCATCCCGATCACCGCGTTCTGGCTGTCATTGCTGCACGAATTGGAGCACGACCTCATCCACTCCATGTACTTCCGGCAGAACCGCGTGGTGCACAACGTGATGATGTTCGGGGTCTGGTTCTTCCGGCCGAGCACCATCAACCCGTGGATCCGGCGGACGCTGCACCTGCACCACCACGAGGTCTCGGGCACCGATTCCGACCTCGAGGAACGGGGCATCACCAACGGCGAAGGCTGGGGCAGCCACCGCTTGCTCAGCCTGCTCGACTCGATGCTCGGCATCTACTCCAAGCCGCTGCGGCAACGCGCCATCGTCACCGCCTACATCAAGCACGAGGCCCGCTCACCCGAAGAAGCACGCCAACTCGCTGCCAAGACGCTCGCGCTGTACTTCCCACTCGGGACCATCCACTATGCGTTGTGGCATCTGTTCATCGGCCTGCACGTGTACGAATTCGTCTCCGGTGACACTGTTTCCGGCTCCTGGGTGGCCGCGTTGAACTTCATCGCCGTCACGCTGCTGGCACCGAACGCGGTGCGCACGTTCTGCCTGCACTTCGTCAGCTCCAACATGCACTACTACGGCGATGTCGAGAAGCACAACGTGATGCAGCAGACGCAGGTATGGACGGCCAAGTGGCTAAAGCCCTTCCATGCCCTGTGCTTCAACTTCGGCGAGACCCATGCCATCCACCACTTCCTGGTCCGCGACCCGTTCTACCTCCGCGAGGCGATCAAGCACGACTGCCAGAAAGTTCTGCGCGACAACGGCGTCCGCTTCAACGACTTCGGCACCTTCGGGCGGGCCAACCGATTCAGCCTCGCCCCGGCACACGTCGAGCCCTGATTCCGCCACTTCTGCCAAGGAACCACGATGACCGAGACCCAAACCGCCCAGCTGTGGATCTGCGTGCGCTGCGGCATGATCTACGACCCCGCCGACGGTGACCCCGACAGCGGAATCGCCCCCGGCACCGCGTTCGAGGACATCCCTGACAACTGGGTATGTCCCGTCTGCGGCGTCAGCAAGGACGAGTTCGTCCCCTACGAGGACTGAGCCGCACGCACCTCCACGGACCCGGGTCGTCGACCCGGCTCCGTGGTGTCGTTGACGGGCGCGCCCCAGGCACCGCGCCGCAGCAGCCGCAGCCCGTTGAGCCCGACGATGATCGTCGAACCTTCGTGGCCCGCCACCCCCAACGGCAGTGGCAAGGTGCCGACCAGGTCCCAGACCACCAGCACCGCAATGAAAGTCGCCGCGATCGCCAGGTTGGCCAGCACCACGCGGCGGGCCCGCCGCGACAGCGCCATCACCGCGGGGATGGCGCGCAGGTCGTCAGCGATGACGACGGCATCCGCGGTCTGCAGCGTGAGATCCGAACCGGCGCCGCCCATCGCGATGCCCAGGTGCGCGGCCGCGAGCGCGGGGGCGTCGTTGATGCCGTCGCCGACCATGACCAGCCGACCGCCATCGACCTGCAGGTCCCGGACCGCAGTCACCTTGTCGTGTGGCAGCAGCCCGGCGCGCACCTCGGTGATACCCACCCGCCCGGACAATTGCGCTGCCGCAGCGGCATTGTCGCCCGTGAGCAGGACCGGTGCTTGCCCCGTCAGCGCAGTGACGGCGGCGACCGCGCTGTCGGCGTCGGGACGAAGTTCGTCGGTCATGGCGAACACCGCGACGGCACGATCATCGATCGTCATGACGACCGCGGTACAACCGCGCTGCTCCAGCTGCGCCACGGCCTCTGCGCCCGAGACCGACGGCGAGGACACGGTGACGGTGCGTCCGTCGACAGTCGCCCGCACACCATGACCCGGTTCGGCGGCGAAATCGGCGACGCGCGGTAGGACGAGTCGACGCGCCAGCGCCGCCCGGACGATGGCCGCGCCCAGTGGGTGCTCGCTGGGATGCTCGGCGGCCGCGGCCAGCGTCAGCGCCTGATCCTCTGTGAAATCGGCTGTCAGCAAACAAATCTCGGCAAGTTCCGGCGTCCCGCGGGTCAATGTTCCGGTTTTGTCGAACGCCACGCGGGTGATGGCACCGAGCTGTTCCATCACCACGGCCGACTTGACGAGCACGCCGTGGCGCCCGGCATTCGCGATCGCCGCCAGCAACGGCGGCATCGTGGCCAGCACCACTGCGCATGGCGACGCGACAATCATGAAAGTCATGGCCCGCAGCAGTGCCTCCCGCACGGAGTCGCCCGCGAGCAGCGGGATCACGAACACCGCGAGGGTGACGGCAACCATACCGATCGAATAGCGCTGCTCGACCTTCTCGATGAACAGCTGCGTGCGGGCCTTGGTCTGCGACGCTTCTTCCACCAGCGCCGCGATGCGCGCCACGACCGAGTCGGCGGCCCGTCGGTCGACCCGGATCCGCAGTGCTCCGGTGCCGTTCAGCGTGCCGGCGAAGACCTCGTCGCCGACGGCCTTGGCGACCGGCAGCGGTTCCCCGGTGATGGTCGCCTGATCGACCTCACTGGCGCCGTCGATCACCGTGGCGTCCGCGGAGACGCGCTCCCCCGGCCGCACGAGCACCACGTCGCCGACCGCCAGTTCGATGGCCGGCACCACGTGCTCGCCATCGTCGGACAACCGGGTCGCAGTATCGGGCGCCAGTTTCAGGAGGCCGCGCACCGAGTCCGCTGTCCGCGCGGTGGCCAACGCTTCCAGCGCGCCGGAGGTCGCGAAGATGACGATCAACAGGGCGCCGTCGGTGACCTGGCCGATGGACGCCGCACCGATCGCGGCAACGACCATCAGCAGATCCACGTCGAGGGTCTTCTCGCGCAGGGCCCGCAGCCCGGCCAGCGCCGGTTCCCAACCGCCGGTGACGTAGCAGGCCAGGTACAGCGCCCACCACGCCCATGCCGGCCCACCGGCCAGCTGCAGCGCCAAACCGGCGAGGAACAGCGCCAAAGCCGCTGCTGCCCAGCACATCTCGGGCAGATCGAACCACCCGCGGCGCGGCGGTGCCACCGCCACACCGGCCCTTGCCGGCCGGGCGGCCTGAGTCACCGCCACCATGACGCACCTCGCAGATACATGCAGTCAACGTTATCAGAACAAATGAATACGTCTTCATGTGTGCGCCCTAGTACACTACAACGATGGGACACGGTGTCGAGGGGCGTGATCGACCCACCGGGCGCCTCGACGCCGACGCCGCGGCTCAGGTCGCCACGACGTTGCAGGCCCTCGCCACTCCGAGCCGGTTGATGATCCTGACCGAGCTACGCCAAGGGTCTCGCTCCGTCACCGACCTCGCCGACGCGATCGGCCTCGAGCAATCCCTCGTCTCCCACCAACTCCGGCTGCTGCGCAATCTCGGACTGGTGACCGGCAATCGGAGCGGCCGCAGCATCGTCTACAGCCTGTACGACAACCACGTCGCGCAACTGCTCGACGAAGCCGTGTATCACAGCGAGCACCTGAGACTGGGGCTGGCAGACCGCACGGGCCACGCGGGCTGAGCGCCGGGTGGTCTCGTGAACCGTTGCGCCACATCGCAAGGAGAGTCCATGTCCACGACACCCACGAGCACCAATGTCGCGACCTTCGAACGGTTCCACTGCAGTTGCAACAGCGGAGACATCGACGACATCGTGAGCACGATCGACGACGTCCTCCTCCCCGATGCCGTGGTCCACTCACCGCTCGCGGCAGGTTCCGGGCCCGACACGATGAAGCTCATCTGGACGGTGCTCCTGCGCGCCTTCCCCGACATCCACGTCATGGTCGACGACATGGTCGTCGACCATGACAAGATCGCCTCACGGCAGACGGTTACCGGGACGCATCTCGGCGAGTACCGCGGCCTGGCGCCGACCGGGAAAACCGTTGTGTACGAAGAGATATTTATCATGCGCTTCGCCGATGGAAAGATCGCCGAAGTCTGGGGCGTGGTCGACACCTTGTCCCAGCTGCAGCAGCTCGGCGCGGTCGGCAGGGCCTAGCGCGCCGGGTACGCGTGGATCAACGCGGTCGTGAGCTTGGGCACCGCGTGCACCAGATGATGCTCGGCGTCGTGGGCGATCTGATGGGCCTGCGCCAGGCTCAGCTCGGGATCGAGGTCGAGTTCGACATCTGCATGCAGGCGGTGGCCCATCCAGCGCATGCGCACACTGTGCACCGAGCGCACCCCCGGTTCGGCCGCCAGCGACTGCTCGGCGGTGTCGACGAGCGCCGGATCGACACCATCGAGCAAGCGGCGGAACACATCTCGCACCGCGGTGCGCAGCACCGCCAGGATCGCCACCGTGATGATCAACCCGACAATCGGATCGGCGAGCGGATATCCAAGGGCCACTCCCCCGGCGCCGAGCAACACCGCCAGTGACGTGAACCCGTCGGTGCGCGCGTGGATGCCGTCCGCGACCAACGCTGCCGACCCGATCTGCCGTCCCACGCGGATGCGGTAGACCCCCACCGTTTCGTTGCCGAGAAATCCGACCAGTCCGGCCAGCGCCACCCACCCCACGTGGTCAATGACGTGCGGGTGGACCAACCGCTGCACCGCCTCGTATCCGGCGATGATCGCCGACAGCGTGATCATGCCGACCACGAACAACCCTGCCAGATCCTCCACCCGGCCGAAGCCATAGGTGTAGCGGCGCGTTGCGGCCTTGGCGCCCATGGCAAACGCGATCCACAGCGGCACCGCGGTCAGGGCATCGGAGAAGTTGTGAATGGCGTCGGCCGCGAGGGCCACCGATCCGGACACCACCACGATGGCGATCTGCACCACCGTGGTGAGGCCCAGCACCAACAGGCTGATCTTCACCGCCCGGATACCGGCGGCGCTCGATTCGAGCGCGCTGTCCAGGCTGTCCGCCGCGTCATGAGAATGGGGGGCGAACAGCCCCCTGACTGCGCCCCGACCGGCGTGGGAGTGGCCGTGACCGTGCGCATGGCTGTGGTCGTCGTGGTGGTGGTGCCCGCTCATCGCCGGCCGCCCGTGCGTACGGCGGTGTCGGCGTCGAGGCTCCGCACGCCGGGATCCTGGCGGTGGTGGGCCGGCACCCCGGGACCCGCGTGTTCGGCGTTGTGCACCGCGTCGACCACCAACTGACGCACATGCTCGTTCTCGAGGCTGTAGAAGATCGTCGTACCGGCACGGCGGGTCTGAACCAACCGCGCCATCCGTAGCTTCGCCAAATGCTGTGACACCGACGGCGCGGGCTTGCCGACGCGCTCGGCCAGCTCATTGACCGACAGCTCGCGCGTACTCAACGCCCACAGGAGCTGGACGCGCGTCGGGTCGGCGAGCATCCGGAAGACTTCCACCACCAAACGCACCTGGTCGTCGGCGAGCGGCGCCGGCACCTGGTTATCTGCATTCATACGCAGATAATAGACCGTCGACCGCGGGTCGATCCGGGGAGCGACGGTCAGCTGCCGCGGTCCACCATGTCGAACACCTTGACCGCATGCGAAAACGGCTGCGACGTAACACCTATCGGGCCGAATGGATGATCGAGGGTGTAGATGACATACAGCAGCAGCGACAACAGGATGGCGACCGCTCCGACCAGGATCGCGTGGGCCCGGGCGTTCTCCAGCCGCATGAAGCAGGTCAGCAGGATCAAGACGGTCCCGCCGAAGATGAGGGCACTCCAGAGGAGCGCCGGGATGCGCTGATGGGAATTGAGGATGCGCTCGCTGCGATCCGAGGCCAACACCGTCAGCTCACTGAGGAACTGCGAATCGATCGGGCTCGCGCCAGGTCCCGAACTGTGTCTACCCACAATGCGATACAGCTCGCTGAGCGCGGCGCGGCCGTTGTTGCCGATGTCGGCGAATTCGTCCATGCCCCAAGCGGGCCCCTGCACCGCGGCGGCGTACCTACGCAGTTGCTCACGAACCTGCGCCTGCTCGGGTTGCGGCATCGCGACGGTCTGGCGGTACAGCGTCGTCAACGTCGACGCCTCGTTGGCGACGTTCGTCTCGGCACTCAGGAACTGCTGCCAGCCGACGACGACCGTGAATCCCAGGAGCGCTCCGTAGACCAGGCCGACAACAGTCAGGAACGGCGACAGGAACGAGTTCTGTTCGGGGCGCGCATCGCGGGCGATCATGCGTCGCGTCACGAACACGCAGCCGATCGCCACGCAGACCGCCCCGCCGACAACCATGGCCAGCAAGAGCCAGGCGCCGAACACTCCGAGGTCACCCATAGTGGACCAAGCATGCCAACCGCCCGAAGGCATTGCCAAGCAATCCGGCAAAACCGGTCAGAGCGCGAAACCGCACAACACGACGCAGTTGTCCGGCACGTCGGCAAGGGCAAGAACGGCAAGGGGCGTGACCGAGAAGCGCGCCTTCAAGCACTGCTCGCAAACGCCGGACCGGGCTGGCCCAGAAAATGTCGGCAGGGTCAATCGGCCTGCTACAGTCCGGCTGTGTCCGATGGTCGATCGACCCGGATGTGGCACTGTGGAAAGGAATACGGCAATGGTCTTCACCAAATCGGCCGCCCAGCGGGCGGTCGTGGCTGCCGCAGGAGCCGCCGTGGCCGTCATGGCCGTCGCCCTCCCGATATCGGGTCAGGCGCTGGCCGCTCCGACGGCCCCCAACTGCACTCCCGCCGACCTCGCCGGGGTCGCTTCGGGTGTCGCCGCCGCCGCTTCGGCCTACCTGTTCACGCACCCGGACGTCAACGACTTCTACGGCAGCCTGCAGGGCAAGCCGCGCGACGAGGTCGCCAACGAGGTCCGCACGTTCTTCAACGCAAACCCGCAGGCGCACAGTGAACTTCAGGCGATCCGTCAGCCCATGACGGATTTCCGTGACCGCTGCGGCCTCGAGCAGCCCGACCGTCCGCTGTTGGGCGACTGATGCGTACCGCCTCGCCACGCCCCCGGCTGATCGCCGCCGCACTGGCCGCGGCCGCCGTACCCGGATTGATCGCGGTCGTCCCCGCGGGCACCGCCAGTGCCGATGTCTGCTTCGGCGCCGGCCGGCGCATCACGGTCAGCGGCTGCACCGACTTCGGCGCCGTCGCGCCGTACGCGCCGCCGCCTGCCTACTACGCGCCGCTGCCCGAGGACATGCCGCCACCACCGCCGCCCCCGCCAGTTCAGGGCTGCGTCGGCTGGAACGGACGCTGGGTCAGCGCCAACACCTGCCGCTGAGCCTGTACCCGCCCCGGGCCACGCCGGTCAGTACGCCCCTGCGGCGGCCGGCTGGTCCGCGGCGTCGGTGCGACCCCGCAGGGCCCAGTGCAGGCGCTTGGCCGCGGCCAGCGCACCGCTGGGCGCGTGCGGCTGGCCGTAGTGGATGAGCAGGGTGACGCGCCGCTGACCCGAGGCGATCGGCATGTTGGCGTGCAGGCTCCGGTAGCCCCAGAACAGGTACACATCACCGACATTCATGTCGACCACAGTCGGGCCACCGGCACGGCCGAGGCTCTCCAAGATGCGCCGCCGGAACGTCGCACTCTGGTGGACGATCTTGTCGAGGATGTTGACCAGCACCGACCGACGGAACGGCCGCTTGTTGAAGTACCCCACCAACTCTCCCGACCGGCCCGGTTCCGCGTCCGGGATGAACAGCGGGACCACCATCGTCACGACACTGGCGTCGTAGTGGAACCACCAGGCGTCGCCGTCGGCATGCGGCCCGGCGACGATACGCACCGCCGTGCCGGCCATTTCATGCGCGCGGTCCGGGAACCGCTGGCGAACGACATTGTCGAGAAATGCGCGAACCGAATCGCTGGCCATGAACGCGTGAATCGATTCCAGGTGCCCGTCCTGCGGCGATAGGACGAAATGGTCTTTCTCCCCATGCTCGGCCAACCACCGGTCGATTTCCGCCCGGGAATCAATCACCCAATCCCATTGCACAGCGTTTGCTACCCGCGCGACGCCGGCGGCGTCCAATTGGTGCGCCACATCGACGGGATCGCACGCGTTCATGTCAAATTCACACATTTGGACGGAAGTGTAGACAACCCGAGAACGTCATTACCACGATTGCTGCGATTTGACATTTGCCAGGAAATGGCCATGCAATTCGACCACCTCGACAAGGATTCTGCAATTGCGTAAATATTGTGGAATTTCCGCACTTCAGGAGCGGGCCCGAATCGGTCTCTTCCTCAGCAGTCCCCATGAATCCACGGCGCCGCTCAACGGCGAGCCGCCAACTCGACTGAGCTCGTGCCGCCTCGCGCCAAATTCCACCGCCTAGCCATATATACCCCCTGGGGGTATAGTGGTCTCGACGCCGAAACCGCGATCGAGACGATGAGGAACGACACCATGGCCAGCGAGTCCCACGACTACCACGACCACCACGCCGGACATGACCACAGCTCTCACATGGATCATGCGCACCACGGCGGCAACATCAACGCGATGGCGGTCAGTGCGACGCTGCACTGCCTCACCGGCTGCGCCATCGGTGAGATCGTCGGTCTGATCATCGGCACGGCTCTCGGTTTGACGAACCTGGCCACCATCGGCTTGGCCATCGCGCTGGCCTTCGTCTTCGGCTACACCCTCTCGACGCTGCCGCTGCTGAAAGCCGGCCTGGCAATAGGCACGGCGCTCAGCGTGGTGCTGGCCGCCGACACCCTCTCGATCGCGACCATGGAGATCGTCGACAACCTGGTCATGGCGGTGATCCCGGGTGCGATGAACGCGGGCCTGGTCAACCCGATCTTCTGGATCGGGATGATGATCGCGCTGACGGTCGCCTTCTTCGCCGCCTACCCCGTGAACCGGTATCTGCTGCAAAAAGGCAAAGGCCACGCACTGACGCACAAGTACCACGGGGGCGGCGGTCCCGACGTCGCCGGAGCTCGACGATTCATCCCCAGCCTGAGTACGCCGACGCTGGCCGCGGCGATCACGGCCTTCATGCTCGGCGGCCTGGTTGTCGCCGTCGCAGATCAACTCGGCTCATTCGGTTAAACATGTTCTGCAACAATGTGTTCGGCGGGACCTCGGTCTTCATTGCGGCGCGCGAGGATGGCAGCGGTTTGCGCATCGGCCGGCAGAAATGCTTCCAGGCGCAGTTCCGACACCGTGACGTCGAGCGCGGTCACAAACGACGCGATGGTCGCGATGAGCCGCACGTCACCGTCGGGCGAGGACAGGTGCAGCGGCACCGCGAAGCCGAGAGATTCGACTGGCTGACTGCCCGGCGCGGGCACGCCGTAGCTCTCCAGTTCCTCGATCAGCGCGTCGATTCGCGGGTGCGGGCCGCGCTCGCGTAGTGCGTGCAAGATGTGGCGCCGCCAATCGTCGAGATTCACGATCCGTGGGGCCATGCCCTCGGGATGCAACGCCACCCGCAACACGTTCACCGGTGACTCGAGCAACCAGCCCGCGACGCCGTCGGTCAGCAGGCCGAACGCGCTGTTGTTGGCGACCAGCTCGCCGAAGCCGTCCATGACCAGGGCCGGGTACGGCAAGTGTCCGTCGAGAACATGCTGAAGCGCCGCGCGGACGGGTTCGAGCAGTGGTCCATCAGGCGGCGACTCCGGATGCGACGGCGCGAAGCCGGCCGCCGACAGCAGCGCATTCCGTTGCCGCAGCGTCAGTTTCAGCGAATCGGCCAGGCGGCTGACGATGTCGCGCCCTGGCACAGATCGTCCCTGCTCCAGGAAACTCAGGTGCCGCTGGGTGGTGCCGGCATCGATCGCGAGGTCCATCTGACTGAGCCGGCGAAGCTTGCGCCACTGGCGCAGCGTCGTACCGAAGTCACCGAGCGCGGAAGCGGTCATGCGACCAGTCAACCCAATTGCAGTGCTGGCCGCTATTCCCTGCGGGGAATTGTCGCGCAGCAACACTGGCGGGACGCTCGTGGCATGGATCAGTCAATTCGTCTTGGCGTCATGCCGCCCTTGGCCGCCGAACCGTGGGCCGGTATCGACCTTCGCGAGCTCCTCGATATGGCAAGGGCCATCGAGGATTTGGGGTTTGATTCACTGTGGGCCAACGATTCGCTGGTGCGCCCACGGATCGAGGCGCTCACGTTTCTGTCGGCGGCCGCCGCTGTCACCGAGCGGATCACGCTGGGTACTGCGGCGTTGCAGCCGGCGCTGCGTCGGCCTGTGCAGACGGCGCAGGTACTCGCGTCCATCGACCGGCTGTCGGGCGGACGCCTCACTGTGGCGGTGGGCGCAGGTTTTCCTGGACTGTCCGAGGTGGAGTACGCCGCCTCGGAGGTGCCCTGGCAGCGGCGTTTCGCACGCCTCGACGACACGATCGCTCTGTGGCGTCAGCTCTGGAATTGCAAGGAAACCAGTTCATTTCACGGTTCAGTGCTGCACCTCGAAGACATCCCGGCCGGCATCACGCCATTCACTGAGTCAGGCCCGCCCGTGTGGCTCGCCGCCGATACCAGCAGCGCCCGCGCCCGCGCCGGTCGCCTGTACGACGGCTGGCTGCCGTATCCGCCGACGCCGCAGGTATATCGGTCAGGTCTGGCTGATGTTCAGGCTGCGGCGCAGAGCGCCGGTCGTGCCGCCGACGCCGTCACGCCAGCTTTGTTCGTCACCGTGCTGGTCACTGACGACGCCGACGGTGGCCGGGCGGCACTGGATCATTTCGCCAACAACACTTATGGGTTCGGCATCGACGTCGTCGAGCAGATCCAGACGTACGCGGCGGGGACGACCGACGCCGTCGCTGCCCAGTTGGCGAGCTTCATCGATGCCGGTGCGCGGCACTTGGTGTGTCGGATCGGCGTCCTCGGTCCCGACGGTTTCACCGAGCAACTGCGGCAATTGCAGGTAGTCCATGCTTTATTGCGATGAGGCATTCGCCGTGTTGGGCATGCTGTCAGCAGATGAGATGTAGCAGACGTTCCAGGCACCTGATCCGCCCCGATACCGTCCGTCGGCCGATTGCCGATTACCATAAGGCGTCCCCGCCCCCGTAGCTCAGGGGATAGAGCACGGCTCTCCTAAAGCCGGTGTCGCAGGTTCGAATCCTGCCGGGGGCACTTTGTGATGTCGCAGGACATACGAATAGTCCCGGACCTACTGTAGGTCCGGGATTTTTTCGTTTTGGGGCCTTTGGGTGCGCCGGTGGGTTGGTAGTCCCTGGTGGGGGCGAGCGAGTTCACTGCCACCCCGCCCAATGCAAGTTGCCGTCGGTTACCGTTCCCGGCTTGCAGGCTGCACCACCGCTGATGTGAAAGCTGTTGGTGACATTCCGCTCGTTGACGGTCTTCCCGTCAATGTCGCCGAACATTCCGACAATCTGGCCCTCGTAGGTGTTGCGCCCGCCGGTTTCGTTCCAATGAACGGTCATTTTGAAGTGCACCGCGTCGGAGTTCATCCCGCCCCAGGCCTTGCCGGTTATCAGCCGGGGGCCGGGATAAGACTTGTACTCGGCGTGGTGGGCCTGGCCATTTTCGCCAGTCGCCTCAACATAAACCTCGTTGTCCTGATCAATTCGGAACTTATCGCGAAGAACCCACTCGCATCCCGCCGGCCACTCCTTCAGCGGCACCCTGATCACCGGTACGGCGGCGGCGGGGCCGATCATCGTGGTGCATACGGTGGCGCCGAGAAGCGCAGCTGCAATCGCCGAGGGCGTTGACCTGAACATGTCGATTCCTCTCAGCCGCCTCGCATGGCTGGTGTGACGGTTCGCCACGCAAGTGAACGTGCGAGTCAACACTACGAACGTCGGGGATCGCGCGAAATAAGGGAATTCCCTATCGCATGTTCGCGTGTCGCCTCGTCAGCCGCCACGCGCGACGTAGGACGCTAGCCCGGTAGGTAGATCAGCCGAGCCATGACCACCGTGATCACCATGGTCAGCGCCAGCATGGGCACGCCGACTTTCGCGTAGTCCGAGAACCGGTAGCCGCCAGGCTCCATCACGAGCATGTTGGTCGGCGACGACACGGGCGTCACGAACGCGGCGGAGCACGCGATGGCGACCGTCATCGCGAACCCCTGCGGCGAGACGTGCAACGCCTGGGCCGCTTCGATGGCCACCGGCGCGATGAGCACGGCGGTCGCCGAGTTCGAGATGAACAGAGCGACCAACGCGGTCACCAGAAACACGACCGCGAGCATGCCGGTCGGACCGAGGGCGCCGAGAGTGTCGACCAGGTGACGAGCGATCAGCGTCGTCGTTCCGGTCTTGGCCAGCGCCGTGGCCAACGGCAACATGCCGGCGATCAGGACCAGGGTGTTCCAGCTGATCAGCCGGTAGATGCTGTCGCCGCGGACGCACCCCGCTCCGACCATGGCGAGCGCACCGAGCAGCGCCGCGTCGGCGCTGGGCAACCAGCCGAACGCCATGCACGTGACCATCGCGACCAGGATGAGCACCGCGGCACGGGCCCGGCCCGGCGCCACCAGCCGCTGCTGGTACTCGGCAGGCAGGTTCAACAGGATGAAGTTCCGGCGTGAATCGCTGAGCCGCTCGATGTCGTCCCAGTTGCCGCCCACCAGCATCGCGTCGCCGAAGTCGAGGGTGCGGCTCGAGAGGTTCTCGGTGACGTTCTGACCGCGGTGCCGGACCGCCAGCACGGTCACGTTGTGGGTGGTGGCCAGATCGAGGTCGCCGAGCGTCATGCCGATGGATTTCGACTCCGGCGCGAGCATCACCTCCGCCACCCCGACGTTCTGCAGCACTTCGCGGCGCTCGTCCTCGGCACGCGGCCCGGTCACCTGGCACTGCAGGTCCGCCGCCACCGCGGCGGTCTGCTGTTCGTCGACGAGCGTGAAGACCAGATCGCCTGCCTCGAAGGCGGTTTCCGGTCGCGGCGACAGATATCGGGCGGCCCCACGACTGTGCTTCTCGAAGCCGAGGAGATCGAGGCCGTAGCGGTCGCGCAAAGGTTGTCGTTGCGCGGCAACCGATTGCCCGACCAGTGGCGAGTCGGCGGACACGTGCAGCAGGTGCCAGCGGGGCCGCAGACCGTAGGACGCGATGACGTCGAAGGTGGACGGCTCCTGCGCGTTGGCCGCACCGGTCCGGTTGCGACTCAACAGGTTACGTCCGATCACGAGCATGAACACGACGCTCACCGCGAGCGTGACGACACCGAACGGGGTGAAGCCGAAGAAGCCGAGCGTCGGTGTGATGCCGCGCTGACTGAGGATGCCCTCGATGATGATGTTCGGCGACGACGCGATGGACGTCATCATGCCGCTGATCATCACTGCGACGCACAAGGGCATCAGCATGCGTTTACGGTTCAAACCCGTTGCGGCCGTGACGGTGAGCACCACGGGAATCAGCATCGAGACGATGGCCGAGGAGTTCATCACCGAGCCGATGCCGGCGGACAAGACCATGATCAACGCGACGAGCCGCGACTCACTGCGGCCACCGACCTTGACGACGAATTCCCCGAGCCGCTGCGTGATCCCGGTGTTGACCAGTCCCGCGCTGACGATGAAGATGCCGGCCAACAAAATCACCACCGGCGAGCCGAACCCGGCCAACGCTTCGGTGGGGGTCAGCACGCCGGTGCTCATCAATGCGACGACGACGAGCACCCCGACGATGTCGGCGCGCGGACGTCCCCACACGAACAGGCCGATGGCGCCGGCCAGGATGCCGACGACGATCCACGTCTGGTGAGTCACTGGCGAACCTGAACCACGCCGACCGATACGAACACCCATGATCAATAACACTCGACGCGGCGGATCGGTCGGAGATGTCCCGAATCCGGGCGCACGTCGCCCACACGCGCACTGTCGCAGCACCCAGGCAACCGTCGAAAAACTACGCATTGTTCAGGAAATTCCGCAGCCGTACAGTCAATCTGGCAACCACATTTCTGGAGGTCCCGACATGCCCGTGGACGAAGACAAGCTCAACGATTTTCTCGGCATGGCGATCGGGGACATGGGTGCCGCGATGAGCGCCAGTCTGGTCCTGTTGGGCGACCGCCTGGGGCTGTACAAAGCCTTGGCGGCCGAACCGCTCACCTCCACCCAACTGGCCGAAAAGACCGGAACGGTGGAACGCTACGTCCGTGAGTGGCTGTCCAACCAGGCCGCCGGTGGCTACGTCCAGTTCGACGCGGACGACGGCACCTGGTCGCTGAGCCCGGAACAGGCCGCGTGTCTCGCCGACCCGAACGGACCCGTCGACATTCCCGGCGCCTACAACATCATCGAGGCGGTGTTCCACGTCCTCGACCGCACGACCGAGAACTTCAGAACCGGCGCCGGCCTGGAATGGGGCGACCACCACCCATGCCTGTTCGCCGGCACCGAGCGGTTCTTCCGCGCCGGCTACAACGCCAACCTCGTCAGCTCGTGGTTACCGGCGCTCGACGGCGCGGTCGAGCGCCTGGAAACCGGAGCCAAGGTCGCCGATGTCGGCTGCGGCCACGGTGCCAGCACCGTCCTGATGGCCCAGACCTACCCGAACTCGACCTTCATCGGCTACGACTATCACGACGAGTCGGTCCGCGTCGCAGCAGAACGCGCTGCGGAGGCGGGCGTGCCCAACGCCAAGTTCGAGGTCGCCGACGCGACAAGCTACGAAGACCAGGATTTCGACCTGATCGCGTTCTTCGACTGCCTGCACGACATGGCTGATCCGGTCGGGGTCATGCGGCACACCCGCGCGGCGCTCAAACCCGACGGCATCGCGATGATCGTCGAGCCCTTCGCCGGGGATCGGGTGCAGGACAACCTGAATCCAATCGGTCGCATGATGTACGGCGCCTCGTCGCAGATCTGCGTGCCGGTGTCACTCGCCCGCAACGGGCCGGCGCTGGGCGCGCAGGCCGGGGAGGCCAGGCTGCGCGACGTCGTCGTCGGCAGCAGCGGCTTCACCCGGTTCCGGCGGGCCACCGAGACGCCGTTCAACCTCGTCTTCGAAGCGCGACCGTAACGGCGTCAGGGAATCAGGATGTAGCTCATCCCCGGGACGTGCTGCGTGTCTCGGGTCCACCAGGCGAACGGCCCGCCGTGGGACTCGTTGTTCATCTCGGTGATGTTGATCCAGCGGCCGGACACCGAATTCACCCATGCCACATGGCCGTACTGGCTCACGCCGGGCAGCTCGGCCGGGTAGACCGCGATCGACCGGGCCTGCGGTTCGTCCACCACCGTCCAGCCCCGGGACCGCGCGGCGTCAGCCCAGACCCGGGCATTGCCGTGGATGTCCGGGTAATAGCCCACGGTCTGGAAGGCCATCTGCAGCGCACCCCAGGTGCACTGGCCCGGCCAGCCGGAGTTGGACGCCTGGACCGCGCCCATGGTCCGGGCGGGGCCGGCGTATTGCTGGCCGGCAGGCTGACCGGTCTGCTGACCGTAGGACATCGGGTCGACGTACGACGCCGAATCGGCGTTGCTCGCGGGCGCCGTCATGATCCCGCCGGCGGCGATCAACGCGGCCGCGAGCATGACACCCGCATACGACTTGAAGCTCATTGCGTACATCCGTCCCCCCGATCAAGCGAACGAACCGATGCTTGGATCAAATCACAATTCGGTCACGATTAGACACGAATTCAAAAACATAGCTTGGCAAACTGTCAAGTTTTGCTCAAGAGATGCTGATCACCGGGGTGGGCGAAGTTACCGGTTCAGGCGGAATTGCAGGTTGTTACGCACTGCGGGCCATTCGATGTCGAGGATCGAATACACCACGGTGTCCCGGCGAGAACCGTCACTGAGCAACTGATGTGAGCGCAGCACCCCGTCGAGCTTGGCTCCGAGCCGCTCAATTGCCGCGCGACTCGCCGAGTTGAAGAAGTGGGTTCTGAACTCGACTGCTATACAGTCGAGCGCTTCAAAAGCGTGCCCGAGCAGCAGCAGCTTGGCTTCGGTGTTCACCCCGGTACGCCGAACCGACTCCACATACCAGGTGGCGCCGATCTCCAGGCGCCGGTTCGGACCATCCACATTGAGGTAGCTGGACGACCCGATGAGCCGGCCGTCGAGCGCGCGCACGACGAACGTCAGCCCGGTATCCGGGCGCTGCACCGCCAACCGGGCCCGCACCCACTCCGCTGCCGTCGTCCGCGAGGGGGCAGCGGTGAACCACAACCGGCCCGGGTCACCGTCCACGGCCGCCTCGGCGATCTCGGGAATGTGATCGGTCGTGAGCGGTTCCAGCGTCACCCACCGCTGCCCCGTCAGCGCGACGGGTTCGACGAACCCCATCACGACCGCCAGGCGACGACGGAGGCCAGCACCGACAGCACGATCGCCAACGCGGCCGCCACCAGCCCGACGTACAACCCGTACGACGCGACCACCGGGCTGTGCACGTACAGCACGTGATACCAGACGCCGAGCGCCGTCAGTCCGGCCGAAAGCGCCAGGGCCACAACGGAAGCGACGCGCGACGAGAGCCGGCGCGCGGCCATCGTGGCCGCCACGAGCAGGCACGAGGCCAGCAGCACCATCAGCTGTCCCACACCGAAACCCGGTGGCGGGACAGTGATATGCCCGACCTTGCCGCCGATGGCGTTCGCATGCCCCGCCGGGCTCGACAGCCACGGCAACCAGGCACTGACCAACAGCACCAGCGCGCACAGCGCGACGATCCAGGCGGGCCGCAACCGTTCCATGCCACGAGCGTATAGACCATCCGGCAGGCCGACACAGCTGATCAGCCGTAGCCTCAAGTGCCATGACCGATCTCCCTGATTGGGCGCGGCAGCTGAACCTGTCGCCACATCCGGAAGGCGGCTGGTACCGCGAGACCTGGCGCAGCGACCTGACCGTCCCCCAATCCGCGCTGCCCGCGCAGTATTCCGGCCCGCGCAGCGCCGGGACCGCGATCCTGTTCCTGCTGATGCCCGGGCAGCGGTCCGCCTGGCACACCGTGCACAGCGCCGAACTGTGGCTGTTCCACCGCGGCAGTCCGCTGCTGCTCGAGGTCGGGCCGGAGCAGGCGACCGCGGACACCGTGCTGCTCGGGGCAGACGTCGCGGCGGGCCAACAGCCGCAGGCGCTGGTCCCGCCAGGGCACTGGCAGCGCGCGCGGCCGCGTGATGACGAGCCCACTCTGGTGAGCTGTGTCGTGGTGCCCGGCTTCGACTTCGCCGACTTCGCGCTGGCCGGTCAGTAGGGCACATGCAGGGGCACGTCATCGTCTGCGGCACCGACGCGCTGGCCAACCGGATCACCGAGGGGTTGCAGGCGGCAGGCGCCACCGTCGTGACGATCCACGAGCCAGCCGGCCTCAAGGCGGCCATCGTCACCAGCGCCGCCGCCATCGTGTGCGCCGGTGACGACGACGCCGTAAATCTCGAAATATCGCTGTTGGCAAGGGAACTCAACCCGAGCGTCCGCGTCGTGACACGGCTGGCCAATAGCGTGCTGCGCGCCGCAGTGGCTCAGGACAACGGCCCCGGCGCGGTGCTCGACGTCGCCGACCTGGCGGCGCCGTCGGTCGTCGAGGCCTGCCTGGCCCGCACCACCCACACCATCTCGGTGGCCGGCGTGGACTACGTGATCTCCGGCACCGACGCCCCGCGTGACGCCACGCTGCGCGAGATGTTCGGCGATCTGGCGCCCGTCGCCGTCGTCCGCGGTGAGAACTCGGAGTCGCCGGGCGAGGTGACACCTTGTCCCGGCAGGGATTTCGCGGTCCGCGCCGGCGACTGGACCGCCATGATCGGCACCGCCGACGAACTGGCGGAGGCCGGCATCACAGTGCCACGTCCGTTGACCAGCCGAACCCACCGGCCGTGGCCGCGGCGCGTGATCGACGCGCTGCGCGTCACGCGTGACGACATCAACCCCATCTTCTGGTGGGCCCTCGGCACGTCGATGTCCCTGTTGCTCGGGTCGACGGTGCTGCTGCGCTTCGCCTATCACAACCCGGCCGGCATGAGCTGGATCGATGCGCTGTACTTCTCCACCGAGACCATCGCGACCGTCGGCTACGGCGACTTCAGCTTCATGCATCAACCAACGTGGTTGCGGCTGTGGGGCATTGGGCTCATGTTCGCCGGCGTCACCACCACCGCGATCCTGGTGGCGTTCGTCGCCGACGCGCTGCTGTCGCGGCGTCTCGGCAATTCGTCGGGACGCCGGCGGGTGCAGCATCTGCGCAACCACATCGTCGTGGTGGGACTCGGCTCGTTCGGGATCCGCGTGGTCGGCGACCTGGCCGCGGCCGGCTACGACGTCGCCGTCATCGAACGTGACGAGTCCAACCGGTTCCTGGCGCAGGCCGCCCAATTGGATGTCCCGGTGATATTCGGCGACGCGACCCTGCGCCAGACGCTGGAACTGGCCCGGCTGGACCGGGCGCGCGCCGTCGCGGTGCTGACCCAGGACGACATGGTCAACATCGAGACCGGCATCGTGCTGCGCGAGATGCTCAGCCCGCGGGTGCTGCCGGACATCGACCGGCCCGACGTCCCCCTGGTGTTGCGGATCTACGACCGCACGCTCGGGGCCGCGGTGGCGGGACGCTTCGGCTTCGCCCACGTCCGGTCGACGGTCGAGCTGGCAGCCCCATGGTTCGTCGGCGCGGCGATGGGCTTACAGGTGCTGGGCACGTTCTCGGTGGGACAGCAGTCGTTCACGGTGGGTGGCGTCCAGGTCGACGCCGGCAGTGCGCTCGACGGCATGCGGATGGCGGAGGTGCCGACCCAGATCCGGGTCATCGCCATCACCCGGGCGGGCACCACCCATCGGCGGCCACGACGCGACACCCGACTCTGCGCGGGCGACACCGCATACCTTGTCGGCCCGTACCGCGAGCTGATCGAAACGCTGCTGACCGGTCAACGGACGGTGTAGCGACATGGTCAGGCCGCGATCATGGGGATCGTTCCCAAGGCGGCTCGGTTTTTGTTCAGGACGACGTGGGTATCACCGGCAGAATGATGTGGGACGGTCGTCGCGCGTCGCGGAAGATCTGCTGCTGTGCGGTGCGAACGGTCGTCGCTTCATGGGAGGCTTCGCCGGTATTGGGGTTACGGTCCCAGCGGGGAAAGTTGCTCGACGTGACGTGAACGCGGATGCGGTGTCCTGCGAGGAAGACGTTGCTCGTCGACCACAGGTCGATTTCGTAGCAGCCTTGGGAGCCCGGTTCGGCATGGATGCGCAAGATGCCGTCGGCGAGATTGTGGGACACCCCCTTGGCGTCGACATCGCACAGCCGAACGACCCAGTCGGTCGACGGGGCGTCGCTGGAAGCGTAGAGCCGCATACGGATTCGGCCGGTGACTTCGATGTCCTCGGACAGAACTTCGCTGGTATAGACCAGGACGTCAGGGCGTGCCTCGGTGGCGGCCTGGTCGAACGCGCCCGGCGGGAATTCACTGCTCATGACGAGGTGGCCACCGCGGGTGAGGACCGGGTCCGCGGGATCGTAGCTGAAACCGTCGTGCTCATCGCCCGCTTCCTCGGTTGGTGCGGTGGTGGTCAGCGCGCCGCCGGCCGCGAGGAACCACGGAGTGTCGACCGCACGGCTCAGCGGCCATTCCTGTTCGTCCCGCCAGGTATTGGTGCCCATCACGAAGATCCTGACCGGTGCCTCATCGCGGAGGCCCGTGTCGTCACCCTTGAGCCAGTGGTCGAACCAGCGCAGCTCCAGGCCGGTCAGTGACGTGGTCCCGCCGATCAACGTAGGAGCCGAAGCCAACCCGTAGTTCACCTCGCCGCTGTGCGCGATGCCGCCGCTGCCGACTTCGAAATGGGACCACGGCCCGATGAGGAGCTTGGAGGTGTTGCCGGCGGCGACACTGGCGGCGTGGTTGTCCAGGGTGCCCTGCAGGAAGACGTCGTACCAGCCGGCGATGCTGAAGGCCGGCACCGACACCTTGTGCTGATGCTCGCCGACATAGGTGGACAAGGTCCGGTCACGTGCGTGGAGCGCGTCTTGGGCGCCGATATCGGGTCCGCCATAGCGGCTGATGGCAGGCAACTGCCCGGCCGGCAGCTCCCAGTATCCCCGGTCCGCCAGATGGTCCCAGTCGTTGACAAGCGCGCCGAGTGCGGCCATCAACTCCATGCCGTCGTGACGGCGGGGCAGTTCGGTCGCCCCAGTGAACAGCGTCCAAAATCCGTTGAGCCCCAGTTCGAGTGCGCCGCCGCGTTGATACAGCCCGTCATGGGGGTCCGACCAGGTGACGGCAGGGGCAATGGCACGCAGCCCCGGTGACCCGGCGATCGCGGCGCTCCACTGGGTGTTGCCGGTGTAGCTCAGCCCGAACATCCCCACCGCACCGTTACTGCCGGGCAGCGATGCGGCCCATGCGACGGTGTCGCGACCGTCGGACTCCTCGGTGCTGAAGGGTTTCCAGTGACCGTCAGAGGCGAAACGGCCACGGGTATCCTGCTGCACCACAATGTATCCGCGCTCGACCGCCGCGAGAATGTCGATCACCAGGGTTGCGAACGTGGTTCGTTTGCCGTAGGGGGTGCGCTGTAGCAGCACCGGCCATGGACCGTCGCCCGTACCGGGCCGGTAGACATCAGCACGCAGGACGGTTCCGTCGGACATCGGTACCGGAACGTCGAAATCGACGTGGACATTGGACATTACAAGTGCCTCCTTCAGGCTGTGGCGAACGGGAAGTTCAGCGGATGGACGAGCCGATGCCGAGGCCGCCGTCGACATCCAGGACGATGCCGCTGACGTAACCGGCGGCGGGAGAGGCGAGATAGGCAGCGGCTTCGGCGATGTCGTCGGGGCGGCCGGTAGACCGTTGGGGCACTTTGGATATCAGCTTCTCGCGGGCTGCGGCGTTCATCGACGCCAGCATCGGCGTCTCGATCAGTCCGGGTGCGATCGCGTTGGCAGTGATGCCGTGACGAGCGGTCTCCAAGGCGATGGTGCGGGTCAGCCCCACGATGCCGGCCTTGGCGGCGACGTAGTTGGCTTGCCCATAATTGCCGCGCCAACTCATCGAAGAGAACGAGATGATGCGTCCGTAGTTGCGGGTTCGCATGTGCCCCAACACTGCTCGGGCGCAGTAGAAGGCACCGGTCAGTGAAGTGTCGAGCACTGACCGCCAGTCGGCGTCATCGATGTCTTCGATGCGGTTGTCTCGGATGATCCCCGCGTTGTTGATCAGTACATCGATGCGTCCGTGCTGACGCACCACGTCCGCGACCCACGTGGTCACGCTGTCGGAGTCGGTGACGTCGACTCGATGGCTCAGCGCGGGGCGGCCATGACGGCGGCTCAAGTCCGCGGCGAGCGCGGCCGCGGTGTCGGTGTTGACATCGCCGATCGCGACGATGGCGCCCTCGGCAGCGAATCGGTCGGCCATGGCGGCGCCGAGTCCTTGAGCGCCGCCCGTGACCAGAACGACCTGGTCGGTGAAACGGTTCATCGGTGTCCTCCAGATGTGGTCGATGTGGCCTGCGACGTGTTCCGACCGAGAAATGCGACGAGGCTCGCGAGGACGTCGGTGGACCCCCAATGCGCGTCGAATGCGTCGAGCTCGGCGGACAGCGCATTTCGGGGATCCGTGGCCGTCAGATCGAACAGCAACTTCTTGAATGCCGCCTGCGCGGCGCCGTGGTGACGGGCCAGCACGCTGGCGACGGCCATAACGGATTCGGAAAGCTCAGCGGCAGTGACGATCTGGTGAATCCAGCCGGTGGCGGCGAGGCGATCAGGAGTGACCAGCTCGCCGGTCAACGATAGCCAGCGGGCCATCGATTCACCGACCTTGCGCGGCAGCCGGACACTGGATCCGCCTGCGGGCAACAGATTGTTACGGATGTGCCCGTCGCCGATGAGGGTCGACTCTTCGGCCACCACGACATCGCACCCAAGAGCCAGTTCGAGTCCGCCGGCCACGGCATGGCCGTGCAGCGCGGCCACGACCGGCAGCGGACTGGTCTCCAGCCGAGTCACCAGGGCCGACACGCGTCGTAAGAAGCTGATCGGACTACCAAAGCGGTTGTGCAAACTGACGAAGTACTGCAGATCCGCACCTGCACAAAAGCTCTTGCCGTTGCCGGCGAGGACCACCGCATGCGTGTCGCTGTCACATTCCGCGGCGCTCAGTTCGGCGTCCAGCGCGTCGACCATGTCGGCGTTGAGTGCGTTGCGGCGATGCGGACGATTCAAGGTCAAAGTGCGGACCGCACCATCTTGGGTGACGAGAACCGGTGGTGCCTGCGTGTCGGTCATGAGGCGCTCGCCTCGACCTCTGCGCGACGCGCGCGACGAAGTTCCGACCGCTGGATCTTGCCGCTCGGCGTCTTCGGCAGCCCTTCGACAAAATGGATACGCCGGGGATGGGCGTGCGCCGCATACTGCGTCTTCACCCACACTTGCAGCTCGGAGACGAGCGCCTCGGGTTCGTCGGTCGGGTGCGCGAGGACGACATAGGCTTCGACCACCTCGCCCCGCACGGGATCGGGAGCCGCGATCACCGCACACTCGAGGACTGCGGGGTGCCGCAGGAGTGTCGACTCGACATCGAACGGGCCGATCCGGTAGCCGGCCATAATGATGACATCGTCGTCACGGCAAGAGAATTGGATGACTCCCTGGGCGTCGATGCTCGCGGCGTCGCCGGTCAGGAAGTAGGCACCATCGCCGCAGAATCGGTCACTCCCCGCGCCTGGCGGTCCCGCGTAGCCGCCGAAGGTCATGAAAGGACTCTCGGCGACGACAACAGCTAGTCGACCTATCGCGCCGTCCTTCGCAGGCACTGCGGCGTCGTTCTCGAGAACCGTCATCGCCCACCCCGGCAGTGCCGGACCCATGGCGCCGGAACGCAACTCACGCTGCACATCCGGGTGATGCGGATAGCCGATCGACATCCCGAGTTCAGTCTGGCCGTAGTGGTCATGCACACGCAGCCCCAGGGCGGCAGTGGCCCACTCATTCACATCCGAGGACAGGGGTTCCCCCGCACTCGACAGTCGACGCAATACCAGCCCATCGGGCGGCGGCTGCGAGCTAGCCCTCAGACCACGATAAACCGTTGGTGCGGCGGCGAAATCGGTGACTTGGTGGTCCGCCATGACAGCCCAGGTGCTCTCCGGCGCGAAGCCGCCCGGCAGCAGGATCGTGGGTACGCCGGCGGCCAGCGGCGCAACGATCGCGGTGTAGAGCCCGTATGCCCAGCCTGGATCAGCTCCGCACCAGAACGAACTCGCTTCGGTGACCCCGAGCGCGAATTCCAGGTAGCTACACCACCCGGCGATGTAGCGCACCGGATGCACCACGCCCTTGGGCTTGCCGGTGGTGCCCGAGGTGAACATGTGCACCAGCGGCGAATCACCGCCTACTGCCACCGCGGTGACGTCGGTGCCGGCCGCCGCCAGTTGCGTGCGCACGCCGTCTGCGCCGTCGTCGCCGATGACGAGCGTGCGCCACGCCCCCTCCGGGACCTTGTGCCGTTGGTCGCGATCTGCCAGAACCACCACGGCAGATGCCTCGGTCAATCGCGAGCCGATCGCGGACTCGGCGAAAGCTGTGAACAGCGGGACATAGACCGCGCCGATCCGCCAGATGCCCAGTACCACGCTGACGAGGTCTTCGCTCTTGCCCATCACGGTCGCCACCCGGTCTCCGCGGCCGACACCGCACGCCAGGAGCAGCGACGCCACCCGGGCCGAAGACGCCGCGAGCTGCCCGTAGGTGAACGTGTGCGAGGACCCACCTGCGGCGACCACCGTCAAGGCTGTCCGATCGGCGGGGTGTCGATCGCACAGTAACCACGCGACGTTCGCGCCGGGATCGGCGAACGTCTCCAATATCTCGCGGACCCGCGAGTCGATATCTACCGGCACGACCACTCCCTTGTGGGTACTTATTAAGATTGTTTAGTACCCAATAAAGTACCCAATCATGAACGCCTTGGGAAGTGGTTCGGCCAAAAAGGATGACGGCTCCGATATGGGAGACTGCCGGGATGGCCCGGCCTTCTCAGTCCGTGAGCGCCGCACCGGTGCGTACCGCGCGGCGCCGACGGGTGGACACCGCGCGTCGCGATGAGCTGCTCGAAAAGATCGAGGAAATCTTCCTCGCCGAAGGCTTCATCTCGATCACTGTCGCCGAACTGACCGAGCGATTGCACTGCTCGAAGGCGACGCTCTACAGCGTGGCCCCAACCAAGGACCAACTGGTGATCGCCGCGACCAAGAAGTTCTTCGGCTCCTCTGCCGAGGCGATCGAGGCCGCGGTCGCCGCGCAGAAGGACCCCCGCGCTCGAATCACCACGTACCTCGGTGGCGTCGGCGATGCGATGCGGCGCAATTCTCGCGCGTTCTACGACGACATGGTCTCCTTCGAGCCCACCGCAGAAATCTACGGGCGCAACACCGCCCGAGCGGCCCAACGGGTCCAAGAACTGATCGACGACGGTATTGCCGCCGGTGTGTTCCGCCCCACCGACGGTGTATTCGCCTCGCAGCTGGTGGCTTTGGTCATCGAAGCGGTGCAGTCCGGAGTGTTGCTCGATCGCACCGGAATGTCAGCCGCCGACGCGTTTCACGAGCTGAGCAACCTCTTATTCCATGGGCTGCTGCAGGATTCGCCCGGCCGTCGACGGTCTTCGACGGACTGACTGGGTCACGCCGCGATCATGAGGTCGATGGACAGCTGATCGCAGATGGTGTGCGTGGTGGGCCAGTCACCGCGCTGCGTGGCGCGGCCGAGTTCGTCGGTCAACGGGCTCTGCACATCCAGTTCGGCGAGCCAGCCGGCGACCGTCGCCGCCACCCGGTCTGCCGTGACGCCCACGGCGTGACGATCGTGGAGCTGGTCGACGATCTCGTAGGTCGTCATCACCGCGGGGTGCTGGTGCCGCCAATGGATGTTCATATCGGTAGGAGCACTGAGCGGGGCGGATCGGGACACTTTTCCAAATTTTTTCGGTCCGTTTCATGGCAGGGTTTCAGTCACTCTCTTAGTTGTAGTAACGTGCCCGGAATGGACGTCTGGATCCTGGGCGGCTATCAGAGTGATTTCGCCCGTAACCTGCACCGCGAAGGCGTGGACTTCGCCGGCCTGACCGCGGAGGTGGTCCGCGAGACCTTGGCCGCGGCCAAGGTGCGGGCCGCGGATATCGGCGTCATCCATGTCGCGAACGCCTTCGGTGAGATGTTCACCGCGCAAGCTCACCTCGGCGCGATGCCCGCGACCGTCGACGAGGAGTTCTGGGAGACCCCGGCCACCCGGCACGAGGCGGCGTGCGCGTCGGGCGGCGTGGCGGCCCTCGCGGCGATGGCCGATCTGCGCTCCGGCGCCTATGACAGCGCTCTGGTTCTCGGCGTCGAGCTGGAGAAGACGGTGCCCGGCGACACCGCCGCGCAGCATCTCGGCGCCGCGGCATGGGCCGGCCACGAAGGCACAGCCGCAAAATTCATGTGGCCGTACATGTTCAGCCTCGTCGCCGACGAATACGACCGCCGGTACGGCCTCGATGACGTCCATCTCGACGCCATCTCCGCCCTGAACTACGCCAACGCCAAGCGCAACCCGAATGCGCAGACGCGGTCGTGGTCCGTCGATCCGACGTCCAATTCGCCTGTCGAAGGCCGCATTCGACGGCTGGACTGCAGCCAGATGACCGATGGCGGTGCCGGCGTCGTTCTGGTCACTGACGGGTATCTGCGTGCCCACCCTGGCGCCCGGCCCATCGCCCGCATCGCCGGCTGGGGCCACCGCACCGTTGGCCTGGGGTTGCAGCAGAAGCTCACCCGGTCCGCCGACGACCCGTACGTCCTGCCTCACGTGCGCCGCGCCGTCCTCGACGCCTTCGAACGAGCGCAGGTCGGCCTGGGCGACCTCGACGGCGTCGAGGTACACGACTGCTTCACGCCCAGTGAGTATCTGGCGATCGACCACCTGGGCCTGACCGGCCCGGGCGAATCGTGGAAAGCCATCGAGAACGGTGACCTGGAGATCGGTGGCCGGCTGCCGGTCAACCCCAGCGGCGGCCTGATCGGCGGCGGGCATCCGGTCGGCGCCTCGGGAGTCCGGATGCTGCTCGACGCCGCCAAACAAGTCAGCGGCACTGCGGGCGACTATCAGGTCGAACGCGCGAAAACCTTCGGCACCTTGAACTTCGGCGGCAGCACCGCCACCACCGTCAGCTTTGTCATCGGGTCGGCCCGGGAGGCGCAATGAACACCGACGTCGTCGCCAAGTACCTGTCCACCTTGCCGGAAGACGACGACCACCCGTACCGCACCGGAGCCTGGCGCCCGCAGACAACGGAGTGGGACGCCGACGATCTGGAGGTCGTAGCGGGTGAGATTCCCGCCGACCTCGACGGCGTGTACCTACGCAACACCGAGAACCCGCTGCACCCGGCGTTCAAGTTCTATCATCCGTTCGACGGCGACGGGATGCTGCACATCGTGGGCTTTCGGGACGGAAAAGCGTTCTACCGCAACAGGTTCGTCCGCACCGATGGTCTGCTCGCCGAGATCGAGGCGGGTGGTCCGCTGTGGCCGGGAATCGCCGAGCCGGTCGAACTGGCCCGAAGCGAACGGGGTTGGGGTGCCCGCACTTTCATGAAGGATGCCTCGAGCACCGACGTGACCGTGCATCGCGGTACGGCGCTCACCAGTTTCTATCAGTGCGGCGACCTGTATCGCATCGACCCATACACCGGCGACAACCTCGGCAAGGAGGACTGGCACGGGGGCTTCCCCACCGAAATCGGGGTGTCCGCGCATCCCAAGTCCGACGACCGCACCGACGAACTGCTCTTCTTCAACTACGGCAAGCAGGCGCCGTACCTGCACTACGGGGTTGTCGACGCCACCAACGCACTGGTGCACTACGTCGACGTCGAACTGCCCGGACCGCGACTGCCGCACGACATGGCGTTCACCGACAACTTCGTGATCCTCAACGACTTTCCGTTGTTCTGGGACGCCGAGCTGCTCAAACAGAACGCGCACATCCCACGGCTGCACCGAGATGTCCCATCACGATTCGCGGTCCTGCCCCGGCGCGGCGGTTCCGACGAGGTGCGGTGGTTCGAGGCGGCCAGCACCTATGTCCTGCACTTCACCAATGCCTACGAAGACGGTGACGAGATTGTGCTCGACGGGTTCTTCCAGGGCGAGCCCGCGCCCAGCGCGGGTATCGACAACGGCATGGATCGCAAGTGGCAGCACATCTTTCGCGGCCTGTCGCTCGACGGGATGCAGACCAGGCTGCATCGCTGGCGGTTCAACCTCACCACCGGACAGACTCGCGAAGAGCAGTTGTCCGACAGCATCACCGAATTCGGGATGATCAACGCCGCCAACGCCGGCCGCGACTACCGCTACGTCTACGCCGCGACGGGAAAACCCGGCTGGTTCCTGTTCGACGGTCTGGTTCGGCACGATCTGCACACGGGATCCGAACAGCGGTTCGCGTTCGAAGACGGCGTGTTCGGCAGCGAGACGGCCATGGCGCCGCGCGTCGGCAGTACCGGCGAGGACGACGGCTACCTGGTCACCATCACCACCGACATGAACGCCGACGAATCCTATTGCCTGGTATTCGACGCCGCCCGGGTCGCCGACGGTCCGGTGTGCAAACTCCAACTGCCGGAACGGGTATCGAGCGGCACGCATTCGACCTGGGCCGCCGGTTCGGAGCTGCGGCGCTGGCGCGACTGATGGCGCCCGGCCCGCAGGTCAATGCCGTTGGCCGGATGCTCGGCCTGCTCGGCGACGAGTGGACCCTGCTGATCGCACAGCAGGCCGCTCTGGGCGCCACCCGGTACGCCGAGTTCGCCGAGCGGCTGCCGATCTCCCATGCGGTGCTCAGCCGCCGGCTCGCCACGATGACCGACGCCCGGCTGCTGAACCGCGTTGAATATCAGTCGAATCCGTCCCGTCATGAGTACCGGCTCACCGGACGCGGCCGGTCGTTGTGGCCGGTGCTGGTGTCGATCTGGGCGTGGGAAAGTCGGTGGGTGCCGGAACACAGCCTGCCCGCAATGCGGCACGCACTGTGCGGGCACACCTTCTCTCCCGTCCTGACCTGCCGTGCCTGCGGCAGCCTGGCCGACGAAAAGAGCCTCGTCGCGCAATGGGGTCCGAGCGGATCGTGGCCCCGCTCCATGCCGGTGTCGGCGACCCGGCGGCGCTCCCATGGCGACCGCGGCGGCCAGGCCGAGCTGTTCCCGCAGACCATGAGCATCCTCGGCAATCGGTGGTCGTTCGCGATCATGGTGGCCGCCTTCGTGGGGACCACCCGATTCACCGATTTCGCCGACCAACTCGGCGCGCCACCGGGATCACTGACCGACCGGCTGCAGATCCTGGTGGCCAACAACGTCCTGGTGGTCAACGACGGACGGTACCGCCTCACCGAGAAGGGCCGTGCGGTGCTGCCCATCATCGTCACCGCCCTCGACTGGGCGCAGCGCTGGTTCGCCACGCCCGAGGGCCCGGCAGTGCTCGTCACCCACTGGCGGTGCGCCAACGAGTTCCACGCCGAGCTGGCTTGCGACCAATGCCAGGAGTCGCTGAGCGGGTCCGAGATCGAGCAGCGCCCGACGTGAAGACGATGGCGGGAATCTCGAAGATTCTCGCCATCGTCTTCACGCTCGGCGTCAGTCCTTGATCGAGGACAGGTTGAACGCGGCACCCGTCGGATCGGTGACGGCCGCCAGCCGGCCGTAGGGCGTGTCCTCGGCGGCGCGCACCACGGAGCCGCCGCCCGCGGTGATCAGCTCGATCGTCTTGTCGACGTCGTCGCTGCCGAGGAAGACGTTCCACGTGGAACGATCCAGGCCGGGAATGACGGAGCCGTCCATCACGCCGATCAGCGGCTCGCCGTCGAAGATGGCGTTGCTGTAGCGGAACTCGGGGCTGTCGGCCTCGACCTGCAGCTGCCAGCCGAACACCGTCGTGTAGAACTCGGTGGCCTTGGCGAAGTCGGTCGTGATCAGTTGGAACCACACCGGGGCGCCCGCCTCCTCGTACGCCTCGAAGCCCTGGTGCCCGGTCGGCTGCCACAGCCCGAAGAAGGCGCCCGTCGGGTCGGTCAGCATGGCCATCCAGCCCTTGTCGGGCACCTCCATCGCCGGGATGCAGTTGGTGGCGCCGGCGGCGACCGCGGCGTCGATGGTGGCCTGGATGTCAGCGGTGTGCAGATACACCGTCCAGGCGTCGGGGGCGTTCCACGCCGGGTCGCTCGCCATCATGCCGCCGACGTAGCGGCCGTCGCGCCGGGCGTTGAGGTAGCCGCCGTAACCGGGTCCGGGGTTTTCGTAGTCCCAACCCAGCACCGTGCGGTAAAACGCCTGGGCGCCAGCCACATCGGAGGTGGCGAGGTCGATCCAGACGGGCGCGCCCAGCGGGGTTGCGGTACGAGTGGCCATGATGTTCTCCCTAGACGAGTGACGGAGTGGTCACCGATACAGACAATCGTCCCGCCGGAAACTCATCGCGGCTTCGTCGACAGAAAAAGGTGGCGAGAATCCGAAGATTCTCGCCACCTCCTTCTGACGGGTCTACACCGACGCGAACAGCTCCTTGAACTTGTCCAGTGAGCGGTGGATGTCGGACCGCAGCGCGGCCGCCACCACCATGCCGATGGGGCCGAACAGGGCCGGACCACCCAGGTGGATGTCGAACGCCACATTCGAACCGTCACCGGCCGGGGTGATCTTGGCCATCAACTTGACCCGGACGCCGCCCTTGCCCACACCGTTGAGGGTCAACGATCCGGGAGGGTTGTAATGCACGATGGTCCAGTCGACCCGGTTGAGCATGCCCTTGACCTCGACAACGGACGAGATCTGCGTGCCCTTCCCCAAGGTCTCGGGCAACGGGCTGCGCCACATCCGGTGGATCGACAGCCAGTCGTCGTACCGGGAGAGGTCCGACGCTGCCTCCCATGCCCTGTCGGGGGACAGCGGTACTTCGATGGAACTTGCGAGCTTTGCCATGACTACTGCTGTTCTTGCGTCCCCTCGGCAGGTGCCGCGGCCGGCTGCTCGCCCGCCTGGTCTCCTGCAACGGCCTTCTTGGCGGCTTCCTGGGCGCTGTCGACAACGCCCTTGAACTTGCCTTCGGTCTTCTCGTCGACGACGTCGCCGACCTTCTCGATAGCGGCCTCGACCTTGTCGGCGTTCTGTGCCGCCAGGTCCTTCACCTTGTCCAGAAATCCCATGATTCCCACCCTATCTATTGCCGGATTGTCCGGTGAACGTGCTCATTCTTCATTGCTCATCGGTTCGCCACAACCGTCGCGGCTCGTCCAGCCAGCGGCCCTGCAGCCACCACAGCACCTCGATCGCACCGGCGCCCACCAGCCCGATTCCGACTGCCGCCGAGGTCAGCGCGAGGTTCGACGGATCGAGCATGAACTGTTGCTGCGCCCAGGGAATCGAAAAAATCACCACGTACGCCAACGCCGATGCGGCGACCAGCGCGATGCGCCACCACTGGTACGGCCGGGCCACGACCGCCAGCACCCACACCGCCGACACCAGCAGTGTGATCAGCGCGGCGGTGGACGCCTGGTTCTGCTCGACCGCGTCGGCGCTCTTCCCGTGATAGGCAAGCAGGTACGAGACGAACGTCGCCGCTCCCACCACCAGGCCCGACGGCAGCGCGGCCGTCATCACCCGGCGCACGAATCCGTGGTGGGCCCGTTCATTGTTCGGTGCCAGCGACAGCACGAATGCCGGGATACCGATGGTGAACCACGCCGCGATGGTGACGTGGATGGGCTGGAACGGATACAGCACGGGCTCGGTGCCGAAGAACCGCGCGGACAGGCCCGCCAGGCCCACGAGAACCGCCAGCAGCACCGAATAGACCGTCTTGGTCAGGAACAGATTCGAGACCCGCTCGATGTTGCCGATGACCCGGCGGCCCTCCCCCACCACGTAAGGCAGGGTGGCGAACTTGTTGTCCAGCAGGACGATCTGCGCGACAGCCCGCGTCGCCGAGCTGCCCGATCCCATCGCCACGCCGATGTCGGCGTCCTTGAGGGCCAGCACGTCGTTGACGCCGTCGCCCGTCATCGCGACGGTGTGGCCGCGGGACTGCAGAGCGTGCACCATGGCGCGCTTCTGGTCCGGCCGGACGCGGCCGAAAGTGGTGTATTCGCTGACGGTTTCGGCCAGTTTCTCCGGATCGTCCGGGAGCCGGCGGGCGTCCAGCGTCTCACCGTTGAGGCCGAGCGACCCCGCCACCGCGCCCACGGAGACCGCGTTGTCGCCGGAGATCACCTTGACCGAGACATGTTGCTGCGCAAAGTAGTCCAGCGTCTCGCCGGCGTCGGGGCGGACGCGCTGCTCGAGGGTCACCAACGCCGCGGGAGTCACTTCGCCGGGCGCGTCGGGGGCGTCGACGGGGCGGTCCGAGGAACCGAGCAGCAGTACCCGCAGGCCCTGGGCGCCGATCTGTTCGGCCTGCTCGGCTTCGGGTGAACCGGCCGCGAGCAGGACATCGGGCGCACCGAGCACCCAGTTGCCGTGCTCGCCGTAGGACACCCCGCTCCACTTCGTCGCCGATTTGAACGGCGCGTTCGCGGTCTGGGTCCAGCCCGGCGGCAGCTTGTAGGCCTCGGCGATGGCGGCCATGCTGGCATTCGGCCGGACGTCGTCGGCCGCCATCTGGGCCAGCACCGACGCGGCGTCATCCGTGGTGAAAGTGCTCAGATCGCTTACCCGCATACCGTTTTCGGTCAGCGTGCCGGTCTTGTCGGCGCACACCACGTCGACGCGGGCCAGGCCCTCGATGGCCGGCAGCTCCTGCACCAGGCATTGCCGCCGGCCCAGCCGGACCACGCCGACGGCGAATGCCAGCGACGTCATCAGCACCAGGCCTTCGGGCACCATCGGTACCAGGGCCCCGACCGTCCGCAGCACCGATTCTTTCCAGCCGACTCCGGTGACGGTGAACAGCTGGGTGTAGATGATCAGGGCCCCGGCCGGCCAGAGCAGGTAGGTGATGAACCGCAGAATGGTGTTGATACCGCTGCGCAGCTCGGACTTGACCAGGGTGAATTTGCTTGCCTCGGCGGCCAATTGGGCGGCGTATGCCGCGCGGCCCACCTTCGTGGCGCGGTACGAACCGCTACCGGCGACGACGAAGCTGCCCGACATGACGGTGTCGCCGGCGCCCTTGTCGATGGGGTCGGCCTCACCGGTGAGCAGCGATTCGTCGACCTCGAGGTTGGCGGCCTCCAGCACGATGCCGTCGACCACGATCTGGTCGCCCGGGCCGAGCTCGATGACGTCGTCGAGCACCACCTCGCCCGCGGGCCGTTCCTGGGTACCGGACTGCCTGCGCACCAACGGTTTTGCCTGCCCGACGATGGCCAGCCGGTCGAGGGTCTGCTTGGCTCGCAGCTCCTGGATGATGCCGATGGCGCTGTTGGCGACGATCAGCAGCCCGAACAGTCCGTTGATGATCGAGCCCGTCGCCAGCACGATCAGGAACAGCGTCCCCAGGATCGCGTTGATCCGCGTGAAGACGTTGGCGCGGATGATCTCCGAGACGCTGCGGGCCGCCCGCGTCGGGACGTCGTTGGTGTGGCCGGCGGCGACCCGCTGCGCTACCTCGTCATCCGAGAGACCCGCAGCGGTGCGTTCCGGATCGTCGACAGTCACCCGTCATCCCCCCACCAAGTCGGGATTTGTGCACGAAAATCCGCGGTGGGCGCGGAAAATCGTGCACAAATCGCTATTGAGACGGCCGCCACCACTCATCCAGCCCCGGCAGCCGCGCCGGTTCCAGCCGTTGGCCCGGCATGGGCACGGCCACGTCGACCGATTCGTCGCGCGCAGCGGCGATCATCCGCTCGACCGGCTCGGACCACGGATGCGGCGCCAGCCGGAACGTCGCCCAGTGGATCGGCACCAGGAGGCCGCTGTCGGTCACATCGCGATGCGCCCGCACCGCGAACTCGGGATTCATGTGGATGTCCGGCCAGCCCGGGTGGTACGCACCGATGGGCATGAGGGTCAGGTCGAAAGGCCCGTGGTCGGCGCCGATGTCCCCGAAGCTCTTGGTGTAGCCGGTGTCGCCGCCGAAGAAGGCCCGGTGCTGCGGGCCGATCAGGGCCCACGACGCCCACAGGGTGGTATTGCGGGTCAGGAAACGCCCCGAGAAGTGCCGGGCCGGGGTGCAGACCAGGGTGAGCTCGCCGAGCTTGGCGCTCTGGTTCCAGTCGAGTTCGACGATGCGCTCGGCCGGGATGCCCCACCACCGCAGGTGCGCGCCGATGCCCAGCGGCACGAAGAACTTGGCCCGCTGCATGCTGGCCAGCTGCGTGACGGTGTCGATGTCGAGGTGGTCGTAGTGGTCGTGGCTGATGATCACCGCGTCGACGGCCGGCAGCGCCTCGAGCGGCGCCGGCACTTCGTGGAGACGTTGCGGTCCGACCGTTCGCGACGGGGAGCACCGTCGGCTCCACACAGGGTCGGCCAGTACGCGGTAGCCGTCGATCTCGATCAGCGCCGAGGAGTGCCCGAACCAGGTGACCGCCAGGTCCCCGGCCGGGAGGCCCGGATCGGGCACCGCCAGCGGGATGGGCATGGGCGGACGCTGCAGCGCGCTGCTGGCCAGCAGATCCCGCACGAGCCCGGCCTGCTGCTCCCGGCTGAGTTCGGTGCCCGACGGCGGCTCGAGGTTGACGAACACGCCGTCGTGATAGTTGGGCGAGTCCGCCGCCACCGCGTTGATGTCCGCGGGACCGGCGCCGAGTGCGGCGGGCGTTCCGTTGAGCGCCCGCAACACCCAGCCGCCGGCTGCCAGCGCCGCCGTTCCCCACATCAGCCGCAGTGCCCGTCGCAGCATCAGGCGCCCTGGAACCTCGGCGCCCGCTTCTCGAATCGGGCCACCTGCGCCTCGATCACGTCGGGGCTGGCCCAGGCCTTGTTGAACATGCGGGTGTGTTCGCCGCGGACGGTGTCGTAGGCACCGTCGTCGTTGAGCACGCGCTTCGAGTGCGCCAGCGACAGCGGCGCGTAGCCCGCGATCTCGGCGGCCCAGGCCTGCGCGTCGGCCAGCGAGCCGGTGCGGTTGATCATCCCGGTCTGCAGGGCGGTGTCGAATTCGAGGCGCTCGGCGGCGAGCAGCATGGCCCGGGCGCGGCCGTGGCCGACCAGGGAGGTCAGTCGGCGGATGCTCCAGTTGTCCAGCGCCAGACCATATTTGGCGATGGGGAACTGGAAGAACACGCCCGGTGCGGCGACCCGCAGGTCGCAGATCATCGCCAGGATGACGCCGGCGCCGATCGCGGGGCCGTTGAGCGCCGCGATGATCGGAATCGGGCTGGCGTCGATGGCCAGGTTCAGGGCCAGCGCCTTGTCCGGCAGTTCCTTGGCCACGCCCTCGGCGTCGGACAGGTCGGCGCCCGCGCTGAACACCGTGCCCTGCCCGGTCAGCACGATGGCGCGGGTGTCCGACGGGGAGGCCTTCTCGATTTCTTCTCGTACGCCGTCGACGAGCGCGGCGTTGAGCGCGTTGCGCCGCTCGGGGCGCTGCATTTCCAGGGTCAGGACATTGCCGTCCCGGGTCACTCCGATCATTGGGCCAGCCTAAGCGCTGCGCCGATGGAGCGCCGAGGCGCGTTGGGCAGTGCCGCCGCGGTCGAGGTGCGACGATTGGCGCGTGCCGCCCATGCCCGAACAACCCCGGGCGAATCAGTTCGCCCATCTGGCGACGCTGGTCGCGGCCAACGCGATCCCCGCGGTCGGCTGGTTCACGCAGGAGTGGTCGGCAGCGACGACGTTGATCGTCTACTGGTTCGAGACCGTCGCCGGGCTGCTGTTCATCTACGCCCGCGGCGTCCTGCAGCAGCGGTGGAACCCGCAGCGCGGGCATTTCCGGTACGAAGCGCCGCAGTCGAAGGGTCCGCAAGGCAAGCCCGGCTCCTTCATCAAGGGGTTCGTCTTCATCAACGGCGCCTTCTGCGCGGCGCACGGCGTCTTCATCGCGGTGATCCTGCTGATCCTCACCCACAACGGGAACGCCGAGCTGGTGGGTCTGGACTGGCACACCGCCGGCATCGGCTGCCTGCAGATACTCGTCGTCGTCGTGATCGACTTCCTCGTCGACGTGCCGTACCTGCGCCGCTGGTCGTTCGGACTGCTCGAGCTGACCGCCAACCGGAGCTTCGGGCGAATGGCCGTCGTGCATCTGGCGCTGATCTTCGGCATTTTCGCCGCCGCGGTATCCAACTCCCCCACGAAGTTGTTCGGGGTCTTCGTCGTGCTGAAGACGCTGTACTCACTGGGCGCCGCGCTGCCGATGTACGAGCCGGCCACCCCGCCGAAGTGGCTGAGCCGGGCGATGAACCGCATTCGCCGCGAGCCGGAGGGGCAGCGGTTCGAGGACATGTGGGTGAAGGATCAGGCCGCCGAGGTCCGGCGCCGGACGCGAAACGACGAAGTGTGGACCGGGGCCGGGCGGTAGCCGATTAGCCTGACCGGGTGAGTCGGACCGGAGCCCGTCAGTTCTTCGACGCCATCCTCGACGATGGATCGTTCCGCAGCTGGGACGGACCTCCCCTGGAGGTCGCCGTCACCGACGAGTACCGCACCGAGCTGGCCGACGCGACACTGCGCACCGGGCTGGACGAATCCGTCCTCACCGGTGAGGGCACCGTCTCCGGCCGGCGGGTGGCCGTGTTGGCCTGTGAATTCGACTTCCTGGCCGGCTCGATCGGGGTGGCTGCCGCCGAGCGGATCACCGCTTCCGTGCAGCGCGCGACGGCGCTCGGCCTGCCGTTGATCGCCTCGCCGTCCTCGGGCGGGACGCGCATGCAGGAGGGCACCGTCGCGTTCCTGCAGATGGTGAAGATCGCCGCGGCCGTCGAGCTGCACAAGAAGGCGCACCTGCCGTATCTGGTGTACCTGCGACACCCGACGACCGGCGGCGTGTTCGCCTCCTGGGGATCGCTCGGGCACCTCACCGCCGCCGAGCCGGGCGCACTGATCGGGTTCCTCGGGCCGCGGGTGTACGAGCACCTGTACGGCGAACCGTTCCCCGAAGGCGTGCAGACCGCCGAGCACCTGTTCGCCCATGGCGTGATCGACAGCGTGGTGCCGCTGGACAAGCTGCGCGGCGTCGTGGACCGGGTGTTGACGGTGGTCTCGGACGCCCCGGACCCGCCCGACCCAGGGATTTGTGCACGAAAATCCGCGGGCAGCGCGGAAAATCGTGCACAAATCCCGGAGGTGCCGGCGTGGGAGTCGGTGGAGGCGTCGCGGCGTGCGGACCGGCCGGGCGTGGATTACCTGCTGGCGCACGGGGCGACCGACCGGGTGCTGCTGTCCGGGACCGGGCGCGGCGAATCGGGGACGACGCTGCTGGCGCTGGCCCGGTTCGGCGGGCAACCCGCGGTGGTGGTGGGCCAGCGCCGCGTGATCGGCGGCCTCGTCGGGCCGCGCGCGCTGCGGGAGGCCCGCCGGGGCATGGCGCTGGCCGCCGGTTTGCAACTGCCGCTGGTGCTGGTGATCGACACCGCCGGGCCCGCGCTGTCCCGACAGGCCGAGGAAGACGGGCTCGCCGGCGAGATCGCGCTGTGCCTCGCCGAACTCGTCACTCTCGACACCCCGACGGTGTCGGTGCTGCTGGGTCAGGGCAGCGGCGGCCCGGCCCTGGCGATGGTCCCGGCCGACCGCGTGCTCGCCGCGCAACACGGCTGGCTGGCCCCGCTGCCGCCGGAGGGCGCCAGCGCCATCGTCTACCGCGACGTCGACCACGCCCCGGAACTTGCTGCCGCGCAAGGTGTTCGGTCCGCGGATCTGTTGAAGGCCGGCATCGTCGACGTGATCGTGCCCGAGGAAGTCGACGCCGCCGATGACCCGGCCGGGTTCACCGAGCGGATGTCCGCCGCCATCGCCGCCGAATTGCACGCGCTGCACACCGTGCCCGCCGCGCAACGGCTCGGGGTGCGGCTGCAGCGCTACCGGCGGATCGGCGTCCCCGACAGCTGATCAGGCCTCGTCGAGATAGCGCTGCAGCGTCGGCGCGAGCCAGTGGACGAGGTCGTCGTCGCTCATCGCGACGATGGGCGGCAGCTTGAGGACGAACCGGCACATCGCCATGCCGAGCACCTGCGTGGCGATCAGCCCGGCGCAGCGTGCGGGGTCGGCCGGGTTCAGGCGCGCGATGGCGGGCCCCAGCTGCTCGGCGAAGATGCTCTGCATACGCTCCGCCGCATCGGCATTCGTGGTCGACGAGCGCAGCAGCACGATCAGTCCGTCGTCCTGAGTCCAGCGGTCGAGGAAATGCGCGACCAGCGCGGCGCCGAGTTGTGCCTTCGGGACGTCGGACAGGTCGGGGAAGCGTAGGTCGAATTCTGCTGCGGCAGCGAACAATTGGTCCTTGTTGCCGAAATAGCGCATCACCATGGACGGATCGATGTGCGCGTCGGCGGCGATGGCCCGGATGGTCGCCGCCTGGTAACCGCTCGTCGCGAACCGTTCGCGGGCGGCGGCGAGGATCACGGCCTTGGTCTCTGCTGACGATCTACGCATGCCAACAACTGTATGCCAACACTTGTTGACTTTGGCGCCGAAACGCGCAACCATGGTTATGCCAACAACTGTTGGCATAAGCGGAAGGACGCAGATGACTGACACCGATGTGCTGATCGTCGGAGCGGGCCCCACCGGACTCGCCCTCGCCGCCGCGCTGCAGGCTCGGGGTGTCGACGCCCTCGTGGTCGACCGCCTGGCCGCCGGCGCCAACACCTCACGCGCAGCGGTGGTGAATGCCCGCACGCTGGAGGTGCTCGAAGCGCTCGGCGTTTCCGAACGCCTCGTTGAGCAGGGCATTCCGGCGCCGCGGTTCACCATCCGCGATGGCCACAAGACGCTGATCCCGGTCGACTTCAGCACGCTGCCGACCCGCTACCCCTACAGCCTGATGGTGCCGCAGTGCATCACCGAGCAGGTGTTGCTGGACCGTCTGGGCGAGCTCGGCGGCAAGGTCATCCGGCCCAAGACCCTGACCAGCGTCACGCAAGACGCACACGGTGTCGCGGCCCGGTTCGATGACGGTGAGGTCATCCGGGCGCGGCACGTCGTCGGCGCCGACGGCATGCACAGCGTCGTGCGGGAGCAGGCGGGAATCGGCTTCAGCGGTGGGCAGTACGGGCAGTCATTCGCCCTCGCCGATGTCCGTCTCACCGGCGACGTCACCGACGACGAGGTGATCCTGTTCTGGGCGGCCACGGGGCTGACGGTCGTCGCTCCCCTGCCCGGTGGCACCTACCGGATCGTGGCGCCCGTCGACGAAGCGCCCGAGGAGCCGTCCGTCGCCTTCGTGCAGCACCTGCTTGACACCCGCGCCTTCGGACCCGGCCGGGTGATGGTGACCGGCGTCGAATGGGGATCGCGGTTCCGGGTGCACCACCGCGTCGCCGACAGCTACCGCGCGGGGCGGGTCCTGCTCGCCGGCGACGCCGCCCACGTCCACAGCCCCGCCGGCGGCCAGGGCATGAACCTGGGTATCCAGGACGCCCTCGCGTTGAGTGCTGCCCTGGCAACCGCTTTGGCGACAGGGCGCGACGGTGTGCTCGACGAATACAGCGTGACCCGGCGCCCGCTGGCCCAACAGGTCGTGACCCTCACCGACCGACTGACCCGGCTGGCCACCTTGCCCGCGCCGGTCCGCCCCCTCCGGAACCTGATGATCGGCCTGGCGGGCCGCGTGCCTGCCGTGCAGCACCAATTGGCGTGGCGGTTGTCCGGGCTGTCCAATTGTTGACAATGCGGAAAGCCGGGCCTGGTCTTCGGGGGTGACCAGGCCCGGCAGCTCATTTCCCGCTCAGCCGTTGCAGCAGTGCGACTTCTTCGGCGACGGCGGCACATTCAGCGCCGGGTTGCGATCGAAGAAGCTGACGGGCTTGAGCTTGAATCCGGCGTAGTCGACCGGCATCACGGGCCAGTCTTCCGGCCGCGGGAAGTGCGTCAGCCCGAAGGTGTGCCAGACCACGATGTCCTCACCCTCGATGTTGCGATCCTGCGCGACGTACGACGGCAGGCCGGCATCACCGGGATGCTGGTTGACGAACTGACCGGCCGGATACCGTTCTGCCGGATCGTATTTCGTCACCCACAGGTGCTTGGTGGCAAACGCGGCGCGCTTGGCGATGGAGCTCGACGGGTCGGCCAGCAGCGTGGGCTGCCCCTCCGGGTGCAACGCGTAGCCGACGTTCTGGCCCAACCGGTTCTGCTTGGTGGGGTTGGTGATGTGCCACACCCGGGCCTTGAGGTTGTCGGCGGTACGCATGGCTTCGAGCTCGTGGGTCAGCTTGGTCTTCTGTGGGCGGAAGGCGTTGCCCCACGGGTTCTCCGGGCCCATCGGGACACCGACGGCGTCCACTTCTTCGACGGTGTTGGTCAAGCCATCAACTGCCATGTCCAGCCGCGCGGAGAACATGTGCTGATGGAACGGCGCGCCCAGGCCCGGTGCCATCTCGGTGGAAAAGCCTTCCGGCCCACGGTAGGCCGAGGCGAACACGATGCCGGTGGCCTTGGCCTCCAGCTCGATGGTGCCGTCGAGGTAGAGGTACCAGTAGAAGCCGTAGTCATAGTTGCCGATGGTCAGGAAGAACGAGATCACCAGCCGGCGCGACCGACGGACCTCGGCCATGCCGTTGAACATGTCGATGTGCTTCCACAGCACGCCGAAGTCCTCCTCGTGCAGGCAGATTGCGTTCTTCATCAGCTTGGGCTCGCCGTTCTCGTCGGCGATGGTGACGTCGAAGTACTTGATCTCGCCCAGGCAGTCACAGCCCAGTTCGAGGGCATTGGTGTACCGGCCGAACAGGTACTCCCCCTGGTCGAAGTAGTTCTGCCAGTAGCGCACCGGCGACGGATCGGCGTAGGGCACCACCATCTCGGCGATGGACGCGCGGTACACCACCGGCCGCCCGTCGATCGACAGCTGGTGCAGGGTCAGGCCCTCGCGGACGTCGAAGCCGAAGCGGAAAGACCAGTCGGCCCAGGTGATCTGGTTGCCGTCGACCGTGAAGCTCGCGCCCTCGGGCTGGGTGATCTCGATGGGCTTGAGGTCGGTGCGGGCCGGGACCGCGTGCGGCGCGGCATCCCACTCGCCGCGTTCGGTGGGCAGCGGCAGCTCGATCTCGTCGATCACCTTGACGACCTTGCGGCCCGTCAGGTCGACGTAGGCGACCACACCGTCGATCGGGTGCGCCCACGGCAGATCCGCGGCGTCGTACTGGTAGAACGCCAGCACGCGGACGATGCGACGGCCCACTTCGTCCTCGTGGCCGAACACGCCGGCCGACAGCGGAACCGCCCGCACGTCAGTCGGATTCAGCTTGCGCTTGGTCATGGCCTCGATCCATTCGGGGCAGTCGAGCAGGAACGCCTCGATGTCCTCGAACTCCTGGTCCAGGATGGGCACGTGGCCGTCGCACGTGCTGTCGATCGTCACCTCGCTGACCACGCGGCCCTCGGTCACCGACACCACCAGATCGGAGCCCTTGCCGGTGGCCCGGTCCAGCAGCAGCACCCGGGCGCGGCGGTCCATGGCGTCGCCGGGGCGGAAGGCCAGCACGTCACTCTTGTGCGGCTCCTCCAGCGCGACGAACACGAAGCGGACGCTGTCGCCGAGCAGGCCGTGCGCGTCGACGATGCGGCGTGCCGCGCGGATCTCGTCGGCGCTGAGAGGCGTGAGCGGGTGGTCGGGGACTGTCGTCACCTGCGGCTCAATAGTGGCGGTCATCGTGCGATCTCCTTTGCGATATCAGGGTTTTCGTTGTGTTGAGCTCCGGCGTGCGGTCGCATCACCGCGACCGCGATGCCGCCGGCGAAGGCGCCGACCAGCAGGACGCCGATGATGGCGGCCAGGGTTCCGGAGCCGCCGACCAGCAGCGGCAGGTTGACCGCGGTCATCACCGACAGGACTGCCAGACCGGCGAAGCCGAGGCTCGGCGCGATGACGGTGTGCCACCGCCGGGTGTCGAGGCGGGTGCGGCGGAAGAAGACGACGACGGCCGCGGACGTCAGTGTCATCAGCACCACGATGCCCACCGACGCGGCGCCGACGAACCACGTGAACACCTGGGTCACGGGGTCCAGGCCGGCCACGACCGCCGCCGCGACCAGCACCAGCGCCGAGAGGGTCTGGGCGAACGAGGCGATGTGCGGGGAGTCGTGCCGCGGGTGCGAGCGGCCGCACCGCGCGGGCAGCGCCCGGCTGTTGCCGAGCGAGAAGATGTAGCGGGCCAGCACATTATGGAAGGACAGCAGGGCCGCGAAAAGGCTTGTGATCAAGAAGATCTGGACCAGGTCGCCGGCGACGGCGCCGACGTAGTGGGTCGCGGTCTCGGTGAGCATGGTCGCGGGGTTCTTCGTCGCCTCGTCCACCGCACCGGCGTCACCCCACGCGCTGACCAACGCCCAGCTGCTGAGCGCGTAGAAGCCACCAATCAGCAGCAGCGCGGCGTACGTCGCCCGCGGGATGGTCCGCACCGGGTCGCGGGCCTCGTCGCGGAACACCGCCGTCGCCTCGAAACCGATGTAGCCGGCCAGCGCGAAGATCAGGGCGATACCCGGCGCCCCCGAGAAGAAGTTGCCCGAGTGCAGCACCGCCGTCGAAAGTCCTTGCGCGCCGCCATGTCCGATGACGGCCGCGTTGATCACCAGCACGATGCCGACCTCGCAGACCAGCAAGACACCGAGCACCTTGCCCGACAGTTCGATGTGCCGGTAGCCGAGAAACCCGGTGACCGCCATCATCAGCAGCGCGTAGAGGTACCACGGCACGGCGGGTCCGCCGTGGGCGGTGACGAGCTCGTTGATGGACGCGCCGATGTAGCCGTACACACCGACCTGGACGGCGGTGTAGGACAGCAGCGCCAGGAACGCGGCGCCGAGCCCGGCATGCCGGCCGAAGCCGTGCGCGATGTAGGTGTAGAACGCGCCGGCCCCGGTGATGTGCCGGGCCATGGCCGTGAAGCCGACCGCGAACAGCAGGAGCACCGCGGTGCAGACGACGTACGACCCCGGGTAGGCCGCCCCGTTGCCGGCGGCGATGCCGATCGGGAAGGTGCCGGCGACGACGGTCAGCGGAGCGGCGGCGGCGACGACCATGAACACGATGGCCACCGGGCCGAGACGCCCCGTCAATCGGTTGGGCGGAACGCCGGCGCGTCGACCGGCATCGAGAACTGCGTCAGTTGTCATGACAGCACCTTCGCTGGAATTGAATGTGAATTGGTTGCGGTGCGGTAAGGCTTCGGTGAGTTCAAATGAGAATTGCCGATTCCGCGAATTCTCATTTGACGACGGAATTCACAGCGCGATGTTGATGGCTTTCGTCTGGGTGTATTCGGCAATGGCGCCCTCACCGAGTTCCCGGCCCCAGCCCGATTGTTTGTAGCCGCCGAACGGCAGCGCGGTATCGAACGCGTTGTGGCAGTTGACCCACACCGTGCCGGCCTTGATCTGTTGCGCTGCCCGGTGTGCCGTCGAGACGTCGCGCGTCCACACGCTGGCAGCCAGGCCGTAGGGGGTGTCGTTGGCGGCCTCGCGCACGCCGCGGTCGCGGTTGAAGGGCACGGCCACGGCGACCGGCCCGAAGATCTCCTCTTGGTACACCGTGAAGTCGCGGTTCACGTCGACCAGCAGCGTGGGCTGCACGTAGAAGCCGCTGTCGCCGTGCCGGCCACCCCCGGCCAGGGCCCGCGCGCCCTGCGCGATGCCGTCGTCGAGGTAGCCGGTGACCTTGGTGAGCTGCTCACGGGAGACCAGCGGGCCGATGTCGTTGGTGGGGTCCAGCCCGGGGCCGATCCGCAGGCCGGCGGCGTGCTCGGCGACGCCCTGTGTGAACTCGTCGAAGATGGTGTCCTCGACCAGCAGCCGCGTGCCAGCGGTGCAGGTCTGACCGTGGTTGAACAGGAAACCGCTGGCCACGCCGGGAATCGCGGCCTCAAGGTCGGCGTCGGCGAACACCACCTGCGGGCTCTTGCCGCCCAGTTCCAGGGAGACCTTCTTGAGGTTGCCCGACGCGGCGTTGACGATCTTCTTGCCCACCTCGGTGGAGCCGGTGAAGGCGACCTTGTCGACGCCGTCGTGCGCGGACAGCGCGGCGCCGACGTCACCGAAACCCGTCAGCAGGTTGAACGCCCCGGCCGGGACGCCGGCCTCCGCGATCACCTCGGCGAGCAGCACCGCGGTCAGCGGCGTCTGCTCGGCGGGCTTGAGGATGACGGTGTTCCCGCAGGCCAGGGCCGGTGCGACTTTGAACGCGGCCATGACCAGCGGGAAGTTCCAGGGGGTGATCTGGGCGCAGACGCCGACGGGCTCACGCAGCGTGAAGGCGTGGAACTTGCTGCCCGGAGCCCACGGCACCGACACCGGCACGGTGCGGCCCTCGATCTTGGTGGCCCAGCCCGCGTAGTAGTAGAAAATCTCCGCGGCCCAGGTGACATCGACGGCCTTGGCGACCGCGACGGATTTGCCGTTGTCGATGCTCTCGAGCTCGGCGAACTGATCGGCCCGTGCCGTGATGCCCTCGGCGATGCGCCAGATCATCCGCTGCCGCTCGGCGGGTGTCATGGCCGGCCACGGGCCGTCTTCGAACGCGCGGCGAGCCGCCCGTACCGCCCGCTCGACGTCTTCGGCGTCGCTGTGCGGGACCGTCGTGATGACCTGCTCGGTGGCGGGGTCGACGGTGTCGAACCGCCGGCCGGACGCCGATTCGACCCACTGCCCGTCGACGTACATCTGCTGCGGACGGGAGATGAATTCGGCGGTCCGCGGGTCCAGATCGGTGCTGAGCGTGGCTGTCATGGAAATCATGTCTACGCCTCGATGTGGTGCGCGTCACCACTAATTCGGAATGGGTATTTCGCCAATTCCGATTCTCATTTGAAATGGCGTCGGCATTCTCATTCGACGCCGTTGATAATCGCAGCTCGTGTCGATTCCCGGACGCGCCGCGGGTTCCACCGAGGCTTGCCTGGTCGCGGATTCTCATTTGAAGATTCTCGATGTTTACCCGACAACGCCGCCGAGGCCGGGGGCGATCGGCTACCTTCCGACAAATGGGCCACACCCGAACCATCCGGAGCCGCTCGCCGGTCGCCGGGCTTCAGCGCGCGCAGCTGACGTTCACCCAGGTTCTCGGGCAGTCGGTCTCGGCGGTGGCGCCATCGGCCGTGATGGTCACGCTGCCCGCGCTGGTCCTGCCGGCGGCCGGCCACACCACCATCGCGGTGTTCATCCTGACCGCCCTGATGATGACCGCGGTCGGATATTGCATCACCCAGTTCTCCACCCGCATGGTCGCGGTGAGCGGGCTGTACAGCTACACCGTCAAGGGCCTCGGCCCGGTTCCGGGGATCGCGGCGGGCTGGTCGCTGGTCATCGGATATGCCGCCGCCGCGATGGCGAGCGCGCTCGGCGCGGCCAGTTACCTCGCGACGCTGCTGGGCCGCGTCGGGGTACCGGCAGGCAAACCCGTCATCGCCGGCCTGACCGTGCTGGTCGGCGGCGGCGCGCTGTTCCTCATGGTGCGGGGCATCAGGCTGTCGGCGCGCATTTCGCTGGCCGTCGAACTGTTCGCGATCGTGGTGGCCGGCGTGGTGCTGATGATCGCCTTCGGCGGAGCCGTGACCGGTAGCGCCGCATCTTCGAAAACGGTTGCGGATGCGCCACATTCCGCGCTGGGCTTCGCCCTGCTCCTCGCCATCACCTCGTACGTGGGCTTCGAGAGCGCCAGCACTGTGGCCCGCGAGGCGCAACGCCCGTTCGTCACCGTCACCCGGGCCATCCGCTGGACGCCACTGGCGCTGGGGGCGCTGTACACCTTCGCCGCCGTCCTGCAGACCACGGGCACGATCCAGACCCGAACCGGGTCGACGCCGATCGTGCTCTCGCTCCCCGACTCCGCCGACACCCTGGCCGGCGCACTGTCCGTCGCAATGGAAGTCGGCATCACCGCGTCCTGGATCGCGTGCGTGATCGGTTCCACCACCGCGTTGTCCCGGACGCTGTTCGCGATGGGCCGCGAGGGGCTGCTGCCGGATGCCCTGGGTCATGCCCATCCGCGCTATCGAACCCCGCACGTCGCACTCAGCGTCGCGATGCCGGTGATCGTCGCGGTGCCGGTCGCCTACCTGTTCGCCGCGGAGTCCAGCCGCGACGTCCTCGTCGGGCTGCTGGCGGTGTCGGCCCACGGCTACATCGTGGCGTATCTCCTGGTGTGCCTGGCCACTCCGGCCTTTCTTCGCCGGATCGGCGAGCTCACCACGGTGCCGCTGATCGTCGGGCTGGCCACGGCCGCCACCATGATCGCCATCATCGTCTGGGCCGCGCTGACGGTGGCGTCGCCGGTGTGGATCGCCACCGCGGTCTACTCCGCGCTGCTGGCACTGGGTTTGGCGGCATTCCTGGTTCGCCGCCGCCGGGTGCCCGACCTCGCCGAGCGGGTCGGGGTGTTCGACGAGACCGTCGCCGGTGACGTGTTCGCCGACTACAACCCGTGGGAGGTGCGCCGGTGAGCCCCGCCGACGGCGCGCTGTCCGGCCGCCAGCCCAAAGCCGTACAGAGCGCCCTCCAGGTGCTCGAGGCCGTGGCGCTGGCCGGCACGGGCGTCACCGCGAAAGACATCGCCGAGCACCTGTCCATGCCGTCGGCCACCACCTACCGGCTGCTGAATCTCCTTGTCGCCGATGGCTACATCGTGCGGCTGCCGGACCTGTCGGGGTTCGCGCTGGGCCCACGCATGGGCCTGCTGATCGACGCCGCTGTCTCCCCCACCGTCTGCACCAAGGCTCGCGAGACGCTGTCCGAACTGAGGCTGTCGGTGCGATTCGGGGTGCACCTGTTCTACTTCACCAACACCTCGGTGCGCCTTGCCGACGCCGACGGCGAATACCCGCCGCCCGCAGACGAATCGGTACTCAACCGCCACCTGCACGCCAGTGCGGTCGGCAAGCTGCTGCTCGCCGAGAAGCACGATGCCGCCACGCTGCTCGCCCTGACCCCGGCAGCGCTCACCGACCGCACCATCACCTCGAAATCCGCTCTGGCCGAACAACTCACCGAGGTCCGGGAGCGCGGCTACGCCACCCAGTCCGGGGAGCTCCGGGCCGATTCGGCGTGCGTCGCGGTGCCGATCCGGTCCGCCACCGCGACCCTGGTCGCCGCGGTGGCGATGTCCGCCCGGGCCGAGCAGGAACAGCTCCTGCGGAAGCAGGTTCCGGCGTTGCAGGACTGCGCGGCCCAGCTGGCGCCGCTGCTGGCGTGATGCCGCTCAGAAGGAAATCGACGCGATCATCGCCCCGGCACCGGTGACCAGGCTCTCCTTCTTCAGCGTCGTGCCGAAGTACTTCGCGTGTGGGTCGACCACCACCCGCTGATCGTCGTGATGGAGCGCCAGCACCTCCCGAGCCAGCCTGGAGAACGGGAACTTCTCGGGTCCGCCGATGTTGATCACATGGTTGCGCGGTGGCTCTATCGCGACCTCGGCCAGGTACGCCGCCACCTCGTCGGCCGCGATCGGCTGAATCAAGGCATCCGGCACCCGGACATCGTGCTCGTCGCCTTCATCGGTGTCGGCCTCGACGACCATCGAATCGACTATGGCGCTTGCGAACTCGTGGAACTGCGTGGCGCGCACGATCGTGTAGGGCAGCCCCGACGACGCGATGATCCGCTCTTGCGCGACCTTGGCCCGCAGGTAGCCGCTGTCCGGCAGTTCGTCGACGCCCACGATCGACAGTGCGACGTAATGGCGCACCCCGGCGGCCCGGGCCGCGGCCACCAGATTGGTGGTCGCCCCGACGAAGAACTCCATCACTTCTTCGTCTTCGAAGGACGGCGAGTTGGTGACGTCAACGAGGGCGTCTGCGCCCGCCAGGGCTTTGGCGAGGCCCACGCCGCTGCGCACGTCGACACCGGAGCGCCGGGACGCGGCGACCACGTCCTCGCCCTCCCGGGTCAACAGGTCGACCAGTAGCTTCCCGATGAGGCCAGTGGCCCCCATAACTGTCACCTTCACTGTGCCAACACCTTTCGCCGTCGCCACGCCGACCCGGGAGTCGGACACTCAGCCTATGTCGCCCGGCACGCCGCGGGGCGCGAATCCGACGTCCGGGATACCTGGACGGGTGGCATCGGTACGTCCGTATCTCTGGGCTGTCGCCAGGTACCTCGACCCGGGCCACACCGTTTGCGGTATTGACGCTCGCGTCGGTACTGTGCGACAGTCGGCGAGGACGAATCGGGATACGCACAGCAATGCAATGCATCGGACGGTCAGCGTGCTAAATCGGCTGCTTACAGTGCATCAATTGGTCGTTCTACTGCAGTCCGCAAATCGACTCGAGTTGCTGCTCACCGCGGCAGCGGGGACGGCCTCGATCGTCACCGCCGTGCGGAGCCCGGCAGCTGACGTTGCTGGCGTCGATCCGGAGCGCCGGCACACGAACTTGTGCACCTGTAAGGACGGCGACGTCTCGCACTGTCCGGCACGCGATTCACTGTGAGCAGGGCGCGGTGCCAACGGCACCGCGCCCTGTTTTCAGCCGCTGATCGCCTCGGCGACCTTCACCCCGACCAGCACCACTGCCACCAACAGATAGCCACGCAGCGCGACCATGCCGGCCACCCGCAGCGGTGACCAGGCGGGCCGATCGAGCGTCTCCAGCGCGGGGGTACGGAAGCTGTCCCGTTCCTGGCTCCGCAGTGCCTTCCGGACGGCGCGGTCGCCGGGCTCTTCGTCCAGATCCTCCACCTGCTCGGGATCCAGGCCACCCAACTCGGCGGCCACCTGGACAGCGTCCTGCTTCCGCTCCTGCCGCCGAGACCGCAGCGTCGCCCCCGCGATGGCGCCACCACCGAGCACGCCAACGGCAACCCCGGCCCCGAAACCCCATTCCAGCTGTCCGGCAGTCAGATTCGGGAAGAACGTCGCGGCCGTCAGCGCCAGCGACAACAGCACCAGGGCCCAGACGATCACGCCCGCCATGATGTTCTGCCGCATGGTGTTGACCCACGGGCCCAGCACCGCCTTGTCGTTGCAGAGCAGTACCAAGAACACCGTTGCCGACGGCAGCAGCACCCCGGCCAGCGCCTGCACGCCCTGGGTCAGCAAGCCCAGCACGTGGTCCGGGCTGAACGACACCGCGGCCGCCACCGCGAGCAGCGCCGCATAGCCGAGATAGAACGCGGGCGCCTCACTGACTTTCCAGTGCAACGAGTGCCGCTTGCCCAGGGTGTCACCCAGGGCATATGTGGTCGCGAGACCGACGGCGTTGGCCCCGATGAGCGACGCGTCCAGCAGCAGGATGGCGAACAGCGCGCCGGCGGTCGGCGACACGTGCCGGCCCAGCTGGGTTGCCACGTCACCCGCATCGGTGAAATTGCCGGCCGCAGCGCTGCCACCCAGCCCGAACGCGGCGGCGGCCATGATCGCGACGGCCCCCACCATCACCACGACGATGCCGATCCACAGATCGATCCGCTCGTAACGAATCCACTTGGGGGTCAACCGCTTGTCGACGATGTTGGACTGCTGGAAGAACAACTGCCACGGCGCGACGGTCGTGCCGACGATGGCCACGATCAGCAGCAGGAGCGTCGAGTTCAGGCCGCCCGGGAACGACGGGATCAGCCCCTTGGCCGTGTCCGTCGCCGACGGGTGCACGATCAACGCCAGCGGGAAGATCACGATGTTGATCGCGATGAGCGCGAAAATGAAACGCTCCCAACGACGGAACGAACCGCCGGCCACCACGGCGAACAGCAGCACTGCCGCGAGCGGCACCGAGATCGCCTTGGGCAGCCCGAAGTAGCTCAACGCCATGGACACACCGACGAATTCGGTGACGATGGTCAACGCGTTGACGATGAACAGATCGCCGACGCTGAACGCGCCCCAGAACTTGCCGAACCGCGCGAAGATCAGGCGGGCGTGCCCCACTCCGGCGACGGCACCGAGCCGGACGACCATCTCCTGGTTGACGTACAGCACCGGAATCAGCAGTGCCAGCGTCCACATCAGCGCCATGCCGTAGTTCTGGCCGGCCTGCGCGTAGGTCGCGACGCCACCGGCGTCGTTGTCGCCGACCATGACGATGAGGCCGGGTCCCATCACCACCAGCAGCATCTTCAGGCGCTGCCACCGGTTCCGTCCCGTGGTGGTCTCGTCGGTGCGGATGGTGCCGAGCGCGCCGACGATGTCGCCGACGTGCGCGGTGTCGAGCACCGCGGTGCCCGGTGAATCACGTTGGGTTGCAGATGTTTCGCCGCCGGGGCGTGGGGTACGAGCGAACAGGGCCATGACGAGATTCCTCTCGGGAGAAGGGCAGCGCAGCGGGGTCCGCCCACCGATGTCGGTGGGCGGACCGTGCGGCCGAGCGGGTCAGAAGTGGGGGTGCGCCCCGAGAGACGCCGAGATCACCGCGAGCGGTGTCTGCGACAACTGAAGGTTGTGCCGTTCCTGTGGGGTCAGGCGGGTGCGGGTGTGCACCAGCCGGGCCAGGCGGCGTACGGGGATAGCGCGGAATACTGTCATGACAGAGCTCCTGTCGGGTTCGGTCCCGCGGGCCTGCCTTGGGCGGCGTCGGTCAGACGGCCAAGCCACCTACAGGTCGGCAGGGCAGCGGGGACTTCGCAGAATGCTGAATGTGCTTGAAATGAATACGTTCTCGTTCCGGGCTGGAACTCGGACTATCGCCAGGTTTCATGTGTGTCCCTCACCTCCTTGCCGCCGGGCCTCCGCGGAGGCATCGCTGTCAATGACAACACAAAAGGGAGAAGGCGAGTGCCCGCCAGGCCATCAAGAACCTGTCACGATTCGGCACCGCTCGCACCCCTCTCGTCAGAGCTTCGGCACTGAACGACGTAATCCGCGGGCGGATAGCCACTTTGGGTAACCCCTTAATCCGGGGAGACCTGTCCTGACCCTGGGCGTCTCTCGACGTCGTCGGATCAGTGGCTTCTGTTCGTTCAGGAGCCTCGCCTAGCGAGGTGCTGACTTTTGGAAGATAGACCCGGCCATCGGGACTCGTCAAGTTGAATGATGACCCCGGTGGCCGGGGACGACGGTCCGGATCAGTGACCGAGGTGCGCGCCGAGCGATGCCGAGATCACGGCCAGGGGCGTTTGCGACAGTTCGAGATTGTGGCGTTCCTGCGGGGTCAGATGGGCACGACGGCGGACGAATTTGGCTACTCGGCGGACGGCGCCGGTACGAAAAACGGTCATGGTGCGCTCCTGTCAGCTCCCGCCGGCCGGGGTGTGCGGCCGATGGTGAGACCCTTACCCACCCATGACAGCACGCAAACGTGGCCAGAGCACCTGATCAGGACGTCAACACCTTGTTAAGAATTCGGGTCGGTAGACGCCACTTCACCTGGGCATTGTCGACAGCAGGTCTCGCGCTAGGGCTGCTCCAGCCCGAAGATGCGGATGCTCTCGGCGCGCATGTCGACCTTGCGGACCTTGCCGGTGATCGTCATCGGAAACTCGTCGACGATGTGCACATAGCGCGGAATCTTGAAGTGCGCCAGCCGATCCGCGGTGAATTCCCGGATGGCGGCGGCATCCAGCGGCGGCGCGCCCGGTCGCATCCGCAACCAGGCGCAGATCTCTTCTCCGTACCGGGCGTCGGGCACGCCGATCACCTGGGCGTCTTCGATGTCCGGGTGGGTGTAAAGGAACTCCTCGATCTCGCGCGGGTACACGTTCTCGCCGCCGCGGATCACCATGTCCTTGATGCGCCCGACGATGGCGCAGTAGCCGTCTGCCCGCATCACCGCGAGATCGCCGGTATGCATCCAGCCCTCGGAATCGATGGCTTCCCGGGTCTTTTCGTCGTTGTCCCAGTACCCGAGCATCACCGAATAGCCCCGGGTACAGAACTCCCCCGGCTCGCCGCGCTCCACCGTCTCGCCGGTTTCCGGGTTGACGACCTTGACCTCCAGGTGCGGATGCGCCCGCCCGATGGTCGCGGTGCGCCGGTCCAGGTCGTCATCGATCAGCGTCTGGCAGGACACCGGCGACGTCTCCGTCATGCCGTACGCGATGGCCACCTCGGCCATGTGCATGTCGGATACGCAGTGCTTCATCACCTCGACGGGGCACACCGAGCCGGCCATGATGCCGGTACGCAGGCTCGACAGGTCCCGTCCGGCGAACGACGGGTGGTGCTGCATCGCGATGAACATCGTCGGCACCCCGTAGACGCCGGCGCACTGCTCGGCTTCGATCGCGTCGAGCGTCGCTGCCGGGTCGAAGCCGGGCGCCGGAATCACCACGCCCGCACCATGAGCCATGCAGCCGAGCACGCCCATCACCATGCCGAAGCAGTGGTAGAACGGCACCGGAACACACAACCGCTCGCCCGACCGGAGGTTGATGCCCTCCGTAGTGAAGTAGCCGTTGTTCAGGATGTTGCGGTGCGACAACGTCGCGCCTTTCGGGAATCCGGTTGTGCCCGAGGTGTATTGGATGTTGATCGGGTCGGTGTTGGCCAGCGTCGCCTGCCGGTCCGCCAGGGCATCGGCACCGACCGCCGCACTGTCCGCTCGCAACCGGTCCCAGTCCGGGCGGTCCAGGAAGACGACGTCGCTCAGGCTCGGGACCTGTGGCCGCACCTCATCGAGCATCGCCGCATAGTCGGACGTCTTGAACGACGTCGCCGAGACCAGCACGCGCATCCCGGATTGGTTGAGCGCGTAGGCGAGTTCGTGCACGCGGTACGCCGGATTCACATTGACCAGGATCGCGCCGATCTTGGCCGTCGCGAGCTGCGTGACGATCCACTGCGCACAGTTCGGTGACCAGATGCCGACCCGGTCGCCCGTCGCGATGCCGCGGGCCATCAGCCCGCGCGCGATCAGGTCGACCTCGGCGTTCAACTCGGCGTACGTGTAACGCAGGTCCTGCCCGCGGTCGATCAACGCGAGCGTGTCGGGATGGGCCGCGACGGTGCGCTCGAAGTTGGCGCCGATGGTCTCTTCCAGGATCGGGGTGTCGGTGGGCCCCGCGTCGTAGCTCAGCATCAGTTCACCAGATCCTCATACCGGTATTCCGATGCGATCGGGGTGCCGGCCGCATGCGCTTGATCTTCGCGCTTGCGCAGGTCAACGCGCCGGATCTTGCCGGAAATCGTCTTGGGGAGGTCACCGAACTCCACCCGGCGGACCTTGAGATACGGCGCCAGGTGATCACGGGCGAATTCCATGATCGACCGTGCGGTGTCCGCGTCGGCACTCCAGCCGGCAGCCAGGCAGACGTACGCCTTCGGCACGGCGAGCCGGGTGTCGTCGGGCTGCGGCACCACCGCGGCTTCCACCACCGCGGGATGCTCGATGAGCACGCTCTCCAGCTCGAACGGCGACACCTTGTAGTCCGACGACTTGAACACGTCATCGGTGCGGCCGATGTACGTGATGTAGCCGTCGCTGTCGCGGGATGCCACGTCACCGGTGTGGTAGTAGCCGCCTGCCATGACGGCCGCATTGCGTTGCGGGTCACCGAGATAACCGGTCATCAGGTTGAGCGGCTCGGCGTTCAGGTCCAGGCAGATCTCGCCCTCGTCGGCCGACTCACCGGTCACCGGGTCGACCAGCACCACGGGCACGCCCGGCATGGGCCGGCCCATCGATCCGGCCTTGACGGGCTGTCCCGGGGCGTTGCCGACGAGCAGGGTGGTCTCGGTCTGGCCGAAGCCGTCACGGATCGTCAGCCCCCAGGCGTCCTGCACTTTGGCGATGACATCGGGGTTCAGCGGTTCGCCGGCGCCCAGAATCTCGCGCAGCCCTTCGGGTTTGGCTCCGAGGTCGGCCTGGATCAGCATCCGCCACACGGTCGGTGGCGCGCAGAAGGTGTTGACGCCGGCGCGACGCAATTGGCCCAGCAGCGCGGCGGCGTCGAAGCGGCTGTAGTTGTAGACGAAGATGGTTGCCTCGGCGATCCACGGCGCGAACACACAACTCCAGGCGTGCTTGGCCCAACCCGGCGAGCTGATCGCCAGATGGACGTCACCGGGCGTCACCCCGATCCAGGCCATCGTGGACAGGTGGCCGACGGGGTACGAAATCTGCGAGTGCTCAACAAGTTTGGGCTTGCTGGTGGTGCCCGAGGTGAAGTAGACCAGCAGCGGATCGTCGACATCGGTCACGGCGGTGAACGGCCCCGCCGAAACCGCCTCGTACGCGTCCGCGTAGCGGTGCCAGCCCGGTACCGAATCCCCGACGACGATCCCGACGTACCGTCCGTCCACGGACGCGAACTTGTCCGCATCGGCGGCATTGGTCACCACGAAGCCCGCCCCGCCACGGGTGATGCGGTCGGCCAGATCGGCCGAACCCAGCGCCCCGGTCGTCGGCATCACCACCGCGCCGAGCTTGGCGACCGCCAGCATCGACTCCCACAGTTCCACCTGGTTGCCCAGCATGACGATGACGCGGTCACCCTTGCGCACGCCCAGCACCTGCAGCCAGGTCGCCACCTGGTCGGACCGGTCGGCCATCTCCGCGAAGGTGTACCGCTGCTCGGCGCCGCCTTCTTCGGTGATCCTCAACGCCGCCTGCCCGGCCCGTTCGGGGCTGCGCGCGATGACGTCGAACCAGTCGGTGGCCCAGTTGAAGGCCCCGGTCAGCCGCGGCCACCTGAACGAATCGACGGCCTGCGCGTAGTCGCCGATCGATGCCACGAGCCGGTCCCGCGCCGCTCGGTACTGCTCGGTGTTGGTGGTGATCCCAGCGTCTGTCGCCATGAACGTAGGATCTACGTCACACCCATCCGCCCGCTACCCCCGAAAGAGGGTACTGACCGTGACCACCGGCCCGTCCCTGCTGCGCCCGCGCGACACCGACGCGGTGCGCGCCGAGCTGCGGCGTCTGGGTTCCGAGGGTGCGGTACCGGTGATGTTCGGCGGCGAGGTGCACGACGACGCGCTGCTGATCACTGAGTTCTTCGGCACCCGCGGCGGTGGCCTGCGGGGGCTGACGGTGCGCTCGACGTGCGGGCTCGGCGGCGCCAGCATGGTCTCGGGCCAGCCGCTCGCGGTGGCCGACTACCGGCACGCACCGTCCATCACGCACGACTACGACATGCCTGTGCTCTCCGAGGGCATCCGGTCCGTGCTGGCGGTGCCCGTCGTGGTCGACGGCCGGGCCCGGGCCGTGCTCTACGGCGCCTACCGGTCCAGCGCACCCTTCGGCGGCCGGGCCGTGGACCTGATGCTGGCCTCGGCGCAACGCCTGTCGGACGAGCTGACGATCCGCGACGAAGTGGACCGCCGGCTGCGGCTGCAACAGGCCCACGCCGCCGACACCGCGGTGAACACCGAACACATCCGCCAGGTGCACGCCGAACTGCGCCGGTTGGCGGCCGGAGGCGCGCCCGTCGCGCCCGGCAATCTGGGCGGCCTGGCCGACCGGCTGGCCGAGGCCCTCGCCGGAGGACCGGCGCCCGTCGGACCGCTTAGCCCGCGCGAAGTCGACGTCCTCGCGCAGATCGCGCTGGGTTGCACCAATACCGAGGCCGCCCAGCGGCTTTCGCTGAAACCCGAAACGGTCAAGAGCTATCTGCGCAGTGCCGCAACGAAACTCGGCACCCACAGCCGGCACGAGGCCGTGTCGAAGGCACGGCAGCTGCGGCTGATCCCCTGACCGGTCAGGCCAACGAGTCGACCCAGGCGCGGTGCAGCGCCGCATACCGCCCGTTCTGCGCGACCAGATCGTCGGGCGCGCCGTCTTCGACGATGCGCCCGCCGTCGAGGACCAGGACCCGGTCCGCGGACTGCACCGTGGAGAGCCGGTGCGCGATCACGAGCGCGGTCCGCCCGGCCAGCACGGTCGCCAGCGCGCGCTGCACCAGCCGCTCGGTCGGGATGTCCAGCGACGACGTCGCCTCGTCCAGGATCAGCACCTTGGGATCGGCCAGGAAGGCGCGGGCGAACGCGACCAACTGGCGTTGCCCCGCCGACAACCGTCCACCCCGGTTCGCGACGTCGGTGTCGTAGCCGTCCGGCAGATTGTCGATGAACCGGTCCGCGCCAACGGCTTCCGCGGCCGCGCGGATCTCGGCGTCGGTGGCGTCGGGCCGCCCGAACCGGATGTTGTCGGCGACGGTGCCGGCGAACATGAAGTTCTCCTGCGTCACCATCACGACGTGCTGGCGCAACTCGGTTTGGGCGATGGACCGCAGGTCGATGCCATCGAGGGTGACCGTGCCGGTCACTGGGTCATAGAAGCGCGCGATGAGCTTGGCGATGGTCGTCTTGCCCGCGCCGGTGGCCCCGACGAGGGCGACGGTCTGCCCGGCGGGCACCGTCAGATTCAGTTCGGGCAGCACCGGACGGTCCGGAGTGTAGCCGAAGCTGACGCCGCGAAAAGCGATGTCGCCCTTGACCGTCGTCAGCGCGACGGGGTCGGCGGGGTCCATGATCGCCGGCTGCTGCCCGAGCACCCCGGCCAGCTTCTCCAGCGCCGACGCCGCGGACTGGAAGCTGTTGAAGAACTGCGAAATCTCCTGCATCGGTTCGAAGAACATGCGCAGGTACAGCAGGAAGGCCGTCAGCGTGCCGATCGTCATCTGCCCGTGCATCACCAGGTTTCCGCCGTACAGCAGCACCAGGGCGGTGGTGACGTTGCCGACGAGTTTGACGCCGGGCATGAACACGGCGAGCAGCGTCATGGTGCGTTCGTTGATGACGCGGTAGTCGTCGACGACGTCGTCGAAGATCTCCTGGTTGCGTGGCTCGCGCCGGTAGGCCTGCACGGCCTTGATGCCCGTCGTGGTTTCGACGAACTGCACGATGACCAGGGCCGCGCGTTCCCGGACGGTGCGGTACGTCCTGGACGACTCGCGCCGGAACCAGGCGACCAGCAACACCAGGAGCGGGAACGCGCCCAGGCACATCAACCCGAGTCGCACGTCCAGCGTGACGAGCAGTACCGCGGTGCCGCCGAGGGTCAGGACTGCGGTGATGAGGCTGTCGAAACCCGTCGACAGCATGGTCTGGATGGCTTCGATGTCGTTGGTGGACCGGCTCACCACACGGCCCGAGGTGTAGCGGTCATGGAAGGCGACGTCGAGCCGCTGGAACTGTCGATACACCCGGCGGCGCAGTTGGATCAGCACCTTCTGCCCGATCCGGCCCGAGCGGTTCAGGAAGAACAACCGGAAGGTGGCCTGCAGCACCACGACGCCGCACAGGGCCGCGACGATCTGCAGCAGTTCGCGGGCCGGCCCGCCCTGCAGGATCGGTGGGATGCCGTGGTCGATGCCGCGCTGTACGAGCAGCGGAACGGACAGCCGCGCACCGTTTTCCACCACCACGACCAGACCCAGCAGCAGGACCGCGACGCGGTACGGCTTGAGCAGCGAGCCCAGCAACGCGCGCGCCTCGCGTCGCCGCGACACGTTCTCGTCGATGGGCAGGTCCTCGACCTTGTCCACCGTCTGGCCGCGCCAGCTCTCGGTACTCATCGCCTCCGGACCTCTTCGGACTCGTCGGCCTGCTCCAGATACAGCTGCTCGAGCCGTTCGCGCTCAGCGTCCTGCTCCCAATCACAGCTGCGCTCGCAGCCGTCGTCGAGCTCGTCGTCGGCCGACAACAGATAGCGGTATTCGGGTGCCTCCGCCAGCAACTCGGCGTGCGTGCCGATGCGGGTGATGGTGCCGTCCTGCAGCAGCGCCACCCGATCGGCCAGCAGCACGGTGGACGCCCGGTGCGCCACCACGATGCCCGTCACCGACGTCAGCACCCGCCGCAGCGCGGCGGTGACCTCCGCTTCGGTGTGCATGTCCAGGGCCGACAGGGTGTCGTCGAGCACGAGCAGCGACGGCGCGGCGAGGATGGCGCGAGCCAGCGAAAGGCGTTGCCGCTGACCACCGGACAGGCTCATTCCCTGCTCGCCGATGCGGGTGTCCAACCCGAACGGCAGGTCGTAGACGAACTGGGCGGCGGCGACGTCGATGGCCGCGTGAATCTCCTCGTCGGTGGCAGGATTGTCGGCGCCGCGGCCGAGGGTGAGATTCTCGGCGACGGACATCGAGAACAGTGTCGGGTCTTCGAAGGCGGTGGCCACCGCGGTCCGCAAGGCAGATAGCGACAGCTCGCGGATGTCCCGGCCGTCGAGCAGGATCGCGCCCTCGGTGACGTCGTACAGCCGTGAGAACAACGCGGCCAGAACCGATTTCCCGGAGCCGGTGGCGCCGACCAGAGCCAGCGTCTGGCCGGGTTCGACCGTCACCGACACGTGGCGTAGCGCCCAGTCGCCGGGTGCGGCGTCGGGGAACCGGAAGCCGACGTCACGCAATTCGAGGTGACCGCCGCGGGGCACGCCGGTGGCCGGGCCGTCGGTGATATCCACTGGCGCGTCGAAGATCTCGGCGACGCGATCGGCCGCCGTCATGGACTCCTGCATCATCGACAGCAGGAAGCCCAGCGACGCGATGGGCCACACCAGGGACAGCATCATGGTGATGAAGGCGACGAGCGTGCCCATGGTGACCAGCCCGTGGCCGGCCGCGTACGCGCCGAAGCCGAGCACCAGGATCAGTGTGAGGTTCGGGATGACCTCGAGCAGCGTCCAGAACCGGGCCGATACCGCCACCTTGCCGACCTCGGCGTCGTACAGGGCCCTGGCCCGCTCGTCGAACCGCTGGTAGACGTAGTCCTCCCGGCCGAACGACTTGATCACCCGCAGGCCCAGCGCCGACTCCTCGACATGCGTTGCGACATGGCCGGATTGGTCCTGCGCCAGCCGGGACAGCCGGCTGAACTGCCGCTCGAATCTGAAGATCGTCACCGACACCGGCACCACCGAGGCCAGGACCACCACACCCAGCGGCCAGTACATGGCCAGCAGGATGGCCGTGACGACGACGATCTGAATCGAGTTGAGTACCAAGAACAGCAGGCCGAACCCGAGGAATTGGCGAATCGTGCCAAGGTCGTTCATCACCCGGGACAGCAATTGCCCGGACTGCCACTGCCGGTGGAACGACATGGGCAGAATCTGCAGCCGCGCGTAGAGCTCTTTGCGGATGTCGGCCTCGACGCCCATGGTCGCCCGCGCCCCGAGCCAGCGCCGGATGAACCACAGCACCGCCTCGAGGAGGCCCAACGCGAGCGCCGCCGAACCGAGAACCCACAGGCCGTGCTGATCCTGGTGCCGCACCGGACCGTCGATCACGGCCTTGGTCATCAGCGGAATCGCGACCGTCACGCCCAGACCGGCGAACGCGGTGAGCAGCATGGCGCCCCAGCGACCGCGGTAGGGGCCGAGGTACGGCAGCAGGCGCAGCAGGTCCGTCGACGCACGCCGACGCCGCGGCACCGGCGCGATCGCCGGAGCCGAGTGCAGGGGCTGGGCTACATCAGACACAACAACTTCAATGCTCGCACGTGCCACCGACAATCACCCGACGCGGCAGCGCGACCAGGTCAGATGAAGCCCAGGTACCCGACGAGGCCGGCCGCGGCGACCACGATCAGCGGGTTGAGCTTGGTGCGCATGAAGATCACCGTGCAGACCGCCGTGACGGTGTAGGCCCGCCAGTCGTGGTCGGCGGCGCGACTCATGACCAGCGATGCCGCCAGGATCAATCCGACCGTCAGCGGGGCGAAACCCTTTTCGACGGCGCGACGGAGTTTGGAGCGTTCGGCCTTCTGCCAGATCAGGGTGATGACGTAGACGAAACCCGCGGCCGGCACCACCATCGCGACCATCGAGACGACACCGCCGATGATCGCGCCGGGAATGCCGCCCTCTTTCAGACCGGCGCCGTAGCCGACCATCGACACGATGAGGATGCTGGGGCCCGGCGCGGTCTGCGAGATGGAGAACAGGTCGGCGAACTGGTTGTCGGTGAGCCAGTGCCTGCCGTTGACGGCGTTGATGTGCATCTCGGGCAGCACCACGTTGCCACCGCCGATCGACAACAGCGACAGCATGCCGAACAGCCCGATGAGCTGGATGTACGTCGAAAGCGCGGTGGTACTCATGCTGAGGATGCCGCTGCGCGCTCCCGCGGCCACGCCCAGATCAGGCTCAGCGGGGCCAGGATCGCGAGCGTCCCCAGCAGCGGGAACCGCAGCACGCCGTTCAGCACGAAGGCGCCGGCGAACAACAGGACCGGCACGACGCCCGTCAGGCACTTCTGGCCCGTCTTGAGCACCATCGTCAGCGTCAGGGCCACCGCGGCCGCCGACGCACCGTGCAACACACCCTTGACCGCGGGCACTTCCTTGAACCGGAAGTAGGCGAACGCCAGCGCCAGCACGATGACCAGAGGCATGGCGCACAAGCCGAATACCGCGGCGGCGGCACCCGGGAAGCCACGCATCTTGGTGCCGGCGAACACCGCCATATTGACCTGGTTGGCGCCCGGCAGGATGCGGCACATCGTTGTGGCCGAGAGGAACTCGGCGTCCCCGAGCCAGCCCTTCTCCACCACCAGCACCTCACGCGACCAGGCCGACAGCCCGCCGCCGAACGACGCCAGCGCGATGTGATTGAACGTCAGGACCAACTCGAACAACGAAACCCGTTGGGCCGCCCTGTCGATCTGCTCACTCATGGACGAGCTCGGGGTCGTGCGGGAAGTCGTCTTCGTGATGCTGCGTCGAGTCCAGCGGATCCGGCGGCTCGTAGTGGTGCGAGGTCTCCCAGTCGGCGTCGAACACCTGGGACAGCTGCGCGACGGCGTCCGGGTCCTTGACCATCACGCCCAGTTCACGGCGCAGGTCGAAGGCGCTGCGATCGATGTTCATCGAACCGACCAGGGCCTCGTGATCGTCGACGATAACCAGCTTGGCGTGCACCCGCAGGTTCTTCTGCTTGCGCACCTTCGCGCCGAACCGGCGCAGGGTCCGCAGCGAGGCGAACGTGTCGAGGATGTCCCAGTCGCTGATGCCGTGCTTGCCACCGCACAGCACATGGACATTCACACCACGGCCCACCGCCGCCGCGATGTGGTCGAGGATGACGGCGTCGACGTACTTGGGGTGCTGGATGCGCAGCCGGTGTTCGGCGGTGTCGATGAATTTCGCCATGTGGTAACGGGAATTCGAGTTGCTCCACAACAGCCCGTGGTACTGCGACGGCTCCCAATCGGTGTGGGACCAGTCGGCGTCGAACACTTCGACGATCTGCGCGACGTGCTCCGCGTCGGTGGTGATGACGCCGTAGTCACGGGTGAGGGTGAAGTACTTCTCGCACAGGTTGAAGGTCGCCACGAGCGCCGCCGTCTCGTCGACCACGATCGACTTCTCGTGCGTCACGTAGAACGTGGGATTCGACCACTGGACGTTCACACCGGCATCCGAGAATTGTTCGAACGTCTCGTCATTGGCGCGGTCCCCGCCCGAGCGGGCCGGGTTCAGCATGACGCGCACCGCGACACCCGCCTGATGCCGCTCGATCACCGCCGCCACGAGCGACGGCTCCGTGAACGTGAATTGCTTGATGAGCAACGACTTCTGCGCCGACGCGAGGAAATCCCGCACCGGCTGCACGCCATCATCGGGTTGGACGATGACTCGCGGCGACACAGGCCCCATAAGCGCCGGATGCTAGCACCGAATAGGGGCTGCCAGACGTGCCTCCGTCAATAACAGTGGGCCATCGGGCAAGATGAGGCACATGGATAGCGGAAGCGCCTCCCCCCGCCTGCTCGTAGTCGACGACGACCCGGACGTGCTGGCCTCACTGGAGCGTGGCCTGCGGCTGTCCGGCTTCGAGGTGTCGACCGCCGTCGACGGCGCCGAGGCCCTGCGCAGTGCCACCGAATTCCGGCCGGACGCCATCATTCTGGACATCAACATGCCGGTGCTCGACGGCGTCAGCGTCGTCACCGCGCTGCGCGCCATGGACAACGACGTGCCGGTGTGTGTGCTCTCGGCCCGCAGCTCGGTCGACGACCGGGTGGCGGGGCTGGAAGCCGGCGCCGACGACTACCTGGTCAAGCCGTTCGTGCTGGCCGAGCTGGTGGCACGCGTCAAGGCGCTGTTGCGCCGCCGCGGTGCGACGGCGACGTTCTCGTCGGAGACCATCTCCGTCGGGCCGCTCGAAGTCGACATCCCAGGCCGGCGGGCCCGCGTCAACGGCGCCGACGTCGACCTCACCAAACGCGAGTTCGACCTGCTGGCCGTGCTGGCCGAGCACAAGACCGCCGTGCTGTCCCGCGCCCAGCTGCTCGAGCTGGTGTGGGGCTACGACTTCGCCGCCGACACCAACGTCGTCGACGTGTTCATCGGCTACCTGCGCCGCAAGCTGGAGGCCAACGGTGCGCCGCGACTGTTGCACACGGTCCGCGGTGTGGGGTTCGTACTCAGGCAGCAGTAAGCCCCCGTGAACATCCTGGCGCGCGTCTTCCGTCGCACCCCGTCGCTGCAGTCGCGCGTCGCGTTCGCCACCGGTATCGCCGCGGCCATTGTGGTCGGGATCGTCGGCACCATCGTGTGGATCGGCATCACCAACGACCGCAAGGAGCGTCTGGACCGCCGCCTCGATGAGGCCGCCGGCTTCGCGATTCCGTTCCTGCCGCGTGGGCTGGACGAGATTCCGCGGCCACCGCACGACGAGAACGTCGTCATCACCGCGCGCCGGAACGGCCAGGTCAGCTCGAACTCGAATGTCGTGCTGCCCGAGCTACCGGTCGGCTACGCCGACACCGACGTCAACGGCGTCCGCTACCGGGTGCGCACGGTGCAGATCCACATGCCGGACCCGATGCTGGTGGCGGTCGGCGCCACGTACGACGCGACGATCATCGACACCAATAATCTGCATCGCCGGGTGATCGCGTTGTGCGCGTTCGCCATTGGCGCAGCCGCCGTCGCGGGCTGGGCGCTGGCCGCGTTCGCGGTGCGTCCGCTCAAACGGCTGGCGCAGCAGACGCGCGATATCGACCCCGAAGGCCAGGACGGGCAGGCCCCACCCATCGACGTCCGCGGCGCCACCGAGGCCGTCGAAATTGCCGACGCGGTGAAAGGTCTGGTGGACCGCGTGTGGGAAGAGAAGGGCCGGACGAAGGCCGCACTGGCGTCGGCCCGGGACTTCGCGGCGGTGTCCGCGCATGAGCTGCGCACGCCGCTGACGGCGATGCGCACCAACGTCGAAATCCTGAGCACGCTCGACCTCCCTGACGAGCAGCGCAAGGAAGTGCTGAGCGACGTGGTGCGCACCCAGTCGCGCATCGAGACCACGCTGTGGGCACTGGAGCGCCTGGCACAGGGTGAGCTGTCCACCGTCGATGACCATGTGCCCGTGGACATCACCGAACTCCTGGATCGCGCCGCGCACGACGCCATGCGCGTGTACCCGGACCTGGAGGTGTCACTGGTCCCGGCGCCGACCATCATCATCGTGGGACTGCCTGCCGGGCTGCGGCTCTCGGTCGACAACGCGATCGCCAATGCCGTCAAGCACGGCGGAGCCTCGAAAGTTCAGCTGTCGGCGGTCAGTTCGCGCGCCGGGGTCGAGATCGCCGTCGACGACGACGGGTGCGGCGTCCCTGAAGCGGAGCGGCTGAAGGTTTTCGGCCGGTTCAACCGGGGCTCGACCGCGTCGCACTCAGGTTCCGGGCTGGGCCTGGCACTGGTGGCCCAGCAAGCCGAATTGCACGGCGGCACCGCGACATTGGAGACCAGCCCCCTCGGCGGGACGCGGCTGTTGCTGCGTCTGCCGGGGCATAATTGAGCCAGTCGCCGTCCGCACCTCGAATGTGCGGCCAGCTCGCCAGATTCGCAGGTTCGAGGCTCTCATTGCACACTCGCGGCGCATTGAAGGCGCGCCGCTCAGCTGATCGTGATCTCGACCCGGCGGTTCTTCGCTCGGCCTTCTTCGGTGCTGTTGTCGGCGATCGGGTTGGCCGAACCGGCGCCGCGGGCCGTCATCTTCGCCGCCAGCACACCGTTCGAAACCAGCGCGGCGGCAACGGCTTTCGCCCGGGTATCGCTCAACTTGAGGTTGACGGCGTCACTGCCCTGGTTGTCGGTGTAGCCGATCACCGTGACCGTGCCATTCGGGCAGCCCTTGATCTTGTCCGCGATCTGCACCAGCAGCCGGCGGGACTCCCCCGTCATCTGCGAGCCGCCGGTGACGAAACTGATCGGGGTCCGCAGCAGCTCCGTGACGTCGGCCTGCACCTTCGCGCACGGCCCGCCGGCGGGCGCCGGAGCAGGTGCGGGTGCGGGAGCGGGAGCGGGAGCGGGAGCCGATGAGGGTTCCTGCGCGGACGGCACCACGGGGCCGCCCGGCGCCGGAATCTGAATGTTGTTGGCCAGCTTCGCACCCGGGAACGACAGGGCGGCGGCGCTCTGCACCTCACCGGCCACGTCGAGGTTGGGCGCGGTGCCCATCAGCGTGACGGTGGCGCCGTCGATGGACAGCCCGAAATCCGCGATGGCATCGGCCGCCGAGAACACGTTGCCGATGGCCGCCATGTCCGGAGTCCCGGCGCCATCGACGACGGTCGTCTTGTCGTTGAGCGTGGCATTCAGCCACTGCGCCTTGATCGCAGCGGCCAGTTCGGACTTCGACCGGGTGCTGGCCAGGCTGCCCGTCAGCGTGACGGTGTTGCCGTCGCGGGTCAGCGCGAACGGCGCAGAGGTCAGCTCGGGTTGCGCCTGCGTCGGTACCGCCGAGGCGGCGATGGAACTCGGGGCCCGGTGCTCGTCCGAGGTGCCGAACACCACCCAGCCGACGGCGGCGACGACGGCCACCACGACAGCCACGACGGCGACCCGGCCGCGCATGCCGAGCCGACGGCCGCTGCCGGACGGCTCGATGACGTCAGCTGTGTCCGGCATTGCAAAACCCTCCCTGAAACACGTTCGAGCCTAGAGCCCGGCAGCTGTGGGGACGGCACGTTGCCGCCATGACACGCCACAACCGCCGGACTCCAAGCCCGACAGAAAGTCGATCAGGTCAGCGCACGCCGACGAGGTCGATGACGAAGATCAGCGTCTTGCCGGACAGGCGATGCCCACCACCGGCGGGGCCGTAGGCCTGTGCGGGCGGGATGGTCAGCTTGCGCCGGCCGCCCACGCGCATCCCGGGGATGCCGTCCTGCCAGCCCTGGATCAGGCCGCGCAGGGGGAATTCGATGGTCTCGCCACGGTTCCAGGAGCTGTCGAACTCCTCACCGGTGTCGTACTCGACGCCGACGTAGTGGACCGTGACGTTGCCGCCCGGCACCGCCTCGGCACCGTCGCCGACGATGACGTCCTCGATCACCAGCGAGTCAGGCGCCGGGCCGTCCGGAAATTCGATCTCAGGTTTGGTGTTAGCCACGGGGACCACCGTAGTCGGGGACTCTCCAAGGGTGGACAGGAACCGCACCCCTAGTGGCGGCGCAGCCGGCTCAGCAGGTCACGGAGTGTGGCGAGCTCGTCGGCGTCCAGGGTGGCAAACACGGGCGGGGCCGGATCGTCGAGCTGGCCGATGCCGCGCAGCACTGCGCCACCGGCATCGGTCAGTGACACCAGTTTGCAGCGCCGATTCTCCGGATCCGGTTGGCGCACAACCAATCCACGCTCTTCCAGATCGTTGATCGCCACAGTGGTGGCCGGCGCGTCCATGCCGGTCGCGGCGGCGATCTCTTTGGCCGTCATGGCCTTGGCATCGAGCCGGCGCAGAATCCGGGCACGGCTGAAGGGCAGTCCCGTCTGCTCGACCACCGCGCGTTTCCAGCTGTCGCGGTTCTCGACCACGACGGCGGCCATGGTCTGCCAGACCTCGTCGGCCAACGAATCAGCGGACACCGGCCGGCTCCGGCTCGCGCGATCCCTCGATCAGCGGGGCCAGCCGCTCCGCGGAGCGCAGTGCCCGTGGCGCGGTCGAGACGAATCCGAGCACCGTGACCGCCACGCCCACTCCGACGCACATCCACCACAGCGGCCGGGCCTGCGTGGCGAAGTCGACGCCGCTGCCGGCCAGGGCCGAGCCGGCGATCGAACCGCACAGTGCCACACCGATACTCACCCCCACCTGCCGGCTGGTGGAGGTCACCGCCGCCGCGGCACCGGCACGGTCCACCGGCATGCCGCTCACGGCGGCGTTGGTCACTGGCGCGTTCATCATCGCGAACCCTATGCCGTATACCGCGAAAATGACGACCACTCGCCACATGGGCGTCGTCGCGGTCAGCGTCGTCAGCATCAGCGCGGCCGAGGCCATGAGGACGCCGGCGGCCATCAGCGACGGCCGGGCGCCGTAGCGCCCGACGATGCGTCCGGACAACGGCGAAAAGACCAGAGCGCCAATGGCAATGGGCAGATAGATGATGCCGGTGTGCATTGCCGAGTAGTGCCGCTCGTTCTGCAGGTAGAACGACATCATGAACAGGAACGCGCCCCAGGCGGTCAGCGCCATCACGGCCGTGACGGTAGCGCCGGCGAACGGGATGCTGCGGAAGAAGCGCAGATCGATGAACGGGTCGTGGCGCCGGCGCTCATAGCGCAGGAAGGCGAGGAGGGCGATTGCCGCCAGTACCGCGATGGTGACGGTGCGGGGGTGGCCCCAGCCCATGCCCGGTCCCTCGATGAGGGTGAAGACCAGGCCGAAGAGGAACAGCACCGCCAGCCCTTGGCCGACCGGGTCGACGTCGCGCATGGTGCCCGACTTGCTCTCCGGGACGAAGATCGCCGTCAGCACGATGGCGGCCAGACAGATCGGCAGGTTGATCCAGAACACCGACCGCCACCCGACAACGTGGATCAGCAGGCCACCGACGGTCGGGCCCAGTGCCATCGAGATGCCGACGACCGCACCCCAGAAACCGAGCGCCCGCGCCCGCTCCACCCGGTCGGTGAAGACCTGCGAAATGATCGACAAGGCAACAGGATTGAGCATCGAGCCGCCGATCCCCTGGACCAGGCGGGCGCCGATGAGTGCGTCGGCGGTCGGTGCGAGGCTGCACAGCAGAGACCCGCAGGCGAAGATCGTCAGGCCGATCTGGAACACCCGCCGACGGCCGAACCGGTCACCGGCGGCGCCCGAGAGCATCAGCAGCGACGCCAGTACCAGCGTGTAGACGTCGACGACCCACTGCATCTGGGCAGCGCTCGCGCCGAGGTCGCGGCGGATCGACGGGATGGCGACGTTGACGATGGTGGAGTCCATCGACACGATCAGCAGACTCAGGCAGCAGGAGATCAGGATGATCGTCTTGCGCCTCGAGTCGAGCGCGTCGATAGTTGTATTCACACAACCATTGTGAAACTACAACTATCGTTGACGCAACGTCGGGTCGGAGTGACATTGGCGACATGAGCGGAACGCGCGCGCTCGGCGCCGGCGAGCGGCCCCGAATCGCACGCAAAAGGCGGCGTGTTGCCGTACAGACACGGCCGCTCGCGGGAGGTGGCAACCAGCGTGGCTCGCGGGACAACAAACACGGCCCCTCGCGCTAGGTGTGCGCGAGGGGCCGAGTTCGTGAACAAGCTCTAGTGAGCCGGGTAATCCCGCTCGGTGTAGCCGGTGTAGATCTGGCGTGGGCGGCCGATCTTGGTGCTCGGGTCGGCGCTCATCTCGCGCCAGTGCGCGATCCAGCCCGGCAGGCGGCCGAGGGCGAACAGCACGGTGAACATGCGGGTCGGGAAGCCCATGGCCCGGTAGATGACGCCGGTGTAGTAGTCGACGTTCGGGTACAGCTTGCGCTCGACGAAGAAGTCGTCGGTGAGGGCGATCTCCTCGAGCGACTTGGCGATGTCCAGCAGCTCGTCGTCGCCGCCGAGCTTGCCGAGGATCTTGTCGGCCTGCTCCTTGACGATGCGCGCCCGCGGGTCGTAGTTCTTGTAGACCCGGTGGCCGAAGCCCATGAGCTTGACGCCGTCTTCGCGGTTCTTGACCTTCTTGACGAAGTCGCGGACGTCGCTGTGCTCGGTGCGGATCTTCTCCAGCATCTCCAGCACGGCCTGGTTGGCGCCGCCGTGCAACGGGCCCCACAGCGCGTTGATGCCACCGGAGATCGAGGTGAACAGGTTGGCCTGCGACGAGCCGACCAGGCGCACCGTCGACGTCGAGCAGTTCTGCTCGTGGTCGGCGTGCAGGATGAACAGCATGTCCAGAGCGCGGACGAGTTCCGGGTCCACCTGGTACGGCTCGGCCGGCAGGCCGAAGGTCATGCGCAGGAAGTTCTCGACCAGGTTCAGCGAGTTGTCCGGGTACAGGAACGGCTGACCGACCGACTTCTTGTAGGCGTAGGCCGCGATGGTCGGCAGCTTGGCCAGCAGGCGGATGGTCGACAGCTCGACCTGCTCGGGATCCTTGGGATCGAGCGAGTCCTGGTAGTAGGCGCTCAGCGCGTTGGCCGCCGACGACAGCACCGGCATCGGGTGCGCGTTGCGCGGGAAGCCGTCGAAGAACCGCTTGAGGTCCTCGTGCAGCAGGGTGTGCCGCTGGATCTTGTTGGTGAACGCTTCCAGCTCGGCGGGCGTCGGCAGCTCCCCGTAGATCAGCAGGTAGCTGACCTCGATGAAGTTCGACTTCTCGGCGAGCTGCTCGATCGGGTACCCGCGGTAGCGCAGGATGCCGGCGTCACCGTCGATGTACGTGATGGCGCTCTTGGTGGCCGAGGTATTGACGAAACCACCGTCGTACGTGGTGTAGCCGGTCTTGGCCAGCAGCGAGCCGAGCTCGATGCCGTCCGAACCCTCGGTGGCGCGCACGATCTTGAGATCCACGTCACCCCCGGGATAGCGGAGGTTGGCTACGTCGTCAGAGCTGGAGGTGTCGGCCACTAGAACCCCTTTTGCGGTGTCGACCTTTTGCGGTGTCGGCAGGTGAAACGTCCGGGACTAGACGGTAGTCGTTAAGAGAACTATGTGCTTGATCGGGTCGTAATATCCCCGTTGTCAAACGTCAGCTACGAGCCACCCGGTAGCGCACGAACGCCGGTACCACCAGCACCGAGACGACGACACCGACCACCACCAAGACGCCGCCGCCGGCGGCGGCCACTGTCGTCCCCACGACCGCGGCCGCCGCGCCGTGCACCGCGTCAGCAATCCGCGGCCCACCCGCGACCACGACAGTGAAGACGCCCTGCAAACGGCCACGCAGCTCGTCGGACGCGGCTTCCTGCAGGATCGTGCTGCGGAACACCGCCGAGACCATGTCCGCGGCGCCGCCGACGGCCAACAGCACCAGCGCGATCCAGAGGAACCCGTCGGGGCCGCCGGTGGCGCGGCCGACCGCCAGTCCGAAACCGGCCATGGCCGCACCCCACACCACGATCGAGACCACGACCGCCAATCCCTGCCTGCGGACCCGGGGCAGCCATCCCGAGAACACCCCGCCGGCCACCGCGCCGACCGCCATGGCCGCCGACAGCAGCGCCATCGCCGTCCCGCCCGCGACCGGCCCGCCGAAGTTCTCGTGGGCCATCTGGGGGAACAGCGCCCGCGGCATGCCGAGGATCATCGCGATGAGGTCGACCACAAAAGACATGAGGACGACGCGGTTGCCCGACAGGTAGCGAAAACCGTCGAGCACGGCGGCGAAGCCCCAGCGTGAGGTGTCGTCGTCGGGCGAGTGCTCGGGTGGCATCGGGGTCAGCCGGAACGTCGCCCAGATCGGTGCGATCGTGGTGAGGGCGTCGATGAAATACAGCGTCGACAGGTCGACCCACCGCAGCAGCACACCGGCGAGCAATGGGCCGATGATCGCGCCCGCCTGGAACACCGTCATGTTGAGCGAGTTGGCAGCGGGCAGCTGCTCGGCCGGCAGCATCCGGGGGATCGCAGCCGAGCGCGTCGGTGAGTTGATCGCGTAGAACGCCTGCTGCACCGACAGCAGGCACAACACCAGCCAGACGTTGTTGAGCCCGGCGGCGGCCTGCACCCACAACAGCACCGAGGCGACCGCCAATCCGCAGGACGCGATGATCAGCAGCCGCCGGCGATCCATCGCGTCGGCCCAGGCGCCGCCCCACAGGCCGAACACGATGAGCGGCACCACGCTGAACACACCCGCCAGCCCGACGTAGGCCGAGTTCTGCGTCAGCGCGTACAGCTGCACCGGCACCGCGAAGATCGTCAGGTTGGCCCCGATCACCGTGACGACGCTGGAGCCCCACAGGCGGCGGTAGTCGGGGTTGCGCAGCGGTGTGGTGTCGGCGATCAGGCCTCTCAGGGCTGCAACCGTTCAATTAGGTCGCCGGTGACGCGAATCCTGTTGTGTACCCGGTTCTCTCGGCCCTGCCAGAACTCGATCACTTCCGGGGCGATGAGGTAGCCGCCCCAGTTCGGCGGCACCGGCACCTCCGGCACGTCGGCGAATCGCTCGGTCACGTCACGCAACTGTTCCAGCAGCGCCGCCCGCGAGGCAATCGATTTTGACTGGTGGGACGCCCACGCCCCCAGCTGCGAACCCCGCGGCCGCTTGGACCAGTACTCGGCGGTGTGCTCCGCATCGACCCTCGTCACCGCACCGCGGATATGGATCTGACGGCCCAGCAGGTACCAGGGGAACGTCGCCGACGCGTAGGGCACCGCCGCCAGCTGGTCGCCCTTGTCGGAGTCGTAGTTGGTGTAGAAGGAGATGCCGGTCTCTTCGATCGATTTGCACAGCACCGAACGGGTGACGGGATGGCCGTGAGCATCGACGGTGCCCAGCACCATCGCGTTGGGTTCGGAGACCCCGGCCTGGACGGCGTCGGCCATCCAGTCGCGGAACAGCGCCAGCCAGCCCCGGTTCAGCCAGTCGACGTCGAGGTCGACGCTGCCGTCCTTCTCCGTCGAGCCGTATTCGACCCGCATCCGGGCCAGATGATCACTGTGATCAGACACCATGATCGGCGACGGTACGCCCATGCGGTACCGCTCAGGCCGCGGCGGTGCTCCCGGCGCTCACCGGACGCGACGGTCTACCTGCCGGTTTCTCCGTCGTCTGACCGCTTGTTACCGGCCGGTAGGCCCCGGCTCATCGGCTAGTGGAACAATTTCGGCATGACAGAGGCAACGTCAGTGTCGACGCCGCAGGTCCCCGAGAACTTCGTCGCAGGCCTCGAAGGCGTCGTGGCCTTCACGACCGAGATCGCCGAACCGGACAAGGACGGCGGCGCCCTGCGCTACCGCGGCGTCGACATCGAGGATCTGGTGAGCCACCGCGTCACGTTCGGCGACGTCTGGGCGCTGTTGGTGGACGGCGAGTTCGGCCGGGGCCTGCCGGCCGCCGAGCCCTTCCCATTGCACGTGCACTCGGGCGACGTCCGCGTCGACGTCCAGGCCGCCCTGCCCACGCTGGCCCCGCTCTGGGGCTTCCAGCCCCTGCTCGACATCGACGACGACACCGCCCGCGACCAGCTGGCGAAGACGTCGGTGACGGCGCTGTCGTTCGTCGCACAGTCGGCCCGCGGCATCTACCGGCCCGCGGTGCCGCAGCGCATCGTCGACGAATGCCCCACTGTGACAGCACGTTTCATGACCCGCTGGCAGGGCGAGCCGGACCCGCGGCATATCGAGGCCATCGACGCCTACTGGGTCAGCGCCGCCGAGCACGGCATGAACGCGTCCACCTTCACCGCGCGCGTCATCGCGTCCACCGGGGCCGACGTGCCCGCGTCACTGTCCGGTGCCATCGGCGCCATGAGCGGCCCGCTGCACGGCGGCGCCCCGGCGCGGGTGCTGCCGATGATCGAGGAGACCGAGCGCACCGGCGACGCCCGGGGCGTGGTCAAGGGCATCCTGGACCGCAAGGAAAAGCTCATGGGCTTCGGCCACCGCGTGTACCGCGCCGAGGACCCCCGCGCCCGCGTGCTGCGCGCCACCGCCAAGCGCCTGGACGCCCCGCGCTTCGAGGCCGCCGCCGCACTGGAGCAGGCCGCCCTCGCCGAACTGCGCGAGCGTCGTCCCGACCGGGCCATCGAGACCAACGTCGAGTTCTGGGCCGCGGTGATCCTCGACTTCGCCCAGGTGCCCAGCGCGATGATGCCCGCCATGTTCACCTGCGGCCGCACCGCGGGCTGGTGCGCCCACATCCTGGAGCAGAAGCGCCTCGGCAAGCTGGTCCGTCCGGCGGCCATCTACGTCGGCCCGCAGCCGCGCCGCGCGGACTCGGTGGCCGGCTGGGACAGCATCGCGCACAGCTGACATTTCGGGCTCGTTTTCTTGTCACCGATGAGAAGTAGCGTTGGGGATGGTCAGAACGAATGACCCCAATCCACGCAGTACCGCTCTGAGGAGAACACGATGACCGAGTCCCAGACCTTCCTCGCCCCGCACCTCGTCGTCGGCGACGGCGCCGCTGCGATCGACTTCTACGTCAAGGCTTTTGGCGCCACCGAGCTCGGCCGGGTGCCCGGGCCCGACGGCAAGCTCATGCACGCCGCGCTGACCATCAACGGGTCGAACGTCTACCTCAACGACGACTTCCCGGAGATGTGTGGCGGCAAGTCGCAGACCCCGACGGCCTTCGGCGGCACGCCGGTGACCATCCACCTGCAGGTGCCCGACGTCGACGCGGCGTACCAGCGCGCCATCGACGCCGGCGCACGCGAACTGATGGTCCCGCAGGACATGTTCTGGGGTGACCGCTACAGCCAGGTGGAGGACCCGTTCGGCCACCACTGGTCGCTGGCGCAGACCGTGCGCGTCGTCAGCCCGGAGGAGATCGCCGAGGCGATGGCAGCCCAGCAGGGTTAGTGATTTAGCGGTCTACTGAGCCCGGGATCGTGTCATCGACCAGAATGTCGACGACACGACCCGGGGGAACCGCATGCTGCAATCGCTGACGACGCCGCTGTTCACGCTGGCCAACGACGCCGTCACCTGGGCCGAACTGCTCGGGTTCATCACCGGCGGGCTGTGCGTGTTTCTCACCGTCCGCAGGCACGTGGCCAACTTCCCCGTCGGGATCGCCAACTCCGCCTTCTTCTTGGTGCTGTTCATGTCCAGTCGGCTGTGGGCGGACGCCGGGCTGCAGGTCCTGTTCATCACCCTTGGCTTCGTCGGATGGTGGCAGTGGTTGTACGGAAATGCCGGGCGCACACCGCTGACCGTCACCCGGGCTGGGTCGCGGGAGATCGCCGGTTGTCTGGTGTTCGTGGTCTTCGGCACCGGCGCATTGTTCGCGTTGTTGCGCGCCACGCATGACTCGGCACCGTTCCTGGATGCGCTCACCACCTGTCTGTCACTCGCGGCGCAATGGCTGCTCAATGCCAAACGTCTTGAGAATTGGTACTTCTGGATCGTGGCGGACTGCATCTACATACCGATGTACATCAGCAAAGGACTGAATCTCACCGCCGTCGTCTACGTCTTGTTCCTGGGCTTGTGCGTGGCCGGCTGGCGTTCGTGGCGACGCAGTCTCGCACCCGAGACGCCTGCACTGGCGGCCGTGTGAACAAGCACGGATTGTTCATCGGCAAGTTCTATCCACCGCACCGGGGTCATCATTCGGTCATCCGAAACGCAGCCGCACAGTGCGAGCAAGTCACCGTTCTGGTGATGGCCGCCGCGGTGGAGACGCTGTCACTGGACGATCGTGTCGGCTGGCTGCAGGCCGAGCATGCGGCCGACGAGAACGTCCTGGTCGCCGGAATCCGTTGCGACGCACCGATGGACCTGACCAACCACAACGTATGGGCCGCCCAGGTCGCGGCGATGCGTGCCGGCATTCGCGCTGCGGGCGCACCACCCGACGTCGACGTGGTGTTCTCCAACGACGACTACGGCTCCGAACTGGCCCGGTGGTTCGATGCGAGACACATCCGGACCGCACGAGACGGATTCAACTCCACTGCGATTCGACAAGACCTGGGCACTCACTGGGATTGGCTCGCGCCCGCTACACGAGCCGGTCTGACCACACGAGTCATCGTGCTGGGTGCCGAATCGACCGGCACCACAACGGTTTCCACCCTGCTTGCCCAGCACTACGCGCAGCGCTGGCCGGCAACCGAGTGGGTGCCTGAATACGGTCGCGACTACACCTCACTGAAATGGGCGCAGCATCCTGAGCTATCTCTCGACGAATTGACCTGGACCGCCGAGGATTTCGATGCGGTCGCAGTCGAGCAGACCAGGCTGGAAGAAGCCGCGGCGGCATCTGGCTCGCCGATTCTGATCTGCGACACCGATGCGTTCGCCACCGCCATTTGGGAACGTCGGTACCTCGGCGAAGCAGCTCGCACCGCACAGCCCTGGACCAGCGTGCCGCCCCGCGGCATCTACCTACTCACCGACCACGTCGGGGTGCCCTGGCACGACGATGGCATGCGCGAAGGCGACCTCGTCATGCGCGAGAAAATGACCGGGTGGTTTGCGGACGCACTCACCGCCGCCGGCCACTCCTGGGTGCTGCTCACCGGCCCACTCGATGCGCGGGTCGACATCGCAGTCCGAACCGTCAACGCGCTGCTCAAACACCGGATGACGTTCGGAGAACCCCTGCGCGGCCCGGGATTTGTGCACGATTTTCCGCGGTGAGCGCGGAAAATCGTGCACGAACCGCTGTCAGGCGAAGGCGCCGAGGAGCCGCTGACGCAGCGTCGGCTTGGGGGCGTTGGCGGCAGCGGCCAGCATGTCGGACACGTCGATGAACTTGTCCCGCGGCCGGTCGTCGCCGCCCCGGGCGATCTCGGCCGCGTCGATGGCTCGCCACCCCGCCATGTCGACCACGTCGGGCCGCCGGTCGCGGATGAGCTGTTGCAGCGCACCAGCTTTCGCGGTCGGTTCACTGAGACGGCTGGCGTTGTAGTCGGCGACCAGCCGGTCGACGGTGTGTGCCGCACACGACTTGTTGGTGCCGATGAATCCCGTCGGCCCGCGCTTGATCCAGCCCGCGACATAGCTGCCGCGGACCGGGTTGCCGGTGGCGGGATCGATGACGCGGCCCTCGTCGTTGGGGACCACGCCGGCCGCATCGTCGAACGGCAGACTGCGAATTGCCTTGCCGTGGTAGCCGATTGACGTCAGCACCAGGCCCGCGTCGAGCTGACGGACCTCGTCGGTGCCGGTCACGGTGAACTCGATACCGGTGACCTTGTCCGAGCCGAGCACGCGCGCCGGGGTCAGCTCGTAGGCCAACCGGATCCGCGGCCGGGTGGTCGGCGCGGAGCTGTCGGCCAGCTTGGTGAGGATCTCCAGCTTGTGGCGGGTCAGTGCGTCCGTCTCCGCTTCGAGATCCCGGCGAACCAGTTCGTGGTCGGCGACGTCGAGCACCACGTCGCACGTCGACGTGAGGCCGATCAGCTCCGGCAGCGTGAACGCCGAGTGGATCGGGCCACGACGGGCCACGACGACCACCTCGCGCACCTTCGAGGCGCGCAATGCGGCCAGCGCGTGATCCGAAATGTCGGTGCGCGCCAACGCATCCGGATCGGTGGTCAGGATGCGGGCCACGTCGAACGCGACGTTGCCGTTTCCGATGATCACCGCCCGCTCGTGGCTCAGGTCGACCGGCAGGTGCGAGAACTCGGGGTGCCCGTTGTACCAGGCCACCACCTCGGTGGCGGTTCCGGTTCCGGGCAACTCCATACCCTCGATGTCGAGGCGCTTGTCGTTGGGCGCACCGACCGCGTACAGCACGGCATGGTGGTGCTCCAGCAGCTCGGCGTGCGTGACGTCCCGACCCACCTCGACATTGAGGTAGAAGTCGAGCCCGCGGCGCTTCGTGATCTGGTCGAACAACCGCGTCACACCCTTGGTGCTCTGGTGGTCGGGGGCGACCCCGGCACGCACCAGGCCGTAGGGCGTCGGCAGCTTCTCGAAGATGTTGACCCGGACCCCGCGCTGGGTCAGCAACTCGTCAGCGGCATACATGGCGGCAGGCCCGGAGCCCACGATCGCGACCCGCAGCGGACCGTGCGGCCGCTGGTCGACCGCCGGGGCGTCGGGCACCGGCGCCAGCTTGGACGTCGGCGGCAACTTGCCCTCGTACTTCGGATAGAAGGACGCGTTGAGCTCGATGAACGGCAGCTGGGCTTCGGTCAGCTTGGTGTCCGGCTTGATCGCGCCGACCGGGCAGGCCGTGATGCAGGCACCACAGTCCACACAGGCGGCGGGATCGATGAACAGCATTTCGGCGGTAGCGAAACCCGGCTCGTCCGGGGACGGGTGAATACAGTTCACCGGGCATGCGAAAACGCATGAACCATCGCTACAGCACGACTGGGTGATGACGTGCGGCATGAGTTACCTAAATGCTCAGGCGGCGACCACGACGTGCTGACGCTGCGGCTCGCTGCGGTACCGGCTCGGCGGCCCGTCGATCTTGCAGATCTTCCACAAGATCTTGGCGATCGGGTTCATCAGGCCGGTGTCGTACGCCAGCATGCGGACGTCGGAGAACATGTTGCGCAGGAACATCTTCGACTGCGGCGAGCCGAAGAAGAGCTCCTTGCGGACCGACTTCGGGATGTCGAAGGTCTTCCAGAAGACGCGCGGCGGCACGACGATCGCCGAGCACAGGATGCGCATGGTCAGCGGCACGAACAGCGACAGCCAGAACTTCTTCCAGCGGGTCAGTTCGGGAACCCGCTTGTGCAGGTACTCGTGCGCGAACGAGATGTGCCGGGCCTCCTCGGCCACGTGGATGGCCATGACCCGCTCCATGATCGGGTGCAGTTCCTTGCCCTCGCGCAGCACCATCTTCTGCGTGTGGTCGATGGGTTCCTCACCGGCGAGCACGCCGAAGAAGAACGGGATGGGCGCCGGGCCGGCCACCAGCGGGATCAGCGGCTGAATCCACTTCAGCAACTTGGGCATGCCGGGCACGTCGATGCCCATGCGGTTGACCATCTCCTGGAACATCAGGGTGTGGTTGCCCTCTTCGATGGCCTCGTGAGTGCAGTAGCGGAACTCCGGCGACCCATTCGGCACCCAGAACGCGTATTCCATGAGGCCGCGGATCAGGATGTTCTCGAAGTGCAGGCCGACCTTGGGGACGTTGGCCTGGCGCCACATGCCGATCTCGATCTGGCGTTCCTGCGACTGCGCCTGGTACCACGGGTGGCCACCGATCGGGTCACTGTCCGGCAGAATCCAGCGCGGATCATTGGGCACCACAGCGAATTCCGGGGAGTCCCAGTCGATGTCCTGGTACGGGTTGAAGTTGCGCCGCACTGACCCCTCGGACAGCGTGGCAAGCTTCTCCACGTAGACAGTGTCATCCAGCACGTCCATGTTCCGGCGCCAACGACGGATCATCCGGGTACGAGCCATTTCGAGCCTCCCAAGGCTTTTTGTCAGCTTTACATTCGGCTGTCTTGTGTCGAACGGTACCGGAGGTACCACTTAAAAACTAGTGCCCGCCGTCACACATCTGCACACCTATTGTGACGGTGATCACACCGCCGTACAGAACCGCCGGGCGGGCAGCCGGATCCCCACGACACCGGCCGTCGACCTGCAACTACGCTGACACCCATGGCTGAGCTCACCATCCCCGCCGACATCAAGCCCGCCGACGGACGCTTCGGCTGCGGCCCGTCCAAGGTTCGCCCCGAGCAGCTGACCGCGCTGGCCGCCGCCGGCGACCTGTTCGGCACCTCGCATCGCCAGGCCCCGGTCAAGAATCTGGTCGGCCGCGTGCGCGACGGCGTCAAGCAACTGTTCTCCACTCCGGACGGCTACGAGGTCATCCTCGGCAACGGCGGCTCGACCGCGTTCTGGGACGCCGCCGCGTTCGGCCTGATCGACAAGCGCTCGCTGCACCTCACCTACGGCGAATTCAGTAGCAAGTTCGCGTCGTGCGTCGCCAAGAACCCGTTCGTCGGCGACCCCATCATCATCAAGGCCGACGCCGGCAGCGCCCCTGCCGTGCAGTCGGACCCCGACGTCGATGTCGTGGCGTGGGCCCACAACGAGACCTCGACGGGTGTCGCGGTGCCGATCCAGCGTCCCGCCGGTGACGCGCTGGTCGCGATCGACGCCACCTCGGCCGCCGGCGGTCTGCCCGTCAACATCGCCGACACCGACGCCTACTACTTCGCGCCGCAGAAGAACTTCGCCTCCGACGGTGGCCTCTGGCTCGCCGTGATGAGCCCCGCCGCGCTGGCCCGCGTCGAGCAGATCGCGGCCACCGACCGCTGGGTGCCCGACTTCCTGTCGCTGCCCATCGCGGTGGAGAACAGCCTCAAGAACCAGACCTACAACACCCCGGCGATCGCGACCCTGATCCTGCTCGCCGAGCAGCTGGACTGGCTCAATGGCAACGGCGGCCTGGACTGGGCCGTCAAGCGCACCGCCGACTCGTCGCAGCGGCTGTACTCGTGGGCCGAGTCGCGTCCGTTCACCACGCCGTTCGTCGCCGATCCGGCGCTGCGGTCCCAGGTGGTCGGCACCATCGACTTCAACGACGATGTGGATGCCGCTGCGGTCGCAAAGGTGTTGCGCGCCAACGGCATCGTCGACACCGAGCCGTACCGCAAGCTGGGCCGCAACCAGCTGCGTGTGGCCATGTTCCCGGCCGTCGACCCCGATGACATCAGCGCGCTGACGGCGTGTGTCGACTGGGTCGTCGAGAGGTTGTAGCGGGGCCGCAGCGCGGCTCTCCGCATAATCCGACGCAATCCGAGGCGCGCAGCTCACGAAGGGCTGCGCGCCTCGGTGTGTCAGAAGGGTTACGGGTCGATAACGCGCTAGGGTGAGCCGTTAAGCCGCGTCCTAGGAGGTCACCAATGAGGGAACTCAAGGTCGTCGGACTCGACGCCGACGGCAAGCGCATCATCTGCGAAGCCCCCAACGGTTCGGCCACCGCAGACAAGTTTGTCTTGCGCGTCGATGATCGTCTGAAGGCCGCCGTCCGTGGCGACCGGGCCGCCAGCAACCAGACGCAGATCGAAGTCGAGGTCGAGGTGCCCAACTCTTTGCGCCCCCGTGACATCCAGTCCCGCATCCGGGCCGGCGCCTCCGTCGAGCAGCTCGCCGCAGCCTCGGGCGTGAGCCCGGAGCGCATCATGCGCTTCGCCCACCCGGTGCTGCTGGAGCGGTCCCGCGCCGCCGAGCTCGCCAGCGCGTCGCACCCGATCCTGCCCGACGGCCCGTCGGTACTGACCCTGCTCGAGACCGTGACCGGCGCCCTGATCTCCCGTGGCCTCGACCCCGAGGCCACCAAGTGGGACGCCTGGCGCAACGAGGACAGCCGGTGGACCGTGCAGTTCGGCTGGAAGGCCGGACGTTCGGACAACGTCGCGCACTTCCGGTTCAGCCCCGGCGCCCACGGCGGCACCACCACGGCATTCGACGACGCCGCGACCGAACTGATCGACCCGAACTACACCCGTCCGGCGCTGCGGTCGGTCGCGCCGCTCGCGCAACTGCACTTCGAGGAATCGGTCGCCGAGATCCCGATGCCCGTGCACCAGCCGGAGCCTGAGCCCGTCCCGGAGCCCGTGCCCGCCCCGGTCGTCGTCATGACGCCGGCCCCGGCCGCTCCCCCGGTGCCCGCGGCGCCGGTTGCCCCGCCGGCACCCGAGCCCATCCCGGCGCCGGAGCCCGCAGCTGTCGCCGAAACCGCCGAGCCGGCTGCGCCCGCGGCGCGGCCGCGCAAGAAGAAGAAGGCCGAGATTCCGGCGTGGGAAGACGTCCTGCTGGGCGTGCGGGCCAACGGCCAGCGCTGACCCTGCGCTGAGGACCTTCGCTACTCGCACTTTCGCGCCACAGCCGCAGAGTCAACGGCGTCGCCAGCCAATGCTGCGTTGACCCTGAACTGAGGGTCTGCCCTACTCGCACTTTCGCGCCACAGTTACAGGATCAACGGTGGCTCACGTTGGCTCTGCGCCTAGGGCCTGCCTCACTCGCACTTCTGCGCCGTAGCCGCAGAGTCAACGGCAGTCGGGCCTAGCGGCCCAGCGCGATCGCGAGCGTCGCGATCCAGCCGAGCGCCACGCCGACACCGGCGCCCCAGACGAACCAGCGCCACACCGGGCGCACGCGCCAGGCCCACACCGTCGGGGCCAGACCGCCGACCGCGACCGCGTTCAACCCGACCGCCAGCAGCGGATGCACCCGCAGCAGCCCGAGGGACAGGACGATGATGGCGGCGGCCGTCACGGCGGCGACGAACCCGGACACCGTCAGTCCGGTGCCCCAGGGCGTCTGCGACGGTGTCGTCATCTGAGCCAATCTAGCCCGCCGATCGGGCGCGTTCGTAGAACGCCAGCGCGGCGGCGGTGGCGACGTTCAGCGAGTCGGTGCCCCGGGACATCGGGATGCGCGCCCGCACCTCGCAGGCCCGCATGGTGTGTTCGGTGAGCCCCGGGCCTTCCGCCCCGACGAGCACCCCGACCTTCTGGCCCGCCAGGGGCGCAAGCGCGTCGGCCAGCGGCACGGAGCCCTCTCCCGGCGTCATGGCGATCAGGTGAAAGCCGTTGTCCTGCATCAACTTCAGGTCACCGGGCCAGGACTCCGCGCGGGCGTAGGGCACCAGCAGCGCGTGCCCCATCGAGACCCGGACCGCGCGTCGGTACAACGGGTCGGCGCACCCGGCGCCGAACACCACCGCGTCGACGTCGAGGCCGGCGGCGTTGCGGAAGATCGAGCCGAGGTTCTCGTGGTCGTTGACGCCCTCGAGCACCGCGACGGTCCGCGCGCCCTGCAGCACCTCGGGCACCGACAGTTCGACGGGCCGGGGTGCCGCGGCCAGCACGCCGCGGTTGAGGTGGAAGCCGACGACCTCGGCCATCACCTCGGCACTGGCGCGGTAGTAGGGCACGCCGCAGCCGGCCAGGTCGTCGGACAACTCACGGAGCCGACGATCGGTGCCGAGGAACGCGCGCGGGCTGAACCGTGAGGCCAGCATGCGCTGCGCCACCAACACGCCCTCGGCGATCACCAGTCCTTTGCCCGACGGCAGGTCGGGCCGGCGGTCGACGCTGTTGAGGTCGCGAAAATCGTCGAGCCGTGGATCGGCGGGGTCGGTGACGTCCTCAACGATCACGTCGCTGACGCCGTCGCCAAGGCCGTCGAGGTCCGGCGCGGCGCTCACTGCGCTTCGTCGATGATCGCGAACATCAGGTCCGCGGCGGCCAGCAAGGTCGCGCGGTCCTCCTGCTTCAGCTTCTCGAGCCGGCCCTGCAGCCATTCCATACCGGCGCGGCGCTCGGCCTCGAACAACTCCTCGCCGGCCGGAGACACCGCGACCAGCACCTGGCGCCGGTCGTCCGGATGCGAACTGCGTTCCACCAGCCCCAGTTCGACCAGGGACGCGATGACGCGCGTCATCGACGGCGGCCGCACCCGCTCCCGGGTGGCCAGCGCACCGGGCGTCATGGGGCCGTCCTTCGCGAGCGTGGCCAGGGCCGACAGCTGCGTCAGGGACACCGGGGAATCGGGACGACGGAATCGCAACTGCCGCGCCAGCCGCACGACGGCCAGCGACAGGTCATTGGCCAAGCGGTCATCGGCGTCCGTCACGAGCAGATAGCGTACCGATCGATCGACTAGCGTTAGAGGAGATGGCCACGCCCGCGCACGAACATCCGGCGGAACCCGTTCCGCCCGCTCTCCCCGACCGACTCCTCGACCCGATTCCGGTGATCGTGGTGATCGCCGTCGGCTGGCTGGTGGCGGTGGCGCTGGCCTTCACCGTCGCTGCCCTGCACACCTGGCGGCCGGTGACCGTCGCGGGCCTCGGGGTCGGCGTACTGGGCACATCTATATTTCTGTGGCAACGCAGCGCGGCCCGTCGCGGCGCCCGAGGTGCCCAACGCGGCCTGCGCTGACCATTCACATCTCGACAAGGAGAGCCCGATGGCTGGAGAAGCACCTCTGCTGCAGGCAGACGTCACCATCAACGCGCCGGTGGCCAAGGTCTGGGCCCTGGTCTCCGATCTCGACAACATGCCAAAGTGGAGCCCGCAGTGTCGGGTGATGAAGGCGCTCGGCGCCGTCAAGGTCGGCGCCAAGACCGTCAACGTCAACCGTCGTGGCGTGCTCTTCTGGCCGACGACCTCGACCATCACCGCGCTCGACGCACAGAAGAAGCTGTCGTTCCGGGTCAACACCAACAACACCGAGTGGACCTATGACCTCGAGCCCGCAGGCACCGGCACCAAGCTGACGGTGAGCCGGCACGCGGAAGCCGTCAAGCCCATCTCCAGCACGCTGATCAACCGGTTCATGGGCGGCGTGCCCAACTTCGAAGTGGAACTGGTCGAGGGCATGAAGACCTCGCTCAGCCGGATCAAGGCCGCCGCCGAAGGCGCTTAGCCGAGGTCGAGCACGCCGTCGTCGAAGGGCTCGAAAGCCGGTGAGCCGATGGGCTCCGGCGGCGGCGTGTCCGAGTGGGCGCCACAGCCGTACTCCGCCGACACCACACGGCCGTCGGCGGACAACTCGTTGGCGCACACGCCGAACACCAGGCCGAGCGACCCGGACAGCGGCACGTAGAAACCGCAGCCACGGCAGGTCCGGCGGGTGGCCCGAGCCATGGCGGCGTTCGGCCCATAGTCGCCGTCCTGCCAGCGCTGCGCGGCATCCGTCCGGCCCCAGTCGCTGAGCACCTGCTTGCGGCCGAATCCGACCTCGGCAGCCACCTCGTCCCACTCGGGGTCACCGGAGGCCAGATAGCCCGGCACCAGCCGGGGATCGTTGGGCGGCGGCGCCAGCAGATCGCCCGGACTCAGATCGCCCGGCTGCACGCGCTCGTTCCACGGCACCCACTGCGGGGCCAGCAGCGCATCCGGTCCCGGCACGAGGACCACTTCACTGACGGTCGTGTGGTCGGCGCCCGGGTAGGTCGCCAGCACCACTGCCCACTGCCAGCCGTGGTAGCCGGGCATCGAAGCGAGGAATCGATGGGTCACCGATGCCGGGTCGTCGAAGCTGGCGCCCAGGTAGTCACCGACGACACCCTCGCCACTGAATTCGACGATCGCGGCGCGGGCCTGATCGACCGCGCCCATCAGGATCGGGGTCAGGTCGGGCAGCTCGGCCTCTTCTTCGACAACAGCCGCAACCTCGAGGGCCGCCTCGGTCTCGGGCGCGTCAGCGGTCTCGGGCGCGTCAGCGGTCTCGGCCGGCGCCTCGGCGACAGCGGCGTCGGTGGCAGCAGCATCGGTGGCCGGGGACTCGTCGGCGGCCTGCGGCTCATCGACGGTCTCGGGCACTTCGGCCGATTCCGGTGCCTCGGCGGGAGCTTCGACGGCGTCGACGGATTCCGCGGCGGCTTCAGGGGTCGGCACCTCGACCGGCGCCTCGGTCGGCGTCGACTCGTCCGGCGTCACGGCTGCCGATTCGGTGTCATTGGGCATGTCCATCGTGATCAATACTGCCTGACCACCCAGGACAAGGCCACACCGCCTGCCTGCGCGCCGCCGTCGGCAGCATGGGGAACAATCGTGCTCATGAGTGGACCGCGGGATGCCGGGAGGTCGGGGGATCCCCGTTACTACCCGCCGCGCCCACCGCGCCGCGATGACGAAGAGCATCCGGGCATGGCCAATTACCCGAGCGATCCTGGTCAGGCCCGCCGCCGGCCGCCGCCGCGGGGCTCCTCGTCGCACAGTGACAACCGCTGGCTGCCACCACTCGATGACGATCACCACGACGGCCATGGCTACGACCGGGGTTACGACGACGGCTACGACGACCGCCGCCGCGATGACGACGACCGGCGCCGCGGCCCCGCGGGCGGCGAGAAGATCACCGTCACCCGTGCCGCCGCGCAACGCAGCCGTGAGATGGGCACCAAGGTGTACGGGCTGGTGCACCGGGCCGCGACGGCCGACGGCGCCGACAAATCCGGTCTGACGGCGCTGACCTGGCCCGTCGTCGCGAACAACGCGCTCGATGCGGCGATGGGCATCGCGCTGGCCAACACGCTGTTCTTCGCGGCGGCCTCGGGCGAGTCCAAGAGCAAGGTGGCCCTGTACCTGCTCATCACCATCGCGCCGTTCGCGGTGATCGCCCCGCTCATCGGGCCGGCGCTGGACCGCGTGCAGCACGGCCGGCGCGTCGCACTGGCGGTGTCGTTCGCGCTGCGCGTGGTGCTCGCGCTGGTGCTGATCGGCAACTACGACGGCGCCACCGGCAGCTATCCGCCGTGGGTGTTGTACCCGTGCGCGCTGGGGATGATGGTGCTGTCCAAGTCGTTCAGCGTGCTGCGCAGCGCCGTGACGCCACGCGTGCTGCCGCCGACGATCGACCTGGTCCGGGTCAATTCCCGGCTCACCATGTTCGGGCTGCTGGGCGGCACCGGGCTGGGCGGCGGCCTGGCGGCGGCCTTCGAGTACACCTTCGGCCTGATGCATTTGCCGGGCGCGCTCTACGTCGTCGCCGTCGTGGCCGTCGCGGGCGCCGTCCTGACGATGCGCATCCCCAAGTGGGTCGAGGTCACCGAGGGTGAGGTGCCGGCGACGCTGTCGTATCACGCGCCGACCGAGCAGCTACGACATCCGCATCACGACAAATCCCCGCGACAGCCGTTGGGCCGCAACATCATCACGTCGCTGTGGGGCAACTGCACCATCAAGGTGCTCGTCGGGTTCCTGTTCCTCTACCCCGCGTTCGTCGCCAAGTCGCATGACGCGGGTGCGTGGGAACAGCTGAAGATCCTCGGCCTCATCGGCGCTGCCGCGGGCATCGGGAACTTCGCCGGCAACATCGCCAGTGCCCGGCTCAAATTGGGGCATCCCGCGCAGGTGGTCGTGCGCGCAACCGTCATCGTCACCGCTTCCGCCATCGCCGCCGCGGTGGCCGGCAATCTGATGGTGGCCGCGGCCGCCGCGCTGATCACCTCGGCCGCCACGGCGATCTCCAAGGCGTCGCTGGACGCGTCGCTGCAGCACGACCTGCCCGAGGCCTCCCGGGCGTCGGCGTTTGGCCGGTCCGAATCGGTGCTGCAGTTGGCCTGGGTGATCGGCGGCGCCGTCGGCGTGCTGATCTATACCGACCTCTGGGTCGGGTTCACCGCGGTCAGCGCCCTGCTGATCCCCGGGCTGGCCCAGACTCTGGTGAGCTACAACGGTGGCTCACTGATCCCGGGCTTCGGCGGCAACCGGCCCGTTCTAGCCGAGCAGGAGGGCCCCTTGCCTGACCGACAGACCGATCCCACAGTGCCCCACGGGGCCCGTCAAGGATGGACATGAAACGAGTTCTCGCGCTGTTGGCAGTGGTCGCGGTGCTGTCGGCGACGGCCACGGGTGTCCTGGTCTGGCGGCTGACGCGGCACCACGGCCCCGACTTCCCCGAGATCAGCGCCTTCACCGACGGCCAGCTGACCCGCATCGGGCCGTACCGCTACTGCGACGTCCATCTGAAGGCATGCGACGTCCCCGCGACGACGGGCGAACTGCACGTCACGGCGCGGCACCCCATCCAGCTGTCCGTGCCGCAGCCGGTCGCGCGGGCGCCGTGGGTGCTGCTGCTGGCCTACGAGGACGGCGGTTCCACGGTCAGTGAGTTCCGGCCGAATCAGCGGCTGGCCGTGACCATCCCGACCGTCGACCCGCATCACGGCAAGCTGCTCGGGCTTGCCGTCCAACTGCCCACTCTGGCAAGGGATTCCGACGGCAACGAGTTCCCGCTGCCGCACGCCGAATGGTCCGTGCGGACCGTCTGGCCGTAGTCGCTACCCGGCGCCGTGACCGGCCGGCACCCGCTCGCCCTCGCGGACCGGGCCGGGCGGTGTGCCGTCGCCGAAAGGTCTGCCGCCCAACGCTTCCCGGCCGTGCGGAGTCAGCCAGTTGGCCAAGTCGGGACCCTTCGGCACGATCTGCGTCGGATTGATGTCGGCGTGCACGATGTAGTAGTGCTGCTTGATCTGCACGAAGTCGACGGTGTCGCCGAACCCGGGGGTCTGGAACAGGTCCCGGGCGTAGGCCCACAGCACCGGCATCTCGGTGAGCTTGGACCGGTTGCACTTGAAGTGCCCGTGATAGACCGGGTCGAACCGGGCCAGCGTGGTGAACAGGCGCACGTCGGCCTCGGTGATGGTGTCCCCCACCAGATACCTTTGGCCGCTGAGCCTTTCGATCAGCCAGTCCAGCGCGGTGAACAGCCGGTCGTAGGCGGCGTCGTACGCCTCCTGTGACCCCGCGAACCCGCAGCGGTAGACGCCGTTGTTGACCTCGGTGTAGACGCGCTTGGCAACGGTGTCGATCTCGTCGCGCAGGTGCTCCGGGTACAGCTGCGGCGCACCGTCGCGGTGATACGCCGTCCATTCGGTGGACAGGTCCAGCGTCATTTGCGCAAAGTCGTTGGTCACGACGGCACCGGTGGGTATGTCGACAATCGCGGGCACCGTGATGCCCTTGGGGTAGTCCGGGTCGCGCTTGAAGTACGCGTCCTGCAGCCGCGGGATTTTCAGCACCGGGTCGACGCCACCGGGGTCCAGGTCGAATGTCCAGCTGCGCTGGTCGTGCGTCGGGCCGCAAAAGCCAATGGAGAGAACATCTTCCAGGCCCAGCAACCGGCGGACGATGATGGCGCGGTTGGCCCAGGGACACGCCCTGGCGACGATCAGCCGATACCGGCCGGCTTCCACCGGGTACCCGTCACGCCCGTCGGCCGTGATTCGGGTGCCGATGTAGTTGGTGTCGCGAGTGAACTCAGAACCTGGGTTGACGTAGGTCACGTCCCCAGTCTGCCCGCCCAAAGTTGGCTTGTGTGCGAGAAATCAGCCGACTCTCGAACACAAGCCAACGTTCGGCGCGTGGATCAGGCGTCGAGTTCGCGCGCGACGGCCTTGACCACCTCGGACACCTTGCGGGCGGTCTTGCGGTCGGGGTAGCGGCCCCGGCGCAGCTCGGACTGCACGACGTCCTCGAGGAGCGTGATCATGTCCGACACCATGCCGTGCAGCTCGTCGGGCGTGTGCTTATGCTCGGGAGCCGACGCCTCGCGACGAGTGCGCGACAGGCTCGGCGGCGGGTCGATGAGTTTGAGGCTCAGCGCCTGCGGACCGCGACGTCCGGCAGCCACGCCGAACTCGACGCGCTGGCCGGCCTTGAGACCTTCAACCCCGGCGGGCAGCGCCGAAGACCGGACGTAGACGTCCTCGCCCTCTTCTTGGGAGAGGAAGCCGAAGCCCTTCTCCGTGTCGTACCACTTAACCCGGCCGCTTGGCACTGGTCTCACCTGCTCGTTCTCAACATACGGTTACATAACGAAAGCGCCCCACCTCCGCAGGACGCGTTGCCGTTGATTCTACTCGGCCACCTCAGATCGCAGCATCCCCATTACTCGGTAGGCTGAAGGTTCTATGTAGAGGAGGTGACATGCGCCTGGTCCTGAACATCATCTGGCTGGTTTTCGGCGGCTTCTGGCTGGCGCTCGGCTACTTCCTCGCAGCCCTGATCTGCTTCGTTCTCATCGTCACCATCCCGTTCGGCGTCGCCGCGGCCCGCATCGGCGTGTACGCGCTGTGGCCGTTCGGCCAGACGGTCGTCGACAAGCCCGGCCCGCGCCCTGGGGCCTTGGTCGGCAACGTGATCTGGCTGGTGTTGTGCGGCTGGTGGCTGGTGCTCGGCCACATCGCCACCGCCATCGCCCAGGCCATCACCATCGTCGGTATCCCGCTGGCGCTGGCCAACCTCAAGCTGATCCCGGTGTCGCTGCTGCCGCTGGGCAAGCAGATCGTCCCGGTCGATGACACGCATACGGAACCAGCCTGGCCCACATCCTCCCGTCGCTTCGCTCGCCCCGAACGATGACACTCACGCCACTCGGCCTGCCCACCGTCACGCGACCCGTCGGTCCGGCCCCGGCATCCGGGCCGCTGATCGACACGTATGGCCGTGTCGCCGCCGATCTGCGCGTGTCGCTCACCGACCGCTGCAATCTGCGCTGTACCTATTGCATGCCGGCCGAGGGCCTGGACTGGCTGCCCGGCGCCGACCTGCTCACTCCGGAAGAGCTCACCCGGCTGATCCGGCTGGCCGTGACGCGCCTGGGGATCACGGGCGTTCGGTTCACCGGCGGTGAGCCGCTGCTGGTTCCACATCTGGAGGACGTCGTCGCGGCGACCGCCGCGTTGCAACCGCGGCCGGCCATCGCCGTGACGACCAACGGCATCGGATTGGCCAAACGCGCCGCAGCGCTCAAGAAGGCCGGCCTGCGTCGTGTCAACGTCTCCCTCGACACCCTGGACCCGGACCGCTTCGCGGCCGTCACGCGACGTCGGCGACTGCCCGAGGTCCTCGACGGCCTGGCCGCCGCGAAGGCGGCGGGGTTGAGTCCCGTCAAAGTCAACGCGGTGCTCGATCCGGAAACCGGCCTGGACGACGCTCCCGCACTGTTGCGCTTCTGCCTCGAGCACGGATACCAGCTGCGCATCATCGAGCAGATGCCGCTCGACGCCGGGCACCACTGGCAGCGCGGTTCGGTCCTGCAGGCCGATCAGATTCTCGCGGCACTGAGGCGCGAATTCAGCCTGCGCCCGGACCCGGCGCCGCGCGGCTCCGCACCGGCCGAGCTGTGGCAGGTGCACGACGATGGCGCGGTGCTCGGCACCGTCGGCGTCATCGCGTCCGTCTCGGCCGCGTTCTGCGGCACATGCGACCGCACCCGGCTCACGGCCGACGGTCAGGTGCGCAGCTGTCTGTTCTCACAGCAGGAGACGGATCTGCGGGCGTTGCTGCGCGGCGGCGCCGACGACGACGCGGTGGAGGCCGCCTGGCGGGCCGCGATGTGGGCCAAGCCCGCGGGCCATGGAATAAACGATCCGGGATTCGTCCAGCCGGACCGCCCGATGAGCGCGATCGGCGGCTGACTGTGGCGGAATTGGTGGTGACGGTGCGCTATTTCGCCGCCGCGAAGGCCGCAACCGGAATCGAGACCGAAACGTTGCAGCTCAATGAGGGTGTAACCGTCCGCGATCTGGTGAACTCCATTGGTACACGTGGGGCAGATGTGGCAAAAGTGCTCGCACGCTGCTCGTTTCTGCGCAACGGCGTCGCCGTGCGCGATCTGGACACCGCGCTCGACACGGCCGAGACGCTCGATGTCCTACCCCCCTTCGCCGGCGGCTAATTGTGAAATGCCTCACATAACGAAACGGTAACGACCTGGCTGCAGCGCCTCTGACCGGCATCGATACCTGCGAAAACGCCGAATCAGCCAGCGGCTTTAAAGTCCTCTCATAATTTGCTCGGGCCCGAAACGCCCGAAATCGGTCGAGGTGACGGAACCCACCTGACCCGATACCGTCGTCTCTCAAGCCAGAGCGACCCTTTGGCACCCGCACTTGAAACGCCTAGCTCCATCCATCAGGTGCGGCCGACGACAACCCGTGGATGGAGGCGGGGGACCCAACCGGTCCACCGAGGAAATCAGGACCAGGAGCCTTGGCTCCTTGGGGTGAAGCCTGCTCTGCAGGCCGGGCAACCTCTCCAGCCCGAACCCGACAGCTGACCTCGCAGGCGTTGACGAGAGGACTGCTTTTTTCATGAGTGGACGCCACCGCAAACCGACCACCTCCACCGTCTCTGTCGCCAAGATCGCCTTCACCGGCGCGGTTCTTGGTGGCGGCAGCATCGCCCTCGCCGCACAGGCCGCCGCCGCGACCGACGGCGAATGGGACAAGGTAGCCCGCTGCGAATCCGGCGGGAACTGGGCCATCAACACCGGCAACGGCTACCAGGGCGGGCTGCAGTTCTCGCCCAGCACCTGGAGTGCCCACGGCGGTGGCGAGTACGCGCCCGCCGCCAACATGGCCAGCAAGGACCAGCAGATCGCCGTCGCCGAGCGCGTCCTGGCCAGCCAGGGCCGCGGTGCGTGGCCGGTCTGCGGCACGGGCCTCTCCAGTTCCACCCCGCGCAACGTCGTGAAGAACAACCCGGCGCCGGCCCCGGCCGCCACGCTGGACAACCCCGAGCTCAACGCCCCGGCCGACCCGGCCCCCGTACACGAGGCCGCCGCGCCGCTCGACGCGCCCGCCCCTGAGGCCCCCGAGGGCCCCGCGATCGTCAACGTCTCCAACGAGATCCCCGCCCCCGAGGCCCCCGTCCTGGACGCGCCCGAGGCTCCCGCACCGGCCCCTGAGGCTCCTGCGCCGGCTCCCGAGGCACCCGTCGTCGAAGCGCCCGCCCCGGAAGCTCCGGTCGAGGCCCCGGCGCCCGTGATCCAGGCCGCCAACTGGGACACCACCGAGGCACCCGCCGAGCCCGGCGCCTGGGCCCTGCACGCCAAGCAGGACCTGCCGGCCGACCCGGCCCCCGTCGTTGACGCGCCGGCCCCGGCCCCGGTTGCCGATGTCGCGGCTCCCGGCCCGGCCGCGCCGGCCGCCCCGGTCGCGCTGCAGACCCCGCCGGACGGCACGCCGCACCTCGCCAGCCCGACCAACCTGCCCCCGGGTTCGACCATGGATGCGCCCGACACGGGTGACAGCGCCAACATGAGCTACCTCAAGCAGCTCTGGCATGCGGTCCAGAACAACGACATCTCCGGCCGTGACGCCCTGCTGGCCGTCGCCTCGACGCGCACCGGCGCACCGGGCGGCAGCATCCCGGCCCCGCCGAACGCTCCGGCGCCCGGCCCGGCCCCGATCGTTGACGCCCCGCCGGCTCCGTAATACGTACATAGAGAAATCGCCCCGGTCATCGACCGGGGCGATTTCTTTTACGTTGACCCTGTGTCCAGGGCGCAGAAGTTCGAGTAGCTTGCGCCCTCAGCACAGGATCAACACAACGCCGACCGCCACTGCCATCGACCCTGTGCCCAGGGCGCAGAAGTTCGAGTAGCTTGCGCCCTCAGCACAGGGTCAACCCAAGGAGCGCAGAAACTAGGCCGAGCCGACCCATTCGTCGGTGCCGTCGGTGAAGAACTGGTGCTTCCAGACGGGCAGCCGCTCCTTGACGGTGTCGACCAGCAGCGCGCAGGTACGGAATGCCGCGGCGCGGTGATCGGCCGATACCGCCGCGACGAGGGCGGCGTCACCGATGTTGAGCACCCCGATCCGGTGGCTGACCGCGATGGCGCGCACGCCTTCGGAGGCGGCGGCGACGTCGGCGGCGACCTCGGCCAGGACCGCCGCGGCCGACGGGTGCGCCGAGTACTCCAGCCGCGTCACCCCGCGGCCGCCGTCGTGGTTGCGCACGACACCGGCGAAGCTCACGACGGCCCCCGCGGCGCTGTGGTCGACCAGCGCCTCGTGGGACGCGACGTCGATCGGCGATTCACTGAGGTCGGCGCGCAGCACGCTCATCCGGCATGGTCCTTTCCACTGAGCTGGTCGAGCGCGTGGTCCAGTACCCCGGCCAGCACCCCCAGCCCGTCCTTCACTCCCCCGGACGAACCCGGCAGGTTGACGATCAGCGTCCGGCCGGCGACGCCGCACACCCCACGGGACAGCACCGAGGTCGGGACGTGCGGCAGCCCGGACCGGCGAATCGCGTCGGCCAGCCCGGGGATTTGGTAGTCCAGCACCTCGAGCGTGGCCTGCGGTGTGGCGTCGGTCGGCGAGATTCCCGTGCCGCCCGAGGTGAGGACGACGTCCACGTCGTCGGCGATGGCGCGGCGCAGTTCGGCGCCGACCGGGGCACCGTCGGTGACGACGACCGGTGCGGGCACGTCGAACCCGCGCTCGGCGAGCCAGGCGACGATCACGGGGCCGGTGCGATCCTCGTAGACACCGGCGGCGGCCCGGGTGGAGGCGATGACGACGCGTGCCGTGCGGCTCATGCCCGTTCCCAGAGACCGGTCTTGCCGCCCTCCTTGCGCAGCACCCGGATGTCGTCGATGCGCGCGGCCGGGTCGACGGCCTTGATCATGTCGTACAGCGTCAGTGCCGCGACGCTGACCGCCGTGAGGGCTTCCATCTCGACGCCGGTGCGGTCGGTGGTGCGCACGGTCGCGGTGATGAGAATGTCGGACGCCGTAGCCTCCGTTGATTTGTCGGCACCGCCGACGCCGGTCTCAAAGGCCACCTCGACCTTGGTCAGTGCCAGCTGGTGGCACAGCGGGATCAGGTCGCTGGTGCGCTTGGCGGCCATGATGCCGGCGACGCGCGCGGTCGCGAGCGCGTCACCCTTGGGCAGGCCACCGGTGGTGATGAGGTCGACGACGTCAGCGCGGGTGTGTAGGACGCCCGCCGCGACGGCGGTGCGCCGGGTGGCGTCCTTGGCGGACACGTCCACCATGTGGGCCGCACCCGATTCGTCCAGGTGCGAGAGCTCCACGGCTACTTGTTGACGACGGTGACCGGGTGCATGTACGGCAGCTTCTCGGCCGGCAGCGGGAACTCCAGATCGCCGAACGGCGAGAGCGCGCCGGTACGGTCGGTTGCCAGCTCGCTCACGGCGTGATCGTCACCGGACACCTCGGGCCAGCCATTGTCGACGTACTGGTTCTTCTTCTTGTCAGCCACGGATGACATTGTGGCAGGCGCTGCGCCCGCTGGCGAGGCCGGGAGGCTGCTTTACGCTGGTCAGCAATGATCGACGAATCCCCGGGTGTGCCGCTGGGCTCCTGGCTGGCCGACATGTCGGACGCGCAGCTGGTGCAGCTGCTCAGCGTCCGGCCCGACCTCACCCAACCGCCGCCGGCAACCCTGTCGGCGTTGGCGGCCCGCGCGCAGTCCCGGCAATCGGTCAAAGCCGCGACCGACGATCTCGATTTCCTGCAGCTGGCCGTGCTGGACGCACTGCTGACGCTGCAGGCCACCACCATCGCCGTGCCGACCGGCGCGCTGTTCAAGTTGCTGGCCGGCCGCGCCAACAAGAAGGTCGTCACCTCGGCGCTCGACGAGCTGCGCACCCGCGGGCTGGTGTGGGGCGCCGACACGGTCCGGGTGGTCTCGGAGGCGGCGTCGGTGCTGCCCTGGTATCCGGGGCAGGTCACCGTCGAGGACCCGGACGCCGACGGCATCGCCGCGAAGCTGGCCGCCATCGACACGCCGCAGCGGGAGCTGCTGGAGCGGCTGGCCGACGGGTCGCCGATCGGCCGCACCAAGGACGCGGCCCCGGGGACCGCACCCGACCGTCCGGTGCCGCAGCTGATCGCAGCCGGGCTGCTGCGCCCGATCGACGACGAGACGGTGATCCTGCCGCGGCTCGTCGGCCAGGTCCTGCGGGGCCAGGCGCCGGGGCCGACGACGCTGACCCCGCCGGCACCGTCGACACCCGTACTCGCGGAGCAGGACGTCGACGCGGCCGCGGCCGGCTCGGCCATCGACCTGCTGCGCGAGGTCGAACTGGTCCTCGAAACCCTCTCGGCGACACCGGTTCCCGAGCTGCGCAGCGGTGGCCTCGGGGTGCGCGACGCCAAGCGGTTGACCAAGGTCACCGGGATCGACGAGAGCCGGCTGTCGCTGATCCTGGAACTCTGCGCGTCGGCGACGCTGATCGCGTCCGGCATCCACGACTCGGACGAGTACGACGACGGCCCCTACTGGGCACCGACCGTGGCCGCGGACCGATTCATCGAATCGAGTGCCGCGACGCGCTGGCACCTGCTGGCCACCACCTGGCTGGACCTGCCGTGCCGCCCCGGCCTGGTGGGTAAGCGCGGCCCCGACGGCAAGCCGTATGCCGCCCTGACCAATGCGCTGTATTCGTCGGCCGCGCCGCTGGACCGCCGGCTGTTGCTGACGGTGCTCGCCGAACTGCCGCCGGGCGGCACCATGGACACCGCCACCGCCTCGGCGGCGATGCTGTGGCGCCGGCCGCGCTGGACCGCCCGCCTGCAGCCCGAGCCCACCGACGAATTGCTCACCGAGGCACACGCTTTGGGCATGGTCGGCCGCGGCGCGCTCGCCGGGCCGATGCGGATGCTGCTGGCCGGCGCGCCCGAAGAAGAGGTCGTCACCGCGATGGCGGCGGCACTGCCCGACCCGATCGACCATTTCCTGCTGCAGGCCGATCTGACGGTCGTTGTGCCCGGGCCACTGGAACGCGACCTCGCCGACCAACTGGCGGCCGTCGCCGACATCGAATCCGCCGGGGCCGCAACGGTTTACCGCATCAGCGAGCAGTCCATCCGGCGTGCCCTCGATACCGGCAGGACCGCCAGCGAGATCCACACCCTGTTCGCCAGACATTCCAAAACGCCGGTGCCGCAGGGCCTCACCTATCTGATCGACGACGTCGCCCGCCGGCACGGACAGCTGCGGGTCGGCATGGCGTCGTCGTTCATCCGATGTGAGGACCCGGCGCTGCTGGCGCAGGCGCTGGCCTCCCCGACGCTCGAGCAGTTGAGCCTGCGGGCCCTGGCCCCCACCGTCGCGGTGTCACCGGCGCCGATCGCCGATGTGCTGGCCGGACTGCGCACCGCGGGCTTCGCGCCGGCCGCCGAGGACTGGTCGGGCACCATCGTCGACCTGCGCCCGCTCGGCGCGCGGGTGTCCACGCCGATCCACCGGCGCACCTTCCGGCACCCGCAGGCGCCGAACGAGAAGACGCTCGGCGCCATCGTCGCCGTCCTGCGCCAGACCGGCCGCGGCGGCAATGGGGAGCGCCTCGACCCGGCGGCCGCGATCTCGCTGCTGACCGACGCTGCGGTGACGCAGTCGTCGGTGGTGATCGGGTACGTCGACGCCGCCGGGGTGGCCACGCAGCGCGTGGTGGCGCCGGTGAACGTGCGCGGCGGCCAACTGACCGCCTACGACCCGGCCGCCGGCCGGGTCCGCGAATTCGCCATCCACCGGGTGACCTCGGTGGTCGCGCCGGAATAACGCGGAGGCCGAGGTCCTTGTTGTCGTCGGCGCCGAGTGTGCGCTCAGACCGCGGCGGTGGCCCGCGGAGCGATCTGGCTGCACAGTCGGGACTGTCGCCCGAGTCTGGATAATGGATCGGATGGCCTGCGAGCAAAGTAATGGAGTGGATGGCGCATGACTGACGGACCCCTGATCGTCCAGTCGGACAAGACCGTGCTGCTCGAGGTCGACCACGAGCAGGCCGGGGCGGCGCGGGCGGCGATCGCGCCGTTCGCCGAACTGGAGCGCGCGCCTGAGCACGTGCACACCTACCGGATCACGCCGCTGGCGCTGTGGAACGCGCGCGCCGCGGGCCACGACGCCGAGCAGGTGGTCGACGCGCTGGTGTCGCACTCCCGCTACGCGGTGCCCCAGCCGCTGCTGGTCGACATCGTCGACACCATGGGCCGCTACGGGCGGCTGCAGCTGGTGAAGCACCCGGCGCACGGGCTGACGCTCGTGAGCCTGGACCGGGCCGTGCTGGCCGAGGTGCTGCGCAACAAGAAGATCACCCCGATGCTGGGCGCCCAGATCGACGACGACACCGTCATCGTCCACCCGTCCGAGCGCGGCCGCGTCAAGCAGATGCTGCTCAAGATCGGTTGGCCCGCGGAGGATTTGGCGGGCTACGTCAACGGCGAGGCACACCCGATCACGCTGGAGCAGGACAGCTGGAAACTGCGTGACTACCAGGAGCTGGCTGCGGACTCCTTCTGGGCCGGCGGGTCGGGCGTCGTGGTGCTCCCCTGCGGTGCGGGCAAGACGATGGTCGGCGCGGCCGCCATGGCGAAGGCCGGCGCGACGACGCTGATCCTGGTCACCAACACCGTCGCCGGCCGGCAGTGGAAACGCGAACTCATCGCGCGCACCTCGCTGACAGAAGAGGAGATCGGCGAATACTCGGGCGAGCGCAAGGAGATTCGGCCCGTCACCATCGCGACATATCAGGTCATCACCCGGCGCACCAAGGGTGAGTACAAGCACCTCGAACTGTTCGACAGCCGCGACTGGGGCCTGATCATCTACGACGAGGTGCACCTGCTGCCCGCGCCGGTGTTCCGGATGACGGCCGATCTGCAGTCCCGGCGCCGACTCGGCTTGACGGCCACCCTGATTCGCGAAGACGGCCGCGAGGGCGACGTGTTCTCGCTCATCGGACCCAAGCGGTACGACGCCCCGTGGAAGGACATCGAGGCGCAGGGCTGGATCGCGCCGGCCGAGTGCGTCGAGGTCCGCGTCACCATGACCGAGAACGAGCGCATGACGTACGCGACGGCCAAGCCCGAAGAGCGCTACAAGCTGTGCTCGACGGCGCACACCAAGATCGCGGTGGTGAAGTCGATCCTGGCCCGGCATCCCGACGAGCCGACGCTGGTGATCGGCGCCTACCTGGACCAGCTGGAGGAACTCGGCCAGGAGCTGGACGCCCCGGTGATCCAGGGCTCGACCAAGAACGCCGAACGCGAAGCGCTGTTCGACCAGTTCCGGTCGGGCGAGATCCGCACCCTGGTGGTGTCGAAGGTCGCCAACTTCTCCATCGACCTGCCGGAAGCCTCTGTGGCCGTTCAGGTTTCGGGCACGTTCGGGTCACGTCAGGAGGAGGCCCAGCGCTTGGGCCGGCTGCTGCGCCCCAAAGCCGACGGCGGCGGCGCGGTGTTCTACTCGGTGGTCTCGCGCGACAGCCTCGACGCCGAGTACGCCGCGCATCGGCAGCGCTTCCTGGCCGAGCAGGGCTACGGCTACGTCATCAAGGATGCCGACGACCTGCTGGGGCCCGCGATCTAGCGAGTCCCAGCAATCGGATGCGGCCGTGACCGGCGGGGCATACGCTCTTCGCAGTTCGCCCCACCCCGCGGAGGTCATTGATGACGTACGACTTCGACTGGCTGGTCATCGGGTCGGGTTTCGGCGGCAGCGTTTCGGCGCTGCGGCTGGCCGAAAAGGGTTACCGCGTAGCGATTCTCGAATGCGGCCGCCGATTCGAGGATGCCGACTTCGCGGACGAGACGAAGGACGCCAAGAACTACTACTGGGCACCGCAGGTCGGGATGCGCGGCATCCTCCGGCTGACGCTGTTCAAGGACATCTTCATCGGCTCCGGCTGCGGTGTCGGCGGTGGCAGCCTGGGCTACGCGAACACGCTCTACCGGGCGTTCCCGAATTTCTACGAGAGCCCGCAATGGAAGGGTCTGGCCGACTGGGAGACCGAACTCGCGCCGCACTACGACGAAGCCGAACGGATGCTCGGCGTCACCGAGTACGACGACGACGGCCCCGCCGACCTGCTACTGAAGGAGTACGGCGAGTCGATCGGCGTCGGCGACACCTACCGCCGCACGCGTGTGGGTGTGTTCCTCGGCCAGCCCGGCAAGACGGTGCCCGACCCGTACTTCGACGGCGACGGACCCGACCGAACGGGCTGCATCAAGTGCGGGTCGTGCATGGTCGGCTGCCGCCACGGCGCGAAGAACACCCTGCGCAAGAACTACCTGTGGTTCGCCGAGAAGCTCGGCGTGCAGATCTTCAGCGAGCGGTCGGTGACCGACATCAAGCCGCTCGACGCCAGTGGTGCCACGGGATACGAAGTGACACACCAGAAGAGCGGCGCATTTGGCAAGCGCACCGCCGAGAAACTGCGCGCCCGCGGCGTCGTCGTCGCAGCCGGGGCGCTGGGCACCAACCGCCTCCTGCAGCGCTGCAAGCTCGGCGGTTCGCTGCCGAACATCTCCGACCGCCTCGGGTACGTGGTGCGCACCAACAACGAATCGATCATGGCCGTGATGGCACCCAAGGACTACCCCGACGACTTCACCCACTCGATCGCGATCACCTCGAGCATCTACACCGACCCCTCCACGCACATCGAGGTGGTCACGTACGGCAAGGGCGGCGACACCCAGTCGCTGTTGTTCAACCTGATGATCGAGGCGGGCAAACGCGGCACCCGGCCGCTGCACTTCCTGGCCGCCGCCGCGAAGAACCCGAAGGCAGCGCTGGCGGCCTGGAAGATCAAGGACACTTCGCGCCGCGTGATCATCCTGCTGGTCATGCAGTCCATCGACAACGCGATGCGCCTGAAGGTCAAGATGCGACTCCCGAACGGCAACGTCGCCCTGACGACCGAGCAGGACCCCGACAACCCCAACCCGGACTTCGTGCCGGCCGCCTACGACGCGGCGAAGTGGTTCGCGCACCGCATGGGCGGCGTCGCCTATTCCGGTGTGACAGAAGGCATTTTCGCGATCCCGTCGACGGCGCACATCCTCGGCGGCGCGGTGATCGGCGCCTCTCCCGAGACCGGTGTCGTCGACAGCCGGAACCACGTCTTCGGTTACGAGAACCTGCTGGTCACCGATGGCGCGGCGGTCCCGGCCAACGTGGGGGCCAATCCGAGCCTGACGATCACCGCGCTCGCCGAGCGCGCGATGACCTTCATTCCGGCTAACGCGCCGGCTGTTTGACCACGGTCAGCAGCACCACCGAGTCGGCGAGCGCCTTGAGGCTGTGCCGGGTTGGCGGGATGATGATGTGGTCGCCGGCCATGCCGTCCCAGCTGGCCTGTTCGGCGACGAGGCGCACCCGGCCCTGCAGCACCTGAAGCGTGGCCTCGCCGGGGCTCTCGTGTTCGCCCAACTCATTGCCGTCGGCGAGAGCGATCAGCGTCTGCCGCAACGCGTGCTCGTGGCCGCCGAAGACCGTATGGGCGCTACGCCCGCCGTTTCCGTTCTTCGCGGCGTCCAGATGCTGACGGGCGAGCGCGGTCAAAGAGATCTTCTCCATGATCTGACTATCCGCCTCAGCAATGCCCGTGGCGACCCTTTGGCGGTTTAAATCACGCGCAGCGAATCCCCGTCGCCCGGGAAGCGACGACGCAGTGCGTCGAGCATCCGCTGCACCTCCAGGACTCTGCGGCGCAGTGCGAGCAGAGCCTCCGATGGGAGCGCTGCCCCCGTCTCCGCGGTGACTTGAGCGCGCCGGGATCGCCGCTCCAACAACGTCATCTGGTCTTCCAGATCAGCGATCTCGTCGAGCAGCAGCGCCGCGAACAGGCGCGATTGCGCCAGGTCTGCGCGATGCGCGGGCCGGGACTCGGCATCGAACCGCGACCGACCGCCCACTACGCCGGGGCGCACCGTGCGCCTCGTGGCCGTGGCATGGGAAGGGATCGGCACCGGGGCGGCTCGGCGTCCGGTTTCGCGCATCGTCGGCAACATGGCGCAATGATCACCGAGACTGCACCTTTGCGCTACCAGCCGTTCATCTTCCGGACCAGAATCGGACACCTGGGAGTAAACACTCCTGCTGGTCGGCGAAACGCTCGTAGAAACGGCTGAGCAAGGTGACATCCACCGCGGCGGTTGCGCCGTGGGACCATTCCGTGCGAAGTCCGCGGCGGCCCGGGTTGGGCCGCCGCGGCAGGAAATCATCAGCGACGAGACACACTCCGCCGACCGCGAGCGGAAGGCGGGTGCACTGCTTCTCAGACCGCTTTGGTGATGCCGTAGTAGGCGACGATGTCGTCGGTGTCGGCGGTGGAGCTGGTCAGCGTCGCGTAGGAGCGGATGAAGGACTGTCCGAGGCAGCCGTCGACCTTGATATGGGTGTCCTTCAGCGTGATACGGGCGGGCGCCGCCTTGAAGGACTTCTTGTCGACCGGAACCTGGGTCACCGTGCCCGGCTTCGGGTGGACCTCGACCGTGCCGGACAGCGGGAACGTGACACCGGTCGGGATGGCACCGGTGAAGAGGTTCGCGTTGGCGGTCGAGGCGCCCACCGACCCGACCAGTCGGATCTGGCCGAGCTCGATGCCGCAGCCGATCTGGTAGCCGGCCTCCAGCGTGCCACCGGTCAGGGTGCCTTTGCCCTTGCCCGTCACCGTCCCGGTGAACGTGCCGCCCACCAGGTACTCGCGCGAGCTGACCGCGGTGGTCAGCGGCGCGACAGGAAGCTGAGTTTCGTTGTCGGCCTTGACGGTCAGCACCCAGCCGTCGGGCGAGGTGACGGTGGCGGGCTCGTCGGAGGCGACGACACCGGTGTCGACCGGCGGGCCGTCGGGCTCCGCCATCGCGACGGGCGCAGCGATTGCCGACAGGAGCACGCCTGCGACAGCAGTCGTGGTGACAATGCGATTCAACATGGGTACAACGCCTCTCGCGAATTCGAGTCAAAAAAGTGATGAAAAACCCTGTGCCGCACTACGACACGGTCCGGCCTACACGGACTTGGTCACGCCGAGGTAGGTGACGATGTCGTCGGTGTTGTCCGTGGAGCTCGTCAGCGTCGCGTACGAGCGGATGAAGGACTGGCCGGCGCACTGGTCGGTCTTGATGCGCACACCGGTGATGCTGACGCGGGTCGAGGTGCCCTTGAACGACTTCTTGTCGATCGCCACGGTCGTCACGGTGCCGGGCTTGAGGTAGACCTTGCCCTGCAAGCTGATACCGGCCTGCCACGTTGGGCCGGTCAGGCTGATACCCGGGGTGAAGGAGGCACCGGGGTTGATCTCGGCCTCGTCGGAGATGATGCCGCAACCGATCTGCTCGCCGGCCTCCAGCGTGCCGCCGGTCAGCTTGGTCTTGCCGCCACCGGTGATGGTGCCGGTGAAGGTGCCCGCGACCCAGTACTCACGCGAGGAGATCGCGGTGGTCAGCGGGGCAACCGGCAGCTGGGTCTCGTTGGTGCCCACGACCTGCAGGTGCCAGCCGTCAGGGGTGTCCAACACCCCGGCGGGGCCGGACGGGACAGCGCCCTCGGGAGGCAGCGGTGCATTGACTGGCTGGATCGCGGGGCCATCGGCAGGATCGGCAATCGCCAGCGGCGCGGCGCCGACCGGGAGCACCACGCAAAGGGCTGCCAACATGGCAAAACGGTTCGACAAAGTAGAGACGCCTTTCATCTTCAGTAGCCCGGGATTTCGGTGTAGTTGCCGTTCCTCAGCAACTACACAGCGAGCGTGGAGTATGGATATACCGGGTGGCATCGACCATGTCGATCTATTGATGCAAGACGATTGCAAGACAGCCACCCGATCCCGTTTCCCAGCCGTATCCGCCGGGTAAGGACCTACTCACATCAACTGCACAGGCAGTGTGAGGTATTTGCACAGCCCGAACGAATTGATCAACTGGGAAGCGCGACGGGCCGCCCGAATCGCGCCTGCACTCCCGGCGAGAACAGCGCGCGCAACGGCGGCCCCACCGGCACCACCCCGCTGGCCGGCACCAGATCGTCGGTCAGCTCGACCACCTCGGCCTGTCGGAGCGGCCAGGTGGGATGTTCGTTGGGCACCCACCACGTCCGGCCGGCCTTGCGGGTGTGCGCGCCCCACCGAGCCGTCAGCCACACCTCCAACGGCGAGGGTTCGACGGGCTCACCGATCGCGACTTCGGCCAAGGTGCGCAGGCCTCGCTCGGGCCACCGGCGCGTGCCCGAGTAGGTGATCCGGTCACCGGTGCGCGTGACGCGCAGTTTGGCCCAGGTGTACGGCACCCCCATACCGAGTCGCGTCGCCCCCACGACCGCCAGCCGCGCCGTCTCCAGCGACCGGAACAGCACGCCGTGCCGACCGGCGGCGTCGACCGAGTACAGCCGCACATTGGTTTCGGCGAAAGTGCCGAAGTACGGCAACGGCACACCGCCGGCCACCGCCGAGCGGTGCATGACGAACGGCACCAGGCCGACGTACGTCAGCCCGTCGGAGAAGATGTCCGGCGCAGTGCCGGGCGGATACAGGTGCGCGACGCTCGCCGGGTCGACGGGCCAGTGCAGGAAGGTGAGGTCACCCCAGAACTGCCGCACCCACACCGGCGGCCGCAGTGGCGGTGCGTCGACCAGAAATCCGTCCATGGCGACTAGTCACTGAGCGCGGGAATGACCTCGCGCTCGAACGCCTCGATGCTCGACCTGTCGTATGCGGCCTCGGGGAAGTACAGGATCGCGTACTCGCAGCCGAGGTCCTTCATCTTGCGGAGCCGCTCCACGACCTGTTCCGCTGTGCCACAGTCAGACTCGGCTGACGACATGCTCGCCAGCATCGCGTCGACCGCCGCTTCGTTCGCGACGGTGACCTGACGATCCCGAATGCGCGCGATACGTGCCGCGACATCGGCCTCGGACTCCCCGATCACCACGTTGAAGTTGGCCGAACGGACGATGCCGTCGTAGTCGGTGCCGACCTCACGGCAATGCTGTTGCAGCACTTCCGATTTGTGCGCGAAGCCGGCGGGCTCGGAGGTGAAGTTGGTGTACTGCGCGTACTTCGCGGCGATCTTCAGCGTCACCTTCTCGCCGCCGCCCGCGATCCACAGCGGAATACCGCCCGCCTGCAACGGCTTGGGCTGCACGATGGCGCCGTCCACCTGATAGTGCTTGCCGTCGAAACTCACCACCCCGTCACGCCAGGCGTCGCGCATGATCTGCACGCCTTCGTCGAGCCGGGCCAGCCGCACACCGGCCGACGGGAACCCGTAACCGTAAGCGCGCCATTCGTGTTCGTACCAGCCGCCGCCGATGCCCATCTGGACCCGGCCACCGGAGATGATGTCGGTGGTCGCCGCGACCTTCGCCAGATACGCGGGGTTGCGGTAGCTGATCGCCGTACACATCTGACCGAGCTTGATCCGCGACGTCGTCGCCGCATATGCCGCCATCAGCGTCCACGCCTCGTGCGTGGCCTCCGCGGTCGGCATCGGCACGGTGTGGAAATGGTCGTAGACCCACAGCGAATCCCAGGGACCGGCGTCGGCATACGCGGCCAGATCGCGCATCACCTGCCACTGGTCCTGCGGAGCGATCCCCACCAGATCGAGACGCCAACCTTGCGGGATGAACAATCCGAAGCGCATGACTCAGACTCTAGGCCGTACGACGATCGAGCGGCGAGGGAAGAGCCGCGATGAGGAGTGCGGCAAATCAGACCCGGCCGTACGACGATCCGACGGCCAGGTCCGAGCACGCCGCGCCACGAAACAGCGTCGGGAACCGTTGCGGTGCGGGCTTAGGCTGGTCACCATGGCACCCGAATTGCACGTCGACCCACAGGTGCTGACCGCCGCGGCGAGCAGCATGGCGTCGTGCGGCTCCGCCGTCGGCGAGGTCAAGCCGGGAGAACCCCTGAACTCTGCCGCGTCCGGCATGTCCGGGCTCGCCTCCGGCGCCGCCTGCCAGCGCGTCGCCCCGGTGCTGAACACCGACTGCCAGAACCTGGGCAAGGCCATCACGGGCTTCGCCGACTCTCTGCGCACCGCGGCCACGAAGTACCAGAGCACCGACGCCGCGGCGGGCAGCGCCATCGGCAAGACGATGCCGGGACGCTGATCAGCCGGGCAGGCGGTTGTTGATCTTCAGGCCCGCGAACAGGGCCAGGACCAGCACGAAGAATCCGACTCGCGTCCAGCTGCCGCTGGCGTCGCCGCGGATGGTCTGATAGCCGATCTGCTCCTGCAGGTTGGCGTACACGCGGGTCAACTGGTCGAGGGTCTCGGCACGGAACGACTCACCGCCGGTCACCTTCGCGATCTTCTGCAGCGACAGGTCATCGGTCGGGACCGGCACTTCCTGACCCTCGTAGGTGATGACACCCGACGGCGTACCGAACGAGATTGTCGAGATCACGACGTCCTGGTCCTTGGCGGCGCGCGCCGCCGTCAGTGCGCCGCGCGGGTCGTTCGGATCCGCAGGCACGGTTTCCTTACCGTCCGACATCAGCACGATGTGCGCGGGCGGCGGACCGTCACCGCCGCCCATGACGGCGTCGAGGGTGGCGATGGCCTGCAGCGCCGTGAAGATGCCTTCGCCGGTCGCGGTGCGTGGGGACGGTTCCAGGGTGTCGATGGTCCGCGCGACGACATCGTGGTCGCTGGTCGGCGCCACCAGCATCGTTGCGCTGGAAGAGAATTGGACGAGGCCGACGCTGATCCCGTTGGTCAGGCCCTTGACGAACGTCTTGCCGGCGCTCTTCGCCGCCTCGATGCGGCTGGGCTTGACGTCGGTGGCGATCATCGATTCGGAGACGTCGATGACGAGCATGACGACGGCACGGTTGCGCGGAATCCGGATGTCGTGGGTCGGTCCGGCCATGGCAGTGGTGAGAAAGACCAGCGAGACCACCAGCAGCACCGCCGGCAGGTGCCGCCACCGCGACCGAGTCTTCGGGCGGGCCGCCACGACCTGCTCCAGGAGCTCGGTGTTGGCGAACCGCAGAACGCGCTTGCGACGGGCCTTGCGCAGCAGCAGATAGATCGCGACGGCGCCGACGACGGCAATCAGGTACAGGAAGAACCAACCGCTCGAGAACCCGGACAGCGTCAGTGGCCCGATAAAGGGGATCTCCAACAGGCACTCTCCGTTGCGTTCGGCGTCTGGCGCTCAGACCGATATGCGGCAATCGTACCGACGCGGACGAGTGCGGCACCGGATGCGGCCGATTCGGGACGCGAACGGCCCGTCACTCCGGCAGCCCGAGCGCGGCCATCGCACCGTCGACCGTCGCGCGTCTCAGCTGGTCGACCGGCACGTCCGGGAACTGCAGGCAGCAGTCCTGGAGACCGCCGAACGCGATGACGGCCCGGGTGGACTGTTCGAGGGTGGGTCGGCGCCCGAAGACCAGCTTGCCGAGCCGCTCGCGCCACGCCAGCATCCTGTCGATCAGCCCCAGGTCTGCCAGCGTGGTCAGCTCGGTGACGATCAGCAGCAGATCGGCACGGTGCCGGTAGTGGAAGTCGAAGTAGCCCTGCAACAGCTCGCGCGGGGTGGCCCGGGCCGACCCGCGCAGGCGCTCGTGGGCAGCGACGAATTCCTCCCCCTCGTCGACCAGCGGCTGCAGGATGCTGCGTACGAGGTCTTCACGCGAGCTGAAGTGGTAGTAGAGCGCGGGTTTACTGATGCCGAGCTCATCGGCGATGTCCTGCAGGCTGGTCCGCTGCACGCCCTTCCGGCTGAATAGCTCGCGCGCCACATTCTGGATGCGCGACCGGGTCTCGGACGGGGTTCTCGCCACGTAGCCACCCTAACTTACTTAACGGGCGGTAAGCTGACCGCACATCACTTACCGACCGTTAAGTAAATACGGAGGACTCCATGAAGGTGCTCATCTCCGGCGCCAGCATCGCCGGCCCGGTCCTGGCCTACTGGCTGTCCCGGAACGGATTCGACGTGACGGTGGTCGAACGCGCGCCGGCCCTGCGCAAGACCGGCGGCCATGCCGTCGACCTGTTCCGCCCGGCCATGGAAATCTCCGAACGCATGGGCGTGTTGGACCGCATCGAGGCCCGGGCCACCGGAACGACCGCCCTCACCCTCAACCGTCCGCCCCGCACCCGGTGGACCCACATCGACTACGTCAAGCTCATCGGGGCCATGTCCGACCGGCACGTCGAGATCATGCGTGACGACCTCAGCCAGGCGTACTACGACGCCGTCCGCGACGACGCCGAGTTCCGCTTCGGGGACCAGATCACGTCGATCACCGACGCCGGTGAGGTGACGTTCGAGAACGGCGCCCCAGAGCGCTACGACCTGGTGATCGGCGCCGACGGCCTGCACTCGGGGGTCCGGCAGCTGACCTTCGGCGATCAGGCCCGGGAACACTTCCTCGGCGGCTATCTGGCGGTGGTGTCGGTGCCGAAAATGCTTGCGCCCAAAGGTGAGATGAGCGGCTACCTGGCGCCGCGGAAGATCGCCATGGTGTACAGCGCCGACCACCTCGACGACGCCCGGGCGGTGTTCATGTTCCGCACCGATGAGCCCCTCGACTACCACTACCGCGACATCGCTGCGCAAAAGCGCCACCTGCAGACCTCCTTCGCCGGTGTGACGCCCGAGGTCGACCACTGGTTGCGGGAACTCAACAACACCCCGTCGTTCTATTTCGACGCCATCACCCAGCTGGAGATGAGCACCTGGTCCCGGGGACGCGTGACGCTGGTCGGTGACGCCGGGTACTGCCCTGGCCCTGGCGTCGGCGGCAGCACCAGCCTGGCGGTATACGGCGCCTACGTGCTGGCACATGCCTTGACGGCGCACCGCGGCGATCACACTGCCGCGTTCGCCGCCTACGAACGGGCCATGGCCGGGCCGGTGGACGGCGCCCGCACCATGGCACGGTTCAACGCCAAGACCATCGTGCCCGAGTCGGCTTGGGGCGCACGAACACTTCTCGGCGTCGGACGGGCCATATCGGTGTTGCCGCGCAGCCTGACCGGGCGACTGGCCCGGCTCAACGCGAAGGGCGTCCGGCTCTACGACACCATGCCGCTGCCCGACTGACGTCTGCGCGTGTGGCCGAAGCCGCTGCGGTGTCACCCATATTCGCTACGTTGGATTCATGGCCCTTTCCAAGGATGAACGCGAACAATTTCTGGCCGAACCACACATCGGGGCACTGTCGGTCAACGCCGGCGCGGACCGCGGTCCCCTGACGGTGCCGATCTGGTACCAGTACGCCCCTGGCGGCAAGCTGTGGCTGCTCACCGGGGTCGGCTCCCGTAAACACAAACTGATCGAGGCGGCCGGACACCTGTCGCTGATGGCCGAGCGCCTGGAGCCGTCGGTCCGCTACGTCGCCGTCGACGGTCCGGTGCTCAGCATCGAGACGGGCACCGACGAGCAGCTGGTCGAGATGGCCGACCGCTACCTCGGCAAAGAGAAGGCCCCGGCGTACCTCGAGATGGCCCGGCGCGAGCACGGCCCCAGCGTGACCGTCACCGTCGACCCGAAGCACTGGTTGTCGGCCGACCTCGGGGCGCTGTGATGCCATGTCGTCCCGGCAACGGTTGTTCCGGTTCTTCTACCAGCTCGGCTTCACCCCGTGGGACGGGCATCCACTAGCCACCAGCTTGCGTGATCTGGTCGAGGGCGACGGCGCCCTGCCCCCGGGGACCGCGCTCGACATCGGTTGCGGCACCGGCGACAACGCGTTGTACCTGGCCGGTCTCGGCTGGGACGTCACCGGCATCGACTACGTCGCGAAGGCAGTCGAGAAGGCGCGTGCCAAAGCCGCCAAGCGCGGCGCCGCGGCGCCGGGCTCGGTGCGGTTCGACCAGGCCGACGCCACCCGGCTCACCGGGCAGGGCATCGGCGCGGACTTCACGCTGATCGTCGACAACGGATGCCTGCACGGCATGAGCGCCGATGACCGCGACGCCTACGTGGGCGAGGTGACGGCGGTCGCGGCCGCAGACGCCCGCCTGCTGATCGTCGCGTTCGTCCCGGGTGCCTCGTTCGGGGTGCCTGGAATCGATCCGGCCGAGGTGGAACGTCGCTTCGCGCTCGGGTGGACGCTGCTCGCCAGCGGTGACGAACCGGGGCTGGACCACAACGGCAAGAACCCGGCGCGGTACTACCTGTTCGCGCGGCGTCGCACCTGAGGCGTCGCGGCTACTCACGAACAGACGCAAAACTGTCGTTTTTGGCCGAGGGCGACAGTTCTGTGTCTGCTCGCGGTCGTCATCTGCTGGGCACTTGACAAGCAATCACCTTGCGCGTGTTGACATTGCGTCTACGCACACAAAGTGCGAGTAGACAAGTGCGTGGTCGCACAGTCAACATGGGCCGCACATCGATCGTGCGGCTACGCACACAAAACCCGAGTGCAGGTGTGTCTCGCCGCAGGGTCAACGGCGGGCAAGGTCCACGCCCGTCTACCCGAGCACGTTGCCATCCGGTCAGTCACCCTCGGCTCGCGGTCACGAGATCGGCGTGATGTCGGTCGCCGGGTCGAAGACCGCGCGCAGGCTCACGATCTTCGCGTCGTCGTCGAATCGCATGATGTCGACCGGGCTGAGCTCGAATCGGTGCCCGCCCGCGCCGGTGCGGAGCCGGAACGAGAAGACCGCGGTGTCGGCGGCGACCTTGCTCCACAGGAGTTCGGCGCTGATGTCTTCCATCCGTGCCAGGACCGTGTAGAAGTCGACCAGGGTTTGCCGGCCGGTTTTGGGTTCGGTGCCGACGGGGTCCTCGACGGTGGCGTCGTCGGTGAACAGGTCGACGATCTTCTCGGGTTGATGTGCCGCAAGCAGTTCCACGTACCGCGCGACAACGCTCTTGATCTGCTCGACAGATGCCATGTGAAACCTCCTATGTCAGTGCCGGCAGCACTGTGTCGGTGAGCAATTGGACGGACTGCCAGGCGGCATCGACGGGCATGCCGCCGACCAGTGGGTGCATGACGAGTGGGCCGTACTGATCGGTGCCGCGGATTTCGGCGATCAGCTCGTCCGGCGTGAGAATGCGGTACTTGCCGGACGCCCTGACCTCTTCGATGGTCTGCACGCCCGGAATGTGCATGAGAGAACGACTTTCGGCGGACCAACCGCCGTAGGTGACGGCCTCCCACAGGATGTGTTCGCCGAGTTCGGCCCAGGCCTTGTCGGGGTCCTCGTGCAGATAGATCATGCCGCGGTTGATTTCTCCGGGCATCATCACGAACGGGGCGACGCCCTTCTCTGCGCACAACTCGCGGTAGTGGTCGGCGACGTCGGGCAGGTGGTCGACGAGGCTCAACGGCAACCCGAACCGTGCCGCGCGCCGGGCCGTCGCCGGCACCCCGCCGCCCACGAACAGCATCGGGTGGGGCCGGGTCCACGTGCCGTTCTCGTCCCAGACCGCCAGCATCCGCGTGATCAGGTCGTCCAGCAGCCGGCCCCGCCGGCTGAAATCGACTCCCAGCGCGTCGTATTCGCATTCGCGGTAGCCGAGGCCCACTGTCGTGAAGAGCCGTCCGCGGCTCATGTTGTCCACGAGTGCGATGTCCTCGGCCATCCGCACCGGGTGCCACAGCGGTCCGAGTGCGCAGTCGACGCCGGCAATCAACTTCGACGTCCGGGCCAGGAACATCGAGGCGGCCAGGATCGGGTTGCTGCTCCAGCCGTGGCCGGTGGCGTGGTGTTCGTCGACACTGACCGCCGCGATACCCCTGGACTCTCCCCACTGGGCCAATTCCAGTGCGGTGCCGAGCAATCGACTTTGAGTTCGTGGATCGCCTTGTGGCGACGCGAAATTGAACCGCAGCACGGTTGTCGTCATTGTCACACGCAGTCCGAGGCGCCGTCGACGACGAACAGTGCACCTGAGGTGTAGGCGCTCTGTTCGGTACACAGGAAGGCGATCGTCGGGGCGATCTCGTTAACGGATCCGAAGCGCCGCAACGGAACATGGGCGATCTCGGCGTCCACCAGCTGCCGGGCGAACTGCATCGGCGCGGTCATCGGCGTATCGATCACGCCGGGCGCCACGGCGTTGACCCGGATGCCGTCGTCGGCCCATTTGACGGCGAGGTTGCGGGTGATGCCGATGACCCCGGCTTTGGCCGCGCCGTAGCCGGGCACCAGTGGGACGGCCCGCAGGGCCGACATCGACGCCAGGTTGACGACGCTCGCGCCACCCGTGGCGGTCGACGCCTTCAGCGCTTTGTAGAGGCCCACGGTCAGCCGGTACGGCGCGGTGAGGTTCAGGGTCACCGCGGCGTCGAAGCCGTCGGGTTGCGATTCATCAAGGCCGCCAGGGAAATTCGCGCCCGCGTTGTTGATCAGGATGTCGAGCCGGTCGAATCGTCGGCTCAACGCGTTCACGGAGTCGGCGTCGGTGATCTGCAACTGCTGGTAGGTCATACCGGACAGGTCGGTGTCGTAGTCTGCCGCGGCGGACTTCGTGCCGGTGATGGTGACGTCGGCGCCGGCGTCGCGGAAGAGTGTCGCGGTGGCATGGCCGATGCCGCTGGGGCCGCCGGTGACGAGAACCGTGGTTCCGGTGAAGTCGAAAGTGACGGTTGCGGTCATTTCTGCCCCTCTGCGAGTTTGTGGAGAACGTTTCTGAGCCAGGCGCTTTCCCAGAAGTTGGTACTGTCGGCCAGCAGCCCTTCATGGGCCTGCCGTAATACGTCGCGGGCGCCGGCATCATCGGGACCGACCAGTTCGGCCAGGTGGATCGCCTGCACTGGGCGGCCCGCGTCCAGGTGCTCGCGGGCCCGTGCGACCAGCGCCTGCGCTCCGGCCAGTTCGACGATGTCGGCGGTGACGGCGTCGGGCCCGACGGGGTACAACTCGGTGGTCGACCGGTGATGGAACCAGCCCGAGTAGTTCTCCCAGATGGCCCGCACGTCCCAGGCCACCTTGCCGTAACCCTCACCCACCTCGTATTCGGCGGGCAGGGTGATCTCGCGCATCAGGGTCCGTACATCCTTGCCCGCGTTCATCCCGGTGACCGTCTCGTCATGGATGTACTGGACGGCGTTGCGCAGCCGGGTGAGTTCGGCCTCGATCAACTCGGCGCCGGCGATCGGCCCGAAGTGCCCCGTCAACAGCAACTCGGGCTGCAGGGCGCGCACCCGCTCGATGGACGCGATGACGGTCAGCGCGTCGCGGTACCGGTCGCCGCGCATCGTCACCAGGTTTGGGATGTGTCCGAAGAGTGCCCCGAAGACGTTCCCGGCCAGGCAGATTCGCTCGTCGGGCAGCCAGACCACCAGGGAGTCGGTGGTCTCGCCGCCGGGCACGGAGATGAGTTCCATCCGACGGCCGCCGACCTCCAGGGTCAGAGTGTCCTCGAATTCGATGTCGACGGTGGGCACGCTCTGCCCAGGCAGGTGGGTGGTGCCGAGCCGGTGCTGGATCTGCCGGATGCCGGTCGCCAGCGTCTCACTGAAGGCGAATGCGCTGCGGCTCGCGCGGTAGGGGATCAGCCGCTCGTTGTCGTCGCGCCACGACGTCCAGTTCGCCTGCGCGACAACCTTGGTGTCGGGGTCGCGCACGCTGTCCAGACCACCGACGTGGTCGACGTGCCCCTGCGTGAAGATGACGTAGCGCACCGGCGCGGAGTCGACGGCGTCGAAGTTGGCGCGGTGCACGGGGCCTTCGAAACCCATGCCACTGTTGATGATCACTCGGCCGTCGTCGGTGGTCAGCAGGTAGGCGTTCGACAGGCCGGGTGAGCACCACAGTCCCGGGGCGATCTGCTCGGCGGCTGCGGCGGTGGCGGGCAGCATGGCGTCGGCGCCGGGCCGGCTGCGGTAGATCCGTTCCATCAGTTTCCCTCAGCTCTCGGGCCGGACGTCGAAGCGATCGAAGTAGAAATCGAAGCGGCGGCGCAGTTCTTCGGGTGAAACACCGAAATGGCCCTGCAGGTCATACCGGATACGGCCGTGTTTACCGCGCGGGTTGCCGTCCAGATACTTCTCGAAACGCTTGCGCGCCTTGGGCGTCAGATCGATCCCGCCGCGCGCGTAAAGCTGCTCCAGCAGCGGCAACTCGTTGCCGTTGAGATCATGGAAGCCGATGTCGATACTGCGGTCGGCGGGCACCAGATGCCGGTCCCGAACGCCCGCGCTGAGCAGACGGTGCACGCGGTCACTCCAGTACTCGACCAATGCGCCCGGGTCGATGCTCGTCCGTCGCATCCGGTCGCCGTACGCGATCATGGTGACCGCCGACTGGATCACCGCGACGGGGTCGCGGTGCGTGAACGCCACGGTGGCGTCGGGAAACGTCGACATCAGCGGGCCGAGCTGTTCGGAGTGCTGCGGACTCTTGAGCACCCAGGTCCGGGGTCCACGCAGGAACGTCAGGGCCTGCAGCACCTTCTTGAGGTAGGCGTAATGCCGGGTCTGGTCGAGCGCCAGGTAGTAGTCGCGCCAATCCGGCACGCGCGCATGCCATTCCAGTACATAGGACGCCAGGTCGAGGTCGAGGACCTCGACCTCCTCCTCTATCGCCTCGGGGAACCTGTCGTGCATGGCGGCTATCAGCGGCGTGGTCGCCATCATGGCGTCGTGCTCGGCCTTCGACCGCGCATACCGCGGATCGACGCCGTTGATGCCCGGGCCCTGGCCGGGCGCCGGGATGGGTTCCTGGCTCTCCCAATACGGCAAGGCGCGTCGACCGGGATCGGCAGCGATGAGGTTCACCAGGTGCGTGGTGCCCGAGCGCGGCATCCCGACGACGATGATGGGCCGCTCGATCTCGATGGACTGGATCTCAGGATGGCGCTTGAGCAGTTCGGTCAGCGACAGCCGGTTGCGAAGTAGCCGAATGATTCTGCCCCGCAGAGTCATCCGCGTCAGCTGACGCAGCCCGTCGTCGGCCTCGATGGCGGCGACGTGGGCCGCCAGCCGGTCGCTGAAGCCGTCGGTGTCCGCCAGATCATCGACACCGGCCTGCGCCACCGCCTCGGCGAGCATCGACGCGATGTCCAGCTCGACGCGACGCGATTCGGTGTGCTCCAGAATCTGTCGCTGGATATCGGTGAGCCGCGGGGCGACCAGGTCATCGATATCGACGATGTCGGTGCCGTCCGGGGCGCTCGCCATTGACCACTCCTCAGTTCGGGCTTGTAAATGTCGAATATTCGACGTACTGTTCGAAAGTGTGACACCGAACGTAGACGCGTCCGACGCTGTCAGTCAAGTGCCATCACCACCGACCGAACGCGTGATCGCGGTGATGCAGCTGCTGGCCACAGAACCCGACCGCTCGTTCTCCCTCGCCGACATCACCCGCCGGCTCGACATCAGCCGCGCGACCGGACACGCGATCCTCACGACTCTCGCTGTGCACCAATGGGTTCTGCGTGACGAGGAGAGCGCGGAGTATTCCTGCGGCCCGGCGATCGCAGCGCTGGGCCGCCCGTCGCACAATCGCGCGTTCCGGCCGGTGCTGACCGAATTGTCCGAATCCATTGGCACGCAGGTCCTTCTGGTCCGCCGCGCCGGCGCGTCGCTGCAGATCATCGACGCGGTCGGCGAGTCGCTCACCGCTCCGCGCCTCGGTCCCGGCTACCGGATCCCGCTGGTCGCCCCGTTCGGCCGCGACTACGTGGCATGGGCCGCCGAGTCGGCACAGCAAGCGTGGCTGGGCGCCGGAGAACCTGCCACACGGCTGCGGAAACGCCTGGCTGCGGTACTGCAGGAAACCCGGCGCCGCGGCTACGTCATCGAGCGCCTCAGCCCGGAGTACATCCGGGTCTATTCAGCCCTGCGGGCCATGGCGATCGACGGCGAACCCGACACCATCACGCGCCGCCTGGCCTGGTCGTTTGCCGACCTCACCCTGGTCGATTACCTGCCCGGTGAGCTCGACGGCACCGGCACCCACACGATCGCCACCATCGCGGCCCCGGTCCGGGACGCCGACGGACTGGTGACCATGTCGGTGACCGCCGCGACGTTCGCCGCGCTCACCGCCGCCCAGATATCACACATCGGCGCGCAGGTCTCCGACGCCGCGCGCCGGATCGAACAACAAGGAGCCCGCGCATGAGAGCAGCTGTGGTAACCGGTTCTGGGACAACGGATGTCATCGATGTGGCCCAGCCCGAGGTCGGGCCACGCGACGTCCTGGTGAAGATCCGCGCCTGCGGCATCTGCGGCAGCGACGCGCTCTACATCGCGATCGGCGGGCTGCCACCGCATCAGGGCCGCATGCCGCTGGGGCACGAGCCCGCCGGCGAGATCGTCGCACTCGGCGCAGACGTCACGGATCTGGCCATCGGCGACCACGTCGTCGTCGATCCCATGGCCACACCCGGTGACATCATCGGCAACGGTGGCGGACGCGGCGCCCTCGCCGAGTACCTCGTCATCACCGACGCGGTTCGCGGCACCCATCTCGAGGTCATCCCCGACCACATCCCGTTCGAGGTGGCCGCACTCAACGAGCCCATGGCCGTCGCCCGACGCGCCGTCAATCGTTGCCGACCCAAGCCCACCGACAAGGTGCTGATCTTCGGCGCCGGCCCCATCGGCCTCGGCGCGGTACTGGCGCTCAAATCCCTTGGGGTACAGCATGTCACCGTCGCCGACGTCATCGCGTCCCGGCTCGAGACGGCGCTGGAGGTCGGCGCCGACGCCGTCATCAACTCCGCGGCGGAGAACCTCGCCGCACGTGTCCTCGAACTGCACGGGACGGGCGCCGCGATGTTCCCCGGCAAGGTCGATACCGATATCTACCTCGATGCCGCCGGAGTCCCGGCCGTCATCGAAACCGCGGTGGCCATGGCGAAGCGGGGCGCGACCATCGGGGTGGTGGCGGTGCACAAGGCGCCTGTTCCGGTCGACTTCCTGTCTCTGATGAGCAACGAGATCACCATCCTGGGATCGATCGGCTACCCCGACGAAATCTTCGATGTCACAGCCGATCTCGTCGCCAACTGGCAGAAGTACGCGCGCATCGTCAGCCACACGATCCCGTTCGACCAGGTCAATGAGGCGCTGGCGACGGCGTCGACGCCGGGCGCTGCCGACAAGATCGTCGTCACCTTCGACTGAATGACGGACCCGGTCGGCGGGCGTAGCGTGGCCACATGGCCGAACTTTCCGACGATGTGATCGCGTTTCTGTCCGAAGGCACGCGCACCGCGGTGCTGGGCTGGGTTGCCACCGATGGGCGACCGCTGGCCGCACCTATCTGGTTCGTGGTGGATGACGGCACGCTGGTGTTCAACACCGGCAAGGACACCGCCAAGGGCCGCGCGCTGGCCCGCGACCCGCGGGTGGTGTTGTGCGTCGACGACACGTCCCCGCCCTATGCCTTCGTCCAGATTCAGGGCCTCGCGGCCATCAGCGAGGATCCCGACGAGCTGCTCGACATCGCCACCCGCACCGGCGGCCGCTACATGGGTGCCGACCGCGCCGAGGAATACGGTCGCCGCAACGGCGTTCCCGGTGAACTCGTGGTCCGGGTGAAACCGACGAAAGTCATTGCCGCATTTGACGTGGCGGACTGAGGGAACCATGACCGACCTTTCTGCATTCGCCGAGTTGTCCGCCCGCGATCACGGACTGGTCGTGCTGAACACCCTGCGCGGTGACGGCAGCATCCAGTCCTCGGTGGTCAATGCCGGCGTGATGCCGCATCCGACAACCGCGGAACCGGTCGTCGCGCTCGTCGCCATCGGCTCCGCACGCAAGTTGCGCAATCTGCGCACCGACCCGCGCACCTCGGTCGTCGCGCACGCGGGCTGGCAGTGGCTGACGGTCGAGGGCGCAGCCGAGGTCATCGGACCGGACGACACCGATCCCGAGACGCTGCGGGTGTTGCTGCGCAACGTCTTCAGCGCCGCCGGCGGCACCCATGACGACTGGGACACCTACGACCGCGTCATGCGCGAAGAAGGTCGTGCAGCGGTGCTGATCTCACCGACGCGGGTGTACTCGAACCCCGCGCGCTGACTCAGCGAGCCGCACGTGCACACAGATCGCCGAACCCGCGCCTGGATTCACGTGGGAGGACGTGAGTGCAATCATCGCGACGATGTGCTGGTGGTTATTGCGCTCAAGGACCGCTGACGGCGAGAGAAAGTACTCGGCTTCAATCACTGTGGCCACGCGCGCCTGATGATTGACGCTACGTATTTCTCCGCCCGGTTTCCCCCGGGCAAGCCCGGTCCGCCGCGCGCCGTCACGGACACGCAGGAGCACCCACCAACGCAAAAACCCCCAAATCCCTTGGGATTTGGGGGCTTTTGCGGGTGCTGTTGGCTAGCTCTCCAGCGACGCCGGCGGCAGGAAGCGGTCGCCGTACTTGGCGGCCAGCTCCTTGGCCCGGGCCACGAAGGCCTCCTTGCCGACGCCGAGCTCGCCCTGGTAGCCGACGATGAACTGCGCCGAACCACCGGTGTACGGCGGGAAGCCGATACCCATGATCGAGCCGATGTTCGCGTCAGCGGTCGAGGTCAGCACGCCCTCGTCGATGCACTTCTGGGTCTCCAGCGCCTCGGCGAACAGCATGCGGTCGATCATGTCCTGCAGCGGCAGTTCGGTCGAACCCGAGTTGAAGGCTTCCTTCAGCCCCGGCCACAGCTGGGTGCGCTTGCCGTCGACGTACTCGTAGAAGCCCGCGCCCTTCAGACGCGACGGGCGACCGAGCTCGATCATCTTCTCGACGACAGCCTCGGCCGGGTGCGCCACGTGGGTGCCACCGGCAGCCTCGACGCCTTCCTTGGTGGCGACAGCGATCTTGTGCATGAGCTCCAGGTTGAGCTCATCCGAAAGCTGCAGCGGCGCAGCCGGGTAACCGGCCTGCGAACCGGCCTGCTCGATGGACGCGGGCGCAACGCCCTCGCCCAGCATGGCCAGCGCCTCGTTGACGAAGGTGCCGATCACGCGCGAGGTGAAGAAGCCACGGCTGTCGTTGACGACGATCGGGGTCTTCTTGATGGCGAGGGTGTAGTCGAACACCCGGGCCAGCGCCTCGTCAGAGGTCTTCTCGCCCTTGATGATCTCCACCAGCGGCATCTTGTCGACGGGCGAGAAGAAGTGGATACCGATGAAGTCCTCCTGGCGCTTCACGCCGGTCGCCAGACCGGTGATCGGCAGCGTGGAGGTGTTCGAGCCGAGCAGCGCGTTGGGCTCGACGATGTCCTCGATCTCCTGGAACACCTTGTGCTTGAGTTCCTGGTTCTCGAACACGGCCTCGATGACGAAGTCGACGCCCTTGAGGTCCTGCGGGTCGGCCGTCGGGGTGATCCGGGCCAGCAGCGCGTCGGACTTCTCCTGCGTGGTCTTGCCCCGCTCGAGCGCCTTGGCCTCGATCTTCTCGGAGTAGTTCTTGCCCTTGTCGGCGGCTTCCTGCGTGACGTCCTTGAGGACGACCTCGTAGCCGGCCTTGGCCGAGACGTAGGCGATACCGGCGCCCATCATGCCCGCGCCCAGCACACCGATCTTCTTGATGTCCTGCTTGGCGATGCCCTCGGGACGCGAGGCGCCGCCGTTGATGGCCTGCAGGTCCAGGAAGAACGCCTGGATCATGTTCTTCGCGGTCTGGCCGGTGACCAGGCTGGTGAAGTAACGGCTCTCGATGCGCGACGCGGTGTCGAAGTCGACCTGCGCACCCTCGACGGCGGCATCCAGGATGGCGCGCGGCGCGGGCATCGGGGCGCCCTTGAGCTGCTTCTTCAGCAGCGCCGGGAACGACGGCAGGATGCCGGCCAGGCCCGGGCTCGACGGGGTGCCACCGGGCATCTTGTAGCCCTTGACGTCCCACGGCTGCACGCCACCCTCGGGGTTGGCCTTGATCCACGCCTTGGCGGCCGGGATCAGTTCCTCGACAGTGTCGACGAGCTCGTCGACCAGGCCGGTGGCCTGCGCCTTGGCCGGGGTGAAGCGGGTGCCCTGGCTCAGGACCTCCATGAAGGCCTTCTGGATACCGAACATGCGCACGGTACGGGCGACGCCGCCACCGCCGGGCAGCAGGCCCAGGGTGACCTCGGGCAGGCCGATCTGGCTGCCGCGGACGTCCGCCGCGATGCGGTGATGGCAGGCGAGGGCGATCTCCAGGCCACCGCCGAGGGCGGCGCCGTTGATGGCGGCGACGACGGGCTTGCCCAGGGTCTCCAGGGCGCGCAGGTCGGCCTTGATGTCCTCGACCATGGCGAACGCCTCGCCGGCGTCGTCGGGGCCGATCTGCATCATGCCCTTGAGGTCACCGCCGGCGAAGAAGGTCTTCTTCGCGCTGGTGATGACGACACCGGTGATGGAGTCCTTCTCGGCAAGCAGGCTCTGCACCGCGTAGTGCATCGACTCCTTGTAGTGCTCGTTCATCACGTTGGCCGAACCCGTGGGGTCGTCCATGGTGAGGGTGACGATGCCGTCGGCATCCTTGTCCCACTGAATTGTCTTCTCAGCCATGTTCTTTCAATCTCCCTAGACGCGCTCGATGATGGTGGCCACGCCCATGCCGCCGCCGATACACAGCGTGATGAGGGCACGCTTGGCGCCGCGGCGCTCGAGCTCGTCGACCATGGTTCCGGTGATCATGGCGCCCGTGGCGCCCAGCGGGTGGCCCATCGCGATGGCGCCACCGTTGACGTTCAGCTTCTCGTCCGGGATGTTCAGGTCCTTCTGGAACTTCAGGACGACCGAGGCGAAGGCCTCGTTGATCTCGAACAGGTCGATGTCGTCGACCGTCAGGCCGGCGCGATCCAGGACCTTCTTGGTGGCCGGGGTCGGGCCGGTCAGCATGATGACCGGGTCGGCACCGCTGGTGGCGGTGGCCACGATGCGGGCACGCGGGGTCAGGTTCTGCGACTTGCCGGCAGCCTCGCTACCGATCAGCACCAGCGCGGCGCCGTCGACGATGCCCGAGCTGTTGCCGCCGTGGTGGACGTGGTCGATCTTCTCGACGTAGTGGTACTTCTGCAGCGCGACGTCGTCGAAGCCGCCCATGGCGCCCAGGCCCGCGAACGCGGAGTTCAGCTTGGCCAGGCTCTCCAGGGTGGTGCCCGGACGCATGTGCTCGTCGTGGTCCAGGATGGTCAGGCCGTTCTGGTCCTTGACCGGGATGACGGACTTGGCGAAGTAGCCGCCCGACCACGCTGCGGCGGCCTTCTCCTGCGAGCGCACGGCGTAGGCGTCGACGTCCTCGCGCGAGAAGCCCTCGATGGTGGCGATCAGGTCGGCGCCGATGCCCTGCGGGACGAAGCCGATGCGGTAGTTGGTCTCGGGGTCGCCGGCCCACGCGCCGCCGTCCGAACCCATCGGGACGCGGCTCATGGACTCGACACCACCGGCGTACACCAGGTCGTCCCAGCCGGAGCGGACCTTCTGGGCGGCCAGGTTCACGGCCTCCAGGCCGGAGGCGCAGAAGCGGTTGAGCTGGAAACCACCGGTGGTCTCGGGCAGCTTGGCCACGAGCGCGGCGGTGCGGGCGATGTCGCCGCCCTGGTCACCGACGGGCGAGACGACGCCCATGATGACGTCGCTGATCAGGTTCTCGTCCAGATCGGGATTGCGACGACGCATTTCGTCGATCAGGCCGACGATCAGGTTGACCGGCTTGACCTCGTTCAGTGCACCGTTGCGCTGCTTGCCACGGGGCGTGCGAATGGCCTCATAGATGAAGGCTTCTTCGGACATGTGTTTGCTCCAGGTCCTATTGAGATGGGGTTGTGGGTGCGTCTACCGGCAGGTGGACGGTCCCCTGCTCGGAAGCGTAACAGGCCCTCCCAACCAGGTGGTTGGGAGAGTGCGGCCCATCACTCGCGAGCGTGCGTGTCTGTACGGCACCACGCCGACGACGATGTACAGAACGCGCTCGCTCGCGGGCGGCGAAGGTGCGCTGGCCTGCTGTTTCTTGCGATTCTGCCGGCGCCGACCGGTACGCCCGCGCCAGTTCGGCCCTTGTGGGAGCAGCGGCCGCTCGCACCCGTTGACCCTGAAACCACGGCGAACTTGTGCGAGAAGGCAGCGCCCTCGTTACAGAGTCAACCCCTGAGTCAGGCGACGGTCCTCACGAACTCCGCGACCTCGCCGACAGCGCGACGGGCGTCGGGGTTGGAGAAGGCGAAGGCCTGGAAGACGTGGACGGCGCGGTCGAAGACCTGCAGCCGCACCGGCACTCCCGCTGCGGCGAGCCGCTCGGCCAGCAGCTCCGAGTCGGGCCGCAGCGCCTCTTCCGAACCGACCTGCAGCAGGAACGGGCCGAGTCCGCGCAGGTCGGCGTCGACCGGAGACGGGGTCGCCTCGCGCCCGCCGTTACGCAGCAGGAAGACCTCGTTGATCATCCGGAGGAAGTCGACCGGGAACATGGCATCCGGAACACGCGCTGCTGCTTCGTATTTCGGCGTCATGTCACTGTCAGTGGCAGCGGAGAGCAGCACACACCCGGCAGGTGGCGCCATGCCGAGGTCGCGCACCGTCACGGCGGTCATGGCGGCGATGAAGCCGCCGGCCGAATCACCGGCCAGCACGATGTTCTCGGGCTGCACGCCCTGCGCCAGCACGTAGCGGTAGGCGTCGACACCGTCCTCGACCGCGTCCTCGACGAGGTTGCGCGGGCAGAGCCGGTACCCGACGCTCAGAGCCCGCGCGCGGCTGTCCCGGGCGATGTGGCTGACGAGCGGCCTGTGGCTGTTGATGCCCAGAGCGATGAACGCCGAGCCGTGGAAGTAGATGATGACGCGGCCGTCGACCGGCGGGGTGGTCTCGTTCCAGACCCATTCGGCCGGGCAGTTCGGTAGCTCGACCTTCTCGGTACGCGACCCACGCACCGCAGGCATCCAGTTCGTCACCCGCTCGGAACCGTCGTAGGCGCGGTCCAGCAGGACCTGCGGGAACCGCTTGTTGATGGCCAGCATGAGCTTGGTCAGCAGGAACAGCAGCGGCTTCATGGCCCGCAGCAGGTAGGACTCGGCGACCGAGTGCCAGTTGGCCTTACCCATCCACTCCGGGCCGGCGTACGTGACGGGCTCTGGCACAGAGTTCTCGGCCGGATCGTCGATCCGTTCAGCACTGGTCATTCGGGACTCCTTTTGCGACGTTGCAGTGCCGAGACTAGATCAGCGCCCCAGACCCCGGCTCGGGCTCGACATGCTGAGAACGCATCGGCACGGCACGATAGGCAGGTGTCGGACCCCCACCATCGCATCCCGGCAGATGCGCTCCAGCGCATCGACACCCTCTTGTCCGGCGTCGACGCCGACCTCGCGGCACGGTTCCCGGGGGACGGCCCCGTCGCCCAGCCGATCCATACCGTCTACGTCAGCGCCGCCGACGCGACGCCCGATACTCCAGCGCAGTGGGGTCAAGCTGCGCTCGAACTACTGGACCGGCACCCCGAGGTCTTCGCCGAACTAGGCGACCGGACCACGGTGGCGTTGGTACGCGAGCAGCTCACCACCGCGCCGATAGCCGACTTACGGCTGGATTTCGAGGACGGCTACGGCCACCGCGGTGACGACGTGGAGGATGGCGACGCAGCGCGGGCCGCGGTGACACTGCCCGCACTCGGGTTGAGCCACAGCGGTATTCGGATCAAGGGGCTCACCACCGCCGAGCGCCGTCGCGCCCTGCGCACCCTCGAATTGGTACTCGACGCCGGAGCCATCGACGGATTCGTCTTCACGGTGCCCAAACTGCGTGCGGCAGAACAGGTCACCGCGGCAGTCTGGCTGTGCGAGGCGTTGGAGGCCGCACACGGCCTGGCCGATCACACGCTGCGCTTCGAGCTGCAGATCGAGAGTCCGCAGGCGGTACTGGGCCCCGACGGGACCGCGACCCTCGCCCGCGCAATCCACCTGGCCGATGGTCGATGCAGTGGATTGCATTACGGCACCTACGATTACAGCGCCGCCTGCGGTATCGCACCGCAGCATCAGGCACTCGATCATCCCGTGGCCGACCACGCCAAAGCAGTGATGCAGGCCGCCGCCGCACAAACCGGCGTCTGGATCGCCGACGGCTCGACACAGGTGGCCCCGATCGGCACCGAAGATCAAGTGGTGCAGGCGATCCGGCGCCACCACCGGCTCGTCAGCCGGTCCCTCGAGCGCGGTTTCTACCAGGGTTGGGACATGCACCCCGGCCACCTGGCGACGCGCTGGCTGGCCACGTTCACCTTCTTCCGGGCCGCCATGGCTGCCGCGGCGCCACGGCTGCAGGCCTACCTTGACCGCACCGGCGGCCCGATCGTCGACGAACCCGCGACCGCAGAGGCGTTGGCGGCCGTGGTGCTTCGCGGGTTGGACTGCGGCGCATTCGGCGCCGACGACGTCCTCGCGATCGCGCCCCGCGCCACCGTCGATGTACTACGAAACCTCAAGAACCGGAAGCTGTCATGACTGAATCACTGCCCGACTTCACCTGGTTGCCGGACCTCGCGCTGCGGAGCCTCGGTGGCGCGGTGATCTGGGCGAACGACGAACTGTTCGCCGAGAAGGAGAACCTCGTCTCCCCCGGGCCGTCGGCCTACCGGCCGGCATCGTTCGGGCACAAGGGCCAGATCTACGACGGGTGGGAGACCCGGCGACGGCGCGACGCCGGCCACGACACGGCCATCGTGCGGCTCGGTGTGCCAGGTGTCATCCGCGGCGTCGTGGTCGACACCGCATGGTTCAAGGGCAACTACCCGCCGGCGGTCTCCGTCGACGCCATCGAGGTCGACGGCTACCCGACGGCCGACCAGCTGGCCGCGGACCCCGGCTGGGTGCCGCTCATCGAACGCTCCCGCGTGTACGGGGACACCCGCAACAACTTCGAGGTCTCCTCGGAGCAGCGCTGGACGCATGTGCGGCTCAACATCTTTCCCGACGGCGGAGTGGCGCGACTCCGCGTGCACGGCGAAGGCCGGCCGGACAAGCGATTCCTCGGCGTCGGCCCCGTGGACCTGGCTGCGCTGGAGAACGGCGGTCTGGTGCTCGATGCGTCGAATCGCTTCTACAGCTCACCGCAGAACCTGATCTTCCCCGGACAAGCGCAGGTGATGGGCGACGGCTGGGAAACCGCCCGCCGACGCGACGACGCCAACGACTGGGTCCGCATCCGGCTGGCCGGACCGGGCCGGGTGCGGCTCGCGGAGATCGACACGTCGTACTTCATCGGGAACAGCCCCGGGGCCGCGGCACTGACCGCGCTGCGCGCCGACGGACAGTGGATCGAGCTGCTGCCCCGCACCGAACTGCTGCCCGACACCCGGCATCGTTTCCTCGTCGACGTCGGTGACGTGGTGTCCGAGGCACGACTGGACATCTACCCCGATGGCGGGCTGGCCCGGTTGCGGCTCTTCGGGGAACTTGCGTGAGCTACCCACGGGACCTGGTGGGCTACGGCCGCACCCCGCCGGATCCGCAGTGGCCGAACGGTGCCGCGATCGCCGTGCAGTTCGTCCTCAATTACGAAGAGGGCGGCGAGAACAACGTGCTCGACGGGGATCCGGCCTCGGAGACGTTCCTGTCCGAGATGACCCCGGCCGATGCGTTCCCCAACCGGCACATGAGCATGGAGTCGCTCTATGAGTACGGCTCGCGCGCCGGATTATGGCGAATACTAAGGATTTTCGAGCGCCGGGGCATCCCGCTGACCATCTTCGCGGTGGCGCGGGCCCTGCAACGCAACCCGGAGGCGCTGGCTGCCTTCGATGAACTCGGACATGAGATCGCCTGTCATGGCCTGCGGTGGAAGTCCTACCAGCTGGCCGACCGCGACACCGAACGCGAGCACATGGCCGAGGCGGTACGGATTCTGACCGAACTCACCGGCGCCGCGCCGCTGGGCTGGTACACCGGCCGGGACTCCCCGCACACGCGGGAGCTGGTGGTCGAGCACGGCGGGTTCGTGTACGACTCGGACTCCTACGCCGATGATCTGCCGTACTGGGTCCGGGTGGCTGGCACCGACCATCTCGTCGTGCCGTACACGCTCGACACCAACGACATGCGTTTCGCTTCTCCCGCAGGGTTTTCCAACGGCGAGGAGTTCTTCGCCCATCTGCGGGACGCGTTCGACGTGCTCTACGCCGAAGGTCTGGGCGGCAGCCCGAAGATGCTCTCGGTCGGCCTGCACTGCCGCCTGGTCGGCAGGCCGGCCCGCAGTGCCGCGCTGGAACGCTTCCTCGACCACGTGCAGCGTCACGACCGGGTGTGGCTGGCCCGGCGCATCGACATCGCCAGGCATTGGCGCGCCGTGCACCCGGCTGGTTAGGACAAAGCGGACGAGTGTCGGGCGGTTAGCCTCGGGCGTTCCAGACCAAGGGCGCCTGCCGGATCCAGCTGCCTTGTTCGACGGCGTCGAGGAGGAATCCGGCCAGATCGGCGCGGTTGACGCGGGGGCCCGGCTTGGCGTTGCCGGTCGCCGCCCGTAGCGGGCCGAGGGCCGGCTTGTCGCTGAGTGCGACGGCGCGGGCCAGTGTCCAATCCGTGCTCGAGGCCCGGACGAGGTGGTCGAGCGCGTGATGGTCAGCGAAGCCGGCCTTGATGTTGGACAGCTTGATGAAGGCCTTGACCACCGGGTTGAGCCGGTTCCAGTCGTCACCCGCGCCTTGCGTGGAAGCCAGCACGATCCGCCGGATACCTAGTTCGCCCATCACCGTGAGCGTGTTGCGGGCGGCGTCGGTCATGAACATCGGCGGGCTGATGGCCTTGGCCCACGGATTGTCGGACGTCCTGGCGTTGCTGAGGACGCTGATCACGGCTTGGGTGCCCTGCGCAGCTCTGCGCAGGTCGTCGATGTCGAGGGGCGTGCCCTGGATGGATTCCACGGTAGGTGGGGCTTGGACGGTGTCGGGGTTGCGCACCAGGGCGCGCACGCGGTAGCCGCGGTTGGCGGCCTGGACGAGTACGTGGGTTCCGGTGCGGCCACTGCCGCCGAGCACGAGCAGGCTGGTCACGGGGTTGATCTCCAATTCTTACTATTTGTTCGTAACCACATGTTGCGTCAGAATGGAGAGGCGTACAAAAGGCACAGCGGTGTGCGTGACGGAAAGGGACGGGCGCCATGCAGGACAGGGCGGCACTGGCAATGGCAGCCTCGGCCGGTCCGTGCGCGAGCGTCCCGGCCGAGCAGATGGAATTCATCCGTCAAGTGCTCGATCGAGTCGGCGACAAGTGGAGCATGTTGATCATTGCCGTTCTGCAGGACGGCGCGCTGCGCTACACCGAGCTGCAAGGACAGATCCCTGGCATCTCCCAACGCATGCTCACGCACACCCTGCGCCAACTCCGGCAGGACGGACTGCTCACCCGCACCGCTTACGCAGAGGTCCCACCCCGCGTGGAGTACACCCTCACCCCGCTGGGCCATGGCCTCAACGACATCGTCAAGCAGCTGATCGGCTGGGCCGCCGCCCACCACAACGAGATTCGCGCCAACCGGCGCCGCGCCGAGACCGCCGCGTCCGGATCCTGAACGGCGACAATCGGTTACCTGAAACGACTAGCCGCCGCGCCGGACGGTGTACTGCTTGGCCGGCGGTGTTGCGAACTCGCCGCGTTTGCCGGTGCGTAAGCCCATCCGTACCAGTGCCTGCACCGTCAATGTCGCCGCACTCACCCCGTCGACCACGGGTACCCCGAGCTCGGTCGAGATCGCCGCACACATGTCAGCCATGCCCGCGCAGCCGAGGACGATGACGTCGGAGCCGTCAGCCTCCAACGCCTCCCGGCACGCCTCGGTGATGACCTTGCGTGCCGTCGGGTCGGTTTCCAGATCCAGCACCGGGATGTCGCAGGCGTGGATACCCAGGCAGAACCGTTGCATCCCATAGCGTTCCGCCAGATCAGCAGCGCGGCCCATGGTGCGCGACAGCGTCGTCACCACAGAGAAGCCCCGGCCCAGGTGGCTGGCCGTCTGCATGGCGGCCTCGGCGATGCCGATGACCGGCCCGGCCGCGATCTCCCGTGCCGCGTCCAGTCCTGGATCACCGAAGCACGCGATCACGTACCCGTCGACCCCGGCGCCCTCACCGCGCCGGATCGCCTCGAGCAGGCCTGGCACACTCATGGCCTCGTCGTAGTGGCTTTCTATCGAGGGCGGACCGTATTCGGACGTCACGGCAACGATGTCTACGCCGGGGCCGGCCACTGCCTGTGCGCAGCGGCCGATCCCGGCGGTCATCGACTCTGTGGTGTTGGGGTTGATGACCCAAATCCGGCTCATCCCAAGGACTCCCCCACGGTCACGCCACCGACTGGGCGACGAACCGGTCGCGGGCGGCCAGCACCCGGTAGAGACCGAGTGCGACGCCGCAACCGATGAACCAGCTGTACTGAGCAGCGGTGTGCATGCCGTACACACTGCCCGCCAATAGCACCGGAAGCGCCGCGAGCACCGCGCCGGCCACTGTCGCGATGACGGCGACCTTGTTGTAGCCGCCCGTGTACCAATACTTTCCGGACTCGGCCATGGTGAACATATCGTCGACGATCACCTTCTGCTTGCGCACCAGGTAGAAATCGGCGAGCAGCACACCGAACAGCGGGCCGATGAAGGCGCCCAGGATTTCCAGCGTGTAGTGGATGACCTCGGGGTTGTTGTAGAGGTTCCACGGCGTGATCAACACCGAGCCGACGGCGGCGATCATGCCGCCGGCACGCCAGGTGATGCGCTGCGGGCTGACGTTGGAGAAGTCGAACGCCGGGCTGATGAAGTTGGCGACGATGTTGATGCCGATGGTGGCGATGGTGAAGGTCAACGCGCCCAACACGATTGCGAAGGCGCTGTCGATGCGGGCCACGGTCTGCACGGGGTCGGTGAGCAGTTCGCCGAACACCGGCAGCGTCAGCGACGCGGTGACCACGACCAGCACCGAGAACACCAGGAAGTTCACCGGCAGCCCGAGGAAGTTGCCCTTCTTGACCGCGGCGAACGACTTGCCGTAGCGCGAGAAGTCGCCGAAGTTGAGCATCGGACCCGAGAAGTAGGAGACCACCAACGCGATGGCGCCGAGCATCACCGGAATCGAATCGAGGCCGGTGTACTTCACCTCACCGAGGTTGAGATCGATTGCACCCCAACCGGCTTTGTAGATGAGGTAGCCGCACAGCACGAACATGACGACGTAGACGGCGGGGCCGCAGAAGTCGATGAACCTGCGGATGGCCTCCATGCCGCGCCAGAAGACGCAGGCCTGCAACACCCACAGCAGCAGGAAGCTGGCCCAGCCCAGCACCGGCAGGCCCAGGAAACCGTGGCTGCCGAGGTCTGCGTAAGGCGCCAGTCCCGGAAAAAGCTTGAGCAGCACCACATCCAGAGCCGCCGACGCGAGGTAGGTCTGAATGCCGTACCAGGCCACCGCGATCAGTCCGCGGATGACGGCCGGGATGTTCGCCCCCAGCACACCGAACGCGGTACGACAGATCACCGGATACGGCACGCCGGCAACCTGGCTCGGCTTGGCCACCAGGTTGCACAGGAAGTAGACGAGGGTGATGCCGATCAGCAATGCCGCCAGCACCTGCCAACTGGCCAGGCCCAGTGCGAACAGGCTGCCCGCGGTTACATAGCCGCCGACGCTGTGCACGTCGGACATCCAGAACGCGAAGATGTTGTAGGAGCCCCAGCTCTGATTGCCCAGCGGAGCGAGGTCCTCATTGGTCAATCGCGGGTCGTAATCCGGTTTGATGACGCCGCCACCGACGGGGTGGCCGGCGGCTTCGACGATGTCACCTGCGCCGATCACCGCGCCCGGTGGGGTCAGGTCCTTGGGAACGAGGGTGTCAGTCATGCTCGAAAACGCTAAAAAAGCAACGTTTCCCTGCTGTTTCCCCTGAGATATGCCGCAATTGCGGAAAAGATATATGTTCCACCGCTACGCCAGCAGCCCGGTGTCCGTGGGCAGTTTGGCGATCACCGCGTTGAGCCGGACGGCATGATTCTCCGCGACAGCGATCAGACGCTCGGCGTCACCGGCGACGAACGCGTCGACCATCGCGCAATGATCGGCATGCAGGTCGGCCCGGTCGTCACGGCTGACATGCAGCATCGACTGCACGGGTTCGGTGACATTCCACGCCGCCTCCAGCATGTGCAGCAGCCGGTACATGCGCGACGGTCGGGTGAGCGCGGCATGCAACTCCCGGCTCTGCCGGTGGTACGCGCCCGCGTCATCGTCGCGGATCGCCTGCTGCAGCCGGACATTGACCGCGACCGCGGCCGCGCGGTCGGCATCGGTGGCGTTGGCCACGGCGACGCCCAGCGACGCCGATTCCAAAGCCTCACGCACGATGTACATTTCGCGCAGTTCCTGCGGCGTCAACAGGGCCACGGTGTAGCCGAAGTTGAGCCGGTGCTCCACCAGCCCCTCCCCGATGAGCGTTTTCAGCGCCTCCCGCACCGGAATCTGGCTGACGCCGAATACGTCCGCCACGTCAGCCAAGGGGATCGGCGTACCGGGCGGAACGCCGCCGTCGAGCACCGCGCGGCGCAGTTCATTGAGCACGCCTTGCTGTGACGGCGCGGCCCGATCCGCCACCAGCTGTCCGAGCAGGACAGAATGCCGGTGGGGCCGCATACCCGCACAGTAGGTCGGCGTTGTTGCCGAACCGATTTCCGTGACGTTTCGGCCCGGTTAGCGAATCACGTGTTCAGGACAGCGTGAGCGGCGTTGTAGCCCGGGATGAAGTTGACGGCCGGGCCGCCGTGGCAGCCGGCGCCGCCCAGGTAGACGCCCTCGACGGGCAGCTCCTGGTCGAGATACCCGCGCGGCCCGGGCCGGTTGGGCCCCATCTGTTCGGGGTGGATCAGGCCATGGCAGTAGTCGCCGCCGGGAGCGCCGAACATGCGGTCCATGTGCCGCGGCGTGAACGTCGTGTGCCGCAGAATGAGCTTCTCGAAGTTGGGCGCCACGCGGGTGATCTTGTCGATGACCCGTTGTCCCATCTCACGTTTCATCGTGCCGTAGTCACCGCCACCTTCGACCGGGAACCACAGCGCGAAGGCCGACGACGCGTGCTTGCCGGGCGGGGCCAGCTCGGGATCCAGGACCGACGGAATCTGCCAGGCGATGGACGGGTCGGCGGGTACGATCCCGCGCCGGCTGTCCTCCCACTGCTGCTGCAATTCCTCGGGAGTGCTGAAAAGGCCTATGGTGCCCTGTAATTCGGGGTTGTTCAGGATTTCATATGGTTCGGCGAACTCCGGGCTGCCATCGAGCGCGAAGTGCATCTGCAGGTAACTGCCGCGGTGGTCGACGCGCGTGTAGCGGGCCCGGACATCGTCGGGCACGGCGGCGCCGAGCAGCCGGTCCACCGTCAGCGACGGTGCCAGCGACGAAACCACCACGGGTGCAGTGATTTCGGTGCCATCGTCGAGCCGGACGCCCGTGACCCGGCCGTCGGCGACCGTGATGGCCGCGACCGCGCTGCGCAGCCGAACCTCACCGCCGTGCGCGACGAACGTCTGCTCGAGATGCTCGGCCAGCGCGCCGATGCCACCTTTGAGCTTTCGCATCAGCGACGCACCGTCTGTCGGGACGGCGAGGCCGAAGGCCAGTGCGGCAGCGCTGCCCGGCGTCTGAGGTCCGCGGTAGGTGGTGTTGCAGGCCAGCACCGACAGCATGCCGCGGATGGCGCCGTGCTTGTCCTTGTCCGGCAGGTAGCGGTCGAGGACGTCGGTCACCGAGCCGAAGAGCATGTCGGTGATGGCCGACCGCTCGAATTCGTTTGTGGCGCAGGCGTACATCTCGTCGTAGGTCTTGGGCGGCAGCCCCGCGTCGAACCGGCCGAGGGCTCGGGCCGGCGCCATGCTCCAGGCCATCAGTCCCGCCATGCCGTTGACGGCCTCGGCGCCGTGCAGCTCGTTCATATGAGTGAGGAGCTTCATGGGGTCGGAGTAGAAGAGGAACGGCTCGTCGCCGATCCCCCGCATGTTGACCGACATGACCTCCTGCTCGACGCTCGGCACCTCGTCGAGACCCAGCTCCTGACTCACCTTGAGCGATGTCGGGAACTGCTCGGACCCGGCGATCTCGAACTTGAAGCCGTCGAACAATTCGACGGTAGAGGCCATGCCGCCGGAGTAGAGCTTGGCTTCCAGACACAGCGTGCGCAGGCCCGCCTTCTGCAGCATGACCGCCGAAGCCAGCCCGTTGTGCCCTGCTCCCACCACGATTGCGTCGAATTGCGCCATTTCCGCAGAGTCGCACCCGCGCATTGTTTTGTCAATAGTGACAAAACTTGACGATGACGATCAGACCGGCCCGGCCGCCAGCTGATCCAGCGCCTGGTGACACATGCGCGCCAGATCCGCCAGCGACCGCTCGGCGCCCAGCATCCACACCTCCATCGCGCCGAACACCGCCGCGGCGATGGTCCGCGAGGTCACCGCGATCCGCAGCCGGTCATCCGATCCGCCGCGCCGCGCCAGGTGTTCTGCGATGGCGTCGGCGAAATCCGCTTCGACCTGACGGATGTGGCTGACGATCCGGTCGGCGTCGAGTTCCTGTTCGCGCAGCGCGGCGATCTTGGTGACGGCACCAAAGTCGTACGGGAAGGCGAAGATCGCGGCTTGGACGGCCACCAGCACCGGCTCGTCCGCGGGCCGGCCGGCCAGTGCGGTGCGAAACCAGTGCAGGCCGGCGTCGTAGTCGGCGAACAGCAGCTCGTGCTTGGACGTGAAGTGCCGGTAGAACGTGCGCAGCGAGACGCCGGCGTCGGCGGCGATCTCCTCTGCCGTGGTGCCCTCGACCCCTTGAGCCAGAAACCGGACCAATGCCGCCTGTTGCAGCGCCTCGCGCGTGCGCTCACTACGTACGGTCTGCGGCGGCCGGGGCATCCCAGTACCGTACCGCAGAATGTTTTGTCATGATTGACAAAACATTTCAGGGCGAGCAGACTCCGCTGACATGGTCTCGCTCATCGTCCACGCGGTCCTCGGACTGATCACCATCGCGTTCATCGTCAAGCTCAATCCCGCGGTCTTCCGCAGGCCCGCCGACGGACCCGCGTTCTCCGCACTCGAGTCGGCCTACTACGTGATCGGCATCGCCTCGATAGCTCTCGGCTACTACTTCAACACCAAGTTCGTCATGGATTACCAACCGCCCGACGGCAATCCGATCACCGGGCCGGGCAGCTGGTCGGACTACATCCGCCTGATGTTCGTCAACCCCGCGGCGTCGTCGGCCGGCCAGGACTACACCATCATCAACGTCATCCTGTTACCGCTGTTCAGCATCGCCGACGGCCTGCGGCGCGGTATCCGGCACCCCTGGCTGTTCTTCGTCAGCAGCCTGTTCACCAGTTGCGCCTTCGCGCTGGCGTTCTACTTCGCCGTCGTCGCGCGGCAACAGCGGCACGAGCGCACCGTCGACCACGTCAGGAGTTCTGCGACAATCCAGGGGTGACGCCACCGAGGATGGCCGCCCGCCTGCGGCCCTACGCCTCCACCATCTTCGCCGAGATGTCGGCGCTGGCCGCACGGGTCGGCGCCGTCAACCTCGGTCAGGGTTTTCCCGACGAAGACGGCCCGGCACCGATGCTGGCGGTGGCGCAACAGGCCATCGCGGACGGCGTCAACCAGTACCCGCCCGGCCCGGGCATCCCCGCGCTGCGCCAGGCCATCGCCGCCCAGCGCAAGAGGCACTACGGCATCACCTACGACCCGGACACCGAGGTACTCGTCACCGTCGGCGGTACCGAGGCCATCGCGTCGGCGGTGATCGGGCTGGTCGAGCCCGGCAGTGACGTGCTCATCATCGCCCCGTTCTACGACTCCTACTCCCCGGTGATCGCCATGGCCGGCTGCCGGCGCGTCGCCGTCCCATTGGCACCCGATGACCACGGTTTCGCCATCGACATCGACCGGCTCCGCGCCGCGATCACCCCGCACACCCGCGCGCTGATCCTCAACTCACCGCACAACCCGACCGGCATGGTCGCCAGCCACGACGAGCTGACTGCCATCGCCGCCCTCGCCATCGAGCATGACCTTCTGGTCATCACCGACGAGGTCTACGAGCAGCTGACGTTCGACGGTCATCAGCACCGGCCGCTCGCGGGCTACCCCGGCATGGCCGAGCGCACCGTCACCATCTCCAGTGCCGCGAAGATGTTCAACTGCACCGGCTGGAAGATCGGTTGGGCCTGCGGGCCGGCTGACCTGATCGCCGGAGTACGCGCCGCCAAGCAGTACCTCACGTACGTCGGCGGTGCGCCGTTCCAGCCGGCCGTCGCGCACGCACTGGACCACGAGGATGCCTGGGTCGCGGCACTGCGAAAGTCCTACCGCGGCAAGCGGGACCGGTTGGCGGGCGCCCTCACCGATATCGGTTTCGATGTGCACGACAGCTTCGGCACGTACTTTCTGTGCGCCGATCCCCGGCCGCTGGGATATGACGACAGCACCGCGTTCTGCGCCGGGCTGCCGGAGCGGGTCGGCGTCGCCGCCATCCCGATGTCGGCCTTCCTAGATCCGGAATCGCCCGACTCGGCGGGCTGGAATCACCTGGTGCGCTTCGCCTTCTGCAAGCGCGACGACACCCTCGACGAGGCGATCAGCCGGCTCCGCACCCTGTGATTTGTGCACGAAAATCCGCGCCCGCCGCGGAAAATCGTGCACAAATCACTCGCAGGTGAGCAGCCCGGTGTCGGTGGGCAGGGTCCCGATCGCGACGTCGACGCTGTCGTTGTGGCGCTGCGCAATTGCACTGAGCCGCGCGGTGTCCCGGGCCAGGAACGCCTCGAGCATCTCCTCGTGGTCGCCGTTGAGCTTGGCCCGGTCATCCGGCGTCACGTGCATCATGGCCTGCACGGGTTCGATCATGTTCCAGGACATTTCGAGGATGTGCAGCAGCCGATGCATGCCGGACGGGCGCACCAGCGCCATGTGGAAGTTACGGCTCTCCCGCTGGAATGCCGCGCCGTCGCAGTCCCGAATCGCTTGCGCCATTCGGTCATTGGCCTCGATCGCGACGGCCCGCTCGTAGTCGGTGGCCTTTTCCGCGGCGATCGCGAGCGCCGCACCTTCCAGTGCCGCGCGCACGAGGTACATCTCGTGCAGTTCCTGCTTCGTCATCCGGGCGACGGTGTAACCCGAGTTGGGCCGGTGCGTCACCAGGCCCTCGCTGATGAGCGTCTTGAGGGCCTCGCGGACGGGAATGTGGCTCACACCGAACAGTTCGGCGACCTCGGTCAGCGGCACCGAGGTTCCGGGCGGGGCGTCACCGCGCAGGATCACCCGGCGCAGCTCGGTCACCACGGTCTGCTGCGGCCCGCCATTCCGCACCACCACCAGCTTCTCCAACAGCGGAGAGGGTGGGCGGTCGATCATACGAACTCCCTGTCGACAGAGTCTGGACTAGCCGTAGAGACGAGTCACCCGGGCCCGCAGCCGGTCGACCGCAGCATCGAGCACCAGTTTGCGGGCTCGGCGCAACAGGAACTCGGGAATGGGGGCGACCAGGTCCACGATGATGTCGAATCGCACCCGGGTCCGGTCGCCCTCGCGAGTCAGTTTGTACTCGGCATGTTGCCCACGCTGTTGGAAGGTGTCGGCCGCGTCCCACACCATCCAGTCATCACCCCAGTGGTACTCCAGGAGTTCCTTGTCGGTGATGCCCATGATCTTCACGGTCGCTTTGACATGGTGCGGACGACCGTCGGGATACCGATCCAGTACCTGTAATTCCCGGTGCAAGCTGCGCCATTGCGACGCCTCGTCCATGTCGGCCAGCGCATCCATGATGGCTTCGGGCGAGGCGTCGATCACCAGCTCTCGGGACGCCATAACTGCCATAAGGGCAAATTTAGTCCTCTCTACCGGCCTCGGGTAGAGAATGCGTCAGCTAACTTCCAAAACCGCTACCAACCGACTTCGCCGATCGGCGTGGTCTGCTGCGGCGGGGCACCGACGGGGCCCGACGGGGTCCGCGAGAAGCGCGGCGCGGGCGCCGCCTGGTCGACGCCGCCGACGGTGACGATCGTCGACCTGGCCCGGAGGTGTTCGCCGGCGGCGGCTTCGGTCCAGGTGAGCACCGGAGTGACGCAGGCGTCGGTCCCGGCGAACGTCTCGGTCCACTCGGCGCGGGTCCGGCTCGCGAACCGGGCAGCAAAGATGTCGCGCATTTCGTCGTAGCGCGCGAGGTCGAACTGGTTCGGCACCTCGGCGGGGTCCAGGCCCAGGCCCACAAGTAGCTGAGCGAAGAACTGCGGCTCGATCGAGCCGACCGCCATGTAGCCGCCGTCGGAGGTCTCGTAGACGCGGTAGTACGGGGCGCCGCCGTCCAGGAGGAACGACTCGCGCTGGTCCTTCATCACGCCGGTGGACTTCATGGTCCACATCATCTGGGCGAGCATGCTGACGCCGTCGACCATCGCGGCGTCGACCACCTGGCCGCGGCCGGACTGTTCGCGTTCGTACAGCGCCGTCACGATGCCGATGAGCGTCAGCATCGACCCGCCGCCGAAGTCGGCGACCAGGTTCAGCGGCGCCACCGGCGGCCGGTCGCGGTAGCCGATCGCCGACAGCGCGCCGGTCTGCGACAGGTAGTTGATGTCGTGGCCCGCGGTCTGGGCGAGCGGGCCGTCCTGGCCCCAGCCGGTGATCCGGGCGAAGATCAGCCGCGGGTTGACGGCCTCGCACTCGGCCGGCCCGATGCCGAGACGCTCGCACGTGCCGGGACGGAAACAGTCAAGCAGCACATCGGCTTTCGCGGCCAGCGCGAGCAGCGCGGCGGGATCGGACTTGACGTCGAGGTCGACGATCCGCTTGCCGCGGTGCAGCAGGTCGACGTTCTCGGCGGGCATCGTCAGCCCGCCGGGACGACGCACCCGCACCACGTCGGCGCCGAGGTCCGCCAGCATCATGGCAGTGTGCGGCCCGGGGCCGATTCCGCCGAGTTCGATCACCTTGACTCCGGCCAGTGGCCCCGCATTCGTCATCCCGCGACGTTAGCCCATGGGTTGACGCGGCTGAATCCCGGTGTGTGTCAGCCCTTCTTGTTCTTGGCCATGAACTTTTTCAGCCCCTCGGTGGCGGTCTCGGCGCCGCCGCTGACGCTGCGCTTGAGCAGGAAGCCGGGGATCGGCACCACCGGGTCGACGGTGATCTCGAACTTCACCTTGGTCTTGTTGCCGGCCGGGGTCAGCGTGTACTTGGCTTCTTGCTTCTTGAGCGACGACGACCTGATCAGCACCCAGCTGCCCGTGAGCTCGGTCCAGGTGTATTCGAGGATCTGGTCGTCGGCCATGCCGGCGGCCTTGATCGTCATCTTGGCCTGCTTGGGCCGGCCGTTCTCGTAGGTGTCCAGGACCTCGGCCTTGGTGTACTGCGGCGACCACACCGGTGTCTGCGCAAGGTCTGCGATGACATCCATGATCTCTTCAGGGGTTGCCTCGATGGTCACTTCGTGCGACGCGCTGACTGCCATGGCGCGACCATAGACCACCCGGCCACATGCCGTGACCGGATGGTGCAACCAGCGGGACGACCCGTCAGTGGATGTTCGACTGGATCTTCGTGGCGATGTCGGCGGCCGCTGTCACCGGCGCCTTGGGCGTGCAGGCCTCGACGTCGATGATCAGATTGGAGACCCGCTGCAGAACATGTTGGCACCAACGGGTTTCAGGCCCGGTGCCACGCGTGATGGGCATCGCCAGTTTGGTGTCGGTGCGCTCCAGGTCGCCCGACAGCCACTTCGGCAGCGGCTGGTCGTTGAGTCGGATGTTGACGTGGTGGTTGGTGCACTTGGCCCACCGCTCGGCCGACAGGTTGAAGAAGTTACGAGCCGCGTCGGATGTCGGATAGTAGACGACCGACTGTGCAGCCAGGTAGTCCCACTGGTCGGTGTCGGGCGTCTTCAGCGTCTGCTGGCGCATGGCCTTCCAGTCCTGGCCGCTCTTGAGGTCCTTGCCATCCTTCGAGTAGATGACGGACTCGTCGATCTGCCAGACGCCGAGGCAGTTCAGGTTCGGCAGGAGGTTGCGGTGGTCGTCCATCCCGTCTTTCGGCGGGCGGCCGACCAGGCCGGTGGTGCCCAGCGTCTTGTTCATCTCGTCGGGGGTCAGCAGCAGGTCGTTGATGCTCGACTCGGCAACCGTCGACGGCGTCGCAGGTGTCGGCGTGCCACCCTTGCCACCGCAGGCGGCCAGCGCCAGACACAGGACGGCGACGCCGAAGGCGTGTCGCTTCACGGGTTCCTTATATAGAGGTGCGCGGTCAGGCGTGGGTACCGGCCGCAGCGCACTCACGCTGGACGGCTTCGGCGTTGGTGTTGACCTCCGTGGCCGTGTTGTCGAGGCTGCCGCCGGTCATGCCGATGCCCATCTTCACGAACAACTTGGCGGCGCCGACCGACCAGGACCGCATCGGGCTGGCGATCTCCGGTGACAGGCCCGGGGTGTTGGAGGCGTCCATGGCGGCCTTGGCCGAAGCCTGCAAGCTGGACCGGCCCGCCGCGTTGCTCTGGCCGATATACGGGTCGTTGTTCTCGAGATCGTCCGCGAAGGCGCCATATCCATCCGCCGCGGTGTCGAGCGCCGCCGCGAACTGTGAACAGGCCGCGACCGCAGCCGGGTCGGCGTTCGCCGAGGTGACGCCGGACGCCTGGACCGAGGCACTGGCGTCTACCGGGGCAGGGGCGGGAGCGGGGGCTTCCGGGTCGGCATCCGCCGAGGGCTGCCCAAATACACCGGCGCACAAGACGATTGCAGACGCAGCCACGAACCGCACCCAGGTCTGTGAAGACTTCACCGTTTCCTCCAAGTCATTCGCGCCGCGTCCACCGGAGGCATTGTGCCCACCTGGCTATGACGGACGCTCGGCGTTCGACTGTCCCACGGTCGGGCGTGCAGATGGCCAGTTGGTTAACGCAAATCAAACCGGCGATTTCCAATCCCCGTCGGTTGCATGGCATGGGAAAAGGAATGACCTAGATCACACTCGCTGATCAGCGCATTCGACAGCCTTCGACCATGCCAAATACTTCCACCAATACACGCGTATTCCTGAGTTGCCCACTGGTTGATAACGGAGGGGGAAGTTTTTGCGGTCCGTTAACCGTCCGGCAACCCTCTCAGTAGATGCTCCGCAACGACACAAATTCAGCAACTACGGCACTCACAGAATCGCCGTAGTACCCAAAAACGAGAGGCGCGTTCATCACCATGTCGAACCGTTATGCCATGTTGGCAGCCCTTTGCGTGGTGCTCCCGGTCGGCGCCGCGCCGCTGGCGATTGCGGATCCTGCCGATGGCCCCGCGATCCAGCCAGTCAATGCACCGCTGCCTCCCGAGGGCGCTGTCCCGTCCGGCCCCGCCGGGGTGTTGGATACCCCCGACGGCTGGCACCTGCAGGTCGTGGGCACCAACGAGACCCAGCTGCCGGTTGCCCCGCTGACCACCGCGATCTCCTCGCGTGAGTACTGGGTCGCGGGCACCTTCACCGGCACCATCACCGGTGGCGGCAAGACCAAGCTGACCGGCGGCACGCTGGAGGCCGGCGAGCAGATCGGTTGCGGCATCATCTCCGACGAGGCCGAGATCAACCCCGGTGCCTCCTTCACCCCGGGTATCAGCCTGACCGGCCCAACGTGGCAGGCCGGTATCAGCTTGCAGGGCAAGGTCTACCTCAAGCCCGGCACCGTGACGACCGTGGCGATCGACAAGAAGTCGTTCAAGGGCACCTCGACCCGCGTCAGCATCACCGGTGTGCGCATCAAGACCGACCAGTGCGCCGGCCAGTCCTTCATCCGCTCGTACGCGACGCTGACGAGCTCCACGGACAACACCGACGACATCGTCACCTACCTCGGCGTGACCAAGTCCGTCTAAGCAGTTCGTTGCAGTCCGCCTGACCCCCTCCAACCAACTTCAAATCATGAAGGGCTTGCCACCACCATGTTGAAACCCTCCGCTGTTTTCGCCGCAGCGTGCATGCTGCTGCCGGCAATCGCTGCGCCCGTCGCGATGGCCGACCCCGACGGCCCGCCGGTCGACACCGGTGTCGTCGCCTCCGACGAGCCCGCCACCGTCACCTCGCCCGACGGCTGGGTCCTGACGGTCGCCGCCACCAACGAGTCCCAGCTGCCGGTCGCCCCGCTGACCACCGCCACCTCCTCCCGCGAGTACCTGGTGGGCGGTACCTTCACCGGCACCGTCACCGGCAGCGGCAAGACCAAGCTGACCGGCGGCACGCTGGAAGCCGGCTACCAGATCGGCTGCGGCATCGAGCTCGGCCAGATACGTCTGATCGGCCAGGTCGGCGCCTCGACCGCCAACGCGAACATCTTCACCGGCGCGATCCCGACCGGTGTCACGTTCCCGCTGTCCGGCACGCTGGAAATCCACCCGAAGCCGGGCACGGTGACCCAGGTTCCGGTCGACAAGAAGTCCTTCAAGGCGGCGCCGGCGCGCGTCACCCTCAAGGACACCCACATCAAGGTCGACGGTTGCGTCGGTCAGTCCTTCATCCGCTCCTACGCGACGCTGACCAGCTCCACCACCGACACCGACGACATCGTCGCCTACTACGGCATCACCAAGTCGGTGTAATGATCAGCAGCAAAAAGATGGGCAAAGCCGCGGCGGCGGGCGTGATCGCTGCCGCGGCGTCCATCGCCTTTGCCGGGGCAGCCTCGGCCGACTGGAATTCGCCGATTCCAACCCCCGGTCACGATGACCAACAGGACGCGATCGCCGCTCAGGCGGCCGCAGCTCTGGGTCCCGCTCCCATGGCGGATGCCCAGATGCCGGTCCTGGGCGCTCCGCTGGGCGCACAGGGATTGAACGTCCTCGGGCAGCGCCCCGCCGGCAACGTCGACCCAGCAGCAACGGCACCCGTTGCCGGTCCGCTGGGCATGCCACTGAACACGCCGGGGCTGACTCCTGACACCGTGCTGGGCCAGACCGCGGTGCCGTCCCTCCCGGGCTCGGGCGCCGGCACCCCGCCGAGCCTGAACGCCTTCAACAACAGTTACGGCGTGGGGCAGTGCCTCAAGCCGTCGGCGCCGGGCAAGTGCGAGCAGTTCGGGGTCGACCCCGGCCAGGAGCACGCCGACAGCAGCCCGCACGAGTGGCTCAACCGGTACATCGACATGTACCACGACGGCCGCCTGCGCGGTGGAGCGCTCGGACAGTACCCGCAGCAGCAGCTCGGCGAGTCGCTGCCCGGTACCGCGCCGCCTCCAGGGACCAACATCCCGCCGGGTCTGGGGCAGTACTACGTGCCGCCGGACCCCGCTCCGGCACCGCTCCCGCCGGGGGCACCGGTTCCGCCGCCGGCACCGGCTAACTGAATATCCGATTTGGGCCCGTCAACTCCGGTTGACGGGCCCAAATCGTCTGTGCCACCTGGGCCACTCCCCCGCCGGACGGCACAGTCGACGTTCACACCGCCGCGTCATTTCGGCCGCACCGCGCACTGCCGTCGCGTATACAGAAACGATGACGGTAAGCGCCGGTCTGTGCGGCGTCGGCGGATTGGCGGGGGCCTTCGGCATCTGGGCAGCGCTGACCAGTGGAACCGCGGTCGCTTGGGCCGACGACGGTTCCAGCCACGATGCAATCGGCAGTCCAAAAAGCTCGACCGCGAGTTCCGCCCCACACGTCGGGGGCGGGAACTCGACCAAGCACACCGACGGACCGGTCAAACCGACCGCCAAATCCGGGTCGGCCCGCCGCTCGACATCGGCCCGCCCGAGCCAATCCACACCGAAACCCGTTGCCGTGAAACCCAAACCGGCCACAGCGTCAGCAGTTACCTCGGCGGCGAAAACCAGCTCGGCCAACTCTGTCGCCGCGCAAACCGCCGGCACCAGCCCGGCCGCCGCCGTCGCGGCGGTCCCCTCCATCGTGACCGCGGCGGCACCGACCGCCGCAGCGTCCACGCCCAGCAATCCGGCGGCATGGTTCCAAGCGCTGATCTACAACCCGCTGCACACCGGCATCCAAGGCTGGATCAACAGTCCGCTCGGGCAGGGCGTGGATGGCGTCATCAACCGACTGGCCGGCACGTACGTGATCGGCAATGGCCGCACCGGCACCGCGACCGCACCCAATGGCACGGCGGGCGGGTGGCTGTTCGGTGACGGCGGCGCCGGCTGGGACAGCACCGAGGCCGAGGTCCGCGGAGGCAACGGTGGTGCGGCGGGCATGGTCGGCAACGGCGGGCGCGGCGGTTCCGGCGGCGCCGGAGCATCGGGCGGCACCGGTGGCCCCGGCGGCATGCTGATGGGTATCGGCGGCCATGGCGGTGCGGGCGGTGCCCAGGCCGGCGGCACCGGCGGGCCGGGTGGCAAGGGCGGAAACGGGCGCGGTCTGCTGTTCGGCGCCGGCGGCGGCGGTGGCCGCGGCGGCGACGGGGCCGACGGCGGCCGCGGCGGGAACGGCGGTTCCGGCGCTTTCATCATGGGCATCGGCGGCGCCGGCGGGGATGCCGGAAACAGCGGCGTCGGCGGCGGCTCCACCGGACTGCCCGCGCTCGGTGGCGCCGGCGGCAACGCGGGTCTGCTGGGCAATCACGGCGCGGTCGGTAAGTCCGGGACCGGCGCCACCCTCATCCAGACCGGCGCGAACACCTCCATGTTGTCCGTCACGCCGACCGGCGTCTGGTTGACCAACAGCGACGGGCAGGTCGTCCTGCTGCACGGGTTCAACGAGGTGTACAAGCTGGCGCCGTACGAACCATCGGCCAGCGGATTCAGCGATGACGACGCCGCATTCCTGGCGGCCAACGGTTTCAACGTGGTGCGGCTCGGGGTGATCTGGGCCGGCGTCGAGCCGCAGCCCGGTGTGTACGACGCCGCCTATGTCGACTCGATCCGGCAGACCGTCGACATGCTTGCGGCGCACGGCATCTACACGATCATCGACATGCACCAGGACCTGTACAGCGCATCACTCGGCGGGGAGGGCGCTCCCGAGTGGGCCACCAAGACCGGCGGGCTGCCCAACCGGAGCTTCGGCTTCCCCGGCAGCTACTACCTGAACCCCGCCGAAACTGCGGCGTGGGATGGCTTCTGGAACAACGCCGAGGCCGCCAACGGAATCGGGCTCGAGGACAACTACGCCAAGGCCTGGGAGACGGTCGCCGCCGCGGTCGCGGGCAACAACAGCGTCATCGGCTACGACATCATGAACGAACCCTTCCCGGGCACCTCGTGGTTGCCGACGCTGCTGGGCAGCCCGTTCTACGCGACTCAACAGCTGACGCCGATGTACAACCAAGTGGCGGTGGCCATCCGGGCCGTCGATCCGAACACCGCGCTGTTCGTCGAACCCGCCAACCCCGCGGTGTCCGAAGTGCCCGCGATCCTCGGCCTGCCTGTCCAGTTGGGCACCATCGACGATGCGAAAGTCGTTCTGGCATTTCATGACTACTGCGCCGGCTCGGCCACCAGCAGCATCTGTGGCTGGCTGGCCATGCAGCAGGCCAGCACCGCACACGCCTACGGGAAGGCCAACAACATCCCGGTTTTCATGGACGAGTTCGGCGCCTCCAATCTGCCGTCGGACCTGAGGGCCGAGATGAACGCCGCCGATCGGTACCTGATGAGCTGGTCCGAATGGGCCTACTCCGGTGTCGGTGACATCACCACCAGCGGCAGCACCGACGGTGAATCGGTGATCTACGACCCGGCCTTGCCACCGACCGGCGACAACGTCAACACCGCCAGCCTGCAGGTGCTGGCCTCGCCGTACCCACAGGCGGTATCCGGAACGCCGCTCAAACTCTCAAATACGAACGGCACCTTCACTTTCAGCTACTCGACGGCCAAGGCGGACGGTTCGGGCAACTTCGCGGCCGGTTCGTTGAGCGCCATGTCGATGCCCGCAGTCGCCTACCCGAACGGGTACACGGTGACCGTCACCGGCGGCCACGTGGCCTCGGCTGCAAACGCACCGACACTGGTGATCGCCTCGGATACCGACACCGGCGTCGTTCAGGTCGTGGTGACCGCCGCACCGTAGTGGCGGCCGGGCGTAGCGTGACCGGTGTGTCCACCGAGCCGAACAACCACTATCACCACCTGGCATTCGGCCCCGATGCGCTGAATCGTCAACAGCGCAACGGCAGCTATCTGGCCTACGGTCGGCACACCGAACGGGCCGACGACGGCCCGCAGCGCCTCGACGACCGTGAGCTGCTGATGATCCGGCGCGCCGATCAGTTCTGCCTGGCCACGGTCACACCCAACGGTTGGCCCTACCTCCAATACCGCAGCGGCCCAGCCGGTTTCGTCCGGCACCTGCCCGAGACCGACCGACTGCGGTTCATCGATCTGCCCGGCAACAACCAGTTCGTCACCCTCGGCAATCTGGCCGCCGACGACCGGCTCGCGATGTTCTTCGTCGATTACCCGCGACGCACCCGACTCAAGGTCTTCGGCCGCGGGACGGTCATCGAGGACGGGCCGCAGCGCGAGATCGAGATCGCGGTCGAGGCCTTCGACTGGAACTGCTCACGCTCCATCATTCCGCGCTTCGACCGCGAATACTTGCGCGAACTCGGCGAGGCCTACCAGGCCAGGTTCGACGGGCGCGAGGCCGAGCTGCAAGCCGAGATCGACACACTCAAGGCCCGGGTGGCGGAGTTGGAGAGCCGCTGACGGTTCTGTTTGTCGCCCGCCGCCGCGGGTAACCGGCCGTCATGACTGAATCGACCCCGCCCCTCCGCGCAACCGCCCTGATCTGCACGCTCAAGCCGGGCCCGTCACCGTCGAGCAGCGAGCTGATCGCCGACCACGTCCTGGCAGAGCTGCGCGAACAGAACGTCGCGGGCGAAAAAGTTCGGTGCGTGGACTTCAACATCGCGCCCGGCGTCGAGGCCGACATGGGCGACAGCGATCAGTGGCCACAGATCCGGGCCCAGGTCCTCGACTCCGACATCTTGCTGATCAGCACGCCCATCTGGCTGGGGCACCCGTCGTCGGTCGCGCAACGGGTTCTCGAGCGCCTCGACGCGGAGCTCTCCAACAAGGACGATCAGGGCCGGCCGGCCGTGTCGCAGAAAGTCGCGATCGTCAGCGTCGTCGGCAACGAGGACGGCGCGCACAAGACCGTCGCCGATATCTTCCAGGGGCTCAACGATATTGGCTTCAACATCCCCGCACAGGGCTGCACGTACTGGAACGGTGCGGCGATGGAGTCGACGGACTACAACGACCTCGACGAGGTACCCGAAGCCGTGGCGTCGGCCACCGCCGCCGCGGCCCGCAACGCCGCACACCTGGCCCGGGTGCTGCATTCGGCGCCGTATCCGCCATATAAGTAGTCAGTTCAGGACGCCGACGATCTTCAGGATGAACAGGATCGCGATGGTGAGGAAGACAACGACGTAGATCGCGATCACCACCGTCGGGGCGATCACCTTCTTCGGGCCGCCGGCCGGTGGGGTCGGATCGGGATTGCTCGTCGCCGATTCCTGCCCGGAATCGGGCGGCGTGTCACCGGGTTCGGTGCCGCCGCCGGGTGCCAGGCCCGGCATCAACGTCGGATCCGGGTCCGGAGGTGCCTGGTTCGGCTGTCTGTCGGAAGCCATGACGGGTTGGTTACCCGGAGGCCGCGCAGCCAAACGGCTCAGTGGCCCGAGAGGGCCTGCCGGAACTCGTCCGAGACGTAGAACGGGATGAGGCGACGCCGCAGTACCGACTCGAGGTAGCCCCGCTCGTCGAGCAAGGCAATCACCGGAGGGCCGAAACGTAAGGCTTCCTCGATCATGTCCTCACGCCCCACGCCGAGGTCGAGCAGCAGATCGTAAAGGCTGACATCGCCGTACTTTTCGAAGACATGGTCGATGCCCTCATCGAGGAGCGTGCGGAAGTAGTCGGTGTCCCGGAAGGTGCGCCAGAACTCGTAGATCGGTACGACCGCGTCCTCGACGTCGTCGGCCGAGATCACCGAAACCGCAGACGACAGCGGGCTGTCGAGGTTGCTGCGCCACAGTTGGTTGAGCGCCTCGGCGAGCACATCTTCGTCGGCATGTGTGTGGGCGAGCAGAAAGCGGGCGCCGCGGCGCGCGAGGTCCTCGGCGCGCACCTCCAACCGTTCGACCGGACCCTGCGGCATCCGGGCACCGACTGCGCCGAACACACGGCCCAGCCGGCCACGGGCCAGCGACCTGCCACCCTGCGTGACGGATTCGGCGAGCGAGTGCTGCACCAGTGTCACGCAGAATTCGGTGAACGCCTCGCTGCTCAGAATTCGCTCCAGCACACGCTGGGTGACACCCATCTCGATCACCATCGCACTGAGCTCACTGAATCGCCGCCCGTCGATGACGTCGCCGAAACGCGTGTCCGAGGCGGCGGTGAGCCGAAACAGCCGGGTGGCAATCTCACTGACCAGTTCCGCGATGCCGCCCTCCACCGGCACCTGCACGGCGTACTTCGCGGCGACGTTCTTGATCATCGTGGGCGTCACGGCGTCGGACAGCGTGATCTCCGACGCCTCCGACAGCGCGTGCTCGATCTCGTCGAGGACCAGGCTGTGGTAGTTCTCGCCGCGCAGTTGCTGCATCGCGAACGCCACCTGCGCATCGAGGAGCCGGGCGGCGACCGGTTCGAGCTGCGGCTCGAGGTCGTCGGCCGGCTCCGGGAAATTGGTCATTGCCAGCACCTTACCCAGCGGGACTCATCGGCCGCGGGTTCTGAGTTCGGGCAGTCCGACGCTCAGCGGCGCACCGTCGGGCTATGCCCCACGCCGGACTGCGGCACCGACGTGAGCGAACCGTTCTGCCGCATACTCAGACAAGCACCGAGGCCGCCGCCGACGCATGGCACACCATTCATCGTTGGCACCGGCCCACCTGATCGGTTGCCGGTGGGATCGAAAGCCGCGTCGGCCGCGGCGGCCGGCGACAGGCCAATGGCCAGCGCCCCGCACGCCGCCAGGTACGTGCCCACTCGTAGGAGACCGGCCATTATCGCCACACTTTCACCCGTTCAATGGCCAACATAGCCCTGTGCCCATGGTTAGCGGTACACGCAAAATCTCCGCGGGAACCATGCCGGTAGTCCCCTTATCCTTGGATTTCGGGGGCAGGGGGATGCGATGGACTACCTGGCGGGACAGCTGGTCTTCTTGGCGATTGTCGCGGCGCTGATCGGCAGCGTGATCTGGGCCGTGATGCTGATGCGCAAGCCACGCCCGCAGCTCGACGACGAAGACGAACTATGACTCGCTGGTCCGCAGTCGCAGCGATCGTTGTCTCGGTTGTCGGAGCCTCCATGCTGTCGGGTGCCCCGGAGTCCACCGCCGAACCGATGACGGTGTGTCCTCCGAACCAGTCGACGTACTGGAACGGGCAGCCGTGCTTCCCGCAGCCCTGCGTGCCCCCGTACGCGCCGGGAGTCCCGCCGTGCTTCATGCCGGCGCCACAGATCGGTCCAAACGGCGCGCCGGTATTCGGATGAGCTGCGTTGAGCTCGACGGTCGGCGCTTCGTCACGGCGCGGATCGCTCACGTCACCGGGGCCGTGTCTTGGTGGGTGTTCGTCGTCGCTCGCCTGATGACGGAGATGAATTCAGCGGCGTGGAACTCCGGCCTGCCGCGGCGGTACGCCGACTACGACGATTCGATATTCGGAGTCGGGTTGGGACACACAGACTTCGGCTGGACGGCGTATGAGCCGCTGACCAACCATCCGCCCTCAGCGCTGAACGATGGGTTCTTCATCGTGAACGTGATCGCGAGCGTTGCGGTCGTGGCACTGGCCGTCACCGTGATAGCCGCAGTGGTCGAAGCGGTATCCGTCGCGCGATGGCCGGCGGGCATTGCCACGATTCTCACGCCGATTGCCGGCGCGGCCCTCATCCTCTGTGCGCTCTACTACGGGACCGGATTCGGCGGTGGTCTGCGGTTGAACCTGCTGATCGTGTTCGCGCTAGTGCTGCTCGGCATCGCGATTCGTGAAGTGTGGAGCCGGGTATGGGCGCCTCGCCCGACCCGGGCCGAATGATTTCACCCGGATTGGCGGTGACGCGGTTCTCCACGGCGCAGAGGGCCGCACTGAACGAGGCGTGGAGTGGAGGTCCATCGCGTATTCGTCGTCGGCTTCCTGATCCGCCCCTGCTCGGCCGCGGATCCGAACAAATCAGCGTCGGACCCACACCAGATCTGGCCTCATCCTTGGATCTCCTGGGGAGGAGGGGATCCGTCGTGGCAGATGCCATCAAGGTCGACGCAGAGGGGCTCCAGTCGCACGCCAACGTCTGCGATACCGCCGCCGCATCCCTCGCCGGCATCGCCGCACCCGCAGCCTCGGCCGGGCACCACACTCAGGCCAGCACGTTTGCCGTCACCATGGGCCACTCGCTGATCGACACCGTCACCTCAACTCTCTCCGGCCGGGCCACCAGCACTGGGGAGAAGCTGCGCGCGGCGGCGGCCCGCTACACGCGCACCGACGGCGACTCCGGCCAGGCGATCTCCGCCGTTCAGGTCTGAAGCCTTGGCCGGCGGATCCCTGACCCGCGCCGACGTCGAGGCGTGGAACACCGAGCACCTCGACACCGCGGCCACGCACTGGTCGAGCACAGCCCAGGCGTGGGAGGAGCACTTCACCACCATCCACAACGGCATGACCCGGCCCGGTGGGACGACGTGGGAAGGGGCCGGGGCCGACGCGGCTGCCGAGCGCTCGTGGATGGACCTGGTCACGGTCCGCGGCGCCGCCGATGCACTGCACAGTGCGAGCGCCCACGCCACGAACGGGTCGGGCGACGTGGCCTGGGCGAAGAGACAGGCCCTGAACGCGATCACAGAGGCGGAGGAAGACGGGTTCACCGTCGGACAAGACCTCTCCTTGAAGGACACGTCCATGCCGTCCCTGCTCAGCGACGGCGAGGACCGGCAGTCGAAGGCGAAGGAACACGCGCACGCGATCCAGGCGGCGGTACAGCAGCTGGTCGACGCCGACAAGCAGACCGCCGACCGGATCCACGGCGCGCTTTTCCCGCTGAACGGGGTCAAGTTCCCGGGTCACGACGGCGACGGGAACCACGATCCGACGGTAAAGGCCGTGGACTACCAGAAGCCGAAAGAGCCACCGCAGGACAAGCCGGGCGCCGATGACAATGGCGGACTCGCAGGGCTGCTGGGCGTACCGGATCCCGCGAAGAAACCCGACGAGAAATCGCCCTGGACGCAGCAGCGACCTCCCGCGCAGCCGGACAAGCCGACGAATCCGCTGGATCTGCTGGCCGGCAAGGACGGCAAGAGTGACGCGGCGTCTGAGCATCCCCGCACGCTGCAGGACATGATGCTGCCGGGTGGTCCGCCCGCCGCGGCTGGACCAGCTTCGGAGCCGAAGTTCGATCCCAAAACCCCCGAGGGTCGGGCGGGTCTGGCGATGGCGCGTCAAGTGTTGATGAACGATCCCCGGGTACCGCCCGGGGAGGTTGAGCAGCGCCTGGCCGCGATGACGGCGCAGGCGCAGCAGCCGTTGCCGCCGCCACCTGTGCATGAACCCGGCCCGAAGCCACCGATCCCCGGCTTCGGGGAACGACTCGGCGACAAGTTCAACAACTTCACCAACAGCATGCACGAGGGGTTCTACGAGCGAGGACGCGAAACCCTCACCGGTATCGAGAACCTGACCGGCCTAGGCGGGCCGGGGCATCCGGGTGTGGGCGAGTCCTGGAAACAGCTCGCGCACGGCACGATCGATGACATCCGCAACGATCCCCTGCGCTACGACGTCGCGCAGCGCGAGGGGCATGCGATGGTCGAAGACCCCGGTCGCTACGCCGGCAAGACGCTCTTCGACGGCACCGTCGCGGCAGCCACTGCACCTTTGGCCGGGGAAGGCCTACTGGCACGTGGGGCAGCCGAGGGCGCCGTCACCCACGGCGTGGAGCACGGCATCGAGCACGGAGTCGTCCACGACGCGACGCCGGTCGCCCCACACCCGCCTGCCGACCTGCCAGTCGCTCCGCACGGACCCGTCGAGGTACCGGCGACTGGGGACCACGGGCTGATCGGGCACGGCGGTGACACCGCGCCACCGCCACTGGAGCATCACAGTCCGCTCGAGGACATGCTGCTCGGCGGGCACCACGATGCGAATCCGGTTGAGGTTCCGCCGACGCACACCCCGCCGTCACCCGACGCCTTCGACCTCGGGCAGGGGTCGCACTACAACTCCGGCGATCCGTACCACCCAGGTAACTGGCCGCCGCATACTCCCGAGTCGACCTGGCAGAAGGGCGACACCGAACCCGGTTGGCGGCACGTGAACCGCGGCCCTGACAAGCCATGGATGGACTTCCAGGGCCAGGTCGGCGGTATTGAACGCACCCCGGAGGGCCACCTCCCGGAGTACGTCCGGACAGACCCCACGACCGGGAAACCCGTCGAATACGACGCACAGGTGTTCAGAGGGCCGCAGGAGGTCTACCTCGAAGCGAAAGACGGGCATCGAGGTATGGCTTTCGCGCCGGACAGCACCTACTGGGAAGGCCGGGCCGACAAGACGCTCGAACAGGTCGAGCGCCAGCTTCGCGCGCTCCCACCCGATGCGATTCTCGAATGGCACGTCTCCGACCCGTACGGCGCTGCGGCGATACGAAAACTGTTTGAGGCCAACAGCATTTATGACGTCTCGGTCATCTACACCCCAAGGGTGCCGTGAAAGTTAGGATTGACAGATCATGAGCACCGCAGTCACCGCGCCGGTATGGGGGAGCCGGGATGCGATCCTGCGCTCCGTGTGGGTCGCGACCGGAGAGTCCCCCGAATGGATCGCGCAACGCACCGACGCGTTGCTGAGTGAGCTTCAGGCGGCGTTCGATGTGTCGTACTGGCGGACGTCGAAGGATCAGCGTTGGGAGGGCTCACCGGAGGCCCTGGCCGACATCGTGCGCGGCTTCGTCGGCACCGGCATAGACGGTGACCCCGAGCCCGAGAACGGATACGTGTTCTCGGTCGCCGGTGCGGGACCGCGGGTAGCGCCGCGGATCAGGGTGTCTGCGGGATCCGTCTCCACGGGCGGGCGACTTCCGAGCCACCACATGACGGTGGAGCTCCGCGAGATGTATACCGGTGCCATCACCGCAGAGGACGGTGACATCGTGTGCGCGGCGGTGGCGCGGACCTGGGGACCGGCCATGTTCGCCCTAGCGGACGACCCGACGCGGAGCGCCGCGCGCCGCGGCAACTGGAAGATCGGCATCGGCTACCGCACCTGGATCAGCGCCGAGGTCGGGACGGTCAGTCGAGTCGCCGATGGGCTCACGGCGTCCGAACTGGCTGGGGGAACGCTCATTTCGGCTCCGGACAACTGGCCGGCCGAACGGGTGGTTGCTGCGCTGACAGAGACCTTGAGCGCCAACGGGCTCGACGAAGTGCCGCACTAAGCACGTGACAGGCGAGCCACCGAGCTTCGAGTTCACCTTGACGAGAGACCGCGACGTCGTCGGCCAGCTCGTCGACCACACGCTCATCCTGTCCATCGAGGCGCAGACCGAACTCATCGCCCGGTACTCGGGGCTGTCTTGGCGCGTAGACCTGTCCGAGCCGCCGGTGTTCTGGTTCGAGCACGAGCCCGCGGCGGTGTTCCGCCCACATTTCATCGGCTCCACCTCGACGCGCACCAACACCTGGCTGTGGGCCTGGGAAAACATCAACGACTTCCCGGACTCAGTAGTCTCCCTCGCGCAGTATGTCCGGGAGGCAGGCGAGCGACTCGGCGCGGCGGAGCTGACGACCGCGTATCAGAACCTGCAGCCGGCCGAACGGGTCTACGAGGGGCTGATCGCACGCGGCATGCCCGAAGCCGTCTACGTCTACTGCGCACAAGCACTCTCCGAGCTGCCCGCCCCGGTCTACTACCGAGCCCCGAATGGGAACGGATACAGCTGGTTTCTGCTTGACAACCCTGACGAGTTCTCGATGCCCACCGCCGCCGCCGTGTCCACCACGGCGGCGATTACCCGCGCGCTGCGAACCGGCGACATCACCGATCACCGCCTGGCGGTGACCGCCTATGCTCAACGCCGGCAAGGGATTTCGTTGGAGATCCCCGGGCACGACCGCATGGTCCTGCAGGCACCGGACGGACAGGTTGTGATCGGAATTGACGAGGCCGGGCGGATCACCACGATCGTGAGTGACCCCGGTGGTCAATAACAGGCTGGGGTACTTCGGCGGCATCGGTGAGCTCAAAGCCGGAAACCTCGCCACCTGGTGTTCGGACCGTCCGTCACAGAGCGGAGTCGTCGTCGTCCTCGTCCTGGGCGACCGGGGACGCCTTCCCCTCTCGCAGTGCCACGTCCTGCCTGCGTAGGAACTCCGCGTAGGCGAGCTCGGCCTGCTCGGCCTCCCACCGCTGGTACACCTTCTTCCTGCGATGCGATTCCCGCTCCTGAATGCGAGCATCGAAAGCGGGCCGATCGTCGACCCACAGCTGAGCCATCTCCACGCACTCCGGGCAGGCATCGTCCTCGGAGGTGTCGAACTCAACTCGATCACCACCTCGAAGCCGAACCCCGCCGCGTCCGAGTAGTCGGATGACCTGGCCGCGGGTCATCGGGGTAACCGGCGGGCGATTAAATCCGGAATGGGTCCACTCTGGGTCATCGGAGCCCTGCCAGAACCTGCCCCAGATACGAGAAAAACCACCTGCTACCAGGTGGTTCTTGAAGTGGCCAGGGCCGGGATCGAACCGGCGACCTTCCGCTTTTCAGGCGGACGCTCGTACCAACTGAGCTACCTGGCCGGAAGGGCAAGTTGCCTCGCCGTTCTGGCGACCCTGACGGGACTCGAACCCGCGACCTCCGCCGTGACAGGGCGGCGCGCTAACCAACTGCGCCACAGGGCCTTACATACTGCATTTGCTTCGCTTTCGCGTTGCGTACCCCCAACGGGATTCGAACCCGTGCTACCGCCGTGAAAGGGCGGCGTCCTAGGCCACTAAACGATGGGGGCCAATCCGAATCTCTTCGGGGGCACTCTCAACGTTTCCGTTGGGAGCTTCGATAGCTTAGGGCACGACCGCCCCACGGCCCAAATCGGCACTTCAGACCACCAACCGCCGCTCAACCACCTACCCGGCGAGGCGGCAACACGGGACGCAGTATCCTGTGTCCCACGCCCCTATAGCTCAGTCGGTAGAGCTACGGACTTTTAATCCGCAGGTCCCAGGTTCGAGCCCTGGTGGGGGCACAAATACCTCGCCCTACGCCGAGCGTGGGGCGTTTCGAGAACCCGCCCGGCGTGTCGTCTCGGCAACCCACACGTTCGACGTAAAGCACTGCAACTTCGGCCTATTTGGCCGGTATCTCCAGTTCCGCCACCCGCTCCTGCACTGCCTTGTTAATCGCGGCGGTGAACCGGTCGGCCATCATCTGCGCCGCCAGCGGCCGCAGGTTCGGCACCACCTTGGCGATCCGCCCGAGGTACGCATTGGGGTCCTCGGCTTCCTGAATTCGGCTGAGGACGACGTCCGTCACCTCGTTGGCGAGGGCGTCGATGTGCTTGTCGACGACGCCCGCGAGGCGGCGGACGTCCTCGGCCGGCACGTTGGTGTCCCGCAGGTTCATGGCCGCACCTAGGACCGACTGTCGGACGCTAAAACGGCCGTCATCCAACCGTCGAATCGCCCCCAAAGCTTCGAGCGTGTCGAGCGCCCGGTCGTCCAATGAGAGCCCCGCGCGTTGTTCGAGTTCGCGGAGGTCGACGGTCTCGTCCTCGGCCGGGCTCCACGGTGTGAGAAGTGCCGCACGCACCGCGAGGTCATGCGCCGTCGCGCCTTCCGGCAGTCGCGCCAGCACCTTGGTGATGGCCGCGAGGGTGTAACCGTGCTGCTGCAGCTGCTGCACCAACTCGAGCCGAATGCGGTGCGGCGCACCGTAATACGCGAGACGGCCGCGCCGCTCGGCCGGCGGCAGCAGGCCGCTCTCGTTGTAGAAGCGGATGGTTCGCACCGTGGTGCCGGTGCGCGCGGCCAGTTCGTCGATGGTGAATTCCTCGACTGTGACATCTGTCATTCCACGAAGTATAGACACCAACATTCACACTGTGCCAGTGTTACTGGCACAGTCACACGTCGACATGAAATGAGAGCCACATGACTCTGCCGAAGCCCTCTGGCAGCACCGAGGTCGTCATCACTGGTGCCTCGTCCGGAATCGGAACCGAACTGGCCCGCGTGCTCGCCACCCGCGGCTACAGCCTCTATCTGGTCGCCCGCCGTCGGGACCGGCTCGACGCCCTGGCCGACGAACTGCGCGCCGAGCACGGCGTCGGCGTGACGGTGCGGCCGTGCGATCTCGCCGAAGCCGCGGCACGCCAGAGCCTGATCGAGGAACTGCGCACCCGGCCCGTCGCCGGCCTCATCAACAACGCCGGTTTCGGCACCAGTGGCGCCTTCCACACCCTGCCGATGGACCGCGAGCGCGAGCAGGTTGAACTCAATGTCGTTGCGGTGCATGAACTCACCCACGCCGTTCTGCCGGGCATGGTCGAGCGCGGCGCGGGCGCCGTCCTGAACGTCGCCTCTGTCGTCGCGTTCCAGCCCATGCCGTCCATGGCGACCTACGGCGCGTCGAAGGCGTTCGTCAACTCGTTCTCCGAGGCCGTCCACGAAGAGCTGCGCGGCACCGGCGTCTCCTGCACCTCGCTGTGCCCCGGACCGGTCCCCACCGAATGGGCCGAGATCGCGTCGGCGCACGAATTCAGCCTGCGCCCGGCTCAGGTCTCCCCCGCAGACGTCGCGGCCCAGGCCGTCGACGGCATGCAGGCCGGCGCCCGCCAGGTGATCCCCGGCACCGTCGTCAAGCTCATGGCCATCACCGGCGCCATCACTCCCCACGCCCTGCTGCTGCCCGCCCTGCGCCTGGCCCGCCGGGCCCTGGGCTGAAACCAACCGAAACCCAAGAACGGACCCCTGCCATGAACCTCTCCGACCTCACCGCACTGGCGACCAAGCCCGTCGCGGCCATCAGCGCCAAGCCGCTCGCCGTCTTCGCCAGCGTGATGAACACGCCCATCAAGACCCGCCCCATCTACCTCCAGACGGTGGTCGACGCGCTCACCGGGTACACCCTCGAAGACGCCGTCGCAGGCAAGATCGTCGTGATCACCGGTGCCTCGGCGGGTATCGGCGAGACCACCGCCCGCCGCATCGGTGCCGCCGGCGGCGAAGTCGTGCTGGTGGCCCGGACCCGGGAGAACCTGGAGCGCGTCGCCGACGACATCCGCGCCGACGGGGGGACCGCGCACGTCTACCCCTGCGACCTGAGCGACCTCGACGCCATTGGCGCCATGGCCGACCAGGTGCTGGCCGACCTCGGTCACGTCGACATCCTCATCAACAACGCCGGCCGGTCCATCCGCCGCTCGTTGGAGCTGTCGCACGACCGGATGCACGACTACCAGCGGACCATGCAGCTGAACTACTTCGCGCCGGTCCAGCTGATCCTGAAGTTCACGCCGGGCATGCGCGAGCGCGGCTTCGGGCACATCATCAATGTGTCCTCGATCGGCGTGCAGACCAAGCTGCCGCGCTTCGGCGCCTACATCGCCAGCAAGTCCGCACTGGACGGACTGTGCGACACGTTGCAAGGTGAGACGGTGTCCGAGAACATCACGTTCACCACGGTGCACATGCCGTTGGTGCGCACCGCGATGATCGCCCCGACCAAGATGTACGACCGCTTCCCCACCCTGACGCCCGAGCAGGCCGCGGCCACGCTGTGCGACGCGATCATGCACCGGCCGCGCCGGCTCAGCCCGCCGTCCGGACAGCTGACGGCCCTCACCGACGCCCTCAGCCCGCGTCCGTTCGACCTGGTGCGGAACAAGGTCTACTCGATGTTCGGCGAGTCTGCCGCTGCGCAGGCGGCACCGGCCGAAGCTGCCGAAACCGTTGTGGCCGAATAGAAAAGGACCGCCATGGACCTGAACTCTCTGCTTGCCGAGCCGGCCCAGCGTGCCGGCCTGGAAACCCGCGCCCTCGTGGCGCTGGTGCGGGCCGGCGCCATCGGCGTCGACCTGCCGCACCGGCTGGTGCAGGTCCTGCTGGCACTCAACACCTACGGGCCGTTCGGCGCCGCGCCGCGCATCGCGGCGATCCGGCACGGTGCGTATCCGGCGATCGCCGATGAACGCGGCGAACTCACGTACACCGAATTCGACGAGGCAGTTGACCGGATTGCCAATGCATTCCGCGCCCGGCTGGCGCCGGGCGATACCGTCGGCATCCTGTGTCGCAATCACCGCGGACCGCTGATCGTGGCGTTCGCCGCCTCCCGCGCCGGGGTGAACGCGGTGTGGCTCAACACGGCGTTCTCGGCCCGCCAGGCTGCGGAGGTCGCCAACCGCGAAGGTGTCGACCTGCTGGTGCACGACGTCGAATTCACCGATCTGGTCGCCGGTATCGAGGCCCGGCACGGTACGTTCGTCACCGACATCGACAGTGCCAGTGACGATCTCGACGCCCTCGCGGCCGACGCATCGCCGAAGGCACCGCCGCGGCCGGCCAAGCCGGGGAAGATCATCCTGCTGACGAGTGGGACGACGGGTACACCCAAGGGTGCACCGCGCGCCGAACCGCGCAGCTTCGTCCTGCCGGGCGGCCTGTTGGAGCGGCTGCCGATGCGGGCTCGCGAAGCCACCATCATCGGGCCGCCCCTGTTCCATGGCACCGGACTGCTGATCGCCATCATGACGATCGCTCTGGGCTCGAAGCTGGTGCTGCGGCGCAAGTTCGAGGCCGAGCAGCTGGTCGCGGACATCGAGAAGCACCGGGCCACCACGGTGTGCGTCGTCCCGGTCATGCTGCAGCGGGTGCTCGGCCTCGGCGACGACACCGTCCGCAGCTACGACACCACGAGCCTGCGCGCCATCTTCTGCGCCGGCTCCCAGTTGCCGGCCGCCGTCGCCACCGCGGCGCAGGACCTGCTCGGCGAGGTGGTCTACAACCTGTACGGCTCAACGGAAGTGGCGCTCGCGACCATGGCGACGCCGTCCGATATCCGCGAGGCGCCCACCTCGGTCGGCAAGCCGATGCTCGGCTGCCGCATCAAGATCTTCGACGACAACGGCCGTCAGGTGCCCGCCCCTGGAACGGGCCGGATATTCGTCGGGGCGGCAACGCAATTCGAGGGCTACACCGGCGGCGGCACCAAAGAGTTCATCGACGGCCTGATGGCCAGCGGCGATGTCGGGCACTTCGACGACAAGGGCCGCCTCTACATCGACGGCCGCGACGACGACATGATCGTCTCCGGCGGCGAAAACGTCTTCCCGGCCGAGGTCGAGGAACTATTGGTCACCCACCCCGCCATCGTGGAGGCCTCGGCGATCGGCGTCGACGACGAGGAATTCGGAAAACGCCTGCGCGCCTTCGTCGTCACCGTCGAGGGGACCGAGGTGTCGGAGGCCGAGGTCAAGCAGTTCGTCAAGGACAACCTGGCCCGCTACAAGGTGCCGCGCGAGGTGGTGTTCCTCGACGAGCTGCCGCGCAACCCCACCGGCAAGGTGCTCAAGCGGGATCTGACCGCCGGGAACGACTGAGCCTCATCCGCACGAGGCGCAGCAGGCGTCGCCCCGCCACGCGTCGACGCCTTCTTTCACCGCGACGCCGGCGATCACCAGCGCGGCGATCGGATCAGCCCAGGACCAACCCAGGAGACTGTTCACCAGCAGGCCGATCAACAGCACGGCAGACAGGTAGGTGCACAGCAGCGTCTGTTTGGAATCGGCCACCGCGGAACGCGATCCGAGTTCCCGGCCGGCCCGGCGCTGCGCCAACGACAACACCGGCATGACAACCAAGCTCACCGCCGCCAGCACAATCCCGATTGTCGAATGCCGGGCGTCACCGAAGCCCAGCAGGGCGCGGATCGCGTCGACCGCCACGTAGGCGGCCAGCGCAAAAAACGAGAACGCGATGACCCGCAGTGCGGTCTTCTCGCGGGCTTCCGGATCGGCACCCGCGAACTGCCAGGCGATCGCGGCGGCCGAGGACACCTCGATCACCGAGTCGAGACCGAAGCCGACCAGCGCCGCCGACGACACCCGAGCCCCTTCCGACAGCGCCACGACGGCCTCGATGACGTTGTAGGAGATGGTCGCCGCGACCAGCCACCTGATGCGTCGCGCCAGCTGCCCGCGGCGCACCTCGGTGAGCGTCATCAGGCGCACCCGCACGGTTCGCCGTCGGCGCCGACGCACACGCAGTCGGGATCCACCGCCAGGACCAGCCCCATGAGGTCGTCGAGGGCGCGGCCGATACGACCGTCCGCCAGTTCGTATCGCATCCGACGGCCTTCCGGCACGGCCACCACCAGACCGCAGCCGCGCAGGCACGTCAGGTGGTTGGAGAGGATCTGCCGCGAGACGCCCAGTTGATCGGCCAGGTCCGACGGATATCCGGGAACCTCGTTCAGGGCCAAGAGGATTCGTGTGCGCGTCGGGTCGGACAGGGCATGGCCGAACCGCGCCAGGGCGTCGGTGTGCTGCAGTGTCGCCATGTGCCAATAGTACATCAGTTTCTGTATTCAGCAAGTGATGTACTATCCGTAACCCACATCGGCAGCCGCCGCAACATCAATGCTTGTTGTGGCCCTTGCCTTTTCCGTTGCCATGGCCGCCAGGTACAGGAGCCTGCTCGACCGGCGGCGTCAATACCGGTGCCGGCGCAGAGGTCGGTACCGGCTCAGGCGTGCTGGTCCCGACCGGGGCCGGCGTCGACGGCCGTGACGCGGCGTCGACGATCACGGCGATGACGGTCACGGCAGCCACCAGAGCAGCCAAGGCCCACAACAGAATCCGCGACCGCCGCCGTGGGCTGCTGACCCACAGCGGCGTCGTCACCGGATCGGGTAGCGGATCGTCGAGCACTAACGTCGGCGGTCGCATCGCGGGCACAACCCCGTGCAGGGCGGCGCGCATCTCGTCAGCGCTGGTGAATCGCCGGCGGGGGTCACGCGCCATCGCGCGTTCGACGACGATTGCCAGCGCCGGGTCGACGTCGGGCCGCAACACGTTGAGCGGTACCGGATGCCCCTCCGAGACAGCGCGGGCGAGCGCGACCAGATTGTCCTGTGGAAAGGGCCGCCGGCCGGTGAGCGCCTCGTACCCGACGACACCGACGGCGTACAGATCATCGGCGACAGTCGCCGGATGCCCAGACAGGCGGTCGGCGCTGAGATAACCCATCGTCCCCACGACCTGGCCGGCGATGGTGTGGCCGGATTCGGCGCTTTTGGCGATGCCGAAGTCGGCGATCTTCGCCGCTCCCGAAGCAGCCAGGAGAATGTTCCCCGGCTTGATGTCGCGGTGCAGGATGCCGGCCGCGTGGGCCATCGCCAGCGCCGAGAGCACGTCGTCGAGCACGGACCGAACCTGCGGTAGCGGGAGCGGACCCGCGGCGATCGCGTCTGCCAGGGTGCGTCCCGGCAGCCGTTCCATGACGATGTACGGCGTGCCGTCCTGCTCGCCGTAGTCGTGGACGGCGACGACGTGCGGATGGTTCAGCCCCGCCGCGGCGCGGGCCTCGACCGCGAAACGGCGCCGGAAGTCCGGCTGCGCACTCAGCGGCGCATGCAGCAGTTTGACGGCCACCGGACGCTGCAACTGGGCATCCCACGCGTCGCGGACCTCCGCCATACCGCCGTGGCCCAGCGTCCCCCGCAACTGGTAGCGGTCGGCGAGAACCCCGGGGGAAGGCATAGCTCCACGCTAGCCCGAATCACTCTCGACCGACCCCCCGCGTCTGCCGAGAACGAGCAGGCTCTCAGGCGCTCTTGGCGGTGACGATGTCGCCGGCCAGCGGTGCGATGGCGGCCATGATCCGCTGCACGGTCCGCGCCGGAACTCCCGCAGCGGCCAGGCTTTCACTCAGATACGCGGCCACGAGATTGAAGTGCTGCCTGGAAATACCTCGCCCCCGGTGGATGTCCCGCATGGAAGCGCCGGCGTAGGGCTCCGGACCACCCAGGGCCGCGGCGAAGAACTCCACCTGCCGGCCTTTGAGCCGTGACATGTTGGCGCCGGCGAAGAAGCCGGCGAGTTCGGGGTCGGCCAGCACGCGCTCGTAGAAGTCCGCCACCACCTGCTCGAGCGCTTCGGCTCCTCCGATCTGCTCATAGATGCTCGTCATGCATCGAGCCAACACCCGCCGTGTTGCCTATCCATTGCTCGACGGTGACCCAGCGACTAAATCGGCCTCACAGACCCCTCGAATTGCTGCGAGTACGCAAAGTGCCTGGGTCAGTCCACAATTGGGCAGTAGAACTGCGGCTGGCCACGATATTCGAGCGGCGGCAGGTTGCGCGCGGGCGTCTCCACCAGCGGCGAATCGATCGGCAGCCGGCCGGATGCGCGGTCCATCGCCGACCGCTTACGCGGATGCATCAGCCTGCGCTTCGGGCCGTATTTCGAGACCAACGTGATCACCTGGCACAGCCGGTCGTGCACCCACTGCTGCCGGGCGGACCACGAGTAACCCATCAGCTCCCGCACCGGCGGGTCATAGAGGGCCACCGTCATGAAGGTCAGGAAGCGCTGCATCACCTTGAGGTTCTGGGCCCACAACCAATCCGGAATCCATTGCAGCGAGGGATGTTTGGGCATGGTGGACAAATCCATGACCTCACGCGCCGCGTAGTTGTTCTCCAACACGTTGCGGCACATGTGGTCCCAGTAGACCTGGAAGTCCTCCCAGCTCTTCGGCACCGGCCGCATGCTCATCCCGTACATCCGGTACCAGGTGACGTGCTCGTCGAACAGCTGTCGCTTGTCCGCTTCGGAGATGCCGCCGCCGAACTTCTCGGCGGCCAGCAGGGTGGACTTGAAGAACGTCGCGTGGGCCCAGTAGAAGACGTCGGGGTTCAGCGCGCTGTAACGGCGCCCCTGCTTGTCGACGCCCTTGATCCCGATGTGATAGTCACGCACCTCGGCGCCGGTCTTGGGCGCGCGGTCACCGTCGAAAACGACGCCGCCGATAGGATAGATCGACCGCAGGAGCCGCGGAATCCGCTCCATGAAGAAGATCGAATGTTCCTCCACCGCCGCGCCGAGCTGCGGATGCATGTTCTGCATGGAGCCGGCCCACGTGCCCTGGAACAGCCCGGTCCACTGGCCGAAGTACTTCCACGTCAGAGAGTCAGGGCCCAGTGGCACCGCGTCATAGCCACCGCCCGAAGCCGGGCAGCCGGCCGCCACGGGGGCAGAATCGCTGGTCACGGGGCATGTGTCGGAAGTATTTTGGGTCACCGGCATTCTTTCCTGGATGTCAGCGGGTATCCTGACTACACGCGTTGTCAGCCACAGCTTAGGAGTCACGTGCCTTCCGGTCAACGACAGGGCCGCTGGTCCACCGTCCCACTGGCGGACCGCCCGACGCGGCGTCGCGAGGCGCTCATCGAAGCCGGCATCGCCGCCCTCGGCCATTCCGACGGCCCCGCGGCGACGGTGCGGACGGTGTGCCGCACCGCCGGCCTGACCGAGCGCTACTTCTACGAAAGCTTCACCGACCGTGACGATTTCGTCCGCGCCGTGTACGACGAGGTGTGCACGACGGCCATGGCGGCGCTGACCACATCACAAAGTCCCCGCGACGCCGTCGAACGGTTCGTCACGATGATGGTCGACGACCCCACCCGCGGCCGCGTCCTGCTCATCGCGCCCGCACAGGAACCGGTACTCACCCGCTCAGGGGCGGACTGGATGCCGAGCTTCATCGAGCTGCTGCAGCACAAGATGTTCCCCGACGGCGAGCCCGCGCGGCGGGCGCTCGAGGCCACCAGCCTGATCGGCGCCCTCACCGCGCTGTTCACCGCATATCTGGGCGGGACGCTGCCCGTCACACGCGAGCAGTTCGTCGATTACTGCGTCGACATGCTGATGAGCCGGGTGCCCTCACATCGGTAACACCTAACAAGCGCCGACATCACAGTTCAGAATCACCGATCGGACATGCGTCACAGCAACTTGATGTCACTACCCGACACAGATACTCTGACTGCTACCAACAGGTACAGATACATCGCACCGGGAGGCGCCATGACAGCCGACTACACCGACCTGCAGCTCCTGCACGAGCTGGAGCCGGTCGTCGAGACGCTCGTCGACCGCCACATGAGCATGCGGAAAGACTGGAACCCGCACGACTACATCCCCTGGAAAGAGGGCAAGAACTACTACGCCCTCGGCGGCCAGGACTGGGATCCGGATCAGGCCAAGCTCTCCGAGGTCGCCCAGACCGCCATGGTCCAGAACCTGCTGACCGAAGACAACCTGCCGTCCTACCACCGCGAGATCGCGATGAACATGGGCATGGACGGCGCCTGGGGCTACTGGGTGAACCGCTGGACCGCCGAGGAGAACCGCCACGGCATCGCCCTGCGCGACTACCTCGTCGTCACCCGCAACTGCGACCCTGTGGAACTCGAGGAACTGCGCGTCGAGCAGGTCACCCGCGGCTTCTCGCCCGGCCAGAACATGCAGGGCGACCTGTTCGCCGAGAGCCTGTTCGACTCGGTCATGTACGTCTCGTTCCAGGAACTGGCCACCCGCGTCTCGCACCGCAACACCGGCAAGGCCTGCAATGACCCCGTCGCCGACCAGCTGCTGCAGCGCATCTCCGGCGACGAGAACCTGCACATGATCTTCTACCGGGATGTCTCGGCCGCCGGCCTGGACATCAACCCGAACCAGGCGATGGCCTCGCTGCACCGCATCGTGGAGAACTTCAAGATGCCCGGGTACACCGTGCCCGACTTCCGCCGCAAGGCCGTCATCATCGCCGTCGGCGGCGTCTACGACCCGCGCATCCACCTCGACGACGTCCTGATGCCGGTGCTCAAGAAGTGGCGCATCTTCGAGCGTGAAGACTTCACCGGCGAAGGCGCACGACTGCGCGACGACCTGGGCCGGATCATCAACGAGCTCGAGGACACCTGCGCGAAGTTCGAGGTGGCCAAGGAACGTCGCCTGGAGCGCGAGCGCAAGGTTGCCGAGAAGAAGGCGATGAAGAACCTGCTGGTGTCGTCTTCGGCCGGATGACCCTCACCGCCGATGGCCTGACGACGGCCCGATCTGCCCTGCAGATCGGGCCGATCGCATTGCAATCCCCGGTCGTCCTCGCGCCCATGGCCGGTGTGACGAACGTCGCCTTCCGGACTTTGTGCCGCGAGCAGGAGCTCGCCCGGGTGGGCACGGTCAGCGGCCTGTACGTCTGTGAGATGGTCACCGCGCGGGCACTTGTCGAGCGCAATGCCGCCACCATGCACATGACGACGTTCGCACCCGAGGAGTCACCCCGCTCCCTGCAGCTTTACACCGTCGACCCGGCCACCACGTACGCTGCGGCCAAGATGATCGTCGACGAGAACATGGCCGACCACATCGACATGAACTTCGGCTGCCCGGTGCCCAAGGTCACCCGCCGCGGCGGCGGCTCGGCCCTGCCCTACAAACGCAAGCTGTTCGGCCAGATCGTCGCAGCCGCCGTGCGCGCGACCGAAAACACTGATATCCCGGTCACCGTGAAATTCCGGGTCGGGATCGACGACACCCACCACACCCACCTCGATGCCGGGCGCATCGCCGCCGAGGAGGGTGCGGCGGCCGTCGCGCTGCATGCCCGCACCGCCGCGCAGCGTTACTCCGGCACCGCCGACTGGGACCAGATCGCCGCCCTGAAAGCCCACGTCAGTGGCATTCCCGTGCTCGGCAACGGCGACATCTTCGACGCCGACGACGCCCTGCGGATGATGGCCGAGACCGGCTGCGACGGCGTCGTCATCGGCCGCGGCTGCCTGGGCCGGCCCTGGCTGTTCGCCGAACTGTCGGCGACCTTCAACGGCCGGCCGCGTCCCACGCCGCCGACGCTCGGCGAGATCGCGGACATCATCCGCCGGCACGGCCAACTGCTCGCCGACCACTTCGGCGAGGACAAGGGCATGCGCGACATTCGCAAGCACGTCGCCTGGTACCTGCACGGGCTGCCCGCCGGTGCCGATCTGCGCCGTGCCCTGGCCCTGGTGAAAACCCTGGCCGAGCTCGACGAGCTGCTCACCCAACTGGATTCCGATGTGCCGTTCCCGGACTGCGCAGAGGGCCCGCGAGGCCGGCAGGGGTCGCCGGGTTCCGTGGTGCTGCCCGAAGGCTGGCTGGACGACCCCGACGACTGCACGGTGCCGTTCGGCGCCGACATGGTCAACTCCGGCGGGTAGACGTGAGCGACCGCGACCGGACCACCCCCGGCGAGGGTGACGGCGATGCTGCCGGCGACAACCCCTGGGTAACCCGCACGACGCGGGCCGGGGGCCCGGTCCGGGCGCCGTGGGAACGGGCCGGTCGCCTATCGGAACAGCCCGACGACGAGATCACCGGCAGCCACGGCGGCGGCGGCGTCACCGTCGCCGAACTCATCGCCCGGCTCTCCGGCGGTGCGGTCCCGCCGGCGACGGCCATCGAGGCGCCCGCACCATCGGCGCCGTCCGCGCCAGCCAAGCAGCCGCGGCCGCCGTGGCCCGCACCGAAGCCCGAACCCGTCGCCGCGGCCCCGATCAAGGCACCGGCCCCGGCGACCGATGAGCCGACGCGAACCGCCCGCGTTCGGCCCGAATCCGATCCCGTCACAGAGGTTTTCGGCGCGCCGCTGGCCGAACCCGTCGCGCTGCCCGAACGGCCGCGGGCCGTGGTGCGCACCGACGTCCGGAACTACATCGACCATCCGGAGCGGCCGACGCATGCCGACGCTCCCCCACCGGTCGATCACCACACCCGCCACCGGTTCGCGGTGGCCGGCCGCATCCTCATGGCGCTGGTGGCCGTCGTCGCGCTGTCGATGACCGGCGCCGCCTGGCAGTGGCAGAACATCAAGAACAACAACATGAACCGCGTCTCGGCGCTGGACCTCAACTCCCGCGACATCGTCGACCCCAACGCCCAGTTCGGTGACGAGAACTTCCTGATCGTCGGCGTGGACAGCCGTTACGGCCAGAACGCCGACATGGGCGCCGGTACCACCGAAGACGCGGGCGGCACGCGCTCCGACACGATCATGCTGGTCAACATCCCGGCCAACCGCAAACGTGTTGTGGCAGTGTCGTTCCCGCGCGACCTGGCCATCAAGTCAACCCAGTGCGAAGCCTGGGATCCGAAGACCGGCGGCTACGGCCCCATCTACGACGAAGACACCAAAAGCTATGGGCCCGACCAGGTTTACACCGAGACCAAGCTCAATTCGGCCTACTCGTTCGGCGGGCCGAAGTGCCTGGTGAAGGTGATCCAGAAGCTCTCCGGCCTGTCGGTGAACCGGTTCATGGCAGTCGATTTCGCCGGCTTCTCCAAGCTCGTCGACGCCGTCGGCGGCGTCGAGGTCTGCAGCAGCACACCGCTCGAGGACTACGAACTGGGCACCGTGCTGGAGCATTCCGGCCGTCAGGTCATCGACGGTCACACCGCGCTGCAGTATGTCCGCGCCCGCCAGGTCACCACCGAGGTCAACGGCGACTACGGCCGGATCAAGCGCCAGCAGATGTTCCTGTCGTCACTGCTGCGGTCGATGATCTCCAAGGACACGTTCTTCAACATCGGCAAGCTCAACAACGTCGTCAACCTGTTCATCAACGACTCTTCGGTCGACAACGTCACCACCAAGGACCTGGTGCAACTCGGCCAGTCCATCCAGGGCGTGAGCGCCGGCCGCGTCACCTTCGTCACCGTGCCCACCGGCGTCACCGACTCCGAGGGCAACGAACCGCCGCGGGTCGACGACATGCGCGCGCTGTTCGACGCGATCATCAACGACGATCCGCTGCCCGAGGAACGTAACGCCGACAAGACCCCGGTCCCGTCCACGTCGGCCGCGCCCAGCACGACGGCAGCCGCACCGGACGGCGAAGACGTCAACACCACGACGACCGACCCGAGCCAGGTGACGGTCCGGGTATCCAACTCGACCGGTCAGGACGGCCTGGCCGCGACCGCGACCAAGGAACTGGAACAGCACGGCTTCACCGTCAACTCACCGGATGACTACCAGGGCCAGGTGACGTCGACGACGGTGTTCTACTCGCCAGGGCACGAGCAGGCTGCCGCGACCGTGGCGTCCACGTTGCCCAACGCCCATGTCGAGCGGGTGTCCGGCCTGGGCGACGTGGTGCGGGTGGTGCTGGGGACCGATTTCACGGCGGTGGGAACCCCGGCGGCCAGCGGCTCAGCAGCACAGATGCGGGTGACCCACGGCAGCCTGTCCGGCGAGCCGACCAAGCTGCCGGAAGACCTCAGCATCACCAATGCGGCCGATACCACCTGCAAATAGCATCTGACCTGTCCCATTCACCGGCCGTTCATTGCCAGATCACGGCATGTCCAAGGGCCAGAAAGTAGTCTGGAGTCCATGCGTACCGCGTACCACGAGCAGCTTGAAGGCCTGACCAACCGCCTGGGCGAGATGTGCGGACTGGCCGGCGTTGCCATGGAGCGCGCGACCCAGGCCCTGCTGCAGGCCGACCTGGTGCTGGCCGAACAGGTCATCTCCGATCACGAGCAGATCGCCACCCTGAGCGCACACGCCGAGGAGCAGGCCTTCGTCCTGCTGGCCCTGCAGTCTCCGGTTGCCGGTGATCTGCGGTCCGTCGTCGGCTCCATCCAGATCGTCGCCGATGTCGACCGCATGGGCGCGCTGGCGCTGCACGTCGCCAAGATCGCCCGGCGCCGGCACCCTCAGCACGCGCTGCCCGAGGAGGTCAACGGCTACTTCGCCGAAATGGGCCGCCTCGCAGTCGAATTGGGCAACACCGCGCAAGAGGTACTGCTCACGCAGGACCCGGAGCGCGCCGCCCGCATCCAGGAAGAAGACGACGCGATGGATGACCTGCACCGTCATCTGTTCAGCGTGATGATGGACCGCGAGTGGAAGCACGGCGTGACCGCGGCGGTCGACGTGACGCTGCTGAGCCGCTTCTACGAGCGCTTCGCCGACCACGCCGTCGAGGTCGCCCGCCGGGTGATCTTCCAGGTCACCGGCCGGTTCTCCGACGACGACGGCCTGCCCACCATCCACTAGCAATCCCTTGCTGCCGGGCACCCGGCGGCGTCAGCGGCGGCGGGCGCGTTCTGATCGGTAGGCGGCGAGGAACGCGCTGATGCCGGCACGGACGACATGTTCAGCGCTGATGTCGGAGGCGGCAGCGACACTGCCCGCGGTGAGTTGAACCAGGTGCAGCGCCGCGATGTCCTCATCATCGATATGCAGGAGCCCCGCGGCGGCGTGCGCTCTCAGATGGGCTGCCAGGGCACGGCGCACGCGGATGGGCCCGGCATCCTGCCACGCAGCGAGGGTGGCGGGGTCGATGTGGGCCGAGTCGGCCCGGATCTGCCGGACGAGTGCGAAATGGTCGGCCGTGGCCGGGTCTGGCGTGGACCAGGCGATCCCGAAGGCGACGAGGTCGCGTTCCAGGTCGACGATGCGCCCGAGTAGCCGATCGGCGAGCGCGATTTCATGCTCTGCGACCCGGGTCGCGCTATCGAGGATCACGGCTTTGAACAGTCCGGCCTTGTCCCCGTAGTGGTTGTAGATCGTGCGGGTCGACACACCCGCCGCCTGCGCGAGGTTGTCGATGCTGGCACGGCTGTACCCGTCGCGGGCGAAGACGCGCAGGGCACCGTCCAACAGGTCGCGTTGCTTGTCCGGTCTCACGGTAGGCACGGCATCAGTCTGCCTAAGTACAACGATCATTGCAACCAATACAATGATCGTTGTACTTTGGTTGGCATGACACACGCGACGCAAAAATCAGACCGTCCTGTCCGTCTCGCCATCGTGGTGGGAAGCACCCGGCCGGGGCGACGCAGCCCGCAGGTCGCCGAGTGGGTGTTGGAGGCCGCCGTGGCTCACCTGGGCGAACAAGCAGCCGTCGAGGTCGTCGATCTGGCCCAGTTCGGACTGCCACTCCTGGATGAGCCCATGCCCGCGGCGATCGGCGAATACCGCAACGGCCACACCAAAGAGTGGGCGGCGACGGTGGCCCGGTTCGACGGCTACATCTTCGTCACTCCTGAGTACAACCATTCGATGCCGGCAGCGCTGAAGAACGCGATCGATTTCCTGTTCGCCGAATGGAACGACAAAGTCGCCGGATTTGTCAGCTACGGGCTGAGCGGCGGCACCCGCGCCGTGGAGCATCTCCGGTTGACCTTGGCCGAGGTGAAAGTCGCCACGGTGCGGGCACAGGTCGCGCTCGGTCTGTTCACCGACTTCGACATCCCGGACATGACCGAACCCGGCACGTTCGCACCGGCTGATCACCACGGCGGCGTGCTGAACCGGATGCTCGACGAGGTCGTCGAGTGGGCGCGCGCCCTGCGCCCGTTACGGGAGCGAGCCGAACCGTGAGCCGGGCGCAGACCGGACACGACGCGACGAACCGAACTCCGCGGATTGATCGGGCGACGTGGCGGATGTGCTGGGTTGTCGTCTTCGGCGCGTTCGCCAGCGGTCTCGATGCATCCCTGGTCAACATCGGCCTCGACACCATCAGCCGCGACCTTCATGCCTCGCTCGGCGAAACCCAATGGGTGGCAAGCGGTTACCTACTCGCGCTCGGTCTGTCTCTTCCGCTGGCCGGCTGGCTGAGCCGCCGGTTCGGCACCGGACGGGTCTGGCTGACGGCGCTGGCCGGCTTCACCGTGGCCTCCGGGCTGTGCGCCCTGGCACCGAGTATCGGTCTGCTGATCTCCGCACGAATCCTGCAAGGGCTCGCCGGGGGCGTACTCATCCCCGCCGGGCAGACCCTCCTCGGCCAAGCCGTCGGACCGGACCGCCTCGGTCGCGTGATGGGCACCCTCGGCATCGCCGTCGGCGCGGCGCCGGCGATCGGCCCCCTTGTCGGCGGCCTCCTCCTGCACGCGCTGCCGTGGCCGTGGCTGTTCGCGATCAACCTGCCCATCGGCGCGGTGGGGCTGGTGCTGGGTCGCCGCTACATCCCCCGCGGGATACCTGCCGCAACCAAGGCCATCGACAAGGCGGGGCTCGCACTCGTCACCATCGGGATGCCACTGGTCGTGTTGTCGGTGACGGAATGGGGCAACTCCGGCACGATCAGCGCCACCACGGCCACAGCCGCGGCGGCCGGCATCGCAGCGCTGGCCTGGTTCGTCGCCCACGCGTCCCGGACTGCCGACCCACTGTTGGATGTGCGCCTCTACCGCAACGCCGCCTACCGCGCCGGTGCCATCGCCGCGACCTTTTCCGGAGCATTGGTCTTCGGGAGCGGCATCGTGCAGACGCTGTACTTCCAGATCGGCCGCCACCTCGATCCGATCCACGCCGGTCTGAGCCTCTTCGGCGTGGCGGCCGCGACCGTCGTGTTCGCACCGCTCACCGGGAGATGGATCGACCGTTACGGCCCGGCCAGAGTCTCACTTATCGGCTCCGTCATCGCGGTGGCGACCACTGCACCGTTCATGACCCTGCCGGTGGACGCTCGCAGTTGGATCATTCAGCCCATGCTCATCGCGTACGGAGCCGCCGTCGCCATGGTGGCGACTCCGGCGGGCGTAGCCGCTTACACAGCGGTGACCGCAAAGCAGCTCCCGGACGCCATCACCCAGATCAACATCATCCAACGGATCGGCGGCTCGCTCGGCGGAGCGATCTGCGCCGTGCTGATCGCTTCCCGACTCCCGAACACCACTGCCGCTTTCCATACCGCGTTCGCCGCGCTCACCATCTGTGCGGCCGGCACGCTGGTCGGAGCCACCCTCATTCGCCGAACAACTTCGGCCAAACGCTAGGGCGTGATGACGACGCGGGTGCCGGAGGGTTCCTTTGTCGCCCAGACGTTCTCGATGTCCGCGAGCGGGCGCGCAACGGTGGTCAGTTGCAGTTCGCCCGCGTCGAGCATCGCGAACATCCGGGGCAGACCTTCGGTGCGGGCGCGCTGCAGCGCCTCGGGCGGGACGCTGCCGATACCCACGCCCTGGAGCGTGATTCCCGTGCTGCGCAACGTCGCAGCGTCGATCTGGATGCTCGCGCCGGTCATCGAACCGACCTGGATGAACCGCGTGGCATGGAAGTGGGCCGACGGATGCGCGGCGGCCAGGGCGGCCAGCGTCTGTTGTGCGGACGTGCCCCACAGGTAGTCGATGACGGCGTCGAACGGCCGCGCCGAGTGTTGGGCGACAACGCTTTCCGTGAGATCGTCGGTCTCGAGCGCGATGACGTCGTCGGCCCCGACGGTGCGGAGCCACTCCAGCCGCTCAGGGTTGCGGCCGGCCACTACGACGCGTCCAGCCCCGAAGACGAACTTGGCCAATTGCACGGCAATCGATCCCGTGACGCCGGTGGCGCCGAGGATCAGCACGTGGTCGCCGGGTTTGGTCTGGGCGGCGTAGTCCAGGCTCATCCACGCCGACATGCCGGGATTGGGCACCGCAGCGGCGGTGACCGAGTCGACGTGTTCGGGCACCGGGACGGCGTCGCCCAGGTTGACGAGGGTGCGTTCGGCCATCAGTCCGTACGGGGCGAGTGACGTGGTGTACACGCGGGAGCCGTCGTCGAGGCGGGCGACGCCGTCCACTCCGGCGATGGCGGGGAGCTGGATTTCCTTGCTGCTGTAGTGCTTTCCCATGATGACCATGCGGCTGAGGTTGGTCAGTGCCGACGCCTCCACAGTGGCGACGACGGCACCGTCGCGCGGCTGGGGTTCGGGGAAATCCAGGTACCGGGGCTGTTGGCCCCACTCATGCACGACCGCTGCCTTCATGTGCGCTCCTCGGATCAAAATAGTTTCCACAGAAACTATATGCCGTGCACCAAGAGGATGACAAGATGGTTTCCGTGAAAACCAAGTCCGCGCTGATCACCGAGATCAATGCGCTGGTGGGTGCGGTCGGGGACAAGTTCAACACCGACGAGAGCGACGCCGAACGGGACTACCTCGCCGAACGCTGCCCGGCGCGGCTGGAACGCACCGTGCGTGAGCTGCCCACGCTCAGCCTGCATCTGCTGGCGGAGCTCGCCGCCGGACCGATCAGCGTGGTGGGCCTGGCGGCGCGCTCAGACCAGCTCAAAGGCACGGTGTCCAAGCATGTCCAGCGCCTGGTCGACGCCGGTCTGGTCAGTAGGTCACCGGTGCCGGGCAACCGCAAAGAACTGCAGCTGACGCCCACCCCGGACGGGAAACTCCTCATCGAGGTGCATCAGCGCATGCACGACGAGATGGACGCCGGCAGGCACGACTTTCTGTCGCGCTACACCGCCGCCGAACTGTCGGTGCTGGCCCGGATGCTGCAGGACCTGCTGGCCACCGGCCGCGAGGGCGTGCGCCTCGTCCCTGCCGGGCAGAGGCCTCGCGAGACCTACCCGAAGCGGCCGGAGATGTAGTCCTCGGTGGCTTTCTTGGACGGGTTGGAGAAGATCTTCTCGGTGTCGTCGATCTCGATCAGCTGACCCGGCTTACCGGTGGCCTCGAGGTTGAAGAACGCCGTCTGGTCGCTCACGCGCGCCGCCTGCTGCATGTTGTGCGTGACGATCACAATCGTGAAGTCCTGCTTCAGTTCTGCGATCAGGTCCTCGATGGCGAGCGTCGAGATCGGGTCCAGCGCCGAGCACGGCTCGTCCATCAGCAGCACGTCGGGCTGCACCGCGATGGCGCGGGCGATGCACAACCGCTGCTGCTGACCACCCGAGAGGCCGCCGCCGGGCTTCTCGAGGCGGTCCTTGACCTCGTTCCACAGGTTGGCGCCCTTGAGCGACCGCTCGGCGACCTCGTCGAGCGTCTTCTTGTTGCGCACGCCCTGCAGCTTCAGGCCCGCCACCACGTTGTCGCGAATGGACATGGTGGGGAACGGGTTCGGGCGCTGGAACACCATGCCGATGGTCTTGCGCACGCCGACGGGGTCCACGCCGGGGGCGTAGATGTCGTCACCGTCGAGCAGCACCGAGCCCGTGGCGCGGGCACCCGGGATGACCTCGTGCATGCGGTTGAGGGTGCGCAGCACCGTCGACTTGCCGCAGCCCGACGGCCCGATGAACGCGGTCACGCTGCGCGGCTCCACCGACAGGCTGACGCTCTGCACGGCATGGAACGAACCGTAGTAGATGTTGAGATCTTTGAGATCAAGCCGCTTGGCCATTACCGCTACTCCTGCTCAAACTTTTTTCGGGGCAAAGATTTTGGCGCCCACGCGCGCCGCGATGTTCAGCAGCGCGATCAGCAGCACCAGGGTCAGCGCGGCGCCCCACATGCGGTCCGTGGGGACCTCGTTGGCGCCGGCGCCCGCGCCGATCTGGTCGTACATCATGCCCGGCAGCGAGCCCATGAAGCCGCCGAACATGTCGAAATTCATGGCCTGTGCGTAACCCACCAGGACCAGCAGCGGGGCCGTCTCCCCCATGACGCGGGCCAGCGACAGCATGACGCCTGTCACGATGCCCGACAGCGCCGTCGGAATGACAATGCGCACAATCGTTTTCCACTTGGGAATGCCGAGTGCGTAGCTGGCCTCACGCAGGTCCATCGGGACGATGCGCAGCATCTCCTCCGTGGACCGCACGATGACCGGGATCATCAGCAGCACCAGCGACAGCGACACCGCGAAACCCGTGCGCTGGAAGCCCAAGGTGGCCACCCACAGCGCGTAAATGAACAGTGCGGCAACGATCGACGGGACACCGGTGAGGATGTCGACCATGAAGGTGGTGACCTTGCCCAACCGGGTGCCGCCGTACTCCACGAGATACACCGCCACCATCACCCCGATGGGGATCGAGATGGCGGCACACACCAGCGCCTGCAGGACGGTACCGACGATGGCGTGATACGCACCACCGCCCTCCTCGAACGCCGTCATGCCGGACTGTGAATTGGTGAACCACTCTGCCGAAGTCAGCGCCTGATAACCCTTGGTGACAACGGAATACAGCACCCACACCAGCGGGATCAGCGCCACCAACACCGACATACTGACCAGCACCGTGGCCACCCAGTTGGTGACCTTGCGACGCAGGCTGACGCCCTCGAACGACTGGTGCTTGACGGGCCGCTCCAGCATCGCGGCCATCTTGGCGTTCATTTCGCTCCCCTACCGGCCACCGTCGCCCGCGCCGCGGAGTTCACCACAAAGGTGAGGATGAACAGCACCAGGCCGGCGGCGATGTACGCACCGGCCTTGAACTGGTCGTTGAATTCGCTTGCGGTGGCGGCGATCTTGCTGGCGAACGTGTAGCCGCCGTCGAACAGCGTCCAGCTGAACTGGGTCTGGGTACCACGCAGGATGATCAGCAGCGCGATGGTCTCGCCGAGAGCGCGGCCCAGGCCGAGCATCGCACCGCTGATGTAACCCGAGAGGCCGAACGGCAGCACGGTGGTGCGCACGACTTCCCAGCGGGTGGCGCCCAGCGCCAGTGCGGCCTCGATCTGGCCGCGCGGCGTCTGCACGAAGACCTCGCGGGTCACCGCGGTGATGATCGGCAGGATCATCACCGCGAGCACAATGCCCGCGGTGAAGATGGTGCCGCCACCGGCGACCGAGGCGTTACCGGTCTTGAACAGGAACAGCCAGCCCAGATCCTTGTTGAGCCACAACGCAAACGGCTTGAGCACCGGGGCCAGCACGTACAGACCCCAGACGCCGTAGACGATCGACGGCACCGCCGCCAGCAGGTCCACCATGTACGACAGCGGCCCGGACAACCGGCGCGGCGCGTACTGCGTCACGAAGATCGCGATACCCAAGGCGATCGGCATCGCGATCAGCAACGCGAACACCGAGACGAAGACGGTGACCTGCAACAGATCGAGGATGCCGAAATGCATCGCGGAGGTGTCGGTGGTGACCCAGTTGCCGCCGAAGGTGAAGAAGTTCTCCTTGTTGCGGGCCAACGCCGGGATGGCGCGCCACAGCAGGAACACACCGATGGCCGCGATGAGCGCGACGATCAGTACGCCGGACCCCTCGGCGAGTAGGCGGAAAATCCGGTCGCCCACGCGGACTTTCGACCCCTTCGACGGGTCGAGAGACACCGGCGTCGGCTCGGGGAAGGGTGCGGCAATTGCCTCCCCCGACCCCGCGTCGGCTGGATTCGGTGTTGTCACTGTCATCCTGTCAGGAACCTAACGGTCGTGGGCTCCGGTTCCATCCTTACTGCGATGGAACCGGAGCGCCAGCACTGCTTAAGCGATTGCGTCGACCGACTGCAGCAGACGCGCCTTGAAGGCGTCAGGCAGCGGGATGTAGCCCGCCTTCGACAGGTTGGCCTGGCCCTGGTTGGCGGCAACCTTCAGGAACGACTTCACCGCGGCGGCGGTGTCGGCGTCGTAGCCCTTGGAGCAGACGATCTCGTAGGTGGCCAGCACCAGCGGGTAGGCGCCGGCTTCCTTGGTCGAGTAGAGCGACTTCAGGTCGAGGGCCAGGTCGTTGCCGTCCTTGGCGAACTTGGCGGCGGCGATGGCCTTCTTGGCGTTGTCGTCGGTCAGTTCGACTGCGCCCGAACCGGTGTCGATCTGCGCGAACGGCAGGCCGGCGGCCGCGGCCGGGCTCTTCTCCACGTAGCCGATCGCGCCCGGGGTGGCCTGGACGGCCTGCACGACGCCGGCCGACTTCTGCGCGCCCTCACCGGCGCCGCCCTGGAACTCGCTGCCGGCGCCCTTCTTCCAGCTCTCGGGGGCCGCGGCGGCCAGGTACTTCTGGAAGTTGTCGGTGGTGCCCGACGAGTCCGAACGGTAGACCGGCTTGATGTCGGTGTCCGGCAGGGTGGTGCCGGCGTTCAGCGCGGCGATGGCCGGGTCGTTCCACTTCTTGATCTCGCCCTGGAAGATCTTGGCCAGCACGTCGGCGTTGACGACGAGCTTGCTCACGCCCTCGAGGTGGTAGGCCATGGCGACGGGGCCGAACACCAGCGGCAGGTTCCACGCCGGGTTACCACCGCAGCGCTCGGCGGCCTTCTCGATCTGCTCCTTGGCCAGCGCCGAGTCGGAACCGGCGAAGTCGACCTGCTTGGCGATGAACTGCTGACGGCCGGCGCCCGAACCCGTGCCGTTGTAGGACAGGTTCTTGCCCGCGCACGCCTGGCCCCAGGCCTTGTTGAACTCGGCGATCGCGTTCTGCTGCGCGGTCGAGCCCTCGGCGGTCAGCGCGTTCTTGCCGCCGCACTCGGCCGAGGCGGAACCGGTCGACGACGCGGTGCCGGACGTGTTGTCATTGCCACACGCGGTCATGCCGACGGCAAGCGATGCGGCCGCTGCGGTGACGACGAATGCTTTACCGATGCTGGTGAACTTCACGGGTCCTACTTTCGGTGTCGGCCGATGGTCGGCTTTCAAGGGTCGGCTTCCGACTCCCGCGCAACGTATGCGGCCGTAATGGACGAATCACTGATGCCGAATGAACACCGGGTGAACTCGATCAGCGACTTTTCAGCCAACTCGCCGTTTCAGCTAACGGTCGGGGCTCCCGCGTAGGCGACGTCGGCGCTGTACAGCTCGAACCCGAGACGTCGGTAGGTCTTCACCGCCGCGACGTTGTCTGCCTCGACATACAGCAGTACGGTCCCGCTCGTCCCCAACCGGTCCGCCAGGTAATGCAGACCGGCCAGCGTCAGCAACGCCCCGAGACCGCGGCCCTGCGCGTCCGGCCCCACGCCGACGACGTACACCTCACCCAGGCCGGAACCCGGGTGGATCTTCGTCCAGTGGAAGCCGAGCAACCGTTCGCCGGTCACATCGTCGGCGTCATATGCCAAGAACAGCCCTGCCGGATCGAACCACGACTCAGCGCGACGCTCGTCCACCTGGGCCTGCGTCCAGCCGCCCTGCTCGGGGTGCCAGTGGAACGCCGCGTTGTTGACGCGCAGCAGTTCAGCGTCGACTTCGGGACCCGGATACGTGGTGAGCCGAACGCCCGGTACCTCGATCAAAGGAGGCAACTCGGACAGCGAGCGACGCATCTGCCAGAGTTCGCGCACTGCGGTCAGGCCGAGTGCCGCAGCGGTGGCACGCGCGGCGTCGAGGTTGCCGTGCGCCCAGATCCGGGTCGCCGCGCCACCGGCGGCCAGGCCGGCGCGGATCAGGTCGCTGCCGATCCCCCGGCGTCGTGCCTCGACGGCGACGACGGCCTCGGCCATGTCCGGTGCGAGGTTCAGATAGCCGACCAACGCGCCCGAGTCATGCGCCAGCAGATGCCGGGTGCGGTCCAGTGGGAGTTCGCGCAGCACCTGGTCGCCGACAGGGGCCGCCCCGTCGGCGGCGGTCGCCGCCGCGACGAGTTCACGGATGGCCGTCTGGTCGGCAGCACTCAGTGCGGTGTGCCAAGTCAGTTCCGTCACTGCGCGGGCTGGGTCTGACGGGCGCCGTTCTCGACGTCACCGGAGTCGCCGTCGTCCTCGTCGTCGACGTCGTCGACCGATTCGGCGGCACCGTTGGTGCGGCCGCGGGCGGGCCGGACGGCCTTGTAACCGACGTTGCGGACGGTGCCGATCAGCGACTCGTAGTCGGGGCCGAGCTTGGCGCGCAGGCGCCGGACGTGCACGTCGACGGTGCGGGTGCCGCCGAAGAAGTCGTAGCCCCACACCTCCTGGAGCAGCTGGGCGCGGGTGAAGACCCGGCCGGCGTGCTGCGCCAGGTACTTCAGTAGCTCGAATTCCTTATAGGTCAGGTCCAGGGGCTTGCCACGCAGCCGGGCGGTGTAGGTGCCCTCGTCGATGACGAGCTCGCCGAGCGTGATCTTGCCCGCGCTCTGCTGGTCGGCGACGCCGTTACGGCGTCCCACCAGCAGCCGCAGCCGCGCGTCGATCTCGGCCGGCCCCGTGCCGGGCAGCAGGATTTCGTCGATGCCCCACTCGACGTTGACGGCAACCAGGCCGCCTTCGTTGACGACGGCCACCACGGGTACGGAGGCGCCGGTGCTGCCCAGCAGACGACAGAGTCCGCGGGCGGCCGCGAGATCAGTGCGCGCGTCGACGATCGCCACATCGGCGTTGCCGGCTTCCAGCAACGACGACACCTCGGTGGGTGCCGGCCGCACGCTGTGCGGCAGTAGCGCCAGCGCCGGGAGTACAGACTCCGGGTGCGGGTCGACGGTCAGGAGCAGAAGATCCAACGGGTCCTCCAGTACGTCCGGGGCCGCACCGGACCCTCCCCGGCGACGACGCTGTCGCGGTTCAATCCGATTCAACCCCGGAGAATCATGGCTGACACATGGCCGTTACCGGCCAAGATCATCTAACGATAGCTTGCCACCTGCGATTTAGCGGCGTGGAACGGCCGGTCGCAACACTGCGTGGCTGGCCGTACGCCAGAATGTCCGGATGCGTAAGGTGCTGACCCGGCTGCTGATCCCGGCGGTCGTGCTGATCCTCGCGGTCGTCGGCACCGATTTCGGCTTCGCGATCTTCGCCGAATACCGCATGGCCCGCAGCGTCCGGACCGCCGCCCACCTGCACTTCGATCCGTGGGTGTCGATCCTCGGTTTCCCCTTCGCAACCCAGGCGGCGCAGGGCCGCTACCAGCAAGTCGAGGTGAAGGCCGCCGCCGTCGCGCACCCCGTCGTGGGCAAGGCGTCCATCGAGGCGACGCTGTACGACATGGTCGCGACGCCCAAGTCCTGGTTGATCGGACCCGACGCCAAGTTGACCTCGACCAAACTGGAGAGCCGGATCATCGTCGACTCGACCCACGTCGGCCGTTTCATGGGCATCAAGGACCTGCTGGTGGAGGCTCCCACCAACGATTCGAACGACGCCACCGGCGGCACCACCGAGTCCGGCATCTCCGAAAGCCACGGCCTCGTGTTCACCGGGACCCCGACCGCTGCCGGCCTCGACAAGCGCGTCAGCGTCTCGGTGGACCTCTCCATCACCGGCGCCGACCACACGAACCTGGTGTTCACCGCGACCGAGGTGCTCACCGGCCCGGGCACCGCCGAAGAAAAGGTGCCCGACGACAAGAAGGCCGCGGTGCTGCGGGCCTTCTCCACCACGATGCCGGGAATGAAACTGCCGTTCGGGCTGACCCCGACCAGTGAGGGCGCGCGCGGCTCCGACGTCATCATCGAAGGCATCGCCACGGGAGTAACCGTGCCCCTCGATGGGTTCAGACAGTCATGAACTCCACAGTTGTGGTGCTGACGGTCCTGGTCGCCGCCCTCGGAATCGCCTACATCATCGGCCGGCTGCTGACCTTGCGCGCGGGCCTGATGAAGGAAGTGACGCCGGCCGAGCCGTCCGCCGAAAACGACAACTCCGATCTCGGTCTGTCCACCACCGGCCCGACCGTCGTGCATTTCAGCGCAACGTGGTGCGGACCCTGCGCGGCCGTCCGCCGCGTCGTCGACCAGGTGTGTGACGACCTCGGGGTCGCGCACGTCGAGCTGGACCTGGACGCCAATCCCGTTGCGGCCCGACGCCTGTCGGTGCTGTCGCTGCCGACGACGTTCATCTTCGACGCCTCGGGGCAGCAGCGGTACCGCACCGCGGGCGTCCCGAAATCGGCTGATCTGCGCGAGGCCCTGCTACCGCTGTTGGCCTGAGCACCCCGTTGTTGGGTAAGCTGTCTGCCGTGTTATCCCCCCGCGAGCTCCTGCTCACCAAACGTCGCGCAGTAGATCTGTGCCGCGTTGCGGGTTGTTGCTGTTGTTGTAGCTGCTGAGTAGCCGCACCGTCGTTTCGTGTTGCGCTCCGAGCAGCCTTTCTGTGGCCAGTCCACGTTTACAAACAACAGGAGCTTTCCCATGTCAGACAATTCCATCGAAACCCCGCAGGTCGACGTGCGTGGACCCCGCTTCGCAGCCTGGGTCACCACCGGCGTGCTGATTGCTGCCCTTCTGGTCTCGGCCGCGAGCCCGATCGCCGCGGCGGTGATTCTCGCTGTGCAGGCCGTGGTGTTCGCGATCGGCGCCGTCGGCGGACCGCGCAAGCACCCGTACGGCCGCATCTTCGCCACCTTCATCGCGCCGCGGCTGGCGCCGGTCACCGAGAAGGAACCGGTCGCGCCGCTCAAGTTCGCCCAACTCGTCGGGCTGCTGTTCGCGATCGCCGGATTCGCCGGCTTCGCAGCGGGTATCCCCGCGCTGGGCCTGGGTGCCACCGCGTTCGCGTTGATCGCCGCTTTCATCAACGCCGCCTTCGGCATCTGCCTCGGCTGCCAGATCTACCCCCTGGTGGCGCGACTGCGCCGCACCGGCGTCCCCGCCACCACCTGACCCGCTAGAGCTCTTAAGCAACCGAAAGGAATTCGTACATGGCACGTTCCGACGTCCTGGTCTCGACCGAATGGGCCGAGAACAACCTCGACACCGCCGGCGTGGTGTTCGTCGAGGTCGACGAGAACACCAGCGCCTACGACGACGAGGGGCACATCCCCGGCGCCGTCAAGCTGGACTGGCGCGATGATCTGCAGGACTCGGTCAAGCGTGACTTCGTCGACCAGCAGCAGTTCTCGAAGCTGTTGTCCGACAAGGGCATCAGCAACGACGACACCGTCGTCCTGTACGGCGGCAACAACAACTGGTTCGCTGCTTACGCCTACTGGTACTTCAAGCTGTACGGGCACAACGACGTCAAGCTGCTCGACGGTGGCCGCAAGCGCTGGGAGCTCGACGACCGCCCACTGGTCAAGGACGCCACCGTCCGCGCGGCGACCTCGTACGAGGCGAAGCCGATCGACAACAGCATCCGCGCGTTCCGCGACGAGGTGATCGCCGCGATCAACACCAAGAACCTGGTCGACGTGCGTTCGCCCGACGAGTTCTCCGGCAAGATTCTGGCGCCGGCGCACCTGCCGCAGGAGCAGAGCCAGCGCCCCGGCCACGTGCCGAGCGCCATCAACGTGCCGTGGAGCCGGGCCGCCAACGACGACGGCACCTTCAAGTCCGACGAGGAGCTGGCGAAGATCTACGCCGACGCCGGCCTCGACGGCGAGAAGGAGACCATCGCCTACTGCCGCATCGGTGAGCGTTCGTCGCACACCTGGTTCGTGCTGCAGGAACTGCTTGGCCACCGGAATGTAAAGAACTACGACGGCAGTTGGACCGAATACGGCTCCCTGGTGGGTGCCCCGATCGAGTTGGGAAACTGATATGTGCTCTGCACCCAAGCAAGGCCTGACGCTGCCGGCCAGCGTTGACCTGGAGAAGGAAACCGTCATCACCGGCCGCGTCGTCGACGGCTCGGGCCAGCCGGTCGGTGGCGCATTCGTGCGGCTGCTTGATAGCACCGACGAGTTCACCGCCGAGGTCGTCGCATCGGCCACCGGCGACTTCCGCTTCTTCGCCGCGCCCGGCACCTGGACGCTGCGTGCGCTGTCCAAGGTCGGCAACGGCGACGCCGTGGTGGCGCCGACCGGTGCCGGCATCCACGAGGTCGACGTCAAGGTCGCGTGACCTGAGTTAGTTCTCACTGCCGCGAGCGGCCGTGTTTGTACCCCGACACTCCGTGTCCGGACGTACAAATGCGGCCGCTCGTCGCATCTGAGGGGCCGGTGCGGCGCACGTCACACCGGCATCGCGAGTAACCTGTCTGTCCGTGGTGCTTTTCTTCGAGATCCTGCTGGTCGCGGCCTCGCTGGCCATCACCTGGTTCGCGCTCTACGCGCTGTACCGCCTGGTCACCGACGAGTCGTGACGTCCGACCAGGACCCCGACGGCTTGGGTGAACTCGGCGCGCTGGCCGGTTCCGGCGACCGTGCCATCGCCGCAGCTGCCGATCGCGCCAAGGCCACGGCCGCGCGCAACGTGCCCGGGTTCGACGATCTGCCGTTGCCCGCGGACACCGCCAACCTGCGCGAAGGCGCGGACTTCAACGACGCTCTGCTGGCCCTGTTGCCGCTCGTCGGCGTCTGGCGCGGCGAGGGCGAAGGCCGCGATTCCGCCGGCGACTACCGGTTCGGCCAGCAGATCATCGTGTCGCACAACGGCGGCGACTACCTCAACTGGGATGCCCGCTCCTGGCGGCTCGACGAGAACGGCGAATACGCCGGCCCGGGGCTGCGAGAGACCGGCTACTGGCGGTTCGTCAACGACCCGACCGATCCCCACGGGCAGGACGAGTCGCAGGCCATCGAGTTGCTGCTGGCGCATTCGGCCGGCTATGTCGAACTGTTCTACGGCACCCCGCTGAACCAGGCCTCCTGGGAACTGGCGACCGACGCCCTGGCCCGCAGCAAGTCCGGCATGCTGGTCGGCGGCGCGAAGCGGCTCTACGGAATCATCGAAAACGGCGATCTGGCCTATGTCGAGGAGCGCGTGGACGCCGACGGCGGCCTGACCCCGCACCTCTCCGCGCGCCTGTCGCGTTTCGTCGGCTGACGGTCCTTCAGCTCGCCCCGCTGATCTCGCCGATTTCGGCGCGGCCAGTTCACAGGCGACGCCTAGATTCTCGATACCACTCCCCCATCGGCGCTCTCTAGCGTCTGCCTGGTCAGTAATTCGCAACCAGATTGGGGGAAACGTGGTTCCTTCCGCTATTCGTCTCGCCGTCTTCAGTGCGACCGCGGTCGCACTGGTCGGCGGTGTGGTCGGGTGTTCGTCGAGCAGCGACTCGGCGCCGAGCAGCTCGAGCACGGCGTCGTCGGCAGTCTCGTCCAGCAGCGCGGCGCCGGCGTCCGGCTCGGAAGCTCCGGGCACGCCACCCGGTGGTGACGCCTTCGCACAGTGCCTGACCGAGCACGGCGTTCCCGCGCCGGCGCAGGGGCCGCCGCCGGGCGCTCCGGGCAAGCACGAGGGCCATCAGGGTCCGCCGCCCGGTGGCGAGCACGGCACCCCACCGGCTCCTCCCGGGGTCGACGAGAACACTTGGAAGTCCGCGACGCAGGCGTGCAACTCGCTCGCGCCACCGCCTCCGCCGGCCGGCTGACCTACCCCGGACATGAGGCGACCCCCGAGCCAAGGTTCCTGGTTGGACAAGACCGGGAGGCTCGGGGGCCGGGTGGCTGCGGGAATTCGCGAGTGCGCTCGGACGAATTACCCGGCGCTACTAGCGGGCAGCCACCTCACATGTCCTCAAAGAATCAATCAATTTGTCGGACCACCTCCTTCCCTGTGTACGTGCGACCGTACTCCCAGGTCGAAAGCTCGACAACCGATTTTTCCGGCCTCAGACCTGGCCGTCGATCAGCTCGGTGATCAGCGGCGCAAAGGGTGAACCCGCCAGCGCCCGACCGTCCAGGGTATGCACCCGCGCCGCCAGCGTGATCGCGGACAACAGCCAAACACCCTGCGCCGCAAACAAATCCGCTACCGTCACGCGCCGGCACACGCACTCGATGCCCCGCGCCGCCGCGGCCACGAACAGCGCGTGTTGTGTGGTCGACGGCAGGATCGACGGCGCATCGGGCGTCACCAGAATTGGTTCCCCGGCCGAGCCACGAACCGCCAGCACGACGGCCGACCGCGGCCCTTCCAGCACCGCGCCCGCCGCGTCGACGAACACGGCGTCGCCGGCGCCGGCCAGTTCGGCATGCCGCAGCGCGGCCACGTTCGCCGCATAGGACAGCGACTTCGCACGGGCGAGCGGCCAATGCGGCCGCACCAGTGTCACCGCCGCGACGCCGTCCCGGCGGGCCGTGGCAGCGCGCGCCGGCACGGCCGAGACCATCACGAAGGCCACCACACCGTCGACGCCGCGGCCGAGCACCAGGCGCAGCACCGCTTCCCCACCGGACCATTGACGGATCGCAGCCGCCACCGCCGCGCGCCACCTGACGGCGTCGGGACACGGCAGGCCCGCCAGCGCCGCCGACCCCGCCAGCCGTGTCAGGTGCTCGTCGCGCAGGCGGACGACGCCGTCACGCACCAACGCCGTCTCGAAGACCCCGTCGCCGCGGGAGAACACCGGATCGTCAGCACGAATCGAGGCCCGGCAGCCGTGGACCGCGACGACGATGGGCGGCGGGGCGGTCATGGCAGAAGGCTAGTCGGGGCGCTGGCTAGGCTCGAAGCATGAGCGCAGTTCCCGCACCCGAAACCGGACCCGACGCCGGCGCCGTCTGGCACTACGGCGACCCACTCGGGGAGCAGCGTGCCGCCGCCACCGAAGCCGTCATCGTGGACCGTGGCCACCGCGCGACCATCGAACTCACCGGCGACGACCGCCAGAGCTGGCTGCACACCATCTCGAGCCAGCACGTCAGCTCGCTGCCGGAGGGGTCCGTCGTGCAGAACCTGAGCCTGGACGGACAGGGCCGGGTCGAAGATCACTGGCTGCAGACCGAACTCGGCGGTGTCACCACGCTCGACACCGAGTCGTGGCGCGGGCAGCCGCTCGCCGACTTCCTGCGCAAGATGGTGTTCTGGTCGAAGGTCGAGGTGAATCCGGCCGACCTCGCGGTGCTGTCGCTCCTCGGTCCCGCCGTCAACCACCTCGACCTGCCGACGCCGGATACCGAGTGGACCGCGGCCCCGCTGCCCGACGGCGGATTCGTGCGCCGCGTCGGCCCGCAGGACATCGAGCTGGTGGTGCCACGGACCGCCGCCGCGGCGTGGCGGCAGCGGCTGCTGGACGCCGGTGTCCGGCCCGCCGGGCTGTGGGCCTACGAGGCGCTTCGGGTGGCGGCGCTGCGGCCGCGGCTGGGCGTCGACACCGATGAGCGCACGATCCCGCATGAGGTGGGCTGGATCGGCGGCCCGGGCGTCGGCGCCGTGCATCTGGACAAGGGCTGCTACCGCGGCCAGGAGACCGTCGCGCGGGTCCACAATCTGGGCAAGCCGCCCCGGATGCTGGTACTGCTGCATCTCGACGGCGGCGACGACCGGCCGGCGACGGGTGATCCGGTGCTCGCCGGCGGCCGGGCGATCGGCCGGGTGGGGACCGTCGCCGAGCATGTCGACCTGGGCCCGATCGCGCTGGCACTGCTCAAGCGCGGCGTGCCCGCCGACACCGAACTGACGACCGGCGGCGACGCCCAGATACCGGCCGCGATCGACGCCGAGTCGCTGCCGGGGGCGGACACGTCCGCCGGCGCGGGCCGGGCCGCGGTGGACCGGCTCCGCGGCGGCGCCCGGTAGGCCGCGGAACTAGCCGTCCTGCACCAGCGCCTGAAAGCGGTCCGGGCGGCGGCGCCGGACCCGCTCGGCGACGACGACGCCCGCGGCGAAGATCACTGCGATGAGCCCGCCGAGGACGACCGCGGTGGTGGTGCTGCCGACCAGCAGCGAGAAGTTGCTGATCACCAGCAGCAGGATCGCGGTCAGGCCGACGAACGACAGCCCGGGCGCAATCACGGTGTGCCACAAGCTCGCACCGTGCTCCTGCGTCCGGAAGAACACGATGACGGCGAGGCTTGTCATCGCCATCAGGGCGATCAGACCCAGCGTGGACGCGCCCGAGAACCACATGTAGGTCTGGGTGATCGGGTCCCAGCCGATCACCGCGACGGCCACCATCGCGGCCAGCGAGAGCACCGTGAAGACCAGCGACGACCGGGACGGCGTGCGATGCCGTTCGTCGATCTCGGCGAGTGACGCGGGCAGCAGTCCCTTGGTCGCCAACGTGAACTGATAGCGGGTGATGACGTTGTGGAACGACAGCACGCAGGCGAAGAAACTGGTCACCAGGAGCACCTGGATGACGTCGGTGAGGATCGGCGAGATGTACGTGCTGGCCAGGTTCTGCACGACGTTCTCCGGCTCGGCTTTGGCCGCGTCGACGGCGCGATCGATACCCAGGCCCTCGACGACCGCCCAGGCTGCCAGAGCGTAGAACAGGCCGATGAAGACCACCGCCGTGTAGGTGGCGCGGGGAATGGTGCGGTCGGGGTCTTTGGCCTCGTTGCGGAACACCGCGGTGGCCTCGAACCCGATGAAACAGAAGAACGCGAACATGAGCCCGAGACTCGGTGCGCCGGTGGCGAATTCGGACGGCGACAGCGGCACGAGGCTCAGCCCGCCCTCCCCACCGGCCCACCCGGCCCCGCCCGCACAGATGACGCCGATATCGACGAGGACGACGGCCAGCGTCTCGGCGATCAGCAGCACACCCAGCACCTTGGAGCTCAGCTCGATGTCGCGGTAGCCGAGCACCCCGACCAGACACACCCAGCCGATCGCGCTGGCCCACCACGGGATTCCGATGTGCACCGCGGTCAACAGCTTCGACGTGGCCACGCCGAGGTAGGTGTACAACCCGATGAGCATCACCCCGTACGACCCCAACGCCAGCGCCGCCGCACCCACCCCGATGTGCCGACCCAGGCCGCGCTGGATGTACGAGTAGAACGCACCGGCATTCGGCACGTACTTGCTCATCGAGGTGAAGCCGACCGAGAACAGCGCCAGGATGACCATCGCGATCAGGAAGAACTGCGGCGCGGCCGCACTGCCGCTCACCGAGATGATGATCGGGACGCTGGCGGTGACGACGGCCAGCGGGGCGGCCGCGGCGACGACCATGAACACGATGGCGCCCACGCCCAGCCCGCGCTGCAGCATGGTGTGCGTCCCGGATGGCGGCTCCAGGGTCGTCGCGGGTTCGGATGGCGGAGTGTTGATCATTGATTTTCGGCTTTCTGACGGCGCTGTCGGGGGAATTCCGGAAACCCGGGAACGGCGGGGTGAGCGGGAGAGGTCAGTCGGCGAGCACGCCCCGCAGCACGATGCTCTTGACCTGGGTGAATTCGTCGAGCGTGTAGGCGACCCCTTCGCGCCCGAGGCCGCTCTTCTTGTAGCCGCCGAACGCGGCCACGTCGGGCCGGTAGGTGTTGCCGCCGTTGACCGAAACGATGCCGGCCTTGATGCGCCGTCCGGCGCGGATGGCCTGGGTGACGTCGTTCGTGAAAACCGCTGCGTTGAGACCGAATTGGGAGGCATTGGCGATCTCGATGGCCGCATCGAGGTCGTCGACGACGAGCACTGAGAACACCGGCCCGAAGATCTCTTCGTCCGTGGCGATGCCGACCCGCGCGTCGATCTCCAGCAGGGTGGGGTCGATGAAGGCGCCGCGCCGGGTCCCGCCGACCAGCACACGCGCGCCCTGCGCGACGGCCTCGTGGATCTGCCGCTCGACGGTGCGGGCGGCCTCGACGCTGATCAGCGGACCGACGTCGGTGGTTTCGCAGCGCTGATCGCCGACCCGTAGCGCCGCGACCCGCTCGTGCAGGCGGTCCACGAACTCCTGATAGCGGGACCGCACCACCATGATGCGTTTGGTCGCCACGCACACCTGCCCGTTGGCGTAGGTGCGCCCCGCGACGGCATGGTCGACCGCCGTGCCGAGGTCGGCATCGTCGCAGACGATAAAGGCGTCGTTGCCGCTGAGTTCGAGGAAGACGCGCACGACGTTGTGGCCGGCGTTGGCTGCGATGACGGCGCCCACCGCGGTGCTGCCGGTGAACGTGACGGCCGCGATGTCCGGGCTGCCGGCCAGGTGCGCGCCGACGGTATGGCCGTATCCGGTGACCAATTGCAGTGCGGCACCGGGGACTCCGGCCCGGTGCAGGATTTCGGTGAGCATGACGGTCACGATGGGATCGTCCTCCGGCGGCTTGACGATCATCGCGTTGCCCGCGGCGAGCGCAGCGCCCACCTTGTGCGCGTACAGCTCGGCCGGGAAGTTGAAGGGGACGATGCCCACCATGACGCCGAGCGGCTCACGCACCGTGAGCATGAGGTCCGACTGCAGCCCGTCCTGAATGTCGAGTGGGATGGTCTGCCCGAACAGCCGCAGCGACTCCTCGGCGAAGCCGTCGAAGATACGGGCGGTGGTGTCGATCTCCGTCCTGGCGTCGGTGATGGTCTTGCCGTTCTCCGCCGACAGCATCGCGCTCAGTTGGCCGCGGTCGGCCCGGATCTGCGCGGCGGCCGCCTTGAGGATGGCAGCCCGACGGAAAGCCGGTGTCGCCGACCAGGTTTCCGCTCCGGCCGCGGCGGCGTCGAGCGCGTCCTGCGCATCACCGATGGTGCCGGCGGGCACCGTGCCGATGAGGTGGCCATCGAATTTGTCACGGATCTCGATGACGTCACCGGAGGCGCTGTCGCGCGCCTGACCACCGATCGACATCCGGTGTTTGGCGAGCAGTTCCATCGGTGCGGTCATCGTCGAATTCCTCTCGGGGCGGGCCGTGGCGGCAAGACGCTGCCTATGATGCAGACCACATTTCGCGCCCTGGGAGAATTCCGAACTTCGTGCGCCAGACGGCCCGGAAGTTGCGATGTTCTTCGAAACAAGCCCGATCTGACGACGCGACCGCCGAAATTTCTTCGGTATTTACCGGATCGGCCGACGCATCTCGTCGTACCCGCTGACGTATTCCATGTGCTGGACGCCGATGTAGTGGTCGAACATGATGCTGGTGGTCGTGGCCGCGACCGGCCCCGAGCTGAGCTTGGTCGCGACGAAGTCACGCAGCTGGCTGGTCGACGTGCAGGCCACGTGGATCAGGAAGTCATCCGGGCCGCCCATGTGAAACACGTTGAGCACCTGGGGAAATCGGATCACCCGGCTGGCGTAGCTCTTCACCTGATCACGCGCCGACGCGGGCAGCCGCACGAAAACGATTGCCTGTACGGGGAATCCGAGGGCCTCGTAGTCGACGAAGGCATTGATCGACCGGATCACGCCGAGCTGCTCCAGCCGCTTGATGCGTGCGTGACAGGTCGATGGCGCGATACCGGCCTTGCGGGCCAACTCATTGTTGGTGCGCCGACCGTTGGTGGTCAGCTCCCAGAGCAACAACTCGTCGATCTCGTCGGTCTTGACCTCTCCGACCCGGTCGTCCTCATAACGCTGCATCTGAACCTCCTCGTCACACAGCCTGAATCCGCGGCGTCCGCACCCGCACACGGCCGGCACATCCTTCGACTGCCTCTCGGACAATACGGACAGCTGCCGAAAAAAGTGTCTTGTTCGCCCGAGTTTCCGAACAAAATTCGGTTCCGAACCTCAGGCCTCGAAAGATCTCCCACCATAGCGTGAGGCCGACCACAGCCGAAACTGCGATCAGCGCCATACCCGTTGCGCCACATCACCTTTGGCACGCCCCGGTCGGCACCACCCACTGCAAGGGAGCAGCAGATGATTCCACCAACGGGCACGCCCGGCAGGGCGGCCGCACTGGAGCAACTCGTCGACCGGGCGAAGTTCATCCGGCTCGAGACCGTACGACTGTCCCGGATCGCCGGCGCGGGCCACTACACGTCGTCCTTCTCGGCCGCCGAACTGTTCGCGGCCCTGTATTACTCGGTCCTGAAATACCGCCCGGCAGAACCGAAATGGGCCGACCGGGACCGGTTCGTCCTGAGCAAGGGCCACGCCGCCATCGGCCTGTACCCGGTGTTGGCCGACGTCGGATTCTTCCCGCCGTCGGCCCTCGACGACTACACGCGGCTGGGCAGCCCGTTCGGCGACCACCCCGACATGAAGAAGATCCCGGGCATCGATTTCAGCTCGGGCTCACTCGGCCACGGCCTCTCGATCGCCGTCGGCATGGCCTTCGCCGGACGGGTTGGCAATCTGCCGTACCGCACGTTCTGCATGCTGGGCGACGGCGAGCTGCACGAGGGCCAGATCTGGGAGGCGGCCAACGCCGCCGGGCACTACCGCCTCGGCAAGCTGGTCGCCATCGTCGACCGCAACCAGTTGTGCATCGACGGTTTCACCGATGACGTGATGAGCGTGGAGCCCATCGAAGACCGCTTCGCCGCCTTCGGCTGGCAGACCCACCGCGTCGACGGGCACGATCCTGCCGCACTGCTGGATCTGTTCGGCGCCCTGCCCGACAAACCCGATGGCCCACCGCAACTCATCGTTGCCGACACGGTCAAGGGCCGCGGCGTGCAGCTCATGGAATACAACCCCGATTGGCACGTCGGCAACCTCGTCGGTGCCGACTACGACGACGTGATCGCGGAACTGCAGGCCGGCCTGCGTCCGCTGGAGGCAGCGAAATGACCGAAACCCAGGACCAGGCAGAGATTTTCGGCGGCGGCGCCACCGAGCTGCGCGACAAGCGCTCGTTCGACGGCAGCGACGTCAGCTCGATCCCCGCGTTCGTGTTCGGTGAGGAACTCGCCGACCTGGCCGACACCGATTCCCGCGTCGTGGTGCTGACGGCCGATCTGGCGAGCGCCAACCGGGCCACCGATTTCTCGGCGCGGCACCCGAACCGGTTCTTCAACATGGGCATCGCCGAGAAGGGCATGATCACGTCCGCGGCCGGCATGGCCTCATGCGGTTACGTCCCCTTCGCCGCGACCTTCGCGTCGTTCTCGGCGCTCCTGTGCGCCGAACAGATCCGCACCGACTGCGCCTATCCCCGGATGCCCGTGCGGATCGTCGGACACCACTCCGGAATGTCGATGGGGTTCTATGGCACCAGCCACCACGCACTGGAAGACCTTGGCGTGCTGCGCACCTTCGCCGAACTGACCGTCGTCTGCGCGACCGATGCCAACCACCTGCGCGCCGTCCTGCGGGCGTCCGTCGACCACCCGGGCGCGATGTACATCCGACTCGGCCGCGGCCGCGACCCCGAGGTCTACCCGACGGTTCCCGACCTCACCTTCGGCAGGGCCATCCGGCTGCGCGACGGCCAGGACCTCACGATCTTCGCCACCGGCAGCGAGGTCCACCCGGCGCTGGAAGCCGCGGCGATATTGGCCGACGAGGGCATCAATGCACGCGTCGTCGACATGCACACCGTCGCGCCGCTCGACATCGACGAGGTACTCGCCGCCGCGCACGAGACCGGCGCCATCCTCACCGTCGAGGAACACAACGTCACCAACGGCCTGGGGTCGGCGGTCGCCGAGGCGCTCTTCCTGAACGGCTCGCCCGCCGTGCGATTCGCGAAACACGGTGTGCCCGATGAGTACATTCCCGTCGGTCCCCCGGCGGCGCTGTACGCCAAGTACCGGCTGGACGCGCCCGGTGTCGCGGCGGTGGCCCGGGAGCTGTTGCGATGATCGACCACAACGACACCGCCCTGGCCAAGCGGGCCCAGCTCGTCGTCCCCGGCGGCATGTACGGGCATATGAATGCGCGGTCGTTCTCGGCCACGCTGCCGCAGTACATGGCCTCGGGCGACGGCTGCCGCATCACCGACACCGACGGCAACACCTATCTGGACTTCATGTGCGGCTGGGGCCCGGTCGTTCTCGGCCACCGCAATCCCGTTGTCCAGCAGGCGGTTACCGAACAGCTCGCCAAAGGTGACTGCCTCAACGGCGCGGCGCCGGTGATGGTGGAACTGGCCGAACTGCTCGTCGACACAGTCGCGCACGCCGACTGGGCGATGCTGGCCAAGAACGGCACCGACGCCACCACCGCGTGCGTGACGATCGCGCGCGCGGCCACCGGGCGGCGCAAGGTGCTCGTCGCCCACGGGGCGTATCACGGTGCGGTGCCGTGGTGCACCCCGGTGACGGCAGGGGTGACCCGTGAGGATCGGGCGCATCTCGACTACTTCGAGTACAACGACCTCGATTCCCTTCGCGGCGCGGTCGACCGCGCCGGCGACGATCTGGCCGCCGTCATCGTCTGCCCGTTCCGCCACGATGTGCATCGCGATCAGGAGCTGGCCGATCCGTTGTTCGCCACGGGGTTACGCGAACTGTGCGACCGCACCGGCGCCGCACTGATCCTCGACGACGTCCGCTGCGGTTTCCGGCTGGATCTCGCGGGTAGTTGGGAACCGCTGGGCGTGCGCCCCGACCTGTCGGCGTGGTCCAAGGCCATCGCCAACGGCTATGCGCTGGCTGCGGTTACCGGCACCGACGCGATGAGAGAAGCGGCCGGCAGCATCTACGCCACGGGATCGTTCTGGTTCTCCGCGGTGTCGATGGCGGCAGCGCTGGCAACGATCCGGGAGTTGCGCGACACCGACGCCATGCAGCGCATGGTCGACTCCGGCCACCGCCTGCGCGACGGGCTCGCCGCGCAGGCCCGTGCCCACGGCTTCGAGGTCGTGCAGACCGGGCCGGTACAGATGCCGCTGCTGAGGTTCGCCGGTGACGACGACTTCAGCCAGACCCGGCTGTGGTGCGACGAAGCCGGCGCGCGTGGCGTCTACCTGCACCCGTACCACAACTGGTTCCTCAGCGCCGCCCACACGGCCGCCGACATCGACGACGCCCTCGACCGCACCGACGGCGCCTTCGCCGCATTGGCCCGGCGATGAAGATCACCGGCGCCGTCCTCGAAGAATCCGGGCGGGCCCGGCCGTACGCACGATCGCGGCCGATCACCGTCCGTGAGGTGGAGCTGGCGGATCCCGGCCCGACCGAGCTGCTGGTCCGGATCGAGGCCGCCGGCGTGTGCCACTCGGACCTCAGCGTCGTCGACGGCAACCGGCCTCGCCCGCTGCCGATGCTGTTGGGGCACGAGGCCGCCGGTGTCGTCGTCGGGGTGGGTGCCGCCGTCGGCGACATCGCTCCCGGGCAGCGCGTCGTGATGTCCTTCCTGCCCCGCTGCGGCACGTGCCCCGACTGCGACGAAGACGGCCGCCTGCCGTGCCCGACCGGGTCAGCCGCGAATACCGCGGGCACACTGCTGGCCGGCCGCCGCCTGAGCGCGGCCGGCCGGCCCGTGCACCATCATCTCGGCGTGTCCGGTTTCGCCACCCACGCCGTCGTGGACCGGGCCTCCGCCGTGCCCGTCGGGCCGGATGTCCCGCCCGATGTCGCCGCGATGCTCGGGTGCGCTGTGCTGACCGGGGGCGGTGCGGTACTCAACGTCGCCAAGCCCGCTCCGGCCGACAGTGTGATGGTGGTCGGGCTCGGCGGCGTCGGCATGGCGGCCGTCATCACCGCGCGGGCATTGCAGGTCGAGCGGGTCATCGCCGTCGACACCGCCACCGACAAGCTCGGCCGGGCCGCCGCGCTGGGGGCAACGGAGACCTTCACCGCAGCTCAGGTCGCTGAGCTCGGCATCAAGGCCCGTCATGTCATCGAGTGCGCCGGGCATCCCCGCGCGTTCGAGACCGCGTTCGGCGCGACGCAGCCGGGCGGCAACACCATCACGGTGGGCCTGCCGGCCGCGGCCGCACTGGCCGCCATCGCACCGCTGACGATCACGGCCGAGGCCAGGACCGTCGTCGGCAGTTATCTGGGCTCGTCGATACCGGCCCGCGACATCCCCAGGTACGCGCAATTGTGGCGCGAGGGGAAGCTGCCGGTGGAGAAGCTCATTTCCGCGCGGATTCGGCTCGATCAGATCAACGAGGCGATGGATCGGCTGGCTGACGGGCAGGCCATTCGTCAGGTCATCCTGTTCGACCAGGACTGAACCGTCCGACCGATTCGCTCCCCAAACCCCGGTGAGGGTGGCCTGCCAGCATGAGACCGCCGGGCACGGTAAGCTAACGGCAGGACAATAAACACACTCAGATCGGAGCCGCCTGCACATCGGGCCGCTCCGTTATTGCGCGAGGGGGTCCCTTATGGGCCGCGGCCGGGCAAAGGCAAAGCAGACCAAGGTTGCTCGAGACCTTAAGTACAGCTCACCGCAGACCGATTTCACTCGGTTGCAGCGAGAACTCTCGAACGACTCCGTTGGTTACAGCTCCAGTGCCATCGATGACGACCTGGACGACGACTCGGGCGACGAGCCCGCCGGTCGCTGGGCCGTACCCGAAGACGACTGGCGTCACTAGACCCCACGTGCGGCCCTGAGTCCCAGGGCCGCAGGCCCAGCCCCGCGCGACCCGAAGGTCAGAAGCGCGGGTGCTGGCCCACCAACTCGGCGCGAACGCTGCTCTTGCCACCCTTGTTGACGGTGCCCAGAGTCCAGCAGTCCAGGTGCCGGGCAGTCAGAATCGCCAGTGCGCGGTCGGTGTCCTCCGGCGCGACGACGGCGACCATGCCGACACCCATGTTGAACGTCTTCTCCATTTCGGCACGCTCCACGCGGCCGCGCTGGGCGATCATCTGGAACACCGGTGCCGGCGTCCAGGTACCGCGGTCCATCTCGGCGGTCAGGCCGTGCGGGATGACGCGTTCCAGGTTCCCGGCAAGTCCGCCGCCGGTGACGTGGCAGAAGGTGCGCACCTGGGTCTCGGCGGCCAGCGCCAGGCAGTCCTTGGCGTAGATGCGGGTGGGCTCGAGCAGCTCTTCACCGAGCGTGCGGCCGAACTCCTCGACGTGCCCGGACAGGCTCATGCGGTCGATCTCGAGCAGCACCCTGCGGGCCAGTGAGTAGCCGTTGGAGTGCAGTCCGGTGGCGGCCATGGCGATGATCACGTCGCCGGGGCGGACGTTCTCGGGGCCCAGCAGGTCGTCGGCCTCGACGACGCCGACGCCGGTCGCGGAGATGTCGTAGTGGTCGGGCTCCATCAGGCCCGGGTGCTCGGCGGTCTCCCCGCCCAGCAGCGCACAGCCGGCCTGCACACAGCCTTCGGCGATGCCCGAGACGATCTCGGCCACCCGCTCGGGCACTGTGCGGCCCACGGCGATGTAGTCCTGCAGGAACAGCGGCTCGGCGCCACACACCACGAGGTCGTCCACGACCATCGCGACGAGGTCGATGCCGACGGTGTCGTGCTTGTCCATGGCCTGCGCCACGGCGAGCTTGGTGCCCACACCGTCGGTCGACGAGGCCAGCAGGGGCTCGCGGTATCCGGCTTTCAGGCCGAACAGCCCGGCGAAACCGCCGAGCCCGCCGCGCACCTCGGGGCGGGTCGCCCGCTTGGCGTGAGGTTTGAACAATTCGACAGCGCGGTCGCCTGCCTCGATGTCAACCCCCGCCGAAGCGTAGGAGGCGCCAATCGATTCAGCCCGCTCATCCTGGCTAGTCATCGGCCCCAAGGCTACCGGTCGCACCCTCGCGGATGCACGTCGCGCCTGTTGACGGCCGTCAGATCAGGGGCGACGCAGGGCCGAGGCGTTGTCGTTGTCGGTGGTCAGCGGGAGCCCGGTGCGGGCCGCCGACGCCAGCATGTGCTCGACGACGTTCTTGCCGAGGGCAGCTTCACCTGGCAGTTCGATCGGGTAGTTGCCGTCGAAGCAGGCCGCGCACAGCCGGGTGGCGGGCTGCTCGGTGGCGGCGATCATGCCCTGACGGCTGATGTAGCCCAGTGAATCGGCGCCGATGGCGTGCCGGACCGCCTCGAGCATCTCGTCTTCGCTCGCCTCGGTGCTCTTGGCGTTGGCGATCAGCTCGGCGGGGGTGGCGAAGTCGATGCCGTAGAAGCACGGCCACTTCACCGGCGGCGACGCGATGCGCACGTGCACCTCGACAGCACCGGCCTCGCGCAGCATGCGGACCAGGGCGCGCTGGGTGTTGCCGCGGACGATCGAGTCGTCGACGACGATCAGCCGCTTGCCGCGGATGACTTCCTTCAGCGGGTTGAGCTTGAGCCGGATACCGAGCTGCCGGATGGTCTGCGACGGCTGGATGAACGTGCGCCCGACGTAGGCGTTCTTCATGAGGCCCTGACCGAACGGGATACCCGAGCCCTGCGCGTAGCCGACGGCCGCGGGCACGCCCGATTCGGGCACCCCGATGACCAGGTCGGCGTCGACGGGCTTCTCCTGGGCCAGCCGGCGGCCGATGTCGACGCGCGCGGCGTGGACCGAACGGCCGGCGATGGTGCTGTCCGGGCGAGCCAGGTAGACGTACTCGAAGACGCAGCTCTTGGGCTCGGGGTTCGCGAACCGGGTGGAGCGCACGCCGTCGGCATCGATGGCCAGCAGCTCACCGGGCTCGATGTCGCGGACGAACGAGGCGCCGACGATGTCCAGCGCCGCGGTCTCGGAGGCGACGACCCAGCCGCGGTCCAGCCGGCCCAGGGACAGCGGACGCACGCCGTGCGGGTCGCGCGCGGCGTACAGGGTGTTCTCGTCCATGAAGGTCAGGCAGAACGCGCCCCGGACCTGCGGCAGCAGTTCCAGCGCGGATTGTTCCAAGCTCGAGTCGGCGGCACCGTGCGCGAGCAGGGCGCCCAGGATGTCCGAGTCGGTGGTGGCGGCGACATGGCCACGCGCGTTGATCAGTCCGGCTTCGCGGGCCCGGGCCGCCAGTTCGGCGGTGTTGACCAGGTTGCCGTTGTGGCCGAGCGCGACGCCGGTGCCGGCGGCGGTGTTGCGGAACACCGGCTGGGCGTTCTCCCACGTCGTGGAGCCGGTGGTGGAGTAGCGGCAGTGCCCGACGGCGACGTGGCCGTGCATGGCGGCCAAGGTCTGCTCGTCGAACACCTGACTGACCAGGCCGAGGTCCTTGAAGACCAGAATCTGCGATCCGTCAGCGACAGCGATGCCTGCCGCTTCCTGCCCTCTGTGTTGCAGGGCATAGAGACCGTAGTAAGTGAGCTTTGCCACATCCTCGCCAGGGGCCCAGACCCCGAATACGCCGCATTCCTCGCGTGGCTCGTTCTCGGTCTGTTCGGTCACGATAGGGCTGCTCCCGGGGAGGCGGTTGGTGACGGGTTCGAGTCTACGGTCCCGTTGGGCGCGAAACGGAATCGAATCTTCCTTGTGTTGGCGCGTCGTACACCTTTGGCGTGTCGGCCGGGCCGGTTTCCGGCTCGGCCGCCGCGCCGCGGACGGCTTCGCGCGGGGCCGTCAGCCGCCTCATCAGCCCACTTCAATCCGGCTGTTTATATGGATTTCGTGGCCAGTCAATTATCCGAGAGTCCCGATACCGTTCTCGCCGATCCCGTCGCCGCCGACCCCACCCGGCCATGGTCGACCGTGACGAAGATCGCATTCAGATTCTGCTTTCTGTACTTCGGTCTGTTCTGTGTGTTGTTCGCGCAGATCACCTTTGCCTTCTTCGGGATCGTCGGTGAGTGGCTGCCCAAGCTCGCGGTGATGTGGCAGATGACCGTGCTCGGCCCGCCACTGCAGTGGGTCGGTCGCGTGGTCTTCGGCGTCGACGCCGTGCTCCACCAGGACTCCGGCAGCGGCGATCAGACCGTCGTCTGGGTGATGGTGTTCACCCTCGCGGTCGTCGCGGCCGTCGGCACCGCGGTGTGGACGCTCATGGACCGGCGCCGGCCCGACTACGCGCGGCTGTCGGCGTGGTTCCTGACGTTCCTGCGGTTGTGCATCGCCGGGCAGATGCTGTTCTACGGGTTCGCCAAACTGGTGCCCACCCAGATGCCGTCACCGCCGCCGTCCGCGCTGCTGCGGTCCTTCGGCGACTTGAGTCCGGCCTCGGTGCTGTGGCTGCAGGTGGGCAGCTCGCACCCGTACGAGATGACGCTCGGCGCCGTCGAGGTGCTGGCCGGGTTGCTGATGTTCCTGCCGCGCACCGCGACCCTGGGGACGCTGCTCGGGCTGGCCAGCATGGCCCAGGTGTTCCTGTTGAACATGACATTCGACGTGCCGGTCAAGATCCTGTCCGGACACCTGCTGCTGATGAGCCTGGTGCTGCTCGCCCCGCAGCTGCGCCGGCTGACGGACCTGTTCGTCCTGCAACGTCCGTCTGAGCCGGTGAGTCAACCCGCCCTGTTCAGCTCCGCGCGGGCCAATCGCCGAGCCGCCACCGCGCAAGCCGTGCTCGGGCTCTGGGTACTGGCCGGATGCATCCTCGCCAGCTGGCAGGCGTGGCACGCCTACGGCGGCGGCAAGCCCAAGCCCGAGCTCTACGGGATCTGGTCGGTCCGGGAGTTCGCCGTGAACGGCAAGCCGCTGCCGCCACTGACGACCGATCAAACCCGTTGGCAACGGCTGGTTTTCGAGACGGACGGCGCCCTGACGTACCAGCGGATGAACGGCGAGCTGGTCGACGCCCCCGCCACCATCACGTCCGACACCATCACCGCGACCGGACCCGGCGGCGCGGCGCTGGCCGAACTGAAGGTCTCACGGCCGGCGGCCCGGCAGCTGCAGCTGACCGGCACGCTGCAGGGCCGTCCGGTGCAGATCACCCTCGATCAGGTCGACCTCGACCAATTCACGTTGCGCAACAGGGGCTTCCACTGGGTGCAGGAGTACCCGTTCTTCAAGTGAGCGCTACAGGTCGACCAGCGGCAGCCACGGGCCGATCTCGCGCGCCCGCGACCCCGACAGCTCGACGGCGCCCGCGGCGTCGTCGAGCGACAGCAGTCCGGTCGCCAGCAGCAGCCAGGTGCGCGGGTCGGTCTCCACGACGTTGGGCGGGTTGCCGCGGGTGTGGCTGAGCCCCGAAATGCACTGCACGGCAACGAAAGGCGGCACCCGCACCTCGACGCTGGCGCCGGGCGCGACGGCCGCCAGGGTGCGCGCCGTCAGCCGGACGGCCTCCGCGATCGCGGCGCGCGGCGGCGTGTCGGTCTGCTCGTCCCGCAGCCAATCGGCGACGAGCAGCACCGCCGCCCGCGTCGCAGCCGGGTCGGGCGCCTTGCGGGTGACCATCTCAGGGATTTGTGCACGATTTTCCGCGGCCGGCGCGGATTTTCGTGCACAAATCACTCATGGGAGAACAGGGCGGGCAGCACGCTCTCAGAGGTGCGGCGCAGCTCGTCCAACGTGACGCTGAACTGTCCCTGCACCTCCACCGAGTCGCTGCCCGGATCCACCACACCGATGCGGACGGCCGGCAGTTCGCGGGCCTCGCACATCGCCATGAAGCGGCTCTCCTCGGTACGCGGCACGGCGACCAGCACCCGGCCCGACGACTCGGAGAACAGCTGCACGAACGGATCCGAATCCTCGGGAAGCAGGACGCGGCAACCGGTTTCGCCGGCCAGGGCCGCCTCGACGACGGCCTGGATCAGCCCGCCTTCGGACAGGTCGTGGGCGGCCGAGATCAGTCCGTCGCGCGAACCGGCCGTCAGCACCTCGGACAGCAGCTGTTCGCGTTTGAGGTCCACGCGAGGCGGCACGCCACCGAGGTGGTCGGCGGTGACCTGCGCCCAGACCGACCCGTCGAACTCGTCGTGGGTGTCACCAAGCAGGATCAGGGTCTCGCCGGGCTCCAGGCCGATACCGGTCGGGATGCGGCGGTGCACGTCGTCGATGACGCCCAGCACACCGACCACCGGGGTCGGCAGGATCGCCGTGGAGCCGGTCTGGTTGTAGAAGCTGACGTTGCCGCCGGTGACCGGAATGCCAAGGGCCGCACAACCATCGGCGAGGCCGCGCACGGCCTGCGAGAACTGCCACATGACGCCCGGGTCCTCCGGCGAGCCGAAGTTGAGGCAGTTGGTGACGGCCACCGGGGTGGCGCCGGTGACGGCGACGTTGCGGTAGGCCTCGGCCAACGCCAGCTGTGCGCCGGTGTACGGGTCCAGCTGCGTGTAGCGGCCCGACGCGTCGGTCGACACCGCAATGCCGCGGCCGGTGGCCTCGTCGATGCGCAGCACGCCGCCGTCGGCGTGCTCGGCCAGGACGGTGTTGCCGCGGACGTAGCGGTCGTACTGCTCGGTGATGAAGGCACGGCTGCACAGGTGCGGGCTGCCGAGCAGCTGCAGCAGCGTGGCGCGCAGCTCGTCGCCGGTCTTGGGCCGGGGCAGGGTGGCCGAGGTGTCGGCGATCAGCGCGTCCTGGGTGTCGGGGCGCGCCACGGGCCGGTTGTACACCGGGCCCTCGTGGGCGACGGTGCGCGGCGGCACGTCGACGACGGTCTCGCCGTGCCAGCTGATCTTCAGCCGGTCACCATCGGTGACCTCACCGATGACGGTGGCGAGCACGTCCCACTTGCGGCAGACGGCCATGAAGGCGTCGACGTTCTCCGGCGTCACGACGGCGCACATGCGCTCCTGCGACTCGCTGGAGAGCACCTCGGCCGGCGTCATGCCGGTGGCGCGCAGCGGCACCTTGTCGAGGTCGATGTGCATGCCACCGTCACCGGCCGACGCCAATTCCGAAGTGGCACAGGACAATCCAGCGCCACCGAGGTCCTGGATGCCGACCACGAGGTGCGCGGCGTACAGCTCGAGGCAGCACTCGATGAGCACCTTCTCGGTGAACGGGTCGCCGACCTGGACGCTCGGCAGCTTCTTGCGGCCGGCGCCGGACTCGTCGCCGGAGAAGGTGTCCGAGGCCAGCACCGAGACGCCGCCGATGCCGTCCAGGCCCGTGCGGGCACCGAACAGGATGATCTTGTTGCCGGTGCCGGACGCGAAGGCCAGGTGCAGGTCCTCGACGCGCAGCGCGCCGACGCAGAGGGCGTTCACCAGCGGGTTGCCGGCGTAGGACGGGTCGAAGATGGTCTCGCCGCCGATGTTCGGCAGGCCCAGCGAGTTGCCGTAGCCGCCGACGCCGCGGACGACGCCGTCGAGCACGCGACGGGTGTCGGGCGCATCGGCCGCACCGAAGCGCAGCTGGTCCATGACGGCGACCGGGCGTGCGCCCATGGCCATGATGTCGCGGACGATGCCGCCGACGCCGGTCGCCGCGCCCTGGTAGGGCTCGACGTACGACGGGTGGTTGTGCGATTCGACCTTGAAGGTGACGGCCCAGCCGTCACCGATGTCGACGACGCCGGCGTTCTCGCCGATACCGGCCAGCATGCCGGCCCGCATCTCGTCGGTGGTGGTCTCGCCGAAGTAGCGCAGATGCACCTTCGAGGACTTGTACGAGCAGTGCTCGCTCCACATCACCGAGTACATGGCCAGCTCGGCGTCGGTGGGCCGACGGCCGAGGATCTCGCGGATGCGCTGGTACTCGTCATCCTTGAGACCGAGCTCGCGATACGGCTGCGGCTGATCGGGCGTGGTAGTCGCGTTATTGACGGTATCGACCGAGGACGTCACGCAGAGAGTCTACCGTTGCCGAACTGGCCCGCCCGCCACGGCGAACGCCGGCTACTCGTTACCGGCGACCAGCACCTTGAGCAGCGCGGGACGCCGCAGAATGAGCGCCCCCCAGATCAGCAGGCCGAAGGCCACCGCGAAGACGACCGGGAACCACGCCTCATGGTGCATGTCGATGGTCACCGCGCCACCGAGATAGGCCGTGAGCCCGACCGCGCCCAGCACTGCCGTGCGCGGGATCACCCACGCGATGACACAGGCCAGCAGGACCCAGCCGATGACGTACGTCTGATACGGCGGGAAGCCGAGTCCCTCGGTCGCGGTGCGCGCGAACTCCACCCCGAGAATCTTCGGGATGGCGTCGGCCAGCAGGAACAGCAGCAGGAAGGCGCTGAGCGCCAGCCCGGCCTTCTGCGGTGTGGTGCGGCCGGCCAGTGCGGCCTTTGATTTCGATGCATCCTTGGCGTCGGCCATGGCGGACTCCGTTTCTCGATCGACGGTTCAACACTAAGTCGACTCGCACGAGCGCGGGAACTCATCGCGGCGGCACTCATAGCGGGCTGCTAAGTAGGACCCATCGAGGCCTCATCCCGCGGTTTTAGCGTGGCCGGATGAGACTCCACCTTGGCCTCAACCGGGGTGCGCTCGCGGTGTTCGCCGTGATCGCGGCCCTGGTGTGTATCTGTGCCGGCGCGATCGTCGTCGCGTCCAAGGCGTGGCATGCCGCGTCTGAGCCGACGGTCGCCACCAGCGTCGAACTGGTCGACGAAGCCGGCCCCTAGCTCGTCAGGCCGCGCCCGCGATGCAGAACGCGTTGCCCTCCGGGTCGGCCAGCACCACCCAACGGGCCACCTCGCCGAAGGCATGGCGTTCGGTTTCCGTCGCGCCCGCGGCCTTGAGCCGCTCGAGCTCGGGCTCGATGTCGCCTTCGAGGTGGAAGTCCAGGTGCAGCCGGTTCTTGCCGGGTGTCGGGTCGTCGACCTGTTGGAAGCCCAGGTTCGGACCTTCGGCCAGGTTGACGACGAAGAACTCCCCCGGCATCAGCGTGTGCACCTTGCCGCCGAATTGTGCGGCCCACCAGTCGGCGAGCGCCTGCGCGTCGGTGCAGTCGAATGTGACCATCTCCACTTTGAGTGCCATGGTCAAACTCTAGGCGGGTGCCAGGAAGGCCTGCAGCGCCGCGGCGTAGGCCGGCACGTCGAGCGCGCCCATCACCTCGCGCGCCGAGTGCATGGCCAGTTGCGCGGCGCCGACGTCGACGGTCGGGATGCCGGTGCGGGCGGCCGTCATCGGGCCGATCGTCGACCCGCACGGCAGGTCGGCGCGGTGCTCATAGCGCTGCATCGGCACGCCGGCCTGGGCGCACGCGAGCGCGAATGCCGCGGCCGTCCGGCCGTCGGTGGCGTACCTCAGGTTGGGCTGCACCTTGAGCACCGGGCCGGCGTTGACCTGGATGAGGTGGCCCGGCTCGTGTCGCTCGGGGTAGTTCGGGTGGGTGGCGTGCGCCATGTCGCCCGAGGCCACCGTGGACCCGGACAGCCGGCGCAGCAGGTCTTCGCGCGTCCCGCCGGCCGCCAGGACGATGCGCTCGAGCACCGTCGGCAGGAGGTCGGACTGCGCGCCGTGATCGGACGTCGACCCGACCTCTTCGTGGTCGAACAGCGCGAGCACCGGCACGTGGCGTTCGGCGTCGGCGGCCAGGAACGCCTCCAGCCCGGCGTAGCAGGTGCCCTGGTTGTCGAGCCGTGGTGCGCTGATCAGATCACTGTCGACACCGATCAGGCGCGACGGCGCGAGGTCGTGCGTCATCAGGTCGGCGGCCAGGACATCGGCACCGTCAACCCCCGCGTGCGCGGCGACGTAACCGAGGAAGTCGCGGGTACCCGTCCCGACACCCCACACCGCGTTGACGTGCCGCTGCGGGTCGAGGGTGACGCCCTTGCGGTCCTCGGACAGGTGGATGGCCAGCTGCGGCACCCGCAGGATCGGGTCGTCGATCCGGACCAGGACGTCCTCGACGGTGTTGCCGCGTCGCACCGAGAGCCGGCCGCTGATGCCGAGGTCCCGGTCCAGCCAGGAGTTGAGCCAGGCGCCACCGTACGGCTGGAGCGCCACCACCTGCCAGCCGCTGACGAACCGGTCGGGGTGCTGCTTGACCCGCAGATTGGGGCTGTCGGTGTGGCCGCCGACGATGCGGAACGGGTTGGCCGCGTCCGTCGCCTTCCAGGCCACCAGAGAGCCGGCCCGCACCGTGAAGTAGTTGCCCGGCGCGGCGGGCCAGGCGTCGGTCTCGGCCAGTTCGGTGAAGCCGGCGGCGGTCAGGCGCGCGGCCACCGTCGCGCACACGTGAAACGGCGAGGGCGACGCGTCGATGAACCCGCAGAGGCCCGCAGCAGTAGCTCCGGTCATGAGGCCATCATCACCCAGAATTCCGCGACGGTTGCCGCTAGGGTCGGATTCGTGTGTCCCGCACGGCCTCAGCCCGTACTCACGACTTTGACGTCTGCCGCGATCTTCCTCATCGCCACCATCGATGAGGGCGCCGAGCCCGAAGTGCACGAAGCGCTCACCGGTTTGTCCGGGCTTGTCCGGGCAGTCGGATTCCGCACGCCCGCAAGCCGTCTGAGCCTGGTGACCGGGATCAGCTCGGACGCCTGGGATCGCCTATTCAGCGGACCTCGACCGGCCGGGCTGCACCCGTTCCCGGAATTGCAGGGTGCACGTCACCACGCGCCGTCGACGCCGGGCGATCTGCTGTTCCACATCCGGGCCAACGCCATGGACGTGTGTTTCGAGCTGGCAAGCCAGATCCTGAAGTCGCTCGGCGACGCCGTGACGGTGATCGACGAGGTCCACGGTTTCAAGTTCTTCGAGAATCGCGATCTGCTGGGTTTCGTCGACGGCACCGAGAACCCGGACGGTCCGGACGCCGTGGTTGCGGCGCTGGTCGGCGACGACGATCCCGAATTCGCCGGTGGCAGTTACGTTCACGTGCAGAAGTACCTGCACGACATGGCGTCGTGGGAGTCGCTCAGCGTCACCGAGCAGGAGCGGGTGATCGGCCGCAGCAAGCTCGAGGACATCGAGATGGCCGACGACGTCAAGCCGCCCAACTCGCACCTGGCCCTCAACGTGATCGAGGACGACGACGGCAACCAACTGCAGATCGTGCGGGCCAACATGCCGTTCGGCCGCGTCGGCTCAGGGGAATTCGGCACGTACTACATCGCGTACTCGGCCGACCCCGCCGTCACCGAACGCATGCTGCGCAATATGTTCATCGGCGATCCACCGGGCAACACCGATCGGATCCTGGATTTCTCCACCGCGGTCACCGGCGTGTTGTTCTTCACGCCCACAGTGGATTTCCTCGATGCCCCGCCGCCATTACCGGCGGCCCCCGCTGCGCCCGCAGCACCCGAGCACGTCAGCCCCCTGTCCATCGGCAGTCTGAAAGGTCAACCGCAATGAACAACCTGTACCGCGATCTCGCTCCGATCACCGCGGCCGCGTGGGCCCAGATCGAGGAGGAGGCCGCCCGGACGTTCAAGCGGCACATCGCCGGCCGTCGCGTCGTCGACGTCAGCGAACCGGGCGGACCCACGACGGCCGCCGTCAGCACCGGTCACCTGGTCGACGTCACGTCGCCGGCCGACGGTGTGCAGGCGCACCTTCGCGAGGTGCGCCAGCTGGTCCGCCTTCGGGTGCCGTTCACGGTGTCTCGCACGGCCGTCGATGACGTCGAGCGCGGCGCGCAGGACTCCGACTGGGACCCGGTGAAGGAGGCCGCCAAGAAGTTGGCGTTCTCCGAGGACCGGGCGATCTTCGAGGGCTACCCCGCCGCGCAGATCGAGGGGATCCGGGCCGCCAGCTCCAACCCGGCGTTGGCGCTGCCGAGCGACCCGCGCGGCTACCCGGACGTCATCTCGCAGGCACTGTCGGAACTGCGGCTCGCCGGTGTGGACGGGCCGTATTCGGTGCTGCTGTCGGCGGACGCCTACACCAAGGTCAGCGAGACCACCGAGCACGGTTACCCGCTGCTGGAACACCTCAACCGACTGGTCGACGGTGAGATCATCTGGGCACCGGCCATCGATGGCGCGTTCGTATTGTCCACGCGCGGAGGCGATTTCGATCTGCAGCTGGGCACCGACGTGACCATCGGCTACCTGTCCCACGATGCCGAGGTGGTACAGCTGTACCTGCAGGAGACGCTGACGTTCCTGGTGTACACCGCCGAGGCGTCGGTCGCGCTCGACAGCTGACCCGATACGGCTTGCGACTGCCCGCGGCTGAGTTTGCTGGTGAGATGGTCATCACTCAGGATGACAATCTCCGGCGCGATCGAATCCGCGCCCGCAGCCTGAAAAAACCCGCTCGGAGCTGCATCGTCGGTCAACGACGGTAGAGCCATCCGGGACCGTCCCCTACTACCGGCACGGAAATAGGGGTTCGCTGCGGGCTGATACGTGCCGTACCATCTTGGGTGTGTCCAGCATCACCCTCCGGCGTGCGTTGTCTGGATGGTGGCGGCAGCCCGACCGCTACGACTGGCTGGTGAACTACGTCGACGCCAGAGGCTTCGGACTGCTGACACGCCTCGGAGTCGCGGGGGCCTGCGTCGCCATCGGGGCCTGGCCCATCCTCATGGTCCTCAGTCCGTACGGGGTCACCGAGCCCTGGCACCGAGCGGTGTCGGTCGGGCTCGGTTGCGTCGGGCTCACCTCGGGCGCCCGGTGGCTCGCCTCATGGCCGACCAGCCGCCAATCGAAGGTCATTGCCGTGGTGCTGAACGCGGCGATCACGGCCAATTGCCTGCTGTACATCGCCGAACACAAGACCGCTGTCGGAACCATCGCGTTTACCTTGACCGCGAGCTACATCGCATGCGTCAACACGCCGCCGTGGCTGGTATCGATCCTCGGCCTCGCGAGTGCCGTGATCGTGGTCAACTTCATCAACACCGCCCTCGACGGTGACCCGGCATCTGCTCTCGCCGACAGCCTGCTTCGACTGGCGGCCGTCGCCGTGGTGCCACTGACCATCCAGCTACTGGTGCAGCTGTTGGCCGACAATGCCGTCATCTCCGACATCGACCCGCTCACCGGCCTGGCCAACCGGCGCGGCCTCGACCGCGCCGCTCATCACGCCATCACCACAGCAGGCGCAATTCCCGTGGACATCACGCTCACCCTGCTCGATATCGACAACTTCAAATCGATCAACGACACCCACGGTCATGCGGTCGGTGACGACGTGTTGATCGCCCTGAGTGAGATCATGCGCGCCACCCGCCAATCGGATGCAGCCGTCGCTCGCATCGGCGGCGAGGAATTCGTCGTCTTCGCGGTGGGCAGCATAGGAGAAGCCATGGACGCCGCCGAACGGCTCCGCAGCCAGCTGCTCGCCACGCCTTGGCAGCTGACTGCCAGCTTCGGCATCGCCACGACGACACTGTCCGACACTGTCGGGCTCGACACCGACAACTTGACCGCGAATCTGGTCTGCGCCGCGGACAAGGGGATGTACATCGCCAAACACGCGGGCGGCAACCGGATCGAAGTGGTGCCGCTGAACTGATTCGGTGTCAGGCGCTCAGCACCGCGTCGAGCGCCGAGAAGAAGATGCCGAGCCCGTCATCGGACGGACCGGTGAGCGCCTCGGTGGCGTGCTCGGGGTGCGGCATCAGACCAACGACGCGGCCGTTGGCCGAGCTGATCCCGGCGATCGAGCGCATCGACCCGTTCATGTTGTCGCGGTAGCGGAAGACCACGCGGCCTTCGCCTTCGAGTTCGTCGAGCACGTTCTCCGACGCGACGTACCGTCCTTCACCCGACTTGAGCGGGATCAGGATGTCGGCGCCGGGTTCGTAGCGGCTGCTCCACGAGGTCGACGTCGCGCTCACTTCGAGCCACACGTCGCGGCAGATGAAGTGCAGGCCCTGGTTGCGCGTCAGCGCGCCGGGCAGCAGCCCGGCCTCGCACAGCACCTGGAAGCCGTTGCAGATGCCCAGCACGGGCATGCCCTTGCCGGCCGCTTCGACGACCGAGGTCATGACGGGCGCGAACTTGGCGATGGCGCCGCAGCGCAGGTAGTCGCCGTAGGAGAAACCGCCGGGGACGATGACGGCGTCGACGCCCTTCAGGTCGGGATCGGCGTGCCAGAGGCTGACGGCCTCGCCCCCAACAGCTCTGACGGCCCGGGCGGCATCAACGTCGTCGAGCGTGCCGGGGAAGGTGATGACACCGACCTTCGTGGTCATGCGTTCTCCCGGTGCACCGAGAAGTCCTCGATGACGGTGTTGGCCAGCAGCGTCTCGGCGACGTGCTCCAGCGTCTCGTCGGACACGGTGTCGTCGACCTCGAGCTCGAACCGCTTGCCCTGCCGGACGTCGGACACTCCCGTGATCCCGAGGCGTCCCAGCGCTCCCACAATCGCCTGGCCCTGCGGGTCCAGGATCTCGGCCTTGGGCATCACGTGCACAACGACGCGGGCCACGCGCGCTCCTTTGTTCGGGTCGGATTGCTCGACTGGGCGAGCGCAGCGACGGGAATATGCAGAGTTACTCTACCGGCGCCCTCGCCAGCCGCGTTGCCCGCACAATGGACTGATGGAGCTGACGCACTTCGGACATTCCTGCCTGTTGGCCCGGTTCACCGAGGGCGAGGCGGAAGCGACGGTCCTTTTCGACCCCGGCAACTTTTCACACGGATTCGAGGGCATCACCGGACTCGACGCCATCCTGATCACCCATCAGCACCCCGACCACGCCGATCCGGCCCGGCTCCCGGCCCTGGTCGAGGCGAATCCGCAGGCCAAGCTGTACGCCGATCCGATGACAGCGGCGCAGCTGGATGGGTCGTGGCAGGCCGTGCACGTCGGCGACACCCTGTCGATCGGTCACCTGACGGTGCGCGGGGCGGGCGGCAAGCACGCCGTGATCCACCCGGACATTCCGATCATCGACAACATCTCGTACCTGGTCGGTGATGCTGGTCACGCTGCCCGCCTGATGCATCCGGGCGACGCGCTGTTCGTGCCGGACGAGCCGGTCGAGGTGCTGGCCGCGCCGGCCGCCGCGCCGTGGATGAAGATCGCCGAGGCCGTCGACTTCCTGCGGGCCGTCGCGCCGCAGCATGCGGTGCCGATCCATCAGGGCGTCGTCGCCGAACAGGCCAAGGGCATCTACTACGGCCGGCTCGACGAGATGACCGACACCGACTTCCGGGTGCTGACGCCCGAGCAGGAGATGCGGTTCTGAACACGCGACGGTTCCTGGCGTGGTGGCCGCTGGTCGGATTCACCGCGACGATCGTGCTGGGCCTGGCCGTCAGATCAGGTGACTCAGGGTTGGATCGCTGGTTCGTGACGACGTCTCACGAGCTCCTCGGCCCGCATCCGTACTGGATGCTGCTGCTGAACCGCGTCAAGGTGCTGGTGCCGCTCTACCTGCTGGCGGTCGGCATCCCGCTGTGGCGACGCGAGTGGCGGCTGGCCACCGCTACCGCGTTGTGCCCCGTCATCTCGATCATCGGCGCCAAGGTGCTCAAGGTGCTGTTCGGTCGGCCCTGGTATGGCGAGAATCTGGCGTATCCCAGCGGTCACACCACCGTGGCGATCACCGTCGCGGCCATGCTGGTCCTCGCGATCGGGATTCACCCGTGGAGTGTCACTCTCGCCGTAATCGGCGCCGCCATCCCGTCTATTGGCATGGCCAGCAACGGCTTCCACTACTTCACCGACATCATCGGCGGGGCGTTCTATGCCACGGGCATGGTGTGCCTGGCGGTGTTGGCAGCCGGCCCGCAGGCCCTGCACCATTCGCGAACCAGGGGCGCCTCCCACTGGGGAAGTGGAAGTGTCCGGCGGTAAACCTCAGCCGACGGCGCGTGCGGCAGCCCGTCCGGCGGCCCGGCCGGAGAAGATGCAGCCCCCCAGGAAGGTGCCTTCCAGCGCCCGATAGCCATGCACGCCGCCGCCACCGAAGCCGGCCGCCTCACCCGCCGCGTACAGGCCGTCGAGCACCGCGCCCTCGGGCGTCAGCACCTGGGAGTCGAGGTCGGTGTGCAAGCCGCCCAACGACTTTCGGGTCAGGATGTGCAGCTTGACGGCGATCATCGGGCCGGCCTTGGGGTCGGTCAGTTTGTGCGGTCCGGCGATGCGGGCCAGCCGGTCCGGCAGGTAGGAGCGCGCGGCCCGGTAGGCGACGGTCTGGCCGTCGCTGGTGAGCTTGCTGGTGATCTCCTTGTCGCGGGCGGCGACCTCGGCCTCGACGGTCGCGTAGTCCAGCGGTTCGACGTCGGGCACCTTGTTCATGGCAGAAACCAAGTCGCGCAACGTGTTCGCCGATACGAAGTCCACGCCCTTGTCGACGAACGCACGGACCGGGGCGGGCCCACCACCCCGACTACGGCCCAGCACTTCCCGCAGGTTCTTGCCCGTGAGATCGGGATTCTGCTCCTGGCCGGACAGCCCGAACTCCTTGGCGATGATGCTCTGGTCGAGCACGAACCACGTGTAGTCGTAACCGGTTTGGCAGATGTACTCCAGCGTGCCCAGGGTGTCGTAACCCGGGTACAGCGGATCGGGCAGGCGCTTTCCGGTGGCATCCAGCCACAGCGACGACGGCCCGGGCAGGATGCGGATGCCGTGCAGCGGCCAGATCGGGTCGTAGTTGGTGATGCCCTCGGTGTAGTGCCACATCCGGTCGTTGTTGATGACGCCGGCGCCGGCGGCCTGGCTGATGCCGAGCATCCGGCCGTCGACGTGCGCCGGCACACCGGACAGCAGCTGCCCGGGCACGCGCCCCATGCGCTTGGGCCAGTTCTGACGCACCAGGTCGTGGTTACCGCCGATGCCGCCACTGGCGACGATCACCGCCTGCGCGCGGAACTCGAACTCTCCCACTGTGTTACGCGACGACGCTTCGCCGCGCGCGGTGGCCGACGGCTCCAGCACCGCACCGCGCACGCCGGTGACGGCGCCGCCGTCGACGATCAGTTCGTCGACTCGGTGGCGATGTGCGAACCGCACTTTCGGATGTCCGACGACCCGCCGGGCGAAGATGTCGACCAGTGCCGGACCGGTGCCCCACGTGATGTGGAAGCGCGGTACCGAATTGCCCGGCCCCTTGCCGTCCCAGCCGCCGCGTTCGGCCCAGCCGACCAACGCGAAGGTCTGCAGGCCCCGCTCACGCAGCCAACTGCGCTTCTCGCCCGACGCGAAGTCAACGTAGGCGCGTGCCCACTGCTCGGGCCAGTGGTCTTCGTCGCGGTCGAAACCCGCTGTGCGCAGCCAATCTTCCAGCGCCCGCTCGTAGCTGTCGCGGATGCCGACACGGCGCTGCTCGGCGCTGTCGACGAAGAACAGTCCCCCGAACGACCAGAACGCCTGGCCCCCGATGTTGGCCTCGTTCTCCTGGTCGACGATCAGAACCGAGCGGCCCCGCTCGAGCAGTTCGGCGGCAGCGACAAGCCCGGCCAGTCCGGCCCCCACGACGATGACGTCAGCGTCCATGGGGCCACGCTAGCGCCCCCTCGCGGTTGACGAGTCAGATGGCTCAGTTCAGGCTGCCGCGTTCAACGCCGGGTCTGGTGTCCACGCGTAGGCCGCGGGGGCGCAACCGTGCATGAGCGACAGGTCGATAGCGTCGAGCATGGCCTGCCGCGGGCCGATCCGGCGCAACTGAGCGGCCGCCACCGCGAGGCGGACGGTGCCGCCGCGGCGGGCCGTGCGCTCGGCGGCCAGCACCAGAGTGCGACACCACCAGGGTTCGGTGAGGAAGCCCTCGCCGATGCCGAAGACGCGCGACCGCAGGGTCGTCGAGCGCACCAGATCGGTGATGCCGCTGTCACCGGCCAGCAGCCGGAAACCGTTGCGCGGCAAAACCGTCACGGTCCCCTGCGATGCCGTCCAGCCTGGCGCGGCGAACAGACGGGTACGCAGGCCGAGGTGTTCGAGCACCCGGTCGGCGCCCATGAGCCGCAGATTGGCCTCGTGCGCGGGCAGGGCGGCGAACTCGCCGCGGCGCTTCTTGCTGGCCGCTTCGTCGAACCCGTGCAGGACAACCGCGGCACCGCCGGCGCGACGGGCCGTCAGCCAATCCACCGTCGTGGCGTCGCGGTCCAGCCGGTACCCATTCTTGAGGCGCGGGGCGACCAGCAGCGACGCGGGAATCTGCCGGGCGTCGAGTTCGGCACAGAAGTCGGCGACGTCGCCCAGCGTGCGGTCCCGGATACCCGAGATCGAGACGATCAATTGGCCAGCCATGTAAGCAGTGTGACAACGTCAGGTGTCTCGGCGGTTGCCGTGACATTGGTGCCGCCTGAACACTCGCCCCCATTCTCCTGTGCCTCACTCTTTTGCCGCGAGCGCCCGTGTTTGTACGGCAACACGCCCACAGAGGTGTACAAAACACGGCCGCTCGGCGGTCGTGAGCGGCCCCTTTCTGTACGCAGATTGCGGCGTGTTGCCGCACAGACACGGCCGCTCGCGGGGGGGGTGGGGCGCGGGAAGAGGGGGGCAGGGTCAGCCGGAGAAGAGGATGCGGGCGAGGCGTTCGGCGGTGTCGACGGGGTCGGCGTCGGTGACGGCGCCGTTGAGCGTGAGCAGGGCGAAGCCGTGGACCAGCGACCACGCGGCCAGGGCCGAGCCGTCGGGGTCGCTCTGGGCATTGGGATCGGCGAGGGTCGCGACACCGCCCGTGAGTTCGGCGGCGGCCTCGGCTTCGGCGGCGCGCAGGGCCGGGTCGGCCGCGTCGTAGAGCATCTTGTCGAACATGACGGCGTAGTGGCCGGGGTGGTCGAGGGCGAACTGCACGTAAGCCCGTGCCGCGTAGGCAAATTCGGGTTTGGTTTCGCGGAGGGCCGCCGCCAGTTGCGTGAAGCCCTCGGTCGCCAGCGCGGTGAACAATCCCCGCCGATCGGTGAAGTGGTGCGCCGGCGCCGCGTGTGACACACCGGCAGCGCGGGCCAACTCACGCAACGAGATGCTGTCGGCGCCACGTTCGGCGACGAGCGCGGCCGCGTGCACCAGGATGACGGCCTTGAGGTCGCCGTGGTGGTAGCTCTGCCTGGCCATGCCCGCATCCTATCTTGACAGTGTCAAGTTCCAGGATATCCTTCAATCTAGACGTCGACTAGATTACGGAGGCGCAGCCCATGGCCGTTCTTCTCGCTCTCGTGCTGGGCAGTTTGGCCGCGCGCGTAGCCGGCTGGCTCGGGGTTGGTTACGTGGACAGCTGGCCGAGCGCCATCGCGGTCGGCCTGGCCCTGATGTTCTTCATGACCGGCGTCGCGCACTTCACCCCGGGCATGCGGCGCGACATGATCGCGATCGTCCCACCGCGGCTGCCATCGCCGGAGCGTCTGGTGGCCATCACCGGCGTGCTCGAACTGCTCGGCGCTATCGGGCTCTTGTTTCCGCCCACTCGCGTCGCGGCCGCCATCTGCCTGTTCCTGCTGATGCTGGCCATGTTCCCAGCCAACATCTACGCCGCGCAGATGCCCGATACCCCGCCGTCCATGGCGTCGAACCTAGGCGTGCGCTCCGTCCAAGAGGTCGTCTACCTGGCCGCTGCCATATTTGTCGCGGTCCGCGGTGGCTAGCACCCAGGCGTACTGGAACGCGGCTTCTTTCCAGCGTTCGTAGCGCCCACTGGTGCCCCCGTGCCCGGCAGCCATCTCGGTCTTGAGCAGGACGGGATGGTTGTCGGTCTTGGTGCTGCGCAGCGCGGCAACCCATTTCGCCGGTTCGACGTAGTACACGCGGGTGTCGTTGAGCGACGTCATCGCCAGGATCGCCGGGTAGTCCTGCGCCGTCACATTCTCGTACGGCGTGTAGGACTTCATGTAGTCGTAGACGTCTTTGTCCGCCAACGGATTACCCCACTCGTCCCACTCGGTGACGGTGAGCGGCAGCGACGGATCGAGGATGGTGGTCAAGGCGTCGACGAAGGGCACCTGCGCCAGGATCCCGGCGAACAGCTGCGGCGCCATGTTGGCGACCGCACCCATCAGCAGGCCACCGGCACTGCCGCCGAGAGCGACGAGATTCTCCGGCCGGGTGACGCCGGTGGCGATCAGATGCTCTGCGGCGCTGATGAAGTCGGTGAAGGTGTTCTTCTTCTCCAGCAGCTTGCCATGCTCGTACCAGCCGCGCCCCAGCTCGCCGCCGCCACGCACGTGCGCGATGACGAACACCACGCCGCGGTCCAGCAGCGACAGCCGGGCGATCGAGAAGCGCGGGTCCTCGCAGGACTCGTAGGCGCCGTAGCCGTACAGCAGCGCCGGCGCCGGCGTCGGCGCGCCTGCCCGCTGGATGATCGACAGCGGCACCTTCGTGCCGTCGGCGGCCACGGCCCAGTCCCGGCGCTCGAGATAGTCCTGCGGCCGGTAGTCACCGAGAACCGGCTGCTCGCGCAACAGGATTCGCTCCCCGGTGGCCAGGTCCAGGTCATAGATCCGCACCGGGATGACGAACGACGTCGCCCCCACTCGCAGCCGCGGCGACGACCAGTTCGGGTTGCCCGACAGGCCGACCGACATCAGTTCCGACTCGAAGGCGATCTCCTGGGTGTCGCCGTAGTTGCCGTCGGAATCGAAGGGCCACAGCTGAATCCGCGGCAAGGCTTCGCGGCGATAGCTGACCACCAACTGGTCGGCGAACGCGTCGACACCGTCGAGGCGCACGTCGTCGCGGTGCTCGATGAGCGTGCGTGCGCCCTCGAGGCTGGTGAGCGGGGCAGCGGACACCGGCACGTCCACCAGCGTGAAGTTCTCGGCGCCGTCGTTGTGCAGGATCAGGAACCGATCCTCGCCGCCGACCACCGCGTGCTCGACCGAGTACTCCACGGAATCCTTGCGCGGCAACACCACAGCGAACTCGGCTTTGGAGTCGCGCGCGTCGGCGTAGCGCATCTCGGACGTGACGGCACTGCCGGCCGCGATGAAGATGTACTTGTCACTGCGGGTGCGGCCCACGCCCACCCAGAACCGCTCGTCGGATTCGTGGTGCACCTTTTCACCGGGCAGCCCGGAGCCCAGGCGGTGCCGCCAGACGGTGTCCGGCCGCCAGGCCTCGTCGACCGTGACGTAGTACAGCGTCCGGTTGTCGGCCGCCCAGGTGCCGCCCGCGCCGATGCCGGTGATCCGGTCGTCGTACAGCTCGCCGGTGCGTAAGTCCTTGAACTTCAACGTGTATCGCTCGTCGCCGACGGTGTCGACGGAGTACGCCAGGATGTTGGCGTCGACGCTGACGGTGGCTGCGCCGAGCGAGAAGAAGTCATGGCCCTCGGCCTCGACGTTCTCGTCCAGCAGCACCTGCTCGCCGGGAACCTCGGTGTGCTCGTCGAGTTGCGGCGGGGTCCAGTCGTCGGGATCGCTGATGGGGCACCGGCAGTGCACGCTGTACTGCTTGCCCTCGAAGCTGCGGGCGTAGTACCACCAGTCGCCGCGACGGGTCGGCACCGAGAGGTCGGTCTCTTTGGTGCGGGCCTTGATCTCGTCGAAGATCTTCTGCCGCAACGGTTCCAGTGGTGCGGTGACTTCCTCGGTGTAGGCGTTCTCCGCGTTCAGGAGCGCGAGCACCTCGGGGTCGTTCTTGTCGCGCATCCATTCGTAGGGGTCGATGAACACGTCGCCGTGGTGTTCGCGGCGGTGTTCGACCTTCTTCGCAATCGGCGGGGTACTCACGCGCCGATCCAATCGGCAAAGCGGCGACCCGAAATCCGTTCGTACGCTTCGATGTACCGCGCCCGGGTGGCTTCGACGATGTCGTCGGGCAGCGCCGGGGGCGGGGTGTCGCCGGCGCGGTCCCAGCCGGAGTCCGGACCGGTCAGCCAGTTGCGAACGAACTGCTTGTCGAAGCTGGGTTGCACCACGCCTTCGGTGTAGCCGTCGACCGGCCAGTACCGCGACGAGTCCGGCGTCAGCACCTCGTCGGCCAGTACCAGCCCGCCGTCGGCGTCGACCCCGAACTCGAATTTGGTGTCCGCCAGGATGATTCCCTTGGTCAACGCATGTGCGGCGGCGGCGCTGTAGACCTTGAGGGTCTCGTCGCGCAGCTGCTCGGCCCGCTCGGCGCCCACCAACTTCACGACGGCGTCGAACGCGATGTTCTCGTCGTGCGCACCGATCTCGGCCTTGGTCGCCGGCGTGAACAGCGGCTCACCGAAACGGCTGGCCTCGGTCAGGCCCGCCGGCAGCGCGATGCCGCACACCTGGCCCGTCTTGCGGTAGTCGATGAGCCCCGAACCGGTCAGGTATCCGCGCGCCACGCACTCGACCGGCATCATCTCCAGGCTGCGCACCACCAGGGCACGGCCCAGCACCTCGGCCGGGATGCGCGCGTCGTCGGCCGGGCCGGCGAGGTGGTTGGCGGTGCCCAGCTGCTCGGCCAGATAGTCGAAGAAGAAGACGCTCATGGCGGTGAGCACGCGGCCCTTGTCCGGGATCTCGCTGTCGAGGACGTAGTCGAAAGCCGAGATCCGGTCCGATGCGACGAACAGCAGGTGGTCGTCGTCGATGCGGTACAGGTCGCGAACCTTGCCGCTGGTCAGATGCCGGTAGTCGGACAAAGCTGGGCGCATCGGACCACCCTATCTGTTGGGATGGTTGGCATGAGTTCGCGCTATGTGCCCTACGCCCGGACGCCGGGCCGGTTGCTCGCCCAGCTGACCAGCGACGTCGTCGCGTTGGTGTGGTTCGTCATCTGGATCTCCGTCGGCGTCGCGGTGCACAGCGCGATCGCCACCATCGCCGACGTCGGGCGTCAGGTGCACGACGGCGCCGACGGTGTCGCGGACAGCCTGGCCTCTGCCGGTCACAACGCCGACGGCATTCCCCTGATCGGGAAGGCGTTCGGCGGCCCGTTGCGGTCGGCCGGCCACGCCGCGGTCGACATCGCCGGCGCGGGTGACAACCTGAACAGCACCGCCAGCTGGCTGGCCTGGGTGCTGGCGCTGGCGGTGGCACTGCCGCCGATCCTCGCCGTCGCCATGCCGTGGCTGGTGCTGCGGATCAGGTTCTTCCGCCGCAAGTGGACGGCGGTGACGCTGGCCTCGACCGACGCCGGCGAGCAGCTGCTGGCGTTGCGGGCGCTGGCCAACCGGCCGTTGGCAAAGTTGACGGAGGTTTCCGACGATCCGGTGACCGCTTGGCGCACCCACGACACCATCGCCATCCGGAAGCTGGCGGCGCTCGAGTTGCGGTCGGCCGGTCTACGCCCGGCCCGCCCCACGTCGTCCTGACGAACGACACCGACCATTCTGGGCGTTTGCCCTTGCATTGGCGCTGAGTCGTTGCTTCACTGGTAAGCCGTCGGCAACATATTTCAGGGCTTCTCTGGCTGATCGCTCCAGCAGCGCGGGCGCCGCCAGACCGCGAATTCCTGCGCTGCTGATCTCTGCGCCGATGTCGCTCCAGCAACTGGGCGAATCTCTCAATTTCGGCGCCGGACCCATCCAACTGAAACCTGGCAACGAATCCCAGTTGTCGTGCTCGTGAACCGTGCGGGCACCACACACGTGTACAGGGAAACCGCACCTCCCTACGCGCCGTCGATGTCGCCGGCTTGAGCAGGTGTGGGCGCGATCAGCATTCTCAGGCCGCCGGCCTGGAGAGGAAGCCATGGCAGAAAAACTCAAACCGCATTTTGCGGACGTCCAGGCGCATTACGACCTGTCAGATGATTTCTTCAGACTGTTTCTGGATCCGAGCCAGACCTACAGTTGTGCATATTTCGAGCGCGACGACATGACGCTGGAACAGGCCCAATTGGCCAAGATCGACCTCGCGTTGGGCAAGCTGGGCCTCGAGCCCGGCATGACACTGCTCGACATCGGCTGCGGTTGGGGCGCGACGATGCGGCGCGCAATCGAGAAGTACGACGTCGACGTCGTGGGGCTGACACTCTCGAAAAACCAAGCCGCACATGTCAATCAACTACTCGACGGCCTGGACACCACACGGTCCCGGAAGGTCCTGCTGGAAGGGTGGGAGCAGTACGACGAACCGGTGGACCGCATTGTCTCGATCGGCGCGTTCGAGCATTTCGGCCACGACCGCTATCCGGCGTTCTTCCGGATGGCCTACGACACGCTCCCGCCCGACGGCGTCATGCTGCTGCACACCATCTGCGGCATCAATCCGGGTCAGGCCGCCGAACTCGGCGTACCACTGACTTTCGAGCTGGCGAGGTTCATCAAGTTCATCATCACCGAGATCTTCCCGGGCGGTCGGCTGCCGTCCATCCAGATGGTCTGTGACCAGGCCGGCGCGGCCGGATTCCAGGTGACCCGGGTCCAATCGCTGCAGCCGCACTACGCGCGGACCCTGGATCTGTGGGCCGAGGCGCTGGAGGCGCATCGCGACGAGGCGATCGCGGTGCAATCCGTGGAGGTCTACGACCGCTACATGAAGTATCTGACGGGCTGCGCGGACATGTTCCGCCGCCGCCAGGTCGACATCAACCAATTCACACTGGAGAAGTAGGGCCTCGGTTCATGCCATCTGGTTCGCACGACGACCTACGCCCACATTTCGACGAAGTACAAGCCCACTACGACCTGTCCGACGATTTCTTCGCCCTGTTCCAGGACCCGTCGCGCACCTACAGCTGCGCGTACTTCGAACCACCGGACCTGACCCTGGAGGAAGCGCAGATCGCGAAGATCGACCTGAACCTCGACAAGCTCGACCTGAAACCCGGAATGACGTTGTTGGACATCGGTTGTGGCTGGGGCGCCACCGCCAAACGGGCCGTCGAGAAGTACGACGTCAACGTCGTCGGATTGACCCTGTCGAAGAACCAACGGGCGTTCACCCAACAACTCCTGGACGATATCGACACCAACCGGACCCGTCGGGTGCTGCTCCACGGCTGGGAAGAGTTCGCCGAGCCCGTCGACCGGATCGTGTCCATCGAAGCCTTCGAGCATTTCGGTTTCGAACGCTATCCGGATTTCTTCAAGAGATGTTTCGAGATTCTTCCCGCCGACGGCCGGATGACGATTCAGAGCAGCGTCGGCTATCACCCGTACCAGCTGAACGCGGACGGCAAGAAGGTGACGTTCGAGACGGCGCGCTTCATCAAGTTCATCGTCACCGAGATCTTCCCGGGCGGACGGATTCCGACGACCGACATGATGATCGAGCACGGCGCACTTGCCGGTTTCGTCGTCCCCGAGGCCATATCCCTACGGCCGCACTACATCCGGACGCTGAACATCTGGGGCGACGCACTCGAGGCCAACCACGCGAAAGCTGTTGAGGTCCAATCCGAGGAGGTCTACCAGCGCTTCATGAAGTACCTGCGCGGGTGCGAACGCTACTTCACCGAAGGCCTGCTCGACGTCACCCTAGCCAGCTACCACAAGCGCGCTGCCGGGTGATTTGTGCACGATTTTCCGCGCCACACGCGGATTTTCGTGCACAAATCACGACAGGGAGACCCAGAGGTGCCGGAGGCCGGTGTGCCGGTTGCTGCGGGTCCATTCGGGTGGCTCGACCACCTGGATGTCGGGGAACCGGGTGAGCAGCTCCTCGAACAGCACCCGCAGCTCCAGACGGGCCAGGTTGGCCCCCAGGCAGTAGTGCAGCCCCTGCCCGAATCCCAAGTGCGGGTTGGGCTTCCGGGTCACGTCGAACGTCATGGGGTCGGCGAACACCAGCTCGTCGCGGTTGGCCGAACCTTCCCACACGACCACCTTCTGCCCCGCCTCGATATCGCAGCCGCCCAGCGACACGGCACGGGTTGCGGTGCGCCGCTTGGACGGCGACGGTGACGTCCAGCGCACCATCTCCTCGATCGCCGACGGCAGCAGCGACAGGTCGGCGCGCAACAGGGCCAGTTGAGATGGGTTCTCGCACAACGCCAGCAGCCCGCCGGCCACCGAGTTCCGGGTGGTCTCGGCGCCGGCGCTGAACAGCAGGTTGAAGAACAGGTACACCTCGAGGTCCGACACACCCTCGGCGTTGGCCACCACCGACAGCATGTCGTCGGTCGGTTCGGCCCGCTTGGATGCGATCAGCTCCATGCCGAAGTTGTACATCCGGGAGCCGGCTTCCTCCACGGACAACCGGGTGATGGCGGCCTTGCGCGAACCGCCGAAATCGAAGCTCGGCTCGATGGCCTCGAACAGCCAATGCCGTTGTGACTCCGGGATACCCATCAGGATGCAGATCATCTGCATGGGCAGCTCGGCGGCGATGTCGACCAGGAAATCGAACGGAACCCCCGGGGTCACCGCGTCCAGCAGCGCCCGGCTACGCACCCGCAGGTCGTCCTCGACCCGCGCGATCATCCGCGGCGTCAGCCCCGACGACACCAGCCGCCGAATCTCCGCGTGCCGCGGGTCATCCATCATGTTCAGCACCTGGCCGGCGATCGACAGATCCTGGATCAGCGTCCCGCCGAACGGCCGCGAGCCGCCCGTCACCGACGAATAGGTCACGGGATCACGCAGCACCGCAAGGGTTTCCGCGTGGGTGGCGACCGACCAGAAGCCCTCGCCGTCCGGGGTGTTGTCGGTCGGCTCGTGCCAGTACACCGGAGCTTCCGCGCGGTGCCGCGCGAACAACTCGTGCGGGAAGCCCGACGCGAAGTTGTCGAGGTCGGTCAGGTCAACCTCGGCCAAGCTTCCCGCCAAGGTCACAGGATGGCGCCCGAGGTGTATTTCGCCGCTTCCGGATACTGCGCCACCAGGCGATCCACCGCGGCGACGACGGCGTCGACCTGGTCGCCGGCGGCACCGCTGAACGCCTGCTTGTCGGCCAGCGCCGCGTCGAGCTCGACGCGGTCCAGCGGGAGCCGCGGATCGGCGGCCAGCCGGTCCAGAAGGTCTGGCTCCAAACCCTTTTCGCGCATCGCGAGCGCGACGGCGACGGCATGCTCCTTGATGACCTCGTGCGCGGTCTCGCGGCCGACGCCGGCGCGCACCGCCGCCATCAAAATGCGAGTCGTCGCCAGGAACGGCAGGTAGCGGTCCAGCTCGCGCTGGATCACCGCCGGGTACGCGCCGAACTCGTCGAGCACCGTCAGGAACGTCTCGGTCTGGCCGTCGACGGCGAAGAACGCGTCGGGCAGCGCGACGCGGCGCACCACCGAGCAGAAGACGTCGCCCTCATTCCATTGCGCCCCAGCCAGTTCCGCGGCCATGGAACCGTAGCCGCGCAACACGACCTGCAGGCCGTTGACGCGCTCACACGAGCGGGTGTTCATCTTGTGCGGCATGGCCGACGAGCCGACCTGCCCGGGCGCGAAGCCCTCGGTGGCCAGTTCGTGGCCGGCCATCAGCCGGATGGTGTGCGCGAACGACGACGGGCCGGCGCCCAACTGCACCAGCGCGGACAGCACGTCATGGTCCAGCGACCGCGGGTACACCTGGCCGACAGAGGTGAAAACCTCGGTGAATCCCAGGAATTCGGCGACCCGGCGCTCCAGGTCGGCCAGCCGCGAGGCGTCCCCGCCAAACAGGTCCAGCATGTCCTGCGCGGTGCCCATCGGGCCCTTGATGCCGCGCAGCGGGTACCGGTCGATCAGCTCCCGCAGCCGGGTCAGCGCGATGAGCGTCTCCTCGGCCGCCGAGGCGAACCGCTTGCCGAGGGTGGTGGCCTGCGCCGCCACGTTGTGCGAGCGGCCGGCCATCACCAGGTCGCGGTACAGCGCGGCGCGCTCGGCCAGCCGGGCCACCACCGCGACGCCGTGCGAGAACACCAGTTCCAGCGACTGCCGGATCTGCAGCTGCTCGACGTTCTCGGTGAGGTCGCGGCTCGTCATGCCCTTGTGGAGGTGCTCGTGGCCGGCCAGCGCGTTGAATTCCTCGATGCGCGCCTTGACGTCGTGCCGCGTCACCCGCTCGCGCTCGGCGATGGATCCCAGGTCGACCTGCTCCAGCACCCGCTCGTAGTCCTCGACAACACCGGCAGGCACGGCCACACCAAGCTCGGTTTGCGCGCGCAGCACGGCCAGCCACAGCCGGCGTTCGGCGACGATCTTGTTCTCCGGGGACCAGATGGCCACCATCTCGTCGCTGGCGTAACGATTGGCCAGCACGTTGGGGATGCTCACGGGACTACAGCCTACTAAGCCCGCTTATAGGGCGACCCGGCGTTCTTGGTCGAAGGGCGCCAAGACGTCGATGACGTCCACGAGGGTCGCCCGGGCCGTCGCGCGCGGACCGTCACCGTCACTCACCATCGACGCCACCACGGCACCGTCGACGGCACAGACCAGGGCCGTGAGCAGCTCGGCACGCACCGAGCGCCCGGACCGTTCCACCACCTCGATGACGGCATCGGACCGCTGCTTGAGAATGCGTCGCTGCACGTCACGCAGCCCGGGCTGGCGGGCGCAGGCGATGTACCGCTCGTAGCGGGAAATCAACTGGTCGGACGCCCGGGTGCTGTCACCGACCAGCAGGTCGACCAGCAGGTCCGCCGTCGCGTCCGCGCCGCGGCGGCGCCGCGACAACGCCGAGACGCGCATGCGCAGCTGCTGAGATTCCGATTCTCCGACGTGCTCGACCGCCTTTTCGATCAGGTCGTCGAGGGACGAGAAGTAGTACGTCGTAGAGGCCAGCGGCAGCCCGGCCCGCTGCGCCACGGCGCGGTGCCGGACGGCGTCGAAGCCGCCCTCACACAGCAGCTCGGCGGCAGCGCTGACCAGCGCATACCGTCGCCGTTCCCCCTTTGGGGTGACTGCTGTCATCACCCTGTAAATGCTGCCAGGAATGGTCACGCGGCGATCACGATTTCACGTAATCCATTAGGCATTACTCAGGAATGCCGGGCCGCGGCCGATGGCATGATGGCGGCCATGGCAGAGCTGAGCCGACGCGCCGTCCTCCGTCTCGGAGCCGGCGCCGCCGCAGGGGCCGCCGGCGCGTTCGCGCTGGGGTCGACGTTCAACCGCCCGACCGTCACCGCGACCCCGGTGACCATGACGAGCGTCGGGGCGCCGCTCGCGCCACCCCCGGCCGTCGCCGACCCGGCGCCGACGTACGTGACGGGGTCATTCGTCTCGCAGGCCCGCGGCGGCGTCTCGACCAACTGGGCCATCGCCCGCCCGCCGGGACAGACCGCCCCGCTGCGGCCCGTGATCGCGCTGCACGGCAAAGGCAGCGACGCCGCGACGGTGATGGCCGGCGGTGTCGAACAGGGGCTGGCACAGGCGGTGGCCGCGGGGCTGCCGCCGTTCGCGGTCGTGGCCGTCGACGGCGGTGGCGGCTACTGGCACAAGCGGGCTTCGGGGGAGGATTCGGGCGCCATGGTGCTCGATGAGCTGATCCCGATGCTGGCCGCGCAGGGCCTCGACACCTCGCGGGTGGGTTTCCTGGGCTGGTCGATGGGCGGCTACGGCGCGCTGCTGCTGGGTGCCCGGCTGGGCGCGGCCCGCACCGCGGCGATCTGCGCCGTCAGCCCGGCGTTGTGGACTTCATCGGGAGCGACGGCCCCGGGCGCGTTCGACGGCGCGGCCGACTACGCCGCCAACTCGGTGTGGGGTCTGCCCGGCCTGGCCGGTATCCCGATCCGGATCGACTGCGGTGACAGCGACCCGTTCTACTCGGCGACCAAGCAGTTCATCGCGCAGTTGCCGAACGGCGCGGCGGGTGGCTTCTCCCCCGGCGGGCACGACGCGTCGTTCTGGAGCGCGCAGCTGCCGGCCGAGATCTCCTGGCTGGCCCCGCACCTCGTCCAGTGATTTGTGCACGATTTTCCGCGGTCGCCGCGGAAAATCGTGCACAAATCCCGGCTAGAGCGAGATGCGGCCCTCAGCGGCGGCGAGGCCGATGTCGGTCCGGAAGTGGCTGCCCGGCAGACGAATCGACTCGATGATCCGGTAGGCCTCGGCCCGCGCGGCCGCCAGATCCGCGCCGGTGCCGACCACCGACAGCACCCGGCCGCCGGATGAGACGATGCTGCCGTCGTCGCGGCGGCTGGTGCCGGCGTGCAGCACGCCGGCCGTCTCCGATCCGGTGATCACGTCCCCGACGCGGGGGCGGCCCGGGTAGTTCTCGGCGGCCACGACGACCGTGACGGCCGACCCGTCCTGCCACTGCAGCGGACCGACGGCGTCCAGTGTCCCGGTGGCGGCGGCATTCAGCAGCGTGCCCAGCGGCGTCTCCAGCAGTGCCAGCACGGCCTGGGTCTCGGGATCGCCGAAGCGGCAGTTGAATTCGACGACGGCCGGACCCTGCGAGGTGATGGCCAGGCCGGCGTACAGCAGGCCCGAGAACGAACTGTCGCGCCGAACCAGTTCCGCGGCAACGGGTTTGACAACCTCGTCGACAATCTGGTCGACGACCGCGGCGGGCAGCCACGGCAGCGGCGTGTAGGCGCCCATGCCGCCGGTGTTGGGTCCGCTGTCGTTGTCGCCGACGCGCTTGAAGTCCTGCGCGGGCAGCAGCGGCACCACGGTCTCGCCGTCGACGACGCAGAACAGCGACACCTCGGGCCCGTCGAGGAAAGACTCGAGCAGCACCGGGTGGCCGGATTCGAGCAGCTCGGCGGCGTGGGCGCGGGCGGCGTCCCGATCGGCGGAGACGACGACTCCCTTGCCGGCGGCCAGACCGTCGTCCTTGACGACCCAGGCCTGCTGGCCGGCGGGCGGACCGAAGCGGTCCAGTGCGGCGTCGAGGTGGGCGGGATTGTCGACGATCTCGCTGGTCGCGGTGCGAACGCCGGCCGCGGCCATGACGTCCTTGGCGAACGCCTTGGAGCCTTCGATGCGGGCGGCGTCCTTGGACGGCCCAAAGGTCGCGACGCCGGCCGCGCGCAGCGCGTCGGCCACACCCAGCACCAGCGGCACCTCGGGGCCGATCACGACCAGGTCGGCGGCGAGCTTCTTGGCCAGCGCCAGCACCTCGTCGGCGGCGGTGATGTCGACGTCGTGCTGTTCGGCGACGGCGGAGGTACCGGCATTGCCGGGGGCGACGGCCAGGTAGTCCACCTGGGGGTCGCGGCTCAGGGCGAGCAGCAGGGCATGTTCACGGGCACCGGAGCCGATCACGAGGACGCGCACAGCCACACCCTAGTAGCTGGTCGGCTCGTCCTAAACTGGGCAGGCCCGACGCACGCGAGGAGGTCCGCACCGGTGGAGCCGCTGGATGCCTTCCTACTGATGTGGGAGCGGGCCCGCGCCACCTTCGGCGAGGGCGTTCCGCACGACCGCTCCGAGTTCGACAAGAGCGAGCAGCTGCGCGCGCTCCAGGATCAGGTGAAAGCCGCGGGTCCCGGTCCGCACTGGACCGGGGGCGCGGCCGACCGCTACGCCGACGCCAATGACAAGCACGCGCAGGCCCTCGGCCGGCTGGCCGACCTCGACAAGCGCGTGGGCGACGAACTCGAGCGGTCCGCAGACGTAATCAACGGCGGGCGCCGCGAACTCGACGCGCTCAAACACTGGGTGACCGACCTCGCCGACGAAGCCAAGAAGACGCCGACCGCCGCCGCCGACCACGCGCTGTGGTCGGCGATCGGCAAGGCCAGCGGCGACGTCGCCGACATCATCCAGCGCTCACACACCGACTTGTCGGGAGTCGCCGGGCGAATCCAGAGCCTCGACAGCGAGTTCGACGACTTCTGAGTGACGCCCTACACCACCGTCAGCGGCAGGGACTTGCGTTCCTCGAACACCCAGGCCGCGCCGCTACTTACCTTGCACACCGAGACCTCGCCGAGTTCCTTTGCCGGGGTGTCGGTTTCGATGAACCGGACGGTCCAGTCGGTGGCATCGCCGGAGACTTCGGCGCGCAGCAGCGGGTTGACGGCCGTCGCGATGGCCTGCAGGGGCAGGTCCGATTCGGGGGAAACGAGGGTGATCCAGGCGCCGTCCTCGTGTGCGGGTGACGGGTGCACGTGTGCCTCGCTGTCCGAAACATCAACGGAGACATACGCGGCCGGGTTGAGGAGCGGATGCAGCTCGAGTACCCGCAAGGCCCCGGCGGCGTCGTTCGGCAGGTCCAGCACCTTCTGGATGCGCTCGGCCGCCACGCCGGAGATGCCGATGAGCGACTTGGTTCGGATCGAGCGTTCCTTCTCGGCATCGCCGTTGCAGCGGGCCCGCACCGCCAGCGCGAAAGACAGCACCAGCAGGTGCATCTGCAGACACACCTCGTCGGCGATGCGCACCAGCGCCGAGTGCGAGAAGGCCGAGAAGTCGACGTCGCTCACCAGCGGGCCGGCGTAGTCGGCCTGGCCCTCGTCCGCGGGGTCGATGTCGTCGAGCTCGCACTGGTAAGCACGGGTCGCGCCGATGATGTCGAGCTGCGGGATGAAATCGACCTCGGGGTAGGACTCGTCGATGATGACGGTCCACGCGCACGCCGGAGTCCGACCCGCCGGGACGCGTGGCGGCCGGTGGATGGGCCGCACCTGGCAGCGCCGGTTGGTGGCGAGCGCTGTCGCGTCGAACGTCGGGTCCTCGATGTCGTGGCACATGCCGCGCACGTAGTCGGGACCCATCGGCTCCACGTCCATGAGCGCACCGCAGTGGTCGAGATGGAATTCGCCGTGCCAGCGGTCGTGCACGGTGTACCGGAAATCCATGAATTGCGGCGGCGCGCCGATGTCGAGCTGCAGGCCCTTGAAGATCGTGATGACGTCCACGCCTTCGTATTTCAGCGCCTTCTGCATCCGCTTGGTGTAGAGGGGGCTCGACCCGGCCCACTCCTCGATGGCGACCTGCAGCATCTCTTCCCGGCCGAATTCGACGATGCACCATGCCATTCCGGCGCGGTCGATGAGCTGGCCGATCAGCAGCAGCTCCGGCACCAGTGCCGCGAGCTCAGCACGCGACAGCGACGCGTACCTACTTGTCATCGAGCTCGCTCCCGGTGTTCATCTTCACAGCGGCGTTCACATTGGCCTTGCGGTCCTCGGCCACGCCCTTCTCGGCTGCCTTACGCCGCCTGGCGACCACCTTGGACACGGCGCCGTTGAACGCCGACCCGAGCGGGAAACCGAGGTACTGCGTGAGGAAGATGCCGATATCTTTGAGCTCGGCCTCCGTGAATTCCTCGTTGAGCAAGGCGGCGTTGATCTGAATCTCGGCGAGGTCCTGCGAGCCGACAGCGGTGACGCACGTGAACGTCATCAGCCGCTTCTCCCGCATGGACAGTCCGGGCTTGCTCCAGATGGTGCCGAACAGGTGATCCACGGTGAGGTCGAAGTACGGGTCGCCCTCGATGTTGGGCATCTCCCAGCCGTAGACCTCGTTCATCTTCGCCAGGCCCTTGGCGCGCAACTCGTCCATCAACTCTCCTTGGAATGCGGTACGCCGAGGCCTTCGGCGAGGTTGGCCAGGGCCAGTTGAGCCAACGGAAGGTCCACTCCCACAGCCGAACCCAGCCCCAGCGCCAGTGACAGGTCCTTCTCCGCCAGCCCGCGGGTGTGGACGAACATGTTGTAGAGGAAGTGGTCGGGCGCCAGCGGTTTGGTGTCGTCACGCGCCATGATGGCGCCGGGGCCGCCCGACTGCGCGTCACTGTGCCGCACCACGCGCCCCAGTTTCTGCAGGTCGATGCCCGATGCCTCGGCGAGCTTCTGCGCCTCACACGCGGCGGCAAAACCGATGAACGTCAGCATGTTCCGCGCCAGCTTCATCTTGGTTCCGGCGCCGGGCTCGCCGGCCCGCACGACCAATGACGCCCACTGCTTGAAGACGGGCTTGACCTTGTCGTAGGCCGCGTCGTCGGCGCCGACCATGACCGCCAGCTCACCCTTGCTCGCCGCATGCGCGCCGCCGCTGACGGGAGCGTCAACGATGTGAATCTCCTTGGGCCGCAGCTGCTCGGCCAGCTCGACGGCTGTCGTCGGCTCGATGGTGGAGTGGATCGCAATCACCGTGCCGGCCGCGGCATGGTCGGCGAGCTGCGTCACGACGTCACGGACCTGCTCGTCGTTGAGCACCGTCACGCTGATGACGTCGGCCTTGGCCACCTCGGCGACGCTGCCCGCCAGGGTGGCGCCGAGCTCGGCGAACGGCGCCATGGACTCGGCACGAACGTCGAAAACGATGAGCCCGCCGGGCCATTCGGCCAGGCGCTTGGCCATGGGTGCGCCCTGGTTGCCCAGCCCGATATACCCCAGTTTCACGTCAGAACTCATGACCGGATGATCTGTCCGCCGTCGACGTTGAAGATCTGCCCGGTGATCCAACTGGCCTCGTCGGACAGCAGGAACAGGCACATGCCGGCGAGGTCTTCGGGCGTGCCCATGCGCGCCAGCGGCAGCGTCTGCACGATCTGCTTGACGATGGCCTGCGGCGTGGTGCTGCGGTTGGCCTCGGTGTCGATCGGGCCGGGCGCGATCGCGTTGATCCGGATGTTGCGCCACCCCAGCTCGCGCGACAGCTGCTGCGTCAGGCCGTTGACACCGACCTTGGCCAGACCATAGAAGTTGGCGTAAACCCATGCCGCGGTGGAGGACTGGTTGACGATCGACCCGCCGCCCCGCTTCTCCATATGCGGGAACACCGCGCGGGTACACACCAGCGCACCGTCGAGGTTGACGCTCATGAACTTGCGGTAGTAGTCCCAATCGACGGTCAGCAGACCGTCGAGCTTCATGCCGCCGAAGATCGCGGCGTTGTTCACCAGGTAGTCGATGCCGCCGAATTCCGCGACGGCCGCCGCGGCCATCTCGCCCGCCGAATCGATGTCCGACACGTCGACCCGCACGGCCAGCGCCTTGCCACCGTCGGCCTTGATGCCGGCGGCCACCTTCTCGGCGCCTTCGACGTTGATGTCGGCGATGACGACCGCGGCACCCTCGCGGGACAGCGCCTCGGCGTAGACCTGGCCGATGCCGCCGCCCGCCCCGGTCACGATCGCGACCTTGTTCTCAAACCTGCTCATGACTTCCTCTCGAATAACGCTTGTCAGTCAACAGTTCTCGGTGCCCAGGCCTACGTGGCCAGCGTGGCGATGCACTTGGTCTCCAGGTACTCCTCGAACCCGGCGAGGCCCATCTCCCGGCCGTTGCCGGACTGCTTGTAGCCGCCGAACGGTGCGTCGGCGGAGTACCAGACACCGCCGTTGACGTTGACGGTGCCGACGCGCAACCGGGCCGCGACGCCGGCTGCGCGCTGCGGGTCGGCCGAGAACACCGTGCCGGACAGGCCGTACGGCGAGTCGTTGGCGATGCGGACGGCATCGTCGTCGCCGTCGTGGGCGATGACGGTGAGTACCGGCCCGAAGATCTCCTCGCGGGCGACGCGGGCCGAGTTGTCCAGTCCGGCAATGACGGTCGGCTCGATGAAGAAACCGGTGTCGCGGTCGGCCGGCCGGCCGCCACCACACGCGAACGTGCCTCCTTCGGCGACGGCGAGGTCGAGGTAGCTCTGCACCCGGTCGCGCTGGCGGGCCGAGATCACCGGTCCGCACACCGTGCGCGGGCTGGACGGATCGCCGGGTTTGATGCCGCCCATGGTGCCGGCCGCGGCGGCGACAGCTTCGTCGTAGCGGGCCCGCGGCACGACGAGCCGGGTGGTGATCGCGCAGCCCTGGCCGGCGTGCATCGATGCTGTGAACGCCGCCATGGCGCAGGCGCCGGCCACGTCGGCGTCGTCGAGAACCAGGAACGCCGACTTGCCACCGAGTTCCAGGAACACCTTCTTGATGGTCTCGGCGGCGTCGGTCATCACGGCGCGGCCGGTGACGGTCGAGCCGGTGAACGAAACCATGTCCACGTCAGCATGTTTCGACAACATGGCCCCGACGCCGTGGTCCCGAGAGGTGACGATGTTGATGGCGCCCGCCGGGAAGTCGGTGTGCTGGGTGATCAGTTCGCCGAGCACCGCGGCGACCCATGGGGTGTCCGGCGCGGGCTTGAGGATCAGGGTGTTGCCCGCCGCGAGAGCCGGGCCGATCTTGGCCAGGTTGATCTGGTGCGGGAAGTTCCACGGTGTGATGGCGCCGACGACGCCGACGGCCTCCCGCGCGATGGTCCGGTTGGTCGGAATCCCCTGCGGCGTGGCATGTCCCAGATCGGTGGTCCACTGGTAGCTCTCCGCGGTGTCGGCGGCGAAGCTCAGGTCTTCGATCGGGCCGTCCAAATGCGCTCCGGCGGTGAGCATTCGGGGCGCGCCGACTTCGGAGATCGTCAGTTCACGCAATTCATCACTGTGGTCGCGCATGGCCTGCTGCAGCTGCCGCAGGCACCGAACGCGGAGTTCCACGTTGGTGGACCAGTCGGTCTCGTCGAAAGTCCGACGCGCGGCATCGATGGCGTCAACCATGTCGCCCACCGTGGCGTCGGCTGCCACGCCGAGGACTTCCTCGGTCGCGGGATTGACGGTCGGGAATGTGCCTCGCGAACCCGGCACCAATTTTCCGTCGATGAGAAGGCGACTTTCGCGATCACCCAGCAAGGTCATCTGCACTCCTACCCACTGGACGATGTCCAGTGATGTGAAATTTCGTTGGACAACTGTCCGACAACGTTCAGTCGAACCATAACCTCACGCGCCGTCGAGTAGCAAGAGTCGGGCGGTATCGGTCCTCACTTTTCGCGCATAAATAGCTGTTCAACAGGAATTATCCGAACACATCTTGCCTCCGCGGCAAGCCATCGGCTAACTTGGACATGTGTCCAGCGATGCCGTGGCCGCGCTCACAAGCGCCAGCCAAGAAGCGGACGACCAGCCGCGCAACCGCCGCCAAGAGGAAACCTTCCAGAAGGTTCTGGCCGCCGGTCGCGAAATGCTGCGAGAGTCCTCCTACGCCGACCTGACGGTGCGGGCCGTCGCCGCGCGCGCCAAGGTCGCGCCGGCAACCGCCTACACCTACTTCTCGTCCAAAAATCACCTCATCGCCGAGGTGTACCTGGACATGGTTCGGCAGGTGCCCTACTTCACCGACGTCAACGAGACGATGGCCAGTCGGGTCGAGCAGGCACTGCGCAGCCTCGCACTGGTCGTCGCAGACGAACCCGGTGTGGCCGCGGCGTGCACGACGGCCCTGCTGTCGGGCGACGACGAGACCGTCCGCAAAGTGCGCGACCGCATCGGTGGCGAAATCCACAAGCGCATCCGCTCGGCCGTCGGCCCCGACGCCGATCCGCGCCTGCTCTCGGCCCTGGAGATGACGTACTTCGGTGCGCTCGTCAACGCCGGCAGCGGCGCCTACACCTATCACCAGATCGCCGACCGGCTGGCCTACGTCGTCGGACTCATCGTGGGAGACAACGCATGACAGCCAACACATCCCCGTCGCTTCGCTCGCCCAGACAAGTCGAGTTGCTGATCGATCCATACAGCTACGACTTCCACGAGGATCCGTACCCGTACTACCGGCGGCTGCGCGACGAGGCACCGATCTACCGGAACGACAACCTCAACTTCTGGGCACTGTCGCGCCACGAGGACGTGCTGCGCGGTTTCCGGAACAGCACCGCCCTGTCGAACAAGCACGGCGTCTCGCTGGATCCGATCTCCCGCAACGCCGAAGCCCACCGCGTGATGTCCTTTCTGGCCCTTGATGATCCGGCGCACCTGCGGTTGCGCACCCTGGTTTCCAAGGGCTTCACGCCGCGGCGCATCCGCGAGCTGGAGGGACGGGTCACCGAGATCGCCGTCCAGCATCTCGACGAAGCGTTGCAGAACAACAGCTTTGACTACGTCGACGATTTCGCGGGCAAGCTGCCCATGGACGTCATCAGTGAGCTGATGGGCGTCCCGCAAGAAGACCGCGTGCGTATCCGCGCGCTCGCCGACGGTGTGATGCACCGCGAAGACGGGACGGCCGATGTCCCGCCGTCCGCCATGGCCGCATCGGGTGAGTTGCTGATGTACTACGCCGACATGGTCAAGCAGCGGCGCAAGAGTCTGTCCGATGATCTCACCTCGGCGCTGGTGGAGGCCGAGATCGACGGCGACAAGCTCACCGATGACGAGATCATGGCATTCCTGTTCCTGATGGTCATCGCCGGTAACGAAACCACCACGAAACTGCTTGCCAATGCGGCGTATTGGGGACACAAGAACCCCGACCAGCTGGCGCCGGTGTTCGACGACCATGAGCTGATCTCGCCGTGGATCGAGGAGACGCTGCGCTACGACACGTCGAGCCAGCTGCTGGCCCGGGCCGTCGTCGAGGACCTCGAGTTCTACGGCACCACCGTCCCGGCGGGTGACGTACTGGTGCTGCTGGCCGGCTCGGCCAACCGCGACGAGCGCGTGTTCGACCAGCCGGACGAATACCGCATCGGGCGCGACATCGGTTCGAAGCTCGTGAGTTTCGGCAGCGGCGCCCATTTCTGCCTCGGCGCCCACCTGGCCCGGATGGAAGCCCGGGTCGCCCTGACCGAATTGTTCAAACGCATCCGGAGCTACGAGGTGGACGAGGACAACTCCGTCCGCGTCCACTCGAGTTCCGTACGCGGATTTGCCCACCTCCCAATGACAGTGAAGGCACGCTAAATGGCCCGTTTCGAACCACACCCCACCCGCAGGCCCGCCATCGTGGCCGGGGCCTCGTCGGGTATCGGCGCCGCGACGGCGACCGCACTCGCCGCGCGCGGCTTCCCGGTCGCTCTCGGCGCCCGCCGGGTGGAGAAGTGTCAGGAACTCGTCGACCAGATCAAAGCCGAAGGCGGAGAAGCCATCGCGCTGCCGCTGGACGTCACCGACAACGCATCGGTCGAAAATTTCGTCGCCAAGGCGACGGCCGCGCTCGGCGACATCGAGGTTCTGGTCACCGGCGCCGGTGACACCAACTTCGGCCGGTTGCACGAGATGACCACCGACGAGTTCGCCGAGCAGCTGCAGATTCACCTGGTCGGGGCCAACCGCATGGCGCGCGCCGTGCTCGACGGCATGGTGGAGCGCCGGCGTGGCGACCTGATCTTCGTCGGCTCCGACGTGGCATTGCGCCAACGTCCGCACATGGGCGCCTACGGCGCCGCGAAGGCCGGTCTGGTCGCGATGGTGACCAATTTCCAGATGGAACTGGAAGGCACCGGCGTGCGCGCCTCGGTGGTGCACCCCGGTCCGACCATGACGTCCATGGGCTGGAGCCTGCCGGCCGAGAAAATCGGCCCGGCCCTCGAGGATTGGGCCAAGTGGGGCCAGGCCCGGCACAGCTACTTCCTGCGCGCGGCCGACCTGGCACGCGCCATCACGTTCGTCGCCGAGACCCCGCGCGGCGGGTTCGTCGCCAACATGGAACTACAGCCCGAGGCGCCACTGACCGAGGCCAAGGAACGTCAGTCGCTCGCGTTGGGCGAGGAAGGAATGCCCAACCAATGACCATCACCAAAGAGGTACAACGGGTTTCGGGTGGCGCCGAGGAGCACGGCCACCTGGAGGAATTCCGCACCGACCCGATCGGGCTGATGCAGCGCGTCCGCGATGAATGCGGCGATGTCGGCTGGTTCCAGCTCGCCGACAAGCAGGTGGTGCTGCTGACCGGTTCCGAAGCCAACGAGTTCTTCTTCCGCTCCAGCGACAGCGAGCTCAACCAGGCCGAGGCCTACCCGTTCATGACCCCGATCTTCGGCGAGGGCGTGGTGTTCGACGCCGACCCCGAACGTCGGGCCGAGATGCTGCACAACACCGCGTTGCGCGGTGAGCAGATGAAGGGCCACGCCGCCACGATCGAACGCGAAGTTCGGCGGATGACCGAAGGATGGAGCGAAAGCGGGGAGATTGACCTGCTGGAGTTCTTCTCCGAGCTCACCATCTACACCTCGACGGCCTGCCTGATCGGCCCGAAGTTCCGCAACCAGCTCGACTCACGGTTCGCGAACTACTACCACCTGCTCGAGCGCGGCACCGATCCGCTCTGCTACGTCGACCCCTACCTGCCCATCGATAGCTTCCGCATCCGCGACGAGGCGCGGGCCAACCTGGTGGAGCTGGTGCAGGAGGTGATGAACGGGCGAATTGCCAACCCGCCCAAAGACAAGAGCGATCGCGACCTGCTCGACGTCCTGGTCTCGATCAAGGATGAAGAGGGCAACCACCGCTTCAGCGCCAACGAGGTCACCGGCATGTTCATCTCGCTGATGTTCGCCGGGCACCACACCAGCTCGGGCACGTCGTCGTGGACGCTGATCGAACTGCTGCGCCACCCCGACTTCTACGCCAAGGTCCAGCAGGAGCTGGATGACCTCTACAGCGACGGCCAGGAGGTGAGTTTCCATGCGCTGCGCCAGATTCCGAACCTCGACAACGCGCTCAAGGAGACGCTGCGCCTGCACCCGCCGCTGATCATCCTGATGCGCGTCGCGCAGGACGAGTTCGAGGTCGCCGAGCACCCCATCCACAAGGGCCAGATGGTGGCGGCGTCACCGGCGATCTCCAACCGGATTCCCGAGGACTTCCCCGACCCCGACGCCTTCAACCCCGACCGGTACGAGAAGCCCCGCCAGGAAGACCTGCTGAACCGGTGGACGTGGATCCCGTTCGGCGCCGGCAAGCACCGCTGCGTGGGCGCGGCGTTCGCGCAGATGCAGATCAAGGCCATCTTCTCGGTTCTGTTGCGCGAGTACGAGTTCGAGATGGCGCAGCCCCCGGAGAGCTACCAGAACGACCACTCGAAGATGGTCGTCCAGCTGGCCCGGCCGGCCACCGTGCGCTACCGGAAGCGGGCCTGACGTGGGTTCCTACCGCGTTGAAGTCGACCGCGACCTGTGTCAGGGCCACGCCATGTGTTCCCTGGAAGCGCCGGACTACTTCAACGTCCCCAAGCGCGGCACCGTCGAGATCCTCGACGAGACCCCGCCCGACGACGCGCGCGACGAGATCGAGCGCGCGGTCGCCGAGTGCCCCACCCAAGCCCTGTTCATTCGCGAAACCAGCTGAAAACAAAGGACAAGACAATGACGTCATTCCCTCGCGCACAACTCGAAAACTGGGTCGAGCGGTGGCTGCAGGTCAACCGTGACGCCGAGGCGGCCGGCGACTGGAAGCCCATGGCCGACTTCTACACCGAGGACGCCACCTACGGCTGGAACATCGGTCCCAAGGAGGACGTGATGTGCCTCGGCAAGGCCGAAATCCGCGACATCGCTCTGGGTTTGGAGATGGAGGGCCTCGAAGGCTGGAAGTACCCGTACCAACGCGTGGTGATCGACGACAAACAAGGTGAGGTGGTCGGCTTCTGGAAGCAGGTTGTCGCCGTCGGCGGAGCCGACAATTCAGACGGAGCCCCGGAGTCCGAATATTTGGAGATCTACGGCATCGGCGGCAGCTGGTTCCGGCTGGAGAACGTCGACGGGGAACCGAAGATCGCCTGGCAGCGCGATTTCTTCGACTTCGGCCACGTGCAGAAGCTCTATCTGGACCTGATGACGGCCGGCAAATTGTCCAAGGGCATGCAGCAGCGCATCCAGCGCAGCCTGGCCGGCGAGCAGCTGCCGGGCTACTACCCGCTGGGTGAGGCCCCCGTCCCGATCTGGTGAAAACCGGCCAAGCAGTTGGTTGGGGGGTGGGGTGTGACGAACGTAACTTTTACCTCTACGCTAACTGAAACAGGTTCTAGTGGAAGGCGCATGCGGTGAAGACAAAAGGTGCTCTCATCTGGGAGTTCAATCAGCCGTGGTCGATCGAGGAGATCGAGATCGGCGACCCCGTCAAGGACGAGGTCAAGATCCAGATGGAAGCCTCGGGCATGTGCCACTCCGATCACCACCTGGTGACCGGCGACATCCCGATGGCCGGCTTCCCTGTTCTCGGCGGCCACGAGGGCGCGGGCATCGTGGTCGAGGTCGGCCCGGGCGTGGATCACATCGCCGTCGGCGACCACGTCGTGCTGTCGTTCATCCCGTCGTGTGGGGAATGTCCGTCGTGTCAGGCCGGTATGCGCAACCTGTGCGACCTGGGCATGTACCTGTTGACCGGCACCGCGGTGTCCGACGGCACCAACCGCGTGCACGCTGCCGACGGCACGCCGGTGATCCCGATGACGCTGCTGGGCACATTCAGCCCGTACATGGTGGTGCACAAGAGCTCCGTGGTGAAGATCGACCCGACCATCCCGTTCGAGGTGGCCTGTCTGGTCGGTTGCGGCGTCACCACGGGCTACGGCTCGGCGGTACGCAGTGGCGACGTCCGCCCCGGTGATGACGTCTGCATCGTCGGTGTCGGCGGCGTGGGCACGGGTGCACTGCAGGGTGCTCTCAACGCCGGTGCGCGCAATGTGTTCGTCGTGGATCCCGTTGAGTTCAAACGTGACAACGCGCTGAAGTTCGGCGCCACGCACGCCTACCCCGACATCTTCAGCGCCATGGCCGGCGTCGCGGAGGTCACCGAGGGCCGCATGGCCACCAAGACCATCGTCACCGTGGGTGAGCTGCACGGCGAGGACATCGACAACTACCTCAACATCACCAGCAAGGGCGGCACCTGCGTGGTGACCGCGGTCGCGAACATGGCCAGCCTGGATGTGAAGCTGAACCTGTCGATGCTGACGCTGATGCAGAAGCGCCTGCAGGGCACCATCTTCGGTGGCGGCAACCCGCACCACGACATCCCGTCGCTGCTGGCCATGTACAAGGCAGGCCGCCTCAACCTCGACGACATGGTCACCCGCCAGTACAAGCTGGAGCAGATCAACGAGGGCTACCAGGACATGCTGGAGGGCCGCAACATCCGCGGTGTCATCCGGTACACCGACGCCGACCGCTGAGCGAGACGCACCAATCCGAAACGGCATTCCACCTGCTGGAATGCCGTTTTCGGCATGAAATGGAAGGAAATCCCTTGTCCGACAATCCCGTTGTCACCGCCTCGCAGTCGTCGTGGCGTTGCGTGCAGAGCCACGACCGCGAGGGCTGGCTGGCCCTGATGGCCGACGACATCGTCGTCGAAGACCCCATCGGCGAGGCCGTCACCAACCCCGACGGCACCGGAGTGAAGGGCAAGGAGGCCCTGGCTGCCTTCTACGACACCAACATCGGGCCCAACCAGCTGACGGTCACGTGTGAGGAGACGTTCCCGTCGAGCTCACCCGACGAGATCGCCTACATCCTGGTGTTGCGCACCGAATTTCCGAACGGTTTCGTGGCCAGCGTCCGCGGCGTCTTCACCTACAAGGTCAACGCCGAGGGGCTCATCACCAACCTGCGCGGGTACTGGAACCTCGAGGCCATGACGTTCGAGCAGCCTACCGATCAGGCCAACTGATTGTCGGCGTAGAACCGGGCCGCGCGGCGAATGGCATTCACCGTCGGCTCCGGTTCCCAGCCCAGTTCCCGCCGCGCCTTGCCGTTGTCGGCCGGTGACGTCATGTGCAGCAACCGCGTGATGGTGACCAGCGGCGGAATCTTGCCCGGGCGCAGCGCGCGCAGCGGCTGCGTGGCGTAGGCACCCGCGTACATCGCGGCCTTGGGCACCCCGAATCGTGGTGGCGGCACGCCGGTTTCGTCGGCCGCCGTCTCCAGGATGGTGCGCAGCGACAGGTAGCTCTCCGAGATGATGTAGCGCTCCCCCACGCGGCCGCGCTCGGCACCCAGGAGCAGCGCGCGGGCGGCGTCCTCGATACCGACCACTTCCGCGGCCGCATCCGAGGCATAGAACCGCATCCGGCCGGCCGCGGTGCGCGCCACGATCTCACCGTGCGGCGTCGGCTGCCAGTCCCGTGGACCGTAGGTGTTGGACACACACATCGCGACGGCGGGTAGTCCGCGCCGCGTCGCCGCGTCCAGCACCAGTTGTTCTGCGGCACGCCGTGATCGGACGTAGTCGCCGCCCTTGTCCGCCCAGTTGAACGGGGTGTCCTCATCGACGACCGACCCGTCGCCGCTGACGGCGATGGTGCAGATGGTGCTGACGAACACGAACTTGTCGAGGCCGGCGTCCACCGCGATGTCCAGCACCTGACGCAGTCCGTCGACATTGGTCCGGAACAACGGCGCCGGGTCGGGCAGCATGGCCCGGGCGTCGACGACACAGTAGAAGACGACGTCCCGGTCGGCCATCGCGGCCCGCACCGCGTCGTCGTCGAAAATATCTCCGTAGCACCGCTCGACGTCGAGGTCATCGATGCCGCGGGTCGAGCTGGTCTCCCGCAGCAGCACCCGGACGTCGTCGCCGCGTGCCACGAGCTGGCGCGTCACGTGGGAGCCGAGGAAGCCACTGGCTCCCATCACCAGTGACTTGCGCGGTGCCATCAGGCGCGCGGCCCGACCGGCTGACCGAGCAGTCGGTCCGGCTCCGACCACCACGGCGCGGCGTCGGACTCACCGATGCCGGTGATGTCGTTGGCCTCGACGAAGTACTCGTGCACCCGCTCGGGGGCGACGGCCGGTGCGCGCTTGCCCCATTTCACCGACAGGAAACCGCTGTCCCCCATCGATTTCTGGTGCAGCACATATGGCGACATCGAGCGCGCACCACGCCCGACGGTGACGCCGCCGAACGTCCACGCGATGTACGGCAGCACCCGGCGCCAGTACACCTGACTGAACTGACCGCGCTCCCGCAGGATGTTCGTGCCCGGCATCACGCCCGGGTCGAAGTACGCCGCGGACATGCCCTCGGGCACCAGCCGCCCCGTCGCGCGCGACAGGTAGAACAAGCCGAGCTTGGTGCGTGCGTATGCCTGCACACCGTCATCGCTGGGCAGACACTGCTCGGCGAGCGGCTTCCACTCCGCGGTCTTCACCCGCGCCAGCCGCTGGAACAGCGTCTGGCGAATCGTCGGTGACCCGACGATCATCACCCGGGCATCGGCTGCCAGTTGCGGGCTGATGCGTGCCAGTAGCGCGTGCGGGCCGAAAAGGTTGGTGGCGACGGTCAATTCGATACCGTCGGGACTGAGTTCGTGGGCGTCGTTGCGCAGCACCGCGGCGTTGAGCACGACGGTGCTGAGCGGCGGGATGACGCCGTCGGCCACCAGACGCGTGATTTCCGCGGCGGCGTGGCGCACGCTCTCCTGCGAGCCCTGATCGCACACCACGATGTGGGTGGTGCCGCCGGCGGCGCGGTCACCGAGCAGGGCCTTGAGCTCCTCGCCCCGCTTGGCGTTCCGGACGGGCAGCACGCAGTGCCAGCCCGGCGTTCCCACGACCCGTTGTGCCAGTCCGAGGCCCAGCCCGGAGGTGGCACCCGTCAACAGCAGGCTGCGGGTTTCCATCTGATTCATCACCCGACTTCCGCTGGAACCGACGAATTGTTCGACGGTGCACCTTCATTCAGGCCGATCCGGGCGTGCAGCCGGGCCAGCGGCGCGGGCGCCCACCAGTTCGCCTTGCCCAGCAGCACCATGACGGCCGGGAGCAGGACGGTGCGAATCACGATGGCGTCGACCAGGATCGCGACCGCCAGCCCGAACCCGAAGATGCGCAGGAACGACACCTGCGAAGCGACCAATCCGGCGAAGGTGATCGCCATGACGAGCGCCGCGGCGGTGACGATGCGGCCGGTGCCGGCCAGACCGAGAGCCACCGATTCGCGGCCGGCCGCATCGGAACGATCTGAGGCGAGCCAGAATTCGCGGATGCGCGCGATGATGAACACCTCGTAGTCCATCGACAGCCCGAACGCGACGCAGAACATCAGCACCGGCATGGTGGACACCAGGGTGCCCACCACGGTCGTGCCCAGACCGCCGAGGTGTCCCTCCTGGAAGATCCACACCAGCGCCCCGAACGTCGCGGTGAGCGACAAAGCGTTGAGCACCAACGCCTTCAACGGGATGATCACGCTGCCGCTCAGCAGGAACAGCAGGACGAACATGACCGCAGCGATCAGCCCGAGCATGGTCGGCACCCGGCTGGCGATGGCCTCGACGCCATCGCGGTTGGACTGCGCGGCTCCCGTGAACAACGGCGTCATGCCAGCCGGCGGCGGCACGGCGTGCAGCCGGTCGAGCGCTTCGTCCGACGCTGCGCTGAACGGCAGCGTCGTGGTGGTCACCGTCAGGAAGCTGGCGTCCTTACCGGTGCCGGCTTCGTGACCGGCGGGACCCACGGCGCGGCCACCGGCATACGTGGCACCCGGCCCGGCCGCGGCCACCACGGTCGGCACCTTGGATAACTCCGCGGCGTAGGCGTCGATAGCAGCGTTGTCTCGGGTTCCGTTGCCGTGCAACAGCACGATGTGCACCGGCAGGCCGGCGTCCTGCGTGAAGTCACTGCGCATGTGGTCGCCCACCTGCCGGGCCGACGATGTGGTCGGCAGGATGCGGTCGTCGGGGAAGCCGAATTTGATGTTGAGGAACGGCAGTCCGACGATCACCAGCGGAATCAGCGTGACGGCCGCCGCGATGCGCGGCCGGCGCATGACAGCGTGCGTCCAGGTGTACCAACGGGATTCGGTGAGCGGGCCACGCCGGCCCGGCTTGCCGATCCGCTTGCCCGCCAGCCGGATGGCAGCGGGCGTGATGACCAGCGCCGCAAGAGCCGCCATGGCCACCACCGACACCGCGCCGTACGCGAACGACCGCAGGAAGTACATCGGGAAGACCGCCATGGTCGCGAGGCACAGCGCGACGGTGGCCGCCGAGAACACCACGGTCCGGCCCGCGGTGCGCATCGTGCGCCGCAACGCCTCGTCCTGATGGGAGCCGTCGCCGATCTCCTCGCGGTACCTGCTCACCAATAGCAGTGAGTAGTCGATCGCCAGGGCCAGTCCGAGCGCCACGGCGAGGTTCAGCGCGAACACCGAGACGTCGACGAACTCGGCCAGAACACGCAGAATCGCAACGGAACCCGAGATCGCGAACGCCCCGACGGCCAGCGGCACCAGCGCTGCAACGACACCACCGAATACCCACACCAGCACCAGGAACGTCAGCGGCAGCACGATGGCCTCGCTGAGCGTCAGGTCGTGCCGGCTCTGTTCGTTGACCGCGGAGTACACGGCACCGGGCCCGCCCGCCGAGATGGTGAGACCCGGATCCCGGTGTCCGACATAGCGTTCCACCAGCGTGGTGGAAGAGGCGATGCCCGTGGTCTCGTTGCCGTCCATGAAGGCGATGACCAGCGCCGAGCGCCCGTCCTTGCTCACCAGACCTGCCGCGACCGGGTCGGGCGCCTCAAACGGTGACAGCACCCGCGCAACATGCTCGGTGCCGCGCAGCTCGGTGACCAACCGGTCGACCGCCGCGCGCACGGGCGCCGAGGCCACCGGTTGCTCGGCCTGCACCAGCAGATTCAGGTTGACGAAGCCGCGGTGGAACTCTTCGGTGAGCACCTTGTTGGCGCGGTTGGACTGGGCGTCGGGGTCGGTGAAGCCACCGGCGCCGAGCAGGTCCGCTACCGGCGCGGACAGCACCCCGAACAACGACATCAGGACAACAGTTGCCAGGAGAATCCTTTTGGGCGCCGCGATTACGACACGCGAGATCAGATCGAGCATCATGCCGCCGGCGGGAAGACGTTGAGCACGACGGCGGCACCCAGGCCACCCGCGCTGACGATCGCACCCGCGCCGATGCCGCCGCCGCGGCGCTGCAGTTCGTTGATCAAGGTGCCGGCCACGCGGGTACCGGAGGCGCCGTAGGGGTGGCCGAGTGCCAGGCCGCCGCCGTGCACGTTGAGCCGGTCGCGGCTGATGTTCAGCGAGCGTTCGTAGGCGATGCCGATCGAGGCGTAGGAGTCGTGGACGTCGTACAGGTCGACGGCTTCGGTGCTGATGCCGGCGCCGTCGAGGGCCCGCCGGGTGGCGGTGATCGCCGCGTCGGTGGCGCGCTCGGGCTCCGAGCCGACGACCGACCAGCCGATGATCTCGGCCAGCGGGGTCAGGCCGTGGACGCCGGCGAAGTCGGGGTCGCAGATCATCATCGCCGCGGCGCCGTCGGTCAGGCCCGTCTGATTGCCCGGCGTCACCGTGCAGTCCTCGCCGAGGAACGACGTCAGCGCCGACAGGTTGGTCATGTTGAATTCGCGGCATGGCAGCTCGTCGGCGAAAACCTCTGTGCCGTCGACGGTTACCGCAACCTTCTCGGTATCCAGGACGCCGCCCTCGATCGCATCGGAGGCCAGCGTATGTGCCCGGGCCGACCACTCGTCGACCTCTTCACGCGTCAGGCCGAACTGCCGCGCGGTGCCTTCACCGAGGGTCCGGGCCAGGTCGAGCGCGGGCATCTCACCGATGCCCGGATGCATCGGAGCGATCTGGGTGTCGGTGATCCCCGTGGCCGCGAAGTGCGGACCGGCCAGCGGCGACGCCGACGGCGTGTTCAGACCGCCGGCGATGACGCACTTGCCCATGCCCGCCTTGATGGTCGCCACCGCCTGGTGCATCGCCATCATCCCCGACGCACACCAACCGCCCACCGCGACCGCTGGGGTATCCAGCGGCAGTCCCATGTCCAGTGCCGAGTAGCGGGCGATACAGCCGCCGCCCTGCAGCACCTCACCGAGCACGATGTTGTCGATCAATTCGGGGTCGACACCCGAGCGGTTGATGACCTCGCGGATCACGGTGCTCGCGAGGTCGAACTCGGAAACGTTGGCCAGTCCACCTACCAGCGAACGCGTGAACGGGGTTCGCGCATACGCAACGACCACGGGATTGGTCAAGGTTCTTGTCCTCCTCGGCAACGACGTCCGCTTGTGGCACCGCGCAATCCGCGGACTGCCCAGAACTGTCGTGTGCGCGCGGACATAACGGCATGGCTGTTCTTCGTTGTGCTGATTTCAGCGACTAACGGCAATAGTTTGTAGCACGCGAATCCACCGCGGTCTATATTCCATCAACGTAAATATCCACGTCAGGAGCGTTAATTATGGATTTAGCGAACTAGTTAGAACTTGTTTCAATAATTGCTCATGGCGAGTGTCGATGTAACCCCCATCACAGTCGGAACGCCGTTGGCGCACAACCGATAACAGCGTTTCCAACAACATTCGACGACGCCACGAACAGACCCGCTGACCGCGCGGTCAATTCGGCGGCTCCCTCCACTGTGGCAAACCGGCGATCACCAACACAGCAAACTTTGGGCTCGACAGCATCCGGTAGAACATGTTCTAGTAGCGACATGCTCGACTTCAGCACCGACACCCTCAGCCCGGAGGAAGCCGAACGCCTCCGTTCCGTATTCGAGCCGCTGACCCAGTCCGTCCGCGAACTGATGGACGCGACCGCCCGCAGCGATGCCGACGCCGACACCGTCGCGGCCGCGAAAGCCGAAATCGAGTCGGCCACCGCGCGTTTGCGCTCCAAGCAATTGGAGAAGACCTGGGGTCTGCGCTTCACCACCGAAGGCGAGTGGCTGCCGTGGACCAATGCCGTTGTGGGCCTGCGCAACCCGGTCGCGCCGCCGTTGACGGTCGTCCTCGAAGCGACCGACTATGTGTGGTCCGAGTTCGCTCTCGGCGCCGCCTACGAGGGCCCGCCCAACCACGCGCACGGCGGCGTCTGCGCCATGATCCTGGACCACGTGCTGGGTGAGGTCGCGTCGAACGACGGCACCACCCGGTTCACCGGCACCATCAACGTGAAGTACGTGCGTCCCACCCCGCTGGGCAAGCTGCGGGCCGAGGCCCGCATCGTGCGCACCGAGGGCTTCAAGGCCTACGGCGTCGCCCACATCGCCGACGACCAGGGCGTGACCATCGAGGCCGAAGGCGTCTTCATCCAGCCCAAGTGGGCCCGCGGCTAGATGGCGCTCGCAGTTTCCCGGTCGATCGGCGCCGCTGCCGCAAAAGACTGGCTCGGCGCACATATCGCTGACCAGACGGGCCGCAAGGTCCTGATCACCGGCGCCAACGGCGGCCTCGGTGCCGCCACCGCGCGGCATCTGGCGGCGGCCGGCGCCCAGGTGATCCTCGCCTGCCGTCGCCCGGACCAGGCCGCGGCCCTGGCCGCCGAAATCGGGCCTGCCGCACAGACCTTGAACCTCGATCTGGCAGACCTGGACTCCGTGAAGTCGGCGGGGGCCGCATGCGGACCCGTCGACACCGTGGTCGCGCTGGCCGGGGTGTGCCACGTGCCGTACGGCCTGACCGCCGACGGCTTCGAATTGCACACCGGCATCAACCATCTCGGGCACTTCGCGTTGGTCGGCCAACTGCTGGACCGGATCACCGATCGGGTCGTGGTGGTCACCAGCCGCGCCCACGAGTTCGTCGGGCGACCGGGGTTCGGCAGGCTCGCACCGGCCGATCCGGGCTGGCGTACCCGCCGCTACTCCGCGTTCGACGGGTACTGCCAGGCCAAGCTCGCCAACCTGTTGTTCGCCAATGAACTGCAGCGCCGGCTGACGGCGGCCGGCAGCACAGTGAAATCGGTATCCGCGCAACCCGGTTGGGCCGACACCGACGCCGGCATGCACTCGGGCCGCAAGTGGGGCGACGTGTCGTGGCGCGCCTCGTGCCGGGTCATCGGCCAGCCGGCCGACGTCGCCGCGTTGTCGATCACCTACGCCGCCGCCGCGGACGATGTCGTCGGCGGCGGCTACTACGGGCCTGACCGGTTCTTCGGGATGCGCGGGCTACCGGCGCCGGCGAAGGCCGGACGCGCGGCGACCGACCAGGCCCTGATGACCGCGAATTGGGTTGCCGCCGAACACCACACCGGTGTCCGGTACGACATCTGACGACAGGAGCCGACCGTGTCAACCGACGCAACGGACGTCACCCGGCTGCCGCCGGCGCCCGACGTACCTTTGAGTCTGCGCGAGCGCATCGCTGCAATCCAGGTGGCCCACAGCGGATGTGAGATCTTCCGCGACGCGGGCGGTCCCGTCACCACGGTGCGCATCGCGCCGAAGTGGATGATGCCGCCGATCATCGCCGTGACCTCGCCGCGGGGGGCCCGCGACGTCCTGACCGCCACCTATCCGGCCGTCGACCGCGACTTCCCGTTCATGACCGAACAGCAGAAGCTCAACGGCGGCTCGCTGCTGAACTTCAGCCACAAGGACTGGGTCGGGCGGCGCCGCATGCTGCAGCCGGTGTTCACCACCGCGCGCATCGCTGAGCTCAACGAGCAGATGTACGACATCGCCACCGACGCCGCGACCTCGTGGCGCGACGGGTCCGAGATCGACCTCGACCAGGAGAGCCGGCGCATCACCATGCGGGTACTGGGCCGGACCATCATGGGCTTCGAACCCGGTTCGTACACAGACGAATTGGTCGATCCGCTGCGCCGGATCAGCAAGTACATCGCCGACCGGGGTCGCGCGCCGGTGAAGCTGCCGAGCTGGGTACCGACCAGGGAGCGGCGCTTCGCGGTCAGGTTCAACAAGGTGGCGCATGATCTGGCCGCGCAGATCCTGCAGGACTGCCGCACCGATCCGAAGCTGAGCGCTCCTCTGGTCCGCGCCATGATGGCGGCCCGCGACCCGGAGACGGCAGAACCGTTGCCCGATGAGGAAATCTGCCACGAACTCGTCATCTTCCTGGCCTCGGGACTGGAGACCACCGCGACGACGCTCGCCTACGCGCTGTGGGCACTGGGCCGCAATCCGGTGATCTTCGACCGGGTGGCGGCCGAGGTGTCCGCGGTCGACGAAGCCGCGCTGCGAACCAATCCGCGCAGCCACCTGCCGTACACCGTCAGCGTCATCCAGGAGGCCCTGCGCCTGGGCGGCCCGACGCCCGCAGTGATGCGGATCGCCCGGCAGGACATGGCCGTCGACGGCTTCCGTGTCGAGGCGGGCAGCATGCTCATGGTCGGCGTCTACGCCATGCACCGCGACCCCCAATTATGGGACCGCCCACTGGAATTCGATCCCGACCGGTTCAGCGGCGGCCGCGCGCGCATGCAGTGGCAGTTCCTGCCGTTCGGCGGTGGGCCACGCTCGTGCATCGGCGAGTTCTTCGCCCTCACCGCGGCGACTCTGGAACTCGCCTCGATCGTCCGGCACTGCCGGCTGACGTCGCGCAACGCCACGTTCCCCATCACCGCGCCGCTCACCATCGTGCCGGACGGGCCCATCCCCGCCCTGGTCCAGACCGTCAACGCCTAGGAACACGCCGTGCCACGACGCACCCCGGTACGCACCGCCGAACTGGACCTGGAGACCCTGACGCTGCAGCAGGACGGCCGCGTCCTCACCGCGCGATTCGACGACCCGCCCAACCAGTTCTTGTCGCTACGGCTGGTCAAGGACATGGACCGGCTGACCCGGGCCGCGGATCGGGACCCGTCGGTCGGCGCCGTCATCCTGACCGGCACCGGAGACAAGTTCATCTCGCACTCCGAACCCGAACAGGTGCAACTGTTCTTCCAGATGGCGACGCCGCCGCTGCCGTCACGTGCGGTGACCTGGTCCATCAAGCTCAACAACGCCGCCATGCGCGTGCCCGCCCTACTCAAGGCCACCGAGACCCGCGGCGGCGACTGGGGCACCGGCATCGTCTACAGCGCCATCCTCAAGCGGACCATCACCCGGATGAACCGGTCGGGCGTCGTCTACCTCGCGGCCATCAACGGCACGGCCCTCGGCGGTGGGTTCGAACTCGCGCTGTTCTGCGACCTGCGCATCGCGGCCGACGCCGACCGGGTCCGCATCGGCCTGATCGAGATTCTGGCCGGCCTGGTACCGGGAGGCGGTGGGAGCCAACGACTTCCGGCGATGCTCGGCATGTCCGCCGCGCTGGAGCACATGTTGGAAGGCCGCCCGCTCACCGCGCGCGAGGCGCTCGACGCCGGCATCGTGCACCGGCTCGCCCCTGCCGACGGGTTGCTCGACGACGTCCAGGCCACCGCGCAACGCCTCTCCCGCCGCTCGCCCTACGCCATCGCGGCCGTCAAACGCGCCGTCTATTTCGGCGGTAACAGGTCGTTGTCCGCGGCCCTCGACTTCGAGCTCGCGGGGTTCGTCGGGACGGGCCGCAATCCACGAAAGCACTTGACGGCGGACGCTTTTCAGCAGGACTACGAGACCATCGGCGACAGTCCCTTCGCCGGCCACATCGAGCCCTGGCTATCCGGCACCCGCGTCGAGCAATAGGCTGGACCCATGCCGTCCGTCTTCACCATGATCATCAACCGCGACCTGCCGGGCCGATTCGTCTACGAGGACGACGACGTCGTCGCGTTCCTCACCATCGAGCCCATGACGCAGGGTCACACCCTGGTCGTACCCCGGGCCGAGGTGGACAACTGGCAGGACGTGGACCCCGAGCTGTGGGGCAAGGTGATGGCGGTGTCGCAGAAGATCGGCCGCGCGGTGTGCAGCGCGTTCGACACCGAGCGGGCCGGCGTCATCATCGCCGGACTCGAGGTGCCGCACCTGCACGTGCACGTGTTCCCGGCCCGCAACCTGTCCGACTTCGGGTTCGCCAACGTCGACCGCAACCCGTCGCCCGAATCACTCGACGAGGCTCAGGCCAAGATCATCGCCGCCCTCGGCACCGTCGGCTGATTCGGTAGAGCCGGCCGCGCCGCCGATGCGCGGCAGGCGCACGGTGAACCGGCACCCGTGGCCCGGCGCGGTGGTCACGGTGACGACGCCGCCGTGCGCCCGCACCAGCGAGTCCACGATCGAGAGCCCCAGACCCGTTCCGCCGCTGGTCCGGGTGCGCGACGAGTCGGTGCGGTAGAAGCGCTCGAAGATGCGGTGGGCGTCCTCGGCCGACAGGCCAGGACCCTGATCGCAGACCTCGAGCACCGCGTCGCCGTCGACCGTGCCCACGCGCACCGTGATGCCACCGGACTCCGGCGTGTGCTGCACGGCGTTCATCACCAGGTTGCCCAGCACCTGACGCAGCCGGGCTTCATCGCCCAGGACCTCCGGGGTACCGGGGCCGTCCAAGAGTTCCAGTGAAACCGCCCGCCGCGGCGCGATGGACCGCGCGTCGTGCACGGCGTCAGTGGCCAGGATCAGCAGGTCGACGGGCCGCTGCTCCAGCGGCCGCTGTTGGTCCAGGCGCGCGAGCAGCAGCAGATCCTCGACCAGCAGACCCATGCGCCGGGCCTCGCTCTCGATGCGGCTCATCAGCATCTCGACGTCACTGGCCGCACCCTGCCGGTAGAGCTCAGCGAAGCCGCGGATTGTCGTCAGCGGCGTCCGCAGTTCGTGGCTGGCGTCGGTGATGAAGCGCCGCATCCGCTCCTCGGAAGTCCGCGCCGACTCTGCCGACTGTTCCGACGAGGCGACGGCGTTCTGAATCTGCGCGAGCATTCCATTGAGCGCCAACGACAATCGGCCGACCTCGGTCCGTGAATCGCGCTCGGGCACACGGCGGTCGAGCTGACCCGACGCGATGTCCGCCGCCGTGCGCTCCACCTCGTCCAGCGGCCGGAGGCTGCGGTGCACTGCGACGTACCCGGCGATGCCCAGGATCAGCAGCACCGCGGCACCGATGCCCACCTGCGACCACGCCAGCGCCCGCACCGTCGACGCCACGTCGGACAGGTCGATCGCGACCGTCGTCAATTCCCCGTCCGGGCCACGCACCGTCATGGCCCGCCACTTGACGTCGGAATGGTGGATCGAGCCGACCGTCGTCGGCACCGGGCCGACGTCATTGCTGTCCGGCAGCGCCGGCTGCGCGTCGTTGTCGTTGACGGCGATCCACACCCGGCCGTCGGGGTCGATGCCGCGGACGTAGAAGTTCGACGGCGGCCGCGCCGGGTTCGGGCCTTCGATGGGCGTGGCCGGGATGCGCCGCGGTTCCTGCGCCCAGCTGCGTGAGGCGTCCAGCAGGGTCTCGTCGACGCGGTTGATCAGGCTGTGCTGCATGATCGAGGTGACGGCGACGCCGGAGGCCAGCAGGCCGAGGGCCGCCAGCAGCACGGTCGCGGCGACCAGCCCCACCCGCAGCGGAATGCCGCGCACACCGCGGCCTATGCCGTCGCTGCGCTCGCCCTGTCGGCGTGTCATCACTCCATTGTTGGTGATGTCCCGCCAGAAACGCCTCAGTGCCGTCTGTTCTTCGCGCGAGCGCTCATCAGCGCCATCTGTTCTTCGCGCAAGCGCTCATCACCGCGGCTCGCGGAGCACGTAACCGACCCCACGCAACGTGTGCAGCAGCCGCTTCTCACCGGTGTCGATCTTGCGGCGCAGGTATGACACATAGGACTCGACGACGTTCACATCGCCACCGAAGTCGTAGCGCCACACGTGGTCGAGGATCTTCGGCTTCGACAGCACCGTGCCCGCGTTGATGATGAAGTAGCGCAACAGCGTGAACTCGGTCGGCGACAGCGACACCGGTTCGCCGGCCTTCCACACCTCGTGGGTGTCCTCGTCGAGCTCGATGTCGGCGAACGTCAGCCGGGCGCTGCGCGGCTCTTCGACGCCACGGCCGGTGCGGCGCAGGATCACCCGCAGCCGCGCCACGACCTCTTCCAGGCTGAACGGCTTGGTGACGTAGTCGTCGCCGCCGAGCGTCAGGCCGGCCACCTTGTCCTGCAGGCTGTCGCGCGCGGTGAGGAAGAGGGCCGGCGCGTCGATACCGTCGGCGCGCATCCGGCGCAGCACGCCGAACCCGTCCATACCGGGCATCATCACGTCGAGGATCACCGCATCGGGCTTGACCTCGCGGGCCTTATCGAGCGCGGCGGGGCCGTTGGAGGCGGAGTGCACCTCGAAGCCCTGGAACTTGAGACTCACCGAAAGCAGCTCGACGATATTGGTCTCGTCGTCCACGACGAGAATCCGCGCTTCGGGGGTCGCCTCAGGAACTGCAGCCATGGCCATGCAGCCATGGTCCTCGCAGGCCTTAAATCCTCCCTGCTCGGTAGCTGTGAAGATACTGTGAGTCATTCAGCTAATAGCCGGACCGCCGGTACCTACCTCGACAACATCAGATGTGATCCGCGCCATACACTTGGCCGATGGATCTGGGTAAAGCCCTGTCAGACCTGGCCTCGACGCCGCTCAAGATCGCCAGCGCCGGTCTCGAAATCGCCGGCGGCACCGTCACCGCCGTACAACGCGGTCTCAACGGTGGCGGGCCGGCCATCGTGGCCCCGTCGATGAGCCGCATCTTCGGCTTCGACGACGCGCTGAGCCGGGCCGGCCGTCTCACCCGACTGATCGACGACGACGCTCCCCTCGGCCGGGCGCTGGCGCCGGGCGGCGTGCTCGACCGGTTGCTCCGCCCGGGTGGCCTGGTCGACCAGATCAGCCAGGACGGCGGCCTCCTCGATCGCCTGACCGCCGAGGGCGGCGCCGTGACACGAGCACTGGCACCCGGCGGCATCATCGACCAGCTGACCCTCGACGGCGGTCTGCTGGACCAATTGACCTCCGACGACGGCGCGTTGTCCCGAGTGCTCGCCCCGGGCGGCTTCGCCGAACAGGTGCTCGCCCCCGACGGCGTCGTCGACCGGGTGCTCAGCGAGGACGGCATCGCCGCCCGCCTGATCGCCGAGGGTGGGCCGGCCGACCGCGTCCTCGCCGACGGCGGCGTGGTGGATCGCCTGCTGAGTTCGGGCGGCATCGTCGACCGACTGCTCGAACCGGGCGGCCCCGCCGACCGCGTGCTCGCCGACGGCGGTGTCGTCGATCGCGTGCTGTCCGCCGACGGCATCCTCGACCGGGTGCTCGCCCCGGGTGGGGTGGCCGACCGCGGGCTGGCCGAAGGCGGTGTCGTGGATCAGGTGCTCGCCGACGGCGGCATCGTGGACCGGGTCCTCCGACCGGAAGGCATCGCCGACCGGCTGGTCGGCGAAGGCGGTATCGCCGACCGGCTGTTGGCCGACAACGGGGTGGTCGACCGGGTGCTGCGCGCCGACGGTATCGCCGACCGTCTGCTCGGAGATGGCGGGCCGGTCGACAAGATGCTCTCCGACGGCGGCCTGGTGGACCGATTGCTCAGCGAGGGCGGTATCGCCGAACGGCTGCTCGATGAGGGCGGCGCCATCGACGTCCTCACCGCACCCGACGGTGCCCTGATGAAGTTGAACGACGTCGTCGACAACCTCAACCAACTGGCGCCCGTGCTCGCCGGACTCGCACCGACCGTCGACAAGCTGTACGACGCGGTGCTCGTCCTCAACGACGCGGTGAATCCGCTGAGCAACATCGCCGGGCGCATCCCCCTGAGCCGCCAGCGCGGCAAGCGCGCCGCCAAGGCCGCGGCCGCGCGGCAAGCCGTCGACCAGAATGGCCAGGACCAGCCGGGATCCGGCCAGTGAGCCTGACGGGTTAGGATTCGGGGCGGTTCGAGCGTTCTCGAACCGCATGCCTCCTTAGCTCAGTGGTAGAGCACTCGCCTTGTAAGCGAAAGGTCGTCAGTTCAATCCTGACAGGGGGCTCCATCATGCCGAGCCCACTTGTCGGTGGCCCGTCGTAACGTCCGCTCATGAGGTCATGTCTCGCTTGCGGTAATCCGCTCTCGAAACGCAGTCAGAAGGTCTACTGCAGTAATGCATGCCAGGCATCGGCACGCCGCGAAGCGAAAACGAAACGCTGGCTCGAGACCGGAGACGTGTTCCTCGCCACCCGCCAAAATCATTACGTCCGGCAATATCTCGCCGACGCTCAATCCAACTGTTGTGCGATCTGCGGCGGAGACACGACCTGGCAAGACCTGCCGCGGGCGTTGGTACTCGATCACATCGACGGCAATCCGACGAACAACCGCCGGGAGAACCTGCGACTGGTCTGCCCGAACTGCGACTCCCAGCTGCCGACGTACAAGAGTCGCAACCGCGGCAACGGCCGCCACTTCCGTCGCGAGCGATACGCCAACGGGCAGTCGTACTAGCGCACTGCCTACTGCCGGGTGAAGCGCCCGATCCAGAACACCACGAGGCTGACGATGAGCAGCATCGGAGCGCCGATCTGCACCACCTCCAACTGTCGGGGGCTGACGGCCGTCAGCGTCCCCAGCGCCACCGCAACGACCACGAGCAGAATGCGCATCGCCAGCAGTGGCCGGCTTTTCAGGACCGATGCCAAGGTCCGACGCCCGACGGTGGCCACCAGCTTTCCCAGCGCGGCGCCCAGACCGGCCGTCGCCAACGCGATCGCGACGCGTGGCCCCGCGCCCAGGGTGTTGCCCGGTGCCGCCGTGACCAGCAGCAGCCACACCAGGACCAGTACTCCGGCACTGCACCACCGCAACCACCGGGCCAGCGCGAGTCCGATGTTGTTGCGTGCCAGACCGCCGAGGGTGGGGTCCAGCGTGCCTGCACCGAGGAAGCCGCGCAGCGCGCCCAACAGCCGTCCCCGCGCCATGCGATTGACCGCCAGGTTGTGCGTCGCAATGGCGTGATCGGGCTGCAGCCGGAGCGCTGCGGTGTAGTCGGCGTCCGATTCGGCGGTGCGGGACAGCTTCCGAAAGATGTTGCCGCGCAGCACGAATAGATCGGGATCTGAGGGTTCCAGCCGGATCGCTTCCGTCACCTCGGTCAGCGCCGCGGCCAGCCAGCCCTCGTCCGACAGAATCTGGGCATACACGAGGTGGGTTCGATACTCGTTCGGGTCAGCGCAAACCGCCCGCCAGGCCATCCATTTCGCCTCGTGCCACCGGCCTTGCCCACGAAGCGCCAAAGCGTACAACCGAATCGCGTGCTCATTGTCAGGCGCCGATTTCAGTGCTGCATAGAGCCGGCGCTCGGCGCCGATGTAGTCGCCGAGCCCGATGGCGGCCTGGGCGTCGTAGATGAGCAGTGCCGGTTCGTCCGGTGCCATCGCAAGGGCACCGGCCAGCACCTCGCGGGCGCGCTGATGGTTGTCGACGTCGAGGTACACCCGCGCCTGCTGCAGCGCGGCATCGACACCCTCGGCCGTCACCGAATCTTGTTGCGACGCAGGTACTTGGCGAGTTCGTCGTAGGTGCCGTCCCGATTGCCGAATTCCACGACGTTCCGCGCTGTATCGAACCAGGGCCCGGTCGACGGCCGAACCTGCCGTAGCGCGGCTTCCACATCGGACATCCGCACCGGCCGCACCTGCCCGCTCTGCAGCGAGTCCGCCATCGCCAATTGCGTTGCGGTGTCACAGACATGCGCCAGATCCGCGCCGGAGAACCCCGCCGTCCGGGCCGCGAGCGCGGTCAGGTCGATGCCCTCGATCGGCCGGTCCTGCAGATGCAGTCGCCCGATGCTGGCGCGGGCCGCGGTGTCGGGCAGCCCGACGAAGACCATCCGGTCGAACCGTCCCGGTCGGCGCAGCGCCGCATCGACATCCCACGGCGCGTTGGTGGCGCCCAGGATGTACACGCCGTCGTTGCTCGCCGAGGCCGAATCCAGTTCCTCCAGAAGGGTATTGACGATGGTCCGGATACCGGACGTACCGCTCAGCGCGGACCGGCGGTGGCCCAGCGCGTCGACCTCGTCGAAGAACAGCACACACGGCGCATTCCGCCGCGCGGTGTCGAAGACCGCGCGGATACTGCGCTCGCTCTCCCCGAACCAGCGGTGCAACACGTCCGCGATGCCGACCTGATAGAAGTTCGCCCCCAGCTCACCCGAGACGGCTTTGGCGATGAACGACTTTCCGCACCCGGGCGGCCCGTAGAGCAGCAGCCCGCCGCGGGCCGACATCTTGTAGGCCTTCATCAGCTCGGGGTTGCGCAGCGGCCCGAGCAGCGAGAGTTCGAGCTGCTTCTTGACGGCGTCCATGCCGCCGACATCAGCAAGCCGCACCCCACTGCGGGTGACGGCCTCGAAGTCGTCCTCGCCCACCGTCTGCGCCGGTTCGTCGACAAAAGCGGGCTTGACGATGTCGGACACCTGATCTTCGGCCGCATCCCAGTCGAACGATGACTTCGGTTGCTGCACTTCGGGTTCAGCTACGGGCAGCGGGGTCGCAAGCGCCGCGGTGCACTGCTGCAGCAAGCTCTGCGCCGTCGCGTCGGTCGGGTCGGCGGCCAGCACCGCACCACAGTGTGCCAATGCCTCGGCGTGCCGGCCCCGGTCGGCCAGCATCGCGGCCAGGTGCAGGCGCAGGGCCAGCGCGTCGGGGCTCTGCTCGACGGCCTGCACCAACTGTGCGATCACCGGATCATCGGTCATTTCTCAGTCCCCCTCGCCCCCAACTCGACCTCAATCCTAGGTCGGCAGTGCCGGCAGGCGCCCGGTCACCGCGGCCCGCTCCATCCGGCCGCCAGCCAGCACTGCCCGCCGATCACGAGCGCGATCGTGACCGCCAGCGCCACCAGCACCGGCCACCAGCGGGCAGCACGCCGCCACAGCCGGTCACCCGGTCCAGGGTCCCCCAATGCACGACTCCCTCTGAATACATTCCGCAAGGTGTAGTCGGCGGGCAGCCAGCCAACCGAACGCCGCCCGACAGTGATCTGGCACACGGCGAAGAGCGGGCGGTCATGGCACCTACGATTCTGTTGTGACACTGCGCGACCGCGTCGCTGCCGCCCGGCGCCGCATTCTCGGTGACCGGCCGTCCACCGCCGATACCGCGGGCCTGCCCGTCATCGTGCCGGCGCAGCCCATCGACCTGAGCGACGAACGTGCCGTCACCGAGGTCGTCGAGCTGGCGATGAACGTCGGCGAGGTGCTGCTGGACTCGGGCACCGGCGCCATCGACACCAGTAAGCAGATCGCCTTCGTTGCCGCCACCTACGGCCTGCCGGACTGCGCTGTCGACGTCACCTACAACGCCATCCACGTCTCGGCAAGGCGTGGCCCGGGCCTGCCGCCGACCAGCTACATGCGCACGGTGAAATACCGCTCGCTGGACTACACGCGCCTCGAACAGGTCGACACGCTGCTCCGACAGATCGGCCGCGGACACCTCGGCCTCAAGCCCGCCCGCGCGGCGCTCGACCACATCGTCGCCGCCGACCATCCCTATTCGCGCAAGGTCGCGCTGTCCGGCTGGGCACTGATGGCGGCCGCGGTGACGCTCATGCTCGGCGGCAGCCCGACACTCGCCGTCGTCTCGTTCATCACCACCACCGCGATCTACGGCACCAACGTCGCTCTCGGCAAGCTCGGCCTGCCCTACTTCTTCCAGCAGGTCATGGGCGGTTTCATGGCGACGGTCCCGGCCGCGTTCATCTACAAGCTGGCCATCGAGCACAGCGCCGTCGTCGCGCCGTACCGCATCATCGTGTCCGGCATCATCGTGCTCATGGCCGGGCTGTCGCTCGTCGGTTCGGTGCAGGACGCCATCACGGGTGCGCCCGTCACGGCGGCCGGCCGGTTCATCGAGGTGATGGTCTACACCGCAGGCCTGGTGGGCGGCGTGGGCATCGCGCTGCGACTCACCTCCGCCCTCGGCGCCAGCCTGCCGCCCATGCAGCAGGAGGTGCTCCCCTACGCGCCACTGCCGATCATGGTGCTCACCGGCGGCCTGGCGTCAGCGGCCTTCGCGCTCGCCAGCTACGCCTCACCCAAGGCGCTCGCCACCTCGTTCGCGTCAGGTGCTGTCGGCGCGGGACTGGTCGGGTCCATCTTGAATGCGGGGCTGGGCCCGATCGTGGCCTCCGCGGTCGCCGCCACCGTCGTCGGCCTGGCCGGTGGCCTGCTGGCCCGGCGCGCGGTTGTCCCGCCGATCATCGTCTCCGTCGCCGGCATCACTCCGCTGGTGCCCGGTCTCGCGGTCTATCGCGGACTGTCCGAGATCATGGCCGGCCAGACCCTGGCGGCCATCTCCAACCTGTTCACCGCCGTCATGGTGGGCTGCACGCTCGCCGCCGGGGTGACGCTCGGCGAATGGGTGGCGCGCACCATGCGGCGCCCGCGTCTTCCCCGCCGACTGCTCGGCTCGCGCGTAGCGTAAGGCGCCATGTCCGAGACCGGAATCTGGATTGCCTGGGGATTGCCCACCCCGGGACGGGAACTGCAGGCCCTCGCGGCGCTGCGCGATGCCCGCGGCTACCTGCAGGCACTCGTCGACGACGGCCGGATCGAAGGTTTCGACGTCACGGTACTGCGCCCGCAGACGACGGAGCTGGGTGGCTTCATCCACGTCAAGGGCACCCGTGTCCAGATCGACATGCTGCGCCGCGCTGGGGATTTCGAGCGCTGGGCCACCGGAATCCAACTGATCGCGGACCGGGTGGCGTTCGTGGACAGCTGGGTCGACCGCGGCATCGATCACGCCATCGAGTTGTACGAGGACGCGCTGCGGAAAGCCGGCCTGCTGCGCTGACGGTATCGAGACGGAAACAACCCGTCGAAAATCTCCCGCGGTGCGAGCCGATGTTGTTCCATAGGTTAATTAGCTGGAACAGCAGGGAGACACGATGAGCGCCGCACGCTACGTCGGCCGGGTCGGAAGGCTCGCCGTCGCACTCGGCATCGGCACCGCGATCGCATCCGGCCAGGGCGTCGCGTGGGCCGACCAGACCGAAACCGGAGCGCCCGCCGGCCCACCAGCGGCGTCCGCGACAGGCGAAAGCGCCGGCGCGTCCGGCACTTCGGGAACTCCCGCCAAACCGCGTCGCGACAAGCCGCGGCCCAAGAAGGGCGGCGACAAGACCGAGACGCCTGCCGCGGGATCCGCCGACGACGGCGCGTCCGAGCCCAAGACCGAAACCCCGCCCGACCCCAAGACCGACAAACCAGCCAAAGCGCCCGGCAAGGGCCGCGATCGCGCGAACCAGCAGAAGAACAACAACGCCAACGACGCCGCATCGGTCGCCGCGGTCCAGAAAACCCCGAAACGGCCGAGGCTGACCCCGGACAAGCCCGAAGCCACCAAGCCGCTCGCCAACCAGCAGACCGCCGCACCCAAGCCGGTCGGCGTCGCGGCCGTCGCACCGACGGTCATGAAGGTCACCACCAGCGCGGTCACGGCGGCACCGGCCCCCGTCTCCGCGACGACGAACCTGCTGACTCCGAACGTCACCGCGCCCACGGCCAAGTCGCTGAACCCGGTGGCCGCCGTAATGAAAGCCGTGTCCGGCGCGCTGAATTGGGCCTTCAACCCCATGGGCAGCCCCGCCCAGCCGACGCTGGCGTGGACGGTGCTGGCCTTTGCCCGCAAGGAGATCGACAACCTTCTGACGGCCATCAAGCCACAGAACGTCGTCAGCGCACTCACCACCACCGGTCAGGTGCTGAGCAATCCGATGGCCGCGCTCACCACGATCATGAACCCCCGGCCGGCCTGGCCCACGCCGGGTCTACAGCTCAGTCCGTCAACGAGTTTCGTCGATTGGGTGACGGGCAACTTCGCCCCCAACGACACCTACACGCGGTTCGGCGTCTGGGGTACTGACGTCGGCACCGCGTGGGACAACGGAATCGCCGACGATCCCAGCACCCCGATCAACGAGCACCAGGTGCTGATGGCATTCGGCGACACCTTCAGCGGCCCCAACATGACCGGCAACTGGCTGAACAACATCCTGTTCCGCTCGTCGGATGCCAATCTCGCCGACGGCATTTCGATCCCGGCCGGCCAGTGGTTCAACGGCAACATGTTCGGCGGTACCCCGCTGTCGTCGCCGACGACAGCACGCCAGATCATCCTGCCCGCCAAACTCCCCGCGGGCCTGCCGTCCGGAGTGACGCTGATCCCGACGTCGGGCATCTCGGTGCCGACACCGGGCACCCAGTTCGGCGCCACCCAGTACCTGAGCTTCATGTCGGTCAAGCAGTGGGGCGCCCCCGGCCAGTGGACGACGAACTATTCGGCGATGGCGTACTCGACCGACAACGGCGAGAACTGGACCATCGCACCGCAGAGCGTCCGGCAGAACTGGGGCGGCAACGCCAATTTCCAGCAGGCAGCCCTGGTTCGCCCGGGTGATGGCTACGTCTACTCGTATGGCACGCCGAATGGGCGCGGCGGTGCCGCGTACATCTCGCGGGTGGCCGAGGCCGACATCCTCGACGCGTCGAAGTACGAGTACTACAACAAGGGCAGTGCGGGTGGCTGGTTCGGCATCGGTGCGATCAAACAGGGCTGGTACAAGGATCCGTCGAAGGCCGGCGTGGTGTTCGGCAGGGACACCGGGGCGTGCGGTATCGGCAAGCCCGGCAACCAGGTCAGCGAGATGTCGGTGCAGTACAACCCGACTTTGGGCAAGTACGTGACGCTCTACGGTGACCAGTTCAACAACATCGTGCTGCGCACCGCCGACAGGCCCGAAGGCACATGGTCCGCGGCCACCGTGCTGATGCCGCAACAGAACGGCGGCATCTACGCGCCCATGATGCAGCCGTGGTCGCCGTCGACCCTGGGCACCGGTACCGATCTGTACTGGAACCTGTCATTGTGGAGCGAGTACAACGTCATGCTGATGAAGACCGACCTCACGAAGTTGTAGCCATGATCCGCACCACGGTCGTGATGGCCGCAGTCGCCCTGGCGACCGCGATGGCACCGTTGTGTGTGGCTGATCCCGTTGCGCCCCAACAGGATCAGCCATGTCCGCCGACAGCCGACGAAGCCACCACCATGCCGACGACGCCGGCGCCCACAGCGGGGGCCAACACCCCGTTGCAGTGCCATCAAGGGCGTTGGCAGGCCGTCGCACTACCCGCCGATCCGAGCGACCGCTGGTGGAGCACCGGCCCCGTCATCGCCCTGCGCGGTCAGGGTATGCGCAATCCAAACCTGTTGTCCGGCAAATGGAGTGGCACCCCACTGGCTCCGGGGAACCAGTGTCACGTCGCGCAGCGCGCGGTGATCAGTGCCGGTGTCGTCAGCGCACCCGTGTCCACCGACGGCGCACCGGACGAGACACTGCACTTCGACGTCGCACCCACTGCGTCAACGGTCGAGTTCTCCGGCTACTGCCTGTGGACGCGGCTCGGCTGAGCCACCGCTTGCACGACCGGGTGAGCACAGCGTGCCGGTATCCTGGCCGAATGCGGGTGAGTCGGCGCCATGGCTGGTAGGCGTGGATGGGACGGCCGGCCGCCGACCAGTGATGAGGACGCCGAGACCCGGATCGTCTCGATGGCGGTCAAACTCATGGCCGACAAGGGTTCCGGTATCAGCATCGCCGAGGTGGCCAATGCGCTGGGTGTGATCAGGCAAACCGTGTACCGGTACTTCCCCAATGCCGAGTCGCTGATGGCGGCTGCCGCAGTGACCACGGTGGGCGCCTTCTTCGAGCGGTTGGTAATGGCTGTTGCCGGCATCACCGACCCCGCCGACGCGATGACCGAAGGGGTGCTGTTCACGCTCGAAGAGATCACGCGGACACCACATTTGGGAATCGTGTTATCGGAGGACAACCGTGGCAGCCACGCCCCCGCGATGGCTTCCGAACAGGCGATTGAGTTGGGCATGCAGGTGATCACCCGGTTCGACGTCGAATGGGCCATCCATGGTTTCGATGAACCGATGCTTCGTGAACTCATCGAGCACACTCTGCGCACTATCTTGTCGTTCTTTATGGCGCCCAATCCGGCAGGGCGGAGTCGCGACGAGCTGCGTGGTTACCTGCGCCGCTGGTTCGGTGGGGCGATCCTGGCCCAGGTCGACACTCCCGATGGTCCTGTCGCAAACACCTTGTTGCATAGGCGCATTCAACGATCAGCCGCTCCATGACGACCCTCTCACGACGACTCGGCGAAGACGACCGTCAGTAGCGGTCCCTCTCTGCGTAGGCACCGGAGAACAGGAACTGCAGCGTCGAGGGAGCGTCGAACTGCAACTCGGTGTTCGGCTGGAACGGGATGTAGGCGTTGTCGGTCACCAGGAACGGCGAGTGGTACCAGGAGCCGCCGAACTGCTTGGACGGCAGGTCCGGAAGGCCACGGCAGTTCGGGCCGCCGGAGGCGTTCACCATCGGCAGGCTCTCCGGGTAGGTGTAGTTGGGCGCACCGGGGAAGAAGTTGGCCGCGACGAACAGTCCCGGTTTGATGCCACCGAACACCGGACCGAACCTGGCGACGGCCTTCGACACACCTTGCAGCAGGCACGGCAACTCCGGTGAGTAGTCGCCGAGGACCTTCAGCGGGGCGCGCAGTCGCTGGATGGCGGCGATGTAGTCGTCGGCGGCCGGTGAGATGGTCGCGTAGGCGTTGTTGGCGAACCCGGTGGACGCGAGCAGCGCCGCGTTCAGGTCATCCTGCTCGTCGGTCAGCGTCTTGCTCACCGTCGGCGCGTTGTCGAAAACCTTGGCCAGGTCGGGCGCGGCGTCACCGTAGATACCCGCGACCGTCGCGGTGTCCTTGAAGTCCTGCTGCAGCGTCGGCAGCTTCGGGTTGAAGTACTCGAGATACTTGCTCAGCCCGGCCACCGCAGCACCGGCGTCGTCGCCGTGGCCCCGCAGGCCTTCACCGAGCGCGGTCACCGTGGCGTTCAGGTTGACCGGGTCGATCTTGTCGAGCAGGTCCGTCAGCGTCTGGAAGACGGTGTTCATCTCCAGCTGGACGTCCTTGGCCTGCACCTGCGCGCCGGGACGCATCGATTCCTTCGACGGATGCTCCGGCGGCAGGAACTCGACCGACTTGGCGCCGAACACCGTCGTGCTGCCCAGCCGGACCCGAGCGTTCGACGGGATGTACCGCATCTGGTCGCTGAGCACAGCCAGCTTCAGCTTCGCCTGGTCACCGGCGTACTCGATCTGCTCGACCTTGCCGACCTGGATACCGCGGTACTTGACCTTCGCATCGGGGTCCATCACCAGACCAGCACGGGGCGCCATCACCGAAACGGTGTCGGTGGGGGTGAACGCCGCGGTGTACGACAAATAGGTGAACACCACCGCCGCCAGCAAGATGCTGATCAGCACCGCAGCCGCGAGCCTGGCATGGCTGCGTTTCACTTCGCGGATAGCCATCGGCCTCGTCCTTGTCCGATGTCACCTGCGTTGGGTATCGCAGACGGCATCCGGGTCACCCCGCTTCAGAACATACGATCAAGCAAAAATCGTATGTTCTTGAGAGGAATGCTCGAGGCTGTTTCCTGAAACTTGCGCGGCAATCCCCAGCTCCGATCAGCTGCGGCCATTCCGGTAGGCCGTGGGGGTCGTGCCGAACCACCGCTTGCACGACCTGGTGAGCACGCTCTGCTCGGCATAGCCGAGATTCCGGCAGAGCTGATCGAGGGTCAGCTCGGTATCGAGCAGTAGCCGCTGTGCGGTGTCCCGGCGGGTCTGATCGACCAGGTCGCCGAACGTCGCGCCCTCGGCCGAGAGCCGCCGCTGCAACGTCTTCGGATGCAGCCCGACATGGCGGGCGATGTCCTGCAGCCCCACCGCCCCACCGGGCAGCAACTGACGAACCAAGGTACGAACCAATTGGGTTGTGGCAGGCTCGGATTCACCGATGGTGCTGACGAGGTAGTCCATGGCCGTCTGATGCGCGATCCGGTCGGTGGGCAACGGTCGTGCCAAGTCGGTGGCGCGCAGCGTGAACCCGGCGACCGGCTCGCCGAACGACGGCGGGCAGCCGAAGTAGGCCTGGTAGTCGTCGGCCGGCGTGCGTGCCGAATGCGGCAGGTGCACCGACAGCGGTCGGTACTCCGGCCCGAGGAACAGTCGCAGCACCTGCAGCGTGACGCCCAGCGACAACTCGATGGCCTGCGCCTGTGGCGGCGCAGGCTCCAGGAGATATTCGAACTCGAAGCGGCGCAGGTCCGTGCTGACGGGGACGGTGATGCGGGCACTGATCGCCGGACTGTAGGCGGCCATGAACTTGTCGAAGATGACGAAGGCATCGGAGACCGTTTCGGCGTTGCGCGCCGCAAGACCGACGGGGCCGAGGATGTCGATGTTCTGGCGCAGGGCAAGTCGACGCCCGAAATCGGGAGTGCGCAGTGCCACTGCAGCGGACTCGAGCACCTGGGCACCTCTGGGCAGGGAGATGAACCGATCGTGACAGCCGACGTCCCCGCTCGCGATGTTCGCCTGGGCAAGTAGCGCGTCGCTGTCGCCGCCGAGTTCAGCAACCAACTCGTGAAAGCCCGTGAGCGCCGTCCCCCGGATCACCGCCATGTCTCCAACTGTCAAAAATTTGTCGTGAAATGTCAAGACACAAGGCGGCATGGTGCAGCACAGTCAATCTTCATGATGGGTCGGCGCAGCGTCGCGCCGGCCCATCGGTCACTGCATCCCGCACAGTCGCACATTCAGCAAAGCACGACTGTTTTCGCCTCCAGAACCTGAGGAGCACCATGACACCACGCCTCACCGCGCTGCTATCCGTCCCGCTGATGGCCAGCGCCTTGACGGTGGCGCCACTGCTGGTGGCCCCCACCGCCGGCGCTGACGTCTGCGCCAGCGCAGGTGGCCGCCACTTCTCCGCCGGCGGCTGCACCAACATCGCGGGTGACGTCGCCGTGGGCACCGCCATCGCGGCGGCCCACGTTCCGTACGTCGCCGGTGAAGTTCCTTGCTACACAGACGAAGGCGTGCCGTACTACACGCCGCCCGGCGCCCCCTGCTGAGACCTCGGCACCCCGGCCCGCGACCGACCATGGGCCACAACCGGATTGGAGTACGGCAGACATGTCAGCAGCCGATATTCTGCCCTGGTGCGGCACGTTGTCCATCGCCGTGGCCGCACTCGTGATCCTGGCCGGACCCCCGGCACGCCGCGACCGTCGTGCCGAGGACGAGACCGCATCGAGGCGCTGCCCGCTGCAGCAGCTCATGCGGACGAGCACAACCGACGCCATGTACGTCGACCGATTCCTCGACGTGAACGCCGAGCCCTGGGTACTCACCCTGCCGGACGCCGCCGACCGCAGATATCTGTTCCAGGTGCTCTCGGGCCGCGCCGATGTGTTCGACGACGTCGACGAGCACGTCGCCTGGACGACGCCGCAGACGTATGCCATCACCGGGCCGAACTGGAACGGCGAACTGCCTGCCGATGTCACCGAACACCGTTCGCCCGCCGCGATCATCTGGCTGCTGGGGCGCGTCGAGTGCACGGGCACGGCCGAGGACCGCGCCGCCGCACAAGACCTGCTGAACCGGATTTCACTGGTTCCGTTGAGTGCCTACGTCACGCAATTCGTATCCGACTAGGGCGCCATCTCGTACCGGCCCGCGAGGTCCCGCACCGTACGGACCATGCGCTCCAGGCGTGCCGGGTCGCCCACCGGCTCCGCGATCAGATCCAGCGCCAGTTTCTTCTGTGCGGCAGTCGCACTGGGCTTGCAGTGCAGCGTCGTGGCGTGCCGGGAGAAGTCGGTGACCAGAACCTCGAAAAGCTGGTCCAGCACGTCGTCGTCGGTCTGGTCGATGGCGGCCTGCTCGAGGATCAGCTGCGCGTAGGGCAACAGGGTGAACAGCTCACCGATCGCGAACAGGAAGTCGACGTCGTCCTGCTGCTGCGCGGTCGGTGTGGCCGCGGCCAGCAGGGTCTGGAAACCGTTGGCCTGCTTGAGGAAGACCCCGACGTTGGGGATGTGCGCGAACTCCTGAAGGATGCCGCGCCAGTCCGCGAAAGCGACCCGGCCCAGACCGCGGCTGGGGCCTTGCGCGAAGAGGAAGTCGTCGTTGGTGAAGTCGCGGCGGCGGCGCACGTGCGGCAGCTTCTCGGTGCGTAATGCTTTCGGGGCCTTGGGAATCCGCGCAACCCGTGGAACGACCGCCGAGCCCGCCGCACGCAGGCCGCCCGCCACGGCTCGCGTCGCCGCGTTGGGCGAGTATTCGACGGGAAGCTGCTGCAGCGCCAGCAGTCCGGCGTCGGCGGGACGGAACATGAAGTTCTGCATGAACTTCAGCGACAGTGCCATGTTTACGTGGACGGTGCCCTCGAGGCGGGGCAGTCCGACCGAGCCGAGCAGCGCCATCGGGAAGAACATGTCGTTCTCGAAACCGCGGGCGGCGATGGTGTCCGACAGCAGCGTGACGATCTTCTCGCCCTCACGCGTGACGGTCATCTTCTCGATGGCGTTGAACAGCAGATACCGGCGATCGCCGGCCGACGCCGACCGCATGTAGTCGATGGCGCGCTCGCTGTAGAGCTTCATGCCGACCAGCCGGACATATGCCTCGGTGAGCATACGGCGGATCTGTGGGAACTCTGTGACGTGCTGTCCGAACAGGATTCGATTCTCGGCGTGTGTGACAGCCTCGTACATCGCGTGCTCACACGTGCCGATGGAGCCGAAGCCGAGATTGAACTTACCGATATTGACGGTGTTGATCGCGGCATGGAACGCGCTCTTGCCGGCGTGCAGGATGTCGTCGGCGTCGACTGGGTAATCCTCGAGATCGAAAGCGGCGACGTACATCTGGCCGTTGACGACGTTCTTGCGCAGCTTGTAGTCGGCGTGCTGGCTGTCGGCCGCGAAGAAGAGATACCCCTCGAAATCCTCGTCGGGCTTGCCGACGTCCAGCGCGGTGGAGCTGTCCAGGATCGGCTTGTCGGCCCGGCGGCCGAATACCGACACCATGCGGGCCAGGTTGCCGTTGCCGATGTAGTACTTGCCGCCGTTCGCCCGGTAGCCGCCGTCGACCGGCGTCAGCACCATGTCCGTGGAGTAGACGTCCGCGCCGTGCTCCTTCTCCGACAGGCCGAACGCGAAGATCTCGCCGGCCTCCAGAAGCTCGGCAGCCCGCTTGCGGGCCGCGGTGTTCGACGACTGCCAGATGGGGCCGAGGCCCAGGATCGTGACCTGCCAGACGTACCAGTACTGCATGCCGTAGAAGCCCAGGATCTCACTGAACATCGCGTTGCGCGCGGTGTCCCAGCGCTTGTCGGCGTCACCGCCCGCCTCCGATGCCGGCGTCAGAAACGTCGCGAAAACCCGCTCCCGCTTGAGGAATTCGATGAACTCCGCGTACCAGACGCGGTCGCGATCCTGCTGCGTGAGCCAGGTCTTGCCGCGGCTCTCGAAGAACTCGATGGTGGCGCTGAAGATCTGCTGGGTCCGCTCGTCGAAGTCGGCGAAGTCCGGCTTGTGCGGGTTGAGCATGGTCATGACGAGCGATCCTACAAGGATGAAGAAAAATTATTCAAACAAGAATAATCCTGCTACATTCGGTTCATGGCCACCGACGCCGCAACGAAGCCCCGGGAGCGGGCCGCCCATCTGGGCCCGGAGCGCCGCCGTCCGCAGATCCTCGACGCCGCGCTGCAGATCGCCGCGGAATCCGGCACGGCAGCCGTGACCATCGGCGCCGTGGCCACCCACCTCGGCGTCACCCGGCCGGTCATCTACTCGTGCTTCAAGGACCGCGTGGAACTCCTTGCCGCACTGCTGGATCGCGAAGGCGACTCGCTTCGCGAGACCCTGCTGGAGGCCCTGCACACCGGCCGCGGCGACGACCCGGAGGCCGCATTCATCGACGGGTACCGCGCGCTGCTGCATGCCGTCGAGGACCAACCGGACACCTGGCGTTTCGTCTACCTGGCGCACGCCGATCCGGCGGTCGCCGACATGGTCGCCGAGACCCGCCGCGCGCTCGCTAGAAGTTCTTCGCGCTGGATCGCGCCGGCGTTGACGACGTGGTGGCAGACCACCGACCTCAATCGCAAGATGCCGATTCTGACCGAACTGTTCGTGTCCTCCAGCGAGGCCGCGGTCCGGTCGCTACTCGACCCCGAAAACGACTGGGACGCAGACAGTCTCGGCGAGTTTTACGGACGACTGATGTGCCGCGCGTTCGCCGCGGCCTGACGACCAAGGAGCCAATCGTGACCCAGCCAGTGCAGCCCCTCGCCGACTACGGGTTCTTCGGGCCCGGCACCGTCACCTGGAAGGTATGGGGACACACCACCACCCCGGTGACGGGCCTGCAACGCGCCGTCGTGGTGGAGGAACTCGACCCGTCCCTGATCGCCGCGGTCGATGCCACGCAAGCCAACTACGACCGGCCCCGCACCCGCTACGACCGCACCGTGCGCTATTTCGCGACCGTCGCGTTCGGCGACAGCGAGTCGGTCATCAAAGCGGCCGATGTACTGGTCAAGGTCCACTCCAAGGCCATCGGCACCGAGCCCGTCAGCGGTAACAAGTACGACGCGAACAATCCGCATTCGCAGCTGTGGATCCTGCTGACCGGATGGCATTCGGTGCTGACCGCCTACGAGATGTACGGCGGCGGCAAGCTCACCCCGGAGGAAGAGAACCAGTACTGGGAAGAGTGCGCCATAGCGGCGGAGTTCCAGACCTGCGACCCGGCCGACGTGCCGCGTACCAGTGCCGGTGTCCGCGCGTATTTCGACGAGATGCGCCCACACCTGGCAGTCAGCGAGGCCGCCCGCGCCATGATGGACCATCTGCTCAACGCCAAAGTCGTCCTGCCACCGGCGCCGTGGGCACTGAAGCCGGTCGTCGAGCTCATCAACCTCGTCCTGCGCGCGGGCACCATCGCCACCATGCCCCGCTGGATGCGCAAGCTCAGCGGTTTCGACCAGCCCCGCGCCGTCGACATCGCCGTGCGCCCGGTACTCAAGGTGGCCTATGGCATCGTCGATCGGAGCCCCCGACTGAAACTCGCTGTGGCACAGCTGATCGCGCCGTCGGTCACCCAGGTGGCCGCGCCGTACATCCTCGGCATCCCGGCGATCACCGACGCCGTGTTCACTCCTGAAGAAGCGCGCCGCCGCTATGGATTCGTCAAACCCGCTGACGCGCACCACGATCTGCGCGCCAAGCAACAGCAACGGGTATTCGGTGACGGACAGGCGCCCAGCGACGAAGGGCTGATCGAGTCTCAGGCGTACCTCGGGAGTCTCGCCTAGCGCGGCAGCAGTTCGTCGACCAGATCCCGAACCCGGTCGGCGATGGCGTCACGAATGGGCCGGACGGCCTCCAGCGGCTGACCCGCCGGGTCGTCGAGTTTCCAGTCGCGGTAGGACACCCCCGGGAAGTACGGGCAGGTGTCGCCGCACCCCATGGTGATCACCACGTCGCTGGACTGCACGGTGTCGGCGGTGAGCACCTTCGGAGCTTCGGCGGTGATGTCGATGCCGAGTTCTGCCATGGCCGCGACGGCGACGGGATTGATCGCATCAGCGGGTTCGGTTCCCGCAGAACGTACTTCGATGCGTCCCTCAGATAGCTGCGCCAACAGGGCAGCGGCCATCTGCGACCGGCCCGCGTTGTGCACGCAGACGAACAGGACGCTGGGCTTGGGTGTCATGCGTGAATGCTCCTCAACCGTGGACGTAGCGCCAGCGACAGATAGACCAGCGCGACGAGAACCGGCACCTCGATGAGCGGTCCGACGACGCCGGCCAGCGCCTGCCCGGAGGTCGCGCCCCACGTCGCGATGGCCACGGCGATGGCCAGTTCGAAGTTGTTGCCCGCCGCGGTGAACGCCAGTGTGGTGGTGCGTTCGTAGCCGAGGCCGAGGACGGCGCCGAGGACGTAGCCACCACCCCACATGATGGCGAAGTACGCCAGCAGCGGCAGCGCGATGCGGGCGACGTCCCAAGGGCGCGTCGTGATCTGATGCCCTTGCAGCGCAAAGAGAATCACGATGGTGAACAGCAGACCGTACAGTGCCCACGGTCCGATCCGGGGCAGGAACGTCGACTCATACCAGCTGCGCCCCTTGGCTTTTTCCCCGAGACGACGCGACAGGTAGCCGGCCGCCAACGGGATGCCGAGGAAGATCAGGACCGACTTCGCGATCTGGCCCGGCGACGTCGCGATCGCGGCCTGCGGCAGGTGCAGCCACCCCGGGAGCACCGAGAGATAGAACCAGCCTAGCACCGCGAACATCAGCACCTGGAACACCGAATTGAGCGCCACCAGAACGGCGGCGGCTTCCCGGTCACCGCACGCGAGGTCGTTCCAGATGATCACCATGGCGATGCACCGCGCCAGGCCGACGACGATGAGTCCGGTCCGGTACTCGGGCAGATCCGCCAGGAAAAGCCAGGCCAGCGCGAACATCAGCGCAGGCCCGAGCACCCAGTTCAGCACCAGCGAGGACACCAGCAGCTTACGGTCGGAGGTCACGGTGTCGAGCCGGTCGTACCGGACCTTGGCCAGCACCGGATACATCATGATCAGCAGGCCCAGGGCGATCGGCAGTGAAATGCCGTCCACCTGAACCTTTTCCAGTACGACGTCCAGACCGGGGACCCAGCGGCCGAGCAGAAGCCCGGCCGCCATCGCCAACCCGATCCAGACCGGCAGATACCGGTCGAGTGTAGAGAGTCGAGCTGTCGCCACACCGGCGTCAGCGGTCTGCGTCATGCCTGCGCCCCGCAGCACACGCCATCGCCCGATTCGCTCGGGGCGGCACCGAAGGTCTCGGAGTCTTCGAGCACGGTGTAGACCTCCCAGCGCTCTCCGCCGGGCGCGGTCACCCACACCTTGTCCTGAGTGGCGAAGCAGCAGGTGGTGCCGATCTCCTCTTCGGTGAACATCCCCGCTTCGGTGAGCCGCGCGATCTCGGCATGCACGGTGTCGCTGGATTCGACCTCCACCCCAAGGTGGTTCACCGACCCACCGTGCCCGGGGTTTTCGAGCAGCACCAGTTTGAGCGGCGGGTTCGCGATCGCGAAGTTGGCGTAGCCGAGCTTGATCTTCGCCGGCTCGACGCCGAAGAGGTTGCGGTAGAAGGAGATCGACTCGTCGAGGTTGTCGACGTTCAAGGCGAGCTGGACACGAGACATTGCAGACCTCCTGAGGTATGTGACGTATATCGAAATCCGTCCAACTCGTTCTACCCCACCTTTTCGATATATGTCAACAAGCTGGGGTAGCATCGGCCACATGCCCAAGGCACTGCCCGTGATCGACATGTCGGAACCGTTGTGCTGCGCCCCGGTGGCGGCGAGCCCGACCGACGACGCCGCCGCACTCGACGTGGCGATGCGGCTGAAGGCGCTGGCGGACCCGGCGCGAGTGAAACTGATGTCGCTGCTGTTCACCTGTGGCGAGCCCTGCACCACCGGCTCCCTCGCCGCCGCGGTGGGCCTGGCCGAGTCCACGGTCAGTCACCACCTCGGCCAATTGCGCGCCGCCGGGTTCGTCATCTCCGAACGTCAGGGCATGAACGTGCACCACACCCCGCGGCGCGACGCGCTCGCCGCGCTGTGCCGGGTGCTCGACCCGAACTGCTGCTGACCGCCGATCAGCTCGGCAGCGGCAGCCCGCACGAGGTGGCGAGGACGCCGGCCACAGCGGCCAGCAGCAACGTGATCACGACGTTGACCCGGCTGAACACCGCAACCAACGCTACCGCCAGCACCACGTACTGCCAGGTCTGGCTGATCGACATGGCCAGCGGCACGGCCGAACCCAGAATCGCGCCGATGGCGGCCGGACCCGCGCCGTCCAGGAAGGCGCGCACATAGCCGTTGCTGCGGATCCGGTCGAAGTGCTTGGCGCCCAACAGGATGAACAGGAACGAAGGGCTGAAGGCCACCACCGAGGCCAGCACCCCGCCGAGCAATCCGGCGGCGGCATAGCCGACGACGGCGACGGTCTGCACCACCGGTCCCGGCGTGATCTGGCCCAGCGCAACAGCATTGAGGAACTGCGCCCCGGTCATCCAGTGGTAGTGGTCGACGGCGTCGGCCTGCATGAGCGGAATGATGACGAAGCCGCCGCCATACGACAGCGCACCGACCTTCAGCGCCACCCAGCACAGCGAACCCAACGTGCCCAGCGTCAGGGATTGGAACGCCAGGACCGGCATGCTCCGCGCACCGGACCGGGGCAGCGTGGTCGTCCGCGCCAATTCGATTGCACCACAAGCCAACAGCACCACAACCAGCCACGGTCCCAGCAGCGCGGCGGCGACCGCACCGGCGGCGAGGTATACCGGCCACCAGACCGCACTGGTGCGTCGCTGCCAACTGGCGGGGATCAACGCGGCGCCCGCGTGCACGGCGACGGCAGCCACGGCCGCGCCCGCCCCGGCACCTGCGGCCAGCACCCACCGCGGTGGCGAACCGGCCAGGAACAACGCCGCGAGCCCAAGGATGACGATGAGCCCGGGAATGATGAATGCGGCGCCGCCGACCAGCGCGCCCAACCGGCCGCGCACGCGCCAGGCGCAGTAGATCGACAGCTGCGTCGACGCCGGCCCCGGCAACAGGTTGCAGGTGGCGATCGCGTCTTCGAACTCGGTGGCGCCGATCCAGCGGCGCCGCTCCACGCACAGGCTGCGCAACAACCTGATGTGCGTGGGCGGGCCACCGAAACCGATGCAGCCGATGGTGCCCCACTCCCGCAGGACGGTGCCCAAGGGCACGCGGGGCGGTGAATCCTCTGCGGGCGTGGTCACGACCAATCATCCTGGCGGGTCACGCCGCATCGTGCACCTTACGGGCAGGCGACGTCCATCTCGAAGCTCTTACTCACCTGCTGCGGCGACCGCGGATTGCTCAGGTCGCTGCCGCTGGCGGTGCCCTTGATCGCGTACGACTTGCCCCGCACGGCGGCTACGGCGCTGTCCGCCTCGCCGGGCTCGGAGCTCGTGAATCCCAGCGCGACACCGTCGACGGTGCCGAGCCCGACGGTACGAACCTGCGGCGGATCGCTCGTCGTCACCACGGCACCCACGCCGCTGGACACGTCGCCGATCCCGATCGTGACGTTGTCACCCGCCTGGTGGCAGGTCACTCCACCGCTCACGGCACGTTGTTGTCCGTCGACGATGACCTGCGGGGCGCGCATGCCCACATCCGGCGAGCCGGCACCCGGTTGGGAGTTCTGCGTGGAACAACCGGCCAGCCCCAGGGCGACCACACCGATCACGACACTCTTGCGTACCAACGTTTCTCCTCCTTCACGTCCGGGATGTCTGGCGGTACAACGCCAGGGTTCCCCGGAGTGGAGGAGATCAATCGCCGGCGGCGAAGAGCTACGGGCAGACGGTGACGATTCCGGCGGGGCCGGTCACGCAAGGCAGGTTGACGTACACCTCGGGCCCATCCCAACCTGGACCGCGCCAGCCCGGGGCACCCCAGCCACGGCCCGGGTGACCATCCCAGTCGTCATGGCCGTGGCCCCAGCCGCGGTCCATCGGGATGAGGGCCGGGTCGGTCACCGGCGCAGCTGCGGAAATGCCCGCACCGAGACCCAAAAACGCAGTTCCCAGGGTTGCGGCAAGTGCTGTGGTCGACGCAATTTTCTTCAACGAGGCCATGGCCATCCTCCGAAATAAGCAAAAAAATCAAAATGCAATATGCGGTCTAAGTATATGACGCTGACGCTTCTGAAGAAATTCCTGGGTCCGCCGGCTAGCGACTCCGCCCCGGATCGGCGGGCCTCGCGTAGCCTGTCAGCAAATCGATCTTGCATGGGAGATCCGGATGAAACGCACACGCACGGCAGCTCTGTTCGCGGCGGCCTCGTCGGCGGTCGCCATCATGATGGCCGTCCCCGCCCACGCCGACGATGTCGACCCCATGTTCCTGCAAGCGGTGCACGACAAGGGCATCCTCATGCCGAACAGCACCGCCATCAAGCTCGCGCACGGCACCTGTAGCGCGATGCGCAGCGGGGGCGTCAACTCGGCGCTGAGCTACCTGAAGAAGAACGCCGGCAACCTGTCCAACGATGACGCCGTCAAGTTCGGCGGGCTGGCCATCTACGCGTACTGCCGTGAGCTGACGCCGAAGGGACAGTAGGTCAGGGCGCCTCGGCCCCGGCCCCAGCAGTCAGGGCGTGGGCCGCTTCCATCAGCATCCAGCCGGCCACCTGCACCGACAGGTCGCGTTCCGGAATGTCGGATGAATTCACCGCGCCGTCAACCGATTTCGCTGTCTCGCCGGAGTCCTTCGGCAGCTCTGCCGTGCGGTCCCAGAACGCACCGAACAGTGGGATGCCGTTGACGGACTGCCGGTAGTCCCACGCCGACTGCGCCGACTTGAGCACCAACTCGCGGGCAGTCGTCCTGGCAACGTCGTCGTCCTCGGTATCCCCGGGCAAGGTGGTGGCGACCAGCGTCAGGTACCGGGCCAGGATGGCGCCGAACAGGCCACCGTCGCCGCCGCCGGCACCCCTGATGACGCCGTCGTCGAGCATGTGGTCCTTGACCGCGGCCACCAGGCGGTGCACCCGCTCGGCGTGCCGCGGATCGCCGGTGCGCACGGCCAGCTCCACTTCCAGGCCCAGCACCACGCCCTGGCAGTAGGTGTACTGGGCGCGCACCATCGAGCCGCCCTTGATGCCGTCGAACACCAGGTGCGTATCAGGGTCGATCAGCGTGCCGTCGATCCAGTCCGCCATCTGCTGCGCCCGCCGCAGGCGGTCGTGGCGGGCCAGGAAGATCCCGGCCGGGCCGTTCGCCGGAGCGTTGAAGAACTGGTCCTGCTTGCGCCACGGGATGCCGCCGCCGTCCTCGGGCACCCAGGCATTGAGGAACTGGTCGGCAAACGTCTTGAGCGCCTTGGGCCGGCCCACGCCGACCAGCCGGCCGGAACGCTCCAGCGCGAGCGCCAGCCACGCCATGTCGTCGTAGTAGTTGTTGGTCCAGGACCCGTTGTTGCGCAGTCGATGTCCACGGATCTGCCGGCTGATGCGGGCGACGCGGTACTCCTGCGGGTCACGCAGCTGCGCGTCGATCATGCAGTCCAGCAGGTGCGCCTGCCACCAGTAGTCCCAGCTCTTGAACAGCCGGTCGGCACGCGTCGATGGCCAGGCCACGACGCCCAGCTGGGTTCCGGGTATCCCCCAGAGCCTACGGATATGCCGGTTGAACACCGCCGTTTCGGCGCTGGCCGCACGGTTGGCCCAGACTGCATCCCCGTCGCTCCGCTCCACCGGACGCTGATCCATGCGTTCTATCCTGCCCTACCAGGCCCGATCCAGTCCGGCATGTTGGGTGATCCAGGTGTGCATGACGATGCCGGCGGCCACCCCGGCATTGATGCTCCGGGTCGAGCCGAATTGCGCGATGGACACCGTCATCATCGAGCCCGTCTTGGCGTCGTCGGTGATGCCCGGTCCCTCCTGCCCGAAGATCAACAGGCATGCGCGGGGCAGCGTCGTCTCTTCCAGCCGCACCGAGCCGGGCACGTTGTCGACGGCCACCGGAGTGAGCCCCGCGTCGTCGGCGAAGGCCAGCAATTCCGCCGTGGTGGCATGGTGCATGAGTCGCTGGTAGCGGTCGGTCACCATGGCGCCCCGGCGATTCCACCGCCGGCGGCCGACGATGTGCACGGTGTCCACCGCAAACGCGTTGGCGGTCCGCACCACCGCACCGATGTTGGCGTCATTGCCGAAGTTCTCGATCGCGATGTGCAGCGGGTGCCGGCGCTGGTCGATGTCGGCGATGATCGCCTCGCGTGTCCAGTAGCGGTAGGCGTCGACGACATTGCGAGTGTCGCCCGCGCGCAACAACTCCGGGTCATAACGCGGATCGTCGGGCAGCTCACCGGGCCAGGGACCGACGCCGGGCCCGGCGCCCCACTCGGTGGGCCCTGGCACGTCGGCGTGGTCGGCGACCTGATCACTCACGCGAAATCCACACCGCCGCATGGGTTCCCACCACGGTGACGGTGGCGTACAGCAGCGCCTGGTTGATGTCGCCCTGCGTGCACAGCGAGGCGCGGGTGTTGATCGCCCCGACCTTCGAGTCCGGCAGCACCAGCAGCGTCGCACCGTAGACGTCGCACAGGTGCGACAGCCCCGGCGGCGGCAGCGTCGGCGCCACCGCGATCATCAACGGCCCGCCGCGCTTGGCCGAGTCATCTTTGTACCTGCTTGCCAGACCGCCGATTTCGAGGCCGAGCAGCATGTAGCCCTTGCCGGTGAACGCCGCCGGATCGCCCAGCGCCGCGGGGATCAGCTGCCCGCCGTCAGCGCGGAACCCGTCGACGCTGGTGGCCTTGAGGGTGAGCCCGGTGTCGGACTCGTTGGTCGGCGTCAGGCCGACGGGATATGCCGCACCGTAGGCGACGGTGGTGTCCTTGATCCGGTCGGCGGGCGAGTAGAGGTAGACGCCACGCACCTGGGTCTGATCGCGCATCGGACCCAAACAGACTGTGCCCGTTACCTTGTCCGGGTTCTGCACCACGGCTGGATTGATCTTGAGGTTGGGAACGCCGTCGCAACCGCCGATCACGTTCGATTCGAGGGGGTGCGCGAGCGCGCCGTACAGACCGACGCGCAGCGTCTCGGGCTTGGCGTGTTCGCCGCCGGCTTTCGCGGCGGCCAGGTCGACGTCAACCAACACCTGGTCGTCCTGGAAGCGCAGGTTGGACACCGCGACGTTCCAGCCCAGCAGCGTCTGCGACTCGCCGACCTTGACACTGGGCGCACCGAAGATGGCGGAGTTGGCGGCACCGTCGCCCGAACACGCGACCAGCACACCGGCCAGCAGCACAGTCAGCAGCCGCGAGGCCAGCCTGCGAAAAGACATGCGGCCAAGGTTAGCCGCAGGCGGATCAGCGCTGATAATTCGGCGCGGGGCGGCCGTTCCGGGCCGGCGCGAACTGCGTGTAGCGGCCGATGTCGGCGCGGCCGGGGGCCTGGTTGCTGCGGCCGGCAGGCAGTTCGTTCTGCCGCATCGGGCCGGCGCTGAGCGGACGGCTCGGCGAACCGCTACGACGGGCGACGGCCTGGCCGGCGACGCTGTTCTGGCCGGACGGCACCGGCGGCAGCACCCGCAGCAGGTCGTTGAACTGGCGGACGGTGCGCAGACCCTCGTCCCACTGAGCGCGGGTGCTGGTGATCGGCATGGACACCAGCGTCCAGTTCTGCTCGTTCCACATCACCTCGGCGCAATCCGGGGCGGTGTGCGAGAACGTCACCATGCGGCGGTCGCAGGCGCGACGGGCGGCATCGAGGTTCGTGGAGTAGACCATGCGGGGACCGATGGCGCCGAGCAGCCAGATGTCGTTTTCCCGCGGCTCCGGGATGTCCTTGAGGCGGACGTCCACGGCCACGTTGGTGCCGACCTTGCGGTGCAGGGCGATGACGGTGGCCACATCGTCGAGGTCGAAGATGAACACGGCCTCGCCGCGGATCTGTCCGAGCACCACATTGCGGGCGTGGACGTTCTCACCGACGGTCGACATGATGCCGCGGCTCCACCGCTTGACCAGGTCTGGAGTCTCGTGTTCGTAGTCGAATCCGTGCGACTTCGCCCACGACTTGCGGCGCCTGCCGAGGCCACGTCGACGGTCGATGTCGACGTACAGCAATACTGCCGCACCCACGAAGCAGAGTGCGGAAAGCGTGAACCAGAGCGGGACCATCGGGCCAAGCCTACTGGTTGGTACCCGAAATGCTCGAACTCGAATTGGTCACAAGCTGGTCACATGCTATTTGAGGTAGGCGACGATGGCGTTCGTGAGGCCGCGTCGGGCCATATCGAGGTCGGTGTAGGTGCCGAGCTGGCGCTCGGACGCGATGCCGCGCATGGCGCCCGGGATGAAGGCGGCCACCTCGCGCACCCGTTCGGGGTCGACGTCCAGGTCGGCGAACGCCTGCTGGCAGGTCTGCAGCCAGCTCTGACCCCATGACGACAGCTCCGCGGCGGTCTTCGGGTAGAGGCGCTCCAGCTCGGCGTGATCGCGCGGCAGCGCCGCCCGCAGATTCTCGATGGCCCGCGAGTCGCCGATGGTCAGACCGTCATAGAGCAGGTCGATGATGGTCGCGACGCGTTGCCGCAGCGTGGCGCCGGTGTCGTGATGGCTGAGCATGCCTGCGCGGCGCTCGGCGGTGCGGCGCAGAACCGCGGCCCAGAAGCCGTCGATGTCACCGAACTGGTACTTCACCGCGCCCCAGGTGGCGCCGATCTCCTTGGCGATCCGGTTGGCCGAAACCGCGCCCGGATCGCCGGTGGCCAGCGCCTTGCGCGCGGCTTCCAACATGCTCTCCCGGGTGGCGTCACCGCGCTTGTTGGTTCGTCGTGCCGCGACGGTCATCGTCCGAGATTAACGCAGTTTCAACGAACCCTCTTTCAAAGTTTCACAGAACCTCCTACGATTCGGGTCATGGCCAAACCCCAGTTGCCGATGAAGCCGACGGGATGGTTCCAGGTCGCCTGGTCGGACGAGGTTCGCGTCGGCGCGGTGCACGCCATGAAGTACTTCGGCGAGGAGATGGTCGCCTGGCGCGCCGAGTCCGGCGCCGTCACCGTCATGAATGCCTACTGCGAGCACCTCGGCGCGCACCTCGGCTTCGGCGGCCACGTCGTCGGCGAGACGATCCAGTGCCCGTTCCACGGTTGGCAGTGGAACGCCGCCGGCCACAACGTCTGCATCCCGTACCAGGACCGGCCCAACCGCGGCCGCCGGATCCGGACCTACCCCGTCACCGAGCGCAACGAGGCCATCTACATCTGGCACGACGTCGAGGGCCGGGAACCGTTCTTCGAGGCGCCCGACGTGTTCGCCTCGTTCAACGACGGCAGCAGCGCCGCCGACTACTACCCGCAGCAGCGACTGTTCCGCGAAACCCTCGAACTGCATCCGCAGTACGTCCTGGAGAACGGCGTCGACTTCGCGCACTTCAAGTTCGTGCACCAGACCCCGATCGTCCCGGTGTTCACCCGCCATGACTTCGCGGCGCCGATCTCCTACGTGGACTTCACCATCACGTTCGAGGGCAGCGATCAGCAGTCGATCGACGACGTGCGCAGCGGCGTCGAGGCGATCAACGGCGGTTTGGGCATCGCCGTCACCAAGAGCTGGGGCATGATCGACAACCGCACCATCTCGGCCGTCACCCCGGTCGACGAGTCCACCTCGGACGTGCGATTCATGGTCTACATCGGGCGGACGCCGGGCAAGGACAGTCCCCGGGCCGCCGAGCGCGCCACCGCCTTCGGCGACGAGGTGATCCGGCAGTTCACCCAGGACATCCACATCTGGTCGCACCAGCGCTACTCCGATCCGCCGGCGCTGGCGACCGCCGAATACGAGGGCTTCACGGCAATCCGCAAGTGGGCCATGCAGTTCTACCCCGAAACCCCGAAGGGCTGACCAGATGTCCAAGATTCGTGTCTTCCAGGTGGCGACCGGCAACGTCGGTACCGAGATGATCAAGCGCATCGGCAACCGTCCCGATCTCGAATTGATCGGATTACATTGCTACACACCGGAAAAGGTGGGACGCGACGCCGGCGAGATCGCCGGGATCGGGCCGATCGGCGTCATCGCCACCGGCTCGGTCGACGACATCATCGCCGCGAAACCCGATGTCCTCACCTTCCACGGCGTCTTCCCCGACGAAGACCTGTACGTGAAAGTCCTTGAGGCCGGGATCAATATCGTCACGACCGCGGACTGGATCACCGGCTGGCACCGCGACACCAACCACCCACACCCGTCAGGGCGACCGGTCAGCCAGATTCTTGCGGAGGCGGCCGCACGGGGTAATTCCACGTTCTACGGCACCGGCATGAACCCCGGCGTCAACCAGATTCTCGGCGTGGTGTGTTCGGCCGACGTCGCCGAGATCGAGAACGTCACCACCATCGAATCCGTCGACGTGTCCTGCCATCACAGCAAGGACACCTGGATCGAGGTGGGATACGGACTGCCCGTTGATGATCCGTCGATCCCGGCGAAGCTCGAGAAGTACACCCGGGTTTTCGCCGACAGTGTGCTGATGATGGCCGACTGCTTCGGGCTGGAGCTCGACGAGGTGAAGTTCAGTGCCGAACTCGGCGCCTGCACCAAGGATGTCGACCTGGGTTGGTACACGCTGCCCAAGGGCTCGCTGGGCGGCAACTACATCAAGTACCAGGGCATGGTCGACGGCGTACCGCGCATCGAGACGCACCTGGAGTGGCAGATGACGCCACACACCGAGCCGAGCTGGAACATCAAGGGCTGCTACATCACCCAGATCAAGGGCGATCCCTGCGTGTACAACAAGCACATGATCTACCCGAAACCCGGTGTGGACCTGTCGAATCCGGACAACTTCGCCTCGATCGGCATGACGGTGACAGGTCTGCCCGCGCTCAACGTCATCGCATCGGTGGTCGAGGCGCCACCCGGACTACTGACGAGCGCCGACGTCCCTCTGCGCGGTTTCGCGGGGCGCTTCAACATCTGACGCGAGCCCGGCGAAAGTACGTAGCTTCAATCACGGTGCACTGGCAGCCATCGTGACCGAGGCCAGGTACTTCTTTGGGACCCCAGAAGTCCCTGAGTTCAATCTCCAACTGCAAATGGCCGTGCCGATTGACCTCACGCACCGGCCCACGGCACCCCAAGCGAAAACCCCCTATTCCCAAGGAAATAGGGGGTTTCCACATCCGCGTGTCGGACTGACTCAGCCGAGCACCAGGCTCTCGCCGTCCGCGCTGACGTGGACCGGGACGACGTCGCCGTCGTGCACCTCGCCCGCCAGCAGCATCTTGGCCAGCTGGTCGCCGATGGCCTGCTGCACCAACCGGCGCAGCGGACGGGCACCGTACAGCGGGTCGAAGCCGCGCTCGCCCAGCCACTTCTTGGCCTCCAGCGAAACCTCGAGCTGCAGGCGCCGCTGCGACAGCCGCTTCTGCAGCTGCGCCAGCTGGATGTCGACGATCCGCACCAGCTCGCTGGGATCGAGCGCGTGGAACATCAGCACGTCGTCCAGACGGTTGATGAACTCCGGCTTGAACTTCGCGCGCACCGCCGCCATCACCTGCTCCTCGGTGCCACCGGCGCCGAGGTTCGAGGTCAGGATCAGGATGGTGTTGCGGAAGTCGACCGTGCGGCCCTGGCCGTCGGTCAGGCGACCTTCGTCGAGAACCTGCAGCAGTACGTCGAACACGTCCGGGTGCGCCTTCTCGACCTCGTCGAACAGCACCACCGTGTACGGGCGGCGCCGCACGGCCTCGGTCAGCTGGCCACCGGCGTCGTAGCCGACGTAGCCCGGAGGGGCGCCGACCAGACGGGCCACCGAGTGCTTCTCGCCGTACTCGCTCATGTCGATGCGGACCATGGCGCGTTCGTCGTCGAACAGGAAGTCCGCCAACGCCTTTGCGAGCTCCGTCTTACCGACACCGGTCGGTCCGAGGAACATGAACGATCCGGTGGGACGGTTCGGGTCGGCGACACCGGCACGCGCACGACGGACCGCGTCGGACACCGCCTCGACGGCCTGCTTCTGGCCGATGACGCGCTTGCCGAGCTCCTCCTCCATGCGCAGCAGCTTGGCGGTCTCGCCCTCCATCATTCGGCCGGCCGGGATGCCCGTCCACGCCGACACCACGTCCGCGATGTCGTCGGGGCTGACTTCCTCCTTGAGCATGACGTTCTCGCGCGCTTCGGCGACCGGCAACGCGGCGTCGAGTTGCTTCTCGATCGACGGAATCCGGCCGTACCGCAGCTCGGCGGCCTTGGCCAGGTCGCCGTCACGCTCGGCGCGATCGGCTTCACCGCGCAGCGCCTCCAACTGTTCCTTGAGCTCGCGCACGATGTCGATGGCGTTCTTCTCGTTCTGCCACCGCGTGGTCAGCTCGGTCAGCTTCTCCTTCTGGTCGGCCAGCTCCGAGCGCAGCTTCTCCAGCCGCTCCTTGGAGGCGTCGTCCTCTTCCTTGGACAGCGCCATCTCCTCGATCTCGAGGCGACGGACCAGCCGCTCGACCTCGTCGATCTCGACGGGCCGGGAGTCGATCTCCATGCGCAGCCGGGACGCGGCCTCGTCGACCAGGTCGATGGCCTTATCCGGCAGGAACCGGCTGGTGATGTAGCGATCGGAAAGGGTCGCCGCGGCCACCAGAGCCGAGTCCGTGATGCGCACACCATGGTGCACCTCGTAGCGGTCCTTGAGACCGCGCAGGATGCCGATGGTGTCGTCGACCGACGGTTCGCCGACCAGCACCTGCTGGAACCGACGCTCCAGTGCCGCGTCCTTCTCGATGTACTTGCGGTACTCGTCGAGTGTGGTCGCACCGACCAGCCGCAGCTCGCCGCGCGCCAGCATCGGCTTGATCATGTTGCCGGCGTCCATCGCGGACTCGCCGGTCGCACCGGCGCCCACGATGGTGTGCAACTCGTCGATGAAGGTGATGACCTGGCCGGCCGAGTTCTTGATGTCGTCGAGGACGGCCTTGAGCCGCTCTTCGAACTCACCGCGGTACTTGGCGCCGGCCACCATGGACCCGAGGTCCAGGCTGACGACGGTCTTGTCCCGCAGGCTCTCCGGTACGTCACCGGCGACGATGCGCTGGGCCAGGCCCTCCACGATCGCGGTTTTGCCGACGCCGGGCTCACCGATCAACACCGGGTTGTTCTTGGTCCGCCGGCTCAGCACCTGGACCACGCGACGAATCTCGTTGTCGCGCCCGATGACCGGGTCGAGCTTGCCTTCCCGGGCGCGGGCGGTCAGGTCGGTGGAGTACTTCTCCAGCGCCTGGTAGCTGCCCTCGGGATCAGGGCTGGTGACGCGGGCACTGCCGCGGACCTTCACGAACGCCTCGCGCAGGGTCTGCGGCGCGGCGCCGTGGTTGACCAGAACCTTGGCGACGTCGGAGTCGCCGCTGGCCAGGCCGTACAGCAGGTGCTCGGTGGAGACGTATTCGTCGTCCATCTCGGTGGCCAGATGCTGGGCAGCGGTCAAGGCCGCGACCGACTCACGAGACAGTTGCGGCGTCGAGTTGGCGCCGGTGACGCTCGGCAGCTGGTCGATCAGCCGCTGGGCGTCGGCCCGGATGGCGGCGGGCTCGACACCGACGGCCTCCAGCAGAGGCGCGGCGATGCCGTCATTCTGGGTCAGCAGAGCCATCAACAAGTGCGCCGGACGGATCTCCGGGTTTCCGGCGGCAGTCGCCGCCTGCAACGCTGAGGTCAGCGCCGCCTGAGTCTTCGTGGTCGGGTTGAACGAGTCCACGACACCTCCCTTTCGTCTACAGAAAAAATGCTTGTCGCTGAGTTCAACGTCGTCAAGGTTGAGTCTGTTCCGCTCAAGTCTAGAAAATTTCGACCAATTTTCAATACCGCCACAAGTCCTTTTCCGCGCAGTCCGAATGCCCTTTGCCGGTGCGGGCATACTTGTCGCGACCGCGAAGGGGTGCATACATGACAGATTGGGTTTCGGTCCTGACCGAACTGATTCCCCTCGCTTTGGTGATCGCGCTCTCTCCACTGTCGATCATTCCCGCCGTCCTGGTGCTGCAATCCCCCCACGCCCGCCTCACCGGCCTGACTTTTCTCGCCGGCTGGCTGCTTGCCATCGCGGTGCTCACGGGCGTGTTCGTCCAGCTGTCCGGCTTCATGCCCGAGGCCGGACATCCGTCGACGACGGCGTCGTGGGTGCGCATCGTGATCGGCGCCCTGTTGGTCGTCTTCGGCATCTACCGCTGGGCCAATCGCAACCACGACGCTCCCGAGCCGGCCTGGATGCGGAAGCTCACCAGCGTCACCCCCGTCCGGGGTTTCGTGACCGCGGCGGTGCTCGCGGTGGTGAACCCCAAGGTGCTGTTCATGTGCGTCGCGGCCGGCCTGGCGATCAGCACCGACGAACTCCCCCGTGCCGCCACTTTGGCGTCGGTGCTGTGTTTCACGGTGGCGGCGGGCAGTTCGGTTGCCATCCCGGTCCTGACCTACGCCGCCGCCGGTGAACGGCTGGATCCCGCCATGGCCCGGCTCGGCGCCTGGCTGCACCGACAGCACGCGGTGTTGGTTGCCGGAATCCTGATCGTCATCGGACTTCTCGTGGCATACAAGGGCCTGAGCCACCTGTAGGACTACCGTCTAGTCATGTCCGAGTCCGGCTTCGGCGATTTCGAGTTCGAACGAAAGTTCCTCGTCCGCGACCTGCCCGCTGTCACAGCGTCCGACCCGAGCCCTGCCCTGATCGTGCAGGCCTACCTGTTCGCGTCCGATGGCTATGCCGTCCGCGTGCGCGTCCAGGGCCCCGCGCCGGCGGATCTGAGCGATCCGGCGCTCGACCTCATCGACGCCATCGGCAGCGAGTCCATCGGCACCATGACCGCCAAGGGCCCAGCCACCGGCGGCACCCGCTATGAGGCCGAACGGGAACTCGATCCGCTGGTGGCCGGCGAGATCGTCCGCCGCGCCGAGCACGTCGTGACGAAGATGCGGTACTCGGTGTGGCTGGGTGAGGACGGCTGGATAATCGACCGCTTCACCGGCGGCAACGCCCCCCTGTTGCTGGCCGAGGTCGAGCGCGGCGGACCGGTGGTCGACCTGGCGATCCCGACGTTCTGCGTCACCGAGGTGTCCGAGGACGACCGGTTCCGCAACGAGTATCTGGCCCACCAGCCGTACGGCACGTGGGCCGACGCGCACCGGCGCGAACTCGACCTGCTGGGTCCCACCTTCGTCAACACGTTGGGGCAGAACCACTTCGACACCACCTCGCCGATGCCTGATGGGACTTGACGACCGCGAAGCGCTGCTGACGGTGCGGGCCCTGGTCGACCCCGCGCGCGGCGGGGACGACGTCGTCGGCCGTTTCTACACCCGGTGGTTCGCCGGCGACCTGTCGGCGCGCGACCTCTTCCCGCCGGACCTGGCCGCCCAGCGCACCGCCTTCAGCCAGGCGCTGTTCTGGGTGCTCGGCGAGTTCATCGAGCAGCGCGCCGAGGAGCCCGTGGCATTCCTCGCCCAGCTCGGCCGCGATCACCGCAAATACGGTGTGGGACATCAGCATTACGCGGCGCTGCATGACGCACTGCTGGCCACCCTGCGCGCTGAACTCGGGCACCGCTGGGACGCTCGGATCGCCGAGGCCACCACGCACGCCGTCGACCTGATCGTCGGCGTCATGCGCGGTGCCGCCGATTCCGAACAGACCCCGCCTTACGTCGACGGCACCGTCGTCGAGCATCTGCGCGTCACCCGGGATGTCTCGGTGGTACGACTACAGCTCGACCAGCCGCTGGCGTATCACGCCGGTCAGTACGTCGCGGTGCAGGTGCCGCAATGGCCGCGGCGCTGGCGGCACCTGAGTCCGTCGATGCCCTCAGATGCCAGTGGCGCCATCGAGTTTCACGTTCGGTCCGTCAGCGGCGGCATGGTGAGCACCGCGATCGTCAACCAGACCGCCGCCGGCGATCGCTGGCGACTGTCCAACCCCCATGGCGGGATGCATGTTTCACGCACCGACGGTGATGTGCTCATGGTGGCCGGCAGCACGGGGCTGGCGCCCCTGCGGGCACTGCTGATGAATCTGTGCCGTGAGGCCGAGAATCCGCGAGTGCACCTGTTCTTCGGCGGCCGCTACCCCTGCGACCTCTACGATCTGCGCATCCTCTGGGAGATCGCGGCCACCAATCCGTGGCTGTCCGTCACCCCGGTGTCCGAGTACTCGACCGACCCGCCGTGGGCCGCCGACTATCCCGACGTGACGCCCCCGCGCGGACTGCACGTCCGGCAGACGGGACTACTCCCCGACGTCGTGACGAGCTACGGCAGCTGGGGCGACCGGCAGATCCTGCTGTGCGGTGGGCCCGGGATGGTGACCGCCACCAAAGCCGCGCTGATCACCAAAGGCGCACCCGCAGAACGCATTCAGCACGACCCGTTGGCCCACTGAATCTGGAGGAACCGATGGCCGAATTCGACACCGTCGTACTGCGCGACCCCGAATCTGCGATGACAGCGACGTTCGTGCCCGGCGCCGGCATGATCGGCACCTCGCTCGCCGATGGCGATCTGGAGTTTCTCGGCCAGCGGCGCGGGCTGGACGCCTACCTGACCAACGCCAAGACCATGGGCATCCCGCTGCTCTATCCCTGGGCGAACCGCCTGGGCGCCAACATCTATGACGTCGACGGCGCAGTGGTCACCTTGACGCCCGGCGCCGGTGGCGTGCGTGTCGACCCGAACGGCTCACCCATGCACGGCACACTCGCCGCCTACCCGGGCTGGCTGGTCACCGAGCAGTCGGAGAACTCGCTCACCGCGGCAGTCGATTTCAACCGGCCCGGTCTGTTGGCGTCGTTCCCGTTTCCGCATGTGCTGACGCAGCGCGTCACGTTGGCGGGCCGTGTCCTGACGATCGAGACTGTTGTTCGGCCCTCTGGGGCCGCCGCGGTGCCACTGTGTTTCGGGTATCACCCGTACGTGACCATTCCCGGTGTACCTCGGGAAGATTGGGTGCTGGAGACGCCGGCTCTCCGACATCTACCGACGGACGATCGCGGACTGCCTTACGGTGTTGCTGAGGCCTGGGCTCCCCTGTCCGGACCGCTCGGCGACACCGCCTACGACGACGGTTTCGACCAGGTCCCCGACGGCGCGCAGTTCATCCTGAGCGGCGGCGACCACCGGATCACGGTGACGTTCGAAACCGGCTACCCCGCCGCGCAACTGTTCGCCCCGCCCGGCGACGCACTGGTGGCCATCGAGCCCATGGCCGCGCCCACCGACGCGCTGCGCCGCGGTGGCTACCGCGTCGCCTCCCCCGGCCGACCAGCGACAGCGCGGTTCTCGATCAAGGTCAACTGAGTTCCGAAATCGCGACCGGTGCCGCACACTTTCTGACGTGGATACGCAAGACCGCCTCGACAGGTGGGAACATCGCGCGGAGTGGCCGCTCGCCGCTGTCGCCGCCCTGTTCCTGGCCGCCTACAGCATCGAGGTCCTCGCCCAGCCGCGCGGACTTGTCGCTCAGCTGCTGACCCTGGTGACCTGGTTCGCCTGGGCGGTGTTCACCGCCGACTACGCGGCCAGGCTCTACCTGGCTCCCGACCGCAAGGATTGGTTCTTGCGGCATCTGGTCGACCTCGCTATCGTGCTGCTCCCGCTGTTGCGGCCGCTGCGGCTGCTCCGGCTGGTTGTGCTGGTCGGTGCCCTGCAGAAGGCCATCGGCAACGCCATCCGCGGCAAGGTGATCATCTACACCATCTCGGGCGCGGTGCTGCTGGTGTACGTCGGTGCGCTGGCGGTGTATGAAGCCGAGCGGGGTGCGCCGGACGCCCACATCACGAGCTTCGGCTTGGCCGTGTGGTGGGCGATGACCACGATCACCACCGTCGGCTACGGCGACATGTACCCCGTCACCACCACGGGCCGGGTCATGGCCAGTCTCATGATGATCGGCGGGATCAGCCTGGTCGGTTCCATCACGGCGACCATCGCGTCGTGGATCGTGCAGACCGTGTCGATCGACGATCAGAAACAAGATGCGGTGACGGCCGCGCACATCGAAGACCTGCGCGGCGAGATCGCGCAGTTGCGGGAGTTGTTGCGCGACAAGGTGAGCGACTCTGCGGACGCCGTTTGAGTGCTTGAGAGCTAGCTGTTCTTCACGGGCAGGTTGTGAACGCGTAGGCGTTCGATAGGTGTCTTGCCTTTGATTCCGGTGTGGGGCCGGTGGTGATTGTAGTGATGCAGCCAGCTCGGATAGGTCGCTGCGCGGGCTTCATC